>Ga0315911_1000004_pt1 | contig 472637 bp, 442 predicted proteins | sample Edanod1MG_FD_207737 | JGI IMG/M metagenome (GOLD analysis project Ga0315911, IMG submission 207737) | Root nodule microbial communities collected in Santa Monica, California, United States - Edamame nodules 1 | ecosystem: Host-associated > Plants > Roots > Nodule | place: USA: California... | reverse complement strand
GCGTTCGAGTTCGTCTTCCCATTCCGCCATGGTCAGCCCTCCAAGAGCCGACCACCCATGAATCATTGAAAAATTGATTCGGGAATCCTAATAAAAAGCCGAAATCCAACAATCTGCCAAAGTAGTGTTAGGGCGCGTACTCATAAAGCCGGGACAATACCGGGCGTCAGGTCGGTTGTCCGCGCAGTTCCGGTTCAGGTGATTAAGCGGGTTTGCGGCGCAACCATCCCTTCATTTTGAGACCGTCCCGCCCGTTGAGAGCAAGAAGTGTAATGTTTGTTGCGCCCGCGATGAGCTCGATCGCCTGCACAGCATAGAACATGGCATCGAATTCTGCCGCCTGAGCCTTCGACGCAAGGAAGAGCGCAGACGGAATAAGAATCAGGATGCCGTTTCCTGCAATGAATGGCATGCGCTTGAATTTGGCCCCGATCGGTCCGGCCCGGCGCCCCATTGCCAAGATGACACCTGTACCGCCGGTGGCAGCGAGCGCCGGAATCAGCAACAAGAAGCCCCACGGTATGGTGCTCTTAACCGCGGCAACTGTGGCATGGGACGCGAACAGCTCGCTGAGTACCGTCGATAGCCAAAATGTGCCGATCGTTGCGATAGCCAAGGCACCAGCGATAGGATGGATCAACTTGATCATGAGTATCTTCCCTTCCTAAAAACAGCAGGGCTAGGCAACGCAGATGCCGCGCACGGCAACTTTCTGGAACAGATGAGGGGAAGCTATCGCGGAGGCCGGATAGCTGGCTATTTTTGCTAGAAAGTCAGGATGGGTGAAGGCCGCGCGGAAGTGTGCGGTGGATTCCCAGACGGCGTAGTTCAGATAGGTCGAGCTGTCGCCGAGAGCTCTGTGCAGCTGAGTGGAAATGAAGCCCGGCTGTCGCTTCATGAACGCTGCGTCGTCCTGCCAGGTTTTGAGAAAAGCCGCCTCATCGGCTTTGTCGAGAGTGAATGGGTTCACCAGGACGACCGAATTTGCCTCAATAGCGATCTGGCGGTCGATCGGGAAGGAAGGGTCGAGTGCGCGTAGCAGCGACATGAGTGGCTCCATTGCTATTTAGCATGCGATACCTAATTGGTATTATGCCTACATGACAGATTGACATTATAATGTCAATATAAAACAATGGTGACAAATGAAAAGAGCCAAGCGAACCCCCGAGGGTGACGCCCTGACCGACCTTGTTCTCGATCTCTTCAGGCTCGACAGCCTACTTCTGACGGCCGGCGACCGTCTGGTCGCGCCGCTTGGCCTAACAAGCGCACGCTGGCAGGTGCTTGGCGCCATTGTGTCCGCCGAACGTCCCCAACCGGTCGCTTGGCTCGCACGCGACCTCGGCGGCAATCGTCAAAACGTGCAGCGGATTATCAATGATCTACACAGGGAGGGCCTCGTATCTTTTGAGGTCAACCCGCATCACCGACGGGCGCAGCTCGTCGTGCTCACTGCGAATGGACAGCGCGCCTTCGAAGCCGCAATGGAATTGCAGGCTCCCTGGATCAACGATCTTTCAGAAGGGCTGTCGGTCAAGGATATAAGGATTGTCCATCGCGTGATCACGGCCTTGCGAGATAAGCTTGAGGGCGGCCGTGAGGACAAGTTGGCCTGACATGGCAAAAGCATTGTGCTCGGCCCGGCGCCCGTGATTCAACTTCCCAAACTGGGGCTTCGAATCATTGCGCCATGACCTAAGGGACTACGAATGGGCACTTATCAAGTCTATGCTACCAAACAAGACGCGTGGAGTTCCTCGGGTAAACGACTGACGCGTCCTCATCTTCTGCGTCGTGCGATCTGGGGCACCTTGGCGCGATTTGCCGGATCATTTTGGTCCTTACACTACCTGCTATAACCGCTTTGTTCGCTGGCGTGGGCCGGTCTCTGGAGCCGAATCATAGATACACTCGCCGCTGCTCACGATGCGGCGGTCCAGATGATCGACACTTCTATTGTCCCCGTTCATCAGCACGGAGCGTGCATCGCCAAGAACCAGAGGCAATCGATAGGACGGTTACGGCAGACCAGCAAGATTCGTGCGCTTGTAGATGGCAATGGCCTCCCCGTACGGCTGCCACTGACGCCTGCCGTCGTATTCGGTGGCCGGCATGACGCCGTATCCGCCCCTGCCGGTGCGGAAGATAACGACGCAGACCATGAGGGTGGGCGAGGTTCTATGCATTGGCGAAGGCAAGGCTTTGAGACATCTATCCGGCTCCTGTTCTTAGGCGGGGACCATCCCCGCCCGACAGGCACCAGTCGCGTGGTTGTCAGGGCTGCATGGCTCTCGGCTGGAACGTCGTTGCCGTCACAGTGCGGTGGCTGATCGGCTAGAATGGATTGTAAGTCGATGTGCGGTTGGGAGGTCGACACGGCGGAGTTCAAAGGGCCGCCGACCGTTCACCGATCGCACCACCATGCTGGACATTGGCCTGTAGGAGCGGTGGATAGGAAGTTACTGCAAAATCTATTTCGATCGGACCGAGGTCTATGGCGCAAAGTCCGTCGTTCCCGATCATTTCTGCGCTCTTCTAGGAAAGCGACCGAGCCATCAGGCCGTCGGTCGATGAAGAGGCGGAAAGTTCCAACGTCGTCTACAAGGCGCCCAGAGCGGTCTTGTCGCGTTTGGATCTCTTGGGCTGCCACGGCCAGTACGGCGCGTGAACGGCTGGAGGCTTAGCTCGCAGCGACGCGCGAGACTGGGACGAATACTGCGCCGATGGCGATTGGGCAGAGGAGACGGCCGCGGCACTGCGCTCATTCTTTGTCGAGGATTGGTATCGGCGCGGGCACCCGAAGTGCTGGCGACCCTCTACACGCGCGAGGAGGCGACGGACGAGATCGATCGCCGGATGCGTGATCGCGACGGCGAAGGCCGGCTTTGGTTCGACGGCTATGGATCCTTGATGAGCCTTCGGGCTTTGTTGGATGCCTGCGCTGACGTGCGGCACGTCATCACGGCGCTGATCGGCGGCGGTTGGATCTAGTCGGGCGCCAGCATTTGCGCTGACAAGAGAGCTTCCGCTCCCCTTGATCCCCGTCGGCTGGCAACAACGGTCATTCTTGCCGAGGGCAGCACGGACATTCGGATATTACAACGCTCGCTCACGGCGCTATTTCCAAGCGAAAAGATTACTTCTCGTTCTTTATCCATGCCAAACTGAGCGTGGATGGCGGCGCTGCCTATCTTGTGAAATTCCTAAAGGCATTTGCGGCAGCGCGGGCACCGTTGGCCTCGTAGCCGTATTCGAGAACGACACCACTGCACGTTAGACGTATCGGCAGGCCACCGCCTTGGGACTGCCAGACAACATGATCGTGGTGCTCCCGGACACGGAGCGGAAGAGATACGCTCTTCCTGCACGAGGCCTTCGCCTAGAGAATCGCCCCAATGCCGATTTTTTAAGATCACGTCGCGCGCCTTCTATTGCGCGGCGCATACTCAATTGGCAGCTTGGGCCAATGGCGATTTCCTGGTAGCAGCAGAATTCGTCGGCTCTGGTCTCGACAGCCTTTAGTCGGGAGTCTTTCAATCACTCGGGATCGATCCCGACCACAGCGGCTGCTGACGTTGGTTCTGTAGGAGACGCTGCGGCGATCGAGCACGTTGCTGTAGTCGGAGTAGGCGCGCGCCAATGAGCGAACGGAATGTCGCCGTCTGATCGTCCGGTGCGCTTTGGAGGACGGCGTAGAGCTCCTACGAGGCTTTGATTACATACCGATGTACTTGCGGTGCATCTTTGTCGTGCCCCACCAAATATGGATATCTGGCATCTTCGACGAGGTCGGAACGGTTTAACTTGCCTGCTTTGGCGTGAGACTTTTTCGTAGCCATCGGCTGCGCCCTCGGGACCTCTAACCTTCGGCCGAAAATCCTTTCGGACCCAGATCTTTCATATATGGCGACAGGCATCGCTATCTCCTCGACAGGCCAATTCTCGCTCGTCCCAGGCTATCAAGGAGCCGTTAAAAAGATTTTTCCGGAGCTCGATTCATAAGGATAATTAATTGATCTGATTATATTTTTCTAGTCTAGGCACAAACCTGCGCGTGTTACCGAACGATGACATTTTCAAAAGTCGACGTTCGCTGACATTTTCAGTTGTCGCCGAACGGTGACATATGGTAATGTAAGCGAACGTCAACATTCTGAATTGCCATGCTCATACGCACGTCGGCCGATCTCGGGGCCATCATTCGAGGCACACGCAAACGCCTCAAGCTCGACCAGTCGAGCCTCGCCAAGCGCATTGGCGTCAGCCGTCAGTGGGTTATTGAGGTTGAGCGCGGCCACGCGCGCGCTGAACTCGGCCTAGTGCTCCGCGCTCTTGACGCACTCGGCATCCGTCTAGACGCAGGCAGCGAACAACCCCATGGCCGCGGTTTAGAAAAGCCAGTCGTTGATATCAACGCAATCGTGTCAAAAGCCAAAAAGAGCAGGCCATGACCAACGAACTCATCGCGCTTCTGGACGGCAGGGAAGTCGGCCGCGTGCACAACGACGCTCGTGGCCGTCTCACCTTTGTCTATGACAGCGATTGGCGGCAAACGAGGGACGCATACCCCATTTCGCTCTCCATGCCACTCGCGGCCGAGGAACACGGCCCCGCCGCTGTTCAGGCCTTTCTATGGGGACTGCTCCCGGACAATGAGCGCGTTCTCGATCGTTGGGCGAAGAAGTTTCAGGTCTCGGCCCGCAATGTGTTTGCCCTGATTTCTCATGTCGGCGAAGACTGCGCCGGCGCCATTCAATTCGTCACGCCCGATCGTTTGGAGAAATTGCAAAGCGGTACGGACGACAAGGTTGAGTGGCTTGACGAAGCAGCCGTCGCAAAACGTCTGCAAGCATTGAGAGAAGATCATGCCGCGTGGCGGCTGCCGCGTGATACGGGGCAATTCAGCCTCGCCGGTGCACAGCCGAAAACCGCACTGCTTCTGCAAAGAGGACAATGGGGTATACCGTCCGGACGCATTCCGACAACGCATATCCTGAAGCCGCCGACCGGCTATTTCGACGGCCATGCCGAGAACGAACATATCTGCCTCAATCTCGCGCGTAATCTCGGCTTGCCTGTCGCCGAAACAAAGGTCATGCGGTTTGAGAATGAGGTCGCCATTGTCGTCGAACGCTACGATCGGCAGTTCAGTGGCAATCACGTCATTCGCGTCCATCAAGAGGACGTGTGCCAGGCACGCGGCATCATGCCAACCAGGAAATATCAAAGCGAAGGCGGCCCGTCCGCCACGGATATTATCGAACTCTTACGTACCCATTCCACCGAGAGCGTTGATGATATCGATACGTTCATCGATGCTCTCGGCTTCAATTGGCTCATCGGGGGGACCGATGCGCACGCCAAGAACTACTCATTACTGCTAGCCAACGGCCCAACGGTGCGGCTTGCGCCACTCTACGATATCGCCAGCATCCTTCCCTACGACGATGTTGATCTGCAAAAGATGAAGCTCGCGATGAAGATTGGTGGGGAATACAAGCTTGGTCAAATAGGTGCGCGTGAATGGCGGAAATTCGCCCGCGAAATCCGTTTCGATGCGGAAAAAGTCATTGCGGGACTGAACTCCTTGGCCGATCTGCTTCCGGACAGCGTAAGCGGCGTGTGCGCTACCGCGCAAGCGGAAGGGCTAGATAACGCCGTTATCCAGCGCCTTGCCGCAAAGCTGATCGAGCGAACCAAAGACTGCCAACGCCTTCTGAAAGGCCTCTAAGCTTGCACAACTCACGGTTCGCGGTCGACTAGCGACGGTAGGGAACGGTATTTCCGAGCCTGTGGAGTGCAGGCCGCGAGGCTTTACTCTCCGCCCTCGTAGAACAGTTCCAACGGCAAGCCGACCAGCGCCTTGCCGATCCAGTCGCGTGCGATCACATTGGATGGGCCCATCGCGATCGCGGCGCGCGCGTCTCGATAGGAGCGCTCGATCGGACCGCGATGGTAGCCATAGCCCCCGGTCACGGTCAGCGCGGTGGCCGCGACCTTGTTGGCGACCTCGGCGGCGTGCACCTTGAATTCGGTCAGCGGAATCAGGATCTCGCTCTGCGGCCTGCCGGCGCGCCACAGCACGTCGAGTCGCGCTGCGAGCTCGTTGCGCCACGGCCGCAAGGTCTCGACCAGCACCTTGGCGGCGCCGAGCTCCTGCCGGATCGCCTGGTAATCCGATAGGCTCTTATTCCGATCCTTGTGCACGAAGCTCGTGGTGTGCGCCACCGCCGCGTTCAGCGCTCCGCGCGCCACGCCTTCCCAGACCGCGCCGAGCCCGATCAGATAAACCGGCGACACGCCGTCATAGATGATCTCCTTGCCCTGCCCCTCGGTGCCGAGCCGGTCGCGCTGTGGCACCCGCACATTGCTGTAGCGGATCGGACCTGAATGATTGGCCCGCACGCCGAGCGCATCCCAAGGCCGTGATTCGATCCCTTGGGCCTTGCCGTCGACGATGAAGAACACGATATCGGCCTGGTCCTTTGCGCCGGGCGTGCGCGTCTGTACCACATAGTAGTCGGCCTGACCCGAGCTGGTCGTGAACGACTTCTCGGCATTGACGAGATAATCCTCGCCGTCGCGCGAGGCTTCCGAGAGATTGTACCACCAGTGCCCGCCGGTGGCGCGCTCGCTGGTCGAATAGGTGCCGAGCAGACCACCATTGTTGGATTTGAGCCAGCGCTCCTTCTGGTCGGCGCTGCCGAACAGATTGATAGTTTGGGCCGCGCCGACATGCATCACATAGACGAGGCCGGTCGAGGCATCGGCTTGCCCGATGCGATACGCGGCTTCGGCGAAGTCGACGTGAGCGAGACCGAGCCCGCCATGCTGCACCTCGTTCAGCACGCCGGTCCATCCGGCCTCCGACAGCGCGCGCAGATTCTCGCGCGGAAACCGGCTCTCCTTGTCGTTGCGATCGGCGTTCACCTTCACGGTGGCGTCGATCGCGGCGTCGAGTCTTGCATAGACGTCGTCGTCGATCTTTCGGGCGAGATTTTCTTGGGCCATGGTCGTTCTCCTGTCCGGGTTGATGTCAAGCGACAGCCTGGGTCGGCTGCCGGCTCGGATCGACTTGTGACGATCCGCCGAGATAGAGCGTCTTGATGTCGCCGCGCCGCCGCAGCTCGGCGGCGGCACCCGCGAGCACGCTGCGGCCGTTCTCGAGCACGACAGCGTGGTCGGCGAAGCGTAGCGCCACCGTCGAGTTCTGCTCCGCGACCAGGATCGACAGACCCTGCTCGGCATTGAGCTGTTTGAGCGCGCGAAGAATCCCCTCCACGACGAGCGGCGCCAGCCCCATCGACGGCTCATCGAGCACCAGCAGCCGCGGCCGCGACATCAGGGCGCGGCCGATCGCTGTCATCTGCTGCTCGCCGCCGGAGGTCAGCCCGGCCAGCGAACGGCGCCGCTCCTTCAGCCGCGGAAACAGCGTGTAGACGCGGTCGAGATCATCTGCGGTCTCGGCGCGGGTCGCATCGCGCCCGATCGCGCCGGTGAAGAGGTTCTCCTCGACCGTCAGCGACGCAAAACAGTGCCGCCCTTCGAGCACCGGCACGATGCCGGCCCGCACTAGCGCGGCGGCCGATATGCCGGCAAGATCGTGGCCCTCGAACAGGATGCAGCCCGCAGTGATCTGGCCGCGACGGGCGGGCAGCAGCGCCGACACTGCCTGCAAGGTGGTCGATTTGCCGGCGCCGTTGGCGCCGAGCACGGCGACAATTTCGCCCGGCCGCACCACGAGCGACACGTCGCTGACGGCGCCGATGGCGTGATTGTAGGTCGCGGCCAGGCCGTCGACTGAGAGCAGGACTTCACTCATGGTTCGATCCGTCGAGTTACCGGCTGCGGGAGGCACAAGGCTCCCGCAGCGGCGCGATCGATTACTGGCTGACCGGATCGTCGCCGGAGGTGCGGGGCGTGATGCCATGCTCCTGGGCATAGGCGGCCGCGGACTTCTCGATGATCGGCCGCAGGGACGCCCAGTCCGGCGCGATCCAGTCCGACACCACCTTCCACTTCGCGCCATCCCACTGCTGGAAGGTGACGCGGCCGTCGCCCTCGTGATTGTCCCAAGTGACGTTGATCGAATGGAACAGCCCCTTGGCGCCGAGCGCCTCGACCCGCGCCGGATTCAGTTGCAGATGCTCAAAGCCCCAGCGCACCTCGTCGCCGGTCAGCGTGCGCTCGCCGAACTTGGCCTGCGCGATCCTGATCGCCTCGACGTTGAGGATGCCGTTCACGATGCCGAGGTTGTGGTAGACGCTGCCGATCCGCTTCTTGTCGTCGAGATTGCCCTTCCCTGCGCCATAGACGGTCTTGATCACCTCTTGCAGCACCGGATATTCGGCACCGGAGGCTTGCGTGGTGATCGCGATATAGCCTTTGGCTGCGTCGCCCGCTGGGATCACGTCTTCCTCGGAATTGGACCAGACATTACCGATGATGTGGTCGGCCGGGAAGCCGACCTTCTGCGCGGTCTTCAGCGCCACCGGATTCATCACGCCCCAGCCGCGCAGCACCACATAGTCGGGCTTGGCGCGCCGGATCGAGAGCCACTGCGACTGCTGCTCGTTGCCGGGATGCGGCACCTCGATCTGCTCGACGCTGAAATGATACTTGTCCGCGAGGAGCTTGTAGATCGGGATCGTCTCCTTGCCGTAGGGCGAGCCGTGATAGAGCACGACGATTTTCTTGTCCTTGAGCCTGTCGACGCCGCCTTCGCGGCTCGCGATGTAGTTCACGATACCCGAGGTCTCGCTGTAAGGATTGAGCAGCAGCGGGAAGACGTAGGGAAAGACGCGACCGTCGGTCGAATCGGTCCGGCCATGGTTGACGGTGATCAGCGGCACCTTGTCCTTGGTGATGCGGTCGATCATGGCGTAGGCGATGCCGACCGACAGCGGATTCCAGGCAGCGACGCCGAGCCGGTTCTTCAACCGCTCATAGACTTCGACGCCGCGCTCGACCTCGTACTGGGTCTCGCCCTCGTCCCAGGTCAGTTTTACGCCGTTGACGCCGCCGTCGCGGATATTGATTAGGTTCAGATAGTCGATGAAGCCGCCGAAGAAGCCGGTGCCGCCGGCGGCATAGGGGCCAACCCGATAGCTTTGCAGCGGAAAGAACTGCTCGTCGGCGTGGACCGCCGGTGCTCCAGCAAATGCAAGGACGCCCACTACCCCCAGCGCGAATTTCAAGTGTCGAAACCTCATCGTCAGCTCCTTGATGTGTCAGTTGCAGGAAACGTCTTGCGGAGGCCGGTCCACGCGGCCGACGCCGCGCGAAACCGGTCCCACAGCGCGATCAATCCGCGCGGCTCCGCGATCAAAAAGGCGATGATCAGCGCACCGATCACGATGCGCTGGCTCATCTCCAGCACGCCGGAGTCGAACACGCCACCGAGCAGAGCCGCGCCGAGCCGCGACAGGATCAGCGGAAACACCACGATGAAGGCCGCGCCGAGGAACGCGCCGCGCAGCGATGCCAATCCACCGATGATGATGATGAAGAGGATCTGGAACGAGCGATCGAGATTGAAGCCGGCCGGCTCGACTGTGCGCAGGTAGGCAAAGGCCCACAGCACCCCAGCGACCCCGATCAGGAACGAGGATACGCCGAACGCCAGCAGCTTGGTCCGTAGCAGCGGCACACCGATCACCTTTGCCGCGATCTCGTGATCGCGGACCGCGATGAAGTTGCGGCCGGTCTGCGATTGCAGCAGCAGCAAGGTCAGGATCGTCGCCACCGTCACGACGGCCAGCGAGAACAGGTAGCGGCCCGCCGCGCTGGTGAAGGAATAGCCGGCGATGGTCAGCGCTGGCGCATCGATCACGCCGGACGGATTGTCGTTGGAGAACCAGCCGAACTTGGTCAGCGCCCATTGTACGAAGAACTGCGCCGCGAGCGTCGAGACCGCGAGATAGAACCCGCGCAGCCGCAGGCTCGGCAGCCCGAACACGATGCCGATCGCGGCCGCGACGAGGCCGGCCAGCACCAGGTCGAGCAGCAGCGGCAACTCGGGCAAACGGAGATGCAGATTGTAGGCGGCATAGGCGCCGACCGCGAGGAACGCGGCCGAGCCGAGCGACACCTGCCCGGCATAGCCGGTGAGGACGTTGAGCCCGACCGCGGCGAGCGCCAGCGCGAGGAACGGCGTCAGAACCGCGTCCATCAAATAATCCGAACCGGCGAGCGGGATCACGCCGAACGTAATCACTGCGCCGATGCCGATCAGGATGCGGTCGATGACGGGGAGGGTCTGGCGCGGGTTCGAGGTTGCGTCCATGTGCTAGACCCTCTCGACCAGCTTCTGCCCGAACAGTCCCGAGGGCCGCACCAATAGGAATACCAGCGCGACGACATAGCCCGCCCAAGCCTCGATGCCGCCGCCGACCAACGGGCCGACATAGACCTCGGCGAGCTTCTCGATCGCGCCGATTAGGAGGCCCCCGACGATGGCGCCGGCGATCGAATCGAAGCCGCCGAGCACGAGCACCGGCAGCGCCTTGAGCACCACCAGCGACAGCGAGAACTGCACGCCGAGCCGCGCGCCCCACAGCAATCCGGCGACCAGCGCAACGATGCCGGCGACCGTCCACACGATGGCCCACACCCGCGGCAGGCGAAGGCCGACCGCAAGTGCTGCAAACGGATCGTCGGCGACGGCGCGGAACGACAGCCCTGTCCGCGTGGTGCGGAAGAACAGCGCGAACAGCGCAACCAGGCTGCCCGCCACCGCCGCCGCGAACAGATCGAACCGGCTGATGAAGACGCCGACGATATCGAGCGGCACGTCGCTGATGCCGATGTCGAGGCCGTGGACTTGGGTGCCCCACAACAGCTGCGCCGCGCCTTCGATCACATAGGACAGCCCCAGCGTCGCCATGAACAAGGTGATCGGCGGCTGGTTGACCAGCGGCCGCAACACCGTGCGCTCGACCGCGACACCGAGCGCGACCATGATCGCGAGTGTCGCCAGCAGCGCAAGCGGAAGCGCGACGCCGCGCTCGACCAGACTGACGAAGGTCAGCGCCGCGAACAGCAGCATCGCGCCCTGCGCGAAGTTGAGCACCCCCGAAGTCTTGTAAATCACCACGAAGCCGATCGCGACCAGCGAATACATCACGCCCGACAGCAGGCCGCCCACCAGCACTTCGATGAGGAATTGATAGTCAAACATCAAAGTGCGAGCTCCGTTTCGTCCGCATGCGCGACGCCGAGATAGGCATCGACCACCGCCTGGTCGGACCGCACCTGGTCCGGCGTGCCGTCGGCGATTTTGCGGCCATAGTCGAGCACCGCGACGCGATCGGACAGCCCCATCACCACACCGATGTCATGCTCGATTAGGACGATGGTGGCGCCATAGCTGTCGCGGGCGTTGCGGACATGCGCGGCCAATTCGTGCTTCTCGCCGAGCGTGACGCCCGCAAAGGGCTCGTCGAGCAGCAAAAGCGACGGCCGCGCCACCGGCGCACGCGCCAACTCGACGCACTTCTGCAAACCATAGGGCAAGGTTCCGGCGGCGCGGTCGCACACCTCGCGAAGGTGCAGGAAGCCGATGACGTCTTCTGCGGCGGCGCGGTTCTCCGCTTCGATCCGCCGTGCCAGAGGCGAGCCGGCGATCTGGCGCAGAAAGCCGGCGCGGACCCGGTGCGCCACTCCCATCAGGACGTTGTCGCGCACCGAGAGGCCCTTGAACACAGCGAGATTCTGGAACGTCCGCGCCACACCATGCTGCGCCAGCCGCGCCGTAGGTACATGGCCGAAGGAATGCTCGCCGAGCCAGACCCGGCCCCGGTCCGGCCGGTAGAGCCCGCTGATGACATTGAGCAGCGAGCTCTTGCCGGCACCGTTGGGGCCGATCACCGCGCGGATCTCGCCTTGTGCGACCTCGAGATCGATGTCGCGCAGTGCGGCGACGCCGCCGAACGAGAGCGAGATGTCAGCAAGCGCGAGCACCGGCTGGATCTCGCCACTGCCTCGTTTCACGAGCGCACGGTCCGCGACGTCCGCGCGCGCGGACAAGGGCGCAGAGAGAGCCGGCTCGACAAGGGCGCCATCCAATGGAAGCACACCCGCGCTTGCTGCGATCATGGTCACGCCAATGTTTCCCGAATCACTCGGCGGCCTGGACGTGCCGCGCCGCGTCCGCTTCCAGTGCACGCACCAGCGGAATGACGCGGCGGCCGAAATACTCGACCTCTTCCTGGAAATGGAGGAAGCCGAGCAGCACCAGGTCGACCCCGATCTTCTTGAGCGCGATGATGCGCTCGGCGATCTGCTCGGGCGTGCCTATCAGGTTGGTCTTGAAGCCGTCATTATACTGGACGAGATCCTCGAAGCTCGATTTGGCCCAATTGCCCTGACCTTCCGGTGAGGCTTTGCCGGCGTTCTTAACCTCGTGACCGAAGGCGTTGACGGCCTCCGGATCGGCCTTGGCGATGATCTCGTTGAGGACGCTGCGCGCCTCAACCTCGCTGTCGCGCGCGATCGCGAACGCATTGACGCCGATCCTGACCGAATGGTTGTTGGCCCTTGCCTTGGCCCTGATGTCATCGACCTGCTTCTTGATCTCATCGACCGAATTGCCGTTAGTGAAGTACCAGTCCGACACCCGCGCGGCCATGTCGCGCGCCGCGCGTGAGCTGCCGCCCTGGAAGATCTCGGGCAGCGGCTGGGCCGGCTTCGGCTTCAGCGTGTAGTCGCTGAAGCGATAGAAATCGCCGCGGAAGGTGAAGCTGTCCTGGGTCCAGATCCCGCGCAGCGACCGGATGAACTCTTCCGAGCGCCGGTAGCGTTCGTCGTGATCGAGCCAAGGTTCGCCGATCGCGGTGAACTCGCCACGGAACCATCCAGAGACGATATTAACCGCAACGCGGCCCTCGGTGAGCTGGCTGATGGTGGCAATCTGCTTGGCGGCAACCGCCGGATTCCAAGGCCCGGGCAGCAGCGCCGCGATCACCTTCAGCTTCGTGGTCGCCGCGAGCAGCGCGTGGCTGAAGGCGACCGGCTCGTGCTGGAACTCGGCGCCATAGCCGGCCGTGAAGCGGATCTGGCTCAGGGCATAGTCGAACCCCGCCTGTTCCGCGATCTGCGCCAGTCGGCGATTGTAATCGATATCCCAGCCGGTTCGCTGCTCGAGCTTGCTGATCACGAGGCCGCCGGAAACGTTCGGCACCCAATAGGCGAATTTGATCTGATCATGGTTCGCGGTCATAGGAATGTCCTTCTGAAGTTTGGATTTGCAGTGTGACGCAAGCAGCACGATGCATTCACGCTGCGGCTGGTCAGCGGGTTACGACACAGCTCGTTCAAGCCGTCACTGAGATCGGGATGATGGGAAACTTTGCGCGATCAGCCCTGATCCGCGCCGGCGCGCAATCGGTGCGTCAACAACACGGTGCGCGATACGACATCAGCTGCGCAACGCAGGTTCGAGATCGGTCAAAGAGGCCCCTGAAAGTCATCCGCGTTCCCCTCGCAAGCATCATCGGCGAGCAACCAATACTGTCAGAGAAAGTTGGGACCAGCGAGTCCAAGCCAAACTCTTTTTCAGCGCGTCCGGGAAAGCGGTATTCTTTTGTTGACGCGAAACGCGACGATTGTTGCCATGCGGGCGAAAACTCGGCTGCGAATACTCACCTGCTGAAGTTAATGGCAAGCGGTTTTGATAGCAAAATCGAGAGCCGTCCAACAAGTGTATCGCTGGACCTCCATTGCATCAGCAGTTGAATTTCCTGCCGTCGGAATAACACAAGCGCGAAGACTGTGGTTATCCATTTGCCAAATCCAAGCAGTTCCTTGCGATGCGGTGTCGCTGGCATAGTTTATCCAATAGGAGGTTGCGGCCGCCGTCGATCGATAGGTTGGATTGGACAGATTACGTTGCCCCCCTCTATTCAGAAACGAAATGATCGGCGCCGTCGGGCAGCGAGGGTCTACTTCGCCGCTGAGTCTCCCTCATAAAGCGAGGCACGTTTGTTTTTCATTTGGTATGCTATCTCGCGGTGAGATCCTTCTCCGTCGAGGCTGGTTCGAAGAACGCCTTTGCCTTTAGATGATTTCGCAGAGCGACTGGCCTGTACGGGCCAAAGCTCGTAAAGTTGCGGACCGAGCTCATCGCAAGCCTTTGATAGGCCGTCTCGTGAAGTAGCGCGTTTTCTAGCACGTCGCGGATCACTTTCGACCAACGGAATGCGGTTCGGTGTTGAATTCCACCATCCAGTCGAGTGTGATGTCAGACAGCCGAGAGGAAAGCTTCGGCTGTCACAGGTTGTTGAGATTGCAGAACCTGCGATAAGGCGGCGCCACCTCAAGCTCGAATAAGATCCTCCCGCCTATTGAGCTGCTCCCCACTGTCCCCGGAGCAAAGGGCCGCCGCCACTCCACTGCGCTTCAGGGCTGCAAGCAAAATTGTCCGATTCGCAGTCGTAAGCCGCCGATTACCCCATCCACGCGCCGGTAGGACTGCTCGACGAGTGGTTTTCGTCTACACTTAGGACCTAACGCTCTGATCCAAAGGCAGCGCCCCCCCACGAGCAACGCGTTCAAGGAATGCCGAAGCGCAAGATCGACAAGCTCGCTCGCGCAAAAGCGCGGCCCGATCCTGCCCAATGGGGTGAGGATGAAGTAATGACCCTTGTCGAGGCCGCGGCAGTGTTCTTCCCACTCGGTCCGTTGACAATATCATCGTTGCGCAGAGCCGCGGCCACCGGGACTCTTGAAATCGCCAAAGTTGCGGGCAAGGATCTGACAACCCCTCGAGCGATCTGCAAATTGGTCAAGCCGTCATGCCGGGCCGCAGAGCCAAGCCGCCACGACTCTGGTTTAGAGAGGACGATGAAACCTGGATCATCCTCGATCGTGGCCGGCAAATCCGCACAGGCTGCAGCCGCGACGACATTGACGGAGCTGCGAAGGCGCTCGAGACCTATATCGGCGAGCGACATACCAGCACCATCGGGGCAACTGACCCGAACGTCCTCGCGATAGCCGACGTCCTCACAGCCTACGAAATTTCAAAGCGGCCCAAGGACACGAGCGATGAACGCGCGTGGGCACAACATGACCTGCTGCTCATTCGCTTGCTCGATCTTAACAACTTTTTTGGCGATAAAACCGTCAGTCAGCTCAAAGCTCAGCTTTGTCGCGACTTTGTCGATTGGTCCACCGGTACTGCGAACGACAATCATAGGAAAGCCGGCATCAAGCCACGCAACGGGACAGTCTCTGATCAAACCGCACGACGCCGACTCGAAGATCTACGCGCTGCCGTGAACGCCTACCACGCCGAGCATACGCTCACCGTCGTTCCAAAGGTCACTCTTCCTCCTAAAGCCGAAGGACGACACCGATGGCTAACGCGCAACGAGGCAGCGCGCCTACTCGGAGCAACAATCGGCTACGTGTGGGACACGGAGCAGGAAACGTGGAAGCGCAGCGAGGATGGCGAGCTCGCGCGCCGGGAGCGGTGGATCATTCGTCGTCGCTATCCCGCGGCGCGCTTCTGCCTGATCGGTATCTACAGTGCTCGTCGCGAAGAGACCATCCGGCGCACCCAGTGGCTGCCAACAACGACCCATCCATGGATGAACCTTGACGCGATGGTCTACCAGGGCAAAGGGACGCTGGAGCAGTCGACCAAGAAACGGCGGCCGCCGGCAAAGATCGCTAGCCGCCTGCGTCCGCATCTGATTCGATGGCGCAGGATCGACCAAGCTCGATCTGCAGAACTCCGCGCCTCAGGGGTTATGAGAGACGGTGAACAAATCCGGTTCGTCGTGAACCGCCTGCACGACGGCCAGCCGCTTGCCGGCAAGATCAGGTCAGCCTGGAATGGTATTCTGGAGGACGCCGGGCTGGGCGACGACGTCGTCCGGCATTCACTGCGCCATACAGCGGCGACATGGTTGATGCAGGCGGGCGTCGACATGTGGGAAGCCGCTGGCTGGCTCGGCATGACCGTTGAGCAATTAGAGGCCAACTATGGCCATCACCACCCGGACTTTCAGGAAGAGGCGGCGGAAGCTTTTGGGGCAAGGCGCTGAGCTGACCACTACTCTGCGCGAGCTATTCGTGCTTTGATATCCGCCAAATCAGCTCGTAGGTCCGAAGGGAGGACTTGTGGTGCTCGATGGTGTTCGATGTAACATCCCGACAGGGGCTAGTTCCCTCGCACTTCCCGATCGTCTTTTTTCCGATTTAGAACAGTACAAGCCCGCCGCGGACCGCTGTTCGACGTCCTTGACGGGTGCTTCGAGGGCGACAGACATGGCTGCCGAGCTTCAAATCGTTGCGCATTTCGTTGCGCACAAAAAACACAGAACCTATAAGTGCTTGAAAGAATGGTCGGAGTGGCAGGATTCGAACCTGCGACCCCTGCGTCCCGAACGCAGTGCTCTACCGGGCTGAGCCACACTCCGACTGAGAGCCGGGCTTATAGCGTCGGGTTTCGGGGACCGCAAGGGACCACAGGGCACCCAATTGAGGAATCTAGTCACAGTGGATACAGGTCTGAAAACGCACGTTTTGTCCGCCGGCGCCGCCGCCACGGCAACCGCCGCCGGGGTCCTGGCCGAGGGCGGCCTGGTGGCGTTTCCGACCGAGACGGTTTACGGCCTCGGCGCCGATGCCGGGAACGCCGCCGCGATCGCCCGGCTTTACGAGGCCAAGGGCCGGCCGGCCTTCAATCCCCTGATTGCCCATGTCGCCGATCTCGGCGCCGCCCGCCGGATTGCCCTGTTCAACGGGCAGGCCCTGCGATTGGCGGACGCGTTCTGGCCCGGTCCCCTGACCCTGGTGCTGCCGAAGGCGCTCTCCTGCCCGGTTGCGGAACTCGCGACCGCCGGGCTCGATACGGTCGCCATCCGCATCCCGGCCCACAAAGTGGCGCGCGACATCATCAAGGCTTTCGGCGGTGCCGTGGTAGCGCCGTCGGCCAATCTCTCCGGCCATGTCTCGCCGACCACTGCCGAGCATGTGAACGGCGATCTCGCCGGTCGCATCGACCTGATCGTCGACGGCGGGCCGGTCGAGGTCGGCGTCGAATCCACCATCGTCGGCTGCTTCTCCGATCCGGTGCTGCTGCGGCCGGGCGGGCTGACGCGCGCCGAGATCGAGCGCGTGCTCGGCCACCCCTTGCAGTCGCCGCCGCAAGACGCGGAAAGCGACGCCCAGCCGGTTGCCCCCGGCATGCTCGCCTCGCACTACGCGCCACGGACACCGGTCCGGCTCAACGCCGGCGACGTCCATGTCGGCGAAGCCTTGCTGTCGTTCGGGCCAGCCAAGGTCGCGCGGCGCGAATGCGCCTCGGTGGAGATGAACCTGTCCGAGCGCGGCGACCTGGCCGAGGCCGCCGCCAATCTGTTCGGGTACCTTCGCACCCTCGACAAGAGAAACGCGGATGCGATCGCGGTGACGCCCATTCCCGAGGACGGGTTGGGCGAAGCCATCAATGACCGGCTGCGCCGCGCAGCCGTTGGGCGGTAACAAGCATGACCCGGACCGGAACGGCCGCGTTAGCGCCAAATGGGAACCGGTTTTCCCTCGCGACAAACGCGAAGCGTTTGCCCGAACGGCATGCTTAGGCAAAGATCCCCGACTGAGTGAAAGACCAAGAAAAAATGAACATCGTCCAATCAGCGGTGCCGCCGCTTCCGCCCGAATTGCTTGAAAAATTCCGCGCCATCGTCGGCGCGAAATATGCGGTGACCGACGCAGCCGACATCAAGCCTTACGTCACCGAGGAGCGCGACCTGTTCCACGGCCGCTCGCCGCTGGTGCTGCGCCCCGGTTCGACCGCCGAGGTCGCCGCGATCTGCAAGCTTGCGACCGAGCACAGGATCGCGCTGGTGCCGCAGGGCGGCAACACCGGCCTGGTCGGCGGCCAGACGCCGCACAATGGCGAGGTCGTGGTCTCGCTGCGGCGGCTGGACAAGATTCGCGACATCGACGTCGAATCCAACACCATGACCTGCGAGGCCGGCGTGGTGCTCCAGATCGCGCAGCAGAAGGCGGCCGAGGTCGACCGGCTGTTTCCGCTCTCGCTCGGCGCAGAAGGCAGCTGCACCATCGGCGGCAACCTCTCGACCAATGCCGGCGGCACCGGAGCGCTCGCCTACGGCGTGGCGCGCGAAATGGCACTCGGGCTCGAGGTCGTGCTGGCTGACGGCCGCGTGCTGAATGCGCTGTCGAAGCTGAAGAAGGACAACACCGGCTACGATTTGCGCAACCTCTTCATCGGCGCAGAAGGCACGCTCGGCATCATCACCGCGGCGACGCTAAAGCTGTTTCCGCGGCCGCGCGCGGTTGAGACCGCCTATGTCGGTCTGAAGTCGCCCGCGGCTGCACTCAAGCTGCTGTCGATCTCGCGTGATCAAGCGGCCGGTGCGTTGACGAGCTTCGAGTTGCTCGCCGACGTCGCGGTCGACTTCTCGATCCGCCACGGCATCGATATCCGCGATCCCCTGACCAGCAAGCATCGCTGGTACGTGTTGATGGAATTGTCGTCGTCGCGCGACGATGCACGCGACACGCTCGAGGCGATCCTGGCTCAGGGCATGGAGGACGGCATCGTCGACGACGCCGTGATCGCCGCCAATCTGAGCCAGCGCCAGGCGTTCTGGAAGCTGCGCGACGAGATGTCGGCGGCGCAGAAGCCGGAAGGCGGCTCGATTAAGCACGATATCTCGGTGCCGGTCGCCGCCGTGCCCGCCTTCATCGAAGAGGCCAATGCGGCGGTGGTGAAGCTGATCCCGGGTTCACGGCCGGTGCCGTTCGGCCATCTCGGCGACGGCAACATCCACTACAATGTCAGTCAGCCGGTCGGCGCCAATGCGGCCGACTTCCTGGCGCGCTGGCACGACGTGAATGCCGTCGTGTTCGAGATCGTGCTGCGGATGGGCGGCTCGATTTCGGCCGAGCACGGCATCGGCGTTCTCAAGCGCGACGAACTGCCTGACGTCAAGGACAAGGTCGCGATCGAGCTGATGCGACAGGTCAAGGCGATGCTCGATCCGCTCGGCATCATGAACCCGGGCAAGGTGCTGTGACCGCGCAGGCGACGATGCCCTCCCCCTCTGCCTCCCTCGCCATTGCACCGATCACCGATAACGACATCGCCGATGTCGTCGCGCTGTGGCAGGCCTGCGGCCTGACGCGGCCGTGGAACGATCCTGCCGCCGACATCGCGCTGGCGCGGCGCGGACCGAACTCGGCCGTGCTGGTCGGCCGCGACGCCAATGCGATCGTCGCGACCGCGATGGTCGGCCACGACGGCCATCGCGGCTGGGTCTATTACGTCGCGGTCGATCCCAACCGCCAGGGCAAGGGACTTGGCCGCACCATCATGGCGGCGGCCGAGGACTGGCTGCGCGCCGCCGGCGTGCCGAAGCTGCAACTGCTGGTGCGGCGGGAGAATGCCAAGGCCGGCGCGTTCTACCAATCGCTCGGCTATGACGAATCGACCTCGGTGATGCTGGCCAAATGGCTCGACGGTCGCGAAGCGACGCCGTGAGAGGGTTGAGGATCAACGCATGAGCATCGCCGACCGCGTCCGCGTCAAGGACGTCGAGCTGCTTTCGAAGCGCCGCTACGAGCTGAAGAGCGCGACGTTCGACTACAGGCGCGCCAACGGCGAATGGCAGACCCAGGTGCGCGAGGTCTACGACCGCGGCAACGGCGCGGCGCTGTTGCCCTACAATCTGACGACCCGCAGCGTCGTGCTGGTGCGCCAGTTCCGCTACCCCGCCTTCGCCAACGGCTATGACGATCTCCTGATCGAGGCTGCCGCCGGCATGCTCGACGATGCCGAGCCGGAAGTACGCATCCGCGCCGAAGCGGAGGAAGAGATCGGCTACCGGCTCGCGCATGTGCGCAAGGTGTTCGAGGCTTTCACGTCTCCGGGCGCGGTGACCGAGAAGCTGCATTGTTTCGTCGCCGAATACGACGCCGCGATGCGCATCGGTGACGGCGGCGGGCTCGCCGACGAGGGCGAGGACATCGAGGTGCTCGAGCTCCCGATCGACGACGCGCTCGCCATGATCAGCGACGGGCGCATCGTCGACGCCAAGACCATCATGCTACTGCAACACGCCGCGCTGCATCTGTTCAGGTGAACGCCGCCTCGCCCCGAGGCTTGCCGGGGCCTTGCGGCCTCGCGCACTCAACGCTTTAGACTAGCTATCCCCGTCATCCCTGCGCAATGGCTATGTCATTGTCGCTGGAGGTGCGAGCCTCTTCGGCGAACCTCGAGGATGAATCGGCCACCAGCCGGGCCATGCATCCTTCGAGACGCGCGAAGACGCGCTCCTCAGGATGAGGGGATAAACTGAACGAAATGCTCTACCGCATCGTGATCGCAAGGCCGCTCAGATCGGCGTTGGCCATCAGACCGACCTGGTGTCCGGTCAATTCCAACACCGCGCCCTTCTGATTGGTCAGCACGATCGCGCGCGCGCCGCGTCCGACGGCAAGCCCCGCGCCGGCCGCACCGTAGACGCCGGCAACGTCGGACGGACGGTTGATGTTGCTGACGCGGCCGCGCAGCACTGTCTTGGAGCCGCCGAACACCAGGCCGTAGTCGAGGCCGCCGGTGGAGAGCCGGTAGGAGCGGCCGCGGAAGGTCAAGACGCCGCTGCCGCCGGAGCCGCCGATGATCCATCCGGCCTTGTAGATCGTGAGCGTCACGAAGCCGCTGTCGGCACGGGCGGCGGAAGAGAACGCAAGGCCGGTGAACGCCAGCAGCGCCACCAGCGCGGCGCGAAGGGTGAATGAAACTTTCATGTGCGGTCTCCCCAGGATCTGCTCTCGTCGATTTGCTTGCGTCGATTTGCGCGCGTCGCGACACGGCTGCGAATCGCGATGCTCCGACTGTAACAAGCGCGTAAACAGGCGCAATTTGGCACAGCGATGGCCGATTTGCTGACGGGCGCTTTCGCACAACCGGTGTTGAACCTGTTCCCGGGGTTGCAACACTCACTGCATGTCCGGGGCGATCGGCCCCTGAGCTCCAGGATTGCCCCGTGGAGCATTCATTTTTCAAACCGGAGATTTCCCATGCGTCGTCTTGCGATTACCTGTGCCGCCATTGCCGCCACCGTGTCCGTGCTCGCCGCGGCAAGCCCGGCCAGCGCCACGCCCTATCACCTGATCCGCTGGCAGGACACCGGCTTCTGCCAGATCTGGGACCAGAGCATCCCGACCACGCCGTGGCCGGCGAACTTCTCCATCGTCAGCGAGGAGCTGCCGACCTTCGACGCCGCGTTCAGCTACAAGACCGGCCTCCTGAACAACGGCACCTGCTCGTTCTGAGCGAACGCCATTCGATCACGCACAGGGCGGACACCCGGCAACAGCGCGGCGTCCGCCCTTGTGCTGTCAGGTAGTGACGCGATCCAGCGTCAGTGATGCTTGATCAGGGCGTCGCGCGCGGCGGCGAGTTCGAGGAACGCCGCGCCGTTGCCGCCGCCGTCGGGATGCACCGTCTTGGCGGCGCGCTTGAAAGCCTGCTGGACTTCGGTCGCAGCGAGGCGGCGGCCCAACGGCAGGCCGAGCAATTGCCGATACTGCTCCTCCTGCGTCAGCGCCTTCGGCGCCAGGCCGCGCTGGCCAAACCGCGGTGCCGACAGCATGTGCAGTGCATCGCCGATGATGCCTAGACGGCGCAGTGCCATCGATTTGGTGCGGCGGTCAGCCGATTTCAGCGCCGCCTGACGCAAGATCGGCAGCACCTGTGCGGCCGCATGCCGCAGCGTCTCGTCGATGTCGGTCGCGGCGATCTCCGCGACCATTTTGGCCATCTCGCGGTAGTCGGGATCCGGCGCCGCGCAAAAGCGCTCGATCGCAACTTTCCAGTGTCTGATATTCGGGTCCATGTCCGCGGTCCGTAACTGTCATCCGAATCCGGATAACAGCAACGCGCAAACGCGGCTTGGCGTTTCGGTTGGCGCAGTTTTGAATAGTGTTGTCGACAACGCTCACAAATCAGAACAAGGAAACGCCATGGCCCTTCTCGACAATCACATCGCCGTCATTACCGGGGCAGGCTCGGGCATCGGGCGCGCCATCGCATTGGGCTACGGCCGCGAGGGCGCGCGCGTGGTGCTGCTCGACATGAACGGCGATGCGGCGGCGGAAGCGGCCAGGGAGATCCAGAGCGCCGGCGGCAAGGCGGAGAGCTTTGCGCTCGACGTGACCAATCGCGACGCCTGCGTCGCGATGGCAAAGCAAGTGGCCGACAAGGTCGGGCCGGTCTCGATCCTGGTCAACAATGCCGGCATCGCGCGCCGCAACGGCATGCTCGGCACCGACGAGGCCGTGATCAAGGATTGGGAAGACATCATCTCGATCAATCTCACCGGCGTTTTCAACGTGACGCATTCGTTCCTCGCGCCATTGCGCAAGAACAAGGGACGCATCGTCAACATCGGCTCGATCCAGTCCTTCGTGCATCTGCGCACGCCGAGTTCGCCGGCCTATACCGCCTCCAAGCACGGCGTGCTCGGCTTCACCAAGGCGTTGGCCGCCGAGCTCGGCAAGGATGGTGTGCGCGTCAATGCGATCGGGCCGGGCTTCATCGAGACGCCATTGAACGAGAAGGTGCGCGCCACCAATCCCGACCTCGTCAAGGTCTTCATGGACCACACCCCGCTCGGCCGCGCCGGCAAGCCGGAGGACATCGTCGGCCCCGCCATCTTCCTCGCCTCGGACCTGTCGGCCTATGTCTCGGGATCGATCGTGATGGTCGATGGCGGGTACCGCACATTGTGACGGATGGAACCGCAATCGTGGCGATTTCTGGGTATTTTGCTTACAGAGCAGGGAGTTAGGGCCACGTTAAGGACTTGTTAACCAAACCGGCACACCGTGGATCTACGGGGTAGTTGGTTCTCGATGTCTTCGCTTCACCGACGAAGCGGGCGTTGATCGGGAGGAGTTCATGTCTTACGCGTCCACCGTACCGTCGCCGGAAGCGCTGCTGCCGTCGCTGGCTCCAAATGAAATCGTCCCACTGCTGATCGGCGCGACCGTCGATGAAGTCGAGCGCGAGCTCGTGCTGCAAACGCTTGCGCGCTGCGACGGCAATCGCACCCGCGCCGCGCGCGTGCTCGGGCTGTCGGTTCGGACCTTGCGGAACAAGATTCGCGAATATTCGGCCGACGGCATCGACGTGCCGATGAGCGAGCACGCCGCAGCCTAGAGCAAGATCCGGAACCGTGCGAAGCGGCTTTCCGGGAAGATCATGCTTGGACAACGAGCTAAGCGTGATGACGATTCAACCGGATCTCATCACGCTTTAGCGGCACGTCGACGCTAGATCGGCAGGTCGATCGCAAGCCGCCGCCAGCGCGATAATAGCTCGCTGCCGTCGGCATCGAGGCAGCGAGCGAGACGCACCTCGGTCGTCGCCGCCCGTTGCAGCGTCTGCGCGACCAGCGCCGTCGCATAGTCCCAATAGTCGCGCCGCCCCTTCGGATCGTCGTCGACCAGGGATTTTGCGAGGATCTCGACATAGATCGCAGCGACGGCCCTTTGCCAGAGCTCACCCGCGCGCGCGCCCTCCGCCGAGGGCGCGCCGGTCCGCGACTGCCAGGCCAACCAATAATTTTCCTCCGCGCCGCCCCAAGCGGATGGCAATAGCGATGGATCGAGGCATGGCGAGCGACACTCAAGCGGCTGCATGCCGCGCGCGTCGCAGAAGAAGCAATAGCCGAGCTTGTCGTACCAGTTGACGCGCAGCAATCTGCGAATCTCGGTCTGTTGATCCGCTGCGAGCTGCCTCACGCCGGTCCGTTCGAGATCGCCGATGATCGCCACCAGGCGATCGCGATCATACGGCTCGACCTCGAGCACCACGCCGATATTGCGCGGAAACAGCCCGTCGAGCATCTCGATCATCTCGCGATAGAACCGGCCCGCCAGGCCGCCGCCGCGCCACGCCTTCGCGACGCCGACATAGTTGCAGTAGATCAGCTCGCTTGCGTGATCGTAGGTGAAGAAGCCGAGGCCGATCGCGCGCCCTTCCGCGCGCAGGATAAAGCAGCGCGAGTCGAGGCAATATGACAGCTGCTGATCACCGACGCTGAACTCTCGTCGCTCGCCGACATCATCTGACAGCACCCAGCGCACAATGTCGTCGGGGGCGTCGCGCTCGTTCGGAGGAAACAGCAAGGCATACAGATCGAGGACGCCGGTGTTGCGAAACGCCGCTTCATCGCGCAGATCGTGCCGCGTCACCACGATGTCGAACGTCAGCGGCCCTGTTGCGTCACCTGCAACTGCCCCGCGCCTGTCGTTCAAAATCCGCAACGCGTCCTCCCGTCACAATCTTCGCATCGAATTATGACTGTTGATCGCTTGCATCAGCGGCGTCGGGCAGAATTGAAGCCGTCATCCAACCTCTGTTACAAGCGGCTTGAAATCGCGACGGAGCATATCAGTGGCTGACGAGACAATCTCCCGCCAGGGGTCACGAGGGGCGCAGGGGCCGCAGGGCCGTCAGGGCGAGCCGGGTCGGCCCGGTCCGCAAGGACATCCGGGGCGGCCGGGGCCGGAAGGTGCGCGCGGCAAGCCGGGTCCACAGGGCAAGCCCGGACTGGTTGGAAAGGCAGGCCCTCAGGGCAAGCCGGGAGCGCAAGGCAAGACAGGCGTACAGGGTCCGCGCGGCGAAGCTGGTCCACAGGGACCGCAGGGACCGGCCGGCCCGCGCGGTGAAGCCGGCCCGCCCGGACAATTGCCGTCGATCGAGCAGGTGATGCCGTGGCTGCACATGATCTTCGACGCCTGGGAAGACTACAAGCGCACCAAGGAGCGTGAAGCCGCCGAGTTCGCCGAGCGCGATGCCGCCGAGCGCGCGGCAGCGGAAGCGATCGCGCTTGACGTCGACGCCATCGACTTCGCGGAAGATGACGACGAGGACGACGATCACAAGAAAAAGAAGAAGCACCGCAAGAAGGACAAGAAGTAATCCTTCTTGTCCTCGCGACGACACGGCCAGCTCTGTCCGTGTCGCACCCGACGCCTACCGCTCCGCGCCCGGATTGGCCGGAGGATCGGAGGGCCGAGCGAGGTGCATGAGCTGGAAGACCCAGCGCATGGCGTAGTACCAGGCAACGCCCGCGAACGCCCCGCAGGCCGACAGGATGATGACGTTGGCTAGGTCGATTGTCCCGCTCGACCACAGCATGCCGCAGGTCCAGAGCACGGCGAACGCAATCGAACAGAACGTGAGCAGGGCGGCAGGCTTCATGGCGTTGCTCCGGGATCGGGTGAACGGCAACGATGCCCGGACGCGTGGCGCGGTACCGTGATCTGCATCACGGTACGCCCCGTCCTCAGCCAAACCGCAGGCGCGAACGCTCCCTCGCCTTCTCCGCCTCCACCTCGCGATCGCGCGCCGGTGCCGTGGTCTGCAACGAGATCAGGAGCTTGCGCGCGGCGGTCGAGACCTCGGCCACGGCCAGGTTGAAGGCGGCCTCATTGGAGTGCGACGGCTTGTTGAAGCCGGACAGTTTGCGCACGAACTGCAGCGCCGAGGCGTGAATCTCGTCTTCGGTGGCGGGCGGCTCGAAGTTGAACAGCGTCTTGATATTGCGGCACATGTCGGTCTCCCTCACCCGCGGCAACGGGGCGGCTCTCTCAAAGACGATCGGCTGCTGCAAAATACGACATCGTGGTCTATTCTGGCAGTCTCATCGTCCACGGTGGAGCGAGGTTCCGGATGAGCCACGTGATCTACAAGGTCGTCCAGCACGACGGCGGCTGGGCCTATACCGTCAACGGGGTGTTCTCGGAACCATTTCCTACCCGCGCCGCGGCACTCGCCGCTGCCCGACGCGCCGCCAACGAGCAGCGCGTCCCCGGCCGCACCGAGGCGATCCAGTACGAGACGTCGGACGGCAAATGGCTGACCGAAACCGCCTCCGGCAACGACCGCCCGGAGACCGAGGTCGAGGACGGCCGCTAGTTCACCTCTCGCCTTCAGAACGGAACCTGGACGCCAAGCCGGTCGAAGAACGCCCGCCCCCGATCGGTGATCCGCAATGCGCGCGGAATCCGATGCGGCGCAACGCCGCGCATCTCGACCAGCCGCGCCAGCACGGCATTGGCAAACGGACCGGCGAGATGCGGCACGCGCTCGGTCCAGTCATTGCAGAGCCGCAGATGCGGCTGCCGCGCCGGATCGAAATCGATCGCCTCGGCCCGGCACCAGGCCAACCCCTGCTCGGTCACGCGACCATCGCGGCCGTCGATCAAGACGAGGCGGCGGCGGATCAGCGCATTCGACAGCAGCACGCCGAGCTGACCCGCAAGGTGGTGGTAGCAGGTGCGCGATTGCCTGAGCTGCTCGGCCGGCATCGCACGCCGCCGCCCCACGGTGGCCCTGGCCGCAAGATCGACGAGGTTCTCGATCAGCGCCGCGACGTCGTCGTCCCTGATCCGGTAATATCTGAACCTGCCCTGTGCCCATACCGACAGCACGCGGGCGTCGACCAGCTTCTGCAAATGCGCGCTAGCGCCTTGCGGCGAAATGCCGGCAACCGCAGCAAGCTCGCCCGCCGGCAACGCCTTGCCGTCGGCCAGCGCACTGACCATCGCCTCGCGGACCGGATCGCCCAAGGCCTCGGCGATCCGCGAAAATCCTGTCTGCAGGGCTTGGGATGATCCCACCGCATCGTCCTCCGGATCGCGCCGAAACGTCCTACCCGCATTCGCCGTGCCGCGCAGCTCATTTCAGATTTTCCTGAAACGTCGCGGCGGTCTCTTCCGCTCAAATGGGCAGCAGTCGACCAAACACAAGGGAACAATCATGACAGCTGGCAGCAACGACGCGGAACGCATCTACAGGCTCTGGGATGAAGCGCTCGGCAACAAGGACCTCGAGGCGGCGCTCGCGCTCTACGCAGCCGACGCCTCGATCGAGAGCCCGCTGGTGCAGCATTTGATGCAGACCAAAGACGGGATCGTCCGCGGCCGCGACGCGCTACGCGAGTTCATCACGCGCGTGTTCCGTACCAACCCGCCGCAACGGCGGCGCTTCAAGCAGGGCTTCTTCAGCGACGACCGCGTCCTTACCTGGGAATATCCGCGGCAGTCTCCGGACGGCGACCAGATGGATCTCGTCGAGGTCATGGAGATCGAGCACGGCCTGATCCAGCGTCACCGCGTCTATTGGGGCTGGTACGCACTCAACGTGCTGAAGGCGAGTTAACGGACACTTCTGCGTCAGGCGCGTGGACGACGCTTTCCGTCATGCTAGGCTTGCACCGACGCGGCTGGACAAATGCGCCGCGCGTGGGGAGAAGCACCATGATCCGTTTGTGCGTGGCGCTTGCAGCCGCTCTCGTCTCGATGTCGGTACCGGCCATGGCTGCAGATTACCCCACACCGCAGGATGGCGAGTGGACCGCGAAGGACTTCAAGTTTCACAGCGGCGAGGTGATGCCGGAACTGCGGCTGCACTACACCACGGTCGGCGCACCGACCGGACAGCCGGTGCTGGTGCTGCACGGCTCCGGCGGCTCGGCCGCCAGCATGCTGACGCCGACCTTTGCCGGCCAGTTGTTCGGCCCCGGCCAGCCGCTCGACGCGGCGAAATACTACATCATCATCCCCGACGGCATCGGGCACGGCAAATCGTCGAAGCCGTCGGACGCGATGCGGACGAGCTTTCCGAAATACGACTACAACGACATGGTCGACGCGCAGTATAGGCTCGTCACCGAGGGGCTCGGCATCAAGCATCTGCGGCTCGTGATCGGCAACTCGATGGGCGGCATGCACACCTGGATCTGGGGCGTGCGCTATCCGCGGATGATGGACGTGCTGGTGCCGATGGCCTCGCAGCCGACCGCGATGGCGGCACGCAACTGGATGCTGCGGCGGACGATGCTGGAAACGATCCGCAACGATCCCGACTACAACGGCGGCAACTACACCAGCCAGCCGCGGATGATGAAATACGCCATCGCCGCCTATCGCTTCGCCAGCGCCGGTGGCACGCTCAATTACCAGGCGCTGGTGCCGACCGCAGCGCAGGCCGACAAGATGGTCGACGACCAGCTGGCGTTGCCGGTCACCGCGGATGCCAATGACTACATCTATCAATGGGAGGCCTCGCACGACTACGATCCCTCCGCCGGACTGGAGAAGATCGAGGCAACCCTGCTTGCCATCAATGCCGCCGACGACGAACGCAATCCGCCGGAGACCGGCGTCACCGAAGCTGCCGTGAAGCGGATCAAGAACGGCAAGATTGATCTGATCCCGGCAAGCAGCGAGACACGCGGCCATCTCACCACCGGCGATGCGAAGTTCTATGCCAGGCAATTGCAGGAAGTGTTGCAGACGGCGCCGACGATGTAGCCATCGAGGTCAGGGCGATGTCCGCTGATCGCTTCCGCCGCATTGCGCTCAGCCTGCCCGAGGTCGTTGAAGGCGCGCATCACGGCACAACCGATTTCCGCGTCGGCAAGCGCATCTTCGCGACACTCGGCTATCCCGACCAGGATTGGGGCATGGTGAAGCTGACACCCGAGCAGCAGGCCATGGTGGTCGAGGCCGAGCCGGAGATTTTCCGGCCGGTGCCGGGCGGCTGGGGCAAGAGCGGCAGCACCAATGTCCGCCTCGCGAAGGTCGATCAGGTCACGCTGCGCAGCGCGCTGAAAATGGCACGGGACAATATCGCGGTGAAACCGGCGAAGAAGGCGCGCGCGAAGCAACCATCCTGAGCGCATCGATCCCGCACTGCATCACGCCTGACTGCGCGGTTTCGCTGATTCTTTGAGCATGCATCCCGCGCGCGGTTCGTGCCTAATCGCGCAAACACCGGATTCGTGCGGCGCTACGCGCGGGTCACGTAGAAGTTTTCGCCGGAGGAAGGCAATGCGAAGGCTCGCGCATGTTGCGGTGCTTGCGTGGCTCGTCCTGATGGCGGGCGCTGCACTGGCGTTCGACAACGGCCAATACGACAACGTGCCACCCGATATCCGCGCCTGGTTCAAGAGCGTGATCGCGCCGAATGGCGTGCCGTGCTGCGACATCTCCGACGGCCATCGCACCAGCTACGACGTTCGTGGCGGCGCCTATTGGGTGCCGATCGAGGGCGAGTGGATGATGGTGCCGGAGCGCGCCGTGATCCGCGATCGCGGCAACCCGGTCGGCGAGGCCGTGGTGTGGTACGTGCACCACCGCGGCAGCATCATCATCAGCTGCTTCGTTCCGGCGGATGCTGTCTGAACGGCGCCCGCCGTCTTCGCGGAAGCTCCGCGCGCGAGATCGCGTCAATTTGAAACAGTTACTCTCTGTTAACCTTACTTTTTAACCAATAATTAAGAATGAGTTTGCGGGCGCCATGAGGCGCGGCCTAGCGTCTGCAGAAATGCTCCGTAACCGCGAGTTGGTGCGTGCCATGGCTCTTCGAAGAATGGCGTATCGAACATATGGGGCGCTGATGGCGTCCCTGATGGCTTCCCTTGGCGTTGCAGCGCTGCTGCTTGCTTCTCCGACCGAAACCTATGCGAGATCCGGATCCGCGGCGCGCGGCACGTTCTCCTCGCATCATCCAGCCTTCCGCCATCATGTGCGGGTGCCCGGCATCGTGTTGCCGGACGCGGGCGGATATTATGACGGTGCGGCGAGCACACCCTTCGCTGCCGAGGTCCCGGCGCCGGTCTCCAACGACGTCCGCTACACCTACACCCAGGACGTGCCGTGGGATTGGGCGCATCGCTATCCGCCGGCCGTGGTGCCGTCGGACCGTCCCTATGTGTCGAGCTGTCCCACCGAGAGCGTCACAGTGCCCGGACGCGGCGGCGACCGCACCGTCAACATCACGCGGTGCTACTGACGAATAGCTCTGTCCCGTTCGCAAAAACAAAAGAGGCCGCCCGCAAGGACGGCCTCTCGTATTTTGGCAGACGCTCGGCGCGCCGGCAGACAGCCGGTCAGGAATCCTCGCCCTTCAGATGACCGACGTGCTTCTGGGTGTAGAGCTCAAGGCCGATGCGCTTGATCAGGTCGAGCTGGGTCTCGAGGAAGTCGATGTGGTCTTCCTCATCCTTCATCAGCTGCTCGAACAGGTCACGGCTGACATAGTCCTTGACGCCATGGCAGTAGGTCGCCGCCTCCTGGTAGAGCGTGCGGGCGCCGATCTCGGCGGCGAGGTCACACTCGATGATCTCCTTGACGTCCTGGCCGATCTTCAGGGGATCGAGCACCTGCAGGTTCGGGAAGCCGTCGAGAAAGAGGATGCGATCGACGAACTTGTCGGCGTGCTCCATCTCCTCGATGGACTCCTTGCGCCAGACCTTGGCCATCTCCAGGAGGCCCCAATTGTTGAGCATCCGGTAGTGCAGCCAGTACTGATTGATGGCGGTCAGTTCGCTGCGCAGCCCCTTGTTCAGATAATCGATGACCTTCGGGTCGCCTTGCATGATCCACTCCACCTGTCGCGGCCAACCTTGGCCGACGCTGAATTTAGAATGTTTCTAAATCAGATTACCGGCAAGAGCAACCCTTCGTAGAAGCGGCGCCTGGATAACCGGATTCGGAGGGATTTGGTGAAATCAGCAGGCTGCGAGCGCGAATTCGGCCGGCTCGGCGTCCTCGTTGGCGGCGTGCGGATGGCCGCTGTGGGGGCAACCGGAGCAGCAGGCCTTGGCGCAGGGACCGAGCGCCTCGTCGATGATCGCCTTGATGGTGCGCGCGCAGCGGCCGCATTCGGCACTGCAGCCGAGGCAGCCGTACACCTGCTTGGCGTTTCGTGTCACGGACCCACCGCCATTGACGGCATTGCGGACATCGTGGTCGCTGAGGACGTTACAGGAACAGACAATCATCGGAGCAAGGCGGGGTCCAACGGTGATGCTTCCCAGTATGGATATTGTCGGCTCCCGCGCGATGCAAAAGGAAAAAGCGGTTTTTGTAGCAATTCCAAACTGATGCGGGATTCATATTGGAATGAGTCTAAATCGGTCGGAGTTCGAACCCGCGGGGTGGCTACGGGCCAATAAGCGATTCCTTCGCCGCCGACCGCCATGAGCACGCGCCTCGCTGGGCGCTATCGGGCTTGTGCGTTGCAAGATATTCCAAAAGCTGCAAGCATTTGGTCGCGAATACGGCAGCGTCGTTCATTGAACATTCAAGCTGAGTATGGAACCCTCCGGCGAGACGGATCGCCAATGCACGCTGTCCCTGCTGCCGTGAGAAAGGTCAGGCCATGAAGAAGACATTGCTGGCGCTTTGCGCCGTTGCCGCTGTGGCGGCTTCGACTGTGGCGGTGCCCGCCCCCGCCCAGGCACAACGCGGTGTCGCCGCCGGCGTCGCTGCGGGATTGATCGGTGGCGCCATCGTCGGTGGCGCGATCGCATCGCAGAACCGCTATTACGGTCCGGGATACGGCTACTATGCGCCCGGCCCGGCCTATGTCGCCGAACCCGGCTACGGCCCCGATTGCTTCTGGCAGCGCCAGCGGTTCTGGGACGGCTACACCTGGCGCGTTCGCAGCGTCCGCGTTTGCGATTGATCGCCGTTCATCTCGATTAAATCGAACCAGATGTCCCGGAAAACCGACTGTTTCTCCGGGACAACTGCTGTAGATGGCCAGAAAAAACCGCTTTTCTGCGCGATCAGCCTGCGGACGTTTACTTTCGGTTGACTGTTCTGCGCTGTTTAGCAAGACAGCAGTTCGAGATCAGCGTGCGAGTCACCTCAACCCGGCGCCGGACCACGACGCCACCACCTTCCAGGAGAGCCAAAGACATGAAGAAGACTTTAGCTGCCCTTGTCGCCGTTACCACGATTGCCGGTTCGCTGGCCGTTGCTCCGGCTGCCAAGGCTGGTGACGGCGGCGCCGTCGCGGCCGGCGTTGCCGGCGGCCTGATCGGCGGCGCCCTGCTGGGCGGCGCGATCGCAGGCGCTCGCCCCGCCCCGGTCTATGTCGCACCGGCGCCGGTTTACGTCGAAGAGGCCCCGTGCCGCATGGTTCGCGAGCGCTTCTGGGACGGCTACGGCTGGCGCTTCCGTCGCATCCAGGTTTGCGACTGATCGACCGACACGTTTTCAGCATCACACTCGAAAACCCGGCCTCGCGGCCGGGTTTTTGCTTTGCGCCACCAGGCGGTCTTGCGAGCCAGCCCGGTCAGCGCTGCCCGTTCATCGCGCGCAGCACCGCCTCGCTCGGCCAGCAATCGACCTTCAGCCCGGCCTGCTTCTGATAGGCGCCGAGCGCCGCGCGGGTCTGCATCCCGGCCTTGCCATCGAGCTTGTCCTTGTAGAGACCGATCTTCGTCAGCTGCTGCTGCATCGCCTCGACATCGGCGGAACGCAGCTGCTTCGATGCCGACCATGGCGTCGCGAATGGCTGCGGGCTCGTCATGCGGTCGGCGAGGTGGCCGACGAACAGCACGTAGAGATCGGAGAAATTGTATTCCTTGATCACGAAGTAATTCGGCGTGGTCAGGAAGGCGGGACCATAGCTGCCTTCCGGCTGCAGCAGCGACGCCGATTGCGCCAGCTCGGCGGTGCTGAGCTTCTGCCCGCGCACCGGCACGAAGCCCGCGCGCAGCCACTGGGTGATCGGCTTCGTCACTTCAGGCACGCCCATCGTGCAGTCGGCATTGGCCGGCGCCTGCACCTCATAGGCCCAGCGCACGCCGGGCTGCCAGCCCTTGTTGACCAACTGCTGCGCGGCGGAGGCGAGCGCGTCCGGCACCGAATGCCAGATATCGACGCGGCCGTCGCCGTCGAGATCGACGCCGTGCTTGTAATATTCCGACGGCAGGAACTGGGTGTAGCCGGTCGCACCGGCCCAGGAGGAGCGCATCTCCTTGCGCGTCACCGCGCCCTCGCCGAGGATCTTCAGCGCGAGGATGAATTCGGTGCGGTACTGATCCTTGCGACGGCCGACATAGGCCTGCGTCGCCACCACGCGCAGCGTGTCGTAGGGCAGCGAATAGCGGCCGTAATCGGTCTCGCGGCCCCAGATCGCCAGCACGACGGTGGCCGGGACGCCGAACCGCTTCTCGATCGCATCGAGCGACGGCCGATACTTCTGCATCAGCCGCTGCCCCTCCGCGGCGAGCCGCGCGATCGAGGCTTCCTTGATGTAATCGGCCGGCACCTGCACGAACTCGGCCTGCGCCGGCGCGCCGGTCTTGGGACGTCCGGGCAGGATCAGGTCGGGCAGCTTGTAGTCGGGCTCGAGCGAGCGCGTCTCGCGATCGAAGGTCTCGCGCGACACGCCGGCGGCCTTGGCCTCCGGCCACAGCGAGGCGATGAACTGGGTGAACGCAGCATCGGCGGCGAATGCCGGCCGCTGCAGCGGCGCACAAAGCAGCAGCGCGAATGCGACAATGGTGGCTGGCCATTTCATGATCGATCTCACCCTGCGGAAACGGTCATTGCAACGCGGATTCGGCAATTGTCAGAATTCAATTCTGGGTGGTAAGTTTTGCCATGCGCATATTTCTGTCATTTCCCTCCGAACTGGAATCGCAGGCTGACAGCATCGCCCAGTCCCTGCGCAATTGCGACCATGACGTTTTCTTTTCGCACGACGATCTTCCGCCGGGCGACAGCTTCGATGCGCGCGTCGAAAAAGCCATCGAAAGCAGCGATTTTATGGTGTTCCTGATCAGTCCGGAATCGGTGACCAGGGGACGCTACACGCTGAGCGAGCTCGCCTTTGCCCGGAACAAATGGCCGAACCCCAGCAATCGCGTGCTGCCGGTGATGATGGCGCCGACCCCGCTCGACCAGGTTCCGACCTATCTCAAGGCGGTCACGATCCTCGAACCTCAGGGCAGCGCGGCCGCCGAGACACGGGCCGCCGTCGATCGCATGCTGGAAGCCAAAAGCGAGCAGTCGCGCGACCGATCGATTTTGCCCTTCGCCGTGCTGTCGCTTGCGTCGGCCATCCTGTGCAGCCTGGTCGCGACCTATGCGCTCAACGTCCTGCAATATTCGTTCGTCGTCTCCGACGCCGGCGGGATCACGATCCTGCCCGGCGTGATATTCGGCGCGGCGATCGCGACCTGCAATGTGATGTTTGGCGCCAGGGACCGGTTTCAGCTGGCGCTGGTGGTCGCGATCACGACGGCGGCGTGGATCGCGGCCTACGATGCCAGCGCCGTGACGCTTCAGGCGCTCGGCCAGTATGCGAGAACCGTGCCTATCGAGGGCAATGCCGCGAACCCGGCCCAGATCACCGAGACGCTCGGCAACAATCCCTACATGGGATTTTTGATCGGCGGCATCGGCGGCGCTGTCGGCGGAGCCATCACCATTCTCGGCGTGCTCCTGACCAACCCCGCGTTCAGGCGGATCGACAGCGTCGTCGTGACCTGGATCGCGGCCATCGCAGCCGGAACGGTTTACGGCGCGATCGTCAGGCTGCCGACCTTGCTGGGCTGGCTGGTGCTGTTCGGCGTCTGGCAGACCGCGTTCGTCCTCGCGATGGCGCGTGGATTTCCGCGCGGCGCGGCGCAGATCCCCGAATGGCTCGGCAGATCCGCGCCGGCACTGTTCGGCTCACGCGCGGCGCGGTGACGCCGCGCCGCCGTTCATCCCTAATGCCCAACCTGCTGCTTGGCGCCCTCGATCGAATCGTTCGACAGCTTGTCGACGATCGCGATGCCGATCGCCGACAGGATGAAGACGCAGTGGATGATGGTCTGCCACATCACGCCGGTCTCGGTGTAATTGCCCTTGCCTGACGACAGCGCGCCGGCCTCGATGAAGGTGCGCAGCAAATGGATCGAGGAAATGCCGATGATCGCCATCGCCAGCTTGATCTTCAGCACGCTGGCATTGACGTGGCTGAGCCATTCCGGCTCGTCCGGGTGGCCCTTCAGATTGAGGCGCGAGACGAAGGTCTCGTAGCCGCCGACGATCACCATCACGAGCAGGTTCGAGATCATGACGACGTCGATCAGGCCGAGGACGGCCAGCATGATCTGCTGCTCGCTGAAATCGAAGGCATGGGCGAACAGGTGCCACAATTCCTTCAGGAACAGCACGACATAGACGCCCTGGGCGATGATCAGGCCGACATAGAGCGGCAATTGCAGCCAGCGCGATCCGAAGATCAGCATGGGAACGGGACGCAGCGACCGGCCCTTTGCGGGGGCGCGCGCCTCGGAAAGTGCGGACATGGTGGAGCGCTCGCAGAATTTGATTTGCGGGAGCGCTCTATCTACGCAATCCCGCGCGCTTGAAAAGCGACAACTGGCCGCAGATTGCGCCGCGATGCCGTCACGATCCTGCCAACGAGCAACGCTCGAACGCGGCGCGATGGCCGCGTTCGAGCGTCAAATCGATCAGCGCGTCAGCTTCTTGTACTTCACGCGGTGCGGAATGATGCTGTCCTGGCCGAGCCGGCGCATCTTGTCCTTTTCGTAATCCTGGAAGTTGCCCTCGAACCATTCGACATGGCTGTCGCCCTCGAAGGCCAGGATGTGAGTCGCGATGCGGTCGAGGAACCAGCGGTCATGGCTGATGATGACGGCGCAACCGGCGAAATCCTCCAGCGCCTCTTCCAGCGCGCGCAGCGTGTCGACGTCGAGGTCGTTGGTCGGTTCGTCGAGCAGCAGCACGTTGGCGCCCGACTTCAGCATCTTGGCGAGATGCACGCGGTTGCGCTCACCGCCCGACAGCGCACCGACCTTCTTCTGCTGGTCGGCGCCCTTAAAGTTGAACGCCGAGCAGTAGCCGCGCGAATTGACTTCCTTCTTGCCGAGCAGGATCAGCTCGTTGCCGCCGGAGATCTCCTCCCACACCGTCTTGTTGCCCTCAAGCGCGTCGCGCGACTGGTCGACATAGCCGAGATGCACGGTCTCGCCGACCGTGATGGTGCCCTTGTCCGGCGTCTCCTGCTCGGTGATCATCTTGAACAGCGTGGTCTTGCCGGCGCCGTTGGCACCGATCACGCCGACGATGCCGCCGGGCGGCAGCTTGAAGGTGAGATCGTCGATCAGCAGGCGATCGCCAAACCCCTTGCTGAGGCCTTCGAAGTCGACGACATTGGCGCCGAGCCGCTCGGCGACCGGAATGATGATCTGCGCGGTCTGGGTCTGCTTCTCGCTCGCCTTCTTGAGCAGCTCCTCATAGCGCTGGTAGCGGGCCTTCGACTTGGCCTGGCGCGCCTTCGGCGAGGACGCCACCCATTCCTGCTCGCGGGCCAGCGTCTTCTGATGCGCGGCGTCCTCGCGGCCTTCCTGCTCGAGCCGCTTCTGCTTTTGCACCAGCCAGGACGAGTAATTGCCCTCGTAGGGGATGCCGCGACCGCGGTCGAGCTCGAGGATCCAGCCCGTGACGTTGTCGAGGAAGTAGCGGTCGTGGGTGACGATCAGGATCGCGCCGGGATAGTTGCGCAGATGGCCTTCCAGCCACGACACCGACTCGGCGTCGAGATGGTTGGTCGGCTCGTCGAGCAGCAGCAATTCCGGCTGGTCGAGCAGCAGGCGGCACAGCGCCACGCGGCGGCGTTCACCGCCGGACAGTTTTGTGACATCGGCATCGTCGGGCGGGCAGCGTAGCGCGTCCATCGCCTGGTCGACCTTGCTGTCGAGATCCCACAGGCCCTGGGCCTCGATCTCGTCCTGCAGCTTGGTCATTTCGTCAGCCGTCTCGTCCGAGTAATTGACGGCCAGCTCATTGTAGCGGTCGAGGATCGCCTTCTGCTTGGCGACGCCGAGCATGACGTTCTCACGAACGTTGAGTGCCGGATCGAGGTGCGGCTCCTGCTCGAGATAGCCGACGCGGGCGCCCTCGGCGACCCAGGCCTCGCCGTTATACTCCTTGTCGAGGCCGGCCATGATCTTGAGCAGCGTCGACTTGCCCGAGCCGTTGACGCCGAGCACGCCGATCTTGGCGTCCGGGTAGAAGCTCAGATGGATGTTATCGAGCACCTTGCGGGTCGGGTACGCCTTGGTCAGACCCTGCATGAAATAGATGAACTGGCGAGCCATCCGCTGTCCCTGGAATTGATCCGATTTGTGGAAATTTTGCTGCCGCCGATGTAACGGCCGGCCCCCGAAAGCGCAACCGCGGGACCTCTGTTTTCCGTCCGTTCACCACGTTTCGCGGCTTCACCACGGGTGATTACGGGTTCGACGCCATGTGTGCGCCGAATCACGACAATTGAAACCATCTTTTAATAAATCAGGCCAAAACTCGTTCTCAACGTCGAAAAACGGCGATTTTCGCGGCAGAACCGCGGCCAAACAGTTGAGGCCACGTCATGGCTACCATCATTTCAGCACCCCTTCCGCGCCCGACGACAAAAGGCGAGGCGACGCTGTTCGCCGAATTCCGCGCCTTTTGGCGCGCCTTCGTCGCCAAGGCTTTCAATCCCTACCGACCGGAACTGCATTATATGCGCGGCCCGGGTCCGGCTTGCCGCGCCAAGCAGATGGCGCTGTCGCCGGCGGTCCGCGCGATGCTCGCCGACATCCGCTCCACGAAGAAGCCGTCTCCGCGCGCGTGACAATCGCCGCTTTTTGAAACCGCGGCCGCTTGCGCGCCTGCCGATTGCGCGCGACCATGACGGGTATCCCGACGGTTGATCTCCCGCCGTCGCCCTCACCCTGAATGGACCATCCCCGATGACGCGGCTCCGCTGTGCAATCCTCGACGACTATTTTGACATCGCGCTTTCGGTGGCCGACTGGCCAAAGGTCAAGGACCGGGTCGACGTCACCGTGTTCGACAAGCCGTTCGCGAGCGAGGCGGAAGCGGCGACGAAGCTGAAGGATTTCGAGGTCATCTGCGCGATGCGCGAACGCACCCCGTTCCCGAAGAGCCTGCTCGACGCGCTGCCCAGGCTGCAGCTCCTGATCACCTCAGGCATGCGCAACGCGGCGATCGACATGGAGGCCGCCAAGGACCGCAAGGTGGTGTTGTGCGGCACCCAATATAGCCGCGATCCCACCGCGCCCCTGACCATGGGCCTGATCCTGGAACTGACCCGCGGCATCGGCCGCGAGAACGCGCGCATGCACGCCGGCGAGGCGTGGCAGACCTTTGCCGGTACCGAGATCGAGGGCAAGACGCTCGGCATCATCGGTCTCGGCAAGCTCGGCAACAAGGTCGCCGGCATGGCCAAGGTGTTCGGCATGAACGTCATCGCCTGGAGCCCTAATCTGACGCCGGAAAAGTGCAATGAGGCCGGCGTCGGCTATGCCAGCAAGGACGAGCTGTTCGCGACATCAGACATCATCACCATCCATGTCGTGCTGAGCCCGCGCTCGCGCGGACTGGTCGGCGCCGCCGATCTCGCCCGCATGAAGCCGTCGGCCTATCTCGTCAACACCGCGCGCGGGCCGATCGTCGACGAGGACGCCCTGTTCGCGGCGCTGCGCGACAAGACGATCGCCGGCGCCGGCATCGACGTGTTCTCGGTCGAGCCGCTGCCGTCGGATCATCCGCTGCGCAAGCTCGACAATGTCGTGATCACACCGCATCTCGGCTATGCGACGCGCGAGAGCCTGCAGGCGCACTATCAGCAGATGGTCGAGTGCATCGACGCCTTCAGCAAGGGCAGCGAGCCGCCGCGGCCCCTGGCCTGACAGCAGCATTCACTGCGGCTAGCCGAGCCAGCGGAACGCGCGTTCGAGCTCGGCGCGGCCGTTCCGGTCGTACCAGCGCCCGTGGGCGAGAATGATCCGCTCCGGATTCCATTCGATCATGCGGGCGACGACGGCCTTCAGCGCCGCGCGGTCCCGCGAGAAGGTCAATCGCATGTCGCGCGGCGTGCCGCCGTCAGGATCGCGCACGCCGCCGAGCCAGGTCAGGAACCGCATCAACGGCGAGCGGACTCGTCTGGCCTCAAAATTCTCGATCAGGTCGGTCAGCAGCAATGTCCGCGACGGCAGATGGAAGTACACGACCTCCGTCATGTAGCTGCCTGCCACCGGCAGCGTCGCGATCCACTCATCCCAGGGATAGCCGGATGATCGTTCCAGTGGCTCGCCTACGAATGTCAGCCGACTGCCCGCCTGCTGCTTGATCCCGGGCGCAAGAAAGATGCGCGCATCTGGATAGGCAGCATGCCATTCCGGAATCCACCAATAGTGCAGACGATTCGGAGCGATGATCCAGCGCGGTACGCCCAGCTCAGCGATTGCGGCCTTGAGCTCGGCCAGCAATGGTGTCGGCGAGTGAATGAACAGCCGCCCACCCGGCAGACGAACGATCGTCGCGCGCGTTGGAAACGGCATTTTGAACCAGCGCGGGCCGAACCGGATGATCGGACCATCGATGATCCATACGTCATCGGCGACAGGCTTTGGTGTATTCAGCGGCGGATAGGTCTCGCAGAGGTCCTGCATCGCATTGCCTCAACGTCGAGATGCGCGGCTTGTTGCAACAAAAAAAGGCGCGCTGTTCGCACGCCTTTTTCAATGATGAACTTGCCGGTTGGCCTAGCGCACCGTCACCGGTGCGGGCAGCGGCTGCACCGTGGTCGGCTGCGTGCCGGGCAGCGGCGCCGCCGCCTGAGCCTGAGCCGACGCGGGAGCCATCGGGTTCGGGGGCGCGGCAGAAGCCGTCGCCGTTCCCGGCGGCGGACCACCGGGCAGCACAACCACGCGGGTGCCGACCTTGGCGCGTTCGAACAGGTCGGAGACGTCTTCGTTCAGCATGCCGATGCAGCCCGACGAGACGAACTTGCCGATGGTCGACGGCTGGTTGGTGCCGTGAATTCGGTACACGGTCGAGCCGAGATACATCGCGCGGGCGCCGAGCGGGTTGCCGGGTCCGCCGGCCATGAAGCGCGGCAGATAGGGCTGACGCTCGATCATCTCGGTCGGCGGATGCCAATCCGGCCACTCTGCCTTGCGGGTGATCTTCTGCACGCCGGTCCAGGTGAAGCCGTCGCGGCCGACACGGACGCCGTAACGGACCGCCCGGCCATTGCCCAGGATGTAATAGAGGTAGGTGTTCGACGTATCGACAACGATCGTGCCTGCCGGCTCCTTGGTCGCGAACGACACTTCCTGGCGACGCAGATTCGGCGGCAGTTGCGCCGGGGCGTCTTCGGGCTGCTCGTCCGGCGGCAGCGCCGCGATCTGTACCGGCTTGCCATTGGCATCGACCGGCGCCTGCTGCTGCGGCACGGCTCCGGTAACGCCCTCGGGCGGACGCATGCCGCCGCGGTCGTCGCCATAGGAAACGCCGGCGGCCGGAACGCCATTGTCGCGATTGGCTTGTTGCGCACCCGGACGGTCACCGTAGATCACCGGCGGCGGCCCCATCGGCCGGCCATAGCGGGGATCATCGGGCGACATCACCGGGCCAGTCGGCGCGCCACGGTCGGAATAAACCGGAGGAGCATTCATCGGACGGCCATAGCGCGGATCGTCCGGCGACATCACCGGACCGGGCGGCACACCGCGATCGGAATATGTGGGCGCATTCGCCGGACGGCCATAGCGCGGGTCGTTCGGCGACAGCACCGGACCGGGCGGCGGCAGTGCAGCCGAATCCTGCCCGTCATCGTCATTGAGAGCGTCGAAATCCGGCATACTGCCCTGGGGGTAGGGCTGGGGCGCCGTCGAATAGGCGGTGCCCTGAGGCGCCGGATAACCCTGCTGCGCATGCGCAAGCGAGGTTCCTGCCACGCCGAGAGCCGCGGCAGCGCAAATCGTCAGAATGCGGTTGATCATCATTGCTCTGTTATAGTCCCCAAGCCACACCGGACTGTTAACGGCCCAATGCAGGAAGATAGCGGCGCATTCAAGACAAATCCGCGAAACCCGGGCTATTCCGGGCCTTTTGTGATTTCGCGTCAACGCTGCGGCAAAGATGTCTCACGGGCCCGGAATGTTTGTCCACGTGGCCAAAGTCATCAATCACCCGCATTTTGTAACAAACAGTCCCGGGACGTTGCGATATCTTCGAATCGGGCTGATTCGCGCTCGCGACGCCGGCTTTCTTGTGTGGTCACCGCGTTCCCTCGACATCGAAGACCCTCCCGCAGAAGGGGGAACCCGCGCCCATGCTCCCCGGCCTTCGTTTTCTGTTCGCCGCGATCGTGCTGGCGACCTCGCTTCTGGTGTTCGGGTTGGGGGCAGCCGCGCTGTTTCGCGCGGCGCATGAAGAGTTCGCCAGCATTCCGGTCCGCCGGGCGCCGCCCGAGCCGCAATTCGCGCAGCAGCCCGAGACCCCGCCGGTGCTTGCCATGGTGCGGGTCGACCCGCCCGCCGCCGACACGGTGACGACCGATACTCCGGCAGCCCCGCCCGCGTCCGAGCCGGCCGCGTCCGAACCGCCTGCTCCCGCTGAGATCGCCCCTGCAGCCGAGCCGGAGAAGGTTGCCGCCGTGACGGCGGATGATCCGGTCCCGCCCGCTCCGCCGAAGCCGGAAGCCCAGGCCGCGACGACCCCGGCGCCGGCCCAATCCGCCGACACCGCGGCTCCGACCGCAGCTCCCTCGCCGGCATCGGAGCCCACGCCCGCTGCCGCCGAAGCTGCACCGGCAGCCACCGAGGCCAAGGTCGCCGCCATCGCCGATCCGCCCGCCCCCAGCGAGCCCGCGCTTCCTCCGCCGGCACCCGCGATGGCAGCGCCCGAGCCCGCCCCGCCGCCGTCACCCGAGGCGATGGCAGCCGCGACGAAGATCGCGACGCTGGGCGGACCTGAGGTTGTTGTCGAAGCCCCAGTGGCGCCGAAGGCCATCGAGGCGAAGAAGCCGGAGCGCAACGCGGTCAGCAAGCCGGCACATCGCAAGGAGCGGCGGCGGATTGTCCGCGCGCAGCCGGTTCGGCAGGTCGTTCAGCAGCAGCTCGATCCGTTCGGCCAGCCGACCCTGGTGCCGCTGACCCGACGCTAGCAAGCAAGGATTACTCTGTCAGGCCGGCCCTGTCGCGATCGGCGGGCCGCTCGCCTGCCCCCATTCCGACCACGAGCCGTCATAGAGCGCGGTGTCGGCGATGCCGAGCCGGTACAGCGCGAGCGTCAGCACGCCGGCCGAGACGCCGGAGCCGCAGCTCGTCACGATCGGCGCATCGAGCTTCACGCCGGCGCCCGTGAACGACTTGCGCAGGTCATCGAGCGGCTTCATCTCGCCGGTCGCGGCATCGAACAGCTGGTTGTAGGGCATGTTGCGGGCGCCTGGGATGTGGCCGGCGCGGATGCCCGGCCGCGGCTCCGGCGCGCGGCCCTCGAAGCGATCGGCGGCGCGCGCATCGATTACCTGCTCGGCACGGCTTTCGACATTGGCGATCATCTGCTCGATGCTGCGCACGCGCCTCGGATCGTAGCTCGCCTTGAAGGTCGCAGGCTTCGGCTTCACCTCGCCGCTCTCGACCGCCCTGCCCTCGGCGCGCCACTTCTTCAGGCCGCCGTTGAGAATGCGCACGTTGCGATGGCCATAGGACAGGAACATCCACCAGGCGCGCGGCGCCGCAACCCAGCCGCCGGAATCGTAGATCACGACGGTGTCGGCATTGCTGATGCCGAGCCCGCCGGCGTCGCGACCGAACTGCTCGGCGCTAGGAAACATGTGCGGCAGCGGATTGGAATGGTCGGACACCGCGTCGACGTCGAAGAACACCGCGCCGGGCAGGTGCGCGGCGAGATAATCATCCTTCGGCAGCGGCAGCACGCCCGGCAGCTTGAAGGTCGCGTCGAGCACCTTGACGTTGGCATCGCCGAGATGCGCAGCCAGCCATTCGGTCGAAACGAGCGGATCGTCGGTGGCGGTCATGATCATTCCTTCTTGTCATTCCCCAGTGCGCAATTGCGCACCTGAGGGCACGCGAAGCGTGAACCCGGAATCCAGAGGTTGTCGCGCGAGATTCCGGGTTCGCGCTACGCGCGCCCCGGAATGACGGAGAACCTTCAGCCCTTCTTCTTCGGCTCCCACGCCTCGATCGGCCCGCCGGCCTCGCGCCAGGCGGCAAAGCCGCCGCCCATATGCGCGACCGGCTTCAGGCCCATGTCCTTCGCGGTCTTGGCGGCGAGTGCCGAGCGCAGGCCGCCGGCGCAGTGGAAGATGAACTTCTTGTCTTCCTGGAAGATCGGCTTGGCATAGGGGCTGTTCGGATCGATCCAGAACTCGAGCATGCCGCGGGTGCAGGAGAACGCGCCCGGGATCTTGCCGTCGCGCTCGATCTCGCGGGGATCGCGGATGTCGACGATGACGACGTCGTTCTTGCCGATCAGCGTGATCGCATCGGCCGCGCTGATGGTCTCGATCTCGGCATTGGCCTCGTCGATCATCACCTTGATGCCGCGGTGGATGTTCTGGGGCATGGGGCTCTCCCTGGCTTTTCTTGATCGTCATTCCGGGGCGATGCGGCAGCATCGAATCCGGAATCTCGATCGAATTTCATCAGCTCGAGATTCCGGATCGGTCCAACGGACCGTCCGGAATGACGGGATTGGTTACCGCACCAGCTCCCGCATCGCGTTCTCCAGACCTTCGATCGTGATCGGATACATGCGCTCTGAGAACAGGCGGCGGATGATGGTGGTCGATTCCGAATAGTCCCAGTGCTTCTGCGCCACCGGATTGAGCCACACCGCGTGCGGATAGGTGCGGATGATGCGGTCGAGCCAGACCGAGCCGGCCTCTTCGTTGACATGCTCGACCGAGCCGCCGGGAACCATGATCTCGTAAGGCGACATCGAGGCGTCGCCCACGAACACCACCTTGTAGTCGTGCGGATACTTGTGCAGCACGTCCCAGGTCGGCGTGCGATCGGTGAAGCGCCGCTTGTTCTGCTTCCAGACGCCCTCATAGAGGCAGTTGTGGAAGTAGAAATATTCCATGTGCTTGAATTCGCTCTTGGCGGCGGAGAACAGTTCCTCGACCTGCTCGATATGCGAATCCATCGAGCCGCCGATATCGAAGAACACCAGCACCTTGACAGCGTTGCGCCGCTCGGGACGCATGTGCACGTCGAGATAGCCGTGGTTGGCGGTCTCCTTGATCGTGGTGTCGAGGTCGAGCTCATCCGGCGCGCCGGTGCGCGCGAACTTGCGCAGCCGCCGCAGCGCGACCTTGATGTTGCGGATGCCGAGCTCGACATTGCCGTCGAGGTCCTTGAACTCGCGCTTGTCCCACACCTTCACGGCGCGGTTGTTGCGGTTCTTCTCCTGCCCGATGCGGACACCCTCGGGATTGTAGCCATGGGCGCCGAACGGCGAGGTGCCGGCGGTGCCGATCCACTTGCTGCCGCCCTGGTGGCGGCCCTTCTGTTCCTCGAGCCGCTTCTTCAGCGTCTCCATGAGCTTGTCCCAGCCCATGGCCTCGATCTGCTTCTTCTCTTCCTCGGTGAGATATTTCTCGGCGAGCTTCTTCAGCCACTCCTCGGGGATCTCGGCCTTGCCCATGGCGTCGAGCAGGCTCTCGAGCCCCTTGAACACGGTGCCGAACACGCGGTCGAACTTGTCGAGATTGCGCTCGTCCTTCACCAGCGCGGCGCGCGACAAATAGTAGAAATTCTCGACCGTCTGCTCGGCGAGATCGGCGTCAAGCGCTTCCATCAAGGTCAAATATTCCCGTAGCGTCACGGGGACCTGGGCGTCGCGCAGCGATGTGAAAAACTGCAGGAACATACCCACCTAGATCGCCCGCTGGGCCGGTGGCGTCAAGGGCCCCCGGCCGTGCTTCATCCCGAGATCAGCCATCCATTTTCACCGGGTTACCTCCACCGCCGTCGGTCCGTGGCGGCGCCCGCGCCATCGCGGCAAGGTCGCGCCACGCCGGCGATCATTCCGCAGAACGGAAAGATGATGCATGACATTCCATGCGGAAGCCCACATCGGTACCGCTGCGCTGCGGAATCCGCGCTAGACCGCCCGGCTTTTTCAACTAGAATTGTACCGGACAAGATATCGGAGAGAACATGCGACCGCTGCGAGAGCGGTCGTTTCGTGTGGGGGCCCGGGCCGCCGACGAACGAAGCAAGGCAAACAGATAGATGAAATTCACGGGTACCAAGGACTACGTCGCCACCGATGACCTCAAGGTCGCCGTCAATGCCGCCATCGTGCTCGAGCGCCCGCTGCTGGTGAAGGGCGAGCCCGGCACCGGCAAGACCGTGCTGGCCGAGGAAGTCGCGAAGGCGATCGACGCGCCACTTTTGACCTGGCACATCAAGTCGACCACCAAGGCGCAGCAGGGCCTCTACGAATACGATGCAGTGTCGCGGCTGCGCGACAGCCAGCTCGGCGACGCCCGCGTGTCCGACATCAAGAACTACATCAAGCGCGGCAAGCTGTGGGAGGCCTTCACCAACGAGAAGCGCCCGGTGCTGCTGATCGACGAGATCGACAAGGCCGACATCGAATTCCCCAACGATCTGCTGCTCGAACTCGACCGCATGGAATTCCACGTCTACGAGACCGGGGAGACCATCAAGGCGAAGCTGCGCCCGATCGTGATGATCACGTCGAACAACGAGAAGGAACTGCCGGACGCCTTCCTGCGTCGCTGCTTCTTCCACTACATCAAGTTCCCCGACAGCGAGACGATGGGCAAGATCGTCGACGTGCACTTCCCCGGCATCAAGAAGCGCCTGGTGGAAGAGGCGCTGCGGATCTTCTTCGAGGTCCGCGAGGTGCCGGGCCTGAAGAAGAAGCCGTCGACCTCGGAGCTGCTCGACTGGCTCAAGCTGCTGCTCAACGAGGACATCACGCCGGAGATGCTCAGGGAGCGCGATCCGCGCAAGCTGATCCCGCCGCTGCATGGCGCGCTGCTCAAGAACGAGCAGGACGTGCATCTGTTCGAGCGGCTGGCTTTCCTCAGCCGCCGCGAAGTCTAGTTCCGATATCGGCAAACGCCGGGGCGATGGCTCCGGCGTTTTGCTTCTGCAGCTCAACAAGCAATCCAACAAACAAGAAGACCAGGGAAGATGAACGTCCAGACCCAGATCCGCGCCGCCGAGCCCGTCACGACAGAGCATTTCGACGTCCTGATCGCAGGCGCCGGCATCTCCGGTGTCGGTGCCGCCTATCACCTCACCACGCAATGCCCGGGCACCAGCTTCGTAGTGCTGGAGACGCAGAAGACCTTCGGCGGCACCTGGTCCACCCATCGCTATCCCGGCATCCGCTCCGACAGCGACCTGCACACCTTCGGCTATCGCTTCAAGCCGTGGACCAGCGCGCCGATCGCGACCGCGGCCGAGATCCTGAAGTACATGGGCGAGGTGATCGAGGAGAACGACCTCGCCCGTCACATCCGCTATCGCCACACCATCACCGCGGCGAAGTGGTCGAACGAGACCAATCTCTGGACCATCGATGCTGTCCGCATCGACACCGGCGAGCGGCTGCGCTTCACAACCAACTTCTTCTGGATGTGCCAGGGCTATTATCGCCACGACGCGGGCTATACGCCCGAATGGACCGACATGGCGAAGTTCAAGGGTACGGTCGTGCATCCGCAGACCTGGCCCGACGACCTCGACTACAAGGGCAAGCGCGTGGTCGTAATCGGCTCCGGCGCCACCGCGGCGACGCTGATCCCGGCGATGGCCAAGGACGCCAGCCATGTCACCATGCTGCAGCGCTCGCCGACCTATTTCCGCACCGGCCGCAACGCGATCGAGATCGCCGAGGAGCTGCGCAGGCTGCAGGTCGACGAGCACTGGATCCACGAGATCACCCGCCGCAAGATCCTGTTCGAGCAGGACGCCTTCACCAGGCGGACCTTCGCCGAGCCCGAGGGCGCCAAGAAGGACCTGCTGGCAGCGGTCGAAGCCGTCCTCGGCAAGGACTACGACATCGCCACCCATTTCACGCCGAGCTACCGGCCGTGGCGGCAGCGCATCGCCTTCGTGCCGGATGCCGACCTGTTCCACGCGATCAAGGGCGGCAAGGCGTCGGTCGTCACCGACGAGATCGACCGCTTCACCGAGACGGGCATCCTGCTCAAGTCCGGCAAAGAGCTCGAGGCCGACATCATCATCACCGCGACCGGCTTCCACCTCTCCGCCAATGGCGGCATCGACTTCGAGATCGACGGCAAGCCGCTCGACTTCGCCGATACCGTGACCTATCGCGGCATGATGTTCACCGGCGTACCGAACCTCGTCTGGGTGTTCGGCTATTTCCGCGCCAGCTGGACCTTGCGCGTCGATCTGGTCGGCGACTTCGTCTGCCGCCTGCTGCAGCACATGAAGGCGACCGGCGCGAACAAGGTGACGCCGGAGCTGCGCCCCGAAGACCACAACATGCCGCTGCTGCCGTGGATCGATCCGGAGAACTTCAATCCCGGCTACATGATGCGCGGCATGCACCTCTTGCCGAAGCGCGGCGACAAGCCTGAGTGGCAGCACAACCAGGACTACTGGGCCGAGAAGGACGAATTCCCGGCGATCGACCTCAAGGACAAGGCGTTCGTCTACGGCTGAGATCCCCTATGTTTCGCGTCATCCTGAGCCGCTAACGGCCACACACTCTCCGCTGTCGTCCCGGCGAAGGCCGGGACCCATACTCCGCGGCGGATGTTGTGGACGGGACTCGTCATTCCGCCAGCACGCAACAATGACCATCGGTGGTTATGGGTCCCGGCCTTCGCCGGGACGACGCTGAACGGTTATTGTCGTACGCATCAACTCCCTCACGCATATTCCGGCAGCTTCGCGGCGGCCTCCGGCGCCTTGCCGCGGATCATGTCGGAGGCCTTATCGGCGATCATCAAGGTCGAGGCGTTGAGATTGGCGGAGATCATCCGCGGCATGATCGAGGCGTCGATCACGCGCAGGCCCTCCATGCCATGGACCCGAAGCTGATCGTCGACGACAGCCCACGGCGCGTCCGCCGGTCCCATCCGGCAGGTACAGCCGGGATGGAAGGTCGTGGTGCCGCGCTGGGTCGCGGCCGCGAGCAGTTCGTCGTCGCTCGTGACCTTCGGGCCCGGAAAGTCCTCATAGGCGTAATACGGACTGAGCGGCTCGGAGGCGAGCAGCCGGCGCGCCAGCTTCATGCCGGCGACGACGACGCGGCGGTCGATCTCCTCGGCGAGGTAGTTGGTCTGGATGATCGGCGGCGCGAACGGATCGGCCGAACGGATCCGGACATAGCCGCGGCTCTCCGGCCGTTGCTGCCATGACGCGACCGTCATGCCGGGCTCGTCCTCGAGCTGGCCCTGCACGCCTTCCTTGTAGCTCGCCGGCGTGAAGGTGAGCTGCAAATCGGAGCTCTCGGTGGTCTCGCCGGAATGCCAGAAGCAGTAGACCATGGTCGGCGACAGCGACAGCAAGCCGCGCCGCGTCGTCGCCCATTTGATCGCCTCGCCCCACAGGCTGAAGCCGCGGCGAAGCTCGTTGATGGTCCTGATGTTCTTGACCCGCGCCACCGAGCGCGGCGCGTAGTGATCCTGCAGGCCCTCGCCGACGCCGGGGAGCGCGTGGCGCACCTCGATGCCGTGCGCCTGCAACAGCTCGGGCGCGCCGACGCCGGAGAGCTGCAACAGCTGCGGCGAGTTGTAGGCACCGCCGGAGAGAATGACCTCCTTAGTGGCGCGGATCTCCAGGGGATCGCCGTGCTTGCCGCCGCGGTTATAGCGCACGCCGACCGCGCGCTTGCCCTCGAAGATGATCCCCGTGACATGCGCATGCGTACGCACATCGACATTAGGCCGCCGCCGCGCCGGATGCAGGAACGCGGTCGCGGCGCTGACCCGGCGGCCGTTCAGGATGGTGCGCTGGCAGTACGACACGCCTTCCTGGATCTGGCCGTTGTAATCGGGATTGCGCGGAATGCCGAGGCTGACCGCGCCCGCCATGAACGCTTCGCAGAGCGGGTCCTGCCAGTCCATGGTGGTGACGGTGAGGTTGCCGTCGCGGCCGCGATAGGTGTCGTCGCCCTCGCCGATCCTTCTCTCCATGCGCCGGAAATAGGGCAGCACGTCGGGATAGCCCCAGCCGCGATTGCCGAGCTGCGCCCAGGTGTCGAAATCCTGGCGCTGGCCGCGGTTGTAGATATGGCCGTTGATCGAGGACGAGCCGCCGAGCGTCTTGCCGCGCGGTGCATAGATGCTGCGCCCGCCGGTGTAGGGACCCACCTCCTGCTGGTAGGCCCAGTTCACGCTCTTCATGTGGAAGGTCTTGATGAAGCCGGCCGGCAGATGGATGTAGGGATGCCAGTCGCTCGGCCCCGCCTCGAGCACGCACACCCTGGTGCCCGCGTCTTCACTCAACCGGTTGGTCAGCACGCTCCCGGCGGAGCCTGCGCCGATGATCACATAATCGAACGTTTCCATCGTCTCGCTTCTGGCGCCGACTATCGTGTCAGCGCGGCTTTTCGTTGAGTTGATAGGTCAGATGCGCCTTCACCGTCGGCCATTCGCTAGCGATGATGCTGTAAACCACGGTGTCGCGCAACGTGCCGTTGGGCGCGATCTGATGGCTGCGCAGGATGCCGTCCTGCTTCGCACCCAGACGCTCGATGCCGCGCCGGCTCTGGTGATTGAAGAAATGCGTGCGGAACTCGACCGCGATGCAATCGAGCTTCTCGAAGGCATGGCTGAGCAGCAGCAATTTGCACTGCGTGTTGACCGCGCTGCGCTGCACACGCTTGGCGTACCAGGTCGAGCCGATCTCGACGTGACGGTTCGGCGTGTCGACGTTCATGTAGGTCGTCATGCCCGAGATCCGCCCATCGGCGTCGAACACCGTGAACGGCAGCATCGATCCGGCCTTTTGCAGGCCGAGCCGGCGGTCGATCTCCTTGGCCATGTTCTCCGGCTGCGGGATCGCGGTGTACCAGAGCTTTGACAGCTCGCCGTCCTTCACCGCGTCGACCAGCCCGTCGCGATGATCGTGCGACAACGGCTCCAGCCGCGCATGCGCGCCGCGAAGGGTGACCGGTTCAAGCCAGGGCATTTTGTATCCTTTGTTTGTAGTCCGGCACCACCTTAGCCGTCATTGCGAGCGAAGCGAAGCAATCCATCGGTCCACATATGCGGATCGATGGATTGCTTCGTCGCTTCGCTCCTCGCAATGACGGCCGGCGCGATCATCTATTCAGAAAATTCAGCGGCAATCCCGGCCGCGGCCAGTCCATCGCGATCAGCTCGCCCTTGCCCGACAGCGTGATGTAGGCGGTCTTCAGCTCGGGGCCGCCGAAGGCGATGTTGGTGGTGACGCGGTCGCCGGTCGGCACCTGCTCGACCACGGTGCCGTCGGGCGCGATCACCGAGATGCAGCCCGAGACCAGCGTCGCGACGCAGACATTGCCGTTCGCTTCCACGGCGAGCGAGTCGAACATCTGGTAGCCGCCGAGGCCGGCGATCGGCTTGCCGCGCTCGCCGCGATAGATCACGTCGCGCGGCTTGACGGTGCCGGGCTCTGAAACTTCATACGCCCACAGCCGCGCGGTCGGCGTCTCCGCGATGTAGACGGTCTTCTCATCCGGCGACAAGCCGATGCCGTTGGCCGGCAGGATTCCGTGCACAGCCTCGATGATTTCGTTCATGCCGGGCTTCAGATAATAGAACGCGCCGACATCCATGTCGCGGGCGCGGCGCTTGCCGAGATCGGAGAACCACAGGCCACCTTGCCTGTCGAACACCAGGTCGTTCGGCCCGCGCAGCTCATGCTCGCCGCACTTCGTCACCACGGTCTCGACCTTGCCGGATTGCAGATCGACGCGCTGGATCGAGCCGCCGAGATAATCCTCGGGCTGCGGTCCCGGCATGATCATGTTGCGGGTCGGAATCCAGGAGAAGCCGCCATTGTTGCAGATGTACATCTTGCCGTCGGGTCCGAGCGCCGCGCCGTTCGGGCCGCCTGGCACCTTGGCGACGATCTCCTTGCGCCCGTCGGGATAAACCCGCGTCAGCCGCTGGCCGCGGATTTCGACCAGCACGACCGAACCGTCGGGCATGACGACCGGACCTTCGGGAAACTCCAGATCGGTGGCGAGAACTCGGATATTGGCCATGGCATCCTCCCGGCTCTTTGGCTGCAGGCGGATTCCGAACGGCCCCGCACGCGCAAACGATGTTGTTTCATCCTGTTATGGCAAACGGGGTTTGGCTTGCCAAGCAATGGCCCCGCAAGGCTGCCCGGCGTTGAGGTGGCGGCGCACGCCGCAAATGACACCGTCGTCCCTGCGAAAGCAGGGACCCATACGCCGCGGCGGATGTAGTTGAAGGGATTCGTCGTTCCAACATCGTCACCAACAACCAATTGTGGTTATGGGTCCCTGCTTTCGCAGGGACGACACGGAGTTGATGGCGCGAGCTGTGAGTCATGCTTTCGCGTTCTCGCGGCGTCTTAAGCCCGAGCTTTGCGCTTCGTTCCGCCCTCTCTTGGACGGAGGGCGCAGGGAAAGCCGGGTGCCGATCGCACCCATGGGCCCCGTGCAAAAAGTAGAAAGCACGGGGGTAGGACCACAGGTGTAACCGGAAACACTCCGGCTTCCCCTGCGCGATGGGCTACGGCTTATACGTGCTCTCCCCGGTGAGACTGGGCTTTTTTGTCACCGTCTTCACAAAACGCGTTTGCGCTTTGCGAAAAGACACCTGCCGCTAGGGCGTCAGGCCTGCACGACTTCGCCGTCCGCTTCACGCGCACTCGTCAGTTGCGCAATCGGCGTCCACCGCATCTCGACCCACGTTCGTGACGATCGCGAAGCGCCCCTCGATCGGGTGAGACGGACGAACCATATACTGAGTTGCGCTTCGGATAAAGCGAAATGTTTTCGTGCGCGAGGATTGACAGGTTTTTGCTGAGTTGCCCGTCGGGGCAGTTTGTCGCACCACGCTGTCGCGTTCTGTCGCCGTCACACCCTGGTGCGCGATTGCGTACCGAGGAGTGAAAGGGAGCGGCGCGAACTCAGCTCAGCGTGCCCGCATGCACCCACCAGGTGGGGTGACCGGTGCGGAGCTTTTCGCCGGCGGCCTCGGCATCGGCGTCGGTTCCGAACACGGCAAAGCAGGTCGCGCCGGAGCCCGACATGCGCACCAGACGAACGTCCTTGGTCTCGCGCAGCGCGGACAGCACGTCACTGATGACGGGCTCGATGCGCGCCGCGGGGCCTTCGAGATCGTTGGTGCCGCGGTCCAGCGCCGCGATCCAGTCGTCGATCGCGCGGCCGGCTTCCGGCCATGACGGCGCCTGCATCACGACATCGGTGGCGCCGATCAGAAGCTCGCCATTGCGCAGGCCGAGCGCATTGAAGACGTCCCTCGTCGCAACCGGCACGCGCGGATTGACCAGCACGCACGGCATTTTCGGCAGGTCGAGCGGCAGCAGGCCTTCGCCGACGCCGGTCATGTCGCAGGCGCGCGAGGCGACGCACACCGGCACGTCGGCGCCGGTCTGCAGCGCGACCTCCATGATCCTGCGATCGTCGAGCGAGAGCTCGTTGAGCCGCGCCAACAGCCGCAGCGCCGCCGCGGCATCTGCCGAGCCGCCGCCGATGCCGGCCGCAACGGGCAGCACCTTCTCCAGCGTGAAGTGGCCGACCTCGAGATCCGCGACACGCTCGCCGAGCAAGCGCGCGGCCTTGAGCACCAGATTGTCAGGGGTGTCGCCGCAGGCATCGGCCAGCGGCCCCGCCATCGTCAAAGACAACTCGGGTCCCGGCTCGAGCGTGAGACGGTCGGCGCAATCGGCAAACGCGACGACGCTCTCGAGGTCGTGAAACCCGTCGACGCGCCGCCCGACAACCTTCAGCGTCAGGTTGACCTTGGCACGCCCTTCTTCAATCAGCGCCGGCACGGCGATAAACCCCTAAAAAACAAACATCATGATGCGATTAGCGTAAATCGCCGTACGATCCTATCCCTTTGTTTGGATGGAAATTCCAGGGGGTATCCCGGCCCGAGCGCCGCATCCACCGCCGTCGTCCCTGCCTGGTGCGCAATTGCGCACTGGTTATGGGTCCCTGCTTTCGCAGGGACGACGCCGAATTTGCCGCACCGCTATCTCTAGCCGCCCTTGCCGTCGTCGTCCTTCTTCTTCTCGGCAGCGGCGGCGTTGGAGGTATCGTCCGGCAGGCCGTTGTCGATCTTGGCCTGGATCTTCGGCAGCTCTTCCGGCTCGGGCTTGAGGTCGCGGGCATGCGCCCACTGGAACTTGGCTTCCAGGGTGCGGCCGACGCGCCAGTAGGCGTCGCCGAGATGGTCGTTGATGGTCGGATCTTCCGGCTTCAGATCGATCGCGCGCTCGAGATTCTTCACCGCCTCCTCGTAATTGCCGATCCGGTAGTAGGCCCAGCCAAGCGAGTCCACGATGTAGCCGTCGTCAGGACGCTGATCGACGGCACGCTTGATCATCTTCATGCCTTCGTCGAGGTTGATGCCCTGGTCGATCCAGGAATAGCCGAGATAGTTCAGCACATGCGGCTGTTCGGGCTGCAGCTCGAGCGCCTTGCGCATGTCGGCCTCGGCCTTGTTCCACTGCTTGGAGCGCTCCTCGCAGATGCCCCGATAGTAATAGGTGACCCAGGCGTTCTTGTCGCCGCCGGCCGGCAGCGCGTCGATCGCCTGCGAATAGGTGGTGGCGCAGTCGGCGAACTTCTTGCGGCCGCGCTCGATATTGCCGAGCGCCAGGATCGCCTCGATGTCCTTCGGCTGATCCGAGGTGACTTCCTTGAGGATCTTGATCGCCTCGTCGCTGCGGTCGGCGGCATCGAGATTGGTCGCGAGCTGGATCTGCGCGTTGCGCTTCAGCGGCGAGGACGCCGGCATCCGCTCGTAGACCTTGATCGCCATCTGCGGCTTCTTCACCGATTCATAGAGATCGGCGAGCGAGAGCAGCGCCAGCGGATGGTTCGGCTGCAGATAGAGCGCGAGCTGCAGATAGACCAGCGCGAGGTCCTCGCCGCCGCGGCGGGTCAGCGTCGCGCCGATGCCGTACAGCGCCTCGGCCGCGCCGGCCTGCGGTGACTCGACCAGCGGCGGCAGCTTCTTGCCGGCCTTGGTCTCCTTGATGCCTTCCAGCACCAGCGGGTGACGCGGCAGCTTCTTGTCGAAGGCCTCGTACATCGCGGTCGCGGCGGCCGCGTCCTTGTTGCGCGAGGTCCAGCGCGCATATTCGTCGACCGTGCGCAGCATCGAATCGTCGAGCTTGTAGACGCGCTCGAAGCGGGCGCCGGCATCCTTCTCCTTGCCGGACAGCTCGTAGATCATGCCGGCATGCAGGTCCTTGAAGATCGGGTACCACTCGGGGCCGGTCAGCTTGTCGATCGAGGCGACCGCGGCCTTGCCGTCGCCGGCGCCATAGGCAGCCCAGGCCGACAGCAGCGTCGCGACGAGATCGGTGATCGGGCCGCGCACCGACTGGTTGATGTTGGACTGCGCGGCGGCATATTTCTTCAGCTTAAGATCGCGCACGCCGACGACCAGGCGCGCGACACGGTTGGCCTTGTCCTGGGTCAGGATGCGGTCGGCAAGCTTGACCGCCTCCTCGATGTCGCCGTCGGCGAGCGAGGAGATGAAGGCGCGGTCGAGCAGCTCGGAATTCTTCGGGTCGGTGCGCAGCGCCGAGCGGTAGAACGCCGCGGCCGAGGTCGCATCGCGCTCGACGCTGGCGTGGCGAGCGGCGAGATAGCTGCCGGCCGTGGTCAGCGACTTCAGGTCGCTCTTGGACGGGAATTGCGCGGTATTGTCGGTCGGATGGTCCGGCGTTTGCGCTGCAAGCTGCGCAGGCACGGCAAGCGCCGCGGCAGCGAGAACGGCAATCGTCAGGCGGTGGAATCGGGTGGACAGCATCACGGTCGCCTTGCTCCAGGGATTTACGCCAAGATGGATTTTATGGCCAAGATCTTGCGATCAGTCTCAAAATGCGAACCCAAGCGGCGGCATCACGGCGGGGGACAATGCCGCTTTTGGCGCTTATCCGCAAGGATCGCCCAAAGGCAATCCATGACGAATCAATTGGCAGATTAGGCCTTTAGGCCCGCCGATCCAGCCAGCCCCCGCAAGACGCTTCCACTATGGCGGTATCGTGACCGGGCCGGGCATATTCGCGCGCGAACGCAAAAAGCGCCCCGGGAGGCTCGCCACGCAGCCAGTTCCACCTCTCACCTTGTGGAAGAGGTCGGAATTCAAGCGAAAGCTTGAATTCCGGGTGAGGGATTCAAGATTCATCCGTCGATCGAAGTCCCTCGATGGACCGGTCCCCACCCGGATTGCATCTGTCGATGCAATCCGGCCTCTCCCACAACACGAGAGGCGCAGCGCAGGTTGCGGCAACTCGCGCGGCCGCCTCACGCAAATGTGGTCGGCCGCTTCGAGCCCACCCCTCACCTTACATCGCCTCGTAGTTCGGACCGCCGCCGCCCTCCGGCGGAACCCAGGTGATGTTGCCGTTGGGGTCCTTCACGTCGCAGGTTTTGCAGTGGACGCAGTTCTGGGCGTTGATCTGGAAGCGCGGACCCGTCGATTCCTCGACCCATTCATAAACGCCGGCCGGGCAATAGCGGTTGGAGGGACCGGCGAACACGTCGTGCTCCGAGGTCTTCTGCAGATTGAGGTCGGCGACCTTGAGATGGACCGGCTGGTCCTCCTCATGGTTGGTGTTGGACAGGAACACCGACGACAGCTTGTCGAACGAGATCTTGCCGTCCGGCTTCGGATAGGCAATCGGCTGGTGCTGCTTGGACGGATCGAGCGTCTTGCGGTCCGGCTTGGCGTGCGACTGGGTGCCGAACAGCGAGAAGCCGAGCGTGTTGCACCACATGTCGAAGCCGGAGAGCGCCATTCCGAGCAGGTTGCCGAACTTCGACAGCAACGGCTTGGCATTACGGACCTTGAACAGGTCCTTGCCGATCGCCGACGAGCGCCAGGCGTTCTCGTACTCGACGAGCTCGTCATTGGCGCGGCCGGCGCTGAGCGCGGCCGCGACATGCTCGGCGGCGAGCATGCCGGAGCCCATCGCATTGTGGACGCCCTTGATGCGCGGCACGTTGACGAAGCCCGCCGCGCAGCCGATCAGCGCGCCGCCCGGGAACGAGAGCCGCGGCACCGATTGGTAGCCGCCCTCGGTGATGGCGCGGGCGCCATAGGCGAGCCGCTTGCCGCCCTCGAACAGCTCGCGGACATCGGGATGGGTCTTGAAGCGCTGGAATTCGTCGAACGGCGACAGATACGGATCGTTGTAGTTCAGATGCACGACGAAGCCGACCGCGACGCGGTTGTCGTCGTAGTGATAGAGGAACGAGCCGCCGCCGGTCTTGTCGTTCAGCGGCCATCCGAGCGTGTGCTGAACCCGACCCTTCTTGTGCTTCGCCGGGTCGATCTGCCAGACCTCCTTGAGGCCGATGCCGAACTTCGGCGGCTCGGAGTTGGCATCGAGATTGAACTTCGCGATCAGCCGCTTGGACAGCGAGCCGCGTGCGCCTTCGGCGAACAGCGTATACTTGCCGAGCAGCTCCATGCCGCGGGTGTAGGAATCCTTGTGGCTGCCATCCCTGGCGATGCCCATGTCGCCGGTGGCGATGCCGCGCACCGCGCCCTTGTCGTCATAGAGCACCTCAGTGGCGGCGAAGCCCGGATAGATCTCGACGCCGAGCGCTTCCGCCTTCGGCGCCAGCCAGCGGCAGACATTGCCGAGCGAGCCGATGTAGTTGTGATGATTGTGCATCAGCGGCGGCATGATGAAGTTCGGCAGGCGGAACCAGCCTTGCGACGTCGTCCAGTAGAAGCGATCGTCCTTGACCTGTGTCTTCAGCGGACAATCGGCCTCGCCGCGCCAATCGGGCACGAGCTTGTCGAGGCCGGCCGGATCGATCACCGCACCCGACAGGATGTGCGCGCCGACCTCGGAGCCCTTCTCCACCACGACGATCGAGAGCTCCGGATTGAGCTGCTTCAGCCGGATCGCGGCCGACAGGCCCGACGGGCCGGCGCCGACGATGACGACGTCGAATTCCATAGACTCGCGCGGAGGAAGGTCTTCAGCACTCATGATCTTTGATCTCAGCCCATTGAGAACGCTTCTAAGCTTTTCAGGGGTCGTTGTTTCCGATTTTTAGCGGAAGGACAACCATGGAATTGCGCTTGGCGAGGTTTCGCGCGGCCGCGACGCCACAGGAGCATAATCTTTTCCAAAAACCAGCCTGCACTTTTCCCGTTCATGCTAAAATTACACCCATGATGGCCCTGCCGCCCGAGCCCACCCCTACACTGCAGCAATTGCTTGCCTTTTACCTCGAGGCCGGGGTCGATTGCGCGCTTGGCGATGCGCCGATCAACCGGCTCGAGGAGCCCGAGCCAGTTCCCGCCCCTGCCGCGCCGCGTCCATCAGTTGCGCTCAATCCGCTGCGTCCGCCGCCGATGCCGTCAGTTCCGCGCAGCGAAATCACCGTGGCGCCGGATGCCGCGATCGCCTCCGCGCGCGAGGCGGCGCGGACCGCGCCGACGCTTGAAGCCCTGCGCACGCTGATGGAGAATTTCGACGGCTGCGCGCTCAAGCACACCGCGACCAGGCTGGTGTTCGCCGACGGCAACCCGCAGGCGCGCGTGATGTTCGTCGGCGAGGCGCCCGGCCGCGACGAGGACATCGAGGGCCTGCCGTTCGTCGGCCGCTCCGGCAAGCTGCTCGACCGCATGATCGCCGCGATCGGGCTCGACCGCAGCAAGACCTATATCGCCAACGTGATCCCGTGGCGGCCGCCCGGCAACCGCACGCCGACGCCGCAGGAGACGCAAGTGTGCCTGCCCTTCATCCAGCGCCATATCGAACTCGTGAATCCCGACGTGCTGGTGACGCTCGGCAATCCCTCGACGCAGGCGCTGCTCGGCACGCGCGAGGGCATCATGCGCACGCGCGGCAAATGGATCGACTACGACACCGGCACCCGCACGATCCGCGCCGTCGCCACCTTCCATCCGGCCTATCTGCTGCGCTCGCCGTCGTACAAGCGGCTGTCGTGGCAGGATCTGCGCGCGATCGCAAAGGTGCTTGCTTCGTAGGATGGGTAGAGCGCAGCGAAACCCATCGCCGCTCCAGCCGCGGAGAGAATGGTGGGTTTCGCTTCGCTCTACCCACCCTACGAATTTGACGTCTACGACCCCTTCGGCCGCACGATCGCCCAGCCGATCCGCAGCACCGGCTGCCGTCCGTTGACCAGCCGGTCGAACGAACGCGGCACTTCCGGCACGAGGCCGGGGAAGCGCTGCGCGATGTCGGGCGGCGGCGTACCGGCGGTGTCCTGTGCGCGCCACACCACGACGCCGCCGGTCTCGTTGAATTTTGCGACCGACAGCCACGGCGTCCGCTGCGGCGTGGAGTCGAGCAAGAGATGCGGGCGGCGGCGGTTCATCGCAATCAGGCTGGCAAGTTCGGGATCGCCGGCCACCGCGCGCAGGCGCTGGTTGGTGCGGCGCTCATAGCTGTCATCGAAGAAGCGGCCCATCGCGGCTGCCGGCAGCGAGGTGGACGCTTCCGTGGTGCTGGTCCAGGGCAGGAACAGCGCCGCCGCCAGCGCGAGCGCCGCGGGCGCCGCGACCGCCAGGGCCCAGACCGAACGCAGCAGCCGCTGCCGCCTGAGCGGGATCATATCGCCGGTCGCGACGACGACGGCGAGCCCGGACATCAACAGCGCCACACCGGCGCCGCCGAACGCGCGATCGAGATTGAACAGCCCGGAGACGAAGCTGCTCGCGATCGCCGGCGCGAACGCGAAGAAATACACGAATTGCCGCGCCAGCGGACTGACCGGCGGACGGTAGATGATCGGGGCATCCTCGGTCTTGCCGGCGAACCAGCGCGAATTGAGGATCGCCAGCAGCGCGATCGCGGCGGTCGCCACGATCAGCCCGCCGAGCACCACGCCCCAGCGCAGCGCGCCCGCCTTGAGATCGGCGAGTGCAGGCAAGGCCGGCAGCGCCAGCACGTCGGCGCGGACCAGCCAGATCAGGTAGGGCAGCGCCAGCACGATGATGACCAGCAGCGCGTAGATCGGATCGACCGATTTGAGCATGCGCCGCCCGCGCTCGGTTGCGAGCGCAAAGCCTGTCACGAGCAGGATCATGCCGATCGCCGCCGGCGTCGTCAGCAGCAGGAGGCCGCAATCGATCGACCAGGCGAACCAGGCGCTGCGCCGGTTCTGCCCGATCAGTTGCCAGGAATGCAGCAGCAGCAGCGCCCAGAGCGGGCGCGCCAGGATCAGCGGGCCGAACTCGACGCTCGGCGAGGAGAACACCACCACCGTCATCGACAGCAGCACCGCCAGCACGCCCTGCGGGCCGCCGACGATGGCGCGCGCCAGGGCGTAGAAGGCGATGAAGGTGACGATTTCGCAGACCTGCGCCAGGAGATAGACGCCGAACACGTGATTGCCGACGGCGCGGAAGGCGATGTCGGCGAGCCAGAACGCGAGCGGCGGCCCCATGTCGGTGCCGACCTGATATTCGCGGCCGAAGGCGAGGATGGCGGCGAGGTTGCCGGGCGGGCTGCCGTAGAAGATGGCCGGCAGGAACAGCCAGATCGCGGCCTGCGCCAGCACCACGATCCAGACCACGAGGCGCGGCCGGGCGCGGATCAGTTCGACAACCAGGGAGGTAAACCGCATGAAACGCCTGAAATGCCCCAGCCACCCCTATCAAGCGGCGCCATCTGATCCCGAGGGTTTTTGATAAACGGCGGCGGCGGTGGAGGCAACCGGGGCCGGATGAGTCCACGGTGCAAAGTCAAATGCAGGTGTCATGCCCCGCGAAGGCGGGGCATCCAGTACGCCGCGACCGTTGGGCTTAAGCACAGCTGTCTCTGGAATACTGGATCGCCCGGTCAAAGCCGGGCGATGACAGTCGAGATTGTGGGTCCGGCGATCCTACGCCGCTTCGGATGCCGCCGCTTCACTTTCGGCGTCGATCGTGAACAGATCCGGCTCCGCCCGGACGGGGAAATGCTTCAGCCGCGCGGCGACGACGGGCGCGAAGAAGGTGCGGTGATGGCTGCTGGGGCCGAGCCGGTCGAGCGCCTCGAGGTGCTCGGGGACCGCATAGCCCTTGTGCTGCTCGAAGCCGTAGCCGGGACAATCCAGCGCCAGCGCGCACATCAGGCGATCGCGCGTCACCTTGGCGATGATCGAGGCCGCCGCGATCGAGGCCACGATGCCGTCGCCGCCGATCACGGCGTCGCAGTCGCAGGGCGTGGCGAGCTTGTCGCGGCCGTCGACGAAGACGTGCTTCGGCATTTCCGGCAGCGCATGCACGGCGCGCGCGAGCGCCCACAGCGAGGCGCGCAGGATGTTGTCGCGGTCGATCCGCGCCCGCGACGCCACCGCGACCGAGAACGCCGATGTGGCGCAGATCTCCTCGAACAGTTCCTCGCGGCGCTCGACGGTCAGCCGCTTCGAATCATCGAGGCCCTTGGGAATCCGATTTGGGTCCAGCACCACGGCGGCGGCGACCACCGGACCCGCCAGCGGCCCGCGCCCGGCCTCGTCGCAGCCGGCGACCGGCCAGACGCCGCGCTTGATCAGCGCGCGCTCGCGCCGAAAGCTCGGCCGCGTCACCACGATGACGCGCTTGTCCGGCCTGGCCGGCTCGGCCGGTTTCTTCTTCGACGCGGTCTTAACCGTGCTGTTGGACTTGTCCCGAATCATGCGGGGGATCGTGATCAAGCCCGGCCCGCGGCGCAACCGGGAACCTGGCGCCCTTCCCCGCTATTCAATTCGCCGCTCCAATCGGGATCGGCGCTCTAATCGGGAATTGACACCCGGCGGTCGTCGCGAACCTCAAAGCCCGGCGCGCGCACCACTTCCCAGGCGTGGCCGTCGGGATCGCCGAAATAGCCGCAATATCCGCCGTAGCTGGTGGGCTGCGCGGGCTTCAGCAGCCTGGCGCCTTTCGACAGCGCGAACGCCATCACGCGATCGACCTCGGCGTCGTCGTTGCAGTTCCAGGCGATCGCGACGCCGCGGAACGCTGACGGCCGTGGCTGATCCGGCAGCCCGGCATCGGCGGCGAGCAGATGCCACGGGAACAGGCCGAGCACGGTGCTGCCGGTCTCGAAGAAGGCAACCTCCTCGCCGGTCGCGCGCATCTTCCTGGTGAAGCCGAGCGATTCATAAAAGGCGATGCTGGCGCGCATGTCGCTGACGCCGAGCGTGAGGACGGTTAAGCGTGCGGTCGGGGTGTTACTCATTCTTGCACTCACTCATTGTTATGTTCGTAGCTCGGATGGAGCGAAGCGAAATCCGGGAAATCTTTGGCCAGGGGTCGACGAGCCCCGGATTTCGCTGCCCTCCATCCGGGCTACACCCTCACCTAGAATAGACTGAGTTGCTGTCCGCTGCGCTTCGGCTTGGCGAAGTGATCGGTGGTCAGCTTGGTCCGCCGCTTGTTGAGGCCGAGCTTTTCGCAGGCGATCTCGAAGCGGCGGCCGATCATCCAGGCCATCGGGCCGGTGCCCTTCATCCTGGTGCCCCATTGCGAGTCGTAGTCGCGGCCGCCGCGCATGTCGCGGATCAGCGTGAAGACGTGACGGTAGCGGTCGGGATAATTCGCCATCAGCCATTCGCGGAACAGATCGCGCACCTCGAGCGGCAGGCGCAGCAGCACGTAGCTCGCCTCCCTGGCGCCGGCATGCGCGGCGGCATCGAGGATGCGCTCGATCTCGGAGTCGTTCAGCGCCGGGATCACGGGGGCGACCATCACCGTAGTCGGGATGCCGGCGTCGGCGAGCCGCTTGATCGCCTCGAGCCGCTTCGGCGGGGTCGACGCCCGCGGCTCCATGGTGCGGGCGAGCTTCGGGTCGAGCGTCGTCACCGAGAGCGCGACCTTGGCGAGATTGCGCTTGGCCAACCGCGCCAGGATGTCGATGTCGCGCACGACCAGCGCCGACTTGGTGACGATGCCGACCGGATGGCCGGCGCGCTCCAGCACCTCGAGGATGCCGCGCATGATCTTCCGGTCGCGTTCGATCGGCTGATAGGGATCGGTGTTGGTGCCGATCGCGATCATTCGCGCCTCGTAGTCCGGCGCCGCCAGTTCCTTCTTGAGCAGCGCGGGTGCGTCCGGCTTGGCGAACAGCTTCGATTCGAAGTCCAGCCCCGGCGACAGGCCGAGATAGGCGTGGGTCGGCCGCGCGAAGCAATAGACGCAGCCATGCTCGCAGCCGCGATAGGGATTGATCGATCGGTCGAAGCCGATGTCGGGCGAGTCGTTGCGGGTGATCACCTTGCGCGAGGTGTCGAGCGCCACGCTGGTCGTGAACGGCGGCAAATCTTCGAGGCTCTGCCAGCCGTCGTCGAAGGCGACGCGGGCCTCGGCCTCGTAGCGGCCGCTGGCGTTGGACTGCGCACCGCGGCCGCGCCGCCGCTCGCGCTCGATCGCGACCGCAAGCTCGGGAAAAGGGGAAGATGCACCCGCCGGGTTATCGGAGGGCGCCGTTACCGGCGGGTGCTTGAGGGCATGAGAGGATGCTCGGCTCATGTTCTGAAGTTAACACAGCACGAGAACAAATCAAGAACATGAACGGAGAAATTCCACAGAACCTTGCTACAAAATTCTGCAGGCGAACAGGCTGCTTTGAATATGACAAGGTGATAACACGGCCGGAGTTTCTCCATCGTTTGAGCCATCGAAGCCTCAAAATCATGCTGAGCGTGATCATTCCAACCGACGGCGTCGAGCGCACCGCGGTCGCAACCCTGGCGGCGCTGGTGCCGGGCGCGGCCGCGGGTGTCATCCGCGAAGTGCTGCTGGTCGACCGCAGCAACAGCGATGTGATGGAGCGCGTCGCCGACGTCGCCGGCTGCCGCTTCCTGCGCTTCGAGGGCACGCGCGCCGCGGCGCTTGCGGCAGGCGCGCGGCAGGCGCGGTCGCCCTGGCTGATGTTCCTGCATCCGGGCGCGGTGCTCGATGCCGGCTGGATCGAGGAATCCACCCAGTTCATCCAGATGGTGGCGGCCAGCGGCAAGGACCGCGCCGGCATCTTCCGCTACGCCCGCGCGCCCTACACCGACCCCGGCCTGCGCGACGGCCTCAAATTCGTCGCCCGGATGATCACCGGGCCTTCGGCCGAACAAGGCCTTTTGATCGCGCGCGAACATTACGAGCGGATCGGCGGCTACCGGCCCGATGCCCGCCGCTCCGAGGCGCGCCTGCTGCGCCGGCTCGGCCGCTCCTCCCGCACCATGCTGCGCAGCCGGATCATGGTGGCTTGAAGCGTTTTCAAGCGAAGTGGGCACCGGTTCGCGTAAAGAAAACGCGTCAAAACAAGCCTGAAGCTTAGGTTCTGTCTTCAGAACTGAAGCTTGAACAAAGCCCTTGCGGATTATTTGATTCCGTCAAATAATATATTTGATGAAATCAAATTCCCATGACGCCACCCTCGAGAGCCAGGTCGCCGCGATCCGCGGCTTCAGCCGGTTCTATACCCGCAAGCTCGGCATCATCGAGCCGAAGCTGCTGCACTCGCCATTCACGCTGCAGGAAGCGCGGATCATCTACGAGCTCGCGCATCGCGAAAATTGCACCGCAACCGACCTGGTGCTCGATCTCGATCTCGATGCCGGTTTCGTCAGCCGCACGCTGGCGGCGCTGCAAAAGCGCCAGATCGTGACCCGCAAGCCGTCGAAGGCCGACAAGCGTGTCAACGAGGTGGCCCTCACCGCCAAGGGCCGCACCGCAGCCGCCGATCTCGACAGCCGCTCGCGCAGCGAGGTCGGGGCGCTATTGAAGCAGATGGACAGCGACCGTCGCGCCGCGGTGGTGCGCGCCATGAGCACGATCGAGCTATCGCTGGAGCCGCCGGCCGGGAAACCGGTCGGCTTCCTGCTGCGCAGCCATCGCGTCGGCGACATGGGCTGGGTCGTCTCGCGGCAGGGACAAGCCTACGCGGAGGAATATGGCTGGGACATCAGCTACGAGGCGTTGGTGGCCGAGATCTGCGCGCAGTTTCTGCGATCGTTCGATCCCGCCCGCGAGCATTGCTGGATCGCGGAGGTCGACGGCGAGCCGGTCGGCTCGATCTTCCTGGTCGACGGCGGCGACGGGGTCGCCAAGCTGCGCCTGCTGCTGGTGGAGGAGAAGGCGCGCGGGCTCGGCGTCGGCCGCGCCCTGGTCGAGCAATGCATCCGCGCCGCGCGCGAGAAGGGCTACAAAAAGATGACGCTGTGGACCCAGAGCATCCTGGTCGCCGCGCGCGGCATCTACGCCCGCGCCGGTTTTCAGCGGGTGAAAGAAGAGAAGCATCACAGCTTTGGGGTCGACCTGGTCGGCGAGACCTGGGAGCTGGAGTTGTAAAGCCGCAGCGCCGAGAAGTCTGGACTGCGTAGCCCGGATGGAGCGCAGCGCAATCCAGGGCCGCGGAAGAGACTGCCCCGGATTTCGCTCCGCTCCATCCGGGCTACGGCAGCTCACCCTTGAGATTCCGGGCTCATCACTGCGCGATGCCCTCAGATGCGCAATTGCGCATCGGGGAATGACGGCTGCTACGCGCTCGCGCCCTTCGCCTTCGGGCGGCGCAGATGTTCATCCAGCCGCGGCATGATCTCGACGAAATTGCAAGGGCGCGTGCGGTAGTCGAGCTGTGCGGCCAAAATGCCGTCCCAGCCGTCGCGGCAGGCGCCGGGCGAACCGGGCAAGCAGAAGATGAAGGTCGCGCCCGCAACGCCGGCGGTGGCGCGGCTCTGGATCGTCGACGCTCCGATCTTGGCGTGGCTCAGCATGTGGAAGGCGATCGAAAAGCCGTCCATCCGCTTCTCGAACAACGGCTCGACCGCCTCCGGCGTGACGTCGCGGCCGGTGAAGCCGGTGCCGCCGGTGGTGATGACGGCATCGACGGCGGGATCGGCGATCCAGCGCCGGATCACGGCCCTGATCGCCTCGACATCGTCGGTGACGATCTCCCGCGCCGCGAGCTTGTGGCCGGCTGCGGTGAGACGGTCGGCGAGCGTGGTGCCCGACTTGTCATCCGCCAGCGAACGGGTGTCGGAAATCGTCAGCACCGCGATGTTGAGCGGGATGAATGATTTGGATTCGTCGAGTGAGGACATTTACACCTCTTTCCCATCCCGCTGACGTCATCCTGAGGTGCTCGCCTTGCGGTGCACTTGCACCGCTGGGCGAGCCTCGAAGGATGGGCCACGGGCTCCGTCATCCTTGGCTCGCCAAGAGGCGAACATATCCCTAGTGAGCGCATTCACGCTCATCCTTGGGTGACGCTACCGACACACGGCTACAAGCTACCGCCGAACGTGTTGCAGGCTTGCACTGTGCCCTGCTGGTAGCCTCTCATGAACCACTCCTTGCGCTGCGCGGCGGAGCCGTGGGTGAAGGAATCAGGCACCACCCTGCCCGTGGCCTGCCGTTGCAGCGTGTCGTCGCCGATCGCGTTCGCCGTTGTCAGCGCGGCGTCGATGTCGCCGGCCTCGAGGAAGCCCGGCCGCTTCTTCTCCTCGCGATTGACCCAGACGCCGGAGAGGCAATCGGCCTGCAGCTCGACCTTGACCTGCAGCGCGTTGGCCTCGGCCTTGCTGCCGGCCTGCTGCTGCAGCCGGTTCACGCGCGGAATGATGCCGAGCAGGTTCTGGATGTGATGGCCGGCTTCATGCGCGATGATATAGGCCGCGGTGAACTTGCAGGCGTTGCCCGAGCAGCCGCGGAAGCGCGTCTCGACCTCGCGGAAGAAGCCGGTATCGAGGAAGATGGTCTTGTCCGGCGGGCAGTAGAACGGTCCCATCGCCGACTGCGCCATGCCGCAGCGGCCGCCATTGGTGGCGTTGCGGAACAGCACGATCTTCGGACCTGTGTAGGTCTGGCCGCTGGCCTTGAAGATCTCGCTCCAGCGATCGTCGATCTCGCCCAGGATGCCGGCGATCATGCTGCCCATCTCGTCGGTCGGCGCGCCGCGCTTGGCCTGCCCGCCCGACGACTGCCGGTCGGTCTGGTAGGTCGGCGCCTGGCCGCCGCCGGTGAGAATCTCGGCGCCGCCGATCAGAATGCGCGGGTCGATGCCGAAGGCATAGCCGAGCAGGCCGAGCACGATGATGGTGCCGATGCCGAGCCCGCCACCGCCCATCGGAATGCCGAAGCCGCCACCGCCACCTCCGCCCATCCCGCCTTCATCGCGACGGTCTTCGACGTCGTCGCTGCGGCGGAAATCATCATAGCGCATGGCGGTTTCCCTTCATTCCAGTCGGCGACCCAACGCGGGACACTCCAACTTAAAATTTCCATTCTGTTAATCAATATCCTGCCCGGCAATAATTGCCTAGTCCGGAAGGCGCGCACCCTTGCGGTGCAAACGGCTGCGAATGAGGGCGAATCTACCGCGCGAATCGTGCCGGTTTGATGATCCGCAAATTTTTTCGCCGAACGCGCTGATGTTGCAGCACAACGCCGACAGCACCGCGCCATGCCGCGCAAAAGATGCTGCAATCTTTAGCATGAAGATTTCCAATTAAGTCGATTTTTACTTTGCCGGGTCAATGTGGCGCCAGTCGGTTGTTTAGTCCCGCGTCGCCGACAGCGTCGCCTGAGTCAGAGTTCTTGAGTCATGGTAGTGTCGCGTCGCGGGGCGTCTGCAAGGGCGCCCCGCACTAAATTTGAGAGTGCCCCATCGAGCCACATCGTCATTGGCGATTGCGTGGCCGAATTGTCGAAGCTTCAGGCCGGCTCGGTCGACCTGGTCTTCGCGGATCCTCCCTACAATCTGCAGCTCAAGGGCGACCTCAAGCGCCCCGATGAGTCGCATGTCGATGCCGTCAACGACGACTGGGACAAGTTCTCGTCGTTCGCTGCGTATGACGATTTCACCCGCGCCTGGCTGCTGGCCTGCCGCCGCGTGATGAAGCCGTCGGCAACGCTGTGGGTGATCGGCTCCTATCACAATATCTTCCGCGTCGGCGCCATCATGCAGGACCTCGGCTTCTGGCTCCTGAACGACATCGTGTGGCGCAAATCCAATCCGATGCCGAACTTCCGCGGCCGCCGCTTCACCAATGCGCACGAGACCATGATCTGGGCCGCGCGCGACGAGAAGGCCAAGGGCTACACCTTCAACTATGAAGCGCTGAAGGCCTCCAATGAGGACGTGCAGGCTCGCTCCGACTGGCTGATCCCGCTGTGCACCGGCGAGGAGCGCCTCAAGGACGGCGACGGCAAGAAAGTGCATCCGACGCAGAAGCCCGAGCAGCTGCTCGCCCGCGTGCTGCTGTCGTCCTCGAAGCCCGGCGATCTCGTGATCGATCCGTTCAACGGCACCGGTACCACCGGCGCCGTCGCCAAGCGCCTCGGCCGCAGCTATATCGGCTTCGAGCGCGACAAGACCTATGCCGCCGCCGCCGAGGCACGCATCGCCGCGATCGAGCCGCTGCCGGACGCAACGCTGGCGCCATTCATGACCGCGCGCGAGGCGCCCCGCGTTGCGTTCTCCGAACTGATCGAGCGCGGCATGATCGTGCCAGGCGCCAGGCTGGTCGACGCCAAGAAGCGCCACGGCGCCCTGGTGCGCGCCGACGGCGCCATCATGCTCGGCGACAAGGTCGGCTCGATCCACCGCATCGGCGCGGTCGCGCAGGGCTCGGGCGCCTGCAACGGCTGGACCTTCTGGCACGTCGAGACCAAGACCGGCCTGCGGCTGATCGACGAGCTGCGCGCCGAGATCCGCTCCGAGATGGCGGCGGGCTGAGGCAAGCCGACCAATCTTCCTCGTCATTCCGGGCTCGCCGCTTCGCGGCGCCCTCAGATGCGCAATTGCGCATCGGGGAATGACACGTCGGGAAAGATGAGGCCGTCTTGAACGCGGGCCGCCTTGTTGCGCTGCGACGTTGGGACTAGATTTGGCCCCGTCACTTGCCCGTTTCGATTGGTCGCCCGATGCGCAGACAATCCGAGACCTTGCTGCTGGTGCCGCTGCTGCCGATCTTCCTGCTCGGCATGTTTCCGATGCTGCTGATCGGCCTGCTCGGGTTCTTCGGCCTGATCATCTTCGGCATCCTGCTCGTCTGCGTCGGGCTGACGCTCGCGCTCGAGGCGCATGGCGAGTTCAATGAAGAGATCATCGTCCATGGCTACGCGCGGGGATCAGAACGCGCGACGCAGGTCTCCCATTTGCGTGCTGCGACCCGCTCCGCCGCCGCGCTGGACGTCGCGGGCATCGCGCTGGTCGTCGCGGGTATCCTGGGCTTCTTCTGGGCCGGCTGACCAGCGCGCCACGCGACCCTGATTCACAAACTCGTCGCTTGCGCAGCGCAGCGAAATTTGCGCAAGAGGAGCCGGTCTGCGGCCTTCCCCCGCCGCGTCCCGATCTCGCCGGTTACAAGAACCAAGGGAGTCCCTTCATGATCAAATTCTATTTCAACGGTGCGCCGAACCCGAATAAGGTCGCGCTGTTCCTGGAAGAGTCCGGCCTGCCGTTCGAGGCGATCCCGGTCGACACCCGCAAGGGCGAGCAGTTCGCGCCGGAATTCCTGAAGGTCAACCCGAACGGCAAGGTGCCGGCGATCGACGATGACGGCGTGCTGGTGTTCGATTCGAACGCGATCCTGCTCTACCTCGCCGAGGAGCACGGCAAGTTCCTGCCCGCCAATACGCCGGCCAACCGCGCCGCGACGCTGTCCTGGCTGATGTTCATCGCGACCGGCCTCGGCCCCTATTCCGGCCAGGCCGTGCACTTCAAGCACTTCGCGCCGAAGGATCTCGACTACGCCAACAACCGCTACCAGTACGAGGCGCACCGCCATTACAAGATCCTCGACAATCACCTGGCGAAACAGCGCTACATGGTCGGCGACAGCTACACGATCGTCGACATGGCGTTCTGGGGCTGGGCGCGGATGGCGCCGTTTGTCCTCGGCGAGGAAGGCTACGCCAAATATCCGAATGTCAAGCGGCTGGTCGACGAGATCTCCGCGCGGCCGGCGGCGGCACGCGCGATCGCGCTGAAGGACAAGCACACCTTCAAGGCCGAGATGGACGACGCGGCCCGCGACATCATGTTCGGCCACCTCAAGTCCAAGGTGGCGTAAGCCGATCCACACGACGGCAAGACGACGGCGCCCGGACGGGCGCCGTCTTCGTTTGTGCCGCCCGTTAGCGGGGCACCGCTACGCGGGAAACGCGCCGAGCGCCTTCTCGGTCAGGACCGAGTCGCAATATTCCCGCACCTCCTTGATCCGGCCGCCGTCGAAGCGGAACACCAGGCAATAGTCGTTGTCGTAGCGCTGGCCTTGCTTGGTGAGGTTGTCGCCCTTGGCCTCGACCACGACGATGTCGCCGTCGGAGAGGATGCGATGGGCGACGGTGCGGCCGCGCTCGGCCAGCTTCGAGCGGACATGGCCGTGCAGATCGTTGATGATCGATTGCTTGCCGGTGAAGGTGCGCGACCAGGAATATTGCCCGGTCACGGTCCAGATCGCGTCGTCGGCAAGCGTTGCCATGAACAGCGAGTTCTCGCGCACCGCAGGATCGGGACTGCCCGCGATCACGAACATCTCCTGCACCAGTTTCTTGTTGTCGGTTGCGCTCATGGCGCGTCTCCTTGCGATTGATAGAGCCTGATTTCAGGCGCTTCCTCGCGCGATGCGGTCTTCGGCTCGCGTGAAAACGCCTTGGCCCCAATCCTGCGGCCTGGCTACGCATTCTTCCAATCGATAGGTGGTATGATATATATTCACCCAATGAATTTGAATTCGCTTGACCTCAATCTGCTGGTCGCGCTCGACGCCCTGCTGCGCGAAGCCAATGTCAGCCGCGCCGCGATGCGGCTCAATCTGTCGCAGCCGGCGACCAGCCACGCGCTGCAGCGGCTGCGCGACCTGATCGGCGATCCGCTTTTGGTGCGCAACGGCGCGCGGATGGAGCTGACGCCGCGGGCGCAGGCGCTGCGCTCGCCGCTGGCCCATGCGCTCGACCAGGTGCGCGCGCTGTTCGTCTCCGACGATTTCGACGCCGCGCGCAGCGAGCGGCACTTTCGCCTGATGATGCCCGACCTCGCGGTCGAGCTCCTGATGCCGCCGTTGATGGAGAAGGTGACGCTGATCGCGCCGAACGTCACTATCGACGTGGTGCCGTGGCGGGGACCTGCGATCTTCACGCCCGAATTCGCCCGCACCATCGATCTCGTGATCTCGATCGGCGACTCCTTCAAGGGCTTTCACCGCCAGCGGCTCTACACCGACAGCGATGCGCTCGCGGTGCGGCGCGGCCACCCCGCCGGCACGAAGCTGAAGAAGCGCGAGGCGTTCCTCGCCGCGCGCCATGTCGCCGTGATCATCCGCGGCCAGAACGAGGACCTGATCGACACCTGGCTGCGCGCCAAGGGCATCGAGCGGCGGATCGCGCTGGTGGTGCCGGGCTATATCGAGGCGCTGCACGTCACCGCGCGCACCGACCTCGTCGCCTTCGTGCCGCGCCGGCTGATCTCGGCGCTGTCGAAGCAATTGTCGCTGATGACGGTGACGCCGCCGCTCGATCCAGGGATCGACGAGCAGCACATGTTCTATCCGACACGGGCGCAGATGGATCCCGGTTCGATCTGGCTGCGCAAGCTGATGCTGGAGACCGGACGCGAGCTGGAGAGAAGGAAGGCGTAGCGGCGCGCTCTCCACACGTCGTCCCGGCGAAAGCCGGGACCCATAACCACAGGGTTGCATTGTGAGAGTGAGCTGCGGCCCCAACGTCGCATAACAACGATCGTTGGTGGTTATGGGTCCCGGGTCGCGCTGCGCTTGCCCGGGACGACACCGAATTTTTGGGCCTTACGCCTTCTGCTCGGCCAGCACCTTCTGCACCGCCGGGCGGCTCTCCATTGCCGCGCGATGCGCCTTCACCTTGGGCAGCGTTGCGATGTCGACCCCGTCGCCGTCGAGCCACAAGGTCAGCGTGTAGAGATAGGCATCGCCGACGGTGTAGTTCTCGCCCATCACCCACGGGCCCTTCAGCATGTCGCGCTCGATCAGGTTGAAGCAGGCGCCCATGGTCTTCGGGATCATCGCCTTCATGTCGGCGAACGACGTCTCCTGCGTCGCCCAGCGCGCACCGCGCATCTTGTGGGCGTGGCAGATATGCACCGTCGAGCACAGATAGGAGTTGAAGGCCTGCAGCCTGGCGAATTCGAAGGCGTCGTCGGGCGCGAGCTTCGCCTGCGGAAAGCTCTGCGCGATGTAGGCCAGCATCGCCGGCGTCTCGGTCAGCACGCCGCGATCGGTCACCAGCGTCGGCACGCGGCCCTTCGGATTGATCTTCAGGTATTCCGGGCTGTTCTGCTGGTTGGTCTTGAAGTCGATCTTCTCGGTCGTGTAGGGCGCGCCGGCCTCGGCCAGCGCGATGTGGGACGCCAGCGCGCAGGTGCCGGGGGCAAAATAGAGCTTGAGCATGTTGCAGTCCTCTCCGAGCGTTGTCGGTTCGTTGCGAACCCGGCTCTGGTTCTTGTTCTGAGGGCGCGGAGGTTAACGGCCGCGCCATCGGCCGTCCACCCCGCGCGTGCCGCGGACCTTGCCCACGGCGGTGCCGTCGTGCGATGACCATGCCAATTGAGGGGATTTTTCATGACTGTGCTCATTGCAGGTGGCGGAATTGGCGGGCTGACGCTGGCGCTCAGCCTGCACCAGATCGGCGTGCCGGCCCGCGTCTTCGAGAGCGTGCCCGAGCTGAGGCCGCTCGGCGTCGGCATCAACGTGCTGCCGCATGCGGTGCGCGAACTGATCGAGCTCGGCCTGCACGATGTGCTCGACGCTTCTGCGGTGCGCACCCGCGAGCTCGCTTATTTCTCCAAGCACGGCAAGCCGATCTGGAGCGAGCCGCGCGGGCTCGAGGCCGGCTACAAATGGCCGCAGTTCTCGATCCATCGCGGCCGGCTGCAACAGCTGCTGCTCGACGCCGCGACCGAACGGCTGGGAGCTCAGAACATCCTCACCAGCCATCACCTCACCGGCTGGGCCGAGACCGCCGACGGCGTCCGCGCCGATTTCATCGACCGCGCCACCGGCAAGCCCGCCGGCAGCTATGATGGCGCGGTGCTGATCGCCGCCGACGGTATCCATTCGGCGGTGCGCGAGAAGCTTTATCCGCAGGAGGGGCCGCCAATCTGGAACGGCCGCATCCTGTGGCGCGGCATCACCCGCGGCGATGCCTTCCTGACCGGCCGCACCATGATCATGGCCGGCCACGAGATCCTGAAATTCGTCTGCTACCCGATCTCGAAGGAAGCAGGCCCCGACGGCAAGTTCGACATCAACTGGGTCGCCGAGCGGCACATGCCGCCGACCTATCAATGGCGGCGCGAGGACTATAACCGGACGGCAGAACTCGACGAGTTCCTGCCGTGGTTCGAGAGCTGGAATTTCGACTGGCTCGATGTACCCGGCCTGATCCGGAACTGCCCGCATGCCTACGAATATCCGCTGGTCGATCGCGATCCGATCCCGCAATGGACGTTCGGCCGCGTCACGCTGATGGGCGACGCCGCGCATCCGATGTATCCGATCGGCTCCAACGGCGCCTCGCAGGCGATCTTGGATGCGCGCGTGCTGACGCGCGAGATTTTGGCGCATGGCGCGACGCAGGCGGCGCTCGCGGCCTTTGAGGCCGAACGGCGGCCCGCGACCACGGACCTCGTGATGCTGAACCGCCGCAACGGCCCGGAGCAGGTGATGCAGCTGGTCGAGGAGCGCGCGCCTGATGGCTTCAAGGTCGTCACCGACGTGCTGTCGCAGCAGGAGCTGGAAGACATCGCCGCCAACTACAAGCGCGTCGCCGGTTTCCAGGTCGAGGGACTGAACGCCAAGCCGCCGATCGTACAGCGGACAGGCTGAGTTGTAGCGCGGCGCATGATCTATCACCGTCACCCTGAGGAGCCGCGAAGCGGCGTCTCGAAGGGTGCACGGCCCGGCCGGTGGCCGTGCATGCTTCGAGGCTCGCTACGCGAGCACCTCAGCATGACGGATTTGCCAAAGCGAGCGCGGCATGGACTAAGCGAGGATCTATTCCCGTCATGCTGAGGAGCGCGGAACGCGCGTCTCGAAGCATGGACGGCCTGGATAGTGGCCGTCGCCCCTTCGAGGCTCGCTCCGCTCGTACCTCAGGGGTGACGGATTGGGCTGGTGCGCAAGCGGCGCTACCGCAACGCCCGCGCAGCTTCCACCAGGCGGATGCTGCTGCTCGCGGTCGCGAGCAGCGTGCCGTCCGCGGCGGTCAGCTTCCCCTCGACAAAGGCGATGGTCTTGCCGAGTTGCGTCACCGTCGCCTCGCCGGTGATCGGCCCGGGTTTTGCCGGCGCCAGGAAATTCACGCTCATCGTGATGGTCGTGGTGAAGAGCCGGCCCTCGGTCATCACGAACACCGCCGGCCCCATCATGTCGTCGAGCATCGCCGAGAGCATGCCGCCCTGGATGAAGCCGGCCGGATTGCAAAACTCCTGCTTGCCGTCGAAGGCCATTTTGATCCAACCCTCCTGCGGACGTGCGTCGACCACGCGCCACCCCAGTAGTTTTGCGACGGGCGGCATCGGAATGCGGTCGAGTGCGGTTGCGATCATGGCGGCCTCCGGTTTCCGGAAGTGATAGCGAAGCCCTGCTGCCAACATGGTGTCAGCAGGCTGTCATCGTCAGAGATCGAGCCCATGCGCGACGACCTTGCGCATCACGTTCGGAAACGCCTCGCCGTCCAGCGTCGCCACCGGCACCCAGCGCATGCCATCCGGCGCGCGGCTTCGCGGCGGAACGCGGGCGGTATAGACGACGAGTTCGAGCGGGAAGTGCGTAAACACGTGGCTGACGACGCCCGCCTTGCGGTGCCAGCGCGTGACGCCCTTCAGTTCCGGCGCCTGTGCCAGTGCCGCCGCGTCCTCCTGCCCGGCAAGCCATTGCGATCCCGGCACCTCGGTCATGCCGCCGAGCAGGCCTTTTTCCGCGCGCGAGCGCACCAGGAGCTCGCCGCCCCGCGTCACCACGAAGGCCGCGCCGCGGCGCAAGGTGCCGCTCTTCTTCGGTGCCTTGCGCGGGAACGTTTCCTGGTCGCCGCGCGTGCGCGCCGCGCAGTCGTCATTCAGCGGACACAATGCGCAGGCCGGCTTCTTCGGCGTGCAGATCGTGGCGCCCAAATCCATCAGCGCCTGGGCACTGTCGCCGGCGCGGGACGGGCCGAGCAATGTCGCCGCCATCTCCTTGATCAGCGGCTTGGCCTGCGGCAGCGCCTCCTCGATGGCGTAGAGCCGGCTGACCACGCGCTCGATGTTGCCGTCGACCGGCATGGTGCGGCGGTCGAAGGCGATGGCGGCGATCGCGGCCGCGGTGTACGGCCCGATGCCGGGCAGCGCGCGCAGGCCGTCCTCGGTGTCCGGAAACACACCGCTGTGGTCGCCCATCACCGCGACCGCGCAGGCGTGCAAATTGCGCGCCCGCGAATAATAGCCTAGCCCGGCCCACATCCTTAAGACGTCGTCGAGCGAGGCACGGCCAAGCGCGGTCACGTCGGGCCAGCGCGACACGAATTTCTCGAAATAAGGCCCGACCGCCCTGACCGTGGTCTGCTGCAGCATGATCTCCGACAACCACACACGGTACGGATCGGCACGCTCCCCCGCGGCCGCGCGCCACAGCAGCGTCCGGCGATGCCGGTCATACCAGGCGAGCAGCCGCGCCGGGCGGTCGGCGGCGTCTTCGGTCGGCTTGGCTTTGGCGGCTGCACGAGAACTCATGGACGTATCTTAAGGCAATCCCGCCGCGTCATGCCCGGGCTTGACCCGGGCATCCACGTCTTTCTTTGTCCAGGACCGACGGCTGTCCTATAACCCCCTGATGTCCAAACCCGGTCCGATCAGCGCAAAACCCCTGTCGATCCTGCTCAGTGACGTCTTCACCGACGCCTATGCCAAGCAGGGCTTTGCCGCGCGCGAACTGGTGACGCGCTGGACCGAGATCGCGGGCGAGCGGGTTGCTGCCTATTGCGAGCCGCTGAAGATGCAGTGGCCGCGGCCGGTGGAGGGACAGCCGCAGGAGCCGGCGACGCTGGTGCTGCGGGTCGAAGGCCCGATGGCGCTGGAGATCCAGCACTCCTCCGACGTCATCCTGGAACGGGTGAACCGCTTCTTCGGCTGGCACGCGGTCGGCCGCCTGACCATCCGGCAGGCGCCGCTCTCGCGCCGCAGCCGGCCGGTCCGGCCGCGCCCGCCGGACGCCAAAACCGTGGCACGGGAAGCGGCCAACCTTGCGGCCGTCGAGGACGACGACCTGCGCGCGGCGCTGGCCCGTTTGGGTGCCTCGATCAAGCGAAATTGACGCTTTTCGGCAGGCCGGCCGCGAGACCGCGGCATTGCCACAATGGCCGTTTCAAGCTAGCGAAGGCTTCTTTTCGGGACCCCCCTTCATTGTGGCGTGAATGCGCCAATCCGGGAGCTGACCTTGATCATCACGCGCCGCGCTTTCACCACCGCTCTCTCGCTGACCGGGCTCGCCGCCCTCGCCGGCCCGTCGCCGCTGCGCCTGATCACGGACGCGTTCGCGCAGACTGCCGCCGAGGTCGCCAAGCCTCAGTCGCTGCCGGACATGGGGCTCGGCCCGCAAGACGCCAAGGTGACGATCGTCGAATACGCCTCGATGACCTGCCCGCACTGCGCCAATTTCAACGAGACCGTGTTCCCGAAGATCAAGTCGACCTACATCGACCCCGGCAAGGTCCGCTACGTGTTCCGCGAATTCCCGCTCGACATCAAGGCCGCCGCCGGCTCGATGCTGGCGCGCTGCATCGCCAAGGACGACGCGCCGAAGTATTTTGCCGTGATCGACCTGCTGTTCCGCCAGCAGAACGACTGGGTGGTGAAGAACACCACCGAGACGCTGACCCGGATCGGCAAGCAGGCCGGCCTCACCCAGCAGCAGGTCGAGGACTGCCTGAAGGATCAGAAGCTGCTCGACAAGATCGCCGCCGATCAGAAATACGCCAACGAGGTGCTGAAGGTGAACTCGACGCCAACCTTCTTCATCAATGGCGAGATGCTGAAGGGCGAGACCTCGTTCGAGGAGTTCAGCAAGCACATCGATCCGCTGCTGAAGAGCTGATTGCGCGTCGTTGAGCCTGACGTCGTCGTGCCCCGCTTTTGAGTCGGGGCACGATAATTGTGGATGATTTGCGATCACGGCATGCGGCCGTCGCATTATTTCGTTGTTGAAAACCTGATTCGCGTGATGCGAATCTCCGAGGACATGCAGAGGCCACAAAACCCCTGCAAATCCCTTGGGAAAAGCTTGGTCAAGCGGTTGCCCTGACGCACGGGCATCGCCATTGTCGCCGCTCATGAGAGCTGCACGCAGCAACTCACCCACACACCGACATTGCCTTCCATGGTATTGTCACGGCAGGGAGATTCGCGCCCGGCCAAACGAGATTTGTGTACATGAAGCTCACGCGCCTCCGCCTGCACGGTTTCAAGTCGTTCGTTGAACCCACCGATTTCATGATCGAGCCGGGCCTGACCGGCGTCGTCGGACCGAACGGCTGCGGCAAATCCAATCTCGTCGAAGCGCTGCGCTGGGCGATGGGCGAGACCTCGCACAAGTCGCTGCGCGCCGCCGACATGGACGCGGTGATCTTCGCCGGTTCCGGCAACCGTCCGGCGCGCAACCACGCCGAAGTCGTGATGACGATCGACAATTCCGATCGCTCGGCGCCGGCCGCGGTGAACGACAGCCAGCACTTGGAAATCTCCCGCCGCATCGAGCGCGAGGCCGGCTCGGTCTACCGCATCAACGGCCGCGACGTGCGCGCCCGCGACGTGCAGATCCTGTTCGCCGACGCCGCCACCGGCGCGCGTTCGCCGGCGCTGGTCCACCAGGGCAAGATCGGCGAGATCATCCAGGCCAAGCCCGAGCAGCGCCGCCGCGTGCTGGAAGACGCCGCCGGCGTGGCCGGCCTGCATGCGCGCCGTCACGAGGCGGAACTGCGGCTGAAGGCGGCCGAAACCAACCTCACCCGCGTCGAGGACGTGATCGGCCAGCTCACCGGCCAGATGGAAGGCCTGAAGAAGCAGGCGCGCCAGGCGATCCGCTACCGCGAAGTCGCGGCCAAGGTGCGCAAGTCCGAGGCTATGCTGTTCCATCTGCGCTGGATCGAGGCCAATGCCGACGTCAACGACGCCGCGCAGACCCATGATATCTCCGTGCGCGAGATGGCCGAGCGCACCCGCGAGCAGGCCGAATCCGCCCGCATCCAGGCGATCCGCGCCGCCGAATTGCCGGCACTGCGCGATGCCGAGGCGCGCGCCGCCGCCGGCCTGCAGCGCCTGACCAACACGCGCGAGATGCTCGACCGCGAGGAGCAGCGCGCCAAGGAGCGCGTGGGCGAGCTCGATCGCCGCCTTACCCAGTTCGCCCAGGACATCGCGCGCGAGCAGCAGCAGACCTCGGATGCCGACATCGCGCTGCAGCGGCTCGACACCGAAGACGCCGAGCTCAAGGAAGAGATCAAGTCGCGCGTCGAGAAGCGCTCCGGCGTCGACGAGCGCGTCGCCGAGGCCGAGGAGATCCTGGCCGCGACCGAGCGTCAGTTCTCCGAGCTGACCACGCAGCTCGCCGATCTCACCGCCAAGCGCAATCAGCTCGAAGCCGGCGTGCGTACGCATCGCGAGCGGCTGGCCCGGCTCGATCAGGAGATCGCCAACGTCCAGGCCGAGGAAACCAAGCTCGCGCAGGAGACCGGCAATCTCGGCGACATCGACGCGCTGGCCGCCGCCATGGAGATGGCGCAGCAGACGCTTGCCGAGTCCGAGGCCGCCGTGCAGACCAGCGAGGCGCATCACGCCGCCGCGCGGCAGACGCTGGAAGCCTCCCGCAATCCGCTCACCGAAGCCGAGAAACGCGTGCAGCGGCTGGAGACCGAAGCCCGCACCATCTCCAAGCTCGTCACCAGCGAGACCAAGAATCTGTGGCCGCCGATCATCGACGGCATCACCGTCGCCAAGGGCTATGAGAAGGCGATCGGCGCGGTGCTCGGCGACGACCTCGATGCGCCGGTGGATTCCTCCGCGCCGATGCGCTGGACCAATATCGGCGTGGCCGGCGAAGATCCGGCGCTGCCCGATGGCGTCGAGCGGCTGGCCGACCATGTCCAGGCGCCGCCGGAACTGGCACGCCGCCTGGCCCAGATCGGCGTCGTCGCCAAGGAACGCGGCGCCGCGCTGGTGTCGCAGCTGAAGACCGGCCAGCGGCTGGTGTCGCTCGAAGGCGACGTCTGGCGCTGGGACGGCTTTGTCGCCGACGCGCATGCCCCGACCGGTGCCGCCCGCCGTCTCGCCGAGCGCGCCCGTCTGGTCGACATCGAGCACGAGCTGGAACAGGCCCGCATCGACGCTGCCGCCAAGCGCCAGGCGCTGGAGACGGCCGAAGAAGAATTGCGCTCGGCGTCCGCCGCCGAGGGCGCCTCGCGCGAAGCCGTGCGCGCCGCCCGCCGCGAGGCCGACGCCGCGCGCGAACGCCATGCCGCCACCGAGCGCGAGATCAACCGCCACGCCGCGCGCAAATCGGCGCTGACCGAGGCGCACAGCCGCGTCGCCGCCGACCGCGCCGAGGCCGAAGCCGCGCATGAGAGCGCGGCTGCCGCGCTCGCCGAATTGCCGCCGGGTGTCGAGACCGAGGCCCAGCTCGCCGCGGTTCGCGCCGAGATCGACAATCAGCGCCGTGCCGCGGCGCAAGTCCGCGCCGAGGCGCAGGCGCTCGCCCGCGAGGCCGAGCTCGCCGACCGCCGCGTGCAGGCGATCGTTGCCGAGCGCAATGAGTGGCAGAACCGCAAGACCAGCGCCGCTTCGCAGGTCGAGACCGTCGAGGCGCGCATCGCCGAAGTGTCGGCCGAGCGCGAGGAACTCGCCAATGCGCCGGAAGTGTTCGCCGAGAAGCGCAGCGCGCTGATCACGGAGATCGAGCACGCCGAGGGCGATCGCCGCATCGCCGCCGACGCGCTGGCGACCGCGGAAGCCGCGATGGCGGAAACCGATCGCCTCGCCAAGGCCTCGCTCGAAGCGCTGTCCTCGTCCCGCGAAGCCACCGCGCGCGCCGAGGAGCGCATGGAAGGCACCCGCCGCCGCCTCGCCGACATCGAGCGCGAGATCCACGACATGCTCGAGGTCGAGCCCAGCGCGGTCGTCGGCATGGCCGAGATCGAGCCCGGCCAGGAGCTGCCGCCGGTCGCGCAGGTCGAGGAAGAGCTCGAAAAGCTGCGCCGCGACCGCGAGCGGCTTGGCGCCGTCAATTTGCGCGCCGAGGAAGAGCTCAAGGAAGTCGAGACCCAGCACACCGCGCTGACCACCGAACGCGACGACCTCGTCGAGGCGATCAAGCGGCTGCGGCAGGGCATCCAGAGCCTCAACCGCGAGGCGCGCGAACGCCTGCTGACCTCGTTCGAGACCGTCAACAACCACTTCAAGCGGCTGTTCACCGAGCTGTTCGGCGGTGGCGAAGCCGCACTTCATCTGATCGAGAGTGACGATCCGCTCGAAGCCGGCCTCGAGATCATCGCCAAGCCGCCCGGCAAGAAGCCGCAGACGCTCTCGCTGCTCTCGGGCGGTGAGCAGGCGCTGACGGCGCTCGCGCTGATCTTCGCGGTGTTCCTGACCAACCCGTCGCCGATCTGCGTGCTGGACGAGGTCGACGCGCCGCTCGACGACCACAACGTCGAACGGTTCTGCACCCTGCTGAACGAGATGACCGGCTCGACCGAGACGCGCTTCATCATCATCACGCACAATCCGATCACCATGGCGCGGATGAACCGGCTGTTCGGCGTCACCATGGCCGAGCGCGGCGTGTCGCAGCTGGTGTCGGTCGACCTGCAGGGCGCGGTCGACATCCTCGACCAGAACGTGGCGTAGGCGTAGCACCTGCGCGTCGACGTCATTTCGTGATACCTGCGCCTACGCATCGTCATTGCGAGGAGCGATAGCGACGAAGCAATCCATACCTCAGCACGCGGCGCTATGGATTGCTTCGCTCCGCTCGCAATGACGTGGGATAGTCCGTCACATGACTTCGCCCGATCTCCCCGCCGAACTGCGCGCGGCCCTCAACGCCCGCCTCGAAGGCCTGTCGCGCAGCGACGCCGCCGGCCGCGCGGCGGTGATCTCGCAGACCTATCGCGAAGGCGGCGGCTCCTCGACGATCAGGACCGAGACCGATGCGCTGGCCTATGCGCTGGCGCGGATGCCGGCGACCTATGCTGCGGTCGTGGCATGTCTCAATGCGCTGACGGAGATCAGGCCGGACTTCGCGCCGGCGCGCCTGCTCGATGTCGGCGCCGGTCCGGGCACCGCGACCTGGGCCGCCGCGGAGGCGTTCACGTCGCTGCGGGACTTCAGCCTGCTCGACGCCAACAGCGCGCTGCGGTCATTGGCCGAGGAGCTGTTTCACGGCAGCATTCGCCTGCACGACACCAGCTACGAACTCGGCCAGGCGCGTGCGCTGCTCGACAAGGCCGAAGCTGCCGACCTCGTCGTCGCCAGCTACATGATCGGCGAACTCGGCGACGCGGAGCGCGGGGCGCTGGCCGATGCGCTGTGGTCGAAAACCAGCGACACGCTGCTGGTCGTCGAGCCAGGTACGCCCGCCGGCTATGCGCGGATCATCGCATTGCGCGCACGCCTGATCGCCGCCGGGGCGCATGTCGTTGCCCCCTGCCCGCATGACGGCGGCTGTCCGCTGGTCGCGCCCGACTGGTGCCACTTCTCGCAGCGCTTGCAGCGCTCGCGCGCGCACAAGCAGGTCAAGGGCGCCGACGTTCCGTTTGAGGACGAGCGCTTCGCCTATGTCGCGCTGAGCCGCGCGCGCGTTGAGAACAGGCCATCGCGCGTGCTGGCGCAGCCGGACGTCGGCAAGGTCGAGGTTGCGGCCAAGCTGTGCACGCCCGAGGGCGTATCGGTTGTGAGGATCCCGCGTCGCTCCAGGGCCGAATACGCAAGCGCCCGGCGCTGGCGCTGGGGCGATGCGGTATCTCGTCGTCCCGGCGAAAGCCGGGACCTATAACCACCGAGGTTTGTTGTGAGTGAAGCCGTCGCCGCTTGTGCCCCTTCCGCGGGCCGCGGCGTACGGCTCCCGGCCTTCGCCGGGACGACGGAATATGTTGAACCGATGTCGGCCAACCTTCGACTAACGCTTGCCCACCTTTCCGCGGCGGGCTGCCCTGCGCCCCGATCTTGGGCTACGGTGCCGCCGTCTCGTCCATCAGGAGCTGCCCCGTCATGTCGACCAGCTGGATCGTTATCGGCGTCATCGTGCTTCTCGTGCTGTTTGCGTTCGGCGCCTACAACCGCCTCGTGGCGCTCAGCCAGCGGGTCGGACAGGCCTTTGCCGACATCGACGTGCAGCTCAAGCAGCGCCACGACCTGATCCCGAATCTGGTCGAGACGGTGAAGGGCTATGCGGCGCATGAGCGCGGCACGCTCGACGACGTCATCAAGGCGCGCAATTCGGCAATGTCGGCGCAGGGTCCGGCCCAGGTGTCGGCGGCGGAGAACCAGCTCTCCGGCGCGCTCGGCCGGCTGATCGCGCTGTCGGAGGCCTATCCGGACCTCAAGGCCAACGCCAATTTCCAGCAGCTCGCCTCCGAGCTTTCCGATCTCGAGAACAAGATCGCCGCCAGCCGCCGCTTCTTCAACAACGCGGTCCAGGAATACAACACCGGCATCCAGCAGATGCCGGCCGCGCTGTTCGCCGGCATGTTCGGCTTCACCCGCAAGGATTTCTTCGACCTCGGCGCCAGCCGCACGGAGGTCGAGGCGGCGCCCAGCGTGAAGTTCTGAGGCGCACCGCGCGCCGGCGAGAGGCTGCTCCGTCATGGCCGCCTATGGTCTCTACACGCATATCGCATCGAACAAGTTTCGTTCGATGCTTCTGCTTGCCGGCCTGTTCCTGCTGATCTACGTGCTGGTCTATGCCGGCGCGCTGGTCGCGGAGGTGATGATCGATAGCGGCCGCACCGTCGACTATTACCTGACGCGGGCCTTGCGCGACCTGGTCTCGGCCTTGCCGTGGGCGACGATCGCGGCGGTGGCCTGGATCGTGATCGCCTATTTCTTCCACCAGAAGATGATCGACGCCGTCACCGGCGGCGAGAGCGTGACGCGGCAGCAAGAGCCGCGGCTCTACAACCTGCTGGAAAATCTCTGCATCTCGCGCGGCATCCCGATGCCGAAGCTGAAGGTGATGGACAGCCCGGCGCTGAATGCGTTCGCGACCGGATTGAACCGGAGCCAGTACGCCATCACGGTCACCACCGGCCTGTTGAACGCGCTGAACGATAAGGAGATCGAGGCCGTGCTCGGCCACGAGCTCACCCATATCAAGAACGGCGACGTGCAGCTGATGGTGATCGCCGTGATCATCGCCGGCGTGGTCGGCTTCTTCGGCGAGCTGTTCTTCCGCCTGTTCACGAACCTGTCGTGGAATTCGAGCGGCGGCGGTGGCGGCTGGTCGTCATCCTCACGATCGTCGTCATCCTCGTCGGACCGCGACAGCAAGGGCTCGGGCGGCGGCGCGATCATCGTGATCATCATCGCGGTCGCGTTGATCGTGCTGGCCTGGCTGCTGTCGCAGGTGGTCAAGCTCGCGCTGTCGCGCTCGCGCGAATTCCTCGCCGATGCCGGATCGGTCGAGCTGACCAAGAACCCCGACGCGATGATCTCGGCGCTGCGCAAGATCGAGAACCGCGGCGAGCTGCCGGACGCCACCTCGGCCGTGATGGAACTCTGCGTCGACAATCCGCGCGAGGGTTTTGCCGACCTGTTCGCCACCCATCCCTCGGTGAAGTCCCGGGTCGATGCCCTGGTGAAATACGCCGGCGGCCACGATCCCGGACCGCTGGCGTTGCCGGACGAGACGGAGCCGCAGGATGAGCCGTCCGCGGCGGGCGACCAGCCTCCGCCGGCGACCCACGGCCCGTGGGGCGACAAGCCGCGTGCGCCGGCGAACAATCCGCCAGCGCTGCCGGGCAACAACTCCACGCAGGGACCATTGGGTCCTCTCCAAGGCCCTTGGGGACGACACCGCTAATCGCGCCCTAGCCTACTCAGTCCATTAAGGAAATTCCCACCAAACCGATCGCGGGCGCCTTAAGGAATTGAATTCTCCCTCGTTTCTGCCATGTTCGCGCCCAAAGCAGTGTGGGGACTTGCCGATCGCCATCGCGGTCGGGAGCGCGCTTTAAGGGACTTCCATGGCAAAGCCGGTTGTGATCGTGGTGGGCGCCGACAAGGGCGGGGTCGGCAAGACCACCGTCTCGCGGACGCTCCTGGACTATTTCAGTGCCAATAACGTGCAGACCCGGGCGTTCGACACCGAATCGCCGCGCGGCACGCTGAAGCGCTTCCATCCTGACATCACCGAGATCGTCGACATGACGACGACCGCGGACCAGATGAAGATCTTCGATACGCTGAACTCGGGGCCCTCGGTCACCGTGATCGACGTCCGCGCCGGCCTGTTGTCGCCAGCGCTGGCCTCGCTGCGCGATATCGGCTTCCTCGACGCGGCGCGCTCCGGCCAGATCACCTTCGCCGTGTTCCATATCCTCGGCCCGTCGATCGCCTCGCTGGACGAGATCGCCGAAACCGCCAACTTCATGAGCGGCGCGAAGTATTTCCTGGTGAAGAACTTCATCAACGACACCCAGTTCTTCCAATGGGACCAGGCGACCTACAATTCCTACTTCCATCGCATCAAGGACGCGACCGACCTCACGATCCCTAAGCTCAACGAAATGGCCTATGAGCAGGTCGAGGTCTCCTCGGTTCCGTTCCTGAAATTCGTCGCCAACAAGGGCAAGGAAGACGAGGCCGCGAACTACTCCTTCGTGCTGCGCGGCTATGTCCGGCACTGGCTCGCCAATGTCTGGAGCGAGTTCGACCGGATCAAGCTGACCGACTTGGTCGGCGCCAAGTCGGCCAAAGGCGAAAAATAGTCAGACCTTCGACCTTGATGGGGCTGGATTAGGCGAAAATTTGGCCTGATATAGCGGGCGATGTCGTCCACGCCCGTTTACATCATCTGCTCGCCCCGCCCGCAGGTCGGCAAGACGCTGATCGCGCGGCTGCTCGGCGAATTCCTGCTGCTCAAGAACGGCGACGTGGTCTGCTACGACATCAATCTGAAGGAGCCGTCGCTGCTCGACTACCTGCCGCGGATCACCGAAACCGCAGATGTGATCGACACCTACGGCAAGATGCAGCTGATGGACCGCGTCATCGCCAATGACGGCATCGGCAAGGTGATCGACCTCGGCTACCACGCCTTCGACGAATTCTTCAAAATGTGCGACGAGATCGGGCTGATCAAGGAGGCGCTGCGCCGCCGCGTCGCGCCTGTGATCCTGTACGTCGCCGATACCGACCGCGCCTCGGTGCGCGCCTACCAGACGCTGCACGGCATGATCCCGCCGAATGCGCTGATCGTCATCGACAACGAGTTCGTGGTGCGCGGCGAGTTGCCGCCTGTCATGACCGCCAGCCGGGTGCTGCGCTTCCGCGCGCTGCCGGTGTTCCTGAAGACCTATATCGACCGGTTGAACTTCTCCTTCACCGGCTATCTGCGCCAGGAAAAGGATTCATCGACCGAGCTGCATCAATGGATCCGGCGGAATTACACCACGTTCCGCGATCTTGAATTGAGCGTGCTGTTGCAGCGGGGATGACTCTGCTCCCTCGCCCCGCTCTTGCGGGGAGAGGGTCGGGGTGAGGGGCTGGTTCCGCAAATTCGACCGAGATTGGAGTGCGCGGAGAGTCCCCCTCACCCGGAACGCATCTTCGATGCGATCCGGCCTCTCCCCGCGTGCGGGGCGAGGCTAAGAGATCAATGCCCCTCGAACGCCATCAGCGTGCGCACCGGAACGTCCATCGCGCGCAGCTTGGCGGCGCCGCCGAGATCGGGGAGGTCGACGATGAAGCAGGCGGCGACCACATTGGCGCCGATCTGGCGCAGCAGCTTCACCGCGCCCTCCGCAGTGCCGCCGGTCGCGATCAGATCGTCGACCAGGATCACGCGCTCGCCCGGCTGCACGGCGTCGGCATGCATTTCCATCTCGTCGATGCCGTATTCCAGCGAGTAGGCGATCCGCACTGTGGTGTGCGGAAGCTTGCCCTTCTTGCGGATCGGCACGAAGCCGGCGGAGAGCTGATGCGCCACCGCGCCGCCGAGGATGAAGCCGCGGGCCTCGATGCCCGCAACCTTGTCGACCTTCGCCCCCGCCCAGGGATGCACCAGCTCGTCGACAGCGCGGCGGAAGGCCCTCGCATCCGCGAGCAGCGTCGTGATGTCGCGAAACAGGATGCCCTTCTTCGGGTAGTCCGGGATGGTGCGAACGGTCGCCTTGATGTCGTGGTCGAAGGTCATTGGTCTCGCAATCCTCAATTGGCCGGCGGATTAAGCCGGAATGCATTCTCGACAATGCGCAGGCCGACGTCGTTGCCGAGCGACATCAGCGATTCCGGATGGAATTGCACGCCGCCGACCGGCAGGGTCTTGTGCTCGATCACCATCGCGACGCCGTCTTCGGTGGTCGCGGTCACCGCCAGCACCTCGGGCACGCTGTCGCGCTCGACAAACAGCGAGTGGTAGCGGCCGATCACGATCTCATTGGGCAGGTTCCGCATCAGCCGGCCGCCGCGCACCTGGACCCGCGACGGACGGCCATGCGCGGGCTGACCGAGCTGGCCGAGCTGGCCGCCGAAATACTCGCCGATCGCCTGCACGCCGAGGCAGACGCCGAAGATCGGCAGCTGCTTCTCGAGCGCGGTATCGATGGTTTTCGCGATGCCGAAATCCTCCGGCCGACCCGGTCCGGGCGACAGCACCAGGAGGTCCCAGCCCTTCTTCTTGAGCATGTCCTGGGCATGGACGTGCCTGACCACGGTGACGTTGGCACCGACCTGGCGGAAGTAATCGGCCAGCATGTGCACGAAGCTGTCGTCGTGATCGATCAAGAGCACGTTCTTGCCGGAGCCGGTGGCGTCGGGCGCGAAATCCGACAGCGGCTTCGGCGGATCGCCGCGCAGCGCCTGGAACAGCGCCGCGGCCTTGACCTGGCACTCGCGGTCCTCGGCGGCGGGATCGGAGTCAAACAGGCAGGTCGCGCCGACGCGCACCTCGGCGAGACCGTCCTTCATGCGGATGGTGCGGATGGTGAGCCCGGTGTTGATGCTGCCGTCGAAATTGACGCAGCCGATCGCGCCGGCATACCAGCGACGCGGCGACCGCTCATGGTCCTCGACGAACTGCATCGCCCACAGTTTCGGCGCGCCGGTCACGGTGACCGCCCAGGCATGGGTCAGGAAGGCGTCGAGCGAATCGAAGCCCGGCCGCAGCATGCCCTCGACGTGATCGACGGTGTGGAACAGCTTTGAGTAGGTCTCGATCTGACGCCGCGCCAGCACCTTGATGGTGCCGGGCACGCAGACGCGCGCCTTGTCGTTGCGGTCGACGTCGGTGCACATGTTGAGCTCGAACTCGTCCTTCTCCGAGTTCAGCAGCTTGCGGATCTGCTCGGCATCGCCGATCGAGTCCGAGCCGCGTGCGATCGTGCCCGAGATCGGGCAGGTCTCGACCCGGCGGCCGTCGGAACGCACGAACATCTCCGGCGACGCGGAGACCAGGAATTCACCGTCGCCGAGATTCATCAACGCACCATAGGGCGACGGATTGATCCGGCAGAGCCGCTGGAACACTTCCGCCGGCGAGCGCTCGCAGGGCTCGGCAAACAGCTGCCCGGGCACCGCCTCGAACAGGTCGCCGCGGGCAAACGCCGCGCGCGCGACCTCGACAGTCGCCTGATATTCGCCGGGAGCGTGATCGGCAAAGCCCTGCCGCCCCGCCTTGGCGTAGAGGCTCGGCGCGGTCTCCTGCGACTGGCTAGCGGTGGATTTGCCCTTCCACGCGAACTCGTAATTGAGCGCCACGCCGCGGCCGGTGGCGCGGTCGTAGGCCAGCAGCCGGTCCGGCACGTAGAGCACGATGTCGCGCTGGTCGGCCTCGCGGGTCCGCTTCTGCACCAGGTCCTCGATCTGGAACACGAGGTCGTAGGCGAAGGCGCCGAACAGGCCGAGCAGCGGATCGGCATTGGAGGTAAACGCCGCCACCATGTCGCGCACCAGCGACATCACGCTGGCGCGGCGGGTACGTTGGTCTTCTTCGACCGGCGCGGCGCCGCGGATGATATGGCCGGCGAGCCGTGTTGGGGTCCGCTCCGATATCACGACGCAGGGCTCGCGCAGCACGTCGCCGAGGAAAGCGATCAGGACCTCGCCGCGCGGGTTCAGCGCCTGCAACGAGAAATCGGTGCCTGACGTCTCCAGCACCAGCGGCGGATCGGCAAAGCCGAGGTCAAAGCTCTCGTAGCGGCCCGGTACCGTCGTGCCCGAGGACAGCACCACGCCGCGGCGGCGGTCCAGCAGCGCGATCAAATCGTCGAGGCGGTTGGCGCCGCCGGTGAACTGCTCGACCACGCGCGCGACCGCAAGGCCGCCATTGGTCAGATATTCGCTCTTGGCCGGCAGGGAGAAGACTGTCCTGTTCATGTGATCCTCTTACGAGACTTGCCGAGAGAGCGCCACACAGGACAAACGAAGGGCAAATAAACTAACCATCGGTCGCACTGAGATGGCGACCTTCGACGTTTGTGAAAAAAGAAAACGCACCGGCCACCTATGAGAAGGTGGGCCACCAACGACGGGATGGGCTGGCAACGGTGCTCATGCCCGTTACTCACCACCCGGCGCGGGCCGTGTCAAGAGATGGCCCGGCACCCCTGCCCCAAGGCGGGACGCCCCTCTGGGCGGCATTTTCGGGGTTTGAAGGGGCAAGAAACCGCGTAGCATTTGCCGAAATGGCGGCCGGCCGGCCGCCCAAAAAACAGACAGATGGCGGAGGCGCAGATGACGATTTTGGGTCTCGGATATGCCGGCTTCGGCTCCGACGCGCTCGACGACTGGCGGCAGTTCGGCACTGGCCTCGTCGGGCTGCAGGCGGTCGAGCGCGGCAACTCGTTGCTCGCGTTCCGGATGGACGACCGCAAGCAGCGCATCGTGATCGACCGCGCCCAGGGCGAAGGCACCCGGTTCTTCGGCTGGGAGGTGGCTGACCGTGCGGCCCTCGACGCGCTGGCGGCACGGCTGGAACGTGCCGGCGTCGCCGTGACCGCGGAGCCGCAGGCGCTCGCTGACGCAAGGCGGGTGCGCGGCCTGATCTCGTTTCGGGATCCCGCCGGCAATCGTCTCGAGGCGTTTCACGGCGCCGAGATCGACGACACGCCGTTCAGGCCTGGGCGCTCGATCTCCGGCTTCCGTACCGGGCCGCTCGGCCTCGGCCACGCCGTGCTGACGGTCGAGCACATCGCCCCCGTGATGAGCTTCTATGTCGACGTGCTCGGCTTCGGCTTAAGCGACTACATCGAGAAGCCGTTCCGCGCCTATTTCTTCCACGTCAATGCCCGCCATCACTCACTGGCGCTGATCGAGACCGGCACGAACGGCATGCATCATCTGATGGTCGAGCTGTTCTCGCTCGACGATGTCGGCCAAGCCTATGACGCCGCCCAGCAGGAAGACCGGGTCAACGTCACGCTCGGCCGTCACACCAATGATCTGATGACGTCGTTCTACGCCAGGTCGCCGTCCGCCTTCATGGTCGAGTGCGGCTGGGGCGGCCGCGAGATCGATCCGGTGAACTGGACACCGTTCGAGATGCATGACGGCCCGAGCCTGTGGGGCCACGAGCGGGTCTGGCTGTCGCCGGAGGACCGCGCCGTCGCACGCGAGATGCGGATGCGCGCCGCCGCCGAGGGCAAGCGCGCACCGGTGCAGGTGATGGAAGGCAATTTCAGGCTGATGTCGGGGACCTGCCCGTGGTGGGACGGGGTGAAGAAGAGTTAAGTCTCGCCGCCGTCCCTGCGAAAGCAGGGACCCATAACCACCGGATGCAGTCATTTAGCGAGATCACTGCCCGAGTGCCTGTTACGACAGCCGTAGCGTATGGGTCCCTGCTTTCGCAGGGACGACATCTAGCTTGAGGATGCCTCTACCCCAGATGCTTCTTGAAGAAGTCCGTGGCGCGGCCCCAGGCGAGTTCGGCGGCCTCGCGGTCGTGCACCGACTGGCGCTGCTCGTTGACGAAGGCGTGCTCGGCGTCGTAGCGGAACAGCTCGAGCGACTTGCCGGCGGCCTTCATCGCCTTCTCGAAATTGCTGACAAGCTCGGGCGTGCACCAATCGTCCTTGTTGGCGAAGTGCGCCTGCAGCGGAATCCTGACGTCGGCGGGCTTGGCGGCCTGCTCCGGCGGGATGCCGTAGAACACGACGCCCGCGGTCAATTCCGGCACATGCACCGAGCCGATGATGGTCACCGCGCCGCCGAGGCAGAAGCCGGTCAGGCCGACCTTGGCGCCGTTCTTGGCGAGATACTGCGCAGCGCCCCGCACCGTCTGCGTGGTGGCGTCCATGAAGTCGAGCGAGTTCATCTCTTTGCCCGCGGCATCGGTGTCGTGATACGGCACCACCTTGCCCTTGTAGAGATCTGGCGCCAGCGCATCGAAGCCGGCCACCGCGAAGCGGTCGCACAGGCCCTTGATCTGGTCCGACAGGCCCCACCATTCCTGGATCACGACGACGCCGGGTGCGTTGCCGCGCGCCGCATTGGCGAGATAGCCCGACGCTTCCTTGCCGTCCGGACGCTTGAAGCTGATGCTGGTACCCATGAGTTCCTCCGCAATGTTTGCCGGCTGATTGGCCGGCATCTTGTCCGCACTCGGCGGCCGACGCAATTGACGACACTGTCATTCCGGGTTCGATGCTACCGCGTCACCCCGGAATGACGGAGAGATTGCAAACAAAAAAGCCCCCGAAGGGGCTTTTTCAAACTCGCTATACCGTACCCGAGATCAGTGGGCGTTGGCCCAGACCTTGCGCTTGGTGAAGTACATCAGGAAGGCGAAGACGACCAGGAAGAAGAACACCTGCATGCCGATCCGCTTGCGCTCCTCCATGTGCGGCTCGGCGGCCCACATCAGGAACGTGGTGACGTCATGCGCGTACTGCTTGACCGTCGCCGGCGAACCGTCGTCGAAGGTCACCTGTCCGTCGGACAGCGGCTTCGGCATCTTGATGGCGTGGCCGGGGAAGTACTTGTTGTAGTAGGATCCCTCCGGGATCGTGACGCCTGCCGGAGCCTTGTCCTCGAAGCCCTGCAGGATGGCGTCGACGTAATCAGGTCCCTGCTCCTGGTACTGGGTGAAGAAGTCGATCGCGAACTGCGGGAAGCCGCGCTTGTAGGACCGCGCCTTGGTGATCAGCGAGAGGTCGGGCGGCGCCGCGCCGCCATTGGCCGCGCGCGCGGCCTGCTCGTTCGGGAACGGCGACGGGAAGTAATCCGCCGGACGGCCCGGACGCTCGAACATCTCGCCCTGGTCGTTCGGACCGTCCTTGATCTTGTACTCGGACGCGAACGCCGCCGCCTGCGCCGGCGAATAGCCGGGGCCGCCGGGATCGGCGAGGTTGCGGAACGCGACATAGGACAGGCCGTGACAGGCGGCACAGACTTCCTTGTAGACCTTCAAGCCGCGCTGCAGCGAGCCACGGTCATAGGTGCCGAAAGGACCGGAGAACGACCACTTCTGGGCCGGCGGCGCGTTGCCACCCTCCTCGGCCTTGGCGTTCTGGGAGCCGCCGACGAGTAGGCTGCCGGCCACCACCATCGCGAGCATCACAGAGGCCGCGGTCGCGGCCCTGCCCTTGCTCTTCGCCAGCACGTCGTCGGCGATCGAGTTCGGCACCGGACGCGGGGTCTCGATGCGGGCGAGCAGCGGCAGCACGATCAGGAAGTAGGCGAAGTAGCAGACCGTCAGGATGCGGCCGGCGATTACATAGATGCCTTCCGGCGGCTGCGAGCCGAGGTAGCCGAGCAGGATGCAGACCACCACGAAGATCCAGAAGAACTGCTTGGCCAGCGGACGATACTTCGACGAACGGGTCCGTGCGCTGTCGAGCCAGGGCAGGAAGCACAGGATGATGATCGCCGAGAACATCGCCACGACACCGGCGAGCTTGTTCGGGATCGAACGCAGGATCGCGTAGAACGGCAGGTAGTACCATTCAGGCACGATGTGCGCCGGCGTCACGCCCGGGTTCGCCGGGATGTAGTTGTCGGCGTCGCCGAGATAGTTCGGCATGTAGAAGATGAACCAGGCGAAGAAGATCAGGAAGCAGGACACGCCGAACATGTCCTTGATCGTCGCATACGGCGTGAACGCAACGGTGTCCTTCTCGGTCTTGGCCTCGACGCCGGCCGGGTTGTTCTGACCCGCGACGTGCAGCGCCCAGACGTGCAGCACGACCACGCCGGCGATCACGAACGGCAGCAGATAGTGCAGCGAGAAGAAGCGGTTCAGCGTCGGGTTGCCGACCGAATAGCCGCCCCACAGCAGGGTCACGATGCTCTCGCCGAAATAGGGCACGGCCGAGAACAGATTGGTGATGACGGTGGCGCCCCAGAAGCTCATCTGGCCCCACGGCAGCACGTAGCCCATGAAGCCCGTCGCCATCATCAGGAGGTAGATGATGACGCCGAGGATCCACAGCACCTCACGCGGCTCCTTGTACGACCCGTAATAGAGGCCGCGGAACATATGGATGTAGACGGCGAAGAAGAACATCGACGCGCCGCACGCATGCATGTTGCGCAGCAGCCAGCCGTAATTGACGTCGCGGACGATCAGCTCGACCGACTTGAAGGCGAGGTCGGCGTGCGGCGTGTAGTGCATCGCCAGGATCACGCCGGTCAGGATCTGCAGCGCCAGCATCATCGAAAGGATGGCGCCGAAGGTCCACCAGTAATTCAGGTTGCGCGGCGTCGGATAGGCCACGAACGAGGAGTGGATCAGGCCGAAGATCGGAAGGCGCCGTTCGATCCACTTCAAGGCGGGGTTGCTCGGTTGGAAATCAGATGGTCCGCTCATTGATGCGATCCTGAAGAAGAAAAACGACGCGATGGGTCCAAGTGGAAGCCGAAATCCCGGAGGGGCCGGGACTTAGCCGATCTGGATTTTGGTGTCGGAAAGGAAGGCGTAGGGCGGCACCGCCAGGTTGGCGGGCGCCGGCCCCTGGCGGATACGACCGGAGGAGTCGTACTGCGAGCCATGGCAGGGGCAGAAGAAGCCGTCGTAATTGCCTTCATGGGCGATCGGGATGCAGCCGAGATGGGTGCAGATGCCAATCACAACCAGCCACTGGTCGTGGCCGGCCTTGACGCGGGCCGAGTCGGGCTGCGGATCGGGCAGGCTCGAGAGCGCCACGCTCTGGGCCTCCTGGATCTGCTTCTTGGTGCGATGGCTGATGTAGATCGGCTTGCCGCGCCAGAAGACCTTGACGTCCTGGCCCTCGGCGATCGGCGTCAGATCGACCTCGATCGGCGCGCCGGCCGCGATCGTCGCGGCATCCGGGTTCATCTGGGCAACCAGCGGCCAGACGGTGGCGGCTGCGCCGACCGCGGCGGCAGCTCCGGTTGCAACAAAGAGAAAATCACGGCGTGTCGGATGGTCCGCCGAAGACGCTGTCGTCACGATTCCTAGCCCTTTCTTTTCTGCAGCCGGTGGAACCGCCCTGGAGACGCAGGACGCGCCCCAAGAAAGGCTGCCGGCGCCCGCGGCCCCCGCGGCGGCAGAAAACCGCTATTCCCCACCCCAAATGGCGGAACAGCAGTCCAGAATCGTTCTATTGGCACCCTTGCCGGACGAGCGCAAGCCCGCTATCGGCTCGCACACGTGCAATGCACGAAATCCGCGCCGAGCGATGTTTTATTGAGACAATTTCATCCGGATTTCACAGGCCGCCCGCACCATGCAGATCGCGCTGTTCCAGCCCGACATCCCCCAGAATACAGGGACGATTCTGCGCCTCTGCGCCTGCCTGGACGTGGCGGCCCATATCATCGAACCGGCGGGATTCGACACCTCGGATCGGAATTTCCGCCGGGCGGGTATGGACTATCTCGACCATGTGCGGTTGAAGCGTCACGACTCATGGTCGAAATTCGAGGAATGGCGGGCCGAGGCCGGATGCCGGCTGGTGCTGTTCACGACCAAGGCGGCGAAATCCTACCTTGATTTCGCGTATACGGCCTCCGATGTCCTGCTGTTCGGGCGCGAGACGGCAGGGGTGACCGACGCGGTGGTGGCCGCAGCGGATGCGCGGCTGGTAATTCCGATCCGGCCGACCATGCGTTCGCTCAATGTGGCCGTCACGGCGGCCATGGCCGTCGGCGAGGCGCTGCGGCAGACCGGTTCAGGAATTGCCGGTTCGGCAACTTAAGGGATTTTTGGTGAGCTACGCGGTCAAGGAGATATTTCTCACCCTGCAGGGCGAAGGCGCCCATGCGGGCCGGGCCTCCGTGTTCTGCCGCTTCGCCGGCTGCAACCTCTGGAGCGGCCGCGAGCAGGACCGCGCCGGCGCCGTCTGCAAATTCTGCGACACCGATTTCGTCGGCACCGACGGCACGCTGGGCGGCCGTTATGCGACCGCGGAAGAGCTTGCCGGCACCATTGCCGCGCAATGGACCGGAGGCGAGGCCGCCCGCTACGTCGTCCTGACCGGCGGCGAGCCGCTGCTGCAGGTCGACGCGGCCCTGATCGAGGCCCTGCACGATCACGGCTTTGCGATCGCGATCGAGACCAACGGCACCATCGCCCCGCCCGACGGGCTCGACTGGATCTGCGTCAGTCCCAAGGCTGCATCCGAACTCGTGGTGCGCAAGGGGCACGAGCTCAAACTGGTCTATCCGCAAATGGAGAACACTCCGGAGGATTTCGCGGGCCTCGCCTTCGAGCGCTTCTCGCTGCAGCCGATGGACGGCCCCGATGTGATCGAGAATACCGAGCGGGCAATCGCCTATTGCCTGAAGCACCCGCAATGGCGCCTTAGCGTGCAGACGCACAAGACACTCGGGATTAGATGAACTAACAGAATCGGATTGTTGAACGAGATGTGGGAATTGACGAAAGCGTTTCGGTTCGAGGCTGCGCATGCGCTGTCCGGAACGACATTTGGCACCGCCAGCGAGGAGATTCACGGCCACTCCTTCCGCGCCGAAGTCACGGTGCGCGGCACGCCCGACCCGAAAACCGGCATGGTGATCGATCTCGGCCTGCTCGAACGCGCGATGGCCGAGGTGCAGAAGACGCTCGACCATAAGTTCCTGAACAAGATCGAGGCGATCGGCGTGCCGACGCTGGAGAATCTGTCGCGCTTCATCTGGGAGCGGCTGCAACACGCAGGCAAGCTGAGCCGCGTCAGCGTCCATCGCGACAGCTGCAACGAGAGCTGCACATACTTCGGCCCGCAAGGTTAGTCATGCTGCCAACAGACCCCGCCATCATCGAGGACCGCAAGGCGCGTGCGCGCGGCTGGTTCGAGGCGCTGCGCAACGACATCTGCGCGGTCTTCGAGAAGCTCGAGGACGACGCCCCATCCAGGCTTTATCCCGGCGCCGCCGGCCGGTTCGCGCGCACCCCCTGGGACCGCACCGACCACACCGGCAAGCCGGGCGGCGGCGGCGTGATGTCGATCATGAAGGGCCGGCTGTTCGAAAAGGTCGGCGTGCACTGCTCGACCGTGCACGGCGAGTTCGCCCCCGAATTCCGCGCGCAGATTCCAGGTGCCGCCGACGATCCACGATTTTGGGCGTCGGGCATTTCGCTGATCGCGCATTTGCGCAATCCGAACGTGCCTGCCGTGCACATGAACACCCGCTTCGTCGTCACCACCAAGGCCTGGTTCGGCGGCGGCGCCGACCTGACGCCGGTGCTGAACCGCAGGCGCACCCAGGAGGACCCCGACACGGTCGCCTTCCACGCCGCGATGAAGGAGGCGTGCAACGGGCCGAACGGCGTCGCCGACTACGACAAGTACAAGAAATGGTGCGATGACTATTTCTACCTGCCGCACCGCAAGGAAGCGCGCGGCATCGGCGGCATCTTCTATGACTGGCACGACAGCGGCGACTGGGAGGCCGATCTCGCCTTCACCCAGGACGTCGGGCGCAGCTTCCTGAAAATCTATCCCGACCTGGTGCGGCGCAATTTCGAGGCCGCCTGGAGCGCGGAGGATCGCGACGAGCAGCTGGTCCGCCGCGGTCGCTATGTCGAGTTCAACCTGCTCTATGATCGCGGCACCATCTTCGGCCTGAAGACCGGCGGCAATGTGGATTCGATCCTGTCGTCGCTGCCGCCGGAGGTGAAATGGCCGTGATGAACCTGCCGCGCGCGATGCTGATCGACATGGACGACACCATCCTGTCGGCCTATGGACGCCCCGAGATCGCCTGGAACACGATCACCACGGAGTTCGCCGCGGAGCTGGCTCCCCTGCCCCCGGATCAGGTCGCGACGGCGCTGTTGGCCTATGCGCGGCAATTCTGGTCAACCGCCGAGCCGATCTGGCGGATCAAGCTCGGCGAGGCGCGACGGCTCACCGTGAAGGGCGGCTTCGCGGCGCTTGCGGCGGCCGGTCACCGCGCGCTGCCGGACGATCTCGCGGACCGCATCGCCGATCGCTTCACCGCCTATCGCGAGGAGGAGATGTTCGTCTTCCCCGGCGCGCATGAAGCGATCGATGCCTTGAAGGCGCTCGGCATCAAGCTCGCGCTGGTCACCAACGGCGCCGCCGACATGCAGCGCGCCAAGGTCGAGCGCTTCGCGCTCGGCCATCGCTTCGATCACATCCAGATCGAGGGCGAGCACGGCTTCGGCAAGCCGGAGGAGCGCGCCTACCTGCACGCGATGGAAGCACTCGGCGTCACCGCATCCGACACCTGGATGATCGGCGACAATCTCGAGTGGGAAGTCGTGGCGCCGCAGCGGCTTGGCATCTATGCGATCTGGATGGACGTGCACGGTGTCGGGCTGCCGCCGGGATCGACCATCAAGCCCGACCGCATCATCCGCTCGCTGAGCGAACTGGTTCCTGCCGCGCGCAAATAGCGCATCGCGGCCGTTTTCCACGTCAATTCCATTCAAGCTGCCGCCGGCCGTGATTTGACTGTCATCACCGGTCGCTAGCCTGCCGTCCGCGTCATCCAGCGCGGAGGGAAAATCATGGAACTGAAACCAGGCGATGTTGTCATGCTGAAGTCCGGCGGCCATCCGATCACGGTCGTCGAAATCGACGAGGACAAGGTCGCGTGTCTGTGGATGGGCACGGACGGCGACCTGTTTCGCGAAACCTTGCCGCTCGTCGCACTCGAATCGACCGAGCTCGATCCGGAGGACGATGAAGAGGAAGACGACGAAGACGAGGACGACGAGGAAGAAGACGACGAGGACGAAGACGACGACGGCGACCGCAAGAAGAAGCGCAAGGCGGCGTGAGATCCGTTGGCGCGATGCTGACTGGCAGGCGCCGGCAGCATCGCCTCCGCCTCCCGTCAGAGCGCGCGCAGCGCGCTTGCAATCATCACCACGCCGCCGGTGACCACGGCGGCATCGAGGATCGCGGTGTGGATATGCACCGGCATCCGCTCGACAAAGGCCTTGGCCAGGAACGCGCCGGGTATGGCGACCAGGCCGATCAGCAGCGCAAGCGCCAGCACCTGCGCGGTGATGACGCCGGTCAAGCCGAACACCGAAATCTTGACCGCGGCACTTGTCAGTGAAATCACCGCATCGGTCGCGACCACCGCGGCGCCTTCGAGCCCAGCCGCCATCAGCAGCGACAGCAGGATGACGCCCGAGCCCGCGGTGCCGCCGACCACGACGCCATAACCGATGGCACCGGCCGCAAGGCCCCGCTCACCGATCCTGACGCTGTGCTTGCGCAACAGCCGCCTGAGCGGCACACTCAGGATCAGCATGCTCCCGATCACGAGCGAGGCGCCGGCACTGGTCAGCCTTGTATAGCCGTATGCGCCGAGCGCCGTGGAGCATAGCGCCGCCGCGATCACGATGATTGCCTTGCGGCGGTCGGCAAACCTGACAAAGGCAATGAAGCGGCTGGAATTGGTGAAGATCGATGAGATCGCGATGATCGGCACGACCGGCTCGGCGCCAACCATCGGCACCAGCACCAGCGGCATCAAGGCGCCGGTGCCATAGCCGGCAAGACCACCGATCACGGAAGCAAACAGCGCGACGGCTGCGACAAGCAGAATTTGAAAGAGCGAGATATCTGCGAGGCCGGAGAGGAAATTCAAAGCCGATGATCGCGGGTGAAGCGGGAAACGGTCTGGTCGGCGATGCCAGACAACACCTGCGGATCCAGCGGGAAATCCGCGGCTAGCCAAGCATCCTCGGCCAAGGTCAGTACATGCCCCAGTGCCGGTCCCTCGGCAATGCCGCGCGCGACGAAATCCGACGCCCTCAAGGGAAAGTGAGGCGCGCGCCAGCGCTCTGGCAGCGTGGCGAGCGCGCGCCATTGATCGACATCCTGGCCCGCGCCGGTGCGCGCCCAGGCGAGCAGCAGCCGGTCGCGATAGGGCTCCTCGTCGAGCCGGTAGAGCCTGCGCTTGGCATGGGCCTCGTCCATGCCGGGCAGACGCCACCAGCGATGGCCCATCGAATCGAGCGCCTTGGCCTCGGCGTTGGAGAGCCGCAGCCGGCCGGCGATGCGACGCGCGTCCTCGGTCACGGCGACCGTCAGCGCGGCCAGCCTTCGCATCGCGCTCGGCGCGAGCTTCATCAGTTGCTCGATCTCGATCATCGCCGCGAACGGGCCGGTATAGGCGACGCCGCCGAACAGCGGCTGCAGCAAGCCGCCGTCACTCATCGCGACCACTGCACTCGCGGCGCCGTTCGCGACCACGAGCTTGAGCATCTCCATGCGAATCCGCTCGGCCGAGAGGCCGGCCAATCCGGCGCGCCCGCTGACGCAGGCGAGATAGCCGGCGCGATCGACCTCGTCCGCGCCATAGGCGGCATGGAAACGGAAGAAGCGCAGGATGCGCAGATAGTCCTCGGCAATCCGCTGCGCGGGATCGCCGATGAAGCGCACGCGCCTCGCCTCGATGTCGGCGAGGCCGCCGACGTGATCGTGCACGACGCCGGAGGCGTCGACCGACAGGCCGTTGATGGTGAAGTCGCGCCGCTCGGCGTCGCGCACCCAGTCGCGCCCGAACGCCACCCTGGCCTTGCGGCCGTAGGTCTCGGTATCCTCGCGCAGCGTCGTCACCTCGAAGGGGTGGCTGTCGACGACCAGGGTCACCGTGCCGTGCTCGATGCCGGTCGGCACGCTCTTGATGCCCGCCCGCTTGGCGCGGCGGATCACCTCCTCCGGCAGCGCCGTGGTGGCGATGTCGATGTCGGCGAGCGGAATCTGCATCAAGGCGTTGCGCACGGCCCCGCCGATCACCCGCGCTTCCTCGCCGTCGGCATTGAGCAGGCCGAGCACGTGCGCCGCGGGCCCGGAAGCGAGCCATGGCGCGTCGGACAACAGGCGCACCTCGCTCATTTCTCAACTCCCGGCACCAGCTTGCCGTTCTCGATATGGGCGGGAACGTAGGTCGAGTTCGGCGGCGCGCCGGTCAATTCGGCCAGCAGCACGAAGCTCACGATGACCATCACCAGCGCCACCAGCGTCAGCTTCGCCAGCATGTCGAGCGGCCATGACGCCGGCAGCGTCACGCCGGACCGCGTCGCGATGAGGAAGATGGCATAGACCGCGAACGGGACCAGAAAGATTCCGATCTCGGTCAATACCGTGCGGATCATGACAGATAGATCCGCTCATACAACACGCGCAGGATGCCCGCGGTCGCGCCCCAGATGTAGCGCTCGGCGAACGGCATCGCGTAATAGGACCGGTCCATGCCGCGGAATTCCTTGGTGTGGATCTGATGATTCTCGGGATTCATCAGGAAGGCGAGCGGCACCTCGAACGCATCGACCACCTCCGCCTCGTTGATCGCAAGCGTGAATCCCGGCTTCACCTTGGCGACTGTCGGCAGGATACGGAAGCCGAACGCGGTACCATAAAGGTCGAGATAGCCGACCGGGTCGATGAATTCCCGCTTCAGCCCGACTTCCTCGCAGGCCTCGCGCAGCGCGGCATCGAGCGGCGAGGCGTCGGTGGCGTCGATCTTGCCGCCGGGAAACGAAATCTGGCCGGCATGGCTCGACAGATTGGGCGAGCGCTGCGTCAACAGCACGGTCGGCTCGAGGTGATCGACCACCGGGATCAGCACCGCGGCCGGCCGCACCGGCTGCTCCTGCGCCACGATCTCGAGCATGCGGTCGTTGCCGGAGTCTCCGGTGCGCGGAATGATATGCGGATCGACCAGGCCCGGCGGCACATCGAAAGTGAGCCGCGTGCGGGCCCGCGCGAAGAATTCCGTCGAGCTGATCGTCGCCGGCTCCACCTTCAGCAACGGCTCGTTCAAAGTGCGTCCCTCACCTGACTGGCATCGGCCATCGCGAAGAACTCGCCGCCGGACTCGATGCCGAACATCTCTTGACCATCGACCATCCGCTGCTCGCCCATGTCAACCAGATCGTAATAGAGCGCGCGGGTGACCTTGGCCCACAAATCGGCGCGGACATGCAGATAGGGCGTCAATCCGCCGTCCTCGGCAGCCTCGAATCTGAGGCCGTGGCCTTTCTCGCAATCGACCCAATCGTCGACATTGGTGCGGAACCTGAGCAGGCGGCCGCGCGCGTCTTCCCCGGTCTGCATTTCCACGGCAAGGAACGGCGCGTCGTCGACGCGGATGCCGACCTTCTCCACCGGTGTCACGAGAAAGTGCTTGCCGTCCTCACGCTTCAGGATCGTGGAGAACAGCCGCACCAGCGCGGGGCGGCCGATCGGCGTTCCCATGTAGAACCAGGTGCCGTCAGGCGCGATTCGCATGTCGAGATCGCCGCAGAATGGCGGATTCCACAGGTGAACCGGCGGCAGGCCCTTGCGTCCGGCCGCACCGGATGTCGCAGCTTGATTGGCGGCCGTGGTGAGCCCTTCGAGACCCTTGCTCCCGAGGCCCGTAGTTTCCCTGCCGGAATCGCTCTGCCCTTGCTTCGCCATTGTTTGCCTTAAGGTTTCCTACCTTCAATCTGGCACGTTTGGTGCACATATCCTGAGATGTGGTCGGGATGTCATTCTCGCCACATCGTGATGCCGTTCATACCCTGAAACACCGATAAGGTGGGGATAGTTTAATTCAACGAATACATGGCCTTCGCTGAGGTTTAGCATGAGGGCCAAGATGACGACAGATGACGACGACAGATGACGGCGCGCCAATGTGCGCGCATCGTCAAGAAGGAGCGGATCGAATGGCTGGTGCAGACAGCGTCGAGAAACTGGAGGATGTGATCGTCCGTTCGGCCGAGCAGGTCGCGGGGCAGATCAAGGCCGCCAAGGAAGCGGTCTCCACCGTCATCTTCGGCCAGGAGCAGGTGATCGAAAACACTCTGGTGACGATCCTGTCCGGCGGCCACGCGCTGTTGATCGGCGTGCCCGGCCTCGCCAAGACCAAGCTGGTCGAAACGCTCGGCGTCACGCTCGGCCTCGATGCCAAGCGCATTCAGTTCACGCCGGACCTGATGCCGTCGGATATTCTCGGCGCCGAAGTGCTCGACGAGAGCTCGGCCGGCAAGCGTTCGTTTCGCTTCATCGCAGGTCCCGTGTTCGCGCAGCTGCTGATGGCCGACGAGATCAACCGCGCCAGCCCGCGCACCCAGTCGGCGCTGCTGCAAGCCATGCAGGAGCAGCACATCACCATTGCCGGCGCGCGGCATGATTTGCCAAAGCCGTTCCACGTGCTCGCGACCCAGAACCCGCTCGAGCAGGAAGGCACCTACCCGCTGCCCGAAGCGCAGCTCGACCGCTTCCTGATGGAAATCGACGTCGACTATCCCGATCGCGACGCCGAGCGGCGCATCCTGTTCGAAACCACCGGCGCCGAAGAAGCGCGTGCCACGCCGTCGATGGACGCGGAAACGCTGCTCACCGCACAACGCCTGGTGCGGCGCCTGCCGGTCGGCGATTCCGTGGTCGAGGCGATCCTGACGCTGGTCCGCGCCGCGCGCCCCGGCACCGAGGGCGGCGAGGCCGGCAAGCTGATCGCATGGGGACCGGGTCCCCGCGCCAGCCAGGCCTTGATGCTCGCGGTGCGCGCCCGTGCATTGCTCGATGGAAGACTCGCGCCGTCGATCGACGATGTGCTCGATCTCGCCGAGCCCGTGCTCAAGCACCGCATGGCGCTGACCTTCTCGGCACGCGCCGAGGGCCGCACCATTCCCGACGTGATCAAGCAACTGAAGACCCGGATCGGTTGATGGCCGCAGACAACAGGCACCAGAACGAGGAGATCCTTGCGGTTCGACGTGCCGATGGCGAAAGCCGAACGCTCGCCGCGTCGCTGCCACGTCTGGTGCTTGAGGCCCGCCGTGTCGCCGCCAACGTCATCCATGGCCTGCACGGCCGCCGCCGCGCCGGCTCGGGCGAAAATTTTTGGCAATACCGCCGCTTCGTCTCCGGCGAGCCGTCGCAGCGCGTCGACTGGCGCCGCTCGGCACGCGACGACCATCTCTATGTCCGCGAGCAGGAGTGGGAAGCCGCGCACACGGTGTGGATCTGGCCCGACCGCTCGCCGTCGATGGCCTTTGCCTCGCGCGAGGCGCGCGACAGCAAACTGGAGCGCGGACTGATCGTAGCCTTCGCGCTCGCCGAGTTGCTCGTTGCGGGCGGAGAACGCGTCGGCATTCCCGGCCTGATGAACCCGACCGCAAGCCTCAACGTGATCGACAAGATGGCGGAAGCGATGTTGCACGACGAGAAGACGCGCGCGAGCCTGCCGCCGTCCTTCGTGCCGTCGTCGCTGGCCGAAGTCGTCGTGTTGTCGGATTTCTGGTCGCCGATAGCAGAAATCACGACGATGCTGGCCGGGCTTTCCTCCTCCGGCGCGCACGGCGCCATGATCCAGGTCGTCGATCCGGCCGAAGAGACCTTCCCTTATTCCGGCCGTGTCGAATTCGTCGAGCCGGAGGCCGGCAGCGTCATCACCGCAGGCCGCGCGGAAAGCTGGGCGAACGACTATGTCGCGCGCGTCGCGCTGCATCGCGACCAGATCCGCAATGAGACCAACCGGCTCGACTGGCTGTTCTCGACCCACACCACCAGCCGCTCCGCGGCCGAGCTGCTGTTGTTCCTGCATGCCGGCATGATGGTGAGCAAGGGCGGCGGCCGCTCAACAGTCAAGGCGGGACGCAGCGCATGATCGCAGGCCTCCCCCTCTCCTTTGCCGAACCGCTGCTGCTGCTGGGGCTGGTCAGCCTGCCGGTGCTGTGGTGGCTCTTGCGCGTGATGCCGCCGCGGCCGCGCCGGATCGAATTCCCGCCGACGCGGCTATTGTTCGACATCGCGCCCAAGGAGGAGACGCCGTCGCGCACGCCGTGGTGGCTGACGTTGCTGCGGCTCGCCGCCGCCGCGCTCGTCATCTTCGCCGCCGCCGGCCCGATCTGGAATCCGCAGACCGGCGTCGCCGCCGGTAAATTGCCGCTGGTGATCCTGCTCGACGACGGCTGGAGCGCGGCCTCGAGTTGGGATGCGCGGATCAGGGCCGCGGACGAACTGGTCGCCAACGCCGACAGCGACCGTCGCGGTGTCGCGCTGGTGCCGCTGTCCGAGCCCGCGCGCGACATCACGCTGATGCCGGCCGGCGCCGCGCGCGTCGCGCTGCGCCAGCTCGCGCCAAAGCCCTACTCGGTCGATCGGGTTGAAACCCTCAGCGCGCTGGAACGTTTCCTCAAATCGACCGGCGACTGCGACATCGCCTGGCTGTCCGACGGCGTCGACACCGGCCGCGGCAGCGAGTTCACCGAGGGGCTCGGCAAGGTGATCGAGAGCCGCAATCTGACGATCTATGCGGGCGGAGCGCAGTCGGCGCAGGCGCTGGTCGCGGCCGAGAACGCCGCCGCCAAGATGACGGTGAAGGTGCTGCGCACCGAGAGCGGCATCGCGGCGGGAACGGTGCGTGCGGTCGACGCCAAGGGCTCGCCGATCGGCGAGGCCCGCTACACATTCGGACCGCAGGATCGCGAGACCGACGCCGCCTTCGATCTTCCGGTCGAGTTGCGCAATGACATCGCACGACTCGAAATCTCCGGCGAGCATTCGGCCGGCGCCGTGCAGCTGCTCGACCGGCGCTGGCGCCGCCGCGCCATCGGCGTGGTCTCGGGTGCGAGCAACGACACCGCGCAGCCGCTCTTGGCGTCGACCTTCTATCTCTCCCGCGCGCTGTCGCCATTCGCCGATGTCAGGCTCGGCGATCGCGGCGCGCCGCAGCAGGTGATCGGGCAATTCCTCGACCAGCGGCTGCCGATGATCGTGATGGCCGACGTCGGCACGCTCTCGCCGGAGATCCGCGACCGCCTCAATGCCTGGATCGAGCAAGGCGGCGTGCTGGTGCGCTTCGCAGGTCCCCGCCTCGCCCAGGCCGATGACGACCTCGTTCCCGTCAAGCTGCGCCGCGGCGGACGCACGCTCGGCGGCAGCCTGACCTGGGAGAAGCCGCAGCACATGGCCTCGTTCGCCGCCGATGGCCCGTTCTCGGGCCTCACCGTGCCGAAGGATATTACCGTCAACCGCCAGGTGCTGGCCGAGCCCGACGCCGTGCTCTCGACCAAGAGCTGGGCCTCGCTGGAGGACGGCACGCCGCTGGTCACCGGCGAGCGTCGCGGCAAGGGCGTGGTCAGCCTGTTCCATGTCGGCGCCGACATGCGATGGTCGGATCTGCCGATGTCCGGCACCTTCGTCGAGATGCTGCGCCGGCTGATCGACATGTCCGGCTATACCTCGAAGCCCGGCCCCGGCGTCGCCAGCGATCCTAACGCCGAGACCGTTGCGCCGCTGCGCACGCTCGACGGCTTCGGCGTCTTCGGCCCACCGCCCTCGAGCGCCAAGCCGATGTCGGCAGACTATCGCGATCGCGGCACGGCCGACCATCCGCCCGGCTTCTACGGCACGGCCGAGAGCCCGATCGCGGTCAACACGCTCGCCTCCGCCGATCGCATCGCGCCGCTCGACACCTCGGCCCTGCGCGCGACGCGTGCGAGCTACACCAACGCCGAGCCGCGCGACCTGCGCGGCATCATGCTGTCGACGGCGCTGGCGCTGTTCCTGCTCGATGCGATCGTGGTCGCCATGCTCGGCGGCGGCCTCGCCGCGCTGATCCGGCGGCGCGCGGCACCGGCCGTGCTCGCCTTCGCCTTGATACTCGTGACGTTCGCGCCGTCGTCGACACGGGCGGAGAGCAGCGACGACTTCGCCATCAAGGCGGTGTCGCAGACGCGGCTTGCCTATGTCGTCACCGGCAACGCCGACGTCGATTCCATCGTCAAGGCGGGGATGTCCGGACTGACGCTATTCCTCGGACAGCGCACCGCGCTGGAGGCCGGCGATCCGGTCGGCATCGATCCCGCGCGCGACGAGCTGGCGTTCTTCCCCTTGATCTACTGGCCGATCGTGCCGGGCGCGCCGAAGCCGCCGCAGGACGCCATCAACAAGATCGACGCCTACATGAAGCAGGGCGGCACCGTCATCTTCGATACCCGTGACGCCGTCGAAGCGCCGCCGGGTGACAACGGCTCATCGCAAACGCCCGGCATGCAGACGCTGCGCGAACTGCTGTCGACCCTCGACGTGCCCGAGCTCGAGCCGGTGCCGCGCGAGCACGTGTTGACCAAGACGTTCTATCTGCTGCGCGACTTCCCCGGCCGCTTCAACTCCGGCCAGACCTGGGTCGAGGCATTGCCGCGCGAGGACGACGACGAGACTGCACAGCGCCCGGCACGCGGCGGCGACGGCGTCTCGCCGATCATCATCACGTCGAACGACCTCGCCGGTGCCTGGGCGATCCGCCCCGACGGTCAGCCGATGCTGCCGCTGACGCCGGGCGAGCCGCGCCAGCGCGAATTCGCCTTCCGCGCCGGCGTCAACATCGTGATGTACACGCTGACCGGCAACTACAAGGCCGACCAGGTGCACGCGCCTGCTTTGATCGAGCGGCTGGGACAGTAGAGATGCGAGTGATTCAGCTGCCAACACCGTCATTCCGGGATGGTCCGAAGGACCAGACCCGGAATCTCGAGATTCCGGGTTCGATGCTTTCGCATCGCCCCGGAATGACGGAGTGACGTCATGAACTACGGCATCGCATTCACACCGCTGGTTCCTTCGCTCGTGCTGTGGCTCGCGCTCGGCGCGATCGTCGTCATCGCCGTGCTGCTCCTGGTGTCGCGCGCACGGGGCGCTGCGGTGCGAGTCGCGGCGCTGGCGCTGATCCTGCTGGCACTGGCCAATCCCTCCTTCACCCGCGAGGACCGCGAGCCGCTGTCCTCGGTCGCTGCCGTCGTGGTCGACAAGAGCCCGAGCCAGAACTTCGGCACGCGCAACCAGGAGACCGACAAGGCGCGGCAGGCGCTGGTCGACAGCCTGAAGCAGATCAAGGGCCTCGAGGTCCGCGTCGTCGAGGCCGGTCAGGCCGATGGCGAGACCGACGGTACAAAACTGTTCGGCGCGCTGACGTCGGCGCTGTCGGACGTTCCGGTCGAGCGCGTCGCCGGCGCCTTTATGATCACCGATGGCCGCGTGCACGATATTCCGGCCAACGCCCAGGCGCTCGGCTTCCAGGCGCCGGTCCACGCGCTGATCACCGGCCGCAAGGACGAGCGCGACCGCCGCATCGCGATCACAGCCGCGCCGCGCTTCGGCATCGTCGGCCAGACCCAGACCATCACCTTCCGGCTCGACGACCAGGGCGTCACCGGCGAGCGCGCCAAGGTCACGATCCGCCGCGACGGCGAAGTGATCAACGAGCGCACGCTGACCAGCGGCCAGACCTCGAGCGTCGACATCGACATCAAGCACGCCGGACCCAACATCGTCGAGATCGAGGCCTCGCCGCTCGAGAACGAGCTGACGCCGGTCAACAACCGCGCCGTGGTCGCGATCGACGGCGTCCGCGACAAGCTGCGCGTGCTGCTGGTTTCCGGCGAGCCGCATTCCGGCGAGCGCACCTGGCGCAACCTCTTGAAGTCCGACCCCAGCGTCGATCTCGTGCACTTCACCATCCTGCGTCCGCCGGAGAAGCAGGACGGCACGCCGATCAACGAGCTGTCGCTGATCGCATTTCCGACCCGCGAGCTGTTCCAGCAGAAGATCAACGAATTCCAGCTGATCATCTTCGACCGCTACGCCCGCCAGGGCGTGCTGCCGATCGCCTATTTCGACAACATCGCGCGCTACGTCCGCGCCGGCGGCGCGGTGCTGGTCTCCGCCGGCCCCGACTACGCCTCGACCACCAGCATCTGGCGCACGCCGCTGGACTCGGTGCTGCCGGCCGAACCGGTCGGTGTGACCGAGAAACCGTTCTACGCGCATCTGAGCGATGCCGGTAAGCGTCATCCGGTGACGCGCGGGCTGGAAGGCTCGAATGCCGAGCCGCCGCATTGGAGCCGGTTCTTCCGCACCGTCGATACCCGCAACGCGATCAATCCGCCGGTCATGACCGGCGCCGACGGCAAGCCGCTGCTGCTGCTGTCGCGCTTCGGCGAAGGCCGCGTCGCGCTGCTGCTCTCCGACCACATCTGGCTGTGGGCGCGCGGCTACGAGGGCGGCGGCCCGCATCTCGATTTGTTGCGGCGGGTGTCGCACTGGCTGATGAAGCAGCCCGACCTCGATGAAGAGGCGCTGCGCATGCAGGTGCAGGGCAAGGATCTCATGGTGGTGCGCCAGACCATGGCCGACACCGTCTCGCCGGTCACCGTGACCTCGCCGAGCGGCACCACGCGCGAACTGACGCTCACCGCCGGCGATACCGGCGAGTGGCGCGCGACGCTGCCCGCAAACGAGCTCGGCCTGTGGCAGGCCACCGACGGCACGCTGAAGGCGCTGATCAATGTCGGCCCGACCAACCCGAAGGAATTCTCGGAGGTCACCTCGACCACCGAGATGCTGAAGCCGCTGGCGCAGACGACCGGCGGCGATGCACGGCGCATCGTCGACGGTTCGAGCCTCGACATGCCGCGCGTCGTGCCGGTGCGCTCCTCCTCGATCTTCCGCGGCGACGGCTGGCTCGGCGTCAAGATGCGCGACGCCAGCGTCGTCAAGGGTGTCGGCGTGCTGCCGATGTTCGCCGGACTGGTCGGCCTGCTGCTGTTGCTCGGCGCATTCGCGGCAACATGGCTGCGCGAGGGACGCTGAGCCCGGCCGGGCTCACGTCTGCGTTGCATCAAGCACACACAGGCAACGCATCGACACGGTTTGTCTGAACGCTGGTTGACATCGCGTACGCCATCCGATGTTATAATGTAACATCGGGGCGCTGGGGTGTTGATGCGCTCCCGATTGGGTGGGCGTTATCGGCATGCAGTGGTTCCGGCGACACATCAAGACTGGCTCGCGGCTGGCGCTGTTCGCGCTCGCCGTCCAGTTCACGCTGTCGTTCGGGCATTTCCACCCGATCGCGGCCGCGCAAGCGGCGCCTGCGGTCCAGACCGGGCTGTCGCTGGTCGATCTCGCCTATATCGGGACCTCGGCGACGCCGGACCTCGCGGTCCAGGTGACCGGGACGCCACAGCCCGCCAATCACGACAACGACCGGCATCCGGCCGACAATTGCGCGATCTGCGCCGTCATCTCGCTTGCGAGCAGCATGCTGTTCACGGCGCCGCCGGTGCTGTTGCTGCCGGAAGCGATCGAGCTTCTGTTCCGCACCACCAATGCCGAATTCGCCCATCTGAAATCGGCGCCGGCGGCCTTCCACTCCCGCGCACCTCCCCTGTCCTGACATCGACTGATTGCTGCACGCCCTGAGCGGACGGCCGCGTCACATTTGCGGCCTGCGCCAGCGGGGCAAATCGGAATCGATCCGTTATTTCGACGGGCCTGGATCGGGACAATGACACTTCAGAAGAAACGAGCACTCCACATCGGGAGCGTGAGCTGGCTATTGCTGGGCGCGATGAGCCACAATGCGCTGGCCGACGACACGCCGACGCAACTCCCTGACATCACCGTGACGGCACCGAGCCCGATCCAACGGCACCGGACCGCGCCAACGCGCACGCCGAGCCATGTTGTCCGGGCCGCGCCGAGCCGCAACCGCGAACGCGCCGCGGCCGTGCAACCGGCGCCTGCGGCACCCGCGCCGGCACCGCAGCAGGGCGTGCTGCCTGTGGTTACCGATCAGTTCGCCACCGTCACCGTGATACCCAACGAGGAACTGCGGCGATCCGGCGCCGCCACGCTCGGCGATCTCCTGTTCTCCAAGCCCGGCATCACCGGTTCGAGCTTCGCGCCCGGCGCGTCGAGCCGGCCGATCATCCGCGGCCTCGACGTCAACCGCGTCGGCATCGTCGAAAACGGTCTTGGCGGCGGCGGCGTGTCGGATCTCGGCGAGGATCATTTCGTCCCGATCGATCCGCTCTCGACCAACCAGATCGAAGTGGTGCGCGGCCCGGCCGCGCTGCGCTACGGCTCTACCTCGATCGGCGGCGTCGTCAGCGCCACCAACAACCGGATTCCCGATGCGATGCCGACCTGCGCGGCGACGCCGTTTCAGTCCTACGGATTGCCGGTGAAGGCTCCGCTGGCCGACGCCGGCGCGCCGGGTTGCCTCAATGTCGAGACCCGCACCTCGGTCAGCTCGGTCAATCGCGGCGTCGAGGGCGGCATGCTGCTGGACGCCGGTGGCAACAATGTCGCCGTGCATGCCGATGTCTATGGCCGCACCACCAGCGACTACAGCATCCCCAGCTATCCTTATTTATTTGTGCCCGGCCAGCCATTCAACGGCCGTCAGCCGAACTCCGCGACGCAGTCGGACGGCGCGTCGGTCGGCGCCTCCTATTTCTTCCAGGGCGGCTATATCGGCGCGGCGATCACCCAGAACGACTCGCTCTACCATATCCCCGGCATCGACGGCGCCGATCATCAGACCCGGATCGACGCGCACCAGACCAAGATCGCCGTCAAGGGCGAGTACCGGCCCGACGCTGCAGCGATCGACGCCGTGCGGTTCTGGGTCGGCGCGACCGACTATCACCACAACGAGCTCGGCCTTGCCGATCCGACCGACCTGTTCAGCGACGGCGTGCGGCAGACCTTCACCAACAAGGAGCAGGAAGCCCGCGTCGAGGTGCAGATGATGCCGTTCAACGCGCGCTTCGCCACGGTGACGACCGCGTTCGGCGTGCAGGCCGGGCATCAGGAACTGACCGCGCCGAGCCCGGACGATCCGACCTCGCTGTTCAACGGCCTGTGGAGTCCGAACAACAACAACCGGGTCGCCGGTTACGTGTTCAACGAGTTCAAATTCACGGATTCGACCAAGGCGCAGATCGCCGGCCGCATCGAGCATGTCGACCTGCACGGATCGATGCCGAACTTCCCGGCGGACTATCTCCCCGACGGCGCACCGCAGAGCTCGATCGCGCGCAATCCATCCTACACGCCGGTCAGCGGCAGCATCGGGCTGCTGCAGAACCTGCCCGGCGATCTCGTCGGCAGCATCACGGCGCAATATGTCGAACGCGCGCCGAAGCCTGCGGAGTTGTTCTCGCGCGGCGCGCATGATGCGACCGCGACTTTCGACATCGGCAATCCGAACCTGACCATCGAGACCGCGAAATCGGTCGAGATCGGCCTGCGCAAGGCGACCGGACCGTTCCGCTTCGAGGCCACCGCCTACTACACCCGCTTCAGCAACTTCATCTATCGCCGCCTGACCGGGGTGATGTGCGGCGACGATTTCGACTCCTGCGGCAATGGCGATCCCAACAACGAGGCGCGGCAGGCGGTTTATTCGCAGCGTGACGCGATCTTCCGCGGCGCCGAATTCCAGAGCCAGTTCGACATCGGCCCGCTCAACGGCGGCATCTGGGGCATCGAGAACCAGTTCGACGTGGTGCGCGCCACCTTCACCGACGGCAGCAACGTGCCGCGGATTCCACCGGTGCGGCTCGGCGGCGGTTTCTATTGGCGCAACAGCAACTGGCTGACCCGCATCAATCTGGTGCACGCCTTCGCGCAGAACGACATCGCTGTCATCGGAGAGACTCCGACCGCGGGCTACAATCTCCTCAACGCGGAGATCACCTACAACACCAAGCTGAATTCGTCATGGATCGGCGCGCGCGAGATGACGCTTGGTCTGGTCGGCAACAATCTGCTCAACCAGAACATCCGCAACTCCGTCTCCTACACCAAGGACGAGGTGCTGATGCCGGGCCTCGGCGTGCGAGCGTTCGCCAACCTGAAGTTCTGAGCCAAGCGGGTCCCTCTGCCGTTCGCGGCAGAGGGATTTATCGCGTAGCCCGGATGGAGCGCAGCGCAATCCGGGAACAGCGCAATCCGGGAACACTGTGTCCGCGGTTGCCGATCCCGGATTTCGCTTCGCTTCATCCGGGCTACGAACATGTCCGATGGACGAGCGTGTGAGCCTTGCCGCCCGCGTCGACGATCAGTGGCCGACGACGACTTCGCTGATCTGGATCACCGGTTGCTGATCGGTGTAGTTCGGGATGTCGCCCATGATCTCCTGGGCGTGCTTGCCCATGCCGGCCGCGAAGGCCTCAACCGAGTCGCAGAAGATGTGGCACATTCCGACATAGGTTGCGGGTTGCCCTGGGGCGCCGCCGGCGAGCCCCTTGTCGACGGTGTAGTATTTGCATGCGTCGCCGAGGCGCGCCTTCACCAGCGGCATGTGCTTGTCGCGATAATAGTCGTGATCAAAGCGTGCGCCTGGATTGTTCGGATACATCACACTGACCTTGATCATGACGCGCACTCTCCCTGTTGATATGACATGCGCCGGTCTTGTCCCGGCGCTTGCCTCAACTGTGCTTTAGTTTCCGATAGCGCGCAACAGTTCCGGCGACGCTCGCGAGAACGTCAGATCGCCTTGCTCCAGTCAGGCTGGATCGGTCCGGACACGCCCTCGGCCGCGCCGTCGACCAGTTCCATGACAAGCAGGCGACTGTAATCGACCGGACCGGGCATGGTCATTTGCCCCTTCGGGACCGGCTTGAAGCCGACCCGCGCGTAGTATGGCTCGTCGCCGACCAGCACGATCAGCCGGTGGCCCTTGGCGCGGGCGTCGTTGATCGCACGCTCGAGCAGCGCACGGCCGACGCCGCGGCTGCGAAACGGCGGCTCGACCGTTAGCGGCCCAAGCATCAGCGCCGGCGTATCGCCGATCGTGATCGGCAGCTGGCGCACCGAGCCGACCAGCAGCGTGCCGATCCGCGCCGTGAAGGAGACATCGAGCAGATGATCGACATGCTCACGCAGCCGGTAGGCGCTGAGCACGAAGCGGCCGGGCCCGAAGGTGCGCTCGTGCAGGCGCTCGATCGCCTGGGCGTCTTTCGGGGTCTCGGGCAAGATGGTCAGGGACAATTCGGTCATTGTGGGGCGCGGGATAGCATCTGGCGCAGGCGCGGTCCATCACCGCCATGTCGCCGTCGGCGGCCTGCCTTCGAGCACCTCCGCGATCCGCAGCCGCGTGCCGGGGGTGGTCTCGTCAGGCAGATCAGCCGGATCGAAGAAGCCGCAGGCCACGATCTCGCGATTCGGCTCCGGCAGGCGGTCCTGCCGGTAGTTCCTGACGACGTAGACCGCGACATGATCGCGCGGCGAAACGTGGCTGTTGTGGAAGATGCCGTGCAGCACCGGCTCGCCCTTGAGCTCGATCCGCCCCTCCTCCTCCAATTCGCGCCGCAGCGACTCGATAAAGCTTTCGCCGACCTCGACCCCGCCGCCGGGCAGATACCAGCCATGGACGTAGCTATGCTTGACCAGGAACACCCTGTTGTCGGCATCGAGCACGACGGCGCGGACCCCGAGCGTCATGCTGCGGACCAGCCGCCAGTAGAAATGAAACACCCACCTGATCTGCGGCTCGTAGCGCTTGCGTAAATCGAGCAGGACCGTCACTGAACCCTCGACATCATCGTGTTTGATCCGTGCTTTGATCCTTGCGCGCCTGCGCAGCTCTTGCCAATACAGGGCAGGACGTTCGGGATAGCACGACATGACCGGCTGCCGGCCACTTTTCGCGGACAATCCGAAGGGAATCGCATGATGGCGGCGTTCCGCCTCGCGCATCTGTCGGACCCGCATTTGCCGCCGCTGCCGGCGGCTCGGCTGCGCGATCTGGCCGGCAAGCGCGCCTTCGGCTACCTGAACTGGACGCGCAACCGTCACAAATATCACCGCCGCGACGTGCTCGACGCGCTGGTGTCGGACATGCAGGCGCAGCAGCCGGACCATATCGCCGTGACCGGCGACCTCGTCAATCTGGCGCTGGATGCCGAGTTCAATCCGGCCCGGCAATGGCTGGAGGGCGTGGGTTCGCCTGCCGACGTCACCGTGATCCCCGGCAACCACGACGCCTATGTGCGCGCGACCCGGCATCGCTTCGTCAGTCACTTCGGCGACTATCTGCGCGGCGACGCCGATGGCGCGGCAACGCATTTTCCGTTCGTGCGCCGTCGCGGGCCGCTGGCGCTGATCGGCGTCTCCTCGGCGGTGCCGACGCCACCGCTGATGGCGACCGGCTGGCTCGGCCATCCCCAGCTCGATGCGCTTGATGCGATCCTCGCGCAGCTGTCGCGGGAGGACGCCTTCCGCGTCCTCCTGGTGCATCACCCGCTGCACTCCGACGGCCGCGCCAAGCGCCTGACCGATTCGCATCAGCTGCTCGCGCTGCTCAGGCGCCACGGCGTCGAGCTGGTGCTGCATGGCCACGACCACATCCATTCGACGATGTGGTTCGACGGCCCGGAGCGGAAGATCCCGGCGATCGGCGTGCCGTCGGCATCGGCGCTTGCGCGCAAGCACTATCCGGCGGCGGCCTACAATTTGTTCTTGATCGAGCGTGACGGCAATGCCTGGCGCTGCGAGCAGACCGTGCGCGGCCTCGGCGATCACGACGGCATTCGCGAATTGAAGCAAGTACGACTGTCCTAATCGCCGCCCCCGCCGCCGCCACACCCACCGCCGCAGCCGCCTCCGCTGTCACCGCCGCCACCATCGCCGCCGCCGTCACCGCCATCGCTGCCACCACTCCCGTCGCTGCCGGCATCGCCGAAACCCGCTGACGATCCGTCGATCGACGCGTCGGAGAAATCGCCGCCGCAATAGGGACTGCTACCGCCGATGCCGCTGCGGCGCAGCGCCTCGCAGTCGGTGTGATAGATGAAGCCGTTCGCGATGTTCAGCTTGGCGTCGAGCGCAAACAGCAGCGGCAGCCGGGTCGGCCTGACCGGATCGATGTTCTCGTATTTGCAGCAATACCACCAAACCCGCCGCAGCCCCTCATTGCTCCTGCGCCGCTCCTTCACCAGAACGACCGCGGGGGTGTGATGCAGGAAGCTGCCGAAGGCGCGGCGGCAGAACGCATCATACTCGCGGGTGTAGAGAATGAATTCGTGCCAGAGGTCGTCGGCCGCTTGCGAGGGCATCGAGACGTAACGCTTGCCGCTCATCAGATAGGCGAGCAAGAACTGCCGCAGGCCGCGCGAGACCAGCGCGCTGTCCTTGCGGGTGAAGCCGGGGTGACGCTTCTCGAGCCGCGCCAACAGGCCCGCGGGCCAGTGAAAGGTGCGGATGTATTCGGCGCGCCGCAATGTCTGCCACTTGCCGAACAGCACGGCGCTGCCGACCACCGCGGCGGCCGCCAGGACGCCGAAAAATGCCGAGGCGGGTGTTATGACCACGATGCCCCCGCCCGTTGAGCGGCTAGAAGTTTTGCAAGCTCGCAAACAGCGCGAGACCGAACAGCGCGAGCGCGCCCATGACGAAGCCGAACACGAACATGCCGATCCCGCCGCGGCGCTTCGGCGCCACCACCGGGACGGGCGGCGGCGCCGGCGGCTCGGCAACCGGAAGCGGCGTTGCCACCATCGCATGCTCGCGCTCGATCAGGCGGCGCGCGACATAATCAGTGACGGCATCGACGATCGCGGCGACGTCATGCGATTCGGCGAGCACGATGCGGCCGAACCTCGTGTCCTGCACGAAGCGGTAGATCCGCTTGTCGCGCCCCATCAACACATGCGCGACGACGTCGATCCACAGCCGCGGCGTCTCGCCCTGGCTGATGCCGCGGTCGAACAGATCGACCTTGTCCGGCACCTGCGCGAACAGCGGATCGAGCGCATCGTTGAGGATCTCGAGCCGCGCCACCTCGGCGTCGCGCAACTCGACGACGACACCGGTGCGATCGGCCGCCTCGATCCGCGCCCGCCGCAGCGCCTCTCGCAGCGTCGGCCGCATCTCGCGCGCCTCGCTGCCGGTGTTCTGCGGATCGGACATGCCTTGCGGTCTCGTGGTGACGGGTTTCCTGCGCATTAACCTATCAGCAACCAAGATGTCCGCAAAGGGCGTTGGTTCCCAAGCACTTAGACCTCCACTTATCCCCAGATCAAAGACCTGACGCTGTCCCAAAAGCGGTCGACCCCACCCGGATGAAACCGGATGGGGCCGCCGTCCTTGGACGTTTTCTCAGCTGCGTTAGGATGCGATTGCGTATCGCGACGTCATCTCTTGTTTGAGCATGATCTCCGCGCAAACGCTTGCGTTAGTCGCGAGGGAAAACCGGTTCCCACTTTTCCCGATCATGCTCGTTCAGGCCGAAACCCGCGACGGCTCCTCGACGATGGAGAAGCGCACACCAGCCTTGTGGCGGCTCTCTTCCGAGACTTCCTTCCAGCACTCTTCGGCTTCCTTGCGGGTCTTGAACGGACCCCGGACCTGGGCTGAGCCTTCGACCAGCTTGTGGAAATTCATCGACCCGAACTCGCCGCCGATCACCCAGAAATTGCTGCCCTTGCTCATCGTCAGTCTCCTTCAAAAAATCGGGCTGCCTTTGCCCAGCCGCCTGCACCTGATCCCCGCAACCTGTTCGCATCGACATTCTTGACATGGCATTGCGAACTGCGTGTCAGGAGATAAACGCGAAAACGCGAAGTTCGTACAGATGCCTTGTTTTTTATTGGTGATGTCATGTAACATCTGAACTTGTAATAAATGTCGATTTGTGAATTTTGTCACAAAATAGGTCAGGAAGCCTGCCATGCCCGGTGAGTCCGGAAAGAAGCTGTTCGTCGGTCCGCGCTTCCGGCGGATCCGCCAGCAATTGGGGCTGTCGCAGACCCAGATCGCCGAGGGGCTCGGCATCTCGCCCTCCTACATCAACCTGATCGAGCGCAACCAGCGCCCGGTAACGGCGCAGATCCTGCTGCGGCTGGCCGAGACCTACGACCTCGACTTGCGCGACCTCGCCACCGCCGACGAGGACCGCTTCTTCGCGGAACTCAACGAGATCTTCTCCGATCCCCTGTTCCGCCAGATCGACCTGCCGAAGCAGGAGCTGCGCGACCTCGCCGAGCTCTGCCCCGGCGTGACGCATGCGCTGCAGCGGCTCTATGCCGCCTACACCGAGGCGCGCCGCGGCGAGACGCTGGTGGCGGCGCAGATGGCCGACCGCGAAGGCTCGCAATTCGACGCCAATCCGATCGAGCGGGTGCGCGACCTGATCGAGGCCAACCGCAACTATTTTCCGGAGCTCGAGACCGCCGCGGAGAGTTTGCGCGACGAACTCAACGTGCCGACCGAAGGCCTGTTCACGGCGCTGACTACGCGCTTGCGCGAAAGACATTCGATCCTGACCCGCGTGATGCCGGTCGACGTGATGCGCGAGACGCTGCGCCGCTTCGATCGGCACCGCCGGCAGCTCTTGATCTCCGAACTGGTCGACAGCTCCGGCCGCAGCTTCCAGCTTGCGCTGCAGATCGGCTTTGTCGAGTGCGGCGCCGCGATCGACGCCATCGTCAGCCGCGCCGGCCCGCTCGACGACACCGCGCGCCGGCTCTACCGCATCACGCTCGCCAATTACTTCGCAGCCGCCGCGATGATGCCCTATCAGGCGTTTCATTCCGCAGCTGAAGCCTTGAGCTACGACGTCCATGTGCTGGCGCAGCGCTTCAACGCCGGCTTCGAGCAGGTCTGCCACCGCCTCACCACGCTGCAACGGCCGAACGCGCGCGGCGTGCCGTTCTTCCTGCTCCGCGTCGACAATGCCGGCAACGTGTCGAAGCGGTTTTCCTCGGGCACCTTCCCGTTCTCCAAGTTCGGCGGCACCTGCCCGCTCTGGAACGTGCACTCGACCTTCGACATGCCGGATCGCCTGCTCAGCCAGGTGATCGAATTGCCGGATGGCACGCGCTACTTCTCGATCGCGCAGATGGTGCGCCGGCCGGTGGCGCCCTACCCGCAGCCGCAGCCGCGCTTTGCGATCGGGCTCGGCTGCGAAATCCGTCATGCGGCAAAACTCGTCTATGCCACCGGCATGGATCTGGAAAAGGTCGAGGGCACCCCGATCGGCGTCAACTGCCGGCTTTGCGAGCGCGAGAATTGCAGCCAGCGCGCCGAGCCGCCGATCACGCGCACCCTGATCCTGGACGAGACCACGCGGCGGGTGTCTTCGTTCGCGTTCTCGAATGCGCGGGAGTTGTGAGCCAAGGCTCAATCCATCGCGGCAAAGGCCCTGCACCAGCCGTCCTTGCTGATCGCGCCCTCGACCACCTTTGCAGCCATCGGGCGCGACGAACAGCGTGCACATCGCCTGCACGAGGCGCTGGTCCGGCGCGGCGCCTGGCCGCCGAAAACGGAGGAGGATTCGACCGAGGACGACGTGCGCTAAAGCAGGATCCGGAAAAGTGCGAAGCGGCTTTCCCTCGCGACAACGCGTTTGCGCGAATCACACACCAAACTAAAGCGCGATGACGATTCGACCCAGCGCGTGTACTCGACGCGACTAATCCGTTGACGTCGTGACCTGACCGCAGGTTCACCCAATGAAAACGGCGGGAGGAACTTTCGGTTCCGCTGCGAGTCATATTTGTGACGCGATGTGGCCTGGGCCGCCAAGGGAGAGACCGAGGGAGAGATCATGTCAAAGTCCCGCCTTGGAATGGCTGCGGCCGGCGTTGCAATTGGCGTTCTGGGAGCGCTGCCGAGCGCGGCCGACGCGGGTTTCCGCCTGCGCGTTGGCGGCCCCGTGAGTGTCGCGCGCTTCGCGATGGCCGGCGTGCTGTCGGTCGCAGGTCTCCGCCACGCACGCATGGCGGCGCGCCACAGCCGCGTCCGCATGGCTGCTCTAAGACCGCAAGATCTTCGCCCCGCCGCCGAGTCGATCGGCCCGAGTGAGCGCGCGCAGCTCACTGCCGTCGCCGCGCTGGCCGGCTGGCAGGGCGGCCGAGCTGCGCAAGGCTGGTGGCAGCACTCCGACGGTTCATACGGCTGGGTCGGTCCGCTCTTCTGGCCGTTTGCCTATAGCGATCTCTATGACTACGTGCTTCTCAATGATGGCAGCGGCTTCTGGGCCTATGGCTACGGCGATCTCTACGCCGCGATCTTCTCGCCTTACGCTGCGAGCGATCTCTCAGCGTTTGCGGCCGAGCGCCCCGCCGGGAGGCGGCATCGCAAAGCGCCCTCGGTGCAGGAATTCTGTAGCGGCGACACCGCCGAGACGACCGGCCTTCCCCTCGAGCGGATCGGCCTGGCGGTCGCGGCGAACGAGGCGCAGCGCGCAGCCTTCGACGAGCTCGCGAGCGCCTGGATTTCCGCCGGCAACACCATCCGCGCTTCCTGTCCAGCACAGACCGCAACCACCGCGCTGGAGCGACTCGCGGCCATGCAGAGCCGCGTCAACGCGATGCTGAGCGCAGTTGCGACCGTTATGCCGCCATTTCAAAAATTCTACGATCTCCTAAGCGATGAACAGAAGGCCCAGCTCAACACGCCCGAACGCGACCGCCGCGCTAACGCTGCGGCCGCGAAGCTGAAGGAGATGCAGGACGCCGCCTGCCAGGCGAGCCGTGAACCGCAAGACGAGCAACAGGCCGAAAAGCAATACCGCCAGCTCGTCGCCCAGCAATGGCCCCTCGACGACATCGTCGCCAGCCTGAAACTGAACGATACGCAACGGGCCGCGCTCGAAGTGGTGCAGGATACCACGATGGGCACCATGGAAGCCTTAAACCCATGCCCGCCAAAGGACGCGCTCACCCCGCCGGCCCGCCTTAAGGCCGCAAAGGCGCGGTTGGAAGCGATGAGAGAGGCGATCATCAGCGTGAACGACGCGGTCGACGATTTCCGTTGGAACCTGAGTGACGAGCAGAAGACGCAGTTCGAGGGGCTCGGTCTGAAGAAGCGGGGGGTGTGATTTTTCCATCCCCAAGCGGCGCTGGTCGGCCAAGGCGATACTTCGCATCCCCTGTCGCATTTGCTAGTCGTCCGCTAAGAAGGGCTGTACATGCGGGCATGCGTTATAGGGGCGGGCTCTAAGTAGTTCGGTCGCGCGACCGAGACGCCGTTCAACATGAACTTTGAGGCCCGCACATAGTCAACTGAACTTCTTTGGATGTTGCTTATTGGCCCAAGGCCGACATGCGGCGATGTCGGCCTCAACCTCAGCTTCCGAGATCAAAGCGGACGCGAAGAATTCATGAGTACACGCCCTGATCTCATCGCGCCTTAGCGCGTACCGCGCTCGACTTGCCCAAGCGGAGGCCGAGCGAGGCGGCGGACGTCATGCGACGGCACAACCAGCCGGGGCTTGCGAGCCGGCATGCGCGCAGGACATCCGCCTGAGCGACTGCCCATCCGTCGACCGCGCCCCGGATCTGTGGCGCGCAACGGCCCTCGCCTTCGCGCGGCGCGCCGGAAAGCGCAGCCGCGCGAGAGAGACGACAGCGTCAGATCAATCTGCGCCGTTTTGGATCGCTCGGCCTGCTAACCGCCGGGCGGCGTGTAGGCGGCCTTGAGCTTGGTCGCGTGCTGACGCACCACCTTGATCTCGTCCTGGGTAAAGAGCCGGATCAGCCGCACATTCTGCATGGCGCCGGCCGCGACGACCACGCCGCTGACCGCAGGCGCGAAGCTCGGATCCGGCACGTCGAAGATCACCATCACGCCGGGGCCATCGGTCGCCGTGCTGTACATCGAAATCAGTTTCCCGCCGGCGGCCTCGATCAACTTCTTCGCGGCCTCGTATCGATTGGTCGTCGGGTTTTCCATGATGTTGTTCAGGGAACGCGGGGTGTATTCACCAGAGAAGCAGAAATGCATGGCAATCGCTCCGTTTGGTTGGAATGAAAAAAACATTCACCCAGGCACGCGGCCCGGGCAGAGCATTTCGTACTGAAAAATGGGAAGAAATGGCCTGCCGATGGCCAGTCGCGCTGCCGCTCATTCTCCGGATTTCGGCGCAACCGGTGGCAGCTCACTGCGCAATCTACATCAAATAGCCGGCAAATGAAATCGCGCTCTATCGAGACCGCCTGTAGGGCAGCCTGCCTGACACACGAGCGAGCATGGTGTGTCCACGACCAACCCCGACCTCACCCGCACCCTTTGCCTCACATCATGCGACAGGCACAACGCCTTGCAAACAAGGGCGATCTGCCTCAGTGTCCGGCGCCCGCCACCAAGAACAAGCGAAAGAAAACTCATGAAGCATCGCGCGCTCGGCCGCTCCGGCCTCACTGTTCCTCCCCTGTGCTTCGGCTGCAATGTATTCGGCTGGACCGTGGACGAGACGTCGTCGTTTCGCCTGCTCGACACCGTGCTCGATCAGGGGCTGACCTTCCTGGATACGGCGGATGTCTATTCACGCTGGGTGCCGGGCCACAGCGGCGGCGAATCCGAGACCATCATCGGCAAATGGATGAAGGCGCGCGGCAACCGCAACCGCGTCATCCTCGCCACCAAGGTCGGCATGGACATGGGAGACGGCAATGTCGGGCTGAAGCCGGACTACATCGCGCGCGCCGTCGAGGATTCGCTGCGGCGGCTGCAGACCGATTTCATCGATCTCTACCAGTCCCACAAGGACGATGAGACGACACCGCAGGAAGAGACGCTCGCGGCCTACGACAGACTGATCAAGGCCGGCAAGGTCAGGGCGATCGGCGCCTCGAACTTCTCGGCGGAGCGGCTCCAAAGTGCGCTCGACATTGCCAAGGCGAACGGGTTGCCGCGCTACGAGAGCATGCAGCCCGAATACAGCCTGGCGGAGCGCTCGAGCTACGAAGGCGCGCTGCAACGTGTCTGCGAGGCGAACGACGTCGGCGTGATCACGTTCTTCTCGCTCGCCGCAGGATTTTTGACCGGCAAATATCGCTCGGAGAGCGACTTCGCCAAGAGCCCGCGCGGTGCACGCAGCATTCCGAAATACATGAACCCGCGCGGCATGCGCATCCTGGCCGGTCTCGACGAGGTCGCCGCGGAAACCCGCGCCGAGCCGGCCGCGGTCGCGCTCGCCTGGCTGATGGCAAAACCCTCGGTCACCGCGCCGATTGCCAGCGCCACCAGGCCCGAGCAGGTCGCAACGCTGGTCGCGGCGACCAAACTTGAGTTGAGCAAGGACCAGGTCGAACGGCTGGACGCCGCGAGCGCGTAGCGCGGCTCCACTTCACCTCGCCCCGCGTGCGGGGAGAGGTCGGAACGCATCGCTAGATGCGTTCCGGGTGAGGGTGAGCCTCCGCGAATGCAGCTATCGCCGGATCTGCGGAGACAGCCCCTCACCCCAACCCTCTCCCCGTAAGAACGAGGCGAGGGAGCACACCGCCTTCGCGGCTGCCGTTCAATCCCGCCTCACCTCGCCTATCCCCACGGGCCGCGCTGGCTCGACGATCCGCCCCACGGGCTGCGCGGCGGATAGCTTCCACCGGCCGGGCGCGGCGCGGTTTGGGTGCCGAGCTCGGCGGCGAGCTGCTGCAGCGCGGCGATGCGGTTCGCGGTCGAGGGGTGGGTCGCGAACAGGTTGTCGACGCCGTGGCCCGACAGCGGGTTGATGATGAACATATGCGCGGTGGCCGGATTGCGCTCGGCTTCCATGTTCGGCACCTGGTGAGCGGCGTTTTCGATTTTCGCGAGCGCCGAAGCCAACCACATCGGCTGGCCGACGATGCGCGCGCCGTAATTGTCGGCGGCGTATTCGCGGGTGCGGCTGATCGCCATCTGCACCAGCATGGCGCCGAGCGGCGCCAGGATCATCATCGCGATCGAGCCGACGATGCCGGGGCCGTTGTTATTGCGGTTGCCGCCGAAGAACATGCCGAACTGTGCCAGCATCGAGATCGCACCGGCGATCGTCGCCGTGATCGTCATGGTCAGCGTGTCGTGGTGCTTGATATGCGCAAGCTCATGCGCGATCACGCCGGCAAGCTCCTCGCGGCTGAGCTGCTGCATCAGGCCTGTGGTGACGGCGACCGCCGCGTTCTCCGGATTGCGGCCGGTCGCGAACGCATTCGGCTGCGCCTCGTCCATCACGAACACGCGCGGCATCGGGAGCGCGGCGCGCTGCGCCAGCTCGGCGACGAGATTGTAGAGTTCGGGCGCCGAGCCCGCATCGACCTGATGGGCGCCGTACATCGACAGCACCATGCGATCGGAATTCCAGTAGGCGAACAGATTTGTCGCAGCCGCGACCATCAGCGCGATCACGGCGCCGGTGCCGCCGCCGATCAGATAGCCGACCCCCATGAACAGGGCGGTGAGGCCGGCAAGCAGGAGCGCGGTGCGGAAATAGTTCATCGTGGTTCCCTGACGGCAGACGGAATGCTGCCACAACTGACGCCGCTCAGGTAGGGATTTTGACGCTGAAGCCGCAAGGGGAACCAGTGCGTCGCAGCGACGCGGCGCGGGTTAACAATCGGTCACCTGCAAGCAGTCACCCGCAGTTCGTAGCCCGCATGAGCGAAGCGACATGCGGGGGGCACCGCCCCGGATATCGCTTCGCTCATCCGGGCTACGAGATCGTGCCTCCGCCGCCGGTTCGGAAGCACGCTACGCCGCCGGCTCCTGCGCGATCACCGCTTCGTCCTCGCGCAGTGCGATGCGCAACATGCGGGCGAGCTCGGCGCGGCTGTAGGGTTTTGCCAGGAACAGGATGCCCTGTTCGAGCTTGCCGTCCTGGTCGATGGCGTCATCGGTATAGCCCGACGTGAACAGTACGCGGAGACCCGGGCGGCGCTTCCGCGCCTCGGTGGCAAGGTCGCGCCCGTTCATCGCGCCCGGCATGATGACGTCGGTGAACAAGAGATCGATCGGCGCGCCGCTGTCGAGCACGGCAAGGGCTTCGCGGCCATTATTGGCCGACAGCGTGGTGTAGCCGAGGCTCTCGATCTGGGTCAGCACATAAGAGCGCACCAGCTTGTCGTCCTCGACGACGAGCACGATTTCCCGCGCGCCGCGCGCGTCCGGCTGCCGCCGCTCGGGCACTGCTGCCGGCGAGACCACCGCCGCGCGCGGCAGATAGAGCATCACCCTGGTGCCGCGGCCGACCTCGCTGTCGAGCACGACGTGGCCGTTGGATTGCCTGACGAAGCCGTAGACCATGCTCAGCCCGAGCCCGGTGCCCTTGCCGACGTCCTTGGTGGTGAAGAACGGCTCGAACACCTTGGCCAGGTCGGCTTCCGCAATGCCCCGGCCGTTGTCGGTCAGCGCGATCGCGACATAATCGCCGGCGGCAAGCCCGTCATGGCCGTTCACGTCCGATGGCTTGAGCTCGGCGGTGCGGGTCTCGATCGTCAGCCGGCCGCCCTTCGGCATCGCGTCGCGCGCGTTGAGCGCAAGGTTGATGATCGCGGTGACGAGCTGGTTGCCATCGACCAGTGCGCGCGGCAGATCGGGTGCGGAGCGAAAATCGATGTCGACATGGTCGCCGATCGTGGGCCGCAGCAGCTCGATGGTGTCGACCATCAACGCGTTGACGTCGACGTCGCTCGGCTGCAGCGGCTGCTTGCGCGCGAAGGCGAGCAGATGCCGCGTCAGCGATGCGCCGCGCTCGGCGGCGTCGCGGATCAGCGAGGTGATCTCGGTGAGCTGACGGTTGTGGGTGACTGCCTCGGCCAGGATGTCGATGGTGCCGGTGATGACGGTGAGGATGTTGTTGAAGTCGTGCGCGATGCCACCGGTGAGCTGGCCGACCGCTTCCATCTTCTGCGCCTGGCGGGTCTTGTTCTCATTGGCCTCGGCCTCGCGGAAACGCTCGAGCAGGAATTCCGAGCGCTGGCGCTGCCGTCCCTCCTCGGCGAGCGCGACATGCGCCTCGCGCAACTGCTCTTCGGTCGGGATCGCGAGGATCCGCGGGATCAGCGGCCAGAGCAGCACGGCGGTGAAGATCGAGGCGACAGCGGTGAGCGCCTTGAGCAGGCCCTCGATACCGTAGATCGGCACCCACAGCGTGTAGATCGAGAACACATGGGTGAGGCCGCAGGCGAGGATGAACGCGGCGAACGGCCAGGCCATCCAGCCGAACTGGAAATCGCGCCGCTTGGAGACGAGGATCGCCAGCGCAAACGGGATCGAAAAATACGAAGCGGCAATGATTGCGTCTGAAATCACGTGGAGCCAGATCAGCTCCGGTTCCCACAACAGGCAGATGCCGTGCGGCGAAAACGTCGACGAATCCAAGAGACGCTCGAGAAAACTCCACATGGGTCCCTCCGGGCGTGATCGATCCGCCGACACCCCTGCCCGCGAATCACCGGCCGATCATAGCGGCGGCGGCTGAACCTACCTCAGCTCAATTGGTCTAAGAGCGGCACCCCCGTTGTTGCCCGGTGTCGCCCTGGTGTATGCAGATTGGGCTTCAATTCCCCTTTTTCCAGCCGGTGACATCGATGCCAGCCTCTCCCCTCCGTGCCCCGATCATGATCGCAGCGATCGCGGGGGCGCTGGCGCTCTCCACCCTCGCCTCGGCTCAGCAGCCGCTGCCCAGCCCCTTGAATCCCGCGCCAGTCAGGCCGCGCCCTGCCGCCGTCGCCACGCCGAGGGCTGCGTCCTGCCACAACGGGCAAAACTTCGATCGCTTCCTCGCCGAGCTGAAGCAGAAGGCGATCGCCGCCGGCGTCTCGCAGCGCACGATCGCGGAGGCCGCGCCCTACCTGATCTACGATCAGGGCATCGTCAACCGCGACCGCGGCCAGCGCGTGTTTGGGCAGATCTTCACCCAGTTCGCGGGCCGCATGGCCGCGAACTATCGCATGCAGCAGGGCCAGCAATACATCCGGACCTATGCGGCCGCGTTCGCGCGCGCCGAGAAGGAGTATGGCGTGCCGCCGGCGGTGATCGCCGCGTTCTGGGGACTGGAGAGCGATTTCGGCGTCCAGATGGGCAATCTGCCGACGCTGAAATCGCTGGTGTCGCTGGCCTATGATTGCCGCCGCTCCGAGATGTTCCAGGGCGAGACCATCGCCGCGCTGAAGATCATCGAGCGCGGCGATCTGACGCCCGACGAGATGATCGGCTCATGGGCCGGCGAGCTCGGCCAGACGCAATTCTTGCCGACGCATTATTTCAACTACGCTGTCGACTATGACGGCGACGGCCACCGCAATCTCCTGCAAAGCGGCCCCGACGTGATCGGCTCGACCGCGAACTACATCGCCACCGGATTGAAGTGGCGGCGCGGCGAGCCGTGGCTGCAGGAGGTGCGCGTGCCGCAAGCCGCGAATTTCGCAAATTTCCCTTGGGACCAGGCCGACCTCACCATCAAGCTGCCGCGCTCGAAATGGGCGTCGCTCGGCGTCACCTCGACCGACGGCAAGCCATTGCCGAATGACGAGATGCCGGCCTCGCTGCTGCTGCCGATGGGCCGGATGGGTCCGGCGTTCCTGGCCTATGCGAATTTCGCCGCCTACACCGAGTGGAACAACTCGCTGATCTATTCCACCACCGCCGGCTATCTCGCCGGCCGCATCGCGGGCGCACCACCGATGCAGCGGCCGCACGCGCCGGTCGCGCAACTGCCGTTCGGCGAGATCAAGGAGCTGCAGGGACTGCTCGCGCGCGCCGGCTACGACGTCGGCAAGATCGACGGCGTGCTCGGACAGGCAAGCCGCAGCGCGGTGAAGGCGATGCAGATGAAGTACGGGCTGCCGGCGGATTCCTGGCCGACCGCGGAGCTCCTGGCGCGGATGCGCGGCGGGCCCCGCACACAGCCTGCCGCGGACGCCGCGGCACCGGGGATGCGGTAGAGCAAGTGCCGCTCGCTCTTCCCGTCACCCTGAGGTGCGAGCGGAGCGAGCCTCGAAGGGTCGACGGCCACCAGCCGGGCCGTACATCCTTCGAGGCTCGCTGTGCTCGCACCTCAGGATGACGGGTCCAAGACAGGTGCTGCGCGAAATATTTGACCAAGTGTTACAGCCTCCCGCAGTTGTATTCTTCCCCTTGCCGCCCCACTTGCAGCATCGCCGTTCGGTAACATCCGGATTTCATCAAAACAGGGAGCATCACATGTCCTTTCATGACGCCGTCGTCCCCGCCTACCTGCAGATCCTCAACAGCCTCACCGGCGAGCTGACCAAGGCCGAGGCGCATTGCGAGGCCAAGAAGATCGCGCCCGAGGTGCTGCTGGGATCGCGGCTCTATCCCGACATGCTGCCGCTGACCAAGCAGGTGCAGCTGGTCTGCGACCACGCCGCACGGGGCTGTGCGCGGCTGACCCATAGCGAGGTGCCGTCGACGCCCGACACCGAGAAGAGCATCAGTGAACTGAAGCAGCGGCTCGCCAAGACCATCGACTATGTGAAGTCGTTCAAGCCGGCGCAGTTCGACGGCGCCGACGCCCGGGACGTCACCTTCCCGATCGGCCCCGATCGCACCATGACCCTGAAGGGCCAGCAATTCCTCAGCGCGTTCTCGTTCCCGAACTTCTACTTCCACGCCGTGACCGCGCACGACATCCTGCGCCACAACGGTGTCGAGATCGGCAAGCGCGATTTCCTCGGCGTGAGCTGACGCGCTTCGTTCCCTCATGGTGAGGAGCGCGTCTTCGCGCGTCTCGAACCATGAGGCCCACTCGGGCCACATCCTTCGAGACGCCGCTTCGCGGCTCCTCAGGATGAGGACCTACAAGGGCCGGGGTGATCGATATTCCCCGGTGCGGGATTTTCCGCTTTAGCCAAGGCTTCGGCGCGACACGTCGCCTCACATGCTCAGCCGTGCTACTGCTCCCTGACAACAACAAGATGTCAGGGAGCACGCCATGTCGACCACAACCCACGCACCGAAAGCCATCGATCCGTCCGCCTCGCTGCATGCCGAAGCGCTGGGACTGGCGAAGAACCACGGCCGCCTCGCCGGGCGGCGCATCATTGTGGTCGGCGCGGGACAGCGCACGACGGTGGATGAAGCGCCGCCGATCGGCAATGGCCGCGCGATGAGCGTGCTGTTCGCGCGCGAGGGCGCTGCGGTCGCCTGCCTCGACGTCAACAAGGACGCTGCCGACGACACCGTCGCGCAGATCACAGGCGAAGGCGGCAAGGCCTTCACCGATGTGGTCGATGTCTCCGACGTCGCGGCGATCGCACCCGCGGTCGAACGCTGCGCGCAAAGGCTCGGCGGGCTCGACGGGCTGGCGCTCAACGTCGGCATCTCCTCCGGCCTGTCGCTGCCCAAGATGACGGCCGAAGCCTGGGACCGCGACTACGCCGTCAATGTGCGCAGCCACATGCTGTTCGCGCAGAAGGCGCTGGAGGTGATGGCGCCGGGTGGCACGATCATCCTGATCTCCTCGATGGCGAGCCAGCGCGCCGGCGGCCGCAACCCGGCCTATGAATCCTCCAAGGCGGCGCAGATCGCGCTGGGCCGGGCGATCGCGCGGGCCGGCGAGGACAAGGGAATTCGCTGCAATGTGATCGCGCCCGGCTTCATGGACACGCCGATGGGCCGCGACGCCAGCCGCAGGCGATCGGACCGCGCCGTGACAGTGCCTTTCGGCCGCCAGGGCACCGGCTGGGAGGTTGCCTATACTGCGCTGTTCCTGGTTTCGAATGAATCCTCCTACGTGAACGCGCACACCCTGTTCCTCGATGCCGGCCACATGGGCGGAATTGTGCGCAGCTAGCCTGCGGAGCGCGAATACCTCGGGCATTGCGCTCGTCGCGGCAATGCACAATTCTCCTCCATCAGTCATCCTCTGGAACATTTACATGAGCCAATCGACCAAACTTCTCGAGCCCTACAAGCTCGGCGCGCTGACGCTGCCGAACCGCCTGGTGATGGCGCCACTGACGCGCAACCGCGCGGTGCCGCCCGGCATGGTGCCGAGCCCGCTCGCGGTGGACTATTACAGCCAGCGCGCCTCCGCCGGCCTTCTGATCACCGAGGCGAGCCAGGTCTCGCAGCAGGGCCAGGGTTACCAGGACACGCCCGGCATCTATTCGAAGGAACAGGTCGAGGGCTGGCGCAAGGTCACCGATCGCGTGCATGAGCGCGGCGGCCGCATCTTCATCCAGCTCTGGCATGTCGGCCGCATCTCGCATGTCGCACTGCAGCCGAACGGCGGCGCACCGGTGGCGCCGAGCGCCATCAAGGCCAAGACCAAGACCTTCGTAAACGGCACGTTTGCCGATGTCTCCGAGCCGCGCGCGCTCGAGCTGTCGGAAATTCCCGGGATCATCGAGGACTTCAAGCGCGGCACGGCGAATGCGCTGGCGGCCGGCTTTGACGGCGTCGAGATCCACGGCGCCAACGGCTATTTGCTCGACCAGTTCGCCCGCGACGGCACCAACAAGCGCACCGACGCTTATGGCGGCGGAATCGAGAACCGCGCCAAGCTGATGCTGGACGTGTCCAAGGCGGTCGCCATCGAGGCCGGCGCCGATCGCACCGGCATCCGGATCTCGCCGGTGACGCCGGCCAACGACATCACCGACTCCAATCCGCAAGCGCTGTTCGACTACATCGTCGACCAGCTCAGTGCGCTGAAGCTGACCTATCTCCACGTCGTCGAGGGCGCGACCGGCGGCCCGCGCGATATCGCGCCGTTCGACTACGCCTCGCTGCGCAAGCGCTTCAAGCAGGCCTATGTCGCCAACAACGGCTACGATTTCGCGCTGGCGGAGAAAGTGCTGGAGGCCGGCGCGGCCGACCTGATCGCGTTCGGCAAGCCGTTCATCTCCAACCCCGATCTGGTCGAGCGGCTCAAGACCGGCGCGACGCTCAACGAGTGGGACAAGGCGACCTTCTACGGCGGCGGCGCCAAGGGCTACACCGACTATCCGACGCTGAAGGCGACCGAGGCGGCGGAGTAGGGAGCGCTCCTCTCTCCACATCGTCATTCCGGGGCGATGCGAAGCATCGAACCCGGAATCTCGAGATTCCGGGTCTGGTGCTTGCGCACCATCCCGGAATGACCTGGCAAACAACAAAAAGGCCGGGATCGCTCCCGGCCTTTCGTCGTTCTCGGATGGCGTGGGCTGGTACGCCTTACTTCGCTTCGGCGCGCTTCGGCGGGTTGGCCGGCCACGACTTGATCAGCGTGTCGTAGTCGATCGTCTCGCCCTTCGGCTTCTCGTTCGCGAGCTTGCGCTGCGGAGCGATGGTGCCGTCCTTCTCGGCCTTCTTGTACCAGAACTCGGCGGATTCCTTCTTGTTCAGCTTCGGTCCGCAGGCGCCCTGCACACCGGACTTCTCAAGACGCTCCATCACCGAATCCTGGGCCGCGGCCAGCGCGTCCATCGCCTGCTGCGGCGTCTTGGTACCGGACGACGCATCGCCGATGTTCTGCCACCACAGCTGCGCGAGCTTCGGATAGTCGGGCACGTTGTTGCCGGTCGGGGTCCACTGCACGCGCGCGGGCGAGCGGTAGAACTCGATCAGGCCGCCGAGCTTCGGCGCACGCTCGGTGAACGACTTGTCCCAAATATCGGACTCACGGATGAAGGTGAGACCGACATGGCTCTTCTTCAGCGACACCGACTTGGAGATGATGAACTGCAGATAGAGCCAAGCTGCCTTGCGGCGATCCGGCGGGGTCGACTTCAACAGCGTCACGGAGCCGGCGTCCTGATAGCCGAGCTTCATGCCTTCCTTCCAGTAAGAGCCGTGAGGCGACGGAGCCATACGCCACTTCGGCGTACCGTCCGCGTTCATCACGGCGATGCCCGGCTTCACCATGTCGGCGGTGAAGGCGGTGTACCAGAACATCTGCTGGGCGATGTTGCCTTGCGCCGGCACAGGCCCTGCTTCCGAGAAGGTCATGCCCTGGGCCTGCGGCGGGGCATACTTCTTCAGCCAGTCGAGATATTTGGTGATCGAGTAGACCGCGGCCGGGCCGTTGGTGTCGCCACCACGTTCGACCGAGGAGCCGACCGGGCGGCAGCCTTCCATGCGGATGCCCCACTCGTCGACCGGCAGGCCGTTCGGGATACCCTTGTCGCCGTTGCCGGCCATCGACAGCCAGGCGTCGGTGAACCGCCAGCCGAGCGAGGGATCCTTCTTGCCGTAGTCCATATGGCCGTAGATCTTGACGCCGTTGATCTCCTTGATGTCGTTGGTGAAGAACTCGGCGATGTCTTCATAGGCCGACCAGTTCACGGGCACGCCGAGCTCATAGCCATACTTGGCCTTGAACTTGGCCTTGTACTCGGGGTTGGTGAACCAGTCGTAGCGGAACCAATAGAGGTTCGCGAACTGCTGGTCGGGCAGCTGGTAGAGCTTGCCGTCCGGCGCCGTGGTGAACGACTTGCCGATGAAGTCATCGACGTCGAGCATCGGGTCGGTGACCTCCTTGCCCTCACCCTTCATGTAGTCCGACAGGATGATGGTCTGACCGTAGCGGAAGTGGGTGCCGATCAGGTCGGAGTCGTTGATCCAGCCGTCATAGACGTTCTTGCCCGACTGCATCTGGGTCTGCAGCTTCTCGACGACGTCACCTTCCTGGATGATGTCGTGCTTGAGCTTGATGCCGGTCAGTTCGGAGAACGCCTTGGCCAGCGTCTGCGATTCATATTCATGCGTCGTGATCGTTTCCGAGACGACGTTGATCTCCATGCCCTTGAAGGGTTCGGCGGCCTTGGCGAACCACTCGAGCTCCTTCTTCTGGTCTTCCTTCGACAGCGTCGAGGGCTGGAATTCCGCGATCCACTTCTGGATCACGGCATCGTCGGCGGCGCGGGCCGGCGTGGCGACCGCGAGCGAGGCTGCGATCAGCGCGGCGGCGCTGGTCATAGTCAAAAGACTATCCTTTGTCGTTCTCAAATGTCGCATTATGATTCCTCCGGTTGCAGCGACAAACAAAACCCCAGGCCCGGGTTGACCCCGGATCTGCTCTTCTTCGCTTTCGTCAGACGGTGCGAAAGATCGCCACGGCTGAAAGAAGCGAAATCAGCGTTGCGAGCCACAGGCTCGAAATTTCCACGCCCTCGCCGATCGGCAGGGTGAGGATCGGATCGGTGCCGACGAGGCCGATCCACACCAGGTGGATCACCGCCGCCAGCACCAGCGAAATGAACAAACGATCGCCGCGCGTGGTCGGGATGCGCAGCACGCCGACCCGCTCGGCCTCGGGATAGACCGCCGCGAGCCAGGTCATCACGCCGAGCGTCGAGGCCAGCAGCACGAAGAAGATCGCGGTCGGCAGCGTCCAGGCCATCCATGCGATGCTTTCCATGATCGCCTCCTAGACCCGGCCGAGCGCGAAGCCGCGCGCGATGTAGTTGCGGACGAACCAGATCACCAGCGCGCCCGGAATGATGGTGAGCACGCCGGCGGCGGCAAGCAAGCCCCAGTCCATGCCGGCCGCCGAGACCGTGCGCGTCATGATCGCCGCGATCGGCTTGGCCTGCACCGAGGTCAGCGTGCGCGCCAGCAGCAGCTCGACCCAGGAGAACATGAAGCAGAAGAAGGCGGCGACGCCGATGCCGCTCGCGATCAGCGGCACCAGGATCTTGATGAAGAAGCGCGGGAACGAATAGCCGTCGAGGAAGGCGGTCTCGTCGATCTCGCGCGGCACGCCGGAGACGAAGCCTTCGAGGATCCACACCGCCAACGGCACGTTGAAGATGCAGTGCGCGAGCGCGACCGCCCACGGCGTATCGAACAGGCCGATTGCCGAATAGAGGTTGAAGAACGGCAGCGCGTAGACCGCCGCCGGCGCCATGCGGTTCGACAGCAGCCAGAAGAACAGGTGCTTGTCGCCGAGGAAGCGGTAGCGCGAGAACGCATAGGCCGCCGGCAACGCCACCGCGATCGAGATGATGGTGTTGAGCACGACGTATTCGAGCGAATTGATGTAGCCCGAATACCAGCTCTCGTCGGTGAAGATGCGCTTGTAGTGCTGCAGCGTCGGCGTGTGCGGCCACAGCGTCATCGTCGAGACGATCTCGGCGTTGGTCTTGAAGCTCATGTTGACGAGCCAGTAGATCGGCAACAGCAGGAAGATCAGGAACAGCGCCATGATCAGGCGGCGGCCGGGGATCGAATGCATCACGCCGCTCCTTCCTTGGCCGGACGCTCGGAGCCGGCATTGACCATCACGGTGTAGAACACCCAGCACACGATCAGGATGATCAAATTGTAGACCAGCGACAGCGCCGCGGCCTTTCCGAGGTCGAACTGGCCGAGCGCGATCTTGACGAGCTCGATCGAGACGAAGGTCGTCGAATTGCCGGGGCCGCCGCCGGTGACCACGAACGGCTCGGTGTAGATCATGAAGCTGTCCATGAAGCGCAGCAGCACCGCGATCAGCAGCACGCGGTTCATCTTCGGCAGCTGGATCGCCTTGAACACCGCCCAGCGCGAGGCGCCGTCGATCTGCGCGGCCTGGTAATAGGCGTCGGGGATCGACTTCAGGCCGGCATAGCAGAGCAGCGCGACGAGGCTGGTCCAGTGCCAGACGTCCATCACGATGACCGTGACCCAGGCGTCGACCTCGTTGGACACGTAATTGTAGTTGAGGCCGAGGTGGTTCAGCACATAGCCGAGCAGGCCGATATCGGGCCGGCCGAATATCTGCCAGATGGTGCCGACCACGTTCCACGGAATCAGCAGCGGCAAGGCGAGGATGACGAGGCAGGCCGCGACGCTCCAGCCCTCGCGCGGCATCGACAGCGCGACGATGATGCCGAGCGGCACCTCGATCGCGAGGATCACGGCAGAGAAGAACAGGTTGCGGCCGAGCGAGGCCAGGAAGCGCCCGCCGAGATCGGTCGATGGATCGAGCAGCTCCTTGAACCAGCCGACGCCGTTCCAGAAGAACTGGTTGTTGCCGAAGGTGTCCTGCATCGAATAGTTCACGACGGTCATCAGCGGCAGCACCGCCGAGAACGCGACCACCAGGAACACCGGCAGCACCAGGAACCAGGCTTTTTGGTTGATCGTCTTGTCCATCAGGCGACCCCCTCCACCAAATGGCTGTCGGCATAGACGTGGACATGCGCGGGATTGAAGATCAGCCCGGCGGTATCGCCGGAGACCGAGAAGCCCGGCGGCACGCGCGCGGCGAATTTGGTATCGCCGACCCGCACGCGGGCGAACTGGATGCGGCCGAGATCGTCGATCCGCTCGATGGTGGCCGACAGCAACCCTGACGCCGGCGCCGCGACATCGACGAACTCCGGCCGCACGCCGATCTCGATCTTCTTGCCCGCAGGCAGCACACCATAGTTTCGATGCAGGCCGATGACATGGCCGTCGACCCGCGCCTGGTGACCACTGACCTCGGCGGGCACGATGTTCATGCCGGGCGAGCCGATGAAATACCCGACGAAGGTGTGCGCCGGCTTGTCGAACAATTCGGCCGGCGTGCCGCTCTGCACCACGCGGCCGTCATGCATCACGACGACGGTGTCGGCGAAGGTCAGCGCCTCGGTCTGGTCGTGGGTGACGTAGATCATCGTGAGGTCGAGCTCGCGGTGCAGCGCCTTCAGCTTGGAGCGAAGCTGCCACTTGAGCTCGGGATCGATCACCGTCAGCGGTTCGTCGAACAGGACGGCCGCGACGTCGGAGCGCACCAGGCCGCGGCCGAGCGAGATCTTCTGCTTGGCGTCGGCGGTGAGCCGCGTCGCCTTGCGTTTGAGATAGGGCTTGAGGTCGAGCAGATCGGCGATCTGCCTGACCCGCGCGTCGACCTCGGCCTTCGCGACGCCGCGATTCTTCAGCGGGAAGGCCAGGTTCTGGCCGACCGTCATGGTGTCGTAGATCACCGGGAACTGGAACACCTGCGCGATGTTGCGCTTTTGCGTCGACAGCGGCGTGATGTCGCGGCCGTCGAACAGAATCTTTCCCCGAGACGGCGTCACGATGCCGGAGATCAGGTTGAGCAGCGTGGTCTTGCCGCAACCGGACGGCCCGAGCAGCGCATAGGCGCCGCCCTGCCGCCAGGTCATGGTGACCGGCTTCAGTGCAAAGGATTCCTGCGGCGCGTCGTTGCCGCCGTAGGAGTGCGCGAGATCGACGAGGTCAATGCGGGCCATGGAGCATCTCCCTCACTTGCCGTTGCCGGCTGACGCGTTTGCCGCACGCGCACTGCGATGCACGTTGCCCGAAAACGCGGTCGCGGGCGACGCGACGAGGCGGTCGGCCGCGTCGAACACGAAGATGTTGTCGGGATCGAGCGCGGCGTCGAGCACCTGCCCGGGTTCATATTCGTGCACGCCGTGCAGCACCGCAACCCAGTTCGAGCCGTGGACATGGACGTGCACAAAGCTCTCCGACCCGGTGATCTCGGTCACCGTCACCGCGGCGGAAAATTTGTGACGGCCGGCCGCGACATTCCCGACCTCGAGCTGGTGCGCACGGAAGCCGGTCCGGTAGATGCCGTCGGGCAGATTGGCGTAGAGGCCGGCCGCGGGCGCCTGCTCGCCGCCGGCATAGATCACTTGCGCGCCCTTCTTCTCGATGCCGATGATGTTGAGCGGCGGATCGGAAAACACCTGCGCGACGCGCAGCGTGTCGGGATGGCGGTAGACCTTGGGCGTCGCGCCGGTTTGCAGCGCCCGGCCCTGCCACATGCAGACCGTGTCGCCGCCGAGCAGCAGCGCTTCCGACGGTTCGGTGGTGGCATAGACGAAGATCGCGCCGGAGGCCTCGAAGATGCGCGGCAGCTCGGCGCGCAGCTCCTCGCGCAGCTTGTAGTCGAGATTGGCGAGCGGCTCGTCGAGCAGCACGAGGTCGGCGCCCTTGACCAGCGCCCGCGCGATCGCGGTGCGCTGCTGCTGGCCGCCGGAGAGTTGCAGCGGCGTGCGCTTCAGGAACGGCTCGAGCCGCAACAGGCTGGCCGCTTCCGCCACCCGCCGCTCGATCTCGACGCGCGGCTTGCCCTGCACGCGCAGCGGCGAGGCGATGTTCTCATAGACCGTCAGCGAGGGATAGTTGATGAACTGCTGATAGACCATCGCGACCGAACGCTGCCGCACGTCGGCGCCGGTGACGTCCTTGCCATCGACCAGCACGCGGCCGGTGGTCGGCTTGTCGAGGCCGGCGAGCAGCCGCATGATCGAGGTCTTGCCCGACAGCGTCGGCCCGAGCAGCACGCTGAGCGTGCCACGCTCCAGCGTCAGCGACACATCGCGGATGGTCGGAATGCCATCCACGGTTCGCGTGACATTCTGCAGTGTGACGCTCATGCCCGTCCTCCCGCTTCGCGGAGGGGACGTTCACCGGACACGCGGTTGGCGAGCATCCACTCGTCGAGCGCGGCGATTTCACCCGCCGTCATCCGCAAGCCCAGCTTGGATCGTCGCCAGACGACATCGTCCGCGGTCCGAGCCCATTCGTTCGCCATCAGGTACCTGACTTCGCTTTCCGTCAAGGTGGCGCCGAAGGAGCGGCCGAGATCGGCCGTCGATGTTGCGTTGCCCAAGACTTTGCTGGCGCGCGTGCCATAGGCATGGGCGAGACGATTGGCGTGCGATTGCGCGAGAAACGGATAGTTGCGGATCAATTCGGCGCTCAGCGCCGCGACCGCAGATACATCCATGTCGCCGCCGGGCAGCGGCGCCTTGCCGGTCCAGCCCTCCTGCGCCTTTGTGCCGCGGAGATAAGGCGACAGCCGCTCCAGCGCCTCTTCGGAGAGGCGGCGATAGGTCGTGATCTTGCCGCCATAGATCGACAGTAGCGGCGCACCACCGGGCGTATCGAGCTCGAACACATAGTCGCGGGTCGCGGCCTTGGCTTCGCTCGCGCCGTCGTCATAGAGCGGACGCACGCCGGAGTAATTCCAGACCACGTCCTCGGGCTTCACCGGCTTGGCGAGATAGGCGCTGGCGGACGCGCAGAGATATTCGATCTCCTCCTGCGTCGCCTTCACCTTGGCCGGATCGCCGTCATAGTCGCGATCGGTGGTACCGATCAGCGAGAAGTCGTCCTGATAGGGAATGACGAAGATGATGCGGCCGTCGGCATTCTGGAAGATGTAGGCACGGCCGTGGTCGTAGAGCTTCGGCACCACGATGTGCGAGCCCTGCACCAGGCGCACCTTGGCGCGCGCGTTGACGCCGGCGCCTGACGCCAGGACCTGTTCGACCCAGGGACCGCCGGCATTGACCAGCACGCGTGACTGGATCGTGTCGCGGGCACCCGTGACGCTGTCTTCGACCGTAACGTGCCAGACGCCGTCGACCTGCCTGATCTCGACCGCGCGGGTGCGGGTGCGGATCTCGGCGCCGCGATCGGCGGCATCGCGCGCGGTCAGCGCAACCAGCCGGGCGTCGTCGACGAAGCAGTCGGAATATTCGAAGCCCTTGGTGTAGCGGCCCGGAATCAGCGGCTTGCCGACCACGTCGCGGGTCAGATCGACCGAGCGCGTCGCCGGCAGCAAATGCCGGCCGCCGATATGGTCGTAGAGGAAGAGGCCGAGCCGCAGCAGCCAGGCCGGGCGCAGGCCGGCGTGGTGCGGCAAAACGAAACGCAGCGGCCGAATGATGTGGGGCGCGATCTGCCAGAGGATTTCGCGCTCGATCAGCGCCTCGCGCACCAGACGAAACTCGTAATATTCGAGATAGCGCAGACCACCATGCACGAGCTTGGTCGACCAGGACGACGTCCCGCTGGCCAAGTCATTCATTTCACAGAGGAAAACAGAGTTACCCCGGCCCGCTGCATCGCGCGCGATGCCGCAGCCATTAACGCCGCCTCCAATGATGGCGAGGTCGTAAATCTGATCCAAAGAACGCTTCCCCCGGCAACCGCCTTCGCTTTGACGGTTTTACTTTCGGATTGAAGTAAATCACAACCAAAAACGAAAGCAAAGTGAAAACAGGGAACTTTCGCTGGGGATTTTTTGGGCGGAGTGCTCGCGGTCAGGGCTTTTGGGGAGGACGGGACGAGAAACGCTTGGGGTGACGCCAGGCAAGGCGGTGGTGGGCGATCAGGGACGCTGTGGCGATCGTCCGACGCGCAATTCCGGCAGAGCCTTTTCGGGATAGTAGGTACGGCGAACTTCACCGCCTACCCGCTTGGCGCAAGCTCGGCTGTCGCGCACAAAGTAGGCCGCGAGCAAAAGCACACCGGTCGACGCGACGAATGTATGACGGCTGGCGAACAGGACGTAAAAGACCAACGATGCGACGAAAAGGATCGCATACCATTTGAGCGCGAAGCGGAGATAGATTCGCCCGATCGAGCGATCCCTGTTCATCGGATCGCCCGATTGCCTGGCAGCGACGCCGACAGCACGAGAAAGAAGAGCGGAAAGAACACGAAGACCGCGGCATAGGCCCAGAGGTGTCCGCCGCCGAGCGCGACTTGCAGGGCGCTATATCCCGATGATTTTCGGTGCGCCAGGAGTGCCCAGAATGCAAAGCAGAACAGCGGCATCGTGAGATACTTCCACTGCTCTCGCCAGTCGCGGAGGATGGTCGCGAGATCGCCAAGCAATGCAATCAGGAACAGGGAAAACGTGACGGCGTAGAGCGAGACCAGCGGCAGGAAGAGGTGCTCGAACCTCATTTGCGCGGCTGCTTCAGCCGACACCGGGATGCCGTCCGCAAACAGGCTGCCGAACGGCGGGATTGCGAACAGCCGCATGTCAAAGCCCATCGCCTGGCCAAGCCAGAACAGGACGATCGCCACCAGGCCGATTACCGACTGCGCGAGGAAGGCCCCGCTCGCGATGCGCTGACACAGCGATCCCGAAAAGAAGATCCGCGACAGTCCGTAAAGCAGTTTCCCGCCACGGCCGTTCTGCTGTTCCAGTTCCGAAAGCCAAGCCGGGCGGCTCCCGCTGCCGAAGCGAAAGATGTCGACACGGACGCTCTTCGATGGCGGCTGGGTCTCACCATCGAACGCGCGCATGACCACAAGCGCAGAAACACCGCCGGCCAGCGCCGTTGCGCACGCGGATGCGACGTTAAAGCCGAGGACAAACGAGACGACGCCGAACATCGCCGCCATGCCCAATGCCGTGACGATCTTGAATTGCGTGCTGACCAACGAACCGCTCCACCTCAGGCAGGCTACAGCAGCGGCCGAAAGGCATCCGAAACAGGTTCGCTAAAACTTGAGCGATCAAGCGCCTTGCGCGCTGCGCAGCGCCGCGGGTGCCGCGTCGGCACCGTTGTCGTCGAGATCGACTTGCGGCTTGTCCATCGCGACGACCACCTCGATGCCGCGGCTATGGCAGATATTGGCGAGGCCCGCGGGGAGCGGTGAATCGGTGACGAAGGTCTGGATCTGGCTCATATGGGCGATCCGCACCGGCGCGCTGCGGCGGAGCTTGGTCGAGTCAGAGACCAGCATCACGTTGCGCGCATTGGCGATGATCGCCTGCGCGACCTGCACCTCGCGATAGTCGAAGTCGAGCAGCGCGCCCTCCTCGTCGATCGCGGATGCGCCGATGATGGCGTAGTCGACCTTGAACTGGCCGATCAGCTGCGTCGCGGTGGAGCCGACCACGGCGCCGTCGGCGCGGCGCACCGTGCCGCCCGCCACCACCACCTCGATGCGCGGATGGCGGTACAGCAGCATCGCGACGTTGAGGTTGTTGGTGATGACCAGCAGATCCTCATGCGAGGTCAGCGCGCTCGCGACCTCTTCCGTGGTGGTGCCGATATTGATGAACAGCGAGCAGCCGTTCGGAATCCGTGCCGCCGCGGCAGCGCCGATCGCCTTCTTCTCCTCGGCGGCGACGAAGCGACGCGCCTCGTAGGCGAGGTTCTCGACGCCCGAGGCGATGATCGCGCCGCCATGGATGCGGGTCAGCGAGCGCTGGTCGCAGAGATCGTTGAGGTCCTTGCGGATGGTCTGCGCCGACACCTCGAATCGCTTGGCGAGGTCTTCGACCATGACCCGGCCGAACGCGCGCGCGATGTTGAGAATTTCAGTCTGGCGATGGGAGAGTCCGGCCACGGCGGCCCCCTTGAAACGGCGAGTCGCCCATGGTGCGACCGTTCGGCACGGAGGTCAACGTGCAGTGCCGTGTCAGGGACGGCCGGGCGAAGGTGGACGCTTCGCCCGGGCCACGCGCTATCGCGCAAAGGTGTTCTACGACGCCACCTGCATGGATTGACCGGTGAGCAGCCGGCGCGCCGCGCGCTCGGCCTCGCGGGCATTGCGGAAGATCTGGCCTTCAAGGCGGTCGAAAAGGTGCGATGCAGCAAAGAACTGATAACCACGCGTATCGCGCACCACGATACCCGCCGTCTGCGAACTCACTTCGATCACGTAACTGTCGGACATTGTAAGCCTCGGTTTGACTCCGGCCCGACAACGGAGTCGCTGGCTGTTTGTTCCTCAGTTATTTTGCGAGGCAAAGCGCCGGAATCCGATGCTTTTTGCAATCAAACCACGCTCCGGACTCAGTTTCGACGCGTTTGCTCCCGCGCCGAATCAGCGGCACTGGCGCGACGAATGTCAGGTCTCGATCGTGGCGCCATCGCGCTGGATCGGTTGCGGATGGCCCTGCTCGTCGATCGAGACATAAGTGAAATTGCCGTCGGTCACGAGGATCGACTGCTGCTCGCGACGGCGCAGCACCCAGGCCTCGAGATGTACCGTGATCGAGGTGCGGCCGATGCGCACGAGATTGGCATGGACGGAGACCAGATCGCCGACATTGACCGCCTTGCGAAAATTCATCGCGTCGATCGCGACCGTCACGGTGCGCGACTTCGCCACCTTTGAGGCGAACACACCGCCGCCGAGATCCATCTGGCTGAGCAGCCAGCCGCCGAAGATGTCGCCATTGGCATTGGTGTCGGCCGGCATCGCCAGCGTGCGGATGCAGAGATCGCCCTTCGGCTCAGCATCGTTGCTCAGCGGCGCGTGAACATGGGTGTCGGTCACTTGCGAGGTGGTCACCTGCGAATCGGTCACTTGAAGGCCTCCCAGCCGGGATCCGGCGCAAATCGTCCGCCGAACTTGCGCATCAAGGCCTGCATCGCCGACACCACATTGTCGACGCCGCGGCTGCGCGCATAGTTGAGCGGGCCGCCGCGGAACGGGGCATAGCCGGTGCCGAAGATCATCGCGCCGTCGACCATGTCGGGATTGTCGACGATGCCCTCGCGCAGGGCGGCGACGCAGACATTCGAGATCGGCAGCACCAGGCGGTCGATCATCTCATCGCTCACCCGGGGACCCGTCTCGGGCAACGGAGCCTTCTCCGCCTTGCCGTCCTTCCAGGTGTAGAAGCCCTTGCCGGTCTTGCGGCCGAGCTCGCCCCTGACGACTTTTTCGCGCAACCATGCGGGCGTCGGCGGCAGCGTATCGCCGAACTTCGAGCGCAACATGTCGCCAACATCGAGGCAGATATCGAGGCCAACCTGGTCAGCAAGTTCGATCGGCCCCATCGGCATGCCGAACTCGACCGCGGCCGCGTCGATCAGGCGCTGGTCGGTCTTCTCGTCCAGCATCATCATCGCTTCCAGCATGTAGGGCGTCAGCGCGCGGTTGACGAGGAAGCCCGGCGAGCTCTTCACCGGCAGCGGCAGGCGGTCGATGGCGCCGACGAAAGCGAGCGCCTCCTTGAGCATGCCGGTATCGGTGCCGTCATGGCTGACGACCTCGACGAGTTGCAGCCGCGACACCGGGTTGAAGAAGTGCAGGCCGAGCAGCCGCTCCGGCCGTGCCAGCGTGGTGCGCAGATCCTGCAGCGGGATGCTCGACGTATTGGTGGCGAGGATCGCGCCCTGTTTCATCTTCGGCTCAAGGGAAGCATAGACCTTCTGCTTCAGCTCGAGCTTTTCCGGCACCGCCTCGATGATCAGATCGGCGTTGCGGACGCCCTCGCCGTCCATGTCGGGAATCAGGCGGTCGAGCGCGTCGCGCTGGTCGATCCGCTTGCGCATGATCTTGCCGTACAGCTCCGAAGCCCGCTTCATCGCGCCCGCGATCGGCTCGGCCTTCATGTCGGCGAGCGTCACCCGCATGTCCTGGTTGGCGCACCAGGCCGCGATATCGCCACCCATCGCGCCGGCGCCGATGACATGGACATGCGCAACCTTGTTGCCGCTGCCGGCGACCTTCTTCATCTGCTCGCGCAGGAAGAACACGCGGATCAGATTCTGCGCGGTCGGCGTCACCATCAGATTGGCGAACGAGGCCTTCTCCGCATTCAGCATCGCCGCGCGATTGCCGGCGTACTTCTCCCACAGATCGATCAGCGCATAGGGCGCCGGGTAATGCTTGCGTGGTGCCGCCTTCTCGGCCTCGCTGCGCATCCGCGAGGCGAGGAAACCGCGCGCCACGCCGAAATTGAGGATCGAGTTGAGCACGCCCGGACTTGCGCGCTTCAGCCGGCCGAACACCGCGTCCTTCACCGCGTTGCGGACATGGCGCTCCTGGGTGACGGCGTCGACCAGGCCGAGCGCCTTGGCGCGGCGCGCGTCGATGGTCTTGCCGGTCAGCATCAAGGTCATCGCCTGCATCGGGTTGACCAGCTCGGTGAAGCGCACGGTGCCGCCGAGACCGGGATGCAGGCCGAGCATCACCTCGGGGAAGCCGAACCGCGCGTCGTCGATCGCGATCCGCATCTGGCAGGCCAGCGCGACCTCGAGGCCGCCGCCGAGGCAGAAGCCGTGGATGACAGCGACCGAGGGCACGCGCAGCGCCTCGAGCCGGTCGATCACCGCATGGGCGCGGCCGATCGCGGTCTCGACCGCGCTGGAATCGCTGGCGCCGCGAAACTCATTGACGTCGGCGCCGGCGATGAAGCCGCTTGGCTTAGCCGAGCGCACCACGAGGCCGGTCGGCCGCTGGTTCTCGAGCGCCGAGACGATGGCATCGAGCTCCTCGAGCAGATCGGCGGACAGCGTGTTGGCGCTGGCGCCGGCGCGATCGAACAGCAGCCAGGCAATGCCGTCCTCATCGCGCGTCAGCTTGAAATTCCGGTAGGGGCCGTCGGCGACAGGCTTCGGCCCAAGTTCGAGCACGCGATCGGCGAGAACGTCTATGATCCGTGAATCCATGATCACACCGTCTCTATCAACATCGCGCCGCCCTGCCCGCCACCGATGCATTCGGTGGCGACGCCGCGCCTGGTGCCGAGCCGCTTCATCGCATTGACCAGATGCAGCACGATGCGGTTGCCGCTGGTGCCGACGGGATGACCGAGGCTGATCGCGCCGCCGTCGACGTTGAGCTTGGCGCGGTCGATCTCGCCGGCCGCGCCGTCGAGCCCGAGAATCTCGCGGCAGAATGTCTCGTCGTTCCACGCCGCGAGGCAGCCCAGCACCTGGGTGGCGAAGGCCTCGTTGAGCTCCCAGGTCTCGACGTCCTGCAAGGTCATGGCGTTGCGCTTGAGCATCGCGCTCGCCGACAGCACCGGGCCGAGGCCCATGATCGAGGGATCGAGCGCCGACCACTGGCTGTCGAGGATGACGGCCTTCGGCGTCAACCCGTGCTTGGCTACCGCCGTCTCCGACGCCAGGATCACCCAGGAAGCGCCGTCGGTGATCTGCGAGGAATTGCCGGCGGTGACCTGGCCCCAGGGCCGTTCGAACACCGGCTTCAGCTTCGCCAGCGTCTCGGGCGTCGAGTCCGGGCGGACGCCGTCGTCGTGGTCGTAGAACTTGCCGTCGCGGGAGAACGCGGTCTCGACCTCGCCCTTGAGAAAGCCTTGCTTCTGCGCGTTGGCCAGCCGCTGATGGCTCTCGGCAGCATATGCATCGGACTGTGCGCGCGTAATGCCGAACAGATGGCCGACCTTCTCGGCGGTCTGCCCCATGTTGAGCTCGGTGATCGGGTCGGTCAGTCCACGCTCCAGGCCGATGATCGGCTTGAAGTAGCTCGGCTTCACCTTCAGCGCCGCGGCGATCTTGGCACCTAGCCCCTTGGCGCCGGCAAAGCCGGCAAACCAGCGCACGCCGGAATTGGGCCAGACCAGCGGCGCGTGGCTCAAGGCCTCGGCGCCGCCGGCGAGGATCAGGTCGGAGGTCCCCTCGCGGATGTAGCGGTAGCCGGTGTCGATCGACTGCATGCCGGAGCCGCAATTGATCTGCACCGTGAAGGCGACCATCTCTTCGCCCATGCCGAGCCGGAGCGCCGCGACGCGTGCCGGGTTCATCTCGTCGGCGATCACGTTGACGCAGCCGAGGATCACCTGGTCGAAGGCGGTGGGCGCGAACGGCTGCCGGGCCAGCAGCGGCCGGCCGCATTGCACGGCAAGATCGACCGGGGTGAACGGGCCGGGACCGGAGCGCGCCTTCAGGAACGGCGTCCGGCTGCCGTCGACGATAAAGACTGGTCGCGCCATCAGCTCGCCGCCCTCTGGTCACCAAGCTCCTGGAAGAACTGATGCACGTCGGCGGATTTCTTGTAAATCGGGGACAGCGCCTCCGGCGCAAAATCATCGACCTCGATGACTTTGGCGACGGCCTCATGAGCGGCCGCGAGCTTCTCGCCGTCGGCCTCGGTGATGACGCCCTTCTTGACGGCATCCTTCCAGTCATGCAGCCGCGCCGCGCGCAACTGCTTGGCGGCGTCCTCGGCTTCGGTGACCAGGCGGAAGGCCTTCTCCAGCCGCGCGATGCCGCCGTCATCCTCGACAAAGGCGAGGTCCGGCGTCAGGCGATCGCGCGCAGCCGACGGCGACAGCACGAGCTGCGCGCATTGCTGCACGACGCGATCGGACGGGCCGGTGACGCGGGCGCCGAACGGCTGGATCAGGAATTTCAGCAGCCAAGCCACCGGGCGGTTCGGCAGATTGGCGAAGATTTCCGCAAAGCGGTTCTCGATGGTCTTGAAGCCGGATGCCATGCACCATTGGAGCGCAGGAAGATCCTCCTTCTGCCGGCCCTCGTCCTGCCAGCGCTTGAGCGCGGCAGAGAGCAAATAGAGCTCGGAGAGGATGTCGCCGAAGCGCGCGGAGAGCATCTCCTTGCGCTTCAGCGCGCCGCCGAGGGTGAGCAGCGCCATGTCGGCGCACAGCGCGAATGCCGAGGAATAGCGCGAGAGCTGGCGATAGAACTCGGTCGCATCGCCGGCATCCGGCGCCGGCGCGAACAGGCCGAAGCTCCAGCTGCGGCCCCAGGCGCGGAACATGGTCGCGAAGCTGTGGCCGACATGTTTCCAGAACGCGGTGTCGAACGCGGTGAGGCCCTTGTCGCGATCGGGCTCGCCGAGCGCGTTCATCTCCTGCAACAGATAGGGATGCGCGCGGATCGCGCCCTGCCCGAACACGATCAGGTTGCGGGTCAGGATGTTGGCGCCCTCGACCGTGATGCCGACCGGCACCGAGCGGTAGAGCCCGCCGAGATAATTCTGCGGCCCGTCGATCACGGCCTTGCCGCCATGGATGTCCATGGCGTCGTCGATCGCGATCCGCATCCGTTCGGTGGCGTGCAGCTTCATGATCCCGGAGATGACGGCGGGATGATGCCCCTCGTTCAGTGCCGCACAGGTCAACCGCCGCGCGGCGTCGAGCAGATAGGCCGTGCCGGCGATGCGGGCGAGCGGCTCCTCGATGCCCTCGAATTTCGAGATCGAGATGCCGAACTGCTCGCGGATGCGGGCATAAGCGCCGGTGGTGCGCGCGGCATAGGCAGCGCCGGCCGCCGACAGCGACGGCAGCGAGATGCCGCGGCCGGCGGCAAGCGCCGTCATCAGCATCTTCCAGCCCTGGCCGAGCCGCTCCTGGCCGCCGATGATGTAGTCGAGCGGGATGAAGACATCGCGGCCCCAGTTCGGGCCGTTCTGGAACACCTGCATCGCCGGCAGATGGCGGTGGCCGATCGAGACGCCGGGCAGATGGGTCGGGATCAGCGCGACGGTGATGCCGAGCTCTTCCTCGCTGCCGACGAGGTGATCGGGATCATAGGCCTTGAACGCAAGCCCGAGCAGCGTCGCGACCGGGCCGAGCGTGATGTAGCGCTTGTGCCAGTTGAGCCTCAAGCCCAGCACCTCGCGGCCTTCGAAATTGCCCTTGCAGATGATGCCGGTGTCGATCATCGAGGCGGCATCGGACCCTGCCTCCGGGCTGGTCAGACCGAAGCATGGAATGTCCTGTCCGGAGGCGAGGCGCGGCAGCCATTTGTCCTGCTGCTCCTTGGTGCCGAAGCGCATCAGGAGTTCACCCGGCCCGAGCGAGTTCGGCACCATCACGGTGACGGCCGCGGTCAGCGAACGCGACGAGATCTTGCGCACCACTTCGGAATGCGCATAGGGCGAGAAGCCGAGGCCGCCGAATTCCCTGGGGATGATCATGCCGAAGAATTTCTTGGCCTTGATGAAGGCCCAGACCTCGGGCGGCAGATCGCGCCATTCCCAGTTGATCTTCCACTCGTCGAGCATCCTGCAGAGCTCGTCGACCGGACCGTGCAAGAAGGCTTGCTCTTCGTCGGTCAATCTGGCCGGCGCGAACGCCAGCAATTTCGACCAGTCGGGATTGCCGGTGAAGAGATCGGCGTCCCACCAGACGTCGCCCGCTTCCAGCGCCTCGCGCTCGGTGTCCGACATCGTCGGCAGCACGCCACGCGCCCAGGAGAAGATCGGTTTTGTCATATAGTCGCGGCGGAAGCTCATGGCGGATCCTCATGAAACGGCGGCGCGGATGGGTGATCTTATCGGAAAGTGCCGTTCACCGGTGAACACTTCGCTGTTCAAATAAAGCGAAATTGACGCGGCCCCGGCGCCATTCTGTTAACGGCAGGCCACGCGTTCAGTTCCGAAAGCTGAGGTGCGACAATCAGGTAGCAGGGGATGGCGCAGACGCCATCCCCGCGCAGGACGAGCTAGGCGGGCCCTGCTCCCTGGGTTGCGGTATAGACCGCGTAGAGCGACTGGCTTGCGGCCATGAACAGGCGGTTGCGCTTGGGGCCGCCGAAGGTGATGTTGCCGCAAACCTCGGGCAGCCGGATGCGGCCGAGCAGCTTGCCTTCCGGCGACCACACCGTCACGCCGCTGTAACCGACCGCGCGGCCGGCATTGCTCGAGCACCAGACATTGCCGTTGACGTCGCAGCGGATGCCGTCCGGTCCGCACTTCACGCCGTCGATCGTGAAATCGCTGAACCGCTTGCCGTTGGAAAGCTTGTTGTCGGCGCCGACATCGAACACGAAAACGTCGCCCTTGCCGCCGGGGCCGCTGTCGCCCGGTCCCTTGCCGGTCGAGACCACGTAGAGCTTCTTGTAGTCCGGCGAAAAGCAGAGGCCGTTCGGATCGGGCACCTGGTCCTCGCTGACCACGAGATCGACACGGCCGGAGGGATCGATGCGATAGCAATTGGTCGGCAGCTCGCGCTTGGCCGGCATGAAGCCCGCCGGCTGGCCGATCCGGGGATTGAGCTTGCCGGCCGGATTGCCCGGGCCACCCGCGGCGTCGGGTTCGCCCTCATAGAGCTGCCCGCCATAGGGCGGATCGGTGAACCAGTAGCTGCCGTCGGGATGCGCGACGACGTCGTTCGGCGAGTTCAGCCGCTTGCCTTGATAGTTATCGGCGAGCACGGTCGCGGTGCCGTCATTCTCGCAGCGCGTCACACGGCGGGTGAGATGCTCGCAGGACAGCTGGCGGCCCTGGAAGTCGAACGAATTGCCGTTCGAATAGTTCGACGGCATGCGGAAGACGCTGACATGGCCGTCGTCTTCCGACCAGCGCATCTGCCGGTTGTTCGGGATGTCGCTCCACAACAGATAACGGCCCTGCGAACTCCAGGCCGGGCCTTCCGCCCACAACAGGCCGGTGTGGAGGCGCTTGATCGAGGTGTTGGGCTGGGCAAGGTCGTTGAAGGATGGGTCGACCGCGATGATGTCGGGGTCCCAGAAATAGGTGGTCGGCGCACCGCGCGGACTGAAGTCGCGCGGCGGGCTGGTGATCGTCGTCGGCGGCCCGACCGGCGCGGGCGCATTCTGAGCCAGCGCGCTGCCGATGCCCGCGACGGCGGCGGCGGAAGCCGCCAGCCCCTGAACCAGCGTGCGTCGTGAAACGTTCGGATCGCGTTGTTCTTCGTTCGGATCGCGCCGCGGTTGGCGTGTCATCGCATCCTCCCACTCTGTTGGCCGGCCGTTGATCCGGCCTGGCGGGTGGAGGTTAGACTGCTCCCGGAGAGGTTGCGAGTGACGGTTTTTCATCCCCGCGCGCGGAAATTTCACATTGTTGTGGTGCGGGCTGTCGTTGCGGCGCGACGTCTCTTACCTCGCCCCGCTTGCGGGGAGAGGTCGGATTGCTTCGCAAGATGCAATCCGGGTGAGGGGTACAGGTCTCACGACGATCATAACTGGTGGAAGCAGCCCCTCACCCTACCCTCTAAGAGCGAGCTTCGCTCGTCTCGACCCCGCAAGCGGGCGAGGGAGAAGGAAGAGCTAATCCGGCCGGATCATCTCGAACATGTTTTCCGGCTTGATCTCGAAGTAGTCGCCGCGGCGGCCGGCGCGGACGATCGGGTGCGCGAGACCGGTCTGGTAGACGCCGTCCTTGATGAAGGCCTTGTCGATGTGGACGGCGACGACCTCGCCAAGCGTCAGCCAAGCCTCGGCCTTCTTGCCGTCGGCGCCCTGGAGCTGGACGATCTGGCTCACCTTGCATTCGAACGACACCGGGCTTTCTGCGACCCGCGGCACGTTGACGAGCTTGCCGGCAACCTGCGTGAGTCCAGCGAGCTTGAACTCGTCGACATCGCGCGCGACGTGCGCCGCCGTCGCGTTCATGTGCTTGGCGAGATCCATCGTCGCCAGATTCCAGACGAACTCGCCGGTGTCCTGGATGTTGGCGACGCTGTCCTTCCGGTTGGTGGAGGAGAAGCCGATGATCGGCGGCACGTAGCAGAACGCGTTGAAGAAGCTGTAGGGCGCGAGGTTGACGTTGCCGCCCTTGTCGCGCGAGGAGATCCAGCCGATCGGCCGCGGCGCGACGATGGCGTTGAACGGGTCGTGCTTCAGGCCGTGGCCGTTCTTCGGCTCGTAGAAATGCAGGTCTTTGGCAGTCACGGGGGGGCCTCTCGTCATTCCGGGATGGTGCGCTAGCACCAGACCCGGAATCTCGAGATTCCGGGTTCGATGCTTACGCATCGCCCCGGAATGACAAGGAAGTCAACTGACGAAAATGTCAGCCCTGGCGCGCAAGGGCTGGCGCTCAATTGGCGCGGCTGCGCGGCGACAGGCCGGCGATCACGAAATCGATCATCTGGTCGATGGTCGGGCCCGGCTTGGTGGCACATTGGGCGATCATCTGCGGGTGGAAGAACCGCATCATCGCCGTGCAGGCGCACAGCGAGGCGAGTTGCAGGTCCGTGATCTCGAACTCCCCCGACGCGGCTCCTTGCGCGATCACCTCGCCGATAATGGAGGCGATGCACTCCATATGGGCGACGCAGACGTCCCAGTCCTCCTGCATCGCGATCTCGACCATCTCGTGCAGCTTGGAGTCACCGACATAGCGTTCGGTGTTCATGCGATTGATGGTCGTCATCAGCTGGCGCAGGCGCGGCGCCGCCGGCCCCTCCGAGCGCGCGATGCGCTGGGCCTCGATCTCGACCTCGCCCATCAGGCCGCGGGCCACGCTTTCGTGGATCGACTTCTTCGAATCGAAGAAGCGGTACACGTTGGCGGGGCTCATCCGCAGCTCTTTGGCGATGTCGGCGACCGTCGTCTTCTGGTACCCGATCTGCCGGAACAAGCGCTCCGCCACCACGAGAATCCGCTCGCGGGTGTCGGTTTCGCTATGTTCCGAGATCAGTGTCATGTTGGCCTGCTCAATCTTCAATTATTCGGCCGCCTCAGCAAGCGGAAATGCGCGTTGCGCATCGCCGGCATGCTGCGGCGCAGTATCGGCTTGCTCGGAGCCGCTCTCCTCGAGGGTCTTGCGGAACCAGAGGGCGTAAAGGCCCGGCAGATACAGCAAGGTCAGGAAAGTCGCAACAAACAAACCGCCCATGATGGTGATCGCCATCGGGCCCCAGAACGCCGAGCGCGACAGCGGGATCATGGCGAGGATGGCGGCCAGGGCCGTCAGCACCACCGGCCGGGCGCGCCGGACGGTGGCTTCGACGATCGCCTCGCGCCGGGTCAGGCCGGACGCAACGTCGCTCTCGATCTGATCGACCAGGATCACGGCGTTGCGCATGATCATGCCGGCAAGCGCGATCAGGCCGAGCAGCGCCACGAAGCCGAACGGCTGGTTGGCGACGTTGAGCCCGAGCGAGGCGCCGACGATGCCGAGCGGCGCGGTCAGGAACACCAGGAACAGGCGCGAGAAGCTCTGCAGCTGGATCATCAGCAGCGTCAGCATCACCATCACCATCACGGGGAAGAGGATGAAGATCGACGCATTGCCCTTGGCGGATTCCTCGAACGCTCCGCCCGGCTCGATCCGGTAGGCCGGCTCGAGATGGGCCTGGATGTCCTTCAGCTTCGGCGAGATCTGGTTGGTGACGTCGGGCGCCTGCACGCCGTCGACGACATCCGACCGCACGGTGATTGCCATGTCGCGGTTGCGCCGCCACAGGATCGGCTCCTCATGCGCGTATTCGATCTTGGCAATCTGCTGCAGCGGCACGGCGACGCCGTTGCGCGTGGTGATGGTGAGATCGCCGACGCGGCCGAGATCGAGCCGCTCGGACGGTACCGCGCGGGCGACCACGCCGACCTTCTCGATGCCGTCGCGGATCGTGGTGACCGGCGCGCCCGAGATCAGCATCGCCAGCGCCTGCGAGACGTCCTGCGGGGTCAGGCCGAGCGCGCGCGCCCGATCCTGGTCGACGGCGAGCTTCAGGTAGGGCGACTGCTCGTTCCAGTCGAGCTGGACGTCCTTGACGTTCTTGTTCCGGCGCATGACGTCGCGCACCTGGTAGGCGATGTCGCGCACCTTGTTGGCATCGGGGCCGATCACGCGGAACTGGACCGGGAAGCCGACCGGCGGACCGAAATTGAAGCGGTCGACCCGGACCCGCGCCTCGTTCAGCGCGCCATCGGCGGCGGCCTGCTCGATCTTGGCCTTGACGCGCTCGCGCGCCTCGACGTTCTTGGCGAGGATCACGATCTCGGCAAAGGCCTCGTTCGGCAGCTGCGGGTTGAGGCCGAGCCAGAAGCGCGGCGAACCCTGGCCGACATAGGCGGTGTAGGTCTGGATGTCGTCATCGCCCTTCAGCAGCCCTTCGGCCTTCTTCACCGTCTTCTCGGTGACGTTGAAGGCGGTGCCCTCGGGCAGCCGCAGCTGCAGGAACAACTCGGGCCGCTCCGACAGCGGGAAGAACTGCTGCTGGACGTGGCCGAACGCAACGATGGAGGCAACGAAGACGCCGACGGTCGCCGCCACCACCTTGATGCGGTGATCGACGCACCACTGCACGACGCTGCGCAACCCGCGATACATCCGCGTCTCGTAGATCGCGTGCGGATCGTGGTTCTGGTGCACCTTGATGTTGGGCAACAGCTTGACGCCGATATAGGGCGTGAAGATCACCGCGACGAACCAGGACGCGACCAGCGAGATCGCCACGATCCAGAAGATGCCGCCGGCATATTCGCCGACCGCAGAATTGGCAAAGCCGATGGGGAGGAAGCCAGCGGCCGTGACCAGCGTTCCCGTGAGCATCGGAAACGCGGTGGATTCCCAGGCAAAGGACGCCGCCTTCATGCGGTCCCAGCCTTGCTCCATCTTCACCACCATCATCTCGACCGCGATAATGGCGTCGTCGACCAGAAGGCCGAGCGCAATGATCAGCGCGCCGAGCGTGATGCGGTGCAGGTCGAGCGACATCGCGTTCATCACGATGAAGACGATACCGAGCACCAGCGGCACCGACAGCGCGACCACGATGCCGGTGCGCCAGCCGAGCGCGACAAAGGAGACGAACAGCACGATCGCGAGCGCCTCGACGAAGGAGTGCACGAACTCGCCGACGGCGTGCTCGACCACCTTGGGCTGGTCGGCGATCTGCTGGATATCGACGCCCTGCGGCACCGCCTTCAGGAACTCGGCGGTCGCCTTCTGGACCTCCTTGCCGAGCTCGAGGATGTTGGCGCCCTTGGCGGTGACGACGCCGATGCCGAGCGCCGGCTTGCCTTCCTGACGCACCACGAAGCTCGGCGGATCGACATAGCCGTGGCTGACGGTCGCGATATCGCCGAGCCGGAACACGCGGCCGTTGCTCTCGACCGGCGTCTCGGCAACCGCCTTGACGCCATCAAGCGCGCCGGTGACGCGCAGCGGCACGCGCTGCGATGAGCTCTCGACGGTGCCGGCCGGGGTGACGTTATTCTGCTTGGCGAGCGAGTCGAACAGCGCTTGCGGCGTGATGCCGAGCGTCGCCAGCTTGGCATGCGAGAACTCGACGAAGATGCGCTCGTCCTGGGTGCCGTAGAGATCGATCTTGGTCACGCCGGGCACCTTCAGCAGGCGCTGGCGAAAACCCTCCGCGACCTTCTTGAGCTGCGCATAATTGGCGCCGTCGCCGGTCATCATATAGAGGATCGAATCGACGTCGGAGAATTCGTCGTTGACCACGGGACCGAGGATGCCGGAGGGCAGCTCGCCCTGCACGTCGACCAGCTTCTTGCGCAACAGATAGAAGAGGTAGGGCACGTCCTTCGGCGAGGTCGAATCCTTGAAGGAGACCTGCATCGCCGTGAAGCCCGGCTTGGAATAGGTCTGCACTTTGTCGAAGAACGGCAGCTCCTGCAGTTTCTTCTCGATCGGATCGGCGACCTGCATCTGCATTTCCTGCGAGGTCGCGCCCGGCCACATCACCGAGACGTTCACCACCTTGACGGTGAAGAACGGATCCTCGGCGCGGCCGAGCTTCTCATAGGAGAAGAAGCCGGCGGCGCCGAGAATGATCATCAGGAACAGGACCAGCGTCGGATGGCTGACCGCCCAGGCCGAAAGGTTGAAGCGCTTCATCGAACTCTCCAAGTTCTAGACCAGTCCCAGAACCGTTTCCGCTGCGATTGCGAGGGTTAGAACGACAGCGACGACACGACCCGCACCTTCTGGCTCGGATCGAGTTTCTGCACACCGAGGGCGACCACCTTGGCGCCATCGTCGACGCCGCCCGAGATGACGACGTTGTTGCTCTCGTAGGCCTTCACCTTGACCGGCTTCAGCGCGATGTCGCCCTTGTCGTCGACGATGTAGAGCGAGGGATCGCCGCCCTGGCTGTACAGCGCCGACAGCGGCAACTTGGCGACGCGCTCGCTCGCCTTGTCGGCCAAGGTCAGCGTCGCGGTCATGCCGAGCGAAACCGCCTCGTCGGCGTCCGGCAGCGAGAATTTTGCGAGATAAGTACGGGTGGCGGGATCGGCCTGCGGCGCGACCTCGCGCAGCCTGGCGGCATAGCTCTTCTTGGCGTCCGACCACAGCGTCACCGTGGCTACGCCCGACCTGGCACGAGCGAGAAGCGTCTCGGGGATCGCGACGACAGCTTCCTTCTCGCCAAGTCGGGCGACACGGATCGAAGCCTGGCCCGCGGCAACCACCTGGCCGGGCTCGATCATGGTCGCTGTGACGACACCCCGGGTGTCGGCCACCAGCGTTGCGTAAGAGAGGGAATTCTTGGTCAGCTCGACCGAACGCTCGGCGCGGTTCAGTCGGGCGCGGGCCTCGTCGCCGGCGGCCTTGGCGGAGTCGAGCGCCGCATCGGTGGTCCAGCCCTTGGCCTTCAGATCCTTGGCGCGCTGCTCGGCGGCCGCGGCCTGCGCCAGCACGCCGGTGGCGGCGCGGAACTCCGCCTCGGCCTGCTCGGCCTGCAGCTTCAGGTCGACCTCGTCGAGGGTGGCCAAGGGCTGGTCGACGTCGACTGTCTGTCCGACCTCGACCAGCCGCTTGGCCACCTTGCCGGCAACCCGAAAGCCCATATCGGCTTCGATACGGGGCTTGATGGTGCCGACAAAGCTGCGCTCAGGGGTTTCGGCTTCATAATGGACGGTCGCCACCAGAACGGGGCGCCCCGGATCGGCAACTTCGGCCGCCTTTTCATTGCAACCGGTCAGCGCGAACACCGCAAATGCCAACGATGCTCCCGTCAAGAGCCTGTAATAGCTCGAGAAAACGGAACGAACGAACATCTGAAATCTCCATCGGGCTGACGACTGATGAAGAGTATCGATTTATCACTGATGAATGTCAATATTCGTCAGTGATAACCAATTCGTGAGCGAGGGTCGGATTTGGCGGTGCAGAGTTCGGAAAATGCGTAGCCCGGATGAAGCCAACGGGTCGCGCGAACGCGCGCCCGATGACCGGCTCAGCGAAATCCGGGACCTCACCGGTGGCGTGAGGATACCCGGATTACGCTACGCTTCATCCGGGCTACAGCATCGACGGTCCGTAGGATGGGTAGAGCGCAGCGAAACCCATCAACTTGCCGCGGGTGCCATGATGGGTTTCGCTTCGCTCTACCCATCCTGCGAAGGTCTACGCAGTTGTCGCTACTTCGCGCCGGCGAACTCGGTCTTGGTCTCGTGGCTGCCGAGGAAAACCAGCAGGCCCGCGGCAAGCGGCAACAGCGAGAGCACCAGCAGACCGGTCGACGTGCTTCCGGTGGCTTCCTTGACCCAGCCGATCAGATAGGGCCCGCCGAAACCGGCGAGGTTGCCGATCGAGTTGATCAGCGCGATCGCGCCGGCCGCGGCGGTGCCGGAGAGCCAGGCGGTCGGCAGCGTCCAGAACACCGCGAAGGTGCAGAACACGCCGATCGCGGCGACCGTCAGCACCACCATCGTCATGACCGGATCGGTGATGTAGCTGGAGACGGCGAGCGCCAGCGCCGTCAGCAGCAGCGGCGCGCCGACATGGAACACGCGCTCGCGCGTGGCATCGGAACGGCGCGCCCACAGGATCATCGCGACGGTGCCGAATGCGTACGGAATCGCGGTGACGAAGCCGGTCTGCGCATTGGTCAGCCCGAACGCCTTGACGATCTGCGGCAACCAGAACTGCATGCCGTAGAGCGAGGCGACGAAGCCGAAATAGATCGCACTGAGCGCCAGTACCTTGGGCGAGGACAGCGCCTCGCCCAGCGTGAAATGCTTCGCCGCCTGCTTGGCCGCGACCTCGGCGTCGAGCTTCGCCTTGAGCCACGCCTTCTGCTCGGCCGAGAGCCAATCGGCCTTCTCCGGCCGGTCGGTCAGATAGAACCAGGTAACGATGCCGAGCAGCACCGAGGGAATGCCCTCGATGACGAACAGCCACTGCCAGCCCTTCAAGCCCATCACGCCGTCGAGGCCGAGCAACAGGCCGGAGATCGGCGCGCCGATCACGGTCGAGATCGGCACCGCGAGCGCAAAGGCGGCGAGGAAGCGCGCACGATACTCGGCCGGATACCAGTAGGTCAGATAGAGGATGATGCCGGGGAAGAAGCCGGCCTCGGCCACCCCGAGGAAGAAGCGCAGCGCGTAGAAGCTGTGCTCGTCATAGACCGCCGCCATCAACGCCGAGAGGATGCCCCAGCTCACCATGATGCGGGCGATCCACCTGCTGGCGCCGAACCGCTCCAGCGCCAGGTTGCTCGGCACCTCGAAGATGAAATAACCGATGAAGAAGATACCGGCGCCGAACGAGAACACCACCGGCGAGAACTTCAGCTCGCTGTTCATGGTGAGCGCGGCGAAACCGAGATTGACGCGGTCGAGATAGGAGAAGAAGTAGGCCAGGATCAGGAACGGGATCAGCCGCCAGGAGATCGCGCGGATCGTCGACGTCTCGATCTCGCTGCGGGCGCCGCGATCGGGCGCGATGGTTGCTGTCTGGCTCATGAGCTTTCCCCGGGTGTTGCTTGCCGTGAGGATTATTGGCTGGCCACGCATTGAGCAATGGCAAAAACTCATAGCTCACAGCGCAAACGGGAACCCTGTGCGTTTTGTGCACGGCGTCGTTGCGAGCGAAGCGAAGCAATCCACTTATCCGCTTGTGGCGCGATGGATTGCTTCGCGGAGCCTGTCATCGGGCGCGCGTTCGCGCGACCCGGTGGCTCGCAATGACGGAGAGCCAGCCCTATTCAGCCAGCTGGAAGCGCTCGAAGCGGTCGAGCTCTTCCTCGATGCGCCGCTTCAGCTCCTTGCGTGCCGCCTGCTTCTTGCCGTTGCCGACCCAGCTCCATTTCTGCATCAGGAGCTTCTTGTTTTGCCGGTCGGTCTTCAGGTCGAGGGCGGCGACGATCTCGTCGCCGACCAGCACCGGCAGCGCGAAATAGCCGAACAGGCGCTTCTCCTTCGGCACATAGGCCTCGAAACGGTGGCCATAGCCGAAGAACAGCTCGGTGCGCTTGCGCTGGATGATCAGCGGATCGAACGGCGAGAGGATGTGAACCAGAGTGGGATCACCCTCGCCGGTCGCTTCCAGCACCTCGGGCCGAGCCCAATGTTCCTGCTTGCCGGCGCCTTCCAGCGCGACCTGGACCAGCTCCTTGCGGCGCAGGCGCGCCTCGATCAGGCTGCGCACCGCCTTCTTGCTCGGCGCGTCGAGATGGCAGATCGAATCCAGGCTGACGATGCCCTGCGAGCGCAGCGCGCGGTCAAGCAGATAGGCGGTCCGGGCCGAGGCCGGGGCCGGCTTCGGCGGCTTGTCCCAGCCGAAGTGCCGGGTCATCAGCTCGTAGGTCTTCAGCATGCCGGCACGCTCGCTGATCGTGACCACACCGCCATAGAAGGCGAGCTGCAGCGCGCGCTTGGAGGGCTTCCGGCTCTGCCAGAGATGCTCTTTCTCGGTCAGCACGTCGTCGTCGATGTCGCGGATGGTCAGCGGACCGGCACGGAGCAGCCGCAGCACCTTGCGCGTATCCGCCGGGGTCACCGACGAGAACCATTTGTGGCCCTCGCGCTTATGCGCCTTCATCGCCGGCAGGAAGATGCCGATGTCCTTGGACGGAATGTAGGACAGCGCGTGCGTCCAGTACTCGAACACGCTCTTGTCCCGGCTCTGCGCCTGCTTGAGGTCGGCGCGGCGGTAGTCCGGAATGCGGGTGAACAGGATGTGGTGATGGCAGCGCTCGATCACGTTGATGGTGTCGATCTGCACATAGCCGAGATGATCGACGGCGGCCGCCACCGCTGACGCCCCCTCCCCGAACGGCGCCTTTGTATCGAGCCGCTGCGCGCGCAGCCAGATGTGGCGGGCGCTAGCATTGTTCAACGAAAGGGGTTCGGCGGCGCGGGGCATTGCCCCAGCAATGTAGTGAGATTCGCGCCGCTGTGGAGAGCCGCGCGAGGGAAATCAGCTCCGCATCATTCGGAGCGGCTACGTCGATCCGACGACCCGCCGCAACCACGGAACGTCCCCGACCGCCGCGGCCAGGGCCGCGCTTTCCTCATGGAAGATGCGGAACGAATGACCGCCAACCGGAAACCAGCCGCGGCCGTCTTCGACGTCCCGCCGATATTCTTCGAAGCCGATGCTGCCGTCCGGGCGCAGGAAGATATCGACGCAGCGCGAGGCGTCTTCGTCATTGATCGAGCGGAGGACGCGATTGACGTGGGCCATGATGTCCTCGCTCCCCCGTCTGCCTGCCTGGCGCAAGGCGGGACGGCGCACCGAACCGTGACCCAGATCACATTCTGGGCTTTGAACCGGTCCTATTCTCCCAGCATCAAAACGACAGCAAGCCGGATTGGCTAGCCCGACATTTGAGGACGAAAACCATGACCCGTTCTTTTTCCCTGTCACTTCTGACAATCGGCGCCGCGCTGTCGATGACGGCGGGCGTCGCACTGGCCGGCAGCGAGGCCGTTCCGGCCGCCCAGATCCTCAATGCGCTGAAGCCGAAGTCGGCCACCCGCGGCCTTTCCGCCGGCACGCAGGTCGACCTAGCGGCTTCCGCCAAGGAGGCAAGCTTCCTCAACACCGTCCGCAACCGGCAGACCCGTTCGTTGTCGCGCGTTGAACGCCAGGAGATCGCCGAGATCGCGGCGAACAAGCCGAAGATCGATCTGGAGATCCACTTCGACTACAACTCCGCCGACATCAGCAAGGGCTCGACCCAGGCGGTGCAGGAGCTCGGCAAGGCGCTGTCCGATGCCAGCATGAAGGGCTCGACCTTCGTCGTCGCCGGCCATACCGACGCGATCGGCGGCGAGGCCTATAACCAGGACCTGTCGGAGCGCCGCGCCGACACCATCAAGAAATATCTGGTCGAGCATTACGGCTTGAACGGCTCGGATCTCGTCACCGTCGGCTACGGCAAGACCCGGCCGAAGGACCCGAGCGCGCCGATGGACCCGACCAATCGCCGCGTGCAGGTCGTCAACATGGATACCAAGACCGCGTCGCAGTAATCTCTTTGCATTCTCGATCCGCCTGCCGGTGCGGCAGGCGGATCAATCATATCCAGCTCTGGAACAGCATCAGCCGGTTGAACGTCGCCATCGACGTCTCGATGACAGCGGCCGTGACCGGCAGCATCGCAACAAACCCTGCGCATCCAACCGCGACGAACGCCCACAGCAGCCAACGCGGCGCACCCTTGCGCGTCAAGGCGTAGACCAGCACGAAACTCGCGGTGGTCGCCGACGGCAGATAGTAATAGATGAAACCGAGCGTGCGCGGCAGCAGCGCCCAGGCGAGATACGGGCCGAGGTAGAACGCCAGCACGAGAAATGCATCACGGCCGCGCCCGACGATCCAGTCGCGCAGCGCAATGATCACCGCGATCAATGCCGGCCACAGCACCAGCGGGTTGCCGAGGAACACGATCGCGGCGAACCTGTCATCGCCGACCTTCTCGAACAGGTACCAGACCGGGCGCACCAGGAACGGCCAGGACGGCCATGAGCTCATATAGGTGTGGCCCGCGATGGCGGCCGTGGTGTTGTCGGCAAAGATGCGGCGCTGCGCCTCCATGATATCCGTGAACGAGAGGCCGTAGAGCGGCACGAATGTCGCGAGATAGACGGCCGCCGGGATCAGCACGAAGCAGACGATGAAGTGTGGAAGACGAAAGTCCGGCCACAGCTCCGGCCGGTACCAATCCTCCGCATTGGCGTCGGCAAAGTGCGTGCGCCAGCCCTGCATCAGGCGGATCACCACGATAATCGCGATGCAGGTCGCGAGCACGAACAGCCCGCTCCATTTGCAGGCAGTGGCGAGCCCTGCGAAGAGTCCCGCCAGCGCAAAGGCGCAATGCGGTCTTGGTTGCCTGAAGCCGTGAACGAACGCCGCGATCGCGAACAAGCCGAAGGCGAGCGCGAAAATATCCAGCATCGCGATCCGCGACTGCACGAACAGCATCTGGTTGAAGAAGGCGAGCAGCACGGCAGCGACCGCGCGTTGCTGCGATGCGAACAGCGCAAGCCCACCGAGATAGACGCCGACCAGCGCCAGCGCACCGAACAGCGCCGCGGGATAGCGCCATCCGAGCGGCACGTCGCCGAACGCCTTGATCGAGACGGCGATGATCTCCTTGCCGAGCGGCGGATGCATCGGGTTGAGGATCGGGCCCTCGCGCACCGGCAGCAGCATCTGCCGCGCCGCCGGCACGTAATGCACCTCGTCGAAATAGAGCTTGCCCGGCGCGGTGATCCCGAGCAGCAGCACGACATGGGCGACGATGAAGACGATTGCCGCGACGACCGCCGTGCGCGCGGCGGGACTTCGCGGAACAGAAGGAGATTTGGATACGATGTTCAAAGGGCAAGCACGGTGCGAGGGGAACGCAGCTTGCGATAGTTATACGATATCGGCTGCATCCGCGATCCGTCGCCACGGTCATGTGACGGAACCATCGTGCCCATACTGACATGCCCCGCTTCATGCGGGGCATCCAGTACGCCTCGGCCTATCGGCCGATCATCGAAATCTCTGGAATGCTGGATCGACCGGTCGGAGCCGGGGCGATGACAGCGAAGCCGCACCTTACGCCGCCGCCTCGCCCTCATAGGCCCGGCGCAGACCTTCGATATCGAGCTTGATCATCCCGAGCACGGCCTGCATCACGCGCGCGGCGCCGCCGGCGTCTGAACTGCCGAGATACTGGCGGACCACCGCCGGCACGATCTGCCAAGCGACGCCGTAGCGATCGCGCAGCCAGCCACACTGCTCGGCCGTGCCGCCGGCCGCGAGCAACGCGTCCCACAGGCGATCGACCTCGGCCTGGTCGACACAGTCGATCGCGAACGAGACCGCGTGGGTATGCTCCATCCTCATCCCGCCGTTCAGCGCCATGAAGCGCTGACCGGCGAGCGTGAATTCGACCAGCAGCACGGTGCCGGCCTTTCCGCCGGGGCTGTCGATAACGTTCTTCTGGACGGTCTCGATCCGCGAACCGGGCAGCAGCGAGACGTAGAGGTTCGCGGCCTCCTCGGCCTCGCCGTTGAACCACAGGCAGGGAGATACCTTGGACATGCTTGAGCTCCTCGTGATGGCAGGATGCGATCAGGCGGTCGCCGCAGCGGACTGCGCCTTCATCGCCGCCTCGACGTCCATCCACATCACTTCCCAGATGTGACCATCGGGATCCTCGAAGCTGCGGCCGTACATGAAGCCGTAATCCTGCTGCGGCGACGGATCGGCGTTGCCGCCGGCGCCCGTTGCCTTGGTGACATAGCCGTCGACGGCGTCGCGGCTATCTGCGGACAGGCAGATCAGCACTTCGCTCGTGGTCTTGGTGTCGGCAATTTTCTTCGGGGTGAACTCGCGGAACTTGTCGTGCGTCAGCAGCATGACGTGAATCGTGTCGGAGATCACCATGCAGGAGGCGGTGTGGTCGGAAAATTGCGCGTTCTTGGTCGCGCCGATCGCCTCGTAGAACGCAGTCGCATGGGCGAGATTGCTGACCGGCAGGTTGACGAAGATCATTTTGGGATTGGCCACGCGAAGAACTCCTGTTGGCGGGGTTGTGCCCCGAGGACGAACCGCATAGCCGGATCCCGACATCGCCGTGCAGATTTTTATTGCGGCGTCCTGCCGCAGGGTGACGTCAGGTCACAATCGGCGCCGGCATGGTCAGGAATGCCCGCGTCACGTGCCAGAACAGCTCCCGATTGGTGGCAAGCGCCACCGAGTGGGCGGTGCCGGGCAGGATGATGAACTGCCGGTCGCCATTCGGCAGCTTGTTGAAGAACTCCTCGAGATCGGGGACCGCCGCGATCCCGTCATATTCACCGCGGACCAGCAGCACCGGCGCCAGCACCTTCTCAGGATGCACCACCGGCAGATTGGCGGTCATGTCCAGATAGGTGCCGGTCGGGATCTGGTCGCCGAACTGCATCTCGGCATCGGCCAGCACCTCGACCACGGCAGGATCCGACGTGCCGGGCCTGTCGCGGGTTGCGATCGAACGGATCATGTCGCGGTCGCGCTTGCGCATGTTGTGGCTGCGGTAATAGGCGAGTTGCTCGGCGCGCTTTGCCAGCGTCGGCGAGCCCTCGCCCTTGTAGGTGAAGGCCGCGAACACCAGCCGGTCGATACGCTCGGGCGCGGCCATCGCGAAAGCGCCGGCCCGCAACGCGCCCGAGGATTCACCGACGAAGTGATAGCGCCTCTGCCCGGTCTCACGCGCGATCACCTCGACCGCGGCCTTCAGATCCTCGACGCCGCTCGCAATATCCGCATTGCCCGAGGTGCGGCCGGACTTGCCGTAATTCTCGTGGTCCATGGTCCAGCAGTCGAAGCCGTAGCGGGCAAATGTGTTCAGCAGCGAATACTCGCCCTTGCCGGGCACCGTGAGGTCGAACACCCGTGATGTCACCGACGAGCCGTGCACGAAAAACACCACGGGCCGCGCCGGCTCGCCCGGCTTCGGCGCGCCGATCCGCTTGCGGAACATCCACAACGGGATGTCACCCTTCTTCGCCCAGTATTCGTTGCTCCATATTTCTCCTTCGGCAGGAACCGCGCTCGCGGCCTGCGCCCGCGCCGCGCCGAGCACGCCGGCAGCCGTTGCAACGCCGATGCCTTTGATCATGCTGCGCCGCGAATGGTCAGATGACATCATGGTTTGCTCCCTTCCGGATTTCTTCGTTCGAACCGGTGCGATCGAGCATAGCAGCGCGCATGTCCGGTTGCGCGACGGGCGCATCTCGCGTCCGCCAATCCGATGCACGATTTTGTGAACGCGGTTTCCGGCAAACCGCGCGGACGACGAACGGACTTGGTCCTAGTCTCCGCGGCGATCCGACCGGAAAAATCCGGCGAGAAGCGGGAGCGAAGAATGAGCAGCAATCTCACCGACGAAGAACTTGCCGCCTTGATGCCCTCCGAATTGTGCCGGCACCAGACGCCGATCCCGACCCAGATCGTCTCCAGCGACGAATTCTATCCCGACCCGCAGAACGAACGTCAGCGCGAGGTCGAGGCGCGGCTGCTTGCGATGGCCGACGATCTCGGCGGCAGGCAGGGCCTCGATCGCCGCAGATTCTTCCAGACCGCGGCCGGCATGGCCGCCTCCTTCGTCGCGATGAACCAGGTCTACGGGGAGTTGTTCGCTGTGACGCCGGCGGAGGCCGCGACACCCGCGATGGCGCAGGAGCGCGCCAACTCCCTGAAAGACCAGTTCATCATGGACATGCACACGCATTTCCTGCGCGACGACACCCGCATCATGGGTTTTGTGGAAATGCGCAAGGCGGTCGGCAAGGCCGGCTGGAACAAGGAGCTCAACGATCACGAGCAGACCATCGAGGATCTCAAGTTCAACAACTACAAGAAGGAGATGTTTCTCGATTCCGACACCAAGATCGCGCTGATCTCCTCGGCGCCGTCGGATATCGAGCAGGACTGGTTCCTGACCAACGAGCAGATGGCCGACGCGCGCAAGAATATGAACGACGAGGCCGGCTCGCGACGCGTGTTCTGCCACGCCATCTTCACGCCCGGGCAGCCCGGCTGGCTCGACAAGCTCGACGCCGCATTGGCGCTGAAGCCGGAATCCTGCAAGGGCTACACGATCGGCGACAACACCCACAAGGAGATCAGCCGCTATCCTTGGCGGCTCGACGACGAGAAGGTCGCCTATAAGGGTTATGAGAAGATGGTGAAGGCGGGCATCAAGAATGTCTGCGTCCACAAGGGACTGTTTCCACCCGGGATCGAGAAGCAGTATCCGAATCTGCGCGGCTTCGCCGATGTTGCCGATGTCGGCCGGGCCGCCAAGGACTGGCCGCAGCTCAACTTCATCATCTACCACTCGGCCTATCGCCATGTGGGCGGCGACCCGAAGGTGGCGCTCGCCGAGTTCGAGCGCACCGGCCGGATCGCCTGGACCTCCGACCTCGCCGACATCCCGGCGCAGTATGGCGTCAACAATGTCTATGGCGACGTCGGGCAATTGTTCGCGACCACGCTGGTCGCCGAGCCCAATGTCTGCGCCGCGCTGATGGGCACCTTGATCAAAGGGCTCGGCGTCGACCACGTCTGCTGGGGCACCGATGCGCTGTGGACCGGCGCGCCGCAATGGCAGATCGAGGGCCTGCGGCGGCTGGAAATCCCGGAGATGATGCAGAAGAAGTTCGGCTATGCACCGCTCGGCTCGGCCGACGGGCCGGTGAAGACGGCGATCTTCGGCGACAACAACGCCCGGCTCTACAACATCCAGCCAAAGCGCGCGATGCTCGACCTCAAGGGCGATCGCTTTGCGATGATGAAGGCGCAGTATGAGAAGGCAGGCCCCGAACCGTCGAATACGCGTTACGGCTATGTCGTGCCGAACGGTGTGATCGATCACCGGGTGTTTGTGTAAGTCTCACCCTCCGTCGTTCCGGGGCGACGCGCGAGCGTCGAGCCCGGAATCCACTTCGCAGCGATTGTTGCGGCTAGATGGATTCCGGGCTCTCGCTTCGCGAGCCCCGGAATGACGAAGCTATGGCCGCCTCTCGCCCTATCTCCCCGTGAAATTCGGCTTGCGCTTCTCGCTGAATGCCCTGGCACCTTCCTTGAGGTCGTCGCTGTCCTTGATGGCGTCGAGCTGCCGGCGCACCTCCGCGACCGTCTCCAGCGGTCCCTTCGGCATCGCGTCGCGCGCGAGCTTCTTCAGCGCCTGCACCACCAGCGGCGCGTTGCCGGCGATCTTGGCCGCCAGCTCCTGCGCGGCCACAAGGTGCTGGCCCGGCGGCGTGATCCGGTTGACGAAGCCGATCTGGTAGGCCCGCTCGGCCGACAGCTCCTCGCCGACAAGCAGGAACTCCATCGCGATCTTGTGCGGCATGCGCGCCAGCACCGAGGAGACGCCGCCACCGGTGGTGCCGATCTTGGCTTCCGGATAGACGAACCGCGTCGTCTCCGAGGCGACGCAGATGTCGGCCATCTGCACCAGAACGAAGCCGCCGCCCACCACCCAGCCCGACGTCGCCGCGATCACCGGCTTGTCGAGCTCGACGCCGAGCCCGGGCACCGCCTGCCACATATTGGCGGGGAAATCCCGGACGTCGGCACCGACACAGAAGTACTTCTCCTCGGCCGAGGCCAGCACCGCGACGCGGTCGTCGCTGTCGCGAAAGCGCCGCCAGGCTTGCTGCAGCTCGTCGCACAGCGCGTTGTTGAGCGCGTTGTGCGACGCGACGCGATCCATCGTGATGGTCGCGACGTGGTCGGCGCTCTCGTAACGCACGAGCGTCATGCTGGCCTCCTTGAACAGAATGCCTTTACGGTGGCACAGGGATGGCGAACACCGCCGTCATTGCGAGCGAAGCGAAGCAATCCATTTCGCCGCGCGTGGAGGCATGGATTGCTTCGTCGCTACCGCTCCTCGCAATGACGTGGTGAGAGTCACTTCTTCTCGTCGGGATGGCGGTGCACCGGGTCGACCCACAGCACGGTCTCCGGCTTCTCGATCGGCTCGATGTCGAGATTGATCGCGACCGCTTCGCCGTCGGAGCGCACCAGCACGCATTCCAGCACCTCGTCGCGGCTGGCATTGATCTCCTGATGCGGCACGTAGGGCGGCACGAAGATGAAATCGCCGGGGCCGGCCTCGGCGGTGAACTGCAGCTTCTCGCCCCAGCGCATCCGCGCCTTGCCCTTCACGACATAGATGATGCTTTCGAGATGGCCGTGATGATGCGCGCCGGTCTTGGCGTCCGGCTTGATGCTGACGGTGCCTGCCCACAATTTCTGCGCGCCGACCCGGGCAAAATTGATCGCGGCCTTGCGGTCCATGCCGGCGGTCGACGGCACATTCGGATCGAGCTGATTGCCGGGAATCACGCGGACGCCGTCGTGCTTCCAGCGCTCATCGTCGTGATGGTGATGGTCGTGGGAATGGGTGTGATCGTGGGAACCGCTCATCGTTCTTGCTTTCGTTGGCCTCATTTCGTGCGTGGAACGCTAGCGAAAAGCAGGCGCGCAGGCGAGCGGAAAATCGGAACGTTGCCAAATCGGAACATCGCCATGTGCTGGCGCGTTGTCTCAGCGTATTCCGAAGGAGTAATTTCATGGGTAGCACGACCGATAGGATCAAGGGCACGACCAACGAGGCGATCGGCAGGTTCAAGCGGCGTCTAGGCAAGGTCACCGGCTCTCCGGCGATGCAGGGCAGAGGCGCGATCCTGGAAGCCAAGGGTAAGGGACAGAAGGCACTCGGCGGCATCAAGAGGATCGTCGGCAGGGTGACCGCCGCGGCTCACTGGCCTCGCTGAACGGGAGATGACGCGGCCGCCCCATCGAGCCGGCCGTTCGAGCATTGGCGACGGTGATCAGCCGCGCGGGTGGGGATGTGCCAGCACATCCGGATGCGCCAGCACATCCGGATTGACGACGTTGGTCGGCGTGCCGGCCGCGTAAGCCAATATCTGGTCGAAGATGTCGGTGAACTGGATTTCGTACTCGTCGCGCGAAACGTAGCCGAGATGCGGCGTGCAGACCACATTGTCCATGTTGAGCAGCGGGTCCGCCGTGTCGCGCAGCGGCTCCTTCTCGTAGACGTCGATCGCGGCCATGCCCGGCCGGCCGGCACGCAGCGCATCGACCAGCGCGCCGGGCTCGATCAGCGGCGCGCGGCTGGTGTTGACGATCAGCGCGGTCTGCTTCATCCGCACGAGGTCTTCCGCCTTGACGATGCCGCGCGTCGCGTCCACCAGCCGCATATGCAGCGACAGCACGTCGCAGCGGGCAAAGAAATCCGCTTTGCTGGCCGCGGTCTCATAACCGTCGGCGCGCGCCTTCGCCATCGCCGGCTCGCGCGCCCAGACCAGCACGTTCATGCCGAACGCCTTGCCGTAACCCGCGACCACCGCGCCGATGCGACCATAGCCATAGATGCCGAGCGTCTTGCCGCGGAGCGTATGACCGACGCCGATCTGCCACTTGCCCGCCTTCAGCGCCGCCATCTGTTGCGGAATCGCGCGCATCGCCGCGAGGATCATGCCCCAGGTGAACTCGGCGGTGGCGTAGGACGGCGTATCGGCATGCTGGCTCGACGACACGATGATGCCGAGCCGCGTGCAGGTGTCGATGTCGATATGCGGATAGACGCTGCGCTGGCTGATCAGCTTCAGCTTCGGCAAACGTTCGAGCAGCGGGGTGCGGATCTGGGTGCGCTCGCGGATCAGGACCAGAGCGTCGGTATCGCGCAGCCGTTCGGCGAGTGCATCGACGTCCTGGACATGATCGTTCCAGATTTTGACGTCATACCCGTCGAGCTTGCGGTAGCAATCGAGGGTACGCAGCGTGTCGAAATAATCGTCGAGGATCGAAATCTTCATCGCTGCGCCCCTGTTGTTGCGGGCCGGTTACTTGACGCGCATCAGCCTATTTCACGCCAAGCAGTTCGACGTCGAACATCAGCGTGGCGTTCGGCGGGATCACGCCGCCGGCGCCACGCGCGCCGTAGCCGAGGTTCGGCGGGATGATCAGGGTGCGCTTGCCGCCGACCTTCATGGTGGCGACGCCCTCGTCCCAGCCCTTGATCACGTGGCCCTGGCCGATCGGAAACTCGAATGGCTCGTCGCGATCGACGGAGGAGTCGAATTTCTTGCCCTTCTGGCCGTTCTCGTAGAGCCAGCCGGTGTAGTGCATGACGCAGGTCTGGCCGGTCTTCGGCGAGGCGCCGGTGCCGACCTGGCTGTCGATGATCTGGAGGCCTGAAGCTGTGGTCATGGGCTTTCCTGCAGTTTGGGCCGTTGCCGTCCCGCTGACAACGGACGTGGAGACTGCCGCCGCAAGGCCGGCGAATGCAGTCTTGATGATCGTGCGTCGGGAAGATCGCATCTTGCACCTCTCGTGAAGGACGGCCGTCTCTAGCCCAGCGCGGGCCAAATCCCTAGCCATTTTTCAGTGACCGGCCATGCCGCCGTCGCGGTCCAGCGCAAAATCGTCAAGCAATGGCGACGACGCGCCTGCGATCAGATCGCCGATCAATTGCGCCGCCAGATAGGAGAAGGTGATGCCGTTGCCGCCATAACCATACGCGGCATAGACGCCCTTCGCACCGGACACCGGGCCGATCAGCGGCAGGCCGTCGCGCGTGGTATCGAACGTCCCCGCCCAGCGATAATCGATCTCGGTTTCGGCAAACGGCCATAGCGCGGCAAGGCGCTTCGCCAGCGCGCGCGATTTCTGCGGGATCAGGCGGTCGCGTGCGTCCGGCTCGATGATCTCGTCGCTGTCCTCGCCGCCGACGATGATGCGGCCTTCCGGCGTCGTGCGCGCGTAGAGATAGTCCTTCGCGCACTCCCAGATCAGCACGCCGTCCTTCCAGATGTTCTGCGGCTGCGGCGCGGTTGCGATCGCCCAGCTCGAGGACACCGCCTGGACCCTGGAATGAACGATGTCCGGCATCGCATAGCCGGTCGCCAGCACCACGGCTCTCGCGGCGATTTCGCGGTCATTGTCGAACCCGACCGTGACCGCCGCGCCTGCCGGGTCGAAGGCTATGGCCTCGGCATCGAACGACCGCGCACCGCGCGCGACCGCGAGCCTGAGCAGACTGTGGGCAAGCTGCAGCGGATCGGCATCCGCCGCGCCGGATGACACGATCGCGGCGGCGCGCGCCATGCCAAATATCTCGAGCAGCTGGCCGTGGTCGAGGAAGTCGCCGGCAGGCCGGCGCGGCTGCGCAGCCGGTGTTCGTCGCGCAATTCGGCTGCGGAGCTTCCGGTCGCCAGATAGAGCGAGCGTTTGGCCCTGATCTCGCTCGAAACGTTGGTGCTGCGGACCAGCGACAGCAGGCCGGTTACCGCCGCCAGGCTCGCGCGGTAGGCGCGGACGGCGCGTTCGAAGCCGTAGATCGCGGCCAGCTCGACCAGCGGACGATCGATCTCCCAGAGCAGCATCGAGGTGCTCGCCGCGGTGCTGCCGTGGCCTGGATGCTCGCGATCGACGATGACGACATCGAGCCCCTGACGCGTCAGCCGCTCGGCGACCAGCGCACCGGTGATGCCGGCGCCGACGATAAGCGCATCGCAGGAGAGATTTTCAGCGAGCGACGGCGGACGCTTCGACGCCGCACGCCAGGGTGGAGAGCCGCCACGCAGATCGGCCTGTTCGGTCTCGTCTGAATCGAGGGTGCGGATGGCGGACCTCGCGGGGATGGGCTTTCAGCACCAACCCTCGCGACAATTTCTTGTTCCGTCCGTCGAGCCTACCGGCCACGACAATCAATAGCCGAGCGCGCAGCCGTCCTTGCGCGGATCGGAGCCGCCGGTCAGCGTCCCCTTGTCCCAATCGATCCAGATGCCCTGCCCACCGCCGAGCGGCGCGACCACGCTGGTGGTCTTGTGACCGATCTTCTTCAGGCCTTCGACGATCTCCGCCGGCACGCTGTCCTCGAGCTGGTAGACGCCTTCGTAGTGCAGGCCGCGCGGCATATCGATGGCTTCCTGAATGTCGCAGCCATAGTCGAGCATGTTGGTCAGCACACGGGTCTGGCCGACCGGCTGGTACTGCCCGCCCATCACGCCGTACGGCATCACCGCACGGCCGTTCCTGGTGGCCAGCGCCGGGATGATGGTGTGCAGCGGACGCTTGCCCGGTGCGATGCAATTCGGATGTCCGGGCTGGATGCGGAAGCCGCCGGCGCGGTTCTGCAGCAGGACGCCGGTCTTGTTGGAGACGATCGCCGAGCCGAACGAATGCGCGATCGAATTGATGAACGAGCAGACGTTGCGATCCTTGTCGACCACCGTGATGTAGATCGTCGAAGGATTCATCGGCGGCGCAACGTTCGGCAGTTCGAGCAGCCGGTCCATCCGGATGTTCTTGATGTGCTCTTCGGCGAACTCCCTGGCGAGGATGCCGGCAACGTCGACATGCACGTGCTGGGGATCGCCGATATGCTGCTCGCGCATCATGTAGGCGATGCGTGCCGCCTCGGCCTCGAGATGGAAGCGCTCGATGCTGAGCGGCTTGAACTTGGTCAGGTCGAAGCGCGACAGGATGTTGAGCATGACCAGCATGGTGATGCCGGGGCCGTTCGGCGGGCACTGCCAGACGTCGTAGCCCTTGTACATCGTGCCGATCGGCGAGGTCGCCTCGGTCGAGTGCGCAGCGAAGTCCTCGAGCGTGTGCAGGCCGCCGATGCCGCGCAGCGTGTCGACCATGTCGGCGGCGATTTCGCCGCTATAGAAGGCGTCGCGGCCCTTTTGCGCGATCGCGCGCAGCGTCTTGCCGAGCTCGGGCTGGCGGATCACGTCGCCGGCAACCGCGGGCTTGCCGTGCGGCAACAGATAGCGCTCGGTGTTGGTGCCGTTCTTCAGCTTCTCGAAGCCGTTCTTCCAATCGAAGGCGATACGCGGAGCGACCACGTAGCCCTCTTCGGCGGCCTTGATCGCGGGCTGCAGCAGCCGGTCAAAGCCGAACTTGCCGTGGTCCTTCAGAATCACGTCCCAGGCATCGACCGCGCCGGGAATGCTGACCGCATGGGCCGAGGTCAGCGGCACCGAACGGATCTTGCGCTCGAGATACCAGTCGACGGTCGCCGCCATCGGCGCCCGGCCGCTGCCGTTATAGGCGGTGATCTTGCCTTCTCCCCGCGGCTGGATCAGCGCGAAGCAGTCGCCGCCGATGCCGGTCGATTGCGGCTCGATGACGCCGAGCAGCGCGCAGGCCGCGACCGCCGCGTCGGCCGCCGTGCCGCCCTCGCGCATCACCTCGATGGCCGCGAGCGCCGCTTCCGGATGCGACGTCGCCACCATCGCGTTCTGGGCGTGGACCGTGGAACGGCCGGCGAAATGGAAATTCCTCATGACAGAGTGCTCGCTTGATCGTGATGGTCTGATGCGGCTGCGGCGGATGATGCCAAGTACATGGCACACTCATCCCCGGCTGAGCAATGCCTGGCATGCCAGGGGAATTATCCCGACAATGCATGGCTTTGCGGGTTTCGCCGGCCCGGGCGGCCTGATAAACCCCGGCGATGCCCTTCAAGGTCGCCGCCTTCTACCAGTTCGCCGCGCTGCCGGACTTCCGCGCGCTGCGCGAGCCGCTGCGCGCGTTCTGCGCCGGGCTCGATCTCAAGGGCAGCGTGCTGCTCGCCCATGAGGGCATCAACGGCACCATTGCCGGCACCGACCAGGGCATCGACGACTTTGTTGCGGAGCTCAGGCGCGGGCCGCTGTTCGGCGGCCGCCTCGACAATCTCGAGCTGAAGTTCTCCGCAGCCGCGCAAATGCCATTCCAGCGGCTCAAGGTGCGGCTGAAGAAGGAGATCGTCACGCTCGGCGACACCACGGTCGATCCGACGCGGCAGGTCGGCACGTACGTCGATGCCGCAGACTGGAACGAGCTGATCGCCGCGCCTGACGTCACGGTGCTCGACACCCGTAACGCGTTCGAGGTCGCGATGGGCACGTTCGAAGGCGCGGTGGATCCCAGGATCGCCAGCTTTGGTCAATTCAAGGAATTTGCGGCGCAAAACCTCGATCCGGCGAAGCACCGCAGGATTGCGATGTTCTGCACCGGCGGCATCCGCTGCGAGAAGGCCAGCGCCTATCTGCTCGCGCAAGGTTTTGCCGAGGTCTATCACCTCAAGGGCGGCATCCTGAAATATCTCGAGGAAACGCCGCAGCGGGACAGCCGCTGGCGCGGCGACTGCTTTGTGTTCGACGAGCGTGTCGCGCTCGGCCACGGCCTGCGCGAGAGTGCGGGAGCGCTTTCGAGCGACGTGGAGCGCGCGGGTGCCGCCTGCGAGGCTGCCGTCCATGAATGACACGGCAAAGCTGGGCGAGCGGATCGAGGCACTGGAGGTCCGCCTGACCTATCAGGACGAAACCATCGAGACGCTGAACCAGACCATCACGGCACAATGGAAGCAGATCGACGCGCTGACGCGCCAGATCGCCGAGTTGCGCGACCGGCTTCAGGAGGCCGAACGCCATGCGCCCGGCCCCGCCAACGAGCGCCCACCACACTATTGACCGGTGCCGCCAGACCGCGGCAGCACCGGCTACATGTTGCTCACCTGACGCATCGGCTTCGCGCCGCTGAAGAACAGGCTGGACAACCGCTGCACCATCGCCGTGGCGCGGCTGCCTTCGAGCCCAGGGCGAACGCACAGCAGGCGCTTCTGCACCGGAAGCTCCGGAAGATAATAATCCTTCGCCGAAATCAGTGAGGACGGGATCATCCGCTCGGGGCACGCCGTCAGGCCGTATCCGGCCCGTGCGGCTTCCAGACGCAGCTGGTGGTTCGGGCTCCTGAACACGATCTTGTACGTGATGTTGTGCTTGGTGAGCGTCCGGATCATCCAATCGTCACCCGGCCAGGCCAGGATCGGGATCGGGGCGCCCGGCCGCAGCACAAAATCGCGCGATCGCACCCACACCGACCGCTCGTCGGCCTCCGCGGCGATCGTCACCTCGTCCTCGTTCTCCAGCGAAGGGTTGCTGTAGACGAACGCGATGTCGATGTAGCCGTCGATCAATCCCCTGATCACGGCCGGTGACATGTCGGCGTGAAGCAGAACGTCGGCGAGTGCATCGGATGGATGCAGCTTCAGGAATTCCTCGGCGAGCATCGTGCTGATTCCCAGCCGCAACGGCTGGGGTCCTTCATGATTGCCGCCGAGCCGAAGCAGTTGATCGTTGGCTTCGAGGATGCGCCTCGCCTGCTGCACGGCGACCTTGCCGAGCTCGGTGGTCGTGGTGCCGTTTGCGGTTCTGACGAAGAGCGCGCCACCAATCAGGCTTTGCAGTCGCTTGACCTGCGAACTGATCGCCGGCTGGCTGAGGCCGAGACGCTCCCCGGCCTTCGACAGGCTGCCCGTCTCGGCGATCGCAACGACGGTGCGAACGATTTCAGTAGGAATATTCAAATGCTGACGCGGTCTATGCATCGCGAGCCCTCCAATCTCAGCGGGGACGCAATTCCAATCTCCACAGTATGTGATCAGGCTATACTAACATTTGGTTGCACTTTCGTTTAGGTACAATTACCGCCAAGACACTGATATTGCAGGCCATATGTATTGTTACGTGCATTTCTCCGCTTATCACGGTATCCGACAACTGCATCTCCACACGCCGCAGCCCGTCAACCGCACCACGCCCCGGGTTTTTGCGGATATCGCATCAAATATTCTGATCGCCCCATAACGTTTCACTGACCCGATAAGTCTGGATTGGCGCCGCCGATTCGCGAAAGCGTTTTCATAGTTTTCCTTAATCAAAGCCTCGCAACGTGACGTCGTAGTCGGCGTTTCGAGGTGTGTTGCAATGACCAGGTTTTTTCGCTGCCGAAGCGGTGCGTCTGCCGTCGAATTCGCGCTGATGCTGCCGCTGTTTCTTGCCTTCATTTTCGGCATCATCGTCTTCGGCTCGTATCTCGCCATGGTGCATGGCGTTCAGCAACTCGCCGCCGAAGCGGCGCGGTCATCCATCGCGGGAATGACCGACACCGAACGGAACAGCCTCGCGACGAACTACGTCACCGCCAACGCGTCGACCTATCCGTTGCTCGTTCCCGGCAATCTCACGGTCAATGCCGCGCCGTCTCCATCGAATGCCAACGTCTACGTCGTGACGGTCAACTACAACGCGGCCGGCAACTTCATCTACAAGCTGCCCTTCGTCCCCGCGCCGGCGAGCACCATCGTGCGCTCCGCGGCGATTCAGTACGGGGGATTCTAGGATGAGAGGCGTCCTCATACTGATGCGGCGCTTTGGCGCCGACGAACGAGGAAACTTCGCGATGATCAGCGCCGGCCTGATGACGCTCCTGATCGGGTGCGCCGGGCTCGCAATCGATCTCGGCACGATCTTCGCCGACCGGCGCAAGACGCAGAGCACCGCCGATCTCGCCGCGATCGTCGCCGCCGCCAACCTGAACAATTCGGTCAACGCCGCCACCGCGACCGTGACGCAGAACAAGTACCCGGCCAGCGCGCTGGTCAAGGTCGAGACAGGAACCTACACCGCAAACAGCGCCATCGCGCCGCAGGCCCGTTTCGTGACCCCGGCGGTTGGCACTCCCAACGCCGCGCGGGTCACGCTGAACACCCAGACCCCGCTCTACTTCGCGCGCTACCTGACCGGCGCGAGCAGCTTCACCATCAAGACGACCGCCACCGCGACATCGACCGAAATGGCCTCGTTCGCGATCGGCTCGAGGCTGCTCTCGGTCAACGGCGGCGCGCTCAATGCGCTGCTCGGCTCGATGCTCGGCACCACGCTGTCGCTCTCGGTGATGGACTACAATGCGCTGATCAGCGCGAAGATCGACGCACTGGACTTCCTGTCGGCACTGGCGACCCGGGTCAACCTGACCGGCGTCACCTATAGCGACCTGCTGAGTAGCAACATCAAGGTCGGCGACATCGTCGCATCCGCGCTGACCACGCAGCAGATCACCAACGGCGCCAACGCGGCGACGACCGCGCTGTCGACGATCTCCCAGGCCGTCACCGGCTCCACCACCAAGATTTCGCCGGGCACGCTGGTCGACCTCGGTCCATTTGCCAATCTTACTGTGGGGCAGAAACCCAAGGTCGGCGCCAGTGTTTCGGTGTTCGACCTGATTTCCACGGTGGCGCAGATCGCCAACGGCAACCATCAGATCGCAACCTCGATCAATCTCGGCCTGCCGGGCATCGCCAATGTCTCCGTGATCGCAACGATCGGCGAGCGCCCGGTCGGATCGAGCTGGATCGCGATCGGCACCCAGGGTGTGAGTGTCCATACCGCGCAGACCAGGATCCTGGCGACGATCAATGTTCTCGGCTCCGGCACCGTGTCCGCGATCAATCTCCCGGTCTATGTCGAGGTCGCCTCGGGTACTGCGACACTCAGCGCGGTGTCCTGCGGCCACCCGAACATCAGCACCTCGCAGGTCACGATCGGCGTGACGCCGGGGATCGTGGATGCATGGATCGGCAACGTCACGGTCGCCGACATGACCAACTTCACGACCAAGCCCAATCCGCCGCCGGCGACCCTGGTCAACCTTGGTCTCGCCACCGTCACCGGCCGTGCCCATGCCGGCATGGGCAACACCACGCCGACCAATGTCAATTTCAATTACAGCGACATCCAGTCGGGCACCAAGAAGACGGTGACGACGACCAACTTCCTTTCATCGCTGACAGGAAGCCTGCTCGGCGACCTCTCGCTGACCATCAATCTCGGCCCGCTCGGGCTGCCAATCCCGGGATTGGGGGCGCTCGTCATGAGCATCCTGAATGGCGTGACGAGTTCAGTCGATCAGGTGCTGGCGTCGCTGCTCGCGACGCTCGGCATCGGGCTCGGCCAGGTCGACGTTTGGGTGCTGGGCATCCGCTGCGACGGCGCCGTGCTGGTGAACTAGAGCATGATCCGGAAAAGTGCGAAGCGGTTTTTTCCTCGCGACAAACGCAAGGCGTTTGCGCGGAGATCATGCTCAAACAAGCAGCGAAAGCGCGACCATCGCGCTTGAGGGGACCGGTCGCGACGGGCATCACATCGGGGGTAGGAGACTGCCGTGAGCACAACGATAAGATACAAGACCGACAGCCAACGAACGATCCTGCTGAAGCGCGGGACGATCTTCTTCCGCAACACAAGTGTCGGATGTCTCGTGCTCAACCTCTCGACCGGCGGCGCGGGGCTCGCCGTGGAAAGCGACGTCGCAATCCCGCTCGCGTTCGAGCTCGAGATCGAGAGCGAACCGATCCGGCGGCACTGCATTGTGGCCTGGCGCCTGGAGCGGCGGCTCGGCGTGACCTTCGAATCTGACCGGATGCAGCGCCCCGCAAGCGGCCCCGTCTAGTTATCCCGGCAGTCACGTTACGCGGACGGGCCCGGTCGATCCGAGCCATCGCTGCGCGGCGACTAGGTCGCCGCATGTTGAACTCACTTGGCATCGTGGTTAGCAGCCGCTGGGATATACCAGCTAATTGTCCCGATTGCCGTCGTGCTTCGAGGGCGCGGGCTGCGTGGCGCTGACCGGATCGGAGGCCGGGAAGGTATCCTCGAGCCCCTCCTTCAGCCGGGCGCGAGCCTTGCGGTCGGCAGCCTGCGCCTCGTGCGGCTTCTCGGCATGCTTGTCGTGCGGGGCAGGATCGAATTTGTCGGCCATGTCGTCCCTCCATTCGCGGGGACAACGCGGCCACGCAAAGAGGGGTTCCAGAACCGCCTTGGCCCATTGCGCTGCAGCGTGTATCAGGGGCGCAAATTTTGACCGTGATCAGGAACCATCCGCGTGCCCCAGGATCCCACCAAGAAGCCGCTCATCGACGTGCTGTCGGGCCACCGGCAGGCCGCGCCGCCGCTCTGGATGATGCGCCAGGCCGGCCGCTATCTGCCGGAATATCGCGAGCTGCGCGCCAAGGCCGGCGGCTTCCTCGATCTCTGCTTCACGCCCGAATTCGCCGCCGAGGTCACGCTGCAGCCGATCCGCCGGTTCAACTTCGACGCCGCGATCATCTTCTCCGACATCCTGGTAATCCCCTACGCGCTCGGCCGCTCGGTGCGCTTCGAGGCCGGCGAAGGACCCCGGCTCGATCCGCTGGCAACGCCCGGCGAGATCGCAACGTTGGCGACCCATGCCAACTTCGACCAGCTCGAGCCGGTTTTTGAAGCGTTGCGTCGCGTCCGTCGCGAACTCGCCCCCGAGATCGCGCTGATCGGCTTCTGCGGCGCGCCGTGGACGGTCGCGACCTACATGGTGGCCGGACAGGGCACGCCGGACCAGGCACCCGCGCGGATGCTTGCCTACCGCCATCCGGACGCGTTCGCCAAGATCATCGACGTGCTGGTCGAGAACTCGATCCACTATCTGGTCGGCCAGTTGAAGGCCGGCGCCGACTGCCTGCAGATCTTCGACACCTGGGCCGGCGTGCTGCCGCCGCGCGAATTCGCCCGCTGGTCGATCGAGCCGACCAGGCGCATCGTGGCCGGGGTGCGCAAGCAGGTCCCCGGTGCCAGGATCATCGGCTTCCCGCGCGGCGCGGCAGGCCTGCTGCCGACCTATATCGAGCAAACCGGCGTCGATGCGGTCTCGATCGATTGGGCCACCGAGCCGTCGATGATCCGCGAGCGCGTGCAGAACCGCGTCGCGGTGCAGGGCAATCTCGATCCGCTGGCCCTGATTGCCGGCGGCGCCGCGCTCGACCGCGCGGTGGACGATGTGCTGGAGAATTTTGGCAAGGGGCGGCTGATCTTCAATCTCGGCCACGGCATCCTGCCCGAGACGCCGATCGCCCATGTCGAGCAGATGGTCGCGCGGGTGCGCGCGTATAAGGGCTGAGGTAGCCCGAGTTACGGACCTATCACCGTCATCCTGAGGAGACCGCGCAGCGGTCGTCTCGAAGGGTCGACGGCCCGGGTCTCGCCAGGAGTGAAAAGGGCCGCGCGCCGAAACATCGGGGCCGTCGACCCTTCGAGACGCGCTACGCGCTCCTCAGGGTGACGGACTGAACAACGGCGGGCTACCTGGCATCCTCCAAAATCATATCGGACGCCTTTTCCGCGATCATGATCGTCGGCGCATTGGTATTGCCCGACATCAGGTCCGGCATGACGGACGCATCGACCACGCGCAGACCTTCGATGCCGCGCACCTTGAGCCGCTGGTCGACCACAGCGAGCGGATCGTTGCCCATCCGGCAGGTCGAGGTCGGATGATAGACCGTGCTGCCGGTGCGCCGGCAGAAATCGAGCAGATCGTCGTCGCTGACCACCTTGGCGCCGGGATCGACCTCGCCCACTGAGTAGGATTTCAGCGCCGGTGCGGCCAGGATCTTGCGCAGGATGCGGATGCCATCGATGAAGGCGCGGCGATCGGTCTCGGTCGCCAGATAGTTGATGCGGATTTCCGGCGGCACGCCCGGATCCGCGCTCCTGATCTTCAGCGAACCGCGGCTCTCCGGACGCAGCTGGCAGACCGAGGCCGTGAAGCCCGAGAACGGATGCAGCTTCTCGCCCATCTTGTCGGTCGAGAACGGCAGGAAGTGGATCTGGATGTCGGGCGACGCCAGCCGCGGGCTGGTCTTGAAGAACGCGCCGGAGGTGCCGGCGGCGATCGTCAGCGGCCCCTTGCGCAGCGCGGCGTAGCGGAGGCCCGCCATGACGCGGCGCACGGGATGATTGATGACGTCGTTCAGCGTGACGGTCTGCGCGCAGCGCGTGACGATGCGGACCTGCATGTGATCCTGCAGATCGTTGCCGACGCCGGGCGCATCGAGCACGACCTCGATGCCGTGCTGCTTCAACAGATCGGCGGGGCCGACGCCGGAGAGCTGCAACAATTGCGGCGAGTTGTACGCACCGCTCGATACCAGCACCTCCTTGCGCGCCCTGGCCTTGCGCAATTGCCCGTCCTGCTTGTAGGCGACGCCGCTCGCGCGCTTGCCGTCGAACATGATGCGCTGCGCCAGCGCCGAGGTCTCGACATGGAGATTGCCGCGCGTCAACGCCGGCCGCAGATAGGACCGCGCCGTCGAGGCGCGCCGGCCGCGCCGCGTCGTGGTCTGGAAGAAACCCGCGCCCTCCTGGGCCGCGCCGTTGAAATCCGGATTGGTGGGAATGCCGACCTCGGCTGCGGCATGCACGAAGGCCTCCGACAGCGGATCGTGATGCCGCCAATCCGACACCGGCAGCGGGCCGCCGGCACCGTGATACGTGTTGGAGCCGCGCTGCTGATCTTCCGCCTTCCGGAAATAGGGCAACACGTCGTCATAGCCCCAGCCGGCATTGCCGCGCTGTCGCCAGCGGTCATAGTCCTCGTGCTGGCCGCGCACATAGAGCAGGCCGTTGATCGAACTGGAGCCGCCGAGCACCTTGCCGCGCGGCTGGAACACCTGCCGGCCGTTGAGGCCGGGCTCCGGCTCGGTCTGGTACATCCAGTTGACGGATTTTTCCTTGAACAGCTTGCCGTAGCCGAGCGGGACATGGATCCAGATGTTGCTGTCCTTCGGTCCGGCCTCGAGCAGCAGCACCGAGTGCTTGCCGTCAGCGCTCAGGCGGTTGGCGAGCACGCAGCCGGCCGAGCCGGCGCCGACGATGACGTAATCATACTCCGCCGCATCATGATTATTATTCACTGGTTTCCCCCGGAATTTCTTTCTTCCGGTGGTACAGACAAAGCGCAGCCTTGAAAAGGCTAGTGCCCTGCGCTGAGGTTCTGGAGCAGTTGCCCGACAAGCATATTGAGCTCGTCGGCGCTGCCAGCCGAGCCGAACACGTAGCGATCGGGCCGCACGATGACCGCCGCGGCGCCATGTTGCCGCATCCAGTCGGCGAACAGCCCGTCGCGCTCGACCACGGTCAGGATACCGTTCGCATCGGTGCTTTCGCCGGATACGGTGATGACAACGCGCTCGCCGGCGAGATGCTGCCAGGCGGCACGGAACGTCCCCGACAGCCACGCCATCGGCTCCGCCGCCGCCGTCACGATCGCGAATTCCGGTTTCAGCAGATCGTCGAGCCGGCACGTCCGCCCATCCGGCGCGCGCACATGGGGCTGCACGAACAGCCGCCCGGCAAGCGCAGCATCACGTGCGATCAGGCCGGAGACGAGATCGGGGATGAATTTCTGCCTGATGGTTTCGGCCTTGCCGGCCTTCAGGTCGGCGCGCAGCCGTATGTCGCGTTCGACGGCGGCCACCGGATCGAGCTCGCCGATGATCTTGCCGAACTCCTTGGCGCTGGCGACGACGGCGCGGACATGCGGCTTGCGCTCGATTTCGTAACTGTCGAGCAGCGCATCGCCCGCGTCGCCACGCAGCACAAGGCGGAGCTTCCAGGCCAGGTTCACCGCATCGCGGATACCGGCGCACAGCCCTTGCCCGAGGAACGGCGGCGTCTGGTGCACGGCATCGCCCATCAGCAGCACACGGCCGTCGCGCCAGCGCTGGCCGAGCAGCGCGTGAAAGCGATAGACCGCCGAGCGCCAGATCGTCAGATCGGAGATATCGGTGAACCCCTTGAGCAGCTTCACGACGTTGTCAGGCACGCCGGCCGCCTCGGGGTCCTCGCCGGGCAGCAACTTGATCTCCCAGCGCCGCAAATTGCGCGGACCCGGCACGAAGGTGCCGGGACGCGACGGCCGGCAATACTGAAAGCTCCTGGCCGGCCGCCTGGCGGGATCGCTGGTCAGCGTGTCGACCACCATCCACCATTCATCGAAGGCGAGGTCGTCGAGGCCGATGCCGAGCTGCTTGCGGACGAAGCTGTTGGCGCCGTCGCAGCCGACCAGATAGCGCGCGCGGATCAAGACCTCCTCGCCGGACTCGCGGCGCGCGGTCAGCGTCACCGCGCCGTCATCCTGCTCCAGCGCCACTCCTGTGGCCGCAAGGAAGACGTCGGCATGCGGATAGTCGGCGAGCCTGTCGCGCAGCGCCTGCTCGACGTCCGGCTGCACGAAGGTCACATTCGGAATCCAGCCGAGCGGAAACGGCGGCGGCATCGGGTCGAAGATCTTGATGATCTCACCGTCGACGCCGAGATAGTGCGAGCCGTTATGCGGGGCGATCGCCTGCTCCATGAAATCGCCGAGCCCGATCGCCTGCAGCACGCGCAGCGCTTCATGATCGAGCGTGATCGCGCGCGGCTTGTCGTAGATGTCGGCAACGCGCTCGACGACTGCGACCCTCAAGCCGGATCTCGCGAGCAGATTGGCAAAGATGGCACCGACCGGCCCGAGGCCGACGATGGCCACGTCATGAATGGGATTATCGGCTGGCATTGACATGCTACTTCGCGAGGTAGCTCTCGAGCGTCAGCGGCTTCGGCTTCACCTGCGGCTCGCTGATCGCGACACCTTCGAACGGCGTCGCCTCCTCGAACCAGGCCTGCCGCGCCGGCAATCCCCACGGGAACGAGATCGTATGGTCGGACGGATCCCAGGCGACCGGCTCGTTCTCGATGTCCATGATCTGGTAGTGGGTGTTGAACAGCTCGACGCGATGCCCATCGGGATCGCGCATGTAGACATACATCGCGTGTCCCGGCCCATGGCGCCCGGGGCCGCGTTCAACGGCCGCGCCATAGCCGAGCTCGCCGGCGACATCGCAGGCGTTGAGTAGATGATGAACCTCGGGCGCGAGAAACGCGAAATGATGCAGCCGCGGTCCGGCGCCGTTGAAGAACACGATGTCGTGCGGATTGCCCTTGCGCTGCAGGAAGACGCCGCGCAGATCGAAGGTATCAGCCGGCGCGATATACTCGCTGAGCCGAAAGCCTGCCGCGGTGTAGAACTCGCACGCCTTGCGCACTTCGGGCGTCAGGACCTGGTAGTGATCGAGCCGCAGCGCCGAGCCGCCGGCATGGCGGGTGAATTTGGTGATCATGCGCGGCACCACCGGCATGGTCGCGCAGAACTCCAGCGGCGTGCCGGCCGGATCGGTCGCATGCAGGGTGCGGCCCTGATGCGGCACCTCGGCCCAACCAGCCCGGCAGCCCTGCGCTTCGAAGAAGGCCTTGAGCCGGTCGAGGTCATCGTCCTGAAAGACCCGCAGGCCGAGCCGCGCACAGGCGGCGCCCTCGCCTTTGCGCAACACAAGACTGTGATGACAGGCCTCCTCGACGCCGCGGAAATAGAGTGCGCCGCCCTCCTCCGCGGTCAGGATCAGCCCGACCACCTTTTCGTAGAACTGCCGGCTCGCCGCGAGGTCACGCACGGTCAGGACGACATGGCTGGCCCGCGTGATCCGGAACCCGGGATCGTGGTTCGTGATCGGGAGGCTCATGCGCACCTTCTGGTTCTTGCCGTTCGCGGGAATTGCGAAAAACCCGCGGGGGATCAAGCAGGGCAGCGTCGGGCAAGCTTTGCCGCTCCGTGACCTCGCCTCACGCATTTGTATCGATTTGTTAGCAATGCCCGCCGGTGGAACCGAAGGAGGGGCCCGCCGTGACACGGTCCGTTTCAATAGTTCATAGTTTGTCAAAGGTTTGCAGAGAATTCTTCGCCACGGCGCCATGGCCAAACCGGGCAGGCAACGTAGTGATGCGTACCCATCTGAGATCATATTTCGCGACCCTGTTCGCGGGCGACCTCGCGGCCTTCGGTGCACCACCGGCGGATGAAGCGCTTGCCGGCCACATCCGCGCCGAACAGGTCTCGCTCGTGCTCGGCTACTCCTTCGGCATCATGCTGGCCAACGCCTGCAACGCGCTGGTGCTGGCGATTGCGCTGTGGCAATCGCCGGACTGGGCCTTTGCGCTGGTGTGGGCGGCCGCGGTCGGCAGCGCGGCGCTGTTCTTCGGCTTGCAGGCGCGTGCAGCGCGCCGCATCGCCAAGCCGCAATTCGTGTCGCGCCGAACCATGTACCGGCTGGTGCGCAATGCGCTGGCGCTCGGGACGGCCTGGGGCGTCGTCCCCGTCGCCTTCTTCGCGAACGCATCGAGCGGCGCCCAGCTCGTCATCACCTGCCTGTGCGCCGGAATGCTGGCCGGCGGCGCCTTCGCGTTCTCCACCATCCCGATCGCCGCGATTGCTTTCACCGCGCCGATCTTCGTCGGCACCGCGATCTGCCTCAGCCGGGACGGCGATTTCGTCTATCTCCTGATGGCCGTGCTGGTCCTGGTCTACGGCTCGGTGCTGCTGCGCGGCGTGTTCCTCAACGCGTTCGAGTTCAGGCGGCGGATCATCGCCCAGCACGAGGCCGAGCGGACGGTGCGGCAGGATCCGCTGACGCACCTGCCGAACCGCGTCGCCTTCAATGAGGCTCTCAACGACGCACTGAACCGGCTGGCGCGGTCGGGCGAGGAATTCGCGGTGCTGCTGCTCGATCTCGATCGCTTCAAGGAGGTCAACGACAGGTTCGGCCATCCGGCGGGCGACGAGTTCCTGGTGCAGGTGGCGGCCCGGTTGCAGCGCTGCACGCGCGCGGCCGAACATGTCGCACGGATCGGCGGCGACGAGTTCGCCCTGATCATGTCGAATCTGACGAGGCCCGAGGACGCGTTTGCGATCGCCGAACGGTTCGTCGCGGCCTTTGCCGACCCGTTCCCGATCGACGGGCTAGAGGTCAACCGGACGATCAGCATCGGCATCGTGCTGGCGCCCCGGGACGGCAGCACGTCCCACGATCTGCTCAAGCATGTCGACATCGCGCTTTACCGGGCGAAGAAATCCGCGCCCGGCACCATCTGCTTCTTCGAGGCCAGCGACGACCAGTCGGCGCGCGACCGCCGCGCCCTGCAGCGGGACCTCGAGCACGCCATCGAGGCGGACGAGCTGTTTCTGGTCTACCAGCCGTTCCTCGACATCCGCAAAGGCCGCGTCACCGGCTTCGAGGCACTGCTGCGCTGGCAGCATCCGACGCGCGGCCTGATCCCGCCGACCGTCTTCATCCCGATCGCCGAGGAAAGCGGACTGATCCACCAACTCGGCGAGTGGGTGATCCGCCGTGCCTGCGCGATGCTGTCGCGCTGGCCGGACGACATCCGCATCGCGGTCAATTTCTCCGCGGTCCAGTTCCAGAACGTCGGCATCCTGCAGACGATCGTCGACGCGCTGGCCGAGGCGAATGTCGCGCCGAACCGTCTCGAAATCGAGATCACCGAGTCGATGCTGATCTCGAAATATGGATCGGCGCCCGCGATCCTGCACGCGCTGCTCGAGCTCGGGTTGACGGTCGCGCTCGACGATTTCGGCACCGGCTTCTCGTCGCTGACCTATCTGCGCAAGCTGCCGTTCAGCCGCATCAAGATCGATCAGTCCTTCATCCGGGACATGCTGACCCAGCCGGATTGCGCCGCGATCGTCAAATCAGTGATCGGCCTCGCGCAGGAGCTGCAGATCGGCGTCGTGGCCGAAGGCGTCGAGACCGCAGATCAACTCGAATATCTGCGCCAGACCAGCTGCGACGAGGTCCAGGGCTATCTGATCGGGCGGCCGATGTCAGGCAGCGAGATTTCCGCACTGCTCGATCACGATCCGCAGCACTCGGTGCACGCGGCGTAGCGCCATCGAGGGCGCGCGGGATGAGCGCGTCGGTCGGACTCTGCTGATCCCGGGAGGCTGCGAGCAAATTCCGCCGTCATTGCGAGCGAAGCGAAGCAATCCATCTGTCCGCAAACGCGGCTGGATGGATTGCTTCGTCGCTATCGCTCCTCGCAATGACAGCGGAGAAAGACTCGCGCCGCAGTAAGGTTAGAGCACGTCGGCGCGATGCAGAGTGTCGACCGTGATGGTGCCGCGGGCGCGCGAGACGCAGGCGCAGATCTTGCGGCTCTCCCGCTTCTGATGGTCACTGAAGAAGACGTCGCGATGGTCGATCTCGCCGTCGACATCGACCACGTCGAGTGCGCAGACCCCGCATTCGCCGCGCCGGCAGTCGCTCATCACCTCATGACCGGCTTCGTTGAGCACGTCCAGCATCGACCGGTCGCGCGGGATGACGAACTCGGTCCCCAGCTCGGTCCCTTGGCCCCTGAGCCGCACGCGGAACGGCTCGGTCGACAGCAGCCCGCTCGATCCAAAGGTCTCGTAGCGCAAATCGGTGAGCGGGCGGCCTGATGCCTCCCAGGCGCGCCGCGCCGCGTCCAGCATCCGCATCGGGCCACAGAACAGCGTCATCGTATCCTGCGGCAGCGCCGCAAAGACGCCGTCGAGGTCGAGCCGCCTGCCTTCGTCGCCGGCATGGACGGTGAGGCGGTCGCCGAGCGCTCGCTCAAGCGGTTCGAGATAGACCGCATCGCCGCGCGTGCGCACGGCATAGTGCAGCGTCACGCCGGCGTCGCGGCGGGCGAGCGCCTGTGCCGCACCGACGATCGGCGTGATGCCAATGCCGCCCGCGATCAGGCAATACTGCCGCCGCGTCCAGTCGAGCTGCACCAGCGAGGTCGGCAGCGTGATGTTGAGCCGCGCCCCCGGCGCGAGCGACCACATGTAGCGCGAGCCGCCGCGGGAATCCGCTGCGTGCCGAACTGCGATCCGGTAGCCCTGCGGATCGGCTTCGCCGACCAGCGAATAGGAGCGGGTCTGCGGCTGGCCTTCGATGGTGACGCCGACATCGATATGGCTGCCGACGGGATAGGGCGCACCCGCAAAGTTATCCGGCCGCAGCAGGAATTCACGGATGCCGGGCGTGAGGTCGCGCACAGCGAGCAGCGTGGCGGATGTCCAGGTCTCGATGAATCGCATGGCGTTCTCCGCTCAGCCGGCTGCCGAATTGATCAGCGCCAGCGCCGGCAGCAGATCGAGATGGCTGCGGTTGCGCAGCGCCAGCCGCAGATTGCGTGCCGCAAGCCTTGCATGCTCGCGCATGATCGCCTCGGCGCGCGCCCCCTCGCGGTTCTCGATGGCGTCGACCACAATGCGATGGTGATCCTGCGCGATCAGCAGGATCTGGCGCGCTTCGGGCAAGGCCGATTGCGCCATCACGAAGCCGCTCGGCGAGGCGAATGGCAGCGCCGAGGCGCGGTCGATCTGCCGGATCAGCGGCGGGCTGCGCGACAGCTCGGTGAGCAACGCGTGGAAGCGCGCGTTGAGCGCGACATAGGACGAAAAGGCTTCGACCGAAATCGGATCCTGCCGCACCAGGCCGTCGATCTCGTTGAGGCATTCCTTCAGCGGCTCGAGATCGCGCGACGAGACGCCGCGCTCGGCGGCGAAGCGCGCGGCCAGGCCCTCCAGCGTGCCGCGCAGCTCGATCGAATCGAGAATGTCGCGCTCGGAAAATGCCTTGACCATGAAGCCGCCGGAAGGAATCGCCTCCAGCAGGCCTTCCTCCTCCAGCCGGACCAGCGCCATCCGCACCGGCGTGCGCGAGACCCCGGTGAACTCGACCGCCTGCAGTTCCGAGATGCGCTCGCCGGGCCGCAGGCCGCCGGAGAGAACGAGGTCGCGCAGCGCAAGCTGCGCCCGCACGGTCTGCGACACTGAACGATCGGTTTCGCGTTCCGCCATGGCCCGCCCCTCGCCTACTCGGCAGCCTGCAGCTGCTGCGGCGGATTTTCCTTCGCCACCATGCGGTCGATGACGCGCCGCGCCCACATTGCACCGGCGTCGATGTTGAGATTGTAGAACACCCGGTCCGGATTCTCGTCCATCGCCCGCTGCTGCGCCTCCAGGATGATCTCGTCCTCATGGAAGATGCCGGCGACGCCGTCGCGAATTTCCGAGGTCAGCCGCTGCTCGGTGATGCGGTGATTGCGGACGAAGGCCCAGAAATAATGGCAGGTCTTCTCGGTCTCGGGCGTGATCGTGTTCAGCACATAGCCGTTGACGCCCTGCGAACGATCGCCCTCCGGGGCGCCCGAACCGGCCGGCGCGACGCCGACGTCGATGTTGACGGTGCACGGCGCTTCGAAGCGGATAATCTGCCAGCGGTCGACCGGTCCCGGCTTCTGCAGCTGCCTGGCCCAGAACGGCGGCGCCTCGATGCCCTTCATCCAGCGCGTCACGGTGACCGTCTTCTCGCCATGGGTGACGTCGAACGGCGCCTCGGCGACCGCATCATTGCCGATGCTCGAGCCGTGCACGAAGGTCTCGTGCGTCAGGTCCATCAGATTGTCGACGACGAGGCGATAGTCGCATTTGACGTGAATGGTCTTGCCGTCGCCTGCCCAGGCCGGATCGTGGTTCCAGTGCATGTCGGGCACCAGCGCGGGATCGGCGAGCGCAGGATCTCCCATCCAGAGCCAGATGAAGCGGTGGCGCTCGACGACGGGATAGGCGCGCACGCAGGCCGACGGGTTGATCGTCTCCTGCGAGGGCATGAAGGTGCAGCGGCCCTGCGCATTGTATTTCAGGCCGTGATAGCCGCAGACCACGGCATCGCCATCGAGCCGGCCCTTGGAGAGCGGTACGAGGCGATGCCAGCAGGCATCCTCCAGCGCCACCACCTCGCCGTCGCCCGTCCGGTACATCACGACATGCTTGCCGCAGATCGTCCGAGGCAACAGCGCGTGCTTGATCTCGGCATCCCAGCCGGCCGCGTACCACGCGTTCATTGGAAAGGGTTTTGGCACTGGATCCTCCCTAATGCATCCTACCTGTATACATAAAATGCCAGAAAGAGGCAATATCCAGCGATAATGGCCGAAATTGACGCCACATGGTATACATCGACGCGAAGCCAAAAAATCGATTTTCGATTGACGGCCACAAGACCGTCGGCCAGTCTGCCGGCCATGAACATCGGGTTGAGTTTTCGCGAGGGCTTGGCCGGCGACGGGCCGCGAAGCCTGACATCGGCGGTCCAGGAGCGGCTGCGGGCCGACATCCTGTCGACGCGGCTGCTTCCCGGCCAGAAGCTGCACATCGCCGGCCTCGCCAAGCAATTCTCGGTCAGCCTTGCCGCCGTGCGCGAGGCGCTGTCGCGGCTGGTGGCTGACGGATTGGTACAAGCCTCGGATCAGCGCGGCTTCCGCGTCTGTCCGGTCTCGCTCGCCGACCTTGCCGATGTCACGCAGACACGGATCGACATCGAGGGACTTGCGCTGCGGCGCTCGATCGAGCGTGGCGACGAGGCCTGGCTGTCCTCGGTCGCGGCGGCCTGGGACGCGCTGAAGGCCGTGCCCTATCGGTTTCCCGACGATCCCACCGTGCATTACGAGGAATGGGTGGTCCGCCACCGCATCTTCCATCGCGCGCTGGTCAATGCCTGTGGCTCACAATGGCTGCTCGGCTTCCGCGACGTGCTGCACGAGCAGAGCGAGCGCTATCGGCGGCTTTCGATCCGACGCGAGGTCGGCCGGCCGCGCGACGTCGAAGCCGAGCATGCCGCGATCGTGGACGCTGTATTCGCGCGCGATGCGGATGCGGCGGTTCGCGCTTTGTCGGTGCATTTCAGCACCACCATGGAATTCGTCGAGCTCGCCGCTCCGCGCATTGCGGAGGTCAACACCACCACCTGATTCTGCGGCACGAGACGCGCCGAAAAACAACAACAATCGATATCCGGGAGAAACAGAACCATGAACATCACGCGCCGCTGTGCGCTGGCAACCCTGATCGCCACCACCTTGCTGGCCGGCCCCGCCTTCGCGGCGGACACGATCCGCGTCGGCTTGCCCACCAAGACCTATTGGCCGACCACGATCGCCGAGACCGCCGTGCGGCAAAAGCTGTTCGAGAAGGAAGGCATCAAGGCCGAGCTGACGATCTATCGCAGCGGCGCCGAGACCTTCGAGGGCATGGCCGCGGGAGCAGCCGACATCATCCTCGATCCGCCGTCGCTGGTGTCCGCCGGCCGCAAGAAGGGCGTGATGTCGCGGATCGTCGCCAATGCCGCGATGGGCAATTTCGGCTGGCAGTTGATGGTGCCGGCCAAATCGACGCTCGAGGTCAAGGATCTCAACGGCAAGAAGGTCGGGATCACCGCAGCAGGGTCCGGTTCGGACCTGCTGGCGCTGTGGACCATCCAAAACAGGAAGATCGACTTCACCCGCGTGCCGGTCGGCGGCGGCGGCCTGGTGCCGAACCTGCTCGCCGGCAATGTCGACGCCGCCGTGGTCTATTCGCCGCTCAGCTTCCAGGTCGCCAGGTCGGGCGAGGCGAAGACCATCCTCGACTACGCGACCGCGGCGCCGCCGAACCTCACAGCAGGCTGGATCGTGCTCGACAAGTTCGCCGAAGCCAAGCCGGAGGTGGTCCAGAAGGCCGTCAATGCGCTCTATGGCGCGCTGCAATTCATGCGCGCCAACCGCGACGTCACCGTGAAGCTGATCGCCGACCTCTACGAGATGCCGGCCGAGATCGCCGCGATGGAATATGACAACACCATCATGAAGCTGGAGACCGACGGCAACATGGGCGCGGCCAATGTGCCGGCAGCGGTGCAGCTGTCGCTCGATCTGGCCAAGCTTGGCGGATTGAAGGACATCGTTCCGGTCGAGGATGTGATCTCGACCAAGTTCAAGCCGGTTCCGACCAAGCCATAACATGCAGGCCACTCTGACCATCAAGCTCGCGCGGGTCGCGATCGTGGTCGCGATCTTCGCGCTGTGGGAGATCCTGTCGCGGGCCGGGCTCGTCAATCCGCGCCTGTTGCCGTCGGCATCGGACACGCTCGTGACGCTCGGCGACCTCCTGCAACGGTCGAGCGTCCGGACCGACCTTCTGGTGACCGCGACCGAGGTGCTGACCGCCTTCGCGCTGGCGGTGCCGATGGGGGCACTGATCGGGTTCCTGATCGCGGAGAACCGCTATTTTGCCGATGTCGCAAAGCCGCTGCTGTTCTTCGCCTTCAGCATCCCGAAATCGATCTTCCTGCCGATGTTCATCCTGGTGTTCGGCGTCGGTTTCGCCCAGAAGGTCGGCTTCGGCTTCTTCTCGACCATCTTCATCGTGATCATGTCGACCACGACGGCGGTGGAATCGGTCAAGGTCGAGCACCTGATGGTGGCCCGCTCCTATGGCGCGACGCGCACGCAGACCGCGTTCCGCGTCTATCTGCCGAGCATGCTGCCGGTGCTGCTGGAAGCGCTGCGGATCTCGATGATCTTCAACCTCACCGGCGTCATCCTCGCCGAGATGTACGCCTCGCGCGACGGCATCGGCCACCAGATCGCGACCTGGGGCGAGAATTTCCAGATGAAGCAGCTGCTCGCCGGCGTCGTGATGGTCGCCGCGATCGCCATGACCTTCAATGAACTGATCAGATGGGTGGAAACACGATGCAGCCATTGGCGAACGTGACACCGTTGAAGCCCGCCTCGCGCGCCGGCGCGATCGAGGTCAGGAATGTTGGCCAGGTGTTCCGGACCAAGACCCAGGACGTCATCGCGCTGGAAGACGTCTCGCTCGACATCAAGCCGGGGCGCTTCGTCGTGCTGGTCGGCCCGAGCGGATGCGGCAAGTCCACGCTGCTGATGATGATGGCCGGGCTGCGCGCGCAGACCTCGGGCACCATCACCATCAACGGCGCGCCGATCCCGCAGCCCGATCCGAACCGCGTCGGCGTCGTGTTCCAGGAAGCGAGCCTGTTTCCGTGGCTGACCGCCGAAGACAATGTCGAGTTTCCGCTGGCGCTGCGCGGCGTCGCCAAGGCGGAGCGCCGGGCCAAGGCGCAGGACGCGCTCAAGCTGGTCGGCCTCGAAGGCTTCGGCAAACGCCACCCGCACGAACTGTCGGGCGGCATGAAGCAGCGCGTCTCGATCGCGCGCGGCCTGGTGCAGGATCCGCCCGTGCTGTTGATGGACGAGCCGTTCGCCGCGCTCGACGAGCAGACCCGGATGACGATGGGCGACGAGCTGCTGCGCATCTGGGCCGCGACCGGCAAGACGGTCGTGTTCGTCACCCACAGCCTGACCGAGGCGGTCTACCTCGCCGACGAGGTGATCGTGATGTCGCCGCGGCCCGGACGCATCGTCGACCAGCTGCAGGTCAATTTGCCGCGGCCGCGGACCTACGAGATGTTGAGCGGTGACGCCTTCGGCGCGCTGCGCGACCGCATCTGGCGGCACATCCGCAAATCGGCGTGAGACCATGATGAGCGCGAAAACCCTTCGCCATCTGATCATCATCGGCCTGCTCCTGCTGTGGGAGCTGTTGCCGCGCACCGGGCTGATCCCCGAACTGTTCCTGCCGTCGCTGTCGTCCACCCTGCTCGCCGGCTGGAACGAGGCCGCCGAATATGGCCATGCGCTGGCGGTGACGCTTTACGAGGTCGCGGTCTCGATGGCGTTCGCCTGCGGCGGCGGCATCCTGCTCGGCGCCATCGTCGGCAGCCTGCCGCGCCCGCGTCTTCTGATCATGCCGATGGTCTCGAGCCTCTATGCGGTCCCGCTCGTGATCCTCTATCCCGTGTTCACCGTGTGGCTCGGCATCGGCTCGGAGTCCAAGATCGCCTTCGCCTCGATCTACGGTTTCCTGCCGACCATGCTGGCGACCGCCGCCGGGATCCAGACCATCGACCCGCAACTGCTGCTCGCCGCCCGCAGCATGGGCGCGACGCTGAGCCAGCGATTAGTCCGCGTCATCATTCCCGCCGCGATCCCGACCGTGCTGTCGGGCCTGCGGGTCGGCGGCGCGCTCGTCATCGTCGGTGTGGTGGTCTCGGAGATGCTGATCTCCTCGGCCGGGATCGGCTACCTGATCTCGCGCTACCGCACCATTCTCGACAGCCCGCACGTGTTCGCCGGCGTGCTGCTGGTGTTGTTCATGGCGATTGCCTTCAACACCGCGATCCGCTGGGTCGAGCGCAAGGCCGCGATCTGGCAGACCGGGACGCGCGCCGGCCAGAGCGCCGCCGACGAGGTCGGCCCCGGCGCGATGCAGCCGGCGACGTAAGGGGATCGCGACGTGTTCGACCTCACCTTGACGTTCGACAACGGACCCGAGCCCGATGTCACCCCGCTTGTGCTCGATATCCTCGGCGAGCGCGGCATCAAGACCACGTTCTTCGTGATCGGCGAGAAGCTCGCCGACCCCGCGCGCCGCCGCCTCGCTGCCCGCGCGCGTGACGAAGGCCACTGGATCGGCAATCACACCTATACGCACAGCAACCCGCTCGGCGAGCAGCCCGGTGCCGACACGGCACAACGCGAGATCGGCCGGACCGAGGCCGCGATCGGCGAGCTCGCCCATCCCGACCGCTGGTTCCGGCCGTTCGGCGGCGGCGGCAATCTGGACGGCCGGCTGCTGAAGCCATCGGTGGTCGATTATCTCGTGCACAACAAGCACAGCTGCGTGCTCTGGAACGCGATCCCGCACGACTGGGACGATCCCGACGGCTGGACCGAGCGCGCGCTCGCGCAATGCCGCGCACAGCCATGGACGCTATTGGTGCTGCATGACCTGCCGACCGGCGCGATGATGCATCTCGATCGGTTCCTCGATCGCGTCGAGGCGATCGGCGCCCGCTTCCGTCAGGACTTTCCGCCGCCATGCGTGCCGATCCGCAACGGCGAGATCGCACTTCCCATCCAGGCCTATGTTTCCTCCATCGAAGAGAGTGAGAGACCATGAAGATCGCAAGTTTCAAGGCGGCGGGCACCGCGAGCTATGGCATCGTGACCGATGCGGGCGTGATCGACGCCGGCAAGCGGCTGAAGGCGTACCCGACGCTGAAGGCGCTGCTGACGACGGGTTCGCTGGATGAACTGAAGAAGCTGCAGGGCGAGCGCGCCGATCACGCGCTCAGGGATCTCGAGCTGCTGCCGACCGTACCCGATCCCGACAAAATCTTCTGCATCGGCGTCAATTATGCGACGCATCTCGCCGAGAGCGGCCATCCGACGCCGCCGCATCCGATGATCTTCACCCGCTTCGCCAACAGCCAGGTCGGCGCCGGCCAGCCGATGATCCGGCCGCTGGAATCCGAGCGCTTCGACTATGAAGGCGAAATGGCCGTCATCATCGGCAAGGGCGGTCGCCGCATCGCGGGCGAGGCCGCGCTCGGCCATGTCGCGGGCTATGCCTGCTACAATGACGGCAGCATCCGCGACTGGCAGCGTCACACCTCGCAATTCGCGCCCGGCAAGAATTTCGTCGGCACCGGCGGCTTCGGCCCGTGGATGGTGACGACCGACGAGCTCCCCGACATCAGCGAGCAGCACATCGCAACCCGCCTCAATGGCGTCGAGGTGCAGACCGCGCCGATCTCGGACCTCGTGTTCGACGTCGCGACCCTGATCGCCTATTGCTCGACCTTCACCGAGCTGGTGCCGGGTGACGTCATCGTCACCGGCACCACCGGCGGGGTCGGCGCCTACCGCACGCCGCCGCTGTGGATGAAGGATGGCGACGTCGTCGAGGTCGAGGTTACCGGCATCGGCGTGCTGCGCAATCCCGTGAAAGATGAAACCGCGGCAAGCGCAACGCGCGCGGCTTGATCCGGCCGCGCAACGACAAGAAGGAGGACATCATGAACCTGCCCAGGCATCTGCTGCCGACCACCGTCGTCGGCAGCTATCCGCAGCCGGAATGGCTGGTCGATCGCGCCATGCTGTCGAAGTCGGTGCCGCGCACCCGCATGCACGCGATGTGGCGCCTGCCGGCCGAGCATCTGGAAGAGGCGCAGGACGACGCGACCGTCGTGGCGATCCGGGACATGGAGCGCGCCGGCATCGACATCGTGACCGATGGCGAAATCCGCCGCGAGAGCTACTCGAACCGGTTCGCCACCGCCCTCGAGGGTGTCGATGCCGACAATCCCGCAATGATCACGGCACGCACCGGCAACACGCAGACGCCGGTGCCGCGCGTGGTCGGTCCGGTGAAGCGCAAGGGACCGGTCGAGCTGCACGACATGCAATTCCTGCGCAGGAACACCGACCGTGCCGCCAAGATCACTTTGCCCGGCCCGTTCACGATGAGCCAGCAGGCCAGAAACGAGTTCTACAAGGACGACGAGGAGCTCGCGATGGCCTTCGCCGAGGCCGTCAATGCCGAGGCTCGCGACCTCGAGAAGGCCGGCGCCGACGTCATCCAGCTCGACGAGCCCTGGGTGCGCAACAATCCGGATCTCGCCAAGCGCTATGCGGTGAAGGCGATCAATCGCGCGCTGCAAGGCATCAGCATCCCGACCGTGGTGCATCTCTGCTTCGGTTATGCCGCGGTGGTGCCCGGCTCGACCAAGCCGGCCGGCTATTCGTTCCTTGCCGAGCTCGACGACACCATCGCCGATCAGATTTCGATCGAGGCGGCACAGCCGAAGCTCGATCTCGGCGTGCTCAAGGATCTCTCCTCGAAAAAGATCATGCTCGGCGTGCTCGACCTCGGCAATCCCGAGATCGAACCTGCCGCCGTCGTCGCCGATCGCATTCGCAACGGCCTGAAGCATGTGCCGGCGGAACGGCTGGTGATCGCGCCGGACTGCGGCATGAAATACATGCCGCGGCACGTTGCGTTCGGAAAACTGAAGGCGATGTGCGACGCCGCCGCGACGGTCCGGAAAGAGATCGGCTAGAGCGTTTTCGAGCGAAGTGGATACCGGTTCGCGTGAAGAAAACGCGTCAAAACAAGAATCTAGAGCCCCGTTCCGATTCCATCGGAACGGGAAAAGCTCTAGGCCGCACCCGACGCGGTCAGCGGGTCGTAACCCGGACTCTTCAGGAGCGCATGAAGCTGACGGCGGCGCACACCCATGTTGCCGCCGTCGAACAGGGGATAGGCCATCGCATCCTGGAGCAGGCCGGCGAGCGGACATTGGTGATCGTAGCTCTCGATGCCGACCACACGCATCAAATCGGTGATCACTTTCACCGCGGTCTCCGATCCGAACACCTTGGCGTGCAGTGCGAGCTCGAAGGCACCGGGCGCATTGCTGTCCATGGCGTGACAGGCCTTCCAGCTCAAATAGCGCGCCGCCTCGATCGCCATCTTGGCATCGGCCAGCGCGTAGCCGACCGCCTGGTGCTCGATGATCGGTGTCGCGCCGCCGCGATGCTCGGTCCGGGCGAAGTTCAGCGCATAGTCGAAGGCGGCGCGCATCAGCGCGACGCCGAACACGCCAACCAGCGCAGCGGTGCCCGCAAAACTCATCTCCACCAGTTCGAGGCCGCCGCCGACGCGGCCGAGGACATTGTCCCTGGCCGTCCGCACCTGCTCTAGCCGAAAGCGCGGCGTCAGATGGGCGCGATGGCCCATCAAGTCGGCGGCGCGTTCGAGCACGATGCCCTTGATGCCGCCGGCGGACCGCGGCACCGCAATCACGGAGATCGCGCTGTCGGGCGCAGCCGTGGGATCGGTGCGACAGACCACGCAGATCAGGTCGGCGCCGTTGCCGTCCCAGCCGGTCGCGCTCGACACCCATTGCTTGGCGCCGGTGATGACCCATTCCTCCCCGTCGAGGCGCGCTGCTGTCCGCAAGCCGGTTCCCGGCATCGGCGAGGCAAAGTTCGCGCTGCCGCCCGGCTCGCTGAAGGCGAAGGCGGCAAGCGGCGTGCCGGCACGCTCGAGGAACGGTGCGATGAATGTCCTCTGCTGCGCCGGCGAGCCCGCCAGCATCACCGGCATCAGGCCGAGCAGCGAGCCGAACAGCGTCAGCGAGACGTTGACATCGACGGCCTGAAACTCCTCGGCGACGACGGCCATGTCGAACACACCGGTGCCCTCGCCGCCGAGCGGCGCAGGGATCATCCGGCGCAGGAAACCGGCCTTGACCACCTGTTCGTAGAACGGCCTGGTCGCCGCAAAGCGCTCCGCGGGCGTGGCGAGATGGCGGGTTGCGTCGGCGACGCCTGAAAGCACGGTCCGCGCGAAGCTCCGGGCGGACATCTGCAGCTCGCGTTGTTCTGCGGTCAGGGTGAAATCGATCGGCATGGTCGTCTCTCCTCCAGCGGGTCGAATGTCCGAAGGTGAGGCGCCGGGCCGCCGAAGTCATTGACGCCCCGTCCACGCCGGTTTGGCAAAATGTCCGCCTGACTGGCACGGCAATTGATTGTAAGCTCGTCGCCGGCTTCCGTCTTGGCAGGCAAACTTCGGCACGCGAACATGGGCGCTTCCTGGAATATGCACGATGTCGCACCGGCAGACCGCTTCGCCTATTGGCGCGAAGCGGTGCTGCAGACCTATCTGCCGCTCGAGCCGGAGAAGATCTCGGCCGGAGATTTCGACGGCGCGATCACCAGCATCGGCAGCCCCGCGCTGCCGTTGTCGCGGGTGCAGTCCGTGCCCAACGCCATCCACCGTACGCGGAAGGGAATCGGCAGCTTCCAGGACGGATCGTTCTTCGCCAATCTGCAGATCACGGGCGACGCCGTGGTCGAGCAGCATGGGCAAAAGACGCTGGCGCGGCCCGGCGACATCGTGCTGCTCGACACCAACGAGCCCTTCGCGATGCGGTTCGAGCAGGGCTGCGACCTGATCTGCGCCACGATTCCCGGCGCGCGGCTGCGGCGGCATCTGCAGCAAATGTCCGGCCGGCCGCCGAACGTCATCGCCGGACGCGGCGCGGGCCGTCTCGCCTCCGCCTATCTCGGCGCGCTGCGCGATATCCCCGACGATTTCGCGCTGGTTGACGACCTCGCCGCAAGCCAGCTCGAGGGCCTGCTGGTGCGGGCGACCACCATCGGCGCGCCGACGATCGGATCGACGTCACCGCGCGAGGCGATGCTGCGGCAAATCCAGACCTTCATCCTGGACGAACTGCACAATCCGCAACTCTCCGCGAAATACATCTGCCGGCACCTGAACATTTCGCGCAGCCATTTGTTTGCCGTGCTCGCCGATGCCGGAACGACCCTCGCGGCGCATGTCCGCGATGCGCGGCTCCGCCACAGCCTCAACCAGCTTCGCGACCCCCGATTGACCGATCTTCCGATCGGCGAGATCGCGCTGCGCGTGGGATTCAAGAGCCACGAGAGTTTTGCCCGCGCGTTCCGCCGCGCCTATGGCGCAGCGCCCGGCGCGTTTCGCGCCGGAGGCGAGGAGACACACTGAAGATTCAGGGGCTTGAAGCGCTGCTAGAGCAGGATGATTTTTGGTTGAATCCGCTTGCCGCGATTTCGGTTCACCTCTCCCCATCGGGGAGAGGTCGGATTGCGCCTGGCGATGCGCAGCATCGTCCAGTGCAATCCGGGTGAGGGCTCTTGCTCTCTCGATAGACCGTAACCCCTCACCCGATTTGCTGCGCAAATCGACCTCTCCCAAGGGAGAGGTTTAGCGACGGTACTGGCGCCTACGAGTTCGACGCCGCGCGGGTCGAGGCCGACTGGACATCCTTGATGTTGATGACGACGGCGATGCGCTTGACCGTGCCGCTGCGGTAGGCCTGCAGGAACTTGTCGTAGTGCTTGACCGAGATGCAGCCGTTGGAGTCGCCGTTCGGCCCGAGCATGTAGCTGTGGACCAAAAGGCCGACGCGCCCGAAGGTGTCGCTGCCGTCGACCGGGGTCATGCGCAGCGCGGGCACGCCGTGGAACAGCTTCTCGCGCGGCTTCATCTCATAGATGCCGGGCGGCGTCGCACCGGCGTTGCGGGCAGTCACATGCGCGGGATCGTCGAGCAGATTGCCGAGGCCTGAATGCGCCTCGAACTTGGTACCGTCGGGCATGTACACGATGCGGCCGGTGATGTCGTAGACGGCCGTGGTGCTGTCATAACCGAGCTTGCCGAGATCGGGGCTCGGACCGGACAACAATCCGTCATTCGGATCGAGCGAGGCCAGCTGCATCTTGCCCGGCATCATGTCGGCAATTTTCTGCAGGAACGTCCGGTTGTCGCCCTGCTGCACCGGCGCCTGTGGCGGTGGCGGCTGATCGTTACGTGCAAGCAGATTGGCCTCGGCCGGCCGCGACCGCGGCATCGGCACGGTGGACGTCGTCGCCGTGGTCGTGGCAGCGACGGACGCCGTCGCCGACTGGCTGGTCGGCAGTTCGGTCTGCGTGTCGCGCAGCTGGCCGGCCAGCGCGTCCTCGATCTGGCCGAACTCGGAATTGAAATCGCCGCGGCTCGAACGGAACCCGCGGCGCAGTGGATAATAGAGTGAGGCCGAATTGATCGTGGAGCGAGAGCCGAAGCGATCGTCGAAGTTCAGCGACGCGGTGGTGTTGGCGAGCGCCGGACCGTGAAGCCATGCGGTGGGGTCGATGCCGACCATCCAGGCGGCAAGGCCAGACGACAGGGCAAGCGCGCTCACGGCAAACGCCGTGCTGCCCACCAGAGACATGCCGCGGCTCGACTTACGCCGGGCAGGTTTCGTCGTTCGTTGACCCATCAATCCCCAAGTTCGGTGCTCTGGGGCCTGTTACCCGGCCCACCGGGATTCACCGATCACTCATCATATCAGGGAATTAGAGTAAGGCATAATCGAGACAAAACGGACAACGAGAGGTTTTTTAAACGTTTTTCGGATTGAAAGTGCCAGAGAATCAGCCTTGGGCGGGCTGAATTGACCGAAAAGGTCCCGATTCGGGACGATTTCGGCAGATCAGGCGATCTTTTCTTCCCAGAGGGTGAGCACCGGGACCGGCTTCCCGATGGCGTAACCCTGGGCGTAGTCGACCCCGATCTGGCGCAACTCGTCCAGGATCGCGAGGTTCTCGACGAATTCCGCGACCACCTGCTTCTGCATGATCTTCGCGGTCTTGGTGATCATCTCGACCATCGCCCGATCGACCTTGCTGTTCAGGATCTCCTTCACAAACGAACCGTCGATCTTGATGATGTCGACCGGCAGGTGCTTCAGATAGGCGATCGAGGACATGCCGGTGCCGAAATCGTCGAGCGAGAAGCTGCAGCCGATCTCGCGCAGCCGCGCGATGAACTTCTGCGCCTCGTCGAGGTTCGAGATTGCGCTGGTCTCGGTGATCTCGAAACACACCGATGCCGGCGAAACGTCAAGCTGTGCGAACAGCTCGGCGACGAAGTCGACGAAGTCGCTGTCACCGATGGTGGCGCCGGACAGGTTGATGGCGTAGCTGGCAATCTTGCGCGGCTGGTGCTTGCGCTCGGCGATGATCTCGAAGGCGCGGCGAACCACCCAGCGGTCGATCAGCGGCATCAGCCCGTAGCGTTCGGCGGCGGGTAGGAAACTGCCGGGCGGCACCAGCGCGCCGCTCTCGTCGCGCAAGCGCAGCAAGAGCTCGCGCCGGTCGTTGCCTTTCAGTGCGCCGTTCACCGGGCGGATCTCCTGCTCGTAGAGGCAGAAGCGCTCCTCGTCCAATCCCTTGCGAATGCGATTGACCCAGCTCATCTCGGCAACGCGCACGGCCATGCCGGTGTCGGACGGACGGTGCTCCTGGACGCGGTTGCGTCCCTTGTCCTTGGCAAGGAAACAGGCGACGTCGGCAAGCCGCAACGCGTCCTGCACGCCGGCGCTGTCGGCCAGCCCGACCAGGCCGATGCTCGCGCTGATCCGGAAGCTCGACCCCTCATAGACGAAGTTCGACTGCTCGATCACCGCCCTGATCCGCTCCGCAACGTCGGCCGCGACGTCGTGCGTCGCGGAGCCGTCGTCACGCAGCAGAATACCGAACTCGTCGCCGCCAAGACGCGCGACAAGGCCGCTGCCGCCGACTTCGGCCGCGAGCAGCCTCGCCACCTGCTTCAGCAACCGGTCGCCCGCCATGTGGCCGCAGGTGTCGTTGACGATCTTGAACTGATCAAGATCGATCAGCATCAGGTCGGCGCTCATGGCCGGCGAGCCCAACATCGCCTTGTGCAGTTCGAACTCGAACTGCCGCCGGTTGGCAAGGCCGGTGAGCGCGTCATGCGAGGCAGCCCACGCCAATTCCTCGACCAGCCGCCGCTCGGCGGTCATGTCGTGAATGATCATGACACGGCCCGCCGGTTCTCCGGCATGCACGATCGGGGTCTCGACCACCGAGACCGGCACGCTGGAATGGTCCGGCCGCACCAGGAGCTGCGGCCGGCTGTCGTCGTCAGCGTCGAACGATCCGCGCACCGGCTGCTCGGCAATGTTGAACAGCGACGCCAGCGGCCGTCCCGTCACCTCCTGCCCTGCCGCGATGAGCCGCTGCGCGGCGGCATTCATGTAGTCGACCCGATCGCCCTGCGTCGTCACGATGACGGCATCGCCGATCGACGCCAGCGTGAGCTGGGCGCGCTCCTTCTCGACCGCGAGCGCGGTCTCGGCAAGCCAGCGCCGCCACAGCATCCGCCTCGTGTGGATCAGCACGATGCCGGCAAGGCAGGCCGCGATCACGAGGTTGACCAGCAGCAGCAGCGCGGAGACCTGACGTGACGCCTTGCCCAGATGATCGGAGAAATCGACGGCGAGCGTGCTCAGCGCGGCATCCACCGCACCGATCCGTTCGGCCCAGTGCCTGATGGTCGCAGCCGACGGATCGTGCAGCGCGACGTCGTTCGCGGCCTCGTTCCGGATTTCAATCAGCTGATCGAGCAACACATCCGAATTGCGCCATGCCGTCACCGCGCCGGCCACGTGGTGCATCTTGCGGAAATATTTGAACAGCCAGATCAGGCCGCCGATGTCGTCATCATGATTGCCTGCCCTGGCGAAGCCGGCCCTCGCCACGGCGTCATTGTCGCCGGGCGATTCCAGGGCGAGCCGCGCCGTACGATCGGCCAGCGGCACCGCGATCGCGGCATCGAACTTCTGCAGATACAGCGGCGCACCGGTGCTGACATAGGTCTGCAGGTAGTGGATGGCGTCCTTCTGCCCCTTCGACCACATGCTTTCGCCGGCCACGTAGGCCCTGACCGCGGACATCACCTGCAGGCTGCCGGCAGACAGGCCGCCCAGCAGCAACACGATGGCCAGCAGAGGTCCAACCACCCGCCACAGTGACCAGCTTCGAAACGAAAAAAACATGCCCAATGCGCCCGACCCTGAAATTCATCGGGCGAGCGTAGGAACCGTGACTTAACCTCACGTTGCAAAACGCGATGAGTTTGAAACGACTCGGCTGCAGCACAATTGCGTCAAACTTTACCCATCCCGGACAACCCCAGGGCAATCGCATATGGAAAGAAATCTGTCGGGCAGCGTCCTCGAGGCCATCCTTCGAGACGCCCGCCTTCGGCGGGCTCCTCAGGATGAGGGTTTTGTTTTGCGGCACAATAGTAGACCCTCATGGTAAGGAGCGCCGCTTGCGGCGCGTCTCGAACCACGAGGCCGAGTTACCTCCGCAGCCGCCGAAGGGTCATATGCGATTGCCCTACGGACAACCCGGAGGCGCTCAGGGACGCAGTGTCGGCGACGTGTTCGGCGCCGGCGCCTGCTCCATCTCGGCCTCTTCGGGCAGCTTGTCGGCGTGAACGGCCAACGGCGTGCCGATCCAGAGCGGATCGTCGTGGTGGTCGCGGCGCGGATTGGTGGTGTTGGGATGGACCAGGATGCTCAGGCTGCCGTGGTTCAGCATCAGCCACGGCACCAAGGTCGGGAACAACTCGGCCGCAAGCGCCACCTGATACATCGCCTGATCGTGCGGGCCAACCTTGACGTCGTGCCACCGTCCGAGCGTGACCAGGAAGCGCTCGCCGATCCAGTTGCGCAGCCGTTCCGCCTCGCCCCGGCTGGTCGCGGGGTCGTAATAGACATGGGCGTGGTAGCTCGCGATCTCGCCGATCATCCGTGGCGCGTCCGTCATCTCACCTCTCCCTGCGCGGCCGGTCACTTGCGCCGCAGCACACTGAACTGGAACGACTGCGTCGCGCCCCAGGGCGTGACGTGCCGGTGCGCCTCATGCGCGATCAACTCGAATGCCAGACCGATGGTCCTGCTGAGCGTTGCGGGATCATAGCGCTGCACCGGCAGGCCGCTGCACTTCTCCGGGCCGTCCAGCGCGAAGGTGCCGATCACGGCGTGACCGCCTGCTTTCACGCCGCGATGCAGCCGGTCGAGATAGGCCGCGCGGTCTGGTTCCTCGACCAGGAAGTGAAACGCCGCGCGATCGTGCCAGATGTCGAAGGCCTGCTGCGGCTGCCAGACCGTCGCGTCACCTACGATCCAGTGCACCGCGTCACCTGCTGCGCCGATCCGCTCCCGCGCGCTCGCCAGCGCCGCTTCGGAGAGATCGAGCAGGGTCACATCATGAAAGCCGCTCGCCAGCAGCGCATCGACAAGTCGCGAAGCTCCGCTGCCGACGTCGACGATCGAGGCGTCGCGGCCCGGTGCGATCGATTCGATCAGACGCAGCGATGGCTGCGGATCGGCCTGCGACCAGCTCACCTGCTGCTCGCCCTTGGTCAGATAGACGGTCTGCCAATGCGATTGCCGATCAGAAGCGGTCATGGCGATAGGTCCCGAAAGCGGCAACAACCTGCGTTGCGCGCCATTAACCATCAGCTAGGCGCGGCGGTCTCTCGCGTCAACCGGCAGCGGCGGGCACGCACGGCGGCGCAGCAGCAAATGCCGCATTTGCTTCGCCGCATTTTCCAACTAACCTGATGGCCGGGTTGAGATCGGGGCGTCCGGGGATGGCCAATTTCGGCTGGACACGCGGCAACAAGCCTGCACAAGCGGAGGACGCCGCCAGCGACTTGCGCGGCCTTACCGATCCATTGGCGTTCCTCGCCGCGCTCGACAAGGTGGTCCCGCGCTATCTTGATCTCGCCGACAATGGCGTGCTGGTCTATCCGGCCTGCAAACGCAAGTCCGGCGATCTGCTCGGCGACATCAGCGCGATCTGGGAGCACACGCGGCTCGAGGCGATGCGCTATGTCCCGATGGTGCCGCGGCAGGACATCTCGCTGCTGGTCGATCCGGCCCGCCAGGCGGAGATGATCGATGCTTTCCTGCGCCAGCGCGCGCACGACAAGACCGTCGTCGATTTCACCGGCACCGCGATCGAAGACTACGGGATTGCGATCTACGCTGGCCTGAACTGGCTGAACCATTGCGGCGCCCTCGTGGGCGCGGATCCGCAAAAGTTTTCCGGCACGTTGCGGAGCTTCCGCAGGGTCATGGTGGTCGCCCAACAGTGGTGGGCGATCGACGGCGCGGCCGAGCGCTGCCGGCAGCTGCTGGAAGCGCGCGAACGGCCACCGCTGGTGTTCTTCCTGATGTGGGCCGAATGCACCAATTTGGCGCGCGAGATCGCGATCGCGGCGGCCGGTAGCGCGGCGACGGAAGGCAGTATCGCGCGCATGCGCGCGGCCGATGATCCGGAGCAGCTGACGTAATGCGCGAATCTGACGCGCGGCCGCAGACTAGGGTGCGTGCTCATAAATCCTGTCCGCGTTCGAGACTTAAAGCGGACTCGCGGCCCTTTTAACCCAACTGCGACATTCGCCACGGTTCGGTCCACGGCAGCATGCGGACGCGCGCCTTCGAGCAAGACGACGCCCATGTGTTCTGCCGCGAGCCGGACGTGGAGAACGATGTCGCTTGCTTCATCGCCTTGCTGGGCGAGGTCTACCGAGACCTCGGTTTTCCCCAACTACGAGGTGGCGCTGGCCACGCGGCCGGCGGCGCGCGCCGGCGACGACGCGACCTGGGATTGGTCAGAGGCGAAGCTCGGCGATGCCGCGCGGCAATGCGGCCTCGTGTCTCAATCAATCCCGGCGAAGGCGCGTTCTACGGACCGAAGCTGGAATTCGCGCTGCGCGACCGGCTGGGACGATCCTGGCAGTGCGGCACGGTGCAGCTCGACTGCGTGCTGCCGCAGCGGCTCGAGGCGTCCTACGTCGCCCCCGACGGCAGCCGAGCCAGGCCGCTGATGAACCATCACGCCATCTTCGGATCGCTCGGCCGCATGATTGCGATCCTGTTCGAGCAACATGGCGGCGTGCTTCCGTTCTGGCTGTCGCCGGACCAGGTTGCGGTTGCGCCGATCTCGAAAGACCAGGCCGGATACGGCGCACAGGTGCTGGCGGCGTTCGAGGATGCCGGGATCCGAGCCGTTGCCTATGACAGCGCCGGCCCTTTCGCGGCGCGTCGCGGTGGCGCGTGAAATGGCGGTGCCGGTGATGGCCATCGTCGGCGGGTGTGAGATGAGGGACGTCCGGGTAAGCCTGCGCGAGCGCGACGACTTACAGGCCGACGTTCCGCTGGCCGAGGCGGTGTCCCGCCTGCAGGCGAGGGCCCGGCCGGGCACCCTTGCGGCTGAAGCATGCGACAGTCGGGGCTTCGGTGGGTGTTGCGCAAGTAAGCGTTTCGAGCATCTGCGCGATGAGCACCATGTCCAACCTCTCATGACCCAATTCCCTGGCATTCTCCCGCGAGCAAAATCAATCGCATCTGACGGAGCGAATGATCAGTTTTGCGCAAAATGCGCAATATGTCTTGAGTACTGCGCGATATGAGCATATACGTGCCTGGCGTTTGCTCGTTTTTATAGCAAAACGCGCAAAATGATCGGAAGTGCGTGGTGTGCGGGAGGACAACAGAAATGCAGGTTCCAATTAAGCGGGCGATCGAGAGCGTGCCGGGCGGGATGATGGTGGTCCCTCTGTTGGTCGGGGCGCTTATTGCCACCTTCTTTCCCGATACCCCGAAGTTTTTTGGCTCCTTCACCGGCGCACTGTTCTCCGGCGCGCTGACAATTCTCGCCGTGTTCTACGTTTGCATGGGCGCGAGCATCGACTTCCGCGCGACCCCCTACATTGTGAAGAAGGGCGGCACCCTGCTGATCGTGAAGGTTGGCGTGGCCGTTGTCCTCGGCCTGATCTTCGGCCGCATTTTGGGAGAGACGCCGGTCGCAGCTGGCATGTTCGCGGGTGTCTCGACGCTCGCGATCGTCGCCGCCATGAACGACACCAATGGCGGTCTCTATATGGCGTTGATGGGCCAATATGGACGTCCGCGTGACGTCGGCGCCTATACCGTCATGTCGCTGGAGAGCGGTCCTTTCCTCACCATGATCACTTTGGGCGTCGCCGGCCTCTCGGCATTTCCATGGCAGACCCTCGTGGGCGCTATCCTGCCTCTGGTGGTGGGTATGATCATCGGCAATCTCGACAGAGAGATGCGCGACTTCCTGAGCCGCGCGGTGCCTGTGATGATCCCGTTCTTCGCCTTCGCGCTCGGCGCCGGCCTCGATCTGTCGAAGGTTTGGCAGGCCGGCCTGCTCGGCCTCGGCATGGGAGTGGCCGTGGTGGTTGTGACCGGCATCCCGCTGTTCGTCGCCGATCGCATCACTGGCGGGAATGGTGTCGCGGGTGTTGCGGCGGCCTCGACGGCCGGTAATGCGGCGGCCGTCCCGGCGATTGTCGCCGCGGCGAATCCAGCCTATGCGGACGCGGCGCGGCCTGCGACTATCCTCGTCGCGGCCTGCGTCGTGGTTACCGCAATCCTCGTGCCGATCGTCACCGCCTGGACAGCCCGCGTTGTTGGTCGCGACGTCGAGGAGCCTGCAGAAGAGAACAACGTGGCTTCTGCCGGCAAGGTGACCCCCGCGGCGCGCTCGGTTGTCACTGAGGCAAGTCACTGAGGCAAAGTCACTGAAGCAGGTCGCTGAAGATGGCCCCTAAAGCGTTTTCGAGCGAAGTGGATACCGGTTCGCGTCAAGAAAACGCGTCAAGCCAAAGCTGGCTGATCGTCGCTGACGATCTCACCGGTGCCGCGGACTGTGCGATCGCCTTCGGCAGAAGGGGGCGTGCGGCTGCGGTGACGTGGGGTGAGGTGACCGACGCGTCGGGCTACCAGCTGCCCGTCCTGGCCTACGATGCCGCGAGTCGAGGCCTTTCGGCCGGGGCCGCTGCAGCCCGCCACGCCGATGTGCTGGCGCGCCTTTGCGAAGGCGGACGTATTCTTTTCAAGAAGATTGACTCGACGCTGCGGGGGCAACCTGCAGCGGAGACTGCCGCCGCGCTTGCGCATCTCAAGTCACGGTCGGGTCCGGCCTTTGGCGTATTCGCGCCGGCCTTTCCGGCCACCGGCCGGACCACCATCGACGGGCGTATCCTGGTCAGAGGCCGCCCCCTCGAGGAGGCCGAGGTCTGGCACCGCGACCACACCTACCCGAATGCCGATCTTGTCGACGTTCTCGCGACCGCGGGCGTTCGCGGTGAGAAGGTCAAGCTCGCTGCCGTGCGTGGTGGCGATCTCAAAGCCACGTTCGCGAGGCTCGCCTGGGAGGGCGACGTGGTCGCGGCCTGCGACGCCGAGACTGAACACGATCTGCGTTTGATCGCGGAGGCGAGCCTGCATGCATCGCCCGCAACCTTCTTCATCGGCAGCGCCGGCCTCGCGCACGCGCTGGCCGGCCTCGAAGTCAGCCATGCCGTCGAGCCGCTGCGCATTCCGACGAGCGCATCCGGCACCCTGATCGTGGTGGGCTCGCTCGCCGGCGCATCTCGCGCCGCCGCGCGCGAGCTGGAGGCGACCGGCACCGTGGCGCATTTCCCGGTCGCGCCGGAGACGCTGCTCAACGATGGTGCCGGCCGGGCGGCGCTCGCCGCGGACGTGATGAAACGACTTGCCGGCGGCGGCGATACACTGGTTGAGATCATGATGGATGATCACCCCAACATGTCGCTCGGCCCGCAGCTCGCCAAGGGGCTCGCCGACGCTCTTGAGGCCGTCGCACCCGCGATCGGCGCCTTCGCTGCGACCGGCGGCGAAACCGCCGCGGCGATGCTGTCGCGCTTCGGCGTCAACGGCATCCGTCTTGCCGACGAAATCGAGCCGGGCGTGTCGCTCGGCCTTACTCTTGGCCGATTGTCTGTTCCGATCGCCACCAAAGCGGGCGCGTTCGGTGACGAGAACAGCCTCATCCGCATCAGCGAGCGGCTTCGCGCCGTCCGAACCAGAGGAAGTTTCATATGACTCGTCCGATCATTGCGATCACCATGGGAGATCCGGCCGGTATCGGGCCCGAGGTGATCATGAAGGCGCTGGCGCAGCCTCAGGTGCAGGCGATCTGCAATGCGCTGGTGATCGGCGACTCCAACCGTCTGCGCAAGGCCGGTCAGATCGTCGGCGTGCCGCTTGAGGTCGATGCGTTGAGCGACGCGAAGCAGGCGAATTTTGCGTCGAAGGCCGTGCAGTGCGTTGACCTGAAGCTGGTGCCGGACGATCTGCCGTTCGGCAAGGTGTCGGCGACGGCAGGTGAGGCGGCATATCGCTACATCGAGAAGGCCGTGCAGGTGGTGCAGGCAGGGCTCGCGCAAGGCATCTGCACCGCGCCGCTTTCCAAGGAAGCGCTGCATGCGGCCGGCCACAAATATCCCGGCCATACCGAGCTCCTGGCGCATCTGACCGGCACGCCGGAAGTATCGATGATGCTGGTGTCGCCGAAACTCCGCGTCATTCACGTGACCACGCATATCGGCCTGCTCGATGCGATCGAGAAGATCGAGCCCGGCCTCGTCGAGCGTGTCATCGCGCGCGGGCATGACGTGCTGGTGCGCGCCGGCGTCGCCAATCCGAAGATCGGCGTCTGCGCCATCAATCCGCATGCCGGCGAGAACGGGTTGTTCGGTCGCGGCGAGGAAGCCGCGAAGATCGCGCCGGCCGTGGAAGCCTGTCAGCGCAAGGGCTGGGACGTGCACGGCCCCCTGCCTGCCGACACGCTGTTCTTCCTGGCCGGCCGCGGCGACTACGACATGGTGGTCGCGATGTATCACGATCAGGGCCATGGACCTATCAAGGTGCTGGGGCTGGAAGCCGGTGTGAACATCACTGTTGGTCTGCCGGTGATCCGCACCTCGGTCGATCACGGGACCGCCTTCGACATCGCGGGCAAGGGCATCGCCGACGAGCGCAGCCTGATCGAAGCGCTGCGGCAGGCGGTCGATCTCGCGCCGAAGAAGGCGGCTTGAGGGGGCTGCGCGGGCTCCTCAGGATGAGGGGCGAGATGTGCGTTAAGCGCTGACATTGCGCGGCCGATGCATCGTGGTATCCATCGGCCGTGCCGCGAAGCCGATACGGTCGAGCTCGGCTGACGGCAATGGATCCGGAGGCTGAGGTTCGATGTCGATGCGCAGCAAGGAGCGTCACGCTCGTCTGTTGGAAGCACTGAACGCGGGAGAGATCGATGTCGACGATCTTGCGCGGCGCTTCGACGTCTCCGCTTCCACCGTGCGGCGCGACTTGCAGCATCTTTCCAAGAACAATGCCGTGCGCCGCACCTATGGCGGCGCCATTCTCACCGCCCACGCGAACGAGACGACGCTCGAGCAGCGCCTCGCGGTTCAGGGCAAACAGAAGCAGGCGATCGCGCGCGCCGCGATCGATCTGATCGAGGATGGCGACACGCTGATTCTCGATGCCGGCTCGACGGTCGCAGCCTTCGGCCGACTGCTGCAGCATCGGCGGCTGCGCATCATCACCAACAATCTTGCGCTGCTGCCCTGCTTCGCCAAAGCTCCGAGCATAGAGCTTGTGGTGCTGGGCGGCGCGCTGCGCACCACCAGCATGAGCACCATGGGGCCGCTCGCCAATGAGGCGCTGCGGCGCATGACCGCGGACCGCGCCGTCATGAGCGCCGACGGCGTGGTGAATGGCCGAGGCCTGTGCGAAGCGGATCTCGAACAGGTCGCACTGAAGTCGCTGATGATGCAGCAGTCGAAGGAAGTCATCGTTCTCGCCGACGCCAGCAAGCTCGGCCGCGCCGAACAGATGGCCTGGGCGCCGCTGCCGCCGCGCTGGACTCTGGTGACTGATGTCGGCGCATCTGACGAGCAGTGCAAGCGTCTCGCCGATGCGGGAGCGCGCGTGATCGTTGCCGGCGTTCGCTGAGCCGGCATCGCAATTTTTCGCGTGATCGGAGAAAAACATCGACCGAGGCGGGGTTGCGGTAAGGAATCGCTGAACTGGGGCGCAATGCCGTCAACTTGAATCGCCATATGCTAGGTGGTGATCACCAGATTTGTGAGTACTCGCCCTAGGCAACGGAGTCCGCGTCGGCAGACAGCAGCTGTAGCTCCTTGGATTTGCGCGCGATGAGGCGGCCGAGATCGCCCTGCTTGTAGCTCTCGACGAACTTGATGGCGAAGCCGTTCGGCAGATGCCGGACCACGCGGCCGACGCAGGCGCCGATCGCCAGCGGCATGCCGATCGGCGGCTGCGCCTCGGAGGAGACCGCCGCGCCGGACAGCGACATGTCGATGATGAAGCAGCTCTGCATGGTGCCGTCCGCCAGCGTCAACATGGCATGCGGCGCGACCGGAACGAAACGCGGGTTGTTGCGCGCCTCGCGAATGCTCGGATCCTTTTGCTTCTTCTCGATCCAGGTCAGCTTGTCGGCGAACTTCTCACGCATGGCATGCGTCATCTCGAGCTCGAGCAGGAAGCTGCCGCTCATGGTTTCGGTGATGCAGCCGTCGAACTTGCCGAACTCCTCGAAATACGAAGTCAGCCGGTCGCCGACCTTGCCGACGACGGGCACGTCCACGATCATCCGGAACGGCGAGACGCGCGTGGTGCGGCAAGCGAAGCTGCGCAATTTACCCTGCGCATCGTACCAGTTCGGCAACGTGTAGCTGCCGTTGACGGTGATCTTGACCGCGCGTTGCTTGAGAAACTTTTCGACGGACACGACTGAACCTCGCCCGAGGCGATGTGAGTGCACGGAGGGCTGGATTGACCGGCTTCACTGCCGGTCTGGTGGTGGGGACGTTCGCTACCGACGCGGTGGCAGCGGGGAGCTGCGGCACGTATCCCAGCGCGTGGCGGATTGGTCCTGGCGCGCAGGTGCGTACAGCCATACCGTCGAAAAACTAGGAAAAAGTTAAACCGGGACGAAGCGCGGGCGGCGCACTCTATGGCGCAACCGTTTCGCGGCGGTTTATTTTGCGAGCCATACAACTACCGGGAGAGTTGTCGCCCGGCAATGCAATCGCGCCGTGCTCCAAACCGCCTGCCTCGGCTGTCGGCCGGGTGCTAGCCTTCGTCGAAATCAGACCGGACCCCTCATATGCCAAACATGTCGAACAAATCGCTTGCCGACGGCAAGATCCTGCAAGACGTCGTCGACGGCGTCGGCGTCATCACCTTCAACAATCCCGACAAGCGCAATGCGATGTCGCTGGAGATGTGGGAGGGGCTCGGCGAGGCGCTGACGGCGTTGCGCGACGATCCGGCCGTCCGCGTCGTGATCCTGGTCGGCGCCGGCGACAAGGCGTTCGTATCGGGCGCCGATATCAGCCAGTTCGAGAAGACCAGGCACAACGCCGAGGCCTCCGAGGAATATTCACGGCGCAGCGCCGCCCAGCGCGCCCTGCTCGCCGACTATCCGAAGCCGACCATCGCCTGCATCCGCGGCTTCTGCCTTGGCGGCGGCATGCAGGTCGCGATGCTGACCGATATCCGCATCTCCGGCTCGAGCGGCCAGTTCGGCATTCCCGCCGCCAAGCTCGGCATCGCCTATGGCTATGACGGGCTGCGCCATCTGGTGTCGCTGGTCGGCCCGTCCTGGGCGCGGCTGATCATGTATACGGGCATGCGGATCGACTCCACTGAGGCGCTGCGGATCGGCCTCGTCGATCGCGTGCTGCCGGACGCCGAGCTCTGGGACGCGACCATGGAGATCGCGCGCACCATTTCGGGCAACGCGCCGCTGGCGATCAAGGCCGCCAAGATCACCATTGCGCAGGTGCTGAAGGATCCCGCCGATCGCGACATGGCCGCGATCAAGCAGATCGGCATCGAATGCATGGACAGCGCGGACTTCCGCGAAGGCCGCAGCGCCTTCATGGAGAAGCGTAAGCCGCAGTTCAAGGGCCGGTAGCCATCCGGTGTCATCACCCGCACATGCTTTCGCGGGTAATGACAGCTGAGCATGCGGTAACAACGGTGGTCCTCCCGTCGTGGTTGCCACCCAACACACTGTCATCGCCCGGTTTAACCGGGCGATCCAGTATTCCAGAGGCGGTTGTGCTTGAGCCGATGGACCGCAGCGTACTGGATCGCCCGGTTAAACCGGGCGATGACAGATGATGACGTCGCGCGATTTCCGAATAATAGAATAATATCGCCGATTTACCCGACGCGTCAAGTTGCCTGGTCGAACGCCGGCCGCCGCCGGCTACTTTGCATGGGGTTGTTTTCGATATTTTGGCAATGTGCCCGCGATTGAACCTGCCCCCTACTTCTTGTCGCTGACCGGCACCGTGTAGTTCAGGATCAACCGACCGCCGTCGGGATAGATGGTCTGGCCGGTGATGTAGGAGGCATCGTCGCTGGCCAGGAATGCCACGACGGCGGCGACCTCGCTCGGCTCGCCGCAGCGGCCGGCCGGCGTGCGCGACAGCACGCTGCGCCGCGCATCCTCGGACGAGAAGATCGCCGTCGCCACCATCTCGGTCAGGATCGTGCCGGGTCCGACCGCCACGACGCGAATGCCGTGCGGCGCCAGCGCCACGGCGGCGACCGATGTGAGCTGCTTCATCGCGCCCTTCGACATCGCGTAGGTCGCGAGCGAGGGGATCGCGAGCAGCGCGTTGACCGAGGACATGTTGACGACGACGCCGCCACCGCCCTGCGCGATCATCTGGCGCGCGGCAGCCTGAACCCCGAAGAACGCGCCCTTGAGGTTGATTCCCATGACGTCGTCGAATTCGGCCTCGCTGATGTCGAGCAAGTCGCGATTGCGCGCTACGCCGGCATTGTTGACCATGACGTCGAGCCGGCCGAACTCCTTCACCGCGGTCGCGACGATGCGGTCGACATCGGCGCGCTTGCTGACGTCGGCCTCGACCGCCCGCAACTGATCGATATGTCCGAGTTCCTGGGCGGTGTGGACAAGCCCCGCAGCGTCGACATCCGAGATGACGACCCTGGCGCCGTCGGACAGGAAGCGCGCCGCGCAGGCCTTGCCGATGCCGCGTGCCGCGCCGGTGATGGCGACGACCTTGCCGGAATTCTTCATGGGAGTGCCTCCAGGACAAACTGTTCATGGAGCAATAGCGCATTGCGCGTCGGCAGGGAACGCGGCGGATTCTCCGGGCGAGACCTCAGGACTTGATGCGCGCGAGAATCCGGTCGGCCTCGGTACGCCAGTCGGCGCTGCGGGCGAAATCCGGCGTTCCCCTGGGTCCGAACACGCCCTCATCGGCAAGATCGGCGATCCAGCCCTGCCGCTCGGCGGTGCCTGAGGCGGACCATGGCGCGAGCCCGGCATCGCGCACGGTCTCCGCCACCTCGCGCACCTCCTCGGCACGGCGCCGGCCGTGCTCGATCACCCGCTGAAAGAAATAGGCGCCCTGCTTCTCCCAATCGATGCTCGGGAAGGTCTCCTTGAGCGAGGCGAGCACCGCATCCTCGACGCCATAGGCGCGCGCGGTGGTGAAGCTCTCGATCACCATGGCCTCCAGCCCCTTGATCATGATGCTGCGGCACATCTTGACTGCCGAGGAGACGCCAAGCTCGTCGCTTGCGACCTTCGCGGCAAAACCGAGCGCGATCAGCTGCGGCGCGAGCTCCCGCGCGCCCTGCCCGCCGAGCAGCAGCGGCACCCTGATCCGGTACGGCGGCAGCGAGGTCATCACCGCGCCCTCGACATAGCGGCCACCGGCGCCGTCGATATGCGCCGCCGCGCGCTGCTTGGCGCCGGGCGAGGCCGAGTTGAAATCGAGAACCAGACGTCCTTCCGGATTGCGGGCGCGCAGGCCGCGGCCACCGGCACCGCCTGGCTCGCCGTCACCGCCGAAATGATGAAATCGGCCCGCGCCGCGAGATCGGCATGGGATTGCGCGAGCTCGACGCCGATCTCTGCCGCGTGCGCGCGCAGCGCCGTACCCTGCTCGCGGTCAAGCTTGATATCGTAGGCAGAAACCCTCACGCCCTGCTGGCGCAGGTCCTCGGCAAGGATGCGACCGACCTCGCCATAGCCGAGCATGCCGACCTGCCATTGCCGCGGATCGCCGGAGATTGTCATCAGTTCAGGTCCCGTGTTGTGTCGTCGAACAGCTCATCGACTGTGACGCGCCGGGGGATCAACGCCTGCTGCACGCAATAGTCGATCATCAGTTCGAGCGGCTTGCGGTTTGCCTCGACGCCGAACGGCACCAGGTCCGGCATGCCGGACGGGCCAGCCTCTGTCTTGCTACGCTTGAGCAGATCATACAGGCTCCGCACCACGTCCGGCCGCGACGTCGCAAGCTGCGATGTCACCACCACCAGATGATTGACCGGCACGACGGCGTGCCGCGCATACCACTGCGCCGCCTCTGCGGCCGGATCGGCGAACAATGGCTTGAACGCCGGATCGCTGGAGGTCTCGCCCAGCACGGCGTCGAGCTCGCCGTCCCTCAGCATCTGGATGATGGTCTTGTCCTTCGGCGCACGCTCGGTGCTGTCGACATATTCCGCGACATGTGGATCCTCGAACGTGACCCAGTTGATCCTGTCGAGGTTCACGCCATGGTCGTTGGCAAGGATGCCGCGCATCCATGCCCCGGTCGTGGTCGTGAACGAGCGGATGCCGACCCGCTTGCCTTCGAGATCGGCGGGCACGAGCGTGCCGCGGTCGGCGCGATAGAGCGCGTGGCCGTGCTGGAAGCGGCCGACCATCGCCGCCGGCAGCAGCACCATCGGCTTGCCGTGCGCGCTTGCCATCAGATGGGTCACGATCGCCATCTCGCAGACGTCGAATGCCTGCTCGCGCACCATCGGCTTGAACGCGGCGTTGGTCGGCGTGAATTCGGTGAAGTCGAGATCGAACAGGTCGGAGCGAACCTCACCGTTCTTCACCGCCCGGATGTGCGGATGATTGCCGAGCACGGCGCGTAGCCGAAGTTTCTCCATCGCGACAAACTCCGGACGTTCAGGTCAACGCTCGGCCCGGATTTGTGCTCGGGGCCATGCGCGGCGCGGGCGCCCCTCCGTCGAGCGGCGCGGCCTGCAACGCGGCGACGGTGGCGCGCACCAGTTGCTCGATGGCGTGGCCGGCATCGGTGCCGTCGGCGCTGCCGCGCGACAGGCGCGAGACGCGCTCCGGCGTCACCAGCGTGTAGTAGAGCGCGCCGAGCAGGAAGTGGCTGCGCCAGACCAGATCGGTACGCGGAATATGCGGCAGGCTTTCATGAATCGCGTCGATGAAGGCATGACTGGTGTCGTCGAAGGTCTGCGCGATGATCTTGCGCACGACCTCATTGCCCTCGGCCGACATGATCGCACGCAATCGCGTGAACCGCGTTCCGCCGCCGGCAAGATCGCTGCCGGACGTAAAGGCCGGCAACACATAGGCGCGCACGATCGCCTCCAACCGGTCCTGCAGATCGCGCACCCGCCGCGCCGCCGCCAAAAGCTCGGAGCGCCGCCGGTTCATCGGGCCGCAATGGCGCCGATAGATTTCCAGCAGCAGGCCGTCCTTGGTCCTGAAATGATAGGTCACGCTGCCCGGATTGGCGCCGGCGGCCTGCGCGATGTCGCGCACCGAGACGGCGTTGAAGCCGTAGGTCGAGAACAATTCCTCCGCCGCGGCGAGGATCGCCTCGCGCATGTTCGGCTTGCGGGCGCTGGCGGCGGCCTTCACGTCGGACCTGGCGGGTTTGCGGACCATATTTGTACTATCGTCCAAACAATCCGGTCGCGTCAACAACGCCGCGCTGCACGTATCCGTCAGGATAGTTTGACGTCAGGCTCGGCACGACCGCGCGCGGCGGCCTCGAGCAGGAACGTCCTGCCATGCTCGGGATCGGCCGCACGCTGCGCCTCATCCATGTCCTGCCAGGCCGAGGTGACCAGCACGCGCGAGAAGTCGCGGCCGACGAATGCCGGGCAGCTCGATTGCCTCGCCGGTACGCGCAGCGAACGCAGATGCCGGCCGGTCGGATCGTAAACGTCGACGCATCCGCCGCCCCAGCGCGCGTTCCAGATCATCCCGTCGGCATCGACGATCGCGCCGTCGAGCCCGCCGCTGCCTCGATGCCTGATCAATTCGGTGGCCTCGCCGACCGGCAGTCCTGTTGATGGATCGAGCGGCACGCGATGCAGCACGTTGGTCGCGGTATCGGCGAAATAGCCGATGTCGCCCGCGGGCGAAAAGCAGATCGCATTCGGGATCGTGATCCCGGGATACAGCCGCACGATGCGGCCCCGGTGCAGCGCATAGATCGCGCCGGCACCCTGCTCGGCATGGCGCCCCATGGTGCCGAGCCAGAACGTGCCCGACGGATGCACACGCGCATCGTTGGAGCGCGTCAGCGGATTGTCGGCCTCCAGCGCGGCGAAACGCTGCAGGCGGCCGTCGGCAACGTGCCGTACATAAAGTCCATCTTCGGTCAGGATCAGCTGCCGCTCGCCGTCGATCCGCGCCATTGCACTCGCCATTTTCGGCAGTTCGTGAATGACGGTGCGGCCACCTGCAAATCGATGCTCGAACAGGCGGCGCTCGCGGATATCGAACCACCAGGCGGTGTCGGTCGCCGCATCATAGGTCGGACCTTCGCCGAGATGGCAACGCTCTGCCGACAGCACCGATGTCGGCACCTCTTCCATCAGCGGCTCGGCGGCACGGTCGGTCATGGTGTCACTCACACGGTTGAGAAGCGGTAGACGATGCTGCGCCGATAGAGCTGCCCCGGATCGAGCCGCGCCGACGGAAAGTCGGGCCGGTTCGGCGTATCCGGCCAGGCATGCGGCTCGAGACAGAGCGCGTCGGATTGCCGGTACAGACGACCGCCCTTGCCGGCGGTCGAGCCGTCGAGGAAATTGCCGGAATAGAACTGCAGTCCCGGCTGATCGGTGAACAGCTCCATCACGCGGCCGCCGTGCGGCGCCTCGAGGCGCGCAGCCAGACGAAGACCCGTCCCCTTGGCCAGGCAGAAATTGTGGTCATAGCCGCGCCCGAGCCGCAGCTGCTCGTCATTCATCCTGATCCGCGCGCCGATCGCCGTGGGCTTGCGGAAGTCGAACGGCGTGCCGTCGACCGGCCGCGGCGGGCCCTGTAACGGGATCGCGGTGGCGTCCACAGCGAGGAAATGGTCGGAGGCGATCGTCAGCCGGTGATCGAGGATCTGCATGCCCGAGCGCGCGCCCTCGAGATTGAAGAAACTGTGATTGGTGAGGTTGAGGCAGGTCGGCCGGTCGGTCGTCGCCTCGTAGGTGACCGAGAGCTCCATCGGACTGCGCACGCAATAGGTCACGCGCGTCGCGAGATTGCCCGGATAGCCCTCCTCGCCATGCGAGCTCTCGCGCGCCAGCACCAGCGTCGGCTCCGGATCATCCGATAGTTCGGCGATCCGCCACAGCTTGCGATCAAAGCCCTGCAGGCCGCCATGCAGCGCGTTGGGGCCATTGTTGGCCTCAAGCTGCATGGTCTCCCCGTCGAGCACGAAGCGCGCGCCGGCGATCCGGTTGGCGTAACGGCCGATCGTCGCACCGAAGAATTTGCGCTGTGCGAGATAGCCGCCGAGTTCGTCGTGGCCGAGCACGATGTCGTCGCAATGCCCGTCACGATCCGGCGCGAGCAGCGCCTGCAGCGTGGCGCCGAAGGGAAGGATGGCGGCCTCAAAGCCGTGTTCGCCGCGCAGCGTCACGCGCTCGACCACGGTGCCGTCGTGCAACGTGCCGAAGGGGACGCGACCAATGCTGGCTGATGTCATTGTCAGTCCTCGAACGCCTCGACGAGGCGCCGTCGCCCCAGCATGAAGCTATCGGCAACAAGCCGCAAGGGCGCGAGGTCGACATCGGATTTTCCTTCCGAGGTCAGCGCGACGAAGCGGCGGTACAGCGCGGGATATTCCTCATCTGGCGCGTCGACCACCAGCCTGCTGCCATCGCGCAGCTGCCTTCCACCTTTCGACAGCGTCACAGGCCCGGCATCGGTCTCGCACAGGATGTCCCAGCTCGGCGATCCGGTCTGGCGGAAATCGAATTCGGCGTGAATCCGCAAGCCGCTCTCGTCGGAGAGTTCGATCTCTGCCGCAATCGGCGCCTCCCGATTGGAGGGAAAGTCCAACGCCGCGCTCCTGATGAAGACCGCACCCGTCAGGATCTCGGTCAGGATCGACAGCGCGTTGATGCCGGGATCGAACACGCCGAAGCCACCCGCCTCGAAGATCCAGGTCTGGCCCGGGTGCCAGACGCGCACGTCTTCCTTCCAGATGATGGTCACCTTGTTGATGGTGCGTCTCGCGAGCAATTGCCGCGCCGGGCCGACCGCAGCCGCATAGCGTGAATGCCATGCGGTAAACAATGTCCGGCCCGCCTCCTGCGCGGCCGCGATCAGCGGCGTGAGTTCGCTCAACGTCGTGCCCGGCGGCTTCTCCAGCAGCACATGCTTGCCCGACGCGAGCGCGGCGGCGGCCTGCGCATGGCGCAGCTGCGGTGGCGTACACAGCGCGACCGCGTCGATCTCCGGCCCGTCGCGCAACAACTCCTGCAAATCGCGGAAATGCGGCAGGCCGGGCGGGGTCTTGACGGGATCGGCCACCGCAACGAGAGCCACGCCTGACGTCTTCGCGATCGCAGGCACGTGCTGCCGGCACGCGATCTCGCCATAACCGACGATGGCGATGCGAAGCAGGTCACTCATGGCCGTCCTCGCGTTGCGGTCCACTTGGCCGGCTGAAGCCGCCAGGCAGAATCATAGGCCAGCGCCGAATACCAACGGCATGATGTGATTTTGGTTGCGGACACGCAAGTCCACGACGCTCTGTTGCGCGCCTCGCGGCCGGGGCATCGGCTTTGATCCATCAAGGCCGACGCTCCAGATTCCCGTTTTGACGGGCTTTATTCGCGCGGACCGGTCACCGCTTCGCCCGAAACCGCGCTAGCGTGCGGCCTCAAACCCGCCGAGCACCGCCGTCAGATTGGCGCCGAGGATGTCGGAGAGATAGCCGCCCTCCTGCACCAGCACCGTCGGCAACCCGAATCGGGCCAGCCCCTCGCCGATGCGGCGGAAGCCGTCGGTGGTGACGGCGAGGCCGGCAAGCGGGTCCTTCTCGGAGGCGTCGAGACCGAGCGCGACCACGAGCGCGGTCGGGGCGAAGGCGCGGATCGCCTTCTCCGCCGCTGCAAGCGCCTTCATGTAGTCGTCGTCACCGGTGCCCTTGGCGAGGGGAATGTTGAGATTGGTGCCGAGGCCGCCTCCGGCGCCGCGCTCATGCGCATAGCCCCAGACGAAGGGATAGAAGAACGACGGATCGGCGTGGATCGAGACGGTGAAGACATCCGGCCGCTCATAGAAGATGCCCTGCGTGCCGTTGCCGTGATGCACGTCGACGTCGAGGATCGCGACGCGCTCATGCTTCTGGCGCAGATGCTCGGCCGCAATCGCGCTGTTGTTGAGGAAGCAGAAGCCGCCGGCGAGGTCGCGATAGGCGTGATGGCCGGGCGGGCGGCACAGCGCGTAGACGGCATCCTCGCCGTCGAGCACCATCTGCGCGGCGGTGACCGCGACGTCGCTCGAGGCGCAGGCGCCGGCCCAGGTGCCGGGACCGATCGGGGCCGCGGTGTCCATCGTGTGCCAGCCGAGCTTGCCGACGATATGAGCGGGGTACGTGCCGGCATTGCGCACCGGGTGGATGTTCGCGATCATCTCCGGTCCGGCATTGCCGAGCGCCGACCATTCGTCCCACGCGTCCGCGAGAAAGCTCAGATATTCCGGACTGTGCACGCGCGCCCGCGGCCCCTGCCCGAACCTGGTCGGCTCGATCAGCGTGTGCTTGCCGGCCTTCAGGCCAGCCAGCAGGCGGTCGGCGCGCTCGGGCTGTTCGGTGGTACGCTGGACCACACCGCGGACCAGGAAGAATTGCGGATCATGGCTGCGGTGCAGATCACTGTAGACGGCCTTCACGGGGACACTCCTGTTCGATCGGCGGCTGAGCTGGACAGAGCGAGGGCAATGTGCCGCACGCAAGCTTTGGCTTGCGCGTTGTACACTATCAGTGACGGCGACGATCTGAAACCGAGCGCGATTTCATGCTATGCCCGCATGTAGCGCAATGATTGAAAGACGCAGGACGCGAAGTCCGGCCATGGCCAGCGGCAAGACGGAGACAGAGGAAGCGGCAACGGGGCGGCGCGGGCGGCCGCGCTCCGCCGCGACCACGGCCGCGATCCTGGAAGGCGCCTATCAGCTGATGGCGACGACCGGCCTCGCCGCGACCACCATCGACGCGATCGCCAGACATTCCAACGTCTCGAAGATGACGATCTACAAATGGTGGCCGTCGCGCGAAGCCTTGCTGATCGATGCCTTCCTCGACCAGGCCTCGCGGGCCGTGCCGCTGCCTGAGGCCGGCAATCCGGTGGCCCGCATCCGCCGCCACGTTGCGACCTATGTCGAGGCGTTGCAGGGCGAGTTCGGCCGGGTGCAGCTCGCCGTGATCTCGGAATGCATCTCGAAGACCGGCACGGCGGAGCTGTTCTACGAGCGTTACCTCGGCCTGCGCCGCAGCAAGATGCTGGAGATCATCGCCGCCGGCCAGAAGGACGGCAGCATCGGCGCGCCGGGCGTCCCCGGCGATATCTATGACGCGATCTACGGCAGCCTGTTCTACCGCTACGTCTTCGGCATCAGGCCGTTGACGCCGGCCTACGCCCGCAACCTCGTCAATCTGGTGCTACGGCCACGCGCGGACGCTTGACTATCAAGCAGAGCGTTGGCGCTGACGGCGGAACCAGGCCCAGGTCTCGCGCGTGACGGCCCGGTAACTGCTGCCGCGATACACGATGTGGCCATCGACGATGGCGTTCAGCTTCGGCAGTGCATGGAACGGCACCGTGGGATAGGCGTGGTGCTCGACATGGTAGGGCATGTTCCAGGCGAACCATTTCATGATCCTGCCGGTCATCGTTGTGCGCGTGTTCTCGAACGCGCTCCGCGTCCGCTCGCAACCGGTGTGCTCGGCATAGAGATAGGGGCGCAGGATAAGCTGACCGGCGAGGAGCGGCACGATCCACACCCAGAGCAGGATCGCACTGTGCAGCGCGAACGATGCCGCGAGCAACAGCAGATAGCCCGCGAGATAGAGCCTCGCCTCCAGCACGATCGAGGCGCGCTTGTGCTCCGGAATCCACGGCACAACCACCTTTCCGGTGAATGCATGCCAAAACATCAGGCGGATGCGAACCAACACCTGCAGCAGTCCCGAATAGGCGATCGCCAGCTGGGTGTCCGACGCAGGCTTGGGGCCGACGATCAGCTCCGGGTCTTTCTCCGGATCCTGCGTGTAGCGGTGATGATCCCAGTGAAACAGGCAGTAGTACTGGTAGGGCAGTCCGATCATGAAGGCGGACAGATTGCCGACGACAAGATTGAGCGCTGGACTGCGGAACGCCGTCTTGTGCGCGGTCTCATGTACCACCATGAACAGGAACGCGACGAAGTAGCCTTGCACGGCAATCAGCGGCAGCGCCCATGGCAGGCCATGGCGCGACGAGACCAGGAAGATCAGCGCACCGACGCTGACGATCATCCCGTAATGGCTCGCCGCGCGGACCGCGCCGGCAAGGTTCGACCTAGTCGACAAATCGCGCAAGGTCAGCGGGCTGAGCGGCTTCAGGCGGGGTCCGGCGTCACTGGTCTCGGCGGTGCTCATGGTCGTCTCACCTGTCAGCGTTGCAGCAGCGCCGAGATTTCGGCGTTGATGAAGGCGCGGTCTTCGGCGTTGTTGGCGGGATTGCCGGCCCGGTGCCCGTGGATCGACGGAATCGCGTGCAGCGCGGCCGAGCGCGCGTTGACCAGGCGGCCGAGTTCAGCCTCGTTGTCGCGCGGGTCGAAATAGCGATCGGTACGACCCGGCATCAGCAGGATATGCGCCTTGATCGCGGCCAGCGCCCGGTCGAAGTCGCCGCCGAATTGATCGCAACGGCTGATATCGCCGGCCTGCCAGATCGCGATCTGCGCCAGCAGATCATTCGCATCGCGCCGCGCGAAGGCACCGTCCCAGGATCCCGCGAGATAGTCTTCCAACGAGTTAAAGCCGGCCTCGCGCCAGACTTCCTCGCGATAAAATTCATGCGACATCGCCCAGCCGGCATAGACGCGCCCCATCGCGCGCAGGCCCATCGTCGGCTTAGTGACGAAGCGGCCGTCCCGATAGGCCGGGTCGGCGGTCAGCGCGGCCTTCACACCTTCGAGGAACACATGATTATACGGCGAGCACCGCGCGCTGCCGCAAACCACGGCTGCGCGCTCGACCATGTCGGGATACCGCGCGGCCCAGTGATAGGCCTGCATGCCGCCCATCGACCAGCCATAGACCAGCGCGAGCCTGGTCACGCCGAACCGCTCGACCAGCAGCCGCCGCTGGATCGCGACCGCGTCATGATAGGTGAAGGCAGGAAACGGCGCGCCGCCGAGCACCTCGGCCGAATTCGACGGCGAGGACGACAGGCCATTGCCGAACAGATTCGCGATGACGATGAAGTAGCGCCCGGGATCGAGCGCGCCGCCCGGCTGCACCAGCCATTCGATGTCGGCGTGCTGTGCGGCAAACGACGTCGGATAGAGGATGACGTTGTCCCGCGCCGCGTCCGGCGTGCCATAGGTCTTGTAGGCGAGCCTCAGTTGCGGAAACACGGCACCGCCCTGCAGCGTCACATCACCTGCCTCGAACACCTCATAGTCGCGCGGCGTGGTCATCAGCATTCGACCTCGAGCAGCCGGGCGCAACGCTGCGCCCTTAATAACTGTACTAAACGTACATTAATTTGTCGATCTTGGCAAGGCGTCATCGTGCGAGGATGTGACGCACTTGCATTGTCGTCATTGCGAGGAGCGATAGCGACGAAGCAATCCATATCTCCGCTTGCGGCAGGCTGGATTGCTTCGCTTCGCTCGCAATGACGTGGATGGAGCGGTGCGCATTGTCTCCGTCATGCCGCGCGCAACGGTGGCATCGCACCGGGCCGATCCATTCAAAATCGGTATGGATCAATACCCGTTTCGGCTTGGACCCATTGTCGTCATCTCTCTAGGACAGACCCCGAGGAAATTTTCGAGGAGGCGCTAATGAGCGCAATTGTGTCCGCCGCAGACACGCGGCGATCCCGCGTCCGGCTCTTGATCGTGACGATGCTGTTTCTCGTCACCACCGTGAACTATGCCGATCGCGCCACGCTCTCGATCGCCGGCCCCGCGCTTTCCAAGGAACTGCATCTCGATCCCGTCGCGATGGGCTACGTGTTCTCGGCGTTCGGCTGGTCCTATGTGGTCGCCCAGGTGCCGTGCGGCTGGCTGCTCGACCGCTTCGGCTCCAAATGGGTCTATGCGATCAGCATCATCGTCTGGTCGATCTTCACCGCGATGCAGGGCCTGGTCGGGTTCCTCTCCGCGGGCGCGGCCCTGGTCCTGCTGTTCGGGCTGCGCTTTCTGGTCGGCATCGCCGAGGCGCCGTCATTCCCGGCCAATGCCCGCATCGTCGCCTCCTGGTTCCCCGGCAATGAACGCGGCACTGCCTCGGCCTTTTTCAATTCGGGGCAATATTTCGCCACCGTGATCTTCGCGCCGCTGATGGGCTGGATCGCCCATGAGTATGGCTGGCGCCATGTGTTCTACGTGATGGGTGCGCTCGGCATCGTCATGGGCATTGCCTGGATCAAGACCATCTACGAGCCGAAGGAGCACCCCGCGATCAACGAGGCCGAGTTCGACTACATCAAGCAGGGCGGCGCGCTGGTCGACATGGATGCGACGAAGGACGGCAAGGCCAATGACAGCGGCCCGCGCTGGGACCACATCCGCCAACTGCTCGCCAACCGGATGATGCTCGGCGTCTATATCGGCCAGTACTGCATCAACACCCTGACCTACTTCTTCCTGACCTGGTTCCCGGTCTATCTGGTCAAGGAGCGCGGGCTGTCGATCCTGCAGGCCGGCTTCGTCGCGACCTTGCCGGCGCTGTGCGGCTTCATCGGCGGCGTGCTCGGCGGCGTGATCTCCGACTATATCCTGCGCCGCACCGGCTCGCTGACCATGGCGCGCAAGATCCCGATCGTCGGCGGCATGCTGCTGTCGATGTCGATTATCGCCTGCAACTATGTCGACGGCCAGGCACTGGTGGTCGGCTTCATGGCGCTCGCCTTCTTCGGCAAGGGCATCGGCGCGCTCGGCTGGGCGGTCGTCTCGGACACTTCGCCGAAGGAAGCCGGCGGCGTTTCCGGCGGTCTGTTCAACACCTTCGGCAATTTGTCCTCGATCACGACGCCGATCATCATCGGCTACATCCTGGCCGCCACCGGCTCGTTCAACGGCGCGCTGGTGTTCGTCGGTGCCAACGCGCTGGTCGCGGCGATTGCCTATCTGTTCATCGTCGGCGAGATCAAGCGGGTGCAGCTGAAGGCGGCCTGAAGGCGATGCGCTTTGCTCCGTCATATCACCTCATCCCCGCGCAAAGGCTTCGCCTTTGTCGCTGGAGGAGCCCGCGCAGCGGGCGTCTCGAAGGATGTAGGCCACAGGTGGGGCCTCATGGTTCGAGACGCGCGTTCCGCGCTCCTCACCATGAGGGTCTGAGATTTCGGAACTGAAACGGCGGCTTCGGCCGCCGTCTTTGTCTGATTGTTTGTCTGCTTTTTGTCTTCTTGGCCAGTGGGAGGCATCGATGCTAGAACGCACAAATCCCCGTTCGATCCATTCCGGGTTAGCATCGATGTTCGACCTGAGCCAGCTCCGCTGCTTTGTCACGGTGGCCGAGGAATTGCACTTCGGCCGCGCCGCGGCGCGGCTCAACATGACCCAGCCGCCGCTGAGCCGGCAGATCCAGGTGCTCGAGCACATCATCGACGCGCCGCTGCTGGAACGCACCAGCCGCTCGGTGCGGCTGACGCCGGCGGGACGCAGCTTCCTGCCCGAGGCGCGGCGCATCCTCAAGCTCGCGGAATCCGCCTCGCAGGTCGCCCGCCGCATCGCGCTCGGCAAGACCGGCTCGCTCAAGATCGGCTTCACCGCGGCGGCCGCCTACGGCTTCCTGCCCGACCTGATCGCGGCCTGCCGCTCGCGCCTGCCCGAGGTCGATTTTTCGCTGAAGGAGATGGTCTCCGGCGATCAGTTCGAGGCGCTCACCACTGGGCAGATCGATGCCGGCCTGCTGCGCCCGCCGATCGCGCGGCCTGAATTCGCCAGCCGGCGCGTCGTGGCCGAACCGTTGCTCGCCGCGATCCCGAAGAAGCATCCGCTGGCCGCGGCCGAGACCGTCAGCATCAAGGATTTCGACGACCAGCCCTTCGTGATGTATTCGCCCTATGAGGCGCGCTACTTCCACGATCTGCTGGTGTCGATGTTCACGCGCGCCGACGTGCTGCCGCGCTTTGTCCAGCATCTCAGCCAGATCCATTCGATCCTCGCCATGGTGCGCGCCGGGCTCGGCGTTGCGATCGTGCCGGAAGCGGCTGCCAGCCTGAAGATCGCGGAGGTCAAGCTGAAGCCGCTGAAGCTGCGATCACCCGTGCCGGTCGAGCTGTTCATGGTGTGGCGGCGCGATCACGAGAACCAGTTGCTGCCTTCATTGATCGAGATCGCAACCGAAATCGCAGCGCCGCATCTGCGCGGCGATTGATGCAGATTGTGCATCGCTCGATGCCGCGTTTGGCTTGGACGCGCATCGAAGCATTCCCTAGAAATTCCGCCATGGACGCGCGCTGCTCGCGCATCCCGTTCCCAGAAACATTCAAGGAGTGGCGCCATGAGCAAGATGACCCCTCAGGAGATGGCCGCTAGAATCGGTGGCGGCCTCCTGTCGTTTCCCGTGACCCCGTTCAACGCGGACTATTCGTTCGACGAGGCGACCTATCGCGCCAACATGGACTGGCTGTGCGGCTATGACGTTGCCGGCCTGTTCGCCGCCGGCGGCACCGGCGAGTTCTTCTCGCTGACGCCGAGCGAAGTTCCCCACGTCGTGAAGATCGCGGTCGACGAGACCAAGGGCCGTGTTCCCGTGCTGGCCGGCACCGGCTACGGCACCGCGATCGCGCGCGAGATCGCTGTTGGCGCCGAGAAGGCCGGCGCCGACGGTCTGCTCTTGCTGCCGCCCTATCTCACGCATGCCGAGCAGGACGGCCTCGCCGCGCATGTCGAGGCGGTGTGCGCGTCGGTCAGAATCGGCGTCATCGTCTACAACCGCGACAATGCGATCCTGCAGCCCGATACGTTGGCGCGCCTCTGCGAGCGCTGCCCGAACCTCGTCGGCTACAAGGACGGCATCGGCGACATCGAGCTGATGACCCGCGTCCACACCCGGCTCGGCGATCGCCTGACCTATATCGGCGGCCTGCCGACCGCGGAGACCTTTGCCCTGCCCTATCTCGACATGGGCGTGACCACCTATTCGTCGGCGGTGTTCAACTTCGTGCCGGAATTCGCCACCAAGTTCTACGCCGCGGTGCGCCGGCGCGATCATCAGACCATCCATGCAGGGTTGAAGGATTTCATCTTGCCGCTGATCGCGATACGCAACCGCAAGAAGGGTTATGCGGTGTCGATCATCAAGGCCGGCATGAAGGTGATCGGCCGCGATTCCGGCCCGGTGCGGCCGCCGCTCACCGATCTCACCGCGCAGGAGACCGCCGAGCTCGCCGCACTGGTGGCCAAGCTGCCGCAGGCCGCCGCGCAGCAGGCGGCAGAATAAGCCGAACGGCCAACAACGAAGGGAGGAGCAGATGATCCAGGACACGATCCGCACCGGCTTTGCCGGCGCACCTGTTGTCACGGCGATGGAGGTGATCCCGGTCGCCGGCCGCGACGGCATGCTCCTCAATCTGAGCGGCGCGCATGCGCCGTTCTTCACCCGCAACCTCGTCATCCTCACCGACAACTCCGGCCACACCGGCGTCGGCGAGGTGCCGGGCGGCGAGAAGATCACGAAGACGCTCGAGGACGCCCGCGACCTCGTCGTCGGCCAGACCGTCGGCGCCTGCAACAACATCCTGGCCTCGATGCGCCAGGCCTTCGCCGACCGCGACGCCGGCGGCCGCGGCAAGCAGACCTTCGATCTCCGCGTCACCATCCATGCAGTCACCGCGGTGGAATCCGCGCTGCTCGATTTGCTCGGCCAGCATCTCAATCTCCCGGTCGCTGCGCTGCTCGGCGAAGGCCAGCAGCGCGCAAGCGTCGAGACGCTCGGCTATCTCTTCTTTGTCGGCGATCGCAAGAAGACCAGCCTTCCCTATGTCGAGGGCGAGATCGGCAAGCCCGACTGGTTCGATCTGCGCCACCAGGTCGCGATGACGCCGGAGGCGATCGTGCGCCTCGCCGAAGCGACGCAGGCGCATTACGGCTTTGCCGATTTCAAGCTCAAAGGCGGCGTGCTCAGGGGCGAAGAGGAGATCGAGGCGGTCACCGCCATCGCAAAACGCTTTCCGAAGGCGCGCGTCACGCTCGACCCGAACGGCGCCTGGTCGCTCGACGAGGCGATCCGGCTGTGCAGCAACATGCATGGTGTGCTCGCCTATGCCGAGGACCCCTGCGGCGCCGAGGCCGGCTTCTCCGGCCGCGAGATCATGGCCGAATTCCGCCGCGCCACCGGGCTGCCGACTGCAACCAACATGATCGCGACCGATTGGCGCCAGCTCTCGCACGCATTGCGGCTTGGCGCGGTCGACATTCCGCTCGCCGATCCGCATTTCTGGACCATGCAGGGCTCGGTGCGGGTGGCGCAGACCTGCCGCGACAACGGCCTGACCTGGGGCTCGCACTCCAACAACCATTTCGATATTTCGCTGGCGATGTTCACCCATGTCGGCGCCGCCGCGCCCGGCAAGGTGACCGCGATCGACACCCACTGGATCTGGCAGGACGGCCAGGCGTTGACGCGCCAGCCGCTGCAGATCAAGGGCGGCAAGATCGCAATCCCGGATCGGCCGGGCCTCGGCATCGAGCTCGATCGCGGTGCCATCGAGGCCGCGAACGCGCTATACAAGCAGCATGGTCTCGGCGCCCGCGACGACGCGCTGGCCATGCAGTTCCTGATCCCCGGGTGGACCTTCGACGACAAGCGTCCCTGCCTCGTGCGCTAAACAAGAAAGGTGGAAACATGACCGCTCACCAGAAGAACTTCATCGCCGGCGAATGGGTCGACGGAACAGGCATCACGCGGGACATCAACCCCTCCAACACCGGCGATGTCGTCGGCGAATACGCCAAGGCCGACAAGGCGCAGACCGAAAAGGCGATCGCCGCCGCGAAGGCCGCCTTCCCGGCCTGGGCGCGCTCGACCCCGCAGGAGCGCTTCGACGCGCTGACCAAGATCTCGGTCGAAATCCTCGCCCGCAAGGAAGAGCTCGGCCGCCTGCTCGCCCGCGAGGAGGGCAAGACGCTGCCGGAAGGCATCGGCGAGGTGGCGCGCGCCGGACAGATCTTTGCGTTCTTCGCCGGCGAAGCGCTGCGGCTGTTGGGCGAGAAAGGCGCATCGGTTCGTCCCGGTCTCGACGTCGAGATCACCCGCGAGCCGGTCGGCGTCGTCGGCATGATCACGCCGTGGAATTTCCCGATCGCGATCCCGGCGTGGAAGATCGCGCCGGCGCTCTGCTACGGCAACACGGTCGTGTTCAAGCCGGCAGAGCTGGTGCCGGGCTCCGCCCATGCGCTGTCCGAGATCATCGCGCGTTCCGGCATTCCGGCGGGTGTCTTCAACCTCGTGGTCGGCTCGGGCTCGGTGGTCGGCCAGACCCTGCTGGACCATCCCGATGTCGCCGCGATCTCCTTTACCGGCTCGGTTCAGACCGGCCGCAAGATCGCGCAGGCCTGCGTGCTCTCCAATCCGATGAAAAAGTTCCAGCTCGAGATGGGCGGCAAGAACCCGCTGGTCGTGCTCGACGACGCCGACGTGAAGGTCGCGGTCGAGGTCGCGGTCAACGGCGCCTATTTCTCGACCGGCCAGCGCTGCACGGCGTCCTCGCGCCTGATCGTCACCTCAGGGATTCACGACCGCTTCGTCGCCGCGATGACCGAGCGCATGAAGGGGCTCTCCGTGGATGACGCGCTGAAGAGCGGCGTGCATGTCGGCCCGGTCGTCGACCAGAGCCAGCTCGACCAGGACCTGCGCTACATCAAGATCGGCCAGGATGAAGGCGCCCGCTTGCACTGGGGCGGCGAGCTGTTGAACCGCGAGACGCCCGGCTTCTATCTGCAGCCGGCGCTGTTCACCGAGGCGACCAACCAGATGCGCATCGCGCGCGAGGAGATCTTCGGCCCGGTGGCCTGCGTGATCCGCGCCAAGGATTATGAAGAGGCGCTGGCGATCTCCAACGACACCGAGTTCGGCCTCGCCTCGGGCATCTGCACGTCAAGCCTGAAATACGCCTCGCACTACAAGCGCAACAGCGAGGCCGGCATGGTGATGGTCAACCTGCCGACCGCCGGCGTCGACTACCATGTCCCGTTCGGCGGCCGCAAAGGCTCGAGCTACGGCGCACGCGAACAAGGCGCCTATGCCCGCGAGTTCTACACCACGGTGAAGACGGCTTACACGTTCCCGGGTTGACCTCGTGAGATGAGATCGCGCGGCACCGTCGCTGCGCCCCCTCTCCCGCTTGCGGGGAGGGTCGGGGTGCGAGCTCTCTCCACGAGTCATACTGTGGAGAGAGCCCCCACCCGGATCGCATTATTCGATGCGATCCGACCTCCCCCGCAAGCGGGAGAGGTGAAGCAACGTCAGGAGGAGTCCACGATGGACCAGTCGATCGGCGCGCAGGAGCAGCCCCGCTACATCAAGCTCAACGAGCGCGACAATGTCGCGATCGTCGTGAATGATTTCGGGCTGCCGGCCGGCTCCCGCTTCGCCTCGGGCCTGACGCTGCGCGCCTTCGTGCCGCAGGGCCACAAGACCGCGCTGGTAGACATCGCCGAGGGCGCACCCATTATCCGCTACGGCGAGGTGATCGGCACGGCGCTGTCGCCGATCCTGGCCGGCGAATGGGTCGACGAGGCACGCATCCGCATGCCTGAGGCCCCGCCGCTCGATCAGCTCGAGATCGCGACCGCGGTGCCGCCGGCGCTGCCGCCGCTCGAAGGCTTCACCTTCGAGGGCTATCGCAATCCCGACGGCTCGGTCGGCACCAAGAATATCCTCGGCATCTCCTCCTCCGTGCAATGCGTCAAGGGCACGATGGAATACGCGGTCAAGCGCATCCGCGCCGAGCTCTTGCCGAAATATCCTAATGTCGACGACGTCGTGCCGCTGACCCACGCCTATGGCTGCGGCGTCGCGATCACGGCGCCCGACGCCGTGGTGCCGATCCGCACCCTGCAGAATCTCGCGCTCAATCCGAATTTCGGCGGCGAGATCCTCGTCGTCGGCCTCGGCTGCGAGAAACTCGCGCCGGAACGGCTGGTGCCGGAGGGCGTCGGCGATGCCATCGTGCGGATGCAGGACGAGGCCTTCGATGGCTTCGGCGCCATCGTCGACGCCATCATGACCCAGGCCGAGGCCCGGCTGAAGGTGCTCAACACCCGCAAGCGCGAGACCTGCCCGGCCGCTGACCTTGTGATCGGCCTGCAATGCGGCGGCAGCGACGCGTTCTCCGGCGTGACCGCGAACCCCGCGGTGGGCTTTGCCGCCGACCTGCTGGTTCGATCAGGCGCGACCGTGATGTTCTCGGAAGTGACCGAGGTACGCGACGCGATCCAGCTGCTGACCCGCCGCGCCGTCAACGAAGATGTCGGTCGCGCGCTGATCCGCGAGATGGCCTGGTATGACGCTTATCTTGCCCGCGGCGGCGCCGACCGCAGCGCCAACACGACGCCCGGCAACAAGAAGGGCGGTCTCGCCAACATCGTCGAGAAGTCGCTCGGCTCGATCGTCAAGTCCGGCTCCGGCCCGATCGCGGGCGTGCTGTCGCCGGGCGAGAAGGCGCGGCAGAAGGGCATGCTGTTTGCCGCGACTCCCGCCAGCGACTTCATCTGCGGCACGCTGCAGCTCGCCTCCGGCATGACTTTGCAGGTGTTCACCACCGGCCGCGGCACGCCGTATGGCCTGGCCGCCGCGCCCGTCATCAAGGTCGCGACCCGCAGCGAGCTGGCACGACGCTGGAAGGACCTGATCGATTTCGACGCCGGCTGCATCGCCACCGGCGAGAAGACAATCGAGGAAACCGGCTGGGACCTATTCCGCCTGATCCTTGACGTCGCGAGCGGGCGCACCAAGCCGTGGTCGGACCGCTGGGGCATCCACAACGATCTGACGCTGTTCAACCCGGCGCCGGTGACCTGAGCATCGCGGCTCCTTAACCGCCCGTTAGCCACGTCCTGATCGGCCGGGGAACGTCGCAATTCGATTCAAATTGTCTGGGCATGGAGGCACACATGACCCGGACAACCAATGATCTCAGAGATCAGGCCGACCGCGCCGAGCGGCTGGCACGCACCGGCATGGACTCGTTGACGGCCGAGCGCCTGCGTGCCTACGCGGAGGAATGTCGCAGCCAGATCGCAGCCGCCGAGCGGGAGAGGCAATCGGGGGCATCACCAGCGGCATAGATGTCCGGGGGTTCGCCGCCACACGCTTGTCAAAATTTCTCGAGTCCTCGCACTTCCCTGGCGGCGACCTTGATCAGCGGCTTGACCGCCTGTTCCTCGCGGCCAAGCACAACCCCCGAAGCGAAAGCGCTGGCGCGCTCCTTCCGATGCGGGGCCTTCAGCGCCGCATCGATCGCCAGCTTGCGGTGCGCGACAAAATCGTTGAGCGAGCCGAGCGCATCCTGGACCCGCTTCAGGTGCCTGGAGAGCCGCGCGAGTTGCCTGTGCTCACCCTTGCGCGAAAACAGGCTTTCGAAGAAATCGATCGCGTATCTGAGCGTCTTGGCCTTGATGCGCACCTTGTGCCGCTCCTGGGCCGACAGCTCGTCGAGACGCCGGCCATCCTTGCGCAGCTTCCTGACGCGGCGATGCAGCAGCGCGGCGGCGAATTTCTCGATCGGACCGCCCTCGTCCTCCGCGGATATGGTCCTCTTTGCCTCGATCCATTGCAACGTGTCGATCAGCATGGACCGATAGCGCCGCGAATTGACCGCCTGCCGAGCGCCGGCAAATGCGCGGTCGCGGCGGTCGGAGAAATCCTGCCGGATCGCTTTGCCGCCTCGCCGCAGCAGCGCGTCATGCGATGCAGGCTCGATATCTTCCTTGACGAATACATCAAGCTCGCGCGCCGGTGCGAGCGCGTTGGTGAGCCACTTCAGCTGCGTCTTGATGTCTTCCGTCGGGGCTACGAGGAGGATCTTCGAGAACAGCGAGATCGCGGCGCGCAGCCGCCGCAACCCGACCCGCATCTGGTGAATGCCTTCCGCCTCGCCCTCGCGGACGGCGTCGGCATTCGACGAGAAGTGACGAAGCGCGGCGCGCGCGATCACCCGAAACGCCGCGCCGGCGGTAAGCCCGGCGTCGAGCACGATGGCCCCGGCGGAGACGACGACATGCTCCTCGCCATCGGCAAGTTCATAGCCATGTTCGGCTTTCGAGCGCAGATCGAGCTCCGCCGCCGCCTTCCGCTCCAGCGCCCTGGCGACCCGGAACAGGTCGAGCGGGCGGCCGCTCTTGAGTTCGAGTTCGACCTCGTCGATTCGGCGCGAACGATGCCCGGCCGTGGTGTAGCCGCGGTCGATCGCGAGCTCGATCGCGCTGCGTTTCGTCCGCAGCGGCACGGTAATACGCCGGACTGACGTCGCGAACATCGGCTTCAGCTTCTGACGCAGTCTGTCGGACGCGAGCTTTTCGAGCGGTGTACCTTCGGCCTTGTCGAGGTCGAGGTGTCCATCCGCAAGGTCGGTCTCCCATTCGCCCCGTTCAAACTGTGGACCCGCGCCGGACTTGATCGTCTGAACATAGCTGCCGCCATCCCGCCGCACGCGCAATGTCAGTCCATGCCGCTTCAGCTTGTGCTTCGCGGTGTCGAAATAGGTCGAGACGAGATCGCTCTCGGATGGTGCGCCGCTTTTGCTGCCGGCGATCCGCGGTTTCTTCAGTCCCTTGAGCTTGCGCGCAGGAACGCGGAATTTGAGCTCCGTCTCGGCCGCCATCGTCGCTCCGTGGCCTGCGGCACCAAGCAAACGTCCGCCGTGACGAGGTCAGCGACGGACGTTCATGCTCACACAAGATCGCCTGAAGTTGGCGTCAATCGTCGTCGTTGTGGATGACGGTTTTGCTGCGATTGCCGAATTCGTCCCGCTTCTTTATGACCGTGGTCCGGTCACGGCGCGGCTCACGCTCCCTGATCACGGTGGTGCGATCACGATCGCGGTCGCGATACTCGGGTGCCCGACCAACCGTTACACCCGCGCCGGCGGGACCTGCGCGGACACCGATATCATCGGCGAACACAGGCGATGCGATCGCGGTCACCATGGCCGCAGCCAACAGATACGTCCTCATGCCGTCTCTCCTCCTCCAGTTGCGATGTGGAGGAACGTCGAGTGCGACACACCGTTCCTGTATCGACTGTGCTGCAGTTGCTCACGCACAGTTGCGAAACATCGCGCGGGGGAACTCGCTGAACAGGCATTCATCTGTGTGGCGAAATACCCGTGTTCCACGCGTTGAATAGCCTGAATTGATGTCCCACGTCCTTAACTAACAGGAGGACGTTCCATGAAACAGTCACAGCACTTCCTCGACAATGCTGAGAACTGCGCGCAGCTGGCCGAGCGTGCCGACGACGAGCCGACCCACAAGCGCTTCAAGCGAATGGAAGCGGCCTGGCGCGCGCTGGCAAAGGAACAGGATTGGCTCGACGGCGAGACTTCGCCATCGGAAAATGCAGCCTAGATCCAGCCCGGCCGTGGCGGCAAATGCGACGTCGCCACGGCCCGCGGCCTACTCGGCGCTGCGCTGCCGCTGCCAGCGCAACAGATAGGCCTGCAGCCGCCAGATGATCGCCGACAGCACCACGCCGACCAGCATCAGCACCACGACAGCAACCATCATGCCCGAGGCCTCGCCGCGCGCCTCCGATTCGATGATGAGGCGGCCGATGCCGCGCTCGGCGCCGATGAACTCGCCGACGATCACGCCGATCAGTGCGAAGGAGATCGCAGGCGTCAGCGAGGCGAACACCCAGGCCATCGTCGAGGGGATCACCACCGTCCGGGTGATCTGCCATTCGCTGGCGCCGAGCAGCCGCGCGGCATTGGTGAAGCCCTCGTCGATCGAGCGCGCGCCCTCGAAAGTGTTGAAGAACACCAGGAACACGACGACGATCCAGGACGTCACGATCTTCGACATGTCGCCGATCCCGAATGCCAGCACGATGATCGGCGCCAGCGCGATCCGCGGGATCGAATTCACCGCGGTGATGAAGGGCTGAAAGATCGCGCTCAGCCGGTCGGATCGTCCCAGGATCAGCCCGGCGACGAAGCCGCTGACCACGCCGGTGACGAAGCCGAAGAAGGTATTCTTCAGGGTGATGGCGGTCGCGGCCCAGAGATTGTTCTCGTTGCGCGCCAGACACTTTCCGAAGTCGCCGTTGAACCAGCTGTTGAAGACGCCGAGCTTCGAGGTCAGACAGCTCTGGATCAGGAAGTTGTCGAAGATCATCGACGGCTTCGAGATGAAGTAGGGATCGAGCAGGTCGGGCACCAGCCAAGGCAGTCTGGTGCGGAGGTCGTAGCCCCATTGCCAGACCGACAAGACAACGGCGCAGATCAGGACCTGCCAGCCGACCGTGCCGAGCGTGCCGTACCTCTTCATGCGCTGCGGCCCTTGACGAATTCCTCGCCGAGCGAATGCCAGATGTGCTGGAACAACTCGGCATAATGCGGGGTCTCGCGCACCTTCACCGCATCGCGCGGGCGCTCGAAGTCGACCTCGAACATGTCCTTGATGCGGCCCGGCCGCGCCGAGAACAGGATGATGCGGTCGGCCAATGTCAGAGCTTCGCCGAGGTCGTGGGTCACGAACAGCACGGTCTGCTGCTCGCGCTCCCAGATTCGAAGCAGCACCTCGTGCATGTCGATCTTGGTGTGGGTGTCGAGCGCGCCGAACGGCTCGTCCATCAGGAGAATCTGCGGCTCGACGATCAGCGTCCGCATCAACGCCGCGCGCTGCCGCATGCCGCCCGACAGCGCCGACGGATAGGCGTTCTCGAACCCCTTCAGGCCCGCTTGCGCGACGCATTCCGCGATGCGCTCCTTCCGTTCGTGAGCCGGCACGCCTGATAGTTCTAGCCCGTAGCCGATATTGTCGCCGACCGTCCGCCATGGAAACAGCGTGTCGCGCTGGAAGACATAGCCGACATTGGGCGTCGCCTTGCCGGAGACCACGCGCTTGCCGTCGATCAGGATCTCGCCGCCGGTCGGGCGGATCAGCGAGGCGATCATGTTGAGCACCGTGCTCTTGCCGGAGCCCGACGGCCCGAGCAGCGCGACGAACTCGCCGCGGCGGACGTCGAAGGTGACGTCGCGGACCGCCTCGATCGTGGTCCTGGCAAGCTGGAACGACTTGCTCAAACCCTTGACCTCGACGCGACGATCGGCCGAGGCGCGCGGCGACACGGTTGCGCTTGTCTCGAGCGCGCTCAACCCGGATAGGCCCTTCGCGCCGCTTCGATCAGGTTGGAATTGACCACGTCGGCGATCTTGAGCGGCTTGATGCCGGTCATCTCGCGGAACCAGACCTTCTCGCCGCGCGCGAAGCTCGCGGCGTCGATCGAGCCCTCATAATCCGCGACCTTCTGGATCGACGTGATTTCCAGCAGATTGGCCTCGCGCGAGGTGCTGCCGACATAGGGCTCGATGGCGTCGTAGACCTCGGTCGGCTTGTGGGTCTTGATCCATTGCGACGCCCGCCACAGCGCGGTGACGTAGGCCTGCATCTTGGCCGGGTCCTTGTCGATGGTGGCTTGCAGTGTGAAATGCGCGGTCACCGGCACATTGCCGCCGATATGCTTGTTCCAGATCGCCTCATCGGTACCGTCGAACAGCAATTCGCCCCAGCCCTGCTGCTGTGCCTCGTTTAACAGCGACAGCGAACTGACGAGAATGTCGACCTGCTTCGACTTCAGCGATCCCAGCATGGTGTCGACATTGCCGGTGCCGATCCAGGTCACCTTGTCGTCAAGCCCCATGGTTTCCATGTAGTATGACGACCAGACATGGTTGGTGCCGCCGAGCGAGGAAACCGAGACGATCGGCTTGCGGCCGTCGGGCCGCTTCCATTGCGTGAAGGCCTCCAGCGAGTTGATGCCCTGGTCCTTCAGATCCTTGCGGATAATGAACATCACCGAGTTCGATCGCGTGTCGACCGGCAACAGCACGCGCGCGGCACGGCCGTGGTTGGTCAGCTGCATCGGATGGGTGACGTCGCCGATGCCGATATCGCCCTGCGACGAGGCGATGACCTCGCGGGTCTTCACGCCGCTGCCGCCCTGCACCAGCTTGCAGTCGAGCCCGGCCTCCTTGAAGTAGCCGATACGGTCGGCGACGAACTGCGTCTGATACACCGGCACCGCGACCGGATAGATCGCGCGGCCCGCGGCCGCCTGCGCCCATGCACGGCCACCCGCCAGCGCGGCGCCGCCGGCGGCGATGACCGTCAGCGCCGATCGCCTCGAAATGTGGGGCATGGCGAGGCGCGCCATCACGCGTGCTCCTTCGCCGAGATCTTGTCGAGCGCGCCGAGCACCGCATCGCCCATCTGCACGGTCGACAGCTTTTTCGCCCCGGCCTCGGCGATATCGGCCGTGCGCGCGCCGGAGGCGAGCGCGGCCTGCACCGCCTTCTCGAGCAGGTCGGCATCCTCAGGCCGGTTCAGCGTCAGGCGCAGCAGCATCGCGACGCTGAGGATCGAGCCGAGCGGATTGGCGATGCCCTTGCCCGCGATATCGGGCGCGCTGCCATGTACCGGCTCATAGAGCGCCTTGCGCCGGCCGAAGCGATCGACCGGGCCGAGCGAGGCCGACGGCAGCATGCCGAGCGAGCCCGAAGCCATCGCCGCGCAGTCCGACAGGATGTCGCCGAAGATGTTGCCGGTCACCATCACGTCGAACTGCCGCGGCTCGCGCACGATCTGCATCGCGGCGTTGTCGACATAGAGATGGGTCAGCTCGACATCGGAGAACTCCTCCTTGTGCAGCTTGATCATCTCCTCGCGCCAGACCACGCTGGTCTCGAGCACATTGGCCTTGTCGACCGAGCAGACCTTGTTGCGCCGGGTCCGCGCCAGCTCGAAGGCCGAGCGCGCGACGCGGCGGATCTGGTTCGTGGTGTATTGCTCGGTGTTGAAGCCGCGGCGCTGGCCGTCGGGCAGCGTCTCGATGCCGCGCGGCTCGCCGAAATAGATGCCGCTGGTCAGTTCGCGGATGATGACGAAGTCGACGCCGTCGAGCACCTCGGGCTTGAGCGGCGCGGAGGCCGACAGTGCCGGGCTCGCCACGATCGGCCTTAAGTTGGCGTAGAGATCGTATTTGCTGCGCAGGCCCAGCAGACTGCCGGCCTTGCGTGCCGCGGCCGGCACTTCGGTGGTCTCCGGCCCGCCGGTCGCACCCCACAGGATAGCGTCAGCCTCGTCCATCGCCTCGGCGGTATCCTCGGGCAGCACCTTGCCGGTCGCCAGATACGGGATCAGGCCGTATTGCGCCTCGCGCAGCGTCATCGGCGCGTTACGTTTCGCCGCGAACCAGTCGAGCACGCGGCGCGACTGCGCGGTGACCTCGGGGCCGATGCCCTCGCCGCCGACGACGGCGACCTTGACCATGTTGGATTGCGTGCTCATGCGGATGTCCTTGAAGCGGGTGTCCTAGTCGAATGAATCCATGGCCGCGCCGCGCGGTCGGAAGCCTGGAAAGCGAGGATCTCGTCGTCGCGCCGCAGCGTCAGCGCCACCTCGTCGAGGCCCTTCAGCAGCCCCTCGCGCCGCCGCGGATCGATCTCGAAGGAATGCCGCGCGCCCGACGGCGAGACGATGGTCTGGGCCTCGAGGTCGATCGAGACCTTGCCCGCGCCTTGCGTCGCCTCGATGTCGGCGGCAAGCTGATCGACCACCACCTTGTCGACGATGACGGGAAGGATTCCGTTCTGGAAGCAGTTGGCGAAGAAGATGTCGCCGAAGCCGGACCCGATGATGGCGCGGATGCCGCGCTCCTGCAGCGACCACACCGCGCCCTCACGCGAGGAGCCGCAGCCGAAATTCGGCCCGGTCACCAAGATCTCCGCATCCCGGTACGGCTCGCGGTTCAGGATGAATTCCGGATTCTCCGAGCCGTCGGGCAGATAGCGCAGCGAGCCGAACGCCCATTTGCCGAGCGTGCCGCGGATCGAGTTGCCGACCAGGCGCTCGATGCGGATGATGACATCGGTATCGATATTGCCGCGCATGATCGGCGCGGCGGTTGCGGTGAGCTTGTCGAACGGTTTTGGCATGCTCTAGCGTCCCATCATCCTGACATCGGCGATCGCACCGGCAATGGCGGATGCCGCGGCACTCGCGGGGCTCGCCAGATGTGTCCGCGCACGCGGACCTTGCCGGCCGACGAAATTGCGGTTCGAGGTCGAGACCGAGCGCTGCCCGGGCGCCACCACCTCGCCATTGGCGGCAAGGCACATCGAGCAGCCCGGCTCGCGCCACTCGAAGCCGGCGTCGATGAAGATCTTGTCGAGCCCTTCGGCGACCGCCTCGCGCTTGACGTTCTCCGAGCCGGGCACCACCCAGGCGCGGACTCCGGCCGCGACCTTGCGACCGCGGGCGACCTCGGCCGCGGCGCGCAGGTCGCTGATCCGGCTATTGGTGCAGGACCCGATGAACACCCAATCGACCGGCGTGCCCGCGATCGGCGCCCCGCCCTGCAGGCCCATATACTCCAGCGCGGTCTCGATCGCGGCGCGCCGCAAGGGATCGTCGACCGCCTTCGGATCGGGAATCACGCCGTCGACGCCGACGACGTGCTCGGGGCTGATGCCCCAGGTCACTTGCGGAATGATCTTTTCGACATCGATCACGACCTCGCGGTCGAACACCGCGTCGGGATCGCTCGGCAGTTCGCGCCACGCTTTCACCGCGAGATCCCACATCTCGCCTTGCGGCGCATAGGGACGCCCGCGCAGGTATTCGAACGTCTTTTCGTCCGGCGCCACCATGCCCATCTTGGCACCGAGCTCGATCGAGAGGTTGCAGATCGTGAGCCGGCCCTCGATCGGCAGCGCGCGGATCGCACTGCCGGCATATTCGACCGCATAGCCGGTGCCGCCGGCCGCGCCGATATGGCCGATCAGCGCCAGGATCATGTCCTTGGCGGTGACGCCGAGCGGCAGCTTGCCCTCGAAGCGCGCGCGCAGCGTCTTCGGACGGCGCTGGATCAGCGCCTGCGTCGCCAGCACATGGGTGAGCTCGCTCGATCCGATGCCGAAGGCGAGCGCCCCCAAGCCGCCATGGGTGCAGGTGTGGCTGTCGCCGCAAACGATGGTCGCGCCCGGCAGGCTCAAGCCGAGTTCCGGACCGATGACGTGGACGATGCCCTGGCCGGGCTGATCGACGTCGAACAGCGTGATGCCGCTCGCCGAGGTCTCGACCCGCAGCGCGGCCAGCAATTCCAGTCCGATCTTGCTGGTTCCGGCGCGGCCGGGCGCCGTGGACAGCGCGTGATCCGGCGTCGCAAAGGTCAGTTCGGGATTGTGGACCTTGAGGCCCCGGCTCTTGAGATCGAGCAGGCCGCGCGAACCGCCGAGGTCGTGCAGCAGATGGCGGTCGATATGAAGGAGGTCTGTGTCTTCGCTGAGGCGAGCAATGACATGCTGGTCCCAGATCTTCTCGAGCAAACTTCGGCCGGGCATCCGCCTTCCCCTGCTCTGTGCGTTTCCATGCGACTTGATCTTATTGACGCCAATCTGGGCCAAAGTTGTCGTCAAGTGAAGCGGTTTTGCCCTAACATCACATATGTGATGGAGGTGCCGTACTTGACCCACCGAGGAGCCAGCCATGCCGAATCCGAATAAGACGGCCATCGTCAAATCGGCCATGCGGACGTTTGCAGTTCTGGAGTTCTTCCGGAAAACAAAGCGGGCTGCTTCCGTGACTGAAATATCGTCCGCGTTGGAGATGCCGCAATCGAGCACGTCGGTGTTGCTTCGATGTCTCGTCGAATTGAACTACCTGGAATACGAGCGAAAGACCCGGCTTTTCATCCCGAGCTACCGGGTCAATCTGCTCGGTGACTGGATTCGTCGTTCCCCGTTCCGTGATACCAAGCTCACCGATCTGATGGAGGAACTCTGGACCGCGACGGGCGGCGAAACCGTCATGCTCGGACAACAGGCCGGCGCCGCCGGGATGCAGTATCTGCACGTTGTCCCCGGCGGCTCTCAGCTTCAGTACACGGCACAAGCCGGTCAAATACGACCGATGGTGCGGACCGCGCTCGGACATGTGCTGCTGAGCCAAATGCCGAATACCAAAATTCGCGGCATTATCCGGCGCAACAATGCCGAGGAGCCGAGTCAATCGGCGCGCGTTCGCGAATCCGCCTTTCTCGAGGAGGTCGAGCGCATTCGCCGCCGCGGCTATTCCGAGTCAGGCGGCCGCACGACGCCGGGCGCAAACACAATAGGCATGCTTGTTCCCCTGCCGAAGCGACGCGCTCCGCTGGCGATCGGCATTGGCGGGCCGATCGAACGCATCGCGGCAAAGCGCGCGCACATCATCGAAGTGATGCAGAGCCGGCTGAAGGAACTGACAGATGCAGCACCGTAGCCCGGATGTAGCGAAGCGTAATCCGGGCTACGGATACTGAATGTCTGTCTTCTCCTTCCCCCTGGAAGGGGGAAGGTCGGGATGGGGGTCTGCCACAGGCGGCGCTCTATGTGGAGAGAGCAGATCCCCACCCGCTTTGCTCTGGCGAGCAAAGCAACCTCCCCTTTTCAAGGGGAGGTTGGACCCGCTGCAATTAGATCTTTCGGATTTCGCCTTACGACGCGAGCGCTTCCTCCGGCATCACGGACGACAGATGCTGGCTCTCGGCGACGGCGCGGTTGGTGATGCGGCCGCGATGCACGTTGAGGCCGGCGCGCAGATGCGGATCCTCGACCAACGCGCGCAGTCCCTTCGCGGCCAGCGCCAGGCCGAACGGCAGCGTGGCGTGGTTGAGCGCGTGGCTCGAGGTGACCGGCACCGCGCCCGGCATATTGGCGACGCAATAATGCACGATGTCGTCGACCAGATAGGTCGGCGCCTGATGCGTGGTCGGCTTCGAGGTCTCGAAGCAGCCACCCTGGTCGATCGCGACGTCGACCAGCACCGCGCGGCGTTTCATGCCTGCAAGCTGCACGCGCGACACCAGCTTTGGCGCACTGGCGCCCGGCACCAGCACCGCGCCGATCACAACATCAACCGCAAAGACCTCCTGCTCGATCGCTTCCAGCGTGGCGTAACGGGTGCGGACGCGGCCGAGGAAGAGATCGTCGAGCGCGCGCAGTCGCGGCAATGAGCGGTCGAGAATGGTGACGTCGCTGCCGAGGCCTGCCGCCATCCGCGCTGCGTGGGTGCCGACCACGCCGCCGCCGATGATCGCAACCCGCGCCGGCGGAACGCCGGGCACGCCACCGAGCAGCTTGCCCATGCCGTCGGCGGATTTGCGCAGCGCGGCGCCCGCGGCCTCGATCGCGAGCCGGCCGGCGACTTCGCTCATCGGCGCGAGCAGCGGCAGCCCGCCATGCACATCCGTGACGGTCTCATAGGCCACCGCCGTGCAGCCGGAAGCGATCAGCCCCGCGGTCTGCGGCACATCGGGCGCGAGATGCAGATAGGTGAACAGGATCTGTCCCTCGCGCAGCCTGATCCATTCGGACGGCTGCGGCTCCTTCACCTTCACGATCATCTCGGCGACGGAGAACACCTCTTCGGCGGTGTCGGCGATCCGCGCGCCGGCCTGGGTGTAGACGTCGTCGCTGGCACCGATGCCGTCACCGGCGCCGCGCTGGACCACGACCTCGTGGCCGTGCGCCGCATATTCCCGCACCGAGGCAGGCGTCAGCCCGACCCGATATTCCTCGACCTTGATTTCCTTGGGCACGCCGATGCGCATGGTCCGCTCCTTGCTGGATTCGTTTCCGCCAGCATCAAGGCTATGCCCCGTCACATGGCGTTTCTCAGCGATTTCCAGCTTGCTCACAGTCAAATACGCTCATATCCTTCGCATTCAGCTGAGCTCTTGAAGGAAATCTGCGTGGACGGTCTCGATCGCATCGACCTCAGAATCCTCGCCGAGCTGGTCAGCGATGCGCGCGCGAGCCAGATCGAGCTTGCCGAGAAGGTCGGGCTGTCGCCGACCGCCTGCGCGCGGCGCATTCGCCATCTCGAGGAGATCGGCGTGATCCGCGGCTACCGCGTCGACCTCGAACCATCAGCGCTCGGCCTCGTGACGACCGTCGTCGTCACCATCACGCTGGAGAAGCAGAGCGAGGATTATCTCGCAGCCTTCGAGGCCGCGATCGCGCGCTGCCCCGACGTCGTGTCCTGCCATCTGATGTCGGGCAGCGACGATTATCATCTGCAGGTGATCGCCCGCGACATCGCCGACTTCGAGCGCATCCACAAGCAGCATCTGTCGCGGATGCCGGGCGTCGCCCGCATCCATTCCAGCTTCGCGATGCGCGAGGTGGTTCGCCGCACCATTCCCGAGACCGCGCTGCGCGGCTGACGGTCACGCACCACCGCGCACTGTCACAATCGGGCACTGTCACAATCGGATCTGCCCGGCTCGCTCCCACACGCAATTTTTAGTTCGTGATTCGCCGCCTTCTATGACAGAATTGCTACAATTCAATATCAATTCGGTTACACGCGGAGCGGTGAATGAGCATGGAGTGGCGGGCGCGGCCGGTTTCGCTGGCTTGGTCAAATCCAGTGGTCCGGTGGTGGAGCTTCCTGAGCCTCGTCAGCGCCGCCAACATCGCGATCTGGTTCGCGCTCTACCGCCAGTTCAATGAACAGGCCAATGGCAGCTTCAGCAACACCTCGGGCATCGGCCTGATGATGCTGCTGTGCGCGGCCTATGTGTTCGGCTGCGCCTTCCGCTCGGTCCTGCCGCGCGCCGACGTGCAGCGCATCTGCCTGTTCGACACCTGGCTGTCGAGCGTCATGGTCGGCCGCACGGTTGCCACCGTCGCCGAGGTCTGCTTCGCCGCGCAATGGGCGATCATCCTGCATCAGCTCGGCACCATGACCGGCGCCGAGACCACCGTGACCATCGCCTGGATCATCGTGCCGCTGATCGTGATCGCGGAATGCTTCTCCTGGTATGCGGTGCTGACCACCCATTATCTCTGCAATGCGATCGAGAACTCGATCTGGGCCGTGGTGTTCTTCCTGGTCGGCATTGCGCTGTGCCGGCTGCTGCCCGAGTTTCATGGCCCGGTGCGCTGGGCCTTCATCGTCGCGATCCTCGGCATCGCCGCCTTCCTCGCCTTCCTGATGACCGTCGACGTCCCGATGTATCTCAACCGCTGGCGCGCCAACCTCGCCGCCGGCGGCACCCTGCTGCATCCGCTCGAGGGCCTGCGCGACGTCAGCCGGCGCTGGGTCGTGACCCACGACATCGCCGAGTGGCGCGAGGAGATCGCCTGGATGTCGCTGTATTTCAGCATGGCGGTCTGGTCGAGCCTCGCGCTCTGCGTCGGCTATTCGCTCGAGGATCAGCTGCCGCGCTACCGCACCGAGCCTGCGATCGTTGCAACGACGCCGGCGCCGACAGCGCAGCACACCGCCACGATCGACGCGGCGGCGCCGTCGCGGAATTGATCGGCGACCGCCGCGCGCGGCTTGTCGCCGCCGGTGCTTTCGGAGTAAAGGCTGAGACGTCCCCGCTCATCCGTCAGCGCGTTCCATGCCCCGCATCACCATCATCGAAACCGGGCTCGTCAGTCCGCAATTCCGCGAGCGCCACGGCAGCTATCCGCAGATGTTTCAGCGGATGGTAACCACCGCCGATTCCTCTGTTACCTGCGACGTCGTCAGCCTCGCCAATGGCGAGACGCTGCCGGATCCGGCCGCATTGGATGCGATCCTGATCACGGGATCGGCCGCCGGCGTCTACGACGATGTCGAATGGATCGCGCCGCTCGAAGCCTTCGTGCGCGCCGCCCATGGCAAGCACATTCCAACCGTCGGCGTCTGCTTCGGCCATCAGCTGATCGCGCAGGCGCTCGGCGGCACGGTGCGCAAATCCGAGAAAGGCTGGGGCATCGGACGCCATGTCTATCGGATCGCGCCGGACAACGGGCTGATCGACGGCGAGACGATCGCCGTCGCCTGCTCGCATCAGGACCAGGTGATCACCCCGCCCGCCTCCGCACGCACCATCCTGTCGTCCGGGTTCACGCCGCATGCCGGCCTGCTCTATGCCAACGGCACGACGCTGTCGGTGCAGCCGCATCCGGAATTCACCGCCGACTATGCCGGCGCGCTGTGCGACCTGCGCCGCGGCCTCGCGCCCGATAGCGTGGTCGAGACCGCCAAGACCTCGCTGGCAGAGCCGCTCGACCACGCCACGCTTGGCGGCGCGGTCACGCGCTTCCTCACGCACGGGCGCAGCTAGCCCTTGCGCCACTGCGCGGCGGCGTCGCGGGCGAAATCGCGATAGGCCCGCGGCGCGCGGCCGAGCAGCTTGGTCAGGCGTGCCAGCTCGTCGGCCGTCGCGACCGCGCCGTCGCTCTGGTACCGGCCAAACATCAGGCGCATGTCGAGCGCGAGCCATGCCGGCATCGCCGCCTTGAAACGCTGCTCGATCGCCGCGAGATCGTCGCCGCCATAGCTGACCGCGCGGCCCAGCTCATCGCGCCAGATCGCAGCCGCGCCCGCACCGGTCACGACGTCGGGGCCGACCAGCGCGTAAGTCTCGCGGCCCAGCGGGGCAGACGCGCGCTCGCGGCGCAGCAGCTCGATCGCAGCCGCCTCGCCGATGTCGCGGATGTCGACCATCGAGATGCCCTTCGCGCCGATCGGCATGCCGTAGGCGCCGAAGTTCAGCAGCGGCTCCTTCAGCCGAAGATCGTTCTGGATGAAATAGGCCGGACGCAGGATGGTCGCGGGAAGATCGAGCGCCTCGATCATCCGCTCGACCGTGTGCTTGCCGGCGAAATGCGGCACGTCGGCATAGGCCTCGCCCTTGAACACCGAGAGATAGACGATGCCCTTGACGCCGGCCTCGCGTGCAGCGGTCAGCGTCAGCATCGCCTGGGTCAGCTCGTCGGCGGCGTTCGGCACCAGCAGGAACAGCGTGCTGACGCCAATGAGCGCCGCACGGGCCGAATCCACGTCAGCCAGATCGCCGCGAACGGCCGTCACGTGCAGCGGAAATTGCGCCTTGCCGGGCGAGCGCGTCAGGGCGCGAACCTCGACGCCGTGACCGGCGAGATGGTTCAGAACCTGGGTCCCGATGGTGCCTGTGCTGCCTGTCACCAGAATAGCCATGTCGAATACTCCTCTTTCGGGCAGACCGTCTGCCGTTGGGGAGAAGCTGGTCGTTCCAATTTTCCTTTGGAGATGCCATTATTTGGACATGCCGTCTCGAATATGGAACAGACTTGATGGACCTTCAGGCGCTCACCGATTTCAACCTGGTGGCCGCGCATGGCGGGTTCGGGCGCGCCAGCCGCGCTTCCGGACGGGCCAAGGCCACGCTGTCCCGGCGTGTCACCGAACTCGAACAGAGTCTCGGCGTCCGCTTGATCGAGCGGGGCTCGCAGAGTCTGCGATTGACCGACGAGGGCCGCGCGCTGCACGAGCGCACCAGCGGTCCATTGTCCGACATCGCGGAAGCCGGCGAAGCCGTAGTGCTCGGCGCGTCGACGCCGCGCGGCCGCTTGCGGGTCAGTGCGCCGGTCTTGCTCGCCCATGTCGCGTTCGGCCGGATCGGTGCGCGCTTTGCGCACGCCTATCCCGATGTCCAGCTCGAGATCGTCGCCGAGGATCGCCTGGTCGATCCGGTGGACGACGGCTATGACCTTGTCATCCGCATCAACCCGTCACCGGATGAACGTCTCGTCGGCCGCCGCTTCCTGCATGACGAGCTGCTGGTCGTGGCGCATCCTGATCGGCAACGACCGGCGACCTCCGCGCGCGATCCGGATGGCGTCTCCGTCGATGCCGTTGTGATGTCGCCGACGCCACCGGACACGGTCTGGCGCATCCGACATGAACGCGAAGAGATCACGCTCAGGCCGCGGCCAATGCTGCGTCTCTCATCGATGCTGATGATGCGCGATGCGGTGCTTGCAGGCGCCGGCGCGGCCTTGCTGCCCAAGCTGCTGGTCGACGACGACATTGCCGCGGGGCGGCTTGCCTATTGGGGAACGGATGCCCGACCTCCGGTCGAGATCTGGGCGCTACAGAGCTCGCGACGGCTGGTCGGCGCAAAGGTTCGCGCGTTTCTCGACGTCGTCGAGCAGGCGTTCCCGAACCGGGTGTTCGTTCCGCCGGCCTGAGTTGCAGCCCGGACGATGCGCCTCAGGTCATGCTGCCCGGCATGAAGCAGCGCACGCGCGGGTGGCCGTCGATATAGTGCTTCCACACCATGGTGCGCCCGACCTTGTTCGGCTCGGTGATCACGGCCTCGTTCGGCACGACAACCCATTCATTGTCGATGAGCACGCGATAGTGGCCGTGATCCGACTCCCAGTCGGGATCGGCGACCACATAGCCGTCGGCATCCGAGCAGCATTGCCCGTAGCCGCTGCGCAGGCTCTCGAACCAGGGCTTTAGCGGTGAATTGGCGTAGCGGCCGTCGTCGCGCGCCAAGGCCGGTGATACGAGGCAAATCGTCCCAAGCAGCAGTGCCGCACGTATGATGACGTGCATGTCGTCTCGTCTCCGCAGATTTTGATCCAGCTGCGGGCGCGCGTCACGCATTGTTCGCCCGCGACATGACCGTCGCGGGCGAGAACACGGCACAACCGCGCCCCAGCACCTGACGCTGAACGATGCAAGAGCAAGGCCAGACGGGATGCCGGAAGACTACTGTCAACGAAAGTATAGGGCGTGCAGCACGATCAACGACTCACTGCTGCGACGTCGGGGACGAGCGGCGGTGCGCTGCGCGACGCCGCCTGCAGCGCGCATTCGACGAACCGGCGCGGCAACAGCGAGGCGTTGGAGCGCATCGCCACCAGCATGCGGCTCTCCGCATCCGGCGTGTCCAGCGGCTTCGCCACCACATTCATCACGCCGGCCTGCTGGTAGCAGGACGGCAGGATCGAAAGGCCGATCCCGGCCGCGACCAGGCTGAGCACGGTGCGCAGTTCATGCGCCTCCTGCGCGATCCGCGGCGCAAAGCCGGCGCGCCGGCACAGCATTGCGGCCTGGTCGCCGACGCCGCAGCCGCTCTCCGCCATGCCGACGAATTCGTGCTCGGCAAGGTCGGCGACGCTGAGCTTGTCCGGAGCGGCGAGCGGATGATCGATCGGCAGGAACACCATCAAGCGGTCGCGCCAGACGACATGAACCTGCAAGTCCGCCGCGGGCCGGAAATCCAGCGGCGGCCGCATGATCGCGACGTCGAGCTCGGCGTCAGCCAGCGCCTGCAACTGCTTTGCCGTCGACATGTGCCTGAGCTCGATCTTCACCCGCGGATAGCTGCCGCGGAAACTGCGGAACAGTTCGGCGAACATGTCGAGCATCGGAACCGAGTCGGTGAAGCCGACACGGACCGCGCCGGCTTCACCGCGCGCGGCGCGGCGCACCGCCTCCGACGCAAGGTCGAGCTCGCTGACGGCACGCCGTGCGTGTTCCAGCAGCAACTGGCCGGCCTGGGTGAGTTCGACCGCACGCCGTGTCCGCGACAGCAGCTTCGTGCCGAGCTCCTCCTCCATCGCCTTGATCTGCGTGCTCAGCGGCGGCTGGCTGACATGCAGCCGCTTGGCGGCGCGGCTGAAGCTGAGCTCCTCGGCCACCGCGATGAAGTAGCGAAGCTGCCTGTAATCCATCGCTTATTCCGTTTCCCTATAAGTGACGGGTCAAAGCGGTATTTGACCTCCCAGGACCGTTTCTCGATCTTGGCGCCAAAACGCGGATGCTCCAAGGGGCAACACGCGCAGCCGGTCAGCCATGCGAAATCGCCGCGAATAACAGGCGCTCCGCCCGGTTCGGATCACAGGCGCGACAACAAGAAGCAAGGGAGGAATCCAATGGGCCAAGGGTCCGTCACTGAGCTCGAACAGCAGACCATCCGCCGCGTCTATTGGCGGCTGATCCCGATCCTGTTCGTGATGATGTTCTTCAACTATCTCGACCGCATCAATCTCGGCTATGCCGGGCTGACGATGAACAAGGACCTCGGCCTCAGCCCCGCGATCTTCGGCTTCGCCGCCAGCATCTTCTTCCTCGGCTACATGGTGCTCGAGGTGCCGAGCAACCTGATGCTGCACCTGCTCGGCGCCCGGATCTGGCTGGCACGGATCCTGATCACCTGGGGTCTCGTCGCCGCGCTGACAGCCTTTGTCTGGAATCCGCTCAGCCTCTACGTCATGCGGTTCGGCCTCGGCGTCGCGGAAGCCGGCTTCATGCCTGGCGTGGTGCTTTACCTCACCTACTGGTTCCCGGCGCGCTATCGCGCCCGCGCGGTGGCGGGATACATCATCGCCGGCTCGTTCTCGGCGGTTTTGGGCGGGCCGATCTCGACCAGCATCATGACCTGGTTCGATGGCGCTGCCGGTCTCCACGGCTGGCAATGGATGTTCCTCGCCGAGGGCGTGCCGACCATTCTGCTCGGCCTGTTCACGCTCTATTATCTCACCGACCGCCCGGCGAAGGCGAGCTGGCTCACCAAAGAACAGGCGGCCTGGCTGGAGGGCGAACTCGCCGCCGAGCGGGCCGAGATCGAACAACAGGGGCAGCACAGGTTGATCGAATGCGTGCTCGATATCCGGGTCTGGCTGCTGGCGGCGCTGTTCGGCTGCGCATTGGTCGGGATCTACGGCCTCTTGCTGTGGCTGCCGCAGATCATCAAGGGCATGGGCAATCTCAGCAACATCCAGGTCGGCTTCCTCTCGGCGATCCCGCCGCTGCTCGGCGTCATCGGCACCATCGTGGTCAGCCGCAGCTCGGACAAGACCGGCGATCGCAAGTTTCATCTCGCGGCGGTCTATCTGCTGGCCGCGGTTGCGATGCTCGGCAGCGCCTATGTGGCGAGCCCGGTGCTGGCCTTCGTGTTCCTCTGCATCGTCGGCTTCAGCCTCAATGCCGGCAATCCGCTGTTCTGGAGCATCAACGCCTCGCTGCTGACCGGCGCGGCCGGTGCCGCCTCGATCGCGCTGGTCAACACGCTGGCGCAGTTCGGCGGCCTGATCGGGCCGTGGTGCATCGGCCTGATCAAGGACTCCACCGGAAGCTTCTCCTGGGCATTGGTCGGGATCGCCGGCTTCCTGCTCGTCGCCTCCGCCATCGCCGCCACCATGCGGGTCAAGCCGCGCGAGACGGAATTGACGGGCGCGATCCCGTCATCCGTCGCACACTGACACCCCTACCAAGGAAGCAACCATGATCATCGATTGTCACGGCCACTACACCACCGAGCCGGCCAAGCTGCAGATCTTTCGCGACAAGCAGCTCGCGGGCCTCGCCGACAAGTCGCGCCGGCCCCTCACCACCAATCTCGGCATCACCGACGACGAGATCCGCTCCAGCGTCGAGGGCGCGCAGCTTCGCCTGCAAAGGGAGCGCGGCACCGACGTCACCATCTTCTCGCCGCGCGCCGCCGGCATGGCGCATCACGTCGGCAAGGAAGCGACCAGCCGCGAATGGACCACGATCTGCAACGACCTCGTGCACCGGGTCTGCACGCTGTTCCCGCAGAACTTCGTCCCCGTCTGCCAACTGCCGCAGAGCCCGGGCGTCAAGCCTGCGAACTGCATCGAGGAGCTGGAGCGCTGCGTGACGCAGCTCGGCTTCGTCGGCTGCAACCTCAACCCCGATCCGGCCGGCGGCTATTGGTGCGATCCGCCGCTGACCGACGAATGGTGGTATCCGCTGTATGAGAAGATGGTCGAGCTCGACGTGCCGGCGATGGTCCATGTCTCCTCGTCTTGCAATCCCTGCTTCCACGGCACCGGCGCGCACTACCTCAACGGCGACACCACCGCCTTCATGCAGTTCCTGACCTCGGACCTGTTCAAGCGCTTCCCGACCCTGCGGTTCATCATCCCGCATGGCGGCGGCGCGGTGCCGTATCACTGGGGCCGCTACCGCGGCCTGGCGCAGGACATGAAGCTGCCGCCGCTGTCGGAGCATCTCTTGAAGAACGTGTTCTTCGACACCTGCGTTTATCACCTCCCCGGCATCGAGCTGCTGACCAGGGTGATCCCGGTCGAGAACATCCTGTTCGCGTCCGAGATGGTCGGGGCGGTGCGCGGCATCGACCCTGAAACGGGTCATCACTTCGACGACACCCGCCGCTATATCGACGCGCTGCCGCTGAGCGCTGCGGACAAGGCCAAGATCTTTGAAGGCAACGCCCGCCGCGTCTATCCTCGCCTCAACGCCCATCTCGACCGCCGCGCGCATTGAACGTTGCCGAGACAACCACTCCAACTCCTCATCCTGAGGAGCCCGCGAAGCGGGCGTCTCGAAGGATGCAGGCCCCAACCGGGCCACATGGTTCGAGACGCGCGTTCCGCGCTCCTCACCATGAGGGTCCAACCAAGCAGCAAGACCGACAATCGACTTCAACCAATCAATCTCGGAGAAAACCGATGGCCATAGGATTTGCTATTCACAAGGCGAAGCGGAAAGTGTCGCCTGACCTCGTCGCGCGCTACCGCACGCTGCCGGTCGCCAATATCAGCGATTCGATGTCGCGGATCGCGGGCACCAACCGGCTGCGGCCGATGCATAAGGGCGGCTGGCTCGGCGGCCCGGCGCTGACGGTCAAGACCCGGCCCGGCGACAATCTGATGGTGCACAAGGCGATCGACCTCGCCCAGCCCGGCGACGTCATCGTCGTCGATGCCGGCGGCGTCCTGGTCAACGCCATCATCGGCGAGATCATGTCGACGCTGGCCGAGAAGAAGGGCGTCGCGGGCTTCGTGATCGACGGCTCGATCCGCGATGCCGGCGCGATCCGCGCCGGATCATTCCCGGTGTTCGCCGCCGGCGTCGCCCATCGCGGCCCCTACAAGGACGGCCCGGGCGAGATCAATAGCGCCATCTCGATCGACGGCATGATCGTCGAGCCCGGCGATCTCGTCGTGGCCGACGACGACGGCGTGCTCTGCGTGCCCTATGACGACGCCGAGGCCATCTGCAAGCTGACCGAGGCCAAGAAGGCGACCGAGGAAAAGGCCATCCAGCAAATCCTCGCCGGCACCAGCGACCGCCGCTGGGTCGACGAGGCCCTGCAACGCCTCGGCTGCGAGTTCAAGGACTGAGATGGACGCCGATGCGGGACGCTGCTCCGGCGTCCCGCAATCGAGCGTCGCCGAATGCGACAAGCGCGGTCGAATCGCGCGTCGTGCCATGCCGGTTCCCTGCCGGATCGGTTCCCGGCGAACGGCCAGCCTCTCCTGACAATCCCCTCACACCGTAATATCCTTCCGGTTTGCGGGAGAATGAGGTGGCTCGATGGAAGATATCGAAGTCTTTCTCGCGGTCATCGAGGCCGGCAGCCAGACGGCGGCCGCACGTCGGCTGGGCCGCTCATTGCAATCGGTCAATCGATCGCTGATGACGCTCGAACGCAGCGTCGGCGTCGAGTTGGTGCGACGTACAACCCGGCAGTCGTTCCCGACCGAAGCGGGATTGGCGTTCTATCGGCGCGTCAAGCCTGCCGTTGCGGAGATCAGCGAGGCACGTCTCGAAGCGGCAAGCCAGCGCGCCGAGCCGTCGGGCCTGCTTCGCATCGCCGCGCCGGTGCAGTTCGCGTCGGCGTTTGTCGTGCCCGTCATCGCGGACTTCATTGCCCGCTACCCCCTGATCAAGGCTGAACTCAAGGCCTCGGATCGAGCCATCGATGTTGTCGGCGATGGCTTCGACATCGCCATCCGGATCAGGGAGTTGCCGGATTCGTCGCGCAAGGCCCGACGGCTTGGTGAGATTCGTACCGTCGTCTACGGCGCGCCGCGCTACATCGCCCGTTACGGACGCCCGGATCATCCCGACGATCTCTCCCGCCATCAATGCGTCCTCCGCACCACCAGCGAGGGCGAGCCCGCGATGTGGCGGTTTCAGATCGATGGCAGCATCAGGACGGTTCGGGTGAATGGCTGCTTCGAGACCGACAACACCGCGGCGCTCTGCGCAGCGGCACGTGACGGCCTCGGCCTCGGATACGGACCGTTCTGGCAGGTCCGTGATCTCGTCAACGATGGCGCGATCGAAATTGTTCTTGAGGAGTTCGAAGCACCGCGAATGCCGATCCATGCGGTGTTCCCGCCAAGCGGCATGCCGGCGGCAAAGACGCGCCTGTTCGCCGATATCCTGGTCGATCGACTGAAGCACGAGCAGCTTTAGACACTGGCGCGCGCCATCGCCATTCTCTCGGCAAACGGGAAGGTGCTTCCCGCCAGGCGCTGATTGTCCGGCAAGCGGGCCGAACCCATTGTGCGGGTGAGCGGCAACGAGGCTTGCCGCATCATGCACATGAGGAGGCCCCATGACGAACAGGCGTACCCTGCTCCGCGCAGGACTTTGCGCGGCCGCAGCGTTGTCGTCTCGCGCCACCCACGTGACGGCGCTCGCGCAGGCTCAGGGCTGCGACGGGTCCGCGGCCGACGGCGAGCTCAGCCAATTCGCGTGCGACCTGCTCCCGGCGGCTGGTGCGCTCAGCGACGACAACAACGACCGCGCCGCCGTTTCCCGCGATTTCGGCAACATCGTTCAAGGCCAACCTCGTGCGGTGCTGAAGCCTGCCTCCGCCACCGATGTCGCCCGGCTGGTTCGTTGGGCCGGCAAGTCAGGGCACAAGATAGCGGCACGCGGGCAGGGCCATTCGACCTATGGCCGCGCGCTGATAGAAGGTGGCGTTGTCATCGACATGACCTCGCTCAACGCGATCCACCACATTGCGGGTGATCGTATTGTCGTCGATGCCGGCACGACGTGGGAACGCGTGCTCGAAGCGACGCTGGCGCAAGGCCTCACGCCGCCGGTGCTCACCAACTATCTCGGCCTTTCCGTCGGCGGCACGATCTCCGTCGGCGGAATCGGCGGCAGCTCGTCGCGCCATGGCATGCAGACAGACCATGTTCTCTCGCTGGACATGGTTACGGGAACCGGCGAGCAATTGACCTGTTCGCCGCAGTCGCACGCCGATCTGTTCGATGCCGCCCGGGCCGGACTCGCACAGTGCGGTCTCATCACACGGGCAACCCTGAAGCTGGTGCGCGCGCCCGAGCGCGTCCGCCGATACCAGCTTTTCTACCGGGACCTTGCCTCGCTGGCTGCAGATCAGCGCCGCGCGCTTCAAGACGATCGCTTCGAGCAATTACAGGGCGCCATTCTCCCGGCCGGCCCCGGACGCTGGCGCTACCAGCTCGAAGGCGCCGTGTTCTACGACAAGGGTTCGCCGCCAAACGACGGCGCCGTGCTTGGATCGCTGTCCGACGACCGCAATACCGCAGTCATCACCGATCTGGCCTATCACGACGACGCGCTTGCCTTCGCGAAATTGGAAGCTCTGCTCAGGTCGAAGGGGTTGTGGTCGAGCCCGCACCCCTGGTTGTTCACGTTTCTGCCCGACGGCAACGCCGAGCATCAGGCCGACGGGATGATCGGCCGCCTCTCGGTTGAGGAGATCGGGCCGCTCGGGCGAGTGACCTTTTATCCCCTGAACACGCGCGCGTCGGGCACGCCGCTGGTGCGGTGGCCCGATGGCAACATCGCCTTCTGCTTCAACATTGTTCACATGCTGGCGTCGGCAGATGCGGCAGGGGTTGGTCAGACGCTGTCGAAGAACCGCCTATTTTACGAGCAGATCCGCGGCGCGGGCGGCGTCCAATATCCCGTCAGCGCGCTTCCCATGGCGCCGGAGGATTGGGAACGTCACTTCGGCTCGGCCTGGCCGAAGCTGCGCGACGCCAAGCGGCGTTACGATCCGGCCAATCTGCTGACCCCCGGCTACAATCTGTTCTGATCCCGACGCCGCGTGAACAGAAGTAGCACGCCGACCGAAACCGGCCGGTATGCAGCCGGTTGGTCCCGCGAGGGATGGAATCGGGAATTTTTCCCGATTCCAGATGGAAAAGAATCCCGGTCCCCCGGGATTGATCTTGTTTGCCAAAGCCACGCCGCTCCCGCAGTCTCCGAGCCAGGTTCGTCGGGGATAAAAGCCGAACCGCGACTTAGGGGTGGGCGTCATGGCTGGTGCGTTGTTGCGTACGGCAACACGTTTTTTGTCTTCTTCGGTCTATACGCGCGGCGCTGCGGCCGTGCTGGCTGTTATTGGCTCTGCACTGCCATCGACTGTCCTGCATGCTCAGACGGCCGATCCGGCCCCCACTGAACTGCCGCCCGTCAACGTGATTGCGCCCACACCTCTGGCCGGCACCCGCAGCGCAAGGCCCGCGGCACGGCCGGTGGTTCGGACCACGCGAACCGCGCGAACCCGAACCGGACCTGTTGCTCCGGCAGCGGGACCCGATGTCGGCACCGCTGCACCCGGCCCCTCCGACCGCGACTCCACCCTGATTGATCGCGACAAGGTCCCGTCCAACACCGCGGTGATGACGACGCAGGATTTCAGCCACAACTACTCGACCAACTTCCTCGATGCTGTGAACCGCAAGCTGCCCGGCGTCACGCTCGGCGACCAGACCGGCAATCCGTTCCAGCGCAATCTCGACTACCGCGGCTTTACCGCCTCGCCGGTCCAGGGCACGCCGCAGGGCATCGCGGTCTATCAGAACGGCGTGCGCATCAACGAATCCTGGGGCGACGTGGTCAACTGGGATTTCATCCCGGAAAAGGCCATCGACAGCGTTGCGCTGTTTCCCAACAACCCGGTGTTCGGCCTCAACGCGATCGGCGGCGCGTTGAGCATCCAGATGAAGAACGGTTTTACCTATCAGGGCTCCGAGGCCGAATTGTTCGGCGGCTCTTACGGGCGCGTGCAGGGCAGCGTGCAGGCTGGCGGCCAGAGGGACAACATCTCCGCCTACGCTGCGTTCGAATCCGCGTATGATCGCGGCTGGCGCGACTACGCCAATTCGTCGCACATCAACCGCATGTATGTGGATGTTGGCGCACGCAACGACGACACCGAATTTCACGTCAATTTCACCGGCGCCAGCAACCTGCTCGGCAATGTCGCGGCAACGCCGGTGCAGATGCTCAATCAGCGCTGGTCGAGCGTCTACACCTGGCCGCAGACGACGCTGCTTCAGCTCGCCTTCGTCAACGCGACGCTGAACCACAATTTCTCCGACACCTGGTCCTTCCAGGGCAATGCCTATTTCCGCGGCTTCCGGCAGAGCCATGTCGACGGCAACGGCACCGACGTGCATGCCTGCGACGGGGGAGACAGTTTGTGCATCGGCGACGACCTGCCGATTTTCGGTCCGGCCGGAGGTCCCTCGGTTCCGAACACGCTTGGCAACGCCTTCCTTGGCGAAGTCGACCGCAACCGGGCCGCGACCAACAGCTTCGGCGGCACGGCCCAGCTGACCAACTCGGACAAGCTGTTCGGGCACGACAACCACGTCGTGATGGGCGTCAGCGTCGACCACGGCAACACGAAATTCACGGCGACCAGCGAGCTCGGAACGATCGATCCGAACAACCTGTTCGTGACCGGCACCGGCATCTTCATCAACCAGCCCGATGCCGGTCTCGCGCCGGTCGACCTGCGCGCCACCAACACCTACACCGGCGTCTATCTCACCGATACCTTCGACGTGACGAACAGGTTCTCGGTCACTGCTGGTGGGCGATTCAACTATGCCCAGATCGATCTGCAGGACCAGACCGGGACAAATGACCAGCTCAACAGCAGTAACCGATTCCAGCGCCTCAACCCGGTGATCGGCGGCACCTACAAGATCACGCCGAACCTCACCTTTTATGCCGGCTATTCAGAGGCCAACCGCGCGCCGACGCCGCTCGAGCTCGGCTGCTCCGATCCGGCCCGCCCCTGCGTCATCGATTCCTTCCTGGTGTCAGATCCGCCGCTCAAGCAGGTGGTGTCGCACACCGTCGAGGCCGGCTTCCGCGGCACTTGGGGCAACGACGCCAGGACCGGCATGCTGAGCTGGGGCCTCGGCGCGTTCCACACTCTGTCCGACGACGACATCATCCGGGTGCAGAGCCCGATCGGCACAGGCAATTTCGGCTATTTCCAGAATGCGGGGCAGACCCTGCGGCAGGGCATCGAAGCCAAGCTCGATTACCGCGTCAATCGCTGGAACGCCTATGCCAACTACACCTTCATCGATGCCACCTATCGAAGCGCAAATACGTTGCCGGCTCCCGACAACCCGAACGCCCTGACCGACCCGAACAACGATGACGTCCGGTTCATCAACGTCAAGCCGGGCGACCATATCCCGGGCATTCCGGCGCACCGCTTCAAGGCCGGTGTCGAGTACCTCGCCACCGACGCATGGAAGATCGGCGCCGACGTCAACGTGGTCGGCAGCCAGTGGCTCGTCGGCGACGACACCAACCAGAGCCAGAAGGTCCCGGCCTACGCGGTCGTGAACCTGCACACCTCCTACAAGATCACGCCGAATATCGAGGTGTTCGGCCTGATCAACAACGTCTTCAACCAGCATTATTATCTCGGCGGCGCGTTCTACGAGACCGGCGGTTTTGCCAGCGCCGGGGCTGCGCCCAACCTGATGGCCCAGCTGACCGATCCGCGCACCTTCATCCCCGGCATGCCGCTCGCCGCCTATGCGGGCATCAGGGCGAAGTTCTGAAGTGCGAAGAAGTCAGGTTGAAGCGGCCCAGCGACGCGAACTGGCGGCATCTCTCCCGCTTGCGGGTAGAGCAAACGCATGTGCGTCTTCGCCGGCCGCGCAGCGGCTTGGCCTCGTGGTTCGAGACGCGCCGCAAGCGGCGCTCCTCACCATGAGGGTTTACAGTTTAGCTGCGAAACAAGACGTCATCCTGAGGAGCCCGCCAACGGCGGGCGTCTCGAAGGATGGCCACAGGGAAGTAACGCGCCAGGGTTTTTCCCGTATGTGATGCGACCTCCCCCCGCAAGCGCAGGGCGATAGCCCGTGGCGAGGGGCGTCTGCACGATTTCTGAATAATGGAAGAATGCCACTGATTTGCCCGACGAGTCAAGTTGCCGTGTCCGCCGGCGGCCGTCGGCTACTTTGCATGGGGTTGTTTTCGATATTTTGGCAGTGCGTCCCTGCGATGGCAGGCTATCGCATCCGGCTAGGCCTCAGTTCATCAGCGCCTTACGCCACCGTCCCGCCGTCGACCGGCATCGCGATGCCGGTGACGAACGACGCCTTGTCCGACAGCAGGAATACCGCGACCTCCGCGATCTCCTCGGGACGCGCCGCGCGGCCCATCGGATTGCGGGTGACCGCGGCCTTGATCAGTTCCTCCGCATCGGCCTCGTTGTGGCCCGCCTGGTCCGGCCGGTTGACGAACACCCGCAGCATCGGCGTGTCGATCGCACCGGGGCAGATCGCATTGACGCGGACGCCGTCCTTGGCGTGGCGCTTGGCGAGCGCGCGCGCCAGCCCAATCACGCCGGCCTTGGCCGCGGAATAGGTCGGGCTCCACGGCGAGCCGACCAGGCCCGAGGTCGATGCGGTGAACAGGATGCTGCCCTGGCGCCGCGCGGTCATCTGGCCGAGCGCCGCGTTGGTGGTGATCAGCTGCGAGCGCAGATTGAGATCGACGCTGAGATCCCAGCCTTCCAGATCGTCGATCACGGACGGACCGGGAATGCCGAGATGATTCCACACGCAGTCGAGCGCGCCGAATTCCTTCACCGTCGCAGCGACGATATCGCGCGCGAAGCCGTCGTCGCGCAGATCGCCGGCCAGCGCCAGCGCGCGCCCACCGCCCTTTTTGATCTCGTCGACCACCGCCTTGGCGCCAGCCTCGTTCTGGTCGACCACCGCGACCGCCGCGCCCTCGCGCGCGAGGATGCGCGCCCCGGCGCGGCCGGCGCCCGACGCTGCGGCGGTGACGAGTGCGATCTTGCCCTGCATGTCCATGTTTCGATCCTGACTGTGCCCGTGACTTCGAGCCTTCTTTGGTTCTGACGTTCTGGTTGAATCAGGACCGCAGCGCCGCGGTCTTGCGCTGACGCGCTAAAGCATGATCCGGAAAAGTGCGTAGCGGTTTTCCCTCGCGACAAACGCGGGACGCGTTTGCGCGGAGATCATGCTCAAACAAAGAGCTAAAGCGCGATGACGATTCTCATCGCGCTTTAGCGGCCGCCGAACAGGACCGGAGACTGGCCGGGCAGCAGCTGCGAATGGATGTCGCTGTCCATGCGCTCCGCCCCCTGCTGGGTAAAGCTCGCGCCGAATGACAGGCTGAGATTCGAAGTCGGCCGGAACTCGAGGCCCGCGCGCGCCGAATAGCCGGCGTTGACGCCGGGATTGCCGCTGAACGGCGCCAGCGGTCCGCCGGCCCCGGGCGGATTGTATTTCAGGGTGTCGAAGCCGGCGAAGAAGGTCACGGGCGTATTGCCGACGCCCCTGAAATTGTAGCCGAACTGCGCGCCCTGATATTCCAGCGAGCCGAATGCCGCCGATTGGCCGAGCGCGTTCCAGCCGACGCGACCGCCTTCGCTGCCGGCGAACCAGCCGTCGGGCCGGCCGTTCAGGTATGAGAAGTCGCCGCCTTGCGCGCCGGCGGCGTCAAAGCTCGGAAAGTTTCCGTAGGTATCCGCCTTCTGGCCGTCGGCAAGACTGCCGCCGAAGCCGAACAGCGAGCCCGGCGTCCAGTAGCGCACCGGGCCGGCCTGGGCACTGGCCTGCTGGCCGCTCAGGCACAGCGCCAACCCTGCGATTGCGAGGCCGAGTTTACTTACCAAAGTGGTCATCAGGTTACCGTCACGAGCGCCGGGATTATACGTCCCACCGACCGGGAACGCCAGCCTGCGCCCCTAATCCGCCGCGAGCAGCTTCTGCTTCAGCAAATCCGTCAGCCAGTCGGCAAACATCTGCAGCCGCCGCGACAGGTGCTGACGGTGCGGATAGAGCAAGGTCATCGGCATCGGCGGCGCGGTGCCGCGGCATCAGCTCGACGATATGCCGCTTCACGTCGTAGGTCGCCTTCCAGGCCAACCTCACGACATCAGGCGCGATGGAAAAGCTGTTCACCGACGCGGTCGCCGCGATCGGCCGTCCCGACATCGCGATCAACACCGTCGGCAAGGTGCTGAAGGAGCCGATGGTCGAGATCTCGGAGGCCGAATATGACGCGATGAGCGCGGTCAACGCCAAGTCCGCGTTCTTCTTCCTCAAGGAGGCCGGCCGCCGCGTCAACGACAACGGCAAGATCTGCACGCTGGTGACCTCGCTGCTCGGCGCCTACACGCCGTTCTATGCGGCCTATGCCGGCACCAAGGCGCCGGTCGAGCACTTCACCCGTGCGGCATCGAAGGAGTTCGGCGCGCGCGGCATCTCGGTCACCGCGATCGGCCCGGGTCCGATGGACACGCCGTTCTTCTATCCGGCCGAAGGCGCGGACGCGGTCGCCTACCACAAATCGGCGGCGGCGCTGTCGGGCTTCTCCAGGACCGGGCTCACCGACATCAAGGACATCGTGCCGTGGATCCGCCTGCTGGTGTCGGACGGCTGGTGGATGACCGGCCAGACCATCTTGGTCAACGGCGGCTACACCACGAAGTGAGGCGCGATCTCGGTCGCCTTACCATTCGAATCGCGTGCCGACTCCGACGGATGTCGAGCCCTTCGCATCGACATCCGACTCGACGCGGATATGGCGCGTCACGTCGACATTGGCCGACACTCCTGACTGGCTGGCGCTCGCGCCCGTCCGCACGCCTACGCTCAGCCTGTCGCCGATCGCGCGCGAGGCGCCGACCATCGGACCACCCGCGCCGGCGCCGACGTCCAGATTGTCGACCCCGAGCGAGCGGCGCATGCGGTCCACCGTTCCCTCGCCACCGCTGGCGAACTGAGCTGCGGCGCCCGCGAGCTGCACGGCCTGCGAGGTCGTCAGGCTGCCCGAAGCTTTCTGAAAGAGAATGCGCGACAGGATCTCGTCCTGCGGCAACTCGGGCTGCGAATGGAAGGCGAAGACCGGCGCGGCCGCCGGGCCCGAGATTCCGACCTGCGCGGTGATGTCGGAGGCCTGTATCTCTGCCGCGAAATCGAGCTCGGGCGCGAGGTCGCCATTGAAGGAGAGATTGCCTTTGGTGAAGGTCAGCGTCTTTCCGAGCACCACCAGCTTGCCCTGATAGAGCGAGAAGGCACCCTTCGGAACCGGCGCGTTGCTCGTGCCGCCGACATGAACGGAGCCGCCGAGTTCCGCGGTTACCCCGCGGCCATGGATGAAGACGTGGTTCGGCGCCGAAACTGTCACGTCGAGCGCGGCGTTGAAGAGCGCCGTGCGCTTCTTGTTGCCTTTCGGCGTCTCGGCCTTGCGCGCAGCTGCGAGCCGCGCAGCGGCCTGTCCCGAGGCGTTCACATGGTTGATGCCCTCGATCGGCTTCAGCGTCGACGGCAGGCGATCCGGAATATCGACGTTGACGCGGGTCAGGTCGACGCGACCGACGATCCGCGGATCGCGTGCCAGGGCGCCTGTGACGTCAATGGCGAGATTGGCCTGCGCGGTCGCCAGCGCGCTGGAGGCAAGCGTCGCCTGCTGACCGCGAATCGAGACCGTGCCTGGAAAGCCTGCATCCGGGGCGACCCGTACCTGACCGGAGCCGGACAAGGTGCCGCCGTTGGGCGTCACCGCGGCCAGGCGCTCCACGACGATGCGCTCTCCTTCGGCGGTGATTTTCGCTTCGACGGCATCGAGGCGTGTGCCGAGCATGCTGTCGCGGAAGGTACCCCCGCTCATGGTGGCGACACCGCCGATCTGAGGTCTGGTGCGCGTGCCGCCGACACGGGCATCGAGCGCGACGCTGCCGGATACGGTCCGGCCGGAAGCGGAAAGCGTGGCATTGGCGATGGCGGCATCGAGGCGGCCCTTCGCGGTCAGCGCGATCGGACCCGTCGCGTCGAGCGGCACCGTGCCCGACGCCGTGATCGCGCCGGCTCTTCCCGCGGCAATTGTGGTGTTCAGGCTCGCGCGGCTGCCATCGAGTCGTCCGTCCGCGGCAACGTCGATCGGCGGCAGGCCGGCGCTTCTGGTCTGCGGCGCGGTGAGCTGCCTGACCGCGACCTTGTACTGGCCGATCGGCGCGCTCATGGAGCCCGCAATCGCGGCTGACGCGTCGAGGGTCCCGCTCAGGCCCAAACCGGGTATCGCGACATCGGCTTCGCCGAGCGGGATCGCGTTGGCCACGGCCTTGAGGTCGAGCACTTGGCCGGCTTTGCCGTCCACCGTGAAGCGGCCACGTCCAATCGCGAGCGCCAGATGCTCGATCAGCACCGTGCCATCGTCGAGCGTGAAGCCCGCGGGGCCCTGCAGCGCAATCGCTTTGGCGCCACGCCGCGCGGTGAAGCGGTTGAGATCGAACCGCACCCGCTCCCTGGTGGTCAGTGCACCCGCGGCATCGAGATCGAATCCGGCAGCCTTGGCGGACAGGCCGATCGTGCTCGCATCGGCATTGCCCGTGGCCGCTAGCGTGACGTTGGAGACCGTCTGACCGCCGAACTCGACACCGTTGACCTGCGCATCAGCATTGAGCACCGGATGGCTGTAGAGATCGGCGCCATCGGCGCGCAGATCGAAACTGCGGACGGCCGCACCCGCGGCACGGATTCCGGCACCCTTGCCGGCAAGCCGGACCGACTGCTGGCCGCCATCGGCCGAAGCGGCAAGGTCGAGTGAGGCCGAACCGGCGAGCTCTGTGAGGGCAAGCGGCGAGAGGTCGGCGAGCGCCCCGGCTGCGAAGCGAATCTGCCCGCTGGCGAATCTCTGTGCGTCGATCGTTGCTGCCCCCTTCAGGGATACCGACCCGATCGCGATGTCGATGGTCTTTGCGTGCCATCCGGCAAAGGCGGGAGCTGCGCGATCGTCGGGCCCCGACGATCGACGGCTCACCTGAACAATCCCGCGCGCCGGCTTGCCGTCGACGGAGCCGTCGAGCCTGGCCTCGACAGCACAGACTCCATTGATGTCGTTGACCGTCGCGGCGAGCGCCAGATGCGGAATCGGGCGCCGCATGGCGGTGGCGCGATCCACCGAGGCCGCGAACGAAACGCCGGGATGCGTGAGCCCGCCGGTCAGGCCGACGTCGAGAGCTCCCGCACCGGTGAGGCGCGCATCGGCCGCCGAGAGATCCGGCAGGTCCACACGCGCCGACAGGTCGCTCGAGTCGCGCGTCACTGTTCCTTTGGCGCGAATCGCAACATGGGCACCATCGATCGACGCGCCGCGGACCGTGTAAGTGTCGCGGCCATCGCCAGAGATGTCGGCTGCGAGTGCGAGCCGCGCCCCCGCGAGCCCGTCGAGCGCCGCAAGTCCCGTCGCAAGCTTCTCGCCGGCACCTGACATCCTGATATCAAAGCTGCCACGCTGGAAATCCGTGTCGAGGTCGAGGCCGAACGCCACCGAACCCGCAAGCTTCAGCCCGGCAAGGTCGGCAAAGGCGCCGAGGTCGGGCACCGTTCCGGTTGCCCGGCCATTCAGGTGACCGGCGCTGACATCACCTGTATAAGTTGCCTGAACCGTTGATGTGCCGATCTCGAGACGCTCGATCCTGGCGCGGCCGCCGAGGTCCGTATCGCCGTGGAGCACGAGCGACGCGGTGTTGCCGATCGCGGCCGCCAAACTCGTGTCGCGCGGCGCGATGCCGGAAGCGCGCAGGTTCGCGTCAAGGATGATGCGCGTTGCGGGATCGCCGGCCTCGGCACGAGGAACGGCCGTGATCGAAGCATCAAGCGTCTCGACGTCTCCGTCCGGCAGATGAGCACCGGACAGCGCGAGCTTGACCGATGCTGTGGGAGCCTTGATTGGGCCGTTGACGCGGCTGTCGAAGACGAGGCTGCGGATCGAGCCTTGGTCAGTCTCGGTCACGTCGCCGTTGCTTGGCAAGGCGCGGATGGAAGCCGCGAAATCCACGACCTTGTCGGCTCCGAGCAGACCTTTCGCATCGAGCAGCGCGAGACGGCTCGTAAGCGTCAGCCCGTCCAGGGCGACGCTGCCGTCGTCACCAAAATGCGTCGTGCTGTCGAGATTGGTTTCACCGGCGAAGACCGGCGCGGCGATCGCCGGCAACAACGGTTCGAGATGGCTGGCAAGGCGCGTTGCGAGCACTCGGCCCGCCCCGTTTCGGTCAAGCGTAATCGAGCCGGTCGCATCGATCGTGGGGCCGGCCTGCAACTTCAGGGCACCACGAAAGCTGTCGAGCGTGCCCTTGCCGCCCAATGCGAATGTGACGGGCGGCTCGCCCGGCAGATGGCCGAGCTTCGACATAAGTCCGTGGGCCGGCTCGTCGAGCGTGACGTCGAGGGTAAGCGCATTTCCCTGCGGAACGTAGGCGAGAGCAGCCTTGAAGTGGCCCGGGAAATCCTTGCGGGTGGCATCAAGGTTGAAGACGAGCCCTTCCGAGGGCGAGCCGAGCTCGGTATTGCCGGTCGCCGCGACACTCAAGGCTTCACCCAGAATCGACTGTCCCAGCGTCAGGGCCCGCAGGTCGAAAGCCTTCACCTGCACCTTCACCGGAAGGTCGGGCAGGATCGGCTGATCGGACTCGGCGGCCGGCTGGTCGGACGGAAGCGGTTTTCGCCTGATCTCAAGCGTGCCGATCTCGAGACGGTCGATTTCCAGCCGCCCCAGCAACAGTGCGCTGCGTCGCCAGACGAGGCGCGCCTTGTCGAGCGTCAGCCAGACGCCGTCCTTGTCGGTGATGCTAACGTCGCGGACCGTGGCATCCGAGGACAGCACACCATCGACGGCGCCGACATGGACCTGGGTCGCCGGCGTCGAGAGCGTCCGCGAGACAAGACTGGCCAGCACATCCTGCTGGTTCTCGCCGTTCCCGCCCGCCATTCCGTAGAGAACGGCACCGAGCACCGCGGCAGCGATGAGGCTCATGGCCGCGACGGCGGAACCGATTATGAACAGCCGTCGGATGCGCATCAGAAGGCCTGCCCAATGCTGACATAGATCGCGTAACGGCTGTCGCCGGGGCGAGGATTCAGCGGTGTCGCAACGTCAAGGCGGATCGGGCCGACTGGCGTGAGATAACGCAAGCCGAGTCCCGCGCCGTAGCCCACATAGTCGTCGAAGCCCGGCAGGGACGATCGGGAGGCGGTGCCAAAGTCGAAGAATGGCACGAGACCGATGGTGGGCGTGATCCTGACCCGCACCTCGGCGGAGCCCTCGATCAGGCCGCGACCACCGGTGATTTGACCGAACATCATCGGGGAAATGGTGTTGAAGCCGTAACCGCGCACGGATCCGCCGCCGCCGGCGAAGAATCGATGTGCATCCGGAATCTGGTCGAGCGGCGCGCCCGCAAGCGAGCCTGCGGCCAACCGACCCGCCAGAACGTAGTCGGCCTGCTCGTCGAGCGCATAGTAGGCCGAGCCCGCAACCCGCGCTTCGAACAGATCGATCGTGGAACCCATCAGCTTCGGATAGGCATTGACTGTCGCCGAGAGGCGCACACCGCGCGTCGGGTCGAGCGGATTGTCTGTCGTGTCGTAGCGGCCCGTCGCCGTGAAGCCGATCAATGTCGCATCGACCCGCCCCAGCACGTCCTGCGATTTCGATTTCTCGACCTGGAGACCGGCCTGCAGCGAAGCCGCCTCCGAAAAGCGATGGATCACGCCGAACGTGCCGCGCACCGTGTCGTCAGTGTAACCGCCAAGGTCGTTGTTGCCGACACGCTCGCGGAACGCAGTGGCCTCGATCAGAAGATCGTTGGCCGTACCGAACAAGCCTGGCTTGATGAAGGTGCCGGTAAACCGTGCGCCGAAATCCGAGCCGCTCAGATTATTGAAGCCGGTGAAGGACGTGCCGTCGATCCGTTGCAGGAGCGAGGCGGACGCTTCGAGCCTCAGGCGCTCGCCGCCGCCGAATATGTTCCGATCCTCGTAGTAGCCAGCAATGCCGGGACCATCGACGGTGGAATATTTTGCCGAGAGGCCCACCGCGTGCCTGGGCCTTTCCGTCAAATCGATGAAGACCGGCAGGTTGCCATTGGCATCGAGCTTGTCGGCTTCGCGGACGCGAATACCCCCGATGGCCGGGATCTTTGCGATCGAGGTTTTCGCCAAGGCAAGCCGCTCTGGCGAGTACGGCTCGCCTTCCCTCAGGTAGACGTGCGTGGCCACCACTCGCGGATCGACATCTCCGCCCGAGATCGTCACGGCGCCGATGCCGGCCTTGGGGCCCGCTTCGATCCGCAACCGAAAGTCCATCGCGGCGGCGGCATGATCGACGGTGGCCTTGACGTCGGCGACCTTCGCGAGCGGATGTCCGTTGCTGCGGAACCAGTCGACGAGTTTCACCTGCGCGGCGCGCAGGTCGGCAGAGATCGCGGGATCGCCGGACTTCAGTGCAAACGCGCGGCGCGGCAATCCCTGCGGCGCTTGGTCGCGCGGATAGTCTACATCAACGGCGCGCAGCTTGAACAACGGACCAAGTCGCGCGATCACCTTGACGGGCACAACGGTCCGATTGCGAAAGCTGTCGGCCCGACGCGCCGCCGCGGCAAGCCCAGTCTCGTCGAGGGAGATTGGAACTCCATCTATCGTCACATCGATCTGGGCGTTGTAGCGGCCAAGCCCCCAAAGGGCATCGAGCAGCGGATTGATATCCGCCTGCAGCCGGCGCGCGAGACCTTCCCCGTCCGGCGGCGGTTCCTGTCGAAGGCGATAGGTGCCGGCGGCATCGCGCAATGCCTGTTCGGCATCGCTATCGTTCTTGCCCTCCGGCGTCTTGGCTTCGATCTCAAACCGATACGACAGCGTCGTGGCGCTGACGGGCGGCGGATCATCGGAACCGAACAGACCAAAGAAATCGAGCGCGTGAGCCTGCTCGCACAGCGAGCAACCGACGACAGCGACGCACGCCGAACGCAGAACGCGTCGCGCTGCAGCGATGAAATACCTTCGCCTTGCCCGCCCCGGCAAGGACGGCAGGCATCGTCGCACCACGATTTGCTTGATTGTTCCGCTCCGCCTGCCTGTTGACACGACCCGAGTCCGTGCACCTCGGGTTCCGGCGATCCCCTGTCTCCGCATTCAACAGGCACCACACGCGAAGTTGATAGACTCATGATGGACAATGTTTGGCAAAGGCAAGGGAACCTCGATGTTCGTCGCAGTTATCCAATCTCCGATGCGCGCCACCATCGGTTCCGGCAACCACATCTTGCGAACATTCATGTCGCGAGAATGCGAAGGTATGACCCAGCGGATGTATGACCCGCAAATCGAGCCACACATTCAGTGTCGTCCCGGGCTTTGACCCGGGACCCATAACCACAAATGACAGCAGTTGCGCGACGCTGGGGCCGCAGCACCCTTCAACAACACAACCCTGTGGTTATGGGTCCCTGCTTTCGCAGGGACGACGGGTGGAGGGGACGCGCGGACCAACTCCATCACCGTGATCCTGAGGTGCGAGCGGAGCGAGCCTCGGGATGACAGTGCCAAGGGCGGCGCGTACTGAACGAGAACAAATCACATCATCCCTGCTCCCGTGCGCAATCGCGCACTAGGCAGGGACGACATCAACATATCAATCGCCTCACTCTCTTCCCCGGTTGCAGCTCCGCGGCATTGCGCCGCGAGCCGCGCTGCGGCGCAACAATCAAAATGAGACTGCCCGTTAAGCCACCCCGCGCTGACGACATCCGCGCCGCGCCCGCCTTCGGCTAGCTTTGCCGGCAACAACCGGACGCCCATCAGCCTTCGCACGCCAAGTGGACGCCGGCGACAACACAGAGGGAGGAGCGCGATGTTGAAAGGCAGTTTGGGACTGATAGCGTTGAGCAGCCTGTTGCTTTCGGGCACGGCGTTCGCTCAGGAGAAGATCAAGGTCGGCGTCACCGCGACGCTCGAGGGCACCTACACGGTGCTCGGCGAGGACGGCATGCGCGGTCACCAGACGGCGCTCAACGTGCTCGGCAAGAAGATCGGCGACAAGGAGCTCGAATTTGTCGTCGCCTCGACCGACGCGACGCCCGACTCCGCGGTGCGCGCGGTGCGCAAGCTGATCGAGCAGGACAAGGTGCAGATCCTGCTGTCGCCGCTGTCCGGCGACGAAGGCATCGCGGTCAAGAACTTCGCCAAGACCCATCCGGAGCTGACCTTCGTCAACGCCGCCTCCGGCGCGCAGGAGACGACCTATGTCGATCCGGCGCCGAACTTCTTCCGCTACAACATGGACGGCGCGCAGTGGCAGGTCGGCCTCGGCAAATACGCCTACGAGACCAAGGGCTATCGCAAGATCGCGACCGTCGGCGAGGACTACTCCTTCATCTACACCCAGGTGTTTGGCCTGGTGCTCGAGTTCTGCGGCGCCGGCGGCCAGGTCACCAACCGGCAATGGGTGCCGCTCGGCACCAAGGACTTTGCCTCGGTGATCGCCGCGCTGCCTGACGATGTCGACGCGATCTATCTCGGCCTCGGAGGCGCCGATGCCGTCAACTTCCTCAACCAGTATCAGCAGGCCGGCGGCAAGGCGCATCTGATGGGCGGCTCGATCATGATCGACCAGACCATCCTGTCGTCGAAGGGTAACGCCAAGAACGCGTTGATCGGCACCATCGCCGCGAGCGGTCAGGCCGATACCTGGGAGGATCCGGGCTGGCAGAAATTCGTGAAGGCCTATCAGGATGCCTTCCCGCCGGCCAAACGCTTCCCGAGCCCGTCGCTGCTCGCGACCAACTATTACGGCTCGACGATGGCGCTGATCCTGGCGCTGCGCCAGGTCAATGGCGATCTCTCCAACAACCAGGCCAAGCTCAAGGACGCGCTGGCGAAGATCGAGATCGACGCGCCGAACGGCAAGATCAAGCTCGATTCCAACCGCCAGGCGATCGGCACCAACTTCGTCACCGAGGTGGTCGATGACGGCAAGGGCGCGCTGTTCAGCAAGGTCGTCAAGGTGATCCCGAACGTCAACCAGACGCTGGGCTACGATCCGGCGGTGTTCGCCAAGATCGGCCTGCCGAGCCGCACGGTCCCGGAGTGCAAGAAGTACTGACGTATTTGTTGCAGTGCAGGCACGGCGGCCGTGACGGGGCCAGCGGTTGCATGATGTGCCCTGCTCGCCCTTGCTTTCCGCGGGCGGATGTTGAACGCTTGTCGAAAAGACAAGAACATCCCGCGGGAGGGGAGGCATGAGCAGGGCGCTTGCCGTCTTCCACGGCCGGTTCGGTCGCGCGACGGTCTATCAGTTGAACCGTCCCTTCAACGTGCATGCGCACCGCGAAGGGCATCTGATCTTTCATGTCGGCGGAACGCCGGCGCAGATCGACGTCTCCGAGCAACGGCTGCTGCTCAAGGACGATACCGTGGTCGCGGTCAACCCGTGGGAACCGCACAATTTTCTGCCGACCGACATGGACCACGGCGCGATCTTCTTCGTGCTCTATGTCAACGCCGAATGGTTCGCGCCGCAGCCCGCGACGGCACAGGGCCTGCGGTTCGGCCGCACCTTCTTTCCGCGCACCGAAGCGCTCGACCGGCTGATCCGCCGCACCGCAGCACTGGTGTGCGGCGCGCCGTCGCTGCGCAGCCTCGATTGCGAGCTCCGGCAGCTGATCGATTCCTGCTACGAGGAGAGCTGGCAGGCGGCGCAGGACGCGCGCGCGGCGGCCGCGGTGACCGATTTTCGGGTGCGCAAATCAATCAAGCTGATGTCGGAAAGCCCCGGCGCCGAGATCGAGCTCGATGCGATCGCGCGCGAGGCCGGGCTGTCGCGGCCGCATTTCTACCGGCTGTTCCGCACCCAGACCGGCGTCACCCCTCACCTCTACATGAACACGCTGATCATGGAGCAGGCGCTCGATGCGCTGGTGGCGACCGAGACGCCGATCGCCGATATCGGCTTCGACCTCGGCTTCTCCTCGCAGAGCGGCTTCACCCGCTTCTTCGCGGCCAATGTCGGCATGGCGCCGACCGACTATCGCCGCGCCGCCAAGGTGTTGCGGCCGTGAAGGAGTTCCAGCGCACACGATAAAAGATACTGTCGATCAAATCCGACGCTCTCGCCCTCGGTAGGATACCGGACACGCGGCCCGGCAGACGGTCGCGACCACTGAGGGAACGCGACGGAGATGGCCAGGTTCATCGAACGCCATCCGGCCTGGGCGCTGATCGTGATCATCGCGGTCGCGGTGCTCGCGTGGCTGGTGTTCGCCATCTGGCCGCCGGGGCTGGAGGCCGCGATCGGCCGCAAGCGCGTGTTCCTCAACGCGGTGCTGAACGGCATCACGCTCGGCGGGCTGTATTTCCTCGTGGCGAGCGGCTTCACGCTGATCTTCGGCCTGATGCGCAACGTCAACCTCGCGCACGGCTCGCTCTATCTGTTCGGCGGCTATGTCGGCTACGCGATCAGCAGCTGGACCGGGTCGTGGCTCCTCAGCTTCATCGTCGCCTTCATCGCGGTGGCACTGGTCGGCGTGATCCTGCAACTCGTGGTGTTCCGGCGCATGGAGGGTCAGGACCTCAGGCAGACCATGGTAACGATCGGGCTCTCGATCGTGTTCGCCGACCTGATGCTCTGGGTGTTCGGCGGCGACTTCTACCAGATCCAGACCCCGAGCTGGCTGATCGGCCCGATCCAACTGCCGCTGCTGACCGCGATCAAATCATCGGGCGAGCCGGTCTATCTGCAATACCCGCTGGTGCGGCTGGTGATCTTCGCGGCCTCCGTCGTGATCGGGATCGCGATGTGGCTGGCGCTCAACCGCACGCGGATCGGCATGATCGTGCGTGCCGGCGTCGACGACCGCGACATCCTGGCCGCGACCGGGGTGCGGATCCAGCTGGTGTTCGTGCTGGTGTTCGCGCTCGGCGCGGGTCTTGCCGGCATTGCCGGCGTGGTCGGCGGCACCTTCCAGTCGCTGTCGCCGGGCGAGGATACGCGGTTCCTGCTCGCTTCCCTCGTGGTCGTGATCGTCGGCGGCATGGGCTCGATCCCGGGAGCGGCGCTCGGCGCCGTCATCATCGGCCTCGCCGAGCAGCTCGGCTCGGTCTACATCCCGACCTACGCCATCGTCGTCACCTTCCTGATCATGGTGCTGGTGCTGGCGCTGCGGCCGCAGGGCCTGCTGGCGAGGCGATGACCGATGTCGCTGCTCCAGAGCACCCAGTTCCGTCCCGATCCATCCGCCAACGCGACCCGACGCGCCTTTGTCCGTGCCTGGCCGGAATTCCAGAATCCTGCGGCCTGGCTGGTCGCGCTGATCCTCGTGATCATGCCGCTGATCGCCAACGGCTTCTTCCTGATCGAGATCTTCGCCACCACGCTGATCCTCGGCATCATCGCGCTCAGCCTGATGTTCCTGGCCGGCTATGGCGGCATGGTCAGCCTGATGCAGCTCACCATCGCGGGCTTCGCCGGCTACATGGTCGCGGTGTTCGGCATGAGCGGCAACGCCAATATCAGCCTCGGCTGGCCGTGGTGGCTGGCAACCCCGATGGCGCTGGCGCTGGCGACGCTGTTCGGCACGCTCGGCGGCGCGCTCGCGGTGCGCACCGAGGGCATCTACACCATCATGATTACGCTCGCGATCGGCGCGGCGTTCTACTACTTCACCAACCAGAACTGGGCGATCTTCAACGGCCATACCGGCATCAACACCGTCGCGACGCCGCATTTTTGGGGCGTCGACTGGCGCGCCGATATCGCCTTCTACTATGTCACGCTCGGCGTCGCCGCGATCTGCTACTTCGCCGTCCAGTATGTCTCGCGCGCGCCGTTCGGCCTCGCACTGCAGGGTGTCCGCGACAATTCCCGCCGCATGTCGGCGCTCGGCTTCAACCCCAATGCGCATCGCATCGCGGCCTACGCCTTCGCGGCCTTCATCGCCGCGCTCGGCGGCGTGCTGCAGGTCTGGAACTACCGGCAGATCTCGCCCGGCTCGGTCAGCGTCGGCGCCTGCATCGACGTCCTGATCATCGCCGTGGTCGGCGGCATCACGCGGCCGATCGGACCCTTCATCGGCGCGCTGATCTTCGTGCTGCTGCGGACCTTCGCGCTCGACGTGCTGATCAAGTTCGGCCTCGACGGCAACCGCTTCCGGCTGCTGATCGGGCTCGGCTTCCTCGCCATCGTGTTCTGGTCGTCCGACGGCGTGATCGGCCTCTGGGAACGCTGGCAGCGGCGCAACACATCCTCGACGCAACGTTCAGGCGGAGGACGCCATGGATAGCGTCGCGCAGCGGCTGTCCGTGGTCGGCGCCGGCGCGGCGCTCGAGCTGCGCGGCGTGACGCGGCTGTTCGGCGCGCTGGCCGCGCTGACCGACGTCACCATCACGGTGCGGCCCGGTGAAAGACGCGCGGTGCTCGGCTCGAACGGCGCCGGCAAGACGACGCTGTTCAACTGCATCACCGGCGACTTCCCGCCCTCCTCCGGCACGATCCGCTTCTTCGGCGAGGACATCACCCAATTCCCTCCCTACGAGCGGATCCGCCGGGGCTTACGCCGCACCTACCAGATCTCGGCACTGTTCCCCGGCCTGACCGTGCAGGACAACGTCTACCTCGCTTGCCGCGGCGTCTCGCGCGGCCGGTTCTCGTTCCTGCGCCCGGGGCAGAACGATGCGCTGATGCACGCGACCGAAACGCTGGTCCAGGCCGTACACCTCGCGAACGTGAAGGACCAGCGCGTCGCCGAGCTCGCGCATGGCCAGCAGCGCCAGCTCGAGATCGCGCTGGCGCTCGCCGGCGCGCCGCGCTTCATCCTGTTCGACGAGCCGGCGGCCGGACTGTCGCCGACCGAGCGGCGCGAGCTGATCGAGATCCTGACCTCGCTGCCGGCGCATATCGGCTACATCATCATCGAGCACGACATGGACGTCGCGCTGCGCGTCGTCGAGAGCGTGACGATGATGCACAACGGTCGCATCTTCAAGGAAGGCCTGCCGCGCGAGATCGAATCCGATCCCGAAGTGCAGGAGCTTTATCTCGGAGGCGGCCATGAATGACCGCCGCGCCGTGCCCGCGCTCGAGGTGAAAGGCCTCGACGTCTATTACGGCCATTCGCATGCGCTGCAGGGCGTCGATCTCACGCTCGAGTCCGGCGTGTTCTCGGTGGTCGGCCGCAACGGCATGGGCAAGACCACGCTGTGCAAGGCGATCATGGGCCTGGTGCGTGCCAGCGGCGGCTCGATCCAGATCCGCGGCGAGGAGGTCACGCGGCTCAATCCGGCGCGGATCGCCCGGCTCGGCGTCGGCTATGTTCCGCAGGGCCGCCGCCTGTGGCGATCGCTGACCGTCGACGAGCACCTGGCGCTTGCCGGCGGCCTGCGGCGCGGCGCCTGGACCATCGAGCGAATCTACGACACCTTCCCGCGCCTCGCCGAGCGCAAGAACAATGGCGGCAACCAGCTGTCCGGCGGCGAGCAGCAGATGCTCGCGATCGCGCGCGCGCTGCTGACCAATCCGCATCTCTTGATCATGGACGAGCCAACCGAAGGCCTCGCGCCCGTGATCGTCGCCCAGGTCGAGGACATGCTGCTGCGCCTCGGCGACGAGGGCGACATCTCCGTCCTGGTCATCGAGCAGAACATCGGCGTGGCGTCGGCGGTGTCGCGCAACGTCGCCATCATGGTCAATGGCCGCATCAACCGCATCATCGATTCCGCGCGCCTTGCGACCGACCGCGAGCTGCAGCAGCGGTTGCTTGGTGTCGGCACCCATGGTGCCGATGAGACCGACGCCGAGCCAGCGCCGGCGAGGGCTGAAACGGCCGGTGCCCCGCAACCGGAACGCAAGGGGCCGACCCGCATCTACGTCTCCAATCCGGTGCTGCCGACCCGCTGGTCGCAACCGGTGCCGATCGCCCGCATCGAGGCCGCCGCGCGGACGCAATCCGCCGGAGTCGCGCGGCTCGAGGAGGCAACGCGCCAGCGACGCGAACCGACGGCCTCCCCAACGTCCGGGCCACCGGTCGTCCTCATCGTCGGCACGCTCGACACCAAGGGTGCCGAGCTGCGCTTCATCCGCGATATCATCGCCGGCAGCGGCCTGCGCACGCGACTGGTCGACGTCTCGACCAGCGGCAAGGCGGCGAGCTGCGACGTCACTGCGCAGGAGATCGCACTGAACCACAGCCGCGGCGGCTCCGGCGTGTTCGGCGCCGATCGCGGCGCCTCGGTGACGGCGATGGCGGACGCCTTCGAGCGATGGCTGCGCCGCCAGGGCAATATCGCCGGGATCATCTCCGCGGGCGGCTCCGGCGGCGCGTCGCTGGTTGCGCCGGGCATGCGCGCGCTGCCGGTCGGCGTGCCGAAGCTGATTGTCTCCTCGGTCGCGTCCGGCGACGTCGGTCCTTATGTCGGTCCCGCCGACATCACCATGATGTATTCGGTGACCGACGTGCAGGGTCTCAACTCGATTTCGCGCACGGTGCTCGGCAACGGCGCCCATGCGCTGGTCGGCATGGTCAAGGCGCGGCTCGATGAGCAGGCCGGCAAGCAGCGCGATGCAGGCGCGAGCCTTCCGGCGATCGGCATCACCATGTTCGGCGTCACCACGCCGGCCGTGCAGAAGATCGCGGCCGACCTGCGCGAGGATTTCGAGTGCCTCGTCTTCCACGCCACCGGCGTCGGCGGCCGCTCGATGGAGAAGCTCGTCGAGTCCGGCCAACTCGCCGGCGTGATCGACCTCACCACGACCGAGGTCTGCGACCTCCTGATGGGCGGCGTGTTCCCGGCGACCGAGGATCGCTTCGGCGCAATCATCCGCAGCCGCGTGCCCTATGTCGGCTCGGTCGGCGCGCTCGACATGGTGAACTTCGGCGCACCCGACACGATCCCGGAGCGCTATCGGCAGCGCAAATTCCACATCCACAATCCGCAGGTCACCTTGATGCGGACCACGCCGGAAGAGAACGAGCGCATGGGCCGCTGGATTGGCGAACGGCTCAACCAGATGGACGGGCCGGTGCGCTTCTTCCTGGCCGAAGGCGGCGTCTCCGCGCTCGATGCACCCGGCCAGCCGTTCTGGGACCCGGAGGCCGATGCGGCGTTGTTCCGCGCGCTGGAGCGCACCGTGCGTCAGACCGGCAACCGGCAGATCATCCGCATCAAGCGCAACATCAACGATCCCGAGTTCACCGCCGCCATCGTCAGCGCGTTCCGCCCCTTGCTCGGACGTGCCGGTGGTCGGCGGAGAGTGGCGAGGTGACCCATGGCCAGGTTTGAACGCACGGCGCTGTTGAAGAAGTTTCACGCCATGATCGCACGCGGCGAGCCGATCGTCGGCGGCGGCGCCGGCACGGGACTGTCGGCGAAATGCGAGGAGGCCGGCGGCGTCGACCTGATCGTGATCTACAATTCCGGCCGCTACCGCATGGCCGGCCGCGGCTCGCTCGCCGGCCTGATGCCCTATGGCGATGCCAACGCGATCGTCGTCGAGATGGCCGGCGAGGTGCTGCCGGTCGTGACCAAGACGCCGGTGCTCGCCGGCGTGAACGGCACCGATCCGTTCCGCGACATGGATGTGTTCCTCGACCAGCTCAAGGCGCTCGGCTTTGCCGGCGTGCAGAACTTCCCGACCGTCGGCCTGATCGACGGCACCTTCCGCGCCAATCTCGAAGAGACCGGAATGTCCTATGCGCTCGAGATCGACATGATCGCGAAGGCGCATGAGAAGAACATGCTGACCACGCCCTATGTGTTCAGCGAGCAGGAAGCCGCCGCGATGGCGATCGCCGGCGCCGACATCATCGTCTGCCATATGGGCCTGACCACTGGCGGCACGATCGGCGCGCAGACCGCGCCAAAGCTCGCCGACTGCCCTGCCCGCATCGAGGCCTGGGCCGAGGCCGCGCTCAGCGTCAATTCGAACATCATCGTGCTCGCGCATGGCGGTCCGATCGCGGACCCCGCCGATGCCGATTTCATCATGAAGCAGACCCGCAACTGCCACGGCTTCTATGGCGCGTCCTCGATGGAGCGCCTGCCGGTCGAGCGGGCGCTGACGGATCAGGTTCGCAAATTCAAGGCGATCGGCGCGCGCTAGCCGCCGTGACCAAGGGAGGAAGAGATGTCGGGGATGCTGGTCGGTGAATTGATCCTCTGGCTCATCGTCGCAATCGTCGCGATCGTCATCATCGTCTATGTCGTGAACTGGCTGTATCACCGCTCGTCGAAGGAGGTTTCCTTCGTCCGCACCGGTTTTCTCGGCGAACGCGTGGTGATCAATGGCGGCGCCTTCGTGCTGCCCTTCATCCACGACTACACGCCGGTCAACATGAACGTGCTGCCGATGGGGATCGTGCGCTCCAGGCAGGACGCCGTGATCACCCGCGACCGGATGCGCGTCGACATCGAGGCGGATTTCTACGTCCGGGTCCAGCCGACCCGCGAGGCGGTCTCGATCGCCGCCGCCACGCTCGGCCGCCGCACCATGGAGCCGCAGCAGCTGCACACCCTGCTCTCCGGCAAGTTCATCTCCGCGATCCGCTCGGTCGCCTCCGAGATGACGATGGAGCAGATGCACGAGCAGCGCGGCGATTATGTCGCCCGCGTCAAGGCCAATGCCGCCGAAGCGCTGGCGCAGAACGGCCTTGAGCTCGAGTCGGTCGCTATCACCGATCTCGACCAGACCGACCTCGAATATTTCAATCCCTCGAACCGCTTCGACGCCGAAGGCTTGACCCGGCTGATGGAGGACATCGAGGCCAAGCGCAAGCTGCGCAACGACATCGAGCAGGACTCGATGATCAAGATCCGCTCCCGCAATCTCGAGGCCGAGCGCCAGGCGCTGGAGATCGAGCGCGAGAGCGAGACCGCCCGTCTCGAGCAGGAACGCGACATCGAGATGCGCCGCGCCCTGCAGCGCACCGAGGTCGCCCGTGAGCGCGCCTTGCGCGAGACTGAGTCGGAGCAGGCTCAGATTGCGGCGCGCGAAGCCATCGAGAAAGCGCGGATCGCCAACGAGCAGGCGATCACCGAGGCCCGAATCGCCTCGGAGCGCGAGACCCGGCACAAGGAGATCGAGCGGACCCGCGCGGTCGAGGAAAAGGAGCTGCTGGCCCGCGAGGAGATCGAGAAGGTCAGGATCGCCAACCAGCGTTCGGTCGACACCACCCGCATCGCCTCCGAGCGCGAGGTGCGCCAGCGCGAGATCGAGCGGATGCGGACCGTCGAGGAGGCCGAGATCGCCGCTCGCGAGGCGATCGAGAAGGCCCGGATCCAGCAGGACCGCGTCGTCACCGATGCCCGCATCGCCAATGAGGAAGAGACCCGCCGCCGCGAGATCGAGCGCACCCGCGCGGTCGACGAGGCCGAGATCGCCGCGCGCGAGGCTACCGAGAAGGCGCGCATCGCCCAGACCATGACGGTCAATGTCGAGCGCATCTCGTCCGACGAGCGCACCCGCGCGCTAGAGATCCAGCAGGTCCGCACCATCCAGGAAGCCGAGATCGAGGCGCAGAAGGCGGTCGAGGCCGCCCGCATCGCGCGCGAGAAGATGCTGGCCGCCGAGCGCATCGCCGCCGACCACACCACGCGCAAGCTCGAGATCGAGCGCAACCAGGCGGTCGAGATCGCCGGGATCAGTGCCCGCGAAGCCACCGAAGCGTCGCGGATCGCCCAGGAAGAGCACGTCCGGGCGCTTGAGATCGCGCGCACTCGCGCGATCGAGGAAGCCGATATCGCCTCCCGCGAGGCGATCGAGGCGGCGCGGATCTCGCAGGAGAAGTCGGTCGCCGCGCAGCGCATCCGCGCCGAGCGCGAAACCCGCGGGCTCGAGATCGCGCGCACCGAGGCGATCGAGGCCGCCGAGCTGAAGCGCCGTGACGCCATCGAACGGCAGCGCATCGATGTCGAGCTGACGCTGGAGAGTGAGCGGATCGCCTCCTCCAGGACCCGCGAAGTGCTCAACATCGACCAGAAGAAGGCGATCGAGCTCGCCGACGAGGAGCGCGTGATCGCGCTCGCCGCCAAGCGCTCCGAGCGGATCGATGCCGACCGGCAGGTCCGGCAGGCCGAAATTGTGGCGCGCAAGGACATCGACACCACCGACGTCTCCCGCGAGCAGGCGCTGGAGGCGGCCCGGATCGAGCGGCGCCGTGCGATCGAGCAGCTCGAGGTCGCCCGCAACCAGTCGCTGCAGGAAGCCGAGATCGTCGCCCGCGAGGAGGTCGAGCGCGCACGGATTGCGTCGGACCGTGGCCTCGACGAGGCCCGCGTCGGCCGCGAGCGCGAGCTGCGCAAGCTCGAGGTCAACCGCGAGAAGGACGTCGAGACCGCGCTGATGGAGAAGGCCATCGCGCTGCATCAGAAATCGCTGGAAGAATCCGCGGCGCGCGCCGCCGCCGAGGACGCCCGGATCCGCGCGACCGAAGCCGCCGAGCGCGTCGTCACTGCGCGCGAAAGCGAGATTGCGAAGCGGCGCAAGACGGTCGAGGTGCTGCTCGCCGAGAAGCAAGCCGAGGAGACACGGATCGCCGCGGAAGCCGAACGCGTCCGCGCCGCGGTCGAGGCCGAGGCCCAGCGTCTGCTCAACGAGGCCGAGAACGTGCTCACCGACCAGGCGCGCTACTCGCTGTTCCGCCGCAAGCTGCTCGACCGCATCGAGGGCATCGTGCGCGAGAGCGTCAAGCCGATGGAGAAGATCGAAGGCATCCGCATCCTCCAGGTCGACGGCCTCAACGGCAATGGCCATGGCAACGGCACCGGCCGCAGCGCCACCGACGAGGTGATCGACTCGGCGCTGCGCTACCGCGTGCAGGCGCCGCTGATCGACTCGATCCTGTCGGATATCGGCGTCGAGGGCGGCAGCCTCGCCAAGATGCCCGGCCTGATCCGCGAAGCTCGAGACATGCAAGGCATCAAGGACTCCGCGCGCAAGAGCGGTGGCGATGCCAAGCCGGCAGCGCCCGAGGGCGGCGGCGAGCCGGCGCGCCCCGAGCGCACGCCGCGCAAGAAGGACTGAGCTGACGCCATGGCACGGGTTTACGTCTCCACAGTCGTCAACGCCCGCAACGACCGGGTCTGGGCCCGCGTCCGCGATTTCAATGGGCTGCCGAACTGGCATCCCGCGATCGCCGAGAGCCGGATCGAGGGCGGCGAGCCCTCCGACAAGATCGGCTGCGTCAGGGATTTCCGGCTGCGCAACGGCGATCGCATCCGCGAGAAGCTGCTCGGGCTGTCCGACTACGACATGTTCTGCACCTATTCGATCCTGGAATCGCCGATGGGCGTCGAGAACTACGTCGCGACACTGCGGCTCACGCCGGTCACCGACGGCGACCAGACCTTTCTGGAATGGACCGCCGAATTCGACTGCGCGCCGGAGCGCGAGACGGAGCTCGTCAACAATATCGGCGGCGGCGTGTTCCAGGGCGGCTTCGACGCGCTGAAGCGGGCGTTCGGGGGATAGCGAATGCATAGATCAGATATCTCCGAGCAGACGGTCCACCTCTCCCCTTGTGGGAGAGGTCGGATCGCATCGCAAGATGCGATCCGGGTGAGGGGTCGCGGACCCTCGTGGGACCTGCGCCCCCTCACCCGGCGCTACGCGCCGACCTCTCCCCACTGGGGAGAGGTGAGGCAAGCGGCTCGAGACATCAAAACCGCAGATATTGGATTTTGACCGTGCCGCATATCGTCAAGAGCACGATCCTGGATGCACCGACCGACGCGGTGTGGGCCGTGCTGCGCGATTTCAACGGCCATGACCGCTGGCATCCGGCGGTCGCAACCAGCGGCATCGAGCGTGCACAGCCGTCCGCCAAGATCGGCTGCGTCAGGCGCTTCAAGCTGAAGGACGGCGCCGAGCTGCGCGAGCAATTGCTGGCGCTGTCCGACCTTGAACAATCGTTCAGCTACTGCCTGCTCGATACGCCGATCCCGATGTTCAACTACGTCGCGCATGTCCGCCTGCTGCCGGTCACCGACGGCGACCGCACCTTCTGGCATTGGGAGTCGCGCTTCACGACGCGGACCGAAGACAGCGAGCGCATCACGCAGATGGTTTCGGAAGACATCTACCAGGCCGGCTTCGACGCCATCCGCCGGCATCTGAAGGAGGCCGCGTAAGCGGAAGGCCATCATGCCAATTACGGTGAAGACCTTCACCAGCACCCATGATGCCGCGGCGGTGCTGTCGTCGGATCGCAGCGCCCGCTATCTCGGCGGCGGCACGCTGGTGATGCGGGCGCTGAACGAGGGCGACGTCTCGATCTCGACCATCGTGCGCGCCAGCGACCATGCGATGACACGGATCGACGCGTCGGGCTCGCGTATCACGCTGGGTGCCGGCGTCACCTTCGCGCGCATCCTGGCCGAACGCGACCTCGCCTTCCTGCACGCCCCGGCGCGGTCGATCGGCGGACCGGCGGTGCGCAACATGGGCACCATCGGCGGCAATCTGTTCGCGCCGGTGCCGTATGGCGACTTCACGGTCGCGATGCTCGCGCTTGATGCCACAGTGTCCGTCCAGGGCGGCCTCGGCGGGCGCGACATTCCGATCGAGGAGTTCCTGCAATCGCGCGACCGGCAGGCCGGATCCCTGGTGCTGGCGATCTCCTTCGCCAGGCCCGGCAGCACTGAGGCCTTCCGCTACCGCAAGATCGCGCGGATCAAGCCCAAGGGCGGCGCGGTGGTCACGCTCGCGGCGCACCTGCCGGTCAACGGCAGCCGCATCGTCGGCGCCCGCGTCGCGCTGGGCTCGATGGCGCCGACACCGATCCGCGCCCGCGCCGCGGAGCGCGCGCTGGAAGGCCGCGCGCTCGATTTGTCCACGATCAGCGCGGCTGCTGCGGCAGCGGTCGAAGGAACGTCGCCCGGCGATAATGCGCTTGCCAGCGCCTGGTATCGCCGCGAGATCGTCGGCGTGCATCTACGTCGTCTGTTGTCCGGTCAGGAATAAATCGTGATGGCCAAGACTGCCCTTCAATTCCAGCATAACGGCCGTGACGTCGCGATCTTCGTCGATGGCGGCACCAACCTGCTGGTCGCGCTGCGCGAGCTGATCGGCGACATGACGCCGAAGTTCGGCTGCGGCCAGGGCGGCTGCGGCACCTGCAGCGTGCTGATCGACGGCGAATTGCATCTCTCCTGTCTGACGCTCGCCGAAACGGTCGCCGGCCGCTCGGTCGAGACGCTCGACGGCATCAAGGACGGCCCCAACCTGCACCCGCTGCAGCGTGCCTTTGCCGACAATTTCGCCGCGCAGTGCGGTTATTGCACGCCAGGGATGCTGATGGCCGCGAAGGCGCTGCTCGACCGCAATCCGCAGCCGAGCCGCGCCGAGGTCGTCGAGGCGATCTCCGGCAACATCTGCCGGTGCACCGGCTATGAGCCGATCATCAACGCCGTGCTGGCTGCCGCATCCGGCGGCCGGGCTCGCGCGTAAGGGAACAGTGCCATGCTGGAATTGCGCAAGGACATCTTCGCCGACGAGCGCGACGACAATCTGAAGGAGATCGGCAAAGGCACGCAGCGCCAGGACATGCTCGGCCATGTCACCGGAACCTCGCCCTATTTCGACGACCACAAGCTGCAGGGCATGCTGCATCTGAAGGTGGTCCGCAGCGCGCATCCGCATGCCCGGCTGCGCCGCATCGACACGTCCGAGGCTGAACGGTCGCAGGGGGTCCGGCGTGTGATCCGTGCCTCCGACGTGCCGCGCAATCTGAACACGCTGCTCAGCCTGATCAATTTCGGCAAGGACGACGAGCCCTCGCTCGCGGTCGACAAGGTGCGCTACAAGGGCGAACCGATCGTCGCGATCGTCGCCGACAGCCCGCGCGAGGCCTATGAGGCGATCGCCAAGGTCAAGATCGATTATGAACCGCTGCCGGCGGTGTTCGATGTCGAGGACGCGCTGAAACCCGGTGCGCCCGTGGTCAACGAGGTCTATCCCAAGAACACCTTCACCTATCACGAGACCTATGATCACCAGCAGCTGCGCTTCGGCGATGCCGACCGCGCGCTCGCCACGGCCGACCATGTGCTGGAACAGCGCTACCAGATGTCGCCGATCGAGCACGCGCCAACCGAAACCAACGGCTCGATCGCGGCTCCCGACACCAACGGCCGCTACATCGTCTACACCTCGACGCAAGCGCTGTTCTTCTCGGTCGACACCTGCGCGAAAATCCTCGACGTGCCCTCCAACACCTTCCACTTCATCGGCGGGACCGTGGGCGGCGGGTTCGGCGGCAAGGTCGACACGCTGACCGAGCCGCTCTGCATCCTCGGCGCGATGCTGACCGGTCGCCCGGTGCGCTACGTGTTCGGGCGCGAGGAGGAGATGCAGTACGGCCCGCCGCGCGGCGCCGAGCGCATCTACATCAAGGACGGCGTGATGCGCGACGGCCGCATCGTCGCCCGCAAGGTGCGCGCCTATTTCGACAGCGGCGCCTATACGCGGCTGTCGAGCTATGCGGCGGTGAAATGCGCCGCCCATCTGCCCGGCCCCTACACGATCCCGAACGTTCATGGCGACGTCTATTGCGTCTTCACCAACCGGACGCCCGCGACCGCGATGCGCGGCTTCGGCGTCACGGCGATGGATTTCGCCATCGAATGCCAGATGGACAAGCTCGCCCATCTGGTCGGCATGGACCCGATGGAGTTCCGGATCCTCAATGCGTATCGCGACGGCGACATGAAGGCGCACCGCCGCGAGGCCAAGAACACCGCGCTGATCGAATGCGTGCAGGTCGCCGCGGAGAAAGCCAAATGGCCGCTCCGGGAGGACTTCAAGCGGATGTCATCGCGCAAGGATGGCGGCGGCGCGCGCGCCGCGGTGACGCCGACCCCGCGCGAGCCGCATGCGTCGCCGGCCGCACCGTCCCAGCAACGCACGACGTATGACCGCGCCCCGGCCGCGACCCGCGAGCCGCCGCCACCGCCGCCCTCTTCGCCGCCGCCGTCGTCTCCACCGCCGCGGCCGAGCGCACCGTCGCATGGCGCCACCCGCTTCTCTTCCGTCTTCGGCACCAGGAGGCGCTGACCATGACCCGGCACCGTGGACGCGGCATCGCGTCGGTCAATTATCCCATCGGCATGAATCTCGGCGGCGATCCGAGCCAGGCGCTGGTGCATTCCAACCCCAGCGGCAAGTTCACCGTGGCGCTGTCGTCGATCGATCTCGGCCAGGGCATGAAGTCGGTGACGCGCCAGATCTGCGCCGAGACGCTCGGGGTGCCGGTCGAGGACGTCTATGTCGACACGGCGGATTCCGACACCGGCCCGCACTGCATGGGCTCGTTCGCCTCGCGCGGCACGCACCGCGTCGGCAACGCCGTGATGGCGGCGGCACGCGAGGCGCGCGGTGTGATGATGGAGGCGGCGGCCGAGGAGCTGGAAGTAAACGCCGCCGATCTCGAGACCGACGGCCGCGGCAACATCCATGTCAAGGGCGCGCCGCATCGCTCGATCTCCACCAAGGACGTCGCGATTGCCGCGCAGTTCAAGCAGGGCAAGACGATCTCCGGCCGCGGCATCTTCCTGGTGCCGCTGTCGGACGTCGATCCCGAGACCGGCGAGATGTCGCCGGCGACATGCTACGCGCATGCCTGCCTCGTCGCCGAGGTCGAGGTCGACGATGAGACCGGCGAGGTCGACATGGTCCGGATGGACTCCGCCTATGAGCTCGGCCGCGCGCTCAATCCGCGGCTGGTCGAGCAGCAGCTGGTCGGCGGCGCCTGGATGGGCGTCAGTCACGCGCTTTACGAGACGCCGGAGCCCTATTATCCGGAGCCGGTGCACGGTCCGCGCGACTTCGTCGAATATCTGATGCCGGGTCCGGGCGACATCTGCCCGCACGACATCGCAGTGCTGGAGCGCCCGGCACCCGACGGTCCGTTCGGCGCCAAGGGACCGGGCGAGATGTGCGCCAATCCGGTACTGCCTGCCGTCGCCAACGCGATCTTCAATGCCGTCGGGGTGCGGATCGACGATCTGCCGATCACGCCGGAGAAGGTGCTGCGCGCGATCAAGGCGCAGGGCGGCGCGCGGCCGCAGCCGCGGCGCTGAGGTCTCGCCATGCCGGTCCGCAGCAACATCGTCGGCATCGACAGCCCCGAGGCGCTGGAGAAGGCGCTGCGCGCGGCCTACTACCTCGCCGACGACGGCATCGCGACGGCCTCCTATCTCTCGCTGGCGCTCGGCAAGCCGCTGCTGCTCGAGGGCGCGCCGGGTGTCGGCAAGACCGAGGCCGCGAAAGCAATCGCCGCCGTGCTCGGCCGCAAGCTGATCCGTCTGCAATGCTATGAGGGCATCGACGCTGCGGCTGCGCTCTACGAGTGGAACTATCCGCGCCAGATGCTGGCGATCCGGCAGGCCGGCGAGGAGAGCATCGACATCTATGGCGACGCCTTCCTGATCGAGCGTCCGATGCTGGCCGCGCTGCGCGCGCCCGACGCGACGGTGCTGCTGATCGACGAAATCGACCGCGCCGATCAGGAGTTCGAGGCCTTCCTGCTCGAATTCCTCTCCGACTTCCAGATCTCGATCCCCGAGCGCGGCACGGTGCGCGCTGCCGAACATCCCGTGGTGGTGCTGACCTCGAACCGGACGCGCGATCTGCACGAGGCGCTGCGGCGGCGCTGCGTCTATCACTGGATCGATTATCCGAATGCCGAGCGCGAGGCGCGCATCGTGATGATGCGGGCGTCCAGCGTGGCCGAGGCCACCGCCCGCGCGGTGGTCGCCGCCGTCGGCCGGTTGCGCCGCGAGCCGCTGAGCAAGGCCCCGGGGATCGCCGAGGCGGTCGACTGGGCGGAGGCCGCGACCTTGCTCAACAAGGGCGGCGCGCGCTGGCCGGATGCGTTCAAGCGTTCGATCGGCGTCGCGCTGAAGGACGAGGAGGATCTGCATTTCATCTCACCCCGGCTCGATGCGATCATTGCGGAGGCGGCCGCGTGAGCGATGACCTCAAGCTGCCGCGCGCGGCGCAGACATTCGTGTCCTTTGTGGCACTGCTGCGCGCCAACGGCTTCGCGGTCGCGCTGGAGCAGACGACGAGCTTCCTCGCGGCGATCGAGCTGCTCGGGCCGCGCAATCTCGAGCACATCCGCCAGGCCGGGCTCGCGACGCTGGCGCCGCCGCCGGAGCGCCGCGCGACGTATGACCGGCTGTTCGACATCCACTTCCGCGGCGCCGAGGCGATCGAGCAGGCCGAGGGCGAGGACGAGGAGACCGTCCGCCTGCAGGAGGAAGGCCGCGGCGAGGACGAGCCGCCGCTCGCCGACGAGGCCAATGAGTCCGGCCTCGCCGCAGCGCGCGCCGAGGCATTGGTCGAGCGCCGCTTTGCACAGGCCGCGACCAGCGATCCGCTGCGAAAACTGTCGCGTGAGGCGGCAAAGCGGCTGCCGCGAAGGCGCGGCCACCGGCGCCATCGCGCACGGAGCGGCCCGTTCGCCGATCTGCGCCGCACGCTGCGCGACAGCGTGCGCAATGACGGCGAGGTGCTGCGGCTCGGGCGGATGCGCCGCCGCCAGCGCGCGCGCAAGATCCTGTTCCTGATCGACGTCTCCGGCTCGATGAAGGCGCGCACCGAGGAGAACATGAAGCTCGCGCATGTGCTGGTGCAGGCGGCCGGCAATGTCGAGGTCTTCACCTTCGGCACAAGACTGACCCGCGTCACGCCGGCGCTGCGGCTGAAGCGGCGCGAGCAGGCGCTGAACGCGGCCTCCTTCCTGGTCAGCGACTGGGACGGCGGCACCCGAATCGGCGACGCGCTGCAGGCCTTCCTCGCCGTGCCCCGGTTCGGCGGATATGCCGGCGGCGCCGCGGTCGTGATCGTCTCCGACGGCCTGGAACGCGGCGATCCGGCTGCGCTGCGCGATGCCGTGGCAAAACTGGCGCGGCGGGCCTGGCGCGTCAGCTGGCTGACGCCGCTCGCAACCTCGCCCGGCTTCACGCCGCAAACCGAGGCGCTGATCGCGATCCAGCGCTTTGTCGACGATCTCGTGGACGGCGGATCCAGCGCGGCTGTTGTCGCGCATCTGCTGTCGCTTGGAACAAGGAGAGCCGCGTGACTGGCATTGTCGACGGGCATCATCACATCTGGCGGCAGGCCGATCTCGCCTGGCTGTCCGGCCCGATGCAGCCGCGCATCTTCGGCCCCTACGAGCCGATCCGCCGCGACTATCCGATCGAGGAATATCTCGACGACCTCAAGGGCACCGGCGTCACCCGCTCGGTCTATGTCCAGACCAACTGGCCGAACGGCCAGTTCGAGGACGAGGCGGCCTGGGTGCAGCAGACCGCGGACCAGCACGGCTGGCCGCACGCCCTCGTCGCCTATGCCGATTTTTCCGTCGCCGACGTCCGCCCGCAGCTCGATCGGTTGAAGCGCTACCCGCTGGTGCGCGGCGTGCGCATGCAGCTGCACTGGCATGAAAATCCGCTGTACCGCTTCGCCGCCCGTGCCGATCTCTGCACCGATCCCGTGATCCGGCGCAATGTCGGCCACCTCGCCGACTACGGCTGGAGTTTTGACCTGCAGGTGTTCGCGCCGCAGATGGCCGATGCGGCCGGCCTTGCGGAGGCCTGCCCTGACGTGACGTTCATCCTCCAGCATGCCGGCATGCTGGAGGATCTGTCGCCGCAGGGTCGCGCCGCCTGGCGCACCGGGATGACGCGGCTCGCGCGATGTCCGAACGTGGTATCGAAGCTGTCCGGGCTCGGCACCTTCATCCATCGCAACGATGCCGCGCATATCGCCGGCGTGATGACCGACACCGTCGCGATCTTCGGCGCCGACCGCTGCCTGTTCGGCTCGAACTTTCCGATCGAGAAGCTGTGGACCAGCTATCGCGATCTCGTCGCCGCGTTCAAGACGGCAGCCGAACGGCTCAGCCCCGCACAGCGCGATGCGATCTTCAGCACGACGGCGGCGCGGGTCTATCGGCTGGAGCCATAGCCGCACCGCGGGCACGAACATCACAACGAACACGAATCGGGAGGGAGACAGATGCCGTTGGAGATCAAGATTCTGGACTACGGCGATATCGAGCTGGAATCGAGCTTCCTCGTGCTCGGGCACAATTGCGGCCGCACCCGCCGCGTGCTGACGCTCGGCTTCCTGATCCTCGGCGGCCCCTACCCCGTGCTGGTCGATACCGGCTACCGCTCCAACCAGATCATGGAGACGCTCGGCATGCGCGGGCTCCAGTTCCACGAGAACATGATCGAAAACCAGCTCGCCCGCCACGGCGTGCGGATGGGCGACGTCCGTTTCGTCTGCCACACCCATCTGCACATCGATCATGCCGGCAAGGACGACCTGTTCCCGATGAACACCACGGTCGTGCTGAACCGCAAGGAGCTGGAATACTCCGTCTCCGGCCTGATGCATCCCCAATACCCCGCACCCGACATCAAGCACCTGATCGATCGCCTGCACACCAAGAGCGCGCTGCGCTTTCTCGACCTCGAAATCACCGGCCCGGTCGAGCTGATGCCGGGCGTCTATTGCGATGCCGCCAACGCCCATACCGAAGGCTCGATGAACATCCACGTTCACACCGCCGACGGCATCGCCACGATCTGCGGCGACGTGATCTATGATTTCAACGATCAGATCGTGAATCCCTTTAATGAGATCCACGACGCCGAGCCGCGCACCACCGGCAATCACGGCACCAGCAAGCGCGCCGAGAAGGCCGCGATCAAGAAGCTGCTCTCGAGCTCACGCTATCTGCTTCCGGTGCATGATCGCCCGGCGAAGATCGAGGGCGGCATGGTGGTCGGCCGCCTGCATGACCAGGTGCCCGGGCCTGTCGTGCAGAGCCTGCCGCAGCGCAACTGGTTCCCGGCGTAGAGGATTGAGGCGATGACGCATGTCACGCTGCGCAGCGAGTTCGAAGGCCTGATCGATCCCTACGCGCCGGTCGGCCAGGTCGGGACCGGTTTCGATTTCACGGAGGGACCGATCTGGCATCCGCTCGATCACTTCCTGCTGTTCTCCGACATGCCGGGCGACGTGCGCAGGCGCTGGGACGCGCGGCGTGGGGTGGTCGAGGTCAAGCGGCCGTCGAACAAATGCAACGGCATGACCTATGACGCGGACCTCAATCTGATCGTCTGCGAGCACGCAACCTCCTCGCTGATCTGCGAGCGGCCCGACGGGCGGCGCGAGGTGCTGGCCTCGCATTACGAGAACCAGGAGCTCAACAGTCCGAACGACGTCTGCGTGCACTCGTCGGGCGCGATCTACTTCTCCGATCCCTGGTACGGCCGGATGCCGGTCTATGGCGTCGAACGGCCGCGCCAGCTCGGCTTCCAGGGCGTCTATCGCGTGCCGCCCGGCGGCGGCGCGCCGAAACTGCTGGTCGACCGCTATTTGTTCGAGCAGCCGAACGGGCTGTGCTTCTCGCCCGACGAGCGCATCCTCTATGTCAACGACACCGTGCAGGCGCTGATCCGCGCCTTCGACGTCAATGCCGACGGTTCGCTCGGCAATCCGCGCGTGTTCGCCTCCGGCATCCGCTCCGAGCTCGAGCCCGGCCTGCCCGACGGCATGAAGTGCGACCAGCGCGGCAATGTCTGGGTCACCGCGCCCGGCGGCGTCTGGGTCTATTCACCCGGCGGCGACCTGCTCGGCAAGGTCCGCCTGCCCGAGCTCGTCGCCAACCTCGCCTGGGGCGGCGCCGACTTCCGCACGCTCTATCTGACAGCGACCCATTCGGTCTATGCGATCCCGACCAAGGTCGGCCCACGCCACGAGCCCTATATGAGCGGCAAGCGCGGCGGCGCGGGTGCCACATCGTCCACGCCTGCGCCGAACCTGACCGCCGGCGAGATGCAGCTCGATCCGCAACGCTGCGCGATGATCATCCAGGACATGCAGAACGACGTCATCATGGACGGCGGCGCGTTCGCCGAGTCCGGCGCGCCCGCGCACGCTCGCCAGCAGCATGTCGTCGAGAATGTCCGCCGCGTGGCGGAGGCTGCGCGAGCGCGCGGCGTCGCTATCATCCACGTCTGGTTCGTCGTCGAGCCGGGCGCGCCCGGCGTCACTTTGAACGCGCCGCTGTTCGAGGGGCTGGTCGACAGCAAGGCGATGGTGCGCGGCAGCTGGGGCGCGGCACCGGTCTCGGGACTCGAGCCGCGCCCGGGCGACTTCGTGGTCGAGAAGATGCGGATGAGCGCCTGGGAGGGTACGCGGCTCGAGACCATCCTGAAGGCGACCGGCCGCGACATGATCATCAACACCGGGGCCTGGACCAACATGTCGGTCGAGCACACCGCGCGCACCGGCGCCGACAAGGGCTATTTCATGATCGTGCCGGAGGACTGCTGCTCGACCATGAATGCCGACTGGCACAACGCCGCGATCAACTTCGCGCTCCAGAACGTCTCCGTCGTGACCAACGCCGACACCGTGATCAAGGCGCTCGGCTAGGGAGGCGCGGTGCCGAAGCTGCTGCATCTTGACTGCTCACCGCGCGCCGATTCGGAATCGGCGGCCGGCGCGCGCGTCTTCCTCGATCGCTTCCGTCAGACGCGGCCGGACTGGGAGATCGACGCGATGAATCTCTGGCGCGAGCCGCTGCCGGAATTCGAGGGTTACCTGCTCGAGGCCAAATACGCCCGCATCGGCGGCAAGAGCTTCACCAATTCGCAGCACGACGCCTTCGCAATCGCCGAGCGCCTCGCGCTGCGGCTGTCGCTGGCCGATCGCGTGTTGATCTCGACGCCGATGTGGAATTTCGGCATTCCCTACAAGCTCAAGCAGTGGCTCGACGTCATCATCCAGCCCGGGCTCGCCTTCCGCTTCGATCCGGCGCAGGGCTATCTGCCGCTGCTCAAGGACCGCCCGACGATCGTGATCCTCGCAAGCGGCAGCGACTTCGTCACCGGCATGAACCGCGGCCGCATCGACATGGCAACACCCTATCTGCGCGAGGCGCTGCGCTTCATCGGCATCAGCGACGTGCGCTTCGTGCCGATCGGCCCGACCACCGGGCCCACCGAGCCGATCCGCGCCGCCCGCGAGGCGGCGCACCGCCGGCTTGCGGAGATGGCAGCGAGGTTTTGACGCATTCGCTTTTCCGTCGTCGTCCCTGCGAAAGCAGGGACCCATCACCACAGGGTTGTATTGTAGGAGTGAGCTGTGGCCCCAGCGCCCCAAGGCAATTCGCATTGGTGGTTATGGGTCCCGGGTCGCGCTTCGCTTGCCCGGGACGACACCAAGTTTGTTGCCCGGCCGGCGGACGTATATCCGCATTCTCGCGACAGCGCTAACCCACCCTACGTTTCCGCCGCGGGAAAGACCAGCCTGCACAACAACCCCGGCGCATTGTCGTGCAACTCGATCCGCGCCCCGTGCAGGCTCGCGACCGCCGCGACCAGGCTGAGGCCGAGGCCGTTGCCCGGCGTGTAGCGGCTCTGCTCGAGCCGGTAGAAGCGCTTGAAGACGCGGTCGTGCTGGTCGGCGGGAATGCCCGGGCCATCATCGGCGATCGAAATCACCGCACCGGTCTCGTCGTTGTCGCAGGTCACCGTCACCCGTCCACCCGGGCGGCCATGCTTGATGGCGTTGTCGACGAGATTGGCGATGGCGTCGAACAGCAGGTCCCGGTCGCCGGTGACCAGCACGGCCTGATCGCCGGCAAGATCGAGGCGCGTGGTCACCTGTTCGGCGGCGGCGTCGTAGAGTTCGACCACCTCGCCGGCGATCTCGACGAGATTGACGGTGCGGAACGCACCCTTGCGGGCTCGCGTCTCGATCTCGGAAATCCGCGTGATCGACGCGAACATCCCAAGCACCGCGTCGAGATCGGCGATGGTGTCGCCGATCAGTGCCGCATCGCCCTCCCCGCTCCGGGGGCCATGATAGGCTTTCTCAAGCCGGCCGCGCATCCGGGTCAGCGGCGTGCGCAGGTCGTGGGCGATATTTTCGCTGACCTGCTTGACGTCCCCCATCAAGGTCTGGATCCGGTCCAGCATCAGATTGAGATTCTCGGCGACGCGATCCCATTCGTCATGGCTGCCGCGGAGCGGGATGCGCTGGTCGAGGCCGGAGAGCATGATGGCGCGACTGGTCGCATTGATCGACTCGATCCGGCCGACCGTTCGCCGCGTGACGCCGATGCTGGCAGCGGCCGCAAGCCCGATGATCAGCACGACGACGGCAATGCCGGCGGCCCTGATCTGGGCCATGAAGCCGTCGAGATCGCTGATGTCGTGGCCGACCAGCAGCCGATCGCCGTTTGACAGGGTTTCCGTCACACCTCGCAGCAGGGAGGTTCCCGGGGAGAGCTGTGGCAGGGAGGCACGAAATTCAGCCCATCCCTTCTCGGCGGCGCCCGCCGGCCACTGCCTGAGATTTCCCGCCAGCACCGTCGATCCGGGACCGACCAACAAATACACATGATCGGCGAAGCCCTTGTCCGCGACGCGTTGCGCGATCAACGCGGTCAGGCCATCACGCCCGGACCGCGCATAGGCGTCATCCAGGCTCGCCTGCTCGGTCATGATCGCGCGGTCGGACCTGTCGCGCACATAGGACAATGTCGACCAGTAGACATAGGCGAAGATCGCGGAAACGATCAGGCCGAAGGCACCGATGGCGATCAACGCCAGGCGGAACGTCGACGACTTGAAGGTCTTAGCCAGGAGCACGGAGGCAGTATCCGATGCCGCGGATCGTGTGGATCAGCGGATAGGCTTGCTGGTCGTCGACCTTGCGGCGCAAACGCCCGACATAGACGTCGATGATGTTGGTCGAGGGATCGAAGTGCAGGTCCCACACATGCCGCAGCAGCATGGCGCGCGAGACCACGCGGCCTTCGTTGCGCGCGAGGTATTCGAGCAGCTGGAATTCCTTCGGCAGCAGCGGAATCTTGCGACCGTGGCGGCTCGCCGTGCGCGAAATCAGATCGATCGCGAGATCGCCGACGCGCAGGATGGTCTCCTTGGCAACGGTCTCGCTGCGGCGGCCAAGCGCCTCCAACCGCGCCAGCAGTTCGACAAAGGAGAACGGCTTGACCAGATAGTCGTCGCCGCCTGCGCGCAAGCCCCGCACCCGGTCGTCGATTTCGCCGAGCGCGCTGATGATCAGGAACGGCACCGCAATACCCTCGTCGCGCATCTGACGCATTACCGTGATGCCGTCGATGTCGGGCAGCATGCGATCGATGGTAATCACGGCATAGTCGCGCGCCGCACCCTGGCTCAGCGCCTCGCGGCCGTTGGCTGCCAGATCCACATCATAACCGCTGGTGGTGAGCTCCTCGACGAGCTGATCCGCGGTTTCCGGATCGTCCTCTACGACGAGAATGCGGCGGTGAGCACCGGTCATATTCCTGAACTCTCCGAGCTGCGTTGAACTCTCCGAGTTCTCAAACTCTCCGAGCGGCCGCCCCGCGACGATCGCCGCCAGACTATCCCATTCCGGGGCAGGATGGAACGTCTGGCGACGACCGCGACAACGGTGCGGTTGGTTGGGCGATCACCAATAGTCCCCGCACACATTGACCCATTGCAGACCGTAAGCCGTCCATACCCTGCGGTAGCAGCCGTAGTCATAGCCGGCATAGACATAGGGCGCGCCGATGAACGCGAAGCGATGGAAGCGGTGATGGCGGAAGAAGCCGCCATGATGGAAGAAGCGCGAACCGCGGAATCCGGCGCCGGCAAACCGCGGGCCGATTGCCGGTGCACCGACGAAGCGTGGACCACCAAAGCGCCCGCCAGCGAAATGGCCGCCGCCGCCGCCCATGGCGGCGAACGCCGCGCCGCCTCCACGCATCCCGCCGCCGAAACCACCGCCATGCATGCCGCCGCCAAAGCCGCCACCATGCATGCCGCCACCCATGGCACCCATGGCACCACCGTGGCCGCCACCGAAGCCACCGCCGCCTCTGGCGAGGGCAGCGGGTGCAAGCGCAACGCTGACAGCGAGCGTCGCTGCCGTGAGACACGTGAGAAGCCTGTTCTTCATGAAACCCTCCCTGATTGGGACCGCGGCGAACTCGTATCGCCGCACGCGAGCATGATCAGAAGACGCAAGCCGATGCCCGACTTCAACTGACAAATGCGCCAGATTCTGACACCGGATTTAGAATTCGCGCGCCGGCATGCCGAGCGGCAGTTGCCTGGACCGGCGGCCACGATTGCGTTGGCCGGGATCGACGGACATTTGGCCGGAATCGGCGGATAGCGCGCGTTGAATCGATCGGCCGCGGTTCTTAATCCTGCAGCTATCGGAGAACAACGACGGCGTCGAGGGATCGCAGACCCGCTTCACAATCTGTCGATCACCGAACTCTCCTCGCCGGCCGTCATCCATCCGCGATGCAATCGCCTTTCACCTGGCCTCCCCGCGGGCGTCGGGACGGCGAAGTGCCGGCCTTCAGCAAGGAGCTTTCGATGAGCGACGAGACCAAAAGACCGTTTCTGACCCACGCCTCCGGCGCCCCCGTTGCCGACAATGTGAACATCCTGACGGCGGGGCCGCGCGGACCCGCGCTGCTGCAGGACGTCTGGCTGATCGAGAAGCTGGCGCATTTTCACCGCGAAGTGATCCCGGAGCGGCGGATGCACGCCAAGGGCGCCGGCGCGCACGGCACCTTCACCGTGACCCACGACATCACGCGCTACACCAAGGCCAGCATCTTCTCTGAGATCGGCAAGCAGACGCCGATGTTCGCGCGGTTCTCGACGGTCGCCGGCGAGCGCGGCGCGGCGGACGCCGAGCGCGACATCCGCGGCTTCGCGCTGAAATTCTACACCGATGAAGGCAATTGGGACGTGGTCGGCAACAACACCCCGGTGTTCTTCTTCCGCGACCCCTTGCGCTTCATCGACCTCAACCACGCCATCAAGCGGCATCCGCGCACGGGGGTGCGCGACCCCGACATGAACTGGGATTTCTGGACGCTGCTGCCGGAAGCGCTGCACCAGGTCACCATCGTCATGAGCGAGCGCGGCATCCCGAAAAGCTTCCGGCACCAGCACGGCTTCGGCAGCCACACCTACAGCATGAGCAATGCCGACAATGAGCGCGTCTGGGTGAAGTTCCATTTCCGTACCCGGCAGGGCGTCCAGAACCTGACCGATGCCGAGGCCGAGGCGCTGGTCGGCAAGGACCGCGAGAGCCACCAGCGCGACCTGTTCCAGAGCATCGAGCGCGGCGACTTCCCGCGCTGGACGCTATTCATCCAGGTGATGACAGATGCACAGACCAAGGCATTCCCGTTCAATCCGTTCGATCTGACCAAGGTGTGGCCGAAGGCGGATTATCCGCTGATCGAGGTCGGGTATTTCGAGCTGAACCGCAATCCGGAGAACTTCTTCGCCGAGGTCGAGCAGGCGGCGTTCACGCCGGCGAATGTCGTGCCCGGCATCGGCTATTCGCCGGACAAGATGCTGCAGGCGCGCCTGTTCTCCTATGGCGACGCCCAGCGCTACCGGCTCGGCGTCAACCACCACCAGATTCCGGTCAACGCGCCGAAATGCCCGTTCCACAGCTATCATCGCGACGGCGCGATGCGCACCGACGGCAACCTGGGCGCTACGCTGACCTACTGGCCGAACAGCCATGGCGAGTGGACCGACCAGCCGCAGCTGAACGAGCCGCCACTCGAATTGTCAGGCGCGGCCGCGCATTGGGATCATCGCCTGGATGACGACCACTGGCAGCAGCCGGGCGATCTGTTCCGCAAGATGAATGCCACGCAAAGGCAGGCCCTGTTCGACAACACCGCCCGCCAGGTCGGTAATGCGTCGAAGCACATCCAGGAACGGCACGTCGCGAATTGCAGCAGGGCCGACCCGGCCTACGGCAAGGGCGTCGCGGATGCGCTGGCGAGGTTCGCCGCCGGAAAACTGTAGCCAGGACGGCCCCCCTTCGGCCCCGTCATCCTGAGGTGCCCGCGGAGCGGGCCTCGAAGGATGAATCGGCCAGAGATGGGGCCGTGCATCCTTCGAGGCTCGCAAGAGCTCGCACCTCAGGATGACGGGGACAGCTTAGGCAACTGTCAGGTGGCCGATTTCGAACAAGGCGGCAAACTCGGCTTGCCGCCCTCCTCCGCGGCTCAGGTCGGCTTGCCGCGTCCGCTCTTCTCGGCCGCGCGGCGCAGTGCGTCGGCGAGCGCGCTGCCGCCGGACTGCTCCTGCGGACGGCGCGGAGCCGACGACGTCATCTTGCCGCGCGAGAAATCGCGCGACGGCGTATTGTCCTTCTTCGGCCCGATCTCGTCGTCAAGCCGCAGCGTCAGCGCGATGCGCTTGCGCGCGACCTCGACGTCCAGCACCTTGACCTTGACGATGTCGCCCGGCTTCACCACCTCGCGCGGGTCCTTGATGAAATTCCGCGACATTGCCGAGATGTGCACCAGCCCATCCTGATGCACGCCGATATCGACAAAGGCGCCGAAGGCGGCGACGTTGGTCACGGTGCCCTCGAGGATCATGCCCTTCTTGAGGTCCTTGACCTCCTCGACGCCTTCCTTGAACACCGCCGCCTTGAACGCCGGACGCGGGTCGCGGCCGGGCTTTTCCAGCTCGCGCAGAATGTCGGTGACGGTCGGCAATCCGAACGTATCGTCGACGAAGGACTGCGGCTTGAGACCGCGCACCACGTCGGCATTGCCGATCAGCGCCTTGATGTCGCTCTTGGTCGCCTCGAGGATGCGGCGTACCACCGGATAGGCTTCCGGATGCACGCCGGATGAATCGAGCGGGTCCTCGCCATTGCTGATGCGCAGGAAGCCGGCGCACTGCTCGAAGGCCTTCGGCCCGAGCCGCGGCACCTCCTTCAGCGCCTTGCGCGACTTGAACGGGCCGTTGGCATCGCGGTGCTGCACGATGCTCTGCGCCAGTCCCTGGCCGATGCCCGACACTCGCGCGAGCAGCGGCACCGAGGCGGTATTGGCATCGACGCCGACCGCGTTCACGCAGTCTTCCACCACGGCATCGAGCGAGCGGGCGAGCTTGGACTCGCCGAGATCGTGCTGGTACTGGCCGACGCCGATCGCCTTCGGATCGATCTTGACCAGCTCGGCCAGCGGATCCTGGAGGCGCCGGGCGATCGAGACCGCGCCGCGAATGGTGACGTCGAGGTCGGGCAGTTCGTTCGAGGCGAAGGCCGAGGCCGAGTAGACCGATGCGCCGGCTTCGGAGACCACGATCTTGGTCATCTTGCGCTCGGGCAGCCGCTTCACGAGCTCGGCGGCGAGCTTGTCGGTCTCGCGCGAGGCGGTGCCGTTGCCGATCGCGATCAGCTCGACGCCATGCTCGATCGCGAGCTTGCCGAGAATGGCGAGCGCCTCATCCCAGCGCCGCTGCGGCTCGTGCGGGAAGATCGCCGTGTGCGCCACCACCTTGCCGGTCGCATCGATCACCGCGACCTTGACGCCGGTGCGATAGCCGGGATCGAGCCCCATGGTGGCGCGCGCGCCGGCCGGCGCCGCGAGCAAGAGGTCGCGCAGATTCGAGGCGAACACACGCACCGCCTCGGTCTCCGCCGCGGTCCACAGCCGCAGCCGCAAATCGATATTGAGATGGATCTGGATCTTGGTGCGCCAGGCCCAGCGCACCGTCTCCGTCAGCCACTTGTCGCCCTTGCGGCCCTGGTTGGAGATCGCAAAGCGGTTCATGATCTTGAGCTCGTAGCGGCCGGGCTGGCCTACGACCGGCTCCTGCGCCTCCGGCTTGATGGCGAGGTCGAGGATCTCTTCCTTCTCGCCGCGGAACAGCGCCAGGATGCGGTGCGACGGCAGCTTCGGCAGCGGCTCGGAGAAGTCGAAATAGTCCTTGAACTTCTCGCCTTCGGTCTTCTTGCCGATGCGGACGGTCGAGGCCATGATGCCGTTCGACCACATCTCCTCGCGCAGCGCGCCGATCAGGTCGGCATCCTCGGCGAAGCGCTCGACCAGGATCGCGCGCGCACCGTCGAGCGCGGCAGTGACGTCGGCGACCTGCTTCTCGGCATTGACGAAGGGCGTCGCGGCCTCGTTCGGATCGCTCTCGGGCTGTGTGAGAAGCTGATCGGCGAGCGGCTCGAGGCCGGCCTCCTTGGCGATCTCGGCCTTGGTGCGACGCTTCGGCTTGTACGGCAGATAGATGTCCTCGAGCCGACCCTTGCTGTCGGCGGCCATGATCTGGGCCTCGAGCGCGGCGTCGAGCTTGCCCTGCTCGCGGATCGAATTGAGCACCGCGGTGCGGCGCTCCTCGAGTTCGCGCAAATAAGTCAGCCGTTCTTCCAGCGTGCGCAGCTGGGCGTCATCAAGCGCGCCGGTGAGCTCCTTGCGGTATCGCGCGATGAACGGCACCGTGGCGCCGCCGTCGAGCAGCGTCACCGCCGCCTCGACCTGTTCGTCGCGAACCCCGAGCTCCTGCGCAATCTGACGATGAATCTTTGCCACGCTCATCTCTCTAAAATTCCGTTGCGCCGCCGGATCACCGACGGCGCGGACGCCGCTTATGGACCATCCCGGAATGATTCATCAAGGCGCGCTGTGGATCAAATTGGGCGCACGCCGCAATCTATTTCCGGGATGTTGGCCGTCCGCGGCTTGACAAATAAACCCGCGCCGCATTGCCGCCGAAAATCGCAGCTCTTGCTTCACTTGACAAATCAGCAAGCAGGCTCTCCGCCGCCGCGAACCAGTGCGCATAGCCGCCGGCGAGGTTGACGACGGGCCAGTCGCTGCCCCACAACATCCGCTGCGGCCCGAAACATGCCAGTGCATGATCCACGGCCTCGCTGAGATCGGCAACCTGCCAGTTCGGCGCCGCCTCGGTCGCGAGGCCCGAGAGTTTGCAGACGACGTTGGATCGTGTGGCGAGGCTTGCGATGTCGTCCTTCCAGGCCGCGATGTCGCCGGTCGCAAAGTGCGGCTTGGCGAAATGGTCGAGCACGAATTGCAGGTCCGGATGGCGATCGACCACCTGGATGAGCCGCGGCAGATGGCGCGGCAGCACCAGTGCGTCGAAGACGAGGTCATGCCGCGCCATGGCCTCGAGCGGCGCCGCCAGTTCGGGGCGCAGCAGCCAATCCTCGTCGGCGATGTCCTGCACCATCGGCCGCAGGCCGACCAGGAGCTCGCGCCCAGCAATCGCATCGATCCGCGCCGCGGCATCGGCGGCGTCGAAGTCGATCCAGCCGACCACGCCGCGCACCTGCTCGGCTCCTTTGGCGATATCGAGCAGGAATGCGGTTTCCGCTTCGGTCGGTGCGGCCTGCACCAGGATGGTGCCTTCGATCCCGGCCGCGGCGAGATGCGGCGCCAGATCGGCCAGGCCGAAGTCGCGGTAGATCGGCCCGCGTTCGGGCGTCAGCCAGCCGTAATCGGCGCGCGCCAGGGTCCAGACATGGTGATGGGCGTCGATCCGCATCATGCCGGCACCGGCGCATGCTGGTCGAGCAGCCCCTCATTCTTCAGGTCGCGCCACAGCGCGGCAGGCACGGGCGACGACAACGCGGCGACGTTGCGCTCGACCTCCTGCGGCGTCTGCGCGCCGAGCACGAGGCTTGCCACCGCCGGATGGCCGAGCGCGAAATGCAGCGCGGCGGTCGGCAGCGCCACATCGTGGGCGCGGCAGACGCGATCGATCGCCGCCACCTTCTGCATCACGTCCGGCGGCGCGTCCTTGTAATTGTACTTGGCGCCGGCAACCGCGCCGGTCGCCAGGATGCCGGAGTTGAAGACGCCACCAAGCATCATACCGATGCCCTGGGCTTGCGCCAGCGGCAGGAATTCAGCGAGCGCGGGTTGCTCGAGCAGCGAGTAGCGGCCGGCAAGCAGCATGGTGTCGAACGTTCCGGCCTTGGCGAAGCGCACGCACATCTCGGCCTCGTTGACGCCGATCCCGATACCCTTGACCACGCGTTCGGAACGCAACTTGTCGAGCGCAACATAGGCGCCCTCCATCGCCTCGCGAAACCGCGCCTCGATCGCGTCAGCTCCGTGGGTCCAGACGTCGACGTCGTGGATCAAAAGCAGGTCGATGCGATCGGTGCCGAGCCGCAGCAGCGACTGCTCCGCCGAGCGCATGGTGCCGTCATAGGAATAGTCGAACACCGCGCGATGCGGCGCGCCGCCGACGAAATTGGAGCCGTCGCCACGGCCGTGGAACGGGTCCATCCAGCGCCCGACCTTGGTACAGACGACGACGTCGTCGCGCGCCACGCGGCGCAGCGCGGTGCCGCTGCGGTGTTCGGCGAGGCCATGGCCGTAGAGCGGCGAGGAATCCAGCAGGTTGATGCCCAGCGCAAACGCCCGCTCCACTGCTGCGATCGCAGCAGTGTCGTCGAGCCGTGCGAACAGGTCGCCGAGCGGCGCCGTGCCGAAGCCGAGAATGGAGACATCGAGCCCGGTGCGGCCGAGCCTGCGGCGTGGCAGTGCCGGGGAGCCTGGATCGGAGGGTTGTTGTTGGGTCATTATCGCCTCCCGCCTGCGTTTCTTGTTAACCCCTCACCAGACTAGCGTCGTTGACCGGGATCGTGAAGAGACCTCAGCGATCGATGCCGCGGTGAGGCCTCTCATCGCGCACGCACCACATCGCTAAAACGCAATGCACAGCTTCACGTTGCCTGGCGGCGGGAAATAGGCTATGGGGGCGCTCCGTAATTTCAACGCAGGAGGCGACGATGTTCAGGTCTGTGCGCTTCCCGGGTTCGCCGCGCGATATTTGACGCGTGTCCCGGGATCGGATCCCGGGTGAAATCGCAACACCCACACGCAATCGAATCTGCTGCGGGGCCTTCGGCTCCGCGCTTGCGGAACTTTTGTCATGACCTCGACGCTTCTGGTGGCCTCCCGTCGGGAGGCCACACGCTCCGTGCTGCTCGAACGTCAGCTGCGGAGGTATCATCCGCACGTTCAGGGAAAGGTCCGCGCGCTGGCCATGCGGCACACGCGTCTTGCGGACCTTGCCGCGAGCTTTCCTGCGCTGCTGTTCGCGCTGGCGGTCCCGCGAGCCGGGATCGCTTCGGCGCGCGCACGCGCATGCGTCATCGACGGCCGCTCGCGCGCGGACGCCGCCTCCGCGGCGGGCATTCCGCTGTGGCTGCGAAGATTGCCGCCGGAAGCGTTCACCGCTCCGATCACGGGACTGCCCGATGACGAGGTGTTTCGCCGGCAGATCGCGAACCACCTGCCGCCATCACCGAAGCTCGCGCCGATCTGGTTGAAATCCGTCGCGGCGGTTGCCGAGCTCGCACATGGACCGGCGGCGGTCTGGATCGCGCGCGAGTTGGTCCGGGCGCCGCCGCGCACCGATCCTGCGCGATTGCGGCTCGTCGGCCTGTGGGCGTGGTTCTCCACGCAGCCGGCGACGCTGGGAAACACGCTGATCGACCGGAGGTGGACGCCGAGCATGCAGATCGGCTCGGCGCTCGCGGCCGCCGATGCGTGGAGCACGATGATCGCGCTGCATGTCAGCCTCGGCTCGGAGAAGATCGCAGATATGTGGCTGCAGCCGGGCCGCGTTGACGGTTACGACTTCATCCCGCTGAACTCGACCGCGGATATCTCGGAGGAGGCGGAAGCGATGCAGAATTGCCTGCGCACCTACGGTCCCAACCTCGCCCACAATCGCTCGCGGCTGTGGAGCGTCAGGCGGAGCGGGCAACGCGTCGCCACCCTGAGGGTTGCGGCGCGTTTTGAGGGCCCGTTGCCAGGCATCGCCGAGCTTACCGGTATCCGGAACGCCGGGATGCCGCGCGAGGTTTGGTGGGCAGCGCGCCAATGGCTGCATAGCCACGACCTGTTGCGGATGGAGATTGAGCAGCGCAGATGGGGCACCGCGCCTCTCGACCGCCCGACCTGGCGCGCGATCTGGCGTCCGTACTGGCTCGCCAGGCGGCAGATTCCGGAATGGCTACCGCTCGCTCCATCGCGCACGGCGCTCAATGCGCTGTGATGCGCATCGGCCACCGCTGCATCGTTGCTAATCGTCGGCGACAATCTGCTGGGCAAGGTTGTCGACCACCACAGGACTCTCGAAATAGGTCACGATCGGATCGGCGCCGTATTTCTCCCGGGCGCGGGCGCGCCACGCGTCGGTGTACAGCGCTTCCGCCTCCACCCTCGAGTTCCAGAAATAGATGCCGCCGGCCGTCAGCCCGTCCTCGGACAGCACATAGGTCTTTCGAAACAGCCCCTGAATGCCGCGATAGATCGGCGCGGTGCTCAGGAAGATGCTGCGGGCCTCCTCGCGGGTGATCGGCTTCGGCAGCTTGAACGTCGTGACGGCGGTAATCATCCGGATCTCCTCGGGTTCATTCTTGACATCATTGTCAATATTGACGATTGTGTCAAGAATGACCCGATGGAGTAGATCGAATGGTGGGCGTGCGTCAGTTCGACGAGGACGAGATGATCGCGACCGCGCTCGACGTGTTCTGGCGCAAGGGCCTGCACGATGCGACCATGCAGGACCTCGCGGCCGCGACCGGCGTCCAGCGCGGCAGCCTCTACAACGCCTATGGCGACAAGGAAGCGATCTTCCTGCGCGCCTTCGATCAGTATGCCGCGCAATTCCTGGACGCGGCCGGCAGCGCGCTGGCGCAGGGCGATACCTCAGCGAGGCTGAGGAGCTTCTTTGACATGATCATCGTCAACATGACGGACGGCACGCCGCAGCGGGGCTGCCTGACGACGCGCACCGCGCTCGACGCGTCCATTTCGAGCGCGGACGTGCGCCAGCGCGTGCTGGACGTGCTTACCCGGCTCGAGCAGCTGGTCGGCAAGGCCATCAGCGCGGCGCCGAACAGGCGCAGCCCGGCCGATGCGAACCGGCTGGCGCGCGTCATCGTGACGTTCACGCGCGGACTCGCCGTGATGGAGCGCGCCGGATACAGCCGCAAGCAGTTGAGGGAATCCGCCATCACATTCATCGATGCCGTGATTGGCGACGCCTGAGGCGGCGTCCTTGTCCGGCGACGGCGTCATCGTAAGGGAGAAACCAGCATGCAGGAACGGAACGGCGGCTGCCTGTGCGGCGCGGTGCGTTACACGCTCAAGAGCGAACCGCGGAGCATCGCGATATGTCATTGCACACATTGCCAGCGGCAAAGCGGCAGCCTGTTTTCGTTCAACCTCGTGATCCGCGAAGCCGACTACCAGCAGTCGGGCGAGACGGTGGTGTTCGTCGACAAGGGCGACAGCGGCCATCCGGTCGATCGTCATTTCTGCGGGCGCTGCGGGTCCCCTCTGCTTGCGAAGACCGCATTGATGCCCGGCAAGGTCGTGGTGAAAGCCGGCACGCTCGACAGCATGGAAGGATTGCAGCCGCAAGCCGAGATCTATACCGATCGCGCCGTCGAATGGCTCACGCCGATCCCCGGCGCTGCGCGCTTTGCCCGGAACGTGTGACCGGATGCGCCGGTCACGGGCGCAGCGGGAAACGATTCAGCCTGGCCAGGGTTGCGTCCGTTCCGATTGCATCGGAACGGAGGCTCTCGATTTCGCTTTGACGCGTTTTCTTCACGCGAACCGGTATCCGGTTCGCTCGAAAACGCTCGGGCGATCATTGACCGGCCGGCAGTTCGGCGTAGTTGCCGTCCTTGTCGCGGCGGTACACGACGTAGTCGATCAGGGTGATGTCACCCTTCGGCGTGTAGCTGATCTTGCCGAGCACAGTATCCCAGCTTCCGGCCTTGATGGCCGCCGCGACCTTCTTGGCGTCCGTGGTCTGGGCACGGGCTGCGGCCTGGCTCCAGATCTGGAACGCGGCGTAGCTGTAGAGCGTGTAGCCGTCGGGATCGATGCCCTTGTCCTTGAACTTCTTCAAGGTCGCGGCCGCGGTCGCCTTCTTGCGCGGGTCGGGCGAGAAGGTGAACAGCGAGCCTTCGGCGAGCGGACCTGCGATCGCGGCGAACTGCTTGTCGACCAGGGCGTCGCCGCCCATCAGCACCGCATTGACGCCCTGCTCGCGCATCTGGCGCAGGATCAACGCTGCCTCGGCATAATAGCCGCCGACATAGACGAAATCGATCGACTCCTTCTTGAAGCGGGATACCAGGGCAGCAAAATCCTTATCGCCCTTGGTATAGGCCTCATAGAGCTTTTCCTTCACGCCCGCGGCGTTGATGGCGTTCTTCGTTTCGTCGGCAAGGCCTTTGCCGTAGGTCGTCTTGTCGTGGATGATCGCGACGTTCTTGGTCTTGTAGTTCTTGATAATGTAGGCGGCCGCGACCGTGCCCTGCTGGTCATCCCGGCCGCAGACACGGAACGTGTTCCACAACCCGCGCTCGGTGAATTGCGGATTGGTCGAGCCCGGCGTGATCTGCAGCACATTGCCCTCGGCATAGGCGTCCGACGCAGGAATCGAGGTCGATGAGCAGAAATGCCCAACGACGAACGGAATCCTCGCACCTGCCATCTTCTCGGCAACCGACACCGCCTGCTTCGGATCGCAGGCATCGTCGCCGACCTCCAGCTTCAGCTTCTTGCCAAGCACGCCACCCGCCGCATTGATGTCGGCGATCGCAAGATCAGCACCATTCTTGAACTGCTGGCCGAAGCTCGCCTCGGAGCCGGTCATCGGCCCGACCACGCCAACACTGATATCCTGTGCCATGGCGGCGCCGGACAAGGCCAGGCTCGCGCCGAGCGCAAGAAAATATCCTCGAAGTGCAAACTTCATCACATTCTCCTCGATGGTCTCAAGTCGCCTCAATGCATCGCAATCGACGAATCCGCCGATTGCAACGATCACCGGGAGGCTGCCTTTTAAGCGCGGGACGATTGGCAGGCTCGGACTGGGGCGACGGGGGATTGGACATATGCGACATCGGGCAACAATGTGAAACACGTTGTCGTGCATTGACGTCTGAAATCGCCCGCGGCGGACGATTGGCGGCGATCCTGTGTGCGCGACAGCACACAGAGCGCTGTCTGCAGCGCGCCGCCGACGGGTGATCGAACAGATCTGGCGCGCGCCGGGTTGCAGCGAACCGCAGGCAACGACCCGACGCCCTCTCAGGGAGATTGCGATATTCGGTCAGGAGCGCCGCGGCACGGCGCGGATATCCGACGGCGTCACGCCGTAATGCCGGCGGAAGGTGCGGTTGAAGTAGGACAGATCGCCGAACCCGACTTCGAATGCGATCGTACCGATGGTGCTGCCGCTGTGGCGCGGATCGGTCAGCAAATGATGCGCACGCGCCAGGCGCTGGCCGAGCACGAATTCCGAGAACGTCGAACCGACGCTTTCGAACAGCCGCTGGATATGGCGCGGCGTAAGCCTCAGCCGGGCGGCCACCGCAGGCAAGGTGAGATCGCCATAGCTGAGATTATCGTTGATGTCGGCCTTGACCGCGGCGAGCCGCGCGACCGCCAGCCCGCCGTCTTCCGCGGCAGCCGCCGCATCTCGGTTCGCGCCGATGATCAACGCCCCGAGATCGACCAGATGCCGGACGACGGCGCCGCACAGTTCGGGCGTCGCGAGCAGGTAGCTGTCGTCAAGCTCCCTGATGTAGAGCGCCAGCAGGCGCATCGCCTCGGTGTTCGCGGGCAACGGCCGGACCAGCATGTCCTCGGGATCGCGGACCAGCGCTGCCAGCGCCTTGCGCGGCAGCCTGAGACCGACGAAACGGCTCGGCGAGACCGGGACCGCCATGTTGCCGGCCTCCGCGCTCGACTGCAGCACGGCCTGCCCCGGGCCGAGCTCGATGTCGCGGTCGCGCTGCGATGCGCGGGTGTTGCCGCTCGTGATGATCGTCAGCACGAGGTCGTCATTGCCGTCGAGCAGCTCGCGCGGCCGTGCGATCTTGAGGTTGCTGCACGCCCACGATCCGATGCCGAGCCCAGGCAGCTCGCGCACATTGGCTTCGGCATGGAACGCGCCGGCGCTCAGCGGCTCCGGATCGAGCTTCACGATCATCCGCCCGATCTGCTCGCGAAAGATCGGCAAGCGGTCGCGCTCGCCGAAATCCGCGGTCGAGAACCGAAACCCGGTGATATCCGGCGACTGCATCGTCATCGGCTGATCCTTATGGCGGCGGGAGGTCGCCGCCGATATGCGGCCGATTTGTGGCAGCATGACACCGCTCGAGTGCACGGGACCGTGCTTACGTATCGGCACTTTTGCTGCAGACAGGCGATGCGCGCCGGATCATCCTGACGTTCTTGTCGGGTCTGAAATCGCAACCGAAATCGTGCTCGCTCGATGTTGCCCGACGTCGTCATCCATGCCGTTACGCGGATTATAATTGACTGACCGGACGGTCAATAGTAATCCAAGCCCACGTCACGCAACCTTTCGGCCGTCAGAAGCCGCAACGGGAGGTCATCATGGTCAGCGATTTGGTGTTGACCGATATCCGCGCCGGATATCGCGTCCTGACGCTCAACAGGCCCGATCGCCTGAATTCCTTCAGCGCCGATCTGCACGCCGCACTGATGGCCGCACTGATCGCGGCGGAACAGGACAAGTCCTGCCGCGCGCTGATCCTGACCGGAGCCGGACGCGGATTCTGCGCCGGGCAGGATCTTTCCGATGGCGTGTTCACGCCCGGCGAAACGCCGGACCTCTCCGCACCGATCGAAAAATTCTACAATCCGCTGGTGCGCAAGCTGCGCGGCATTCCGATGCCGGTCGTGTGCGCCGTCAACGGGGTCGCCGCGGGCGCCGGCGCAAACCTGGCCCTTGCTTGCGACATCGTGATCGCCGCGCGGTCGGCCAAGTTCATCCAGGCCTTCGCCAAGCTTGGCCTCGTCCCTGACACCGGCGGCACCTGGTTGCTTCCGCGGCTCGTCGGCGGCGCGCGAGCGCGCGCACTGGCCATGTTCGCCGAGCCGATCTCCGCCGAGCGGGCGGAGACATGGGGCATGATCTGGAAGGTGGTCGAGGATTCCGACCTGATGGCCGAGGCCCACGCCCTCGCCGCCTCGCTTGCGACACAGCCGACCGATGGTCTTGCGCTGATCAAGCGGGCGCTCGATGCCTCCGAGACCAACACGCTCGATGCGCAGCTCGATCTCGAGCGCGAGCTGCAGGGCCGTGCCGGCCGGTCGGCGGACTATGCCGAAGGCGTCACCGCCTTTCTCGAAAAGCGCGCCCCGCGCTTTGTCGGACGAGCCAAGGATTGAAACGTTTCCGATTGAACATTCCGCCGCCAAGGCGAGACGCATCATTGATCACAAGTCAGAAGGTCCAATTGCGATGACACAGCCTCAATCCAGCGGTGCACGGACGGCGGACAACGTCATGAAGCTCGACAGTTTCGTGCGCGGAAAATGGTCCGGCCCGGGCGAACCGGCAGCCGAAGTTCACAGTGCCGTCACCGGCGATGTGGTGGCGGTCACGACCGGAAGCGATCTCGACATGCGCGAGATCCTCGCCTATGGCCGCGCGGTCGGCGGCAAGCATCTTGGAAAACTGACGTTCCACCAGCGCGCGGGCTTGCTGAAGGCGCTCGCCGACTATCTGACCCAGCACAAGGACCGGCTCTACAAGCTGTCGTTCCATGCGGGCGCAACCCGCACCGACGCTGTCATCGACGTCGACGGCGGCATCGGCACGTTGTTCGCCTATGCCGGCAAGGGACGCCGCGAGCTTCCGAACAGCAAATTCCTGCTCGACGGCAATGTCGAAGGGCTCTCCAAGGGTGGCGCATTCGCCGGTCAGCATATTATGACGCCGCTGCACGGCATCGCCGTGCACATCAACGCGTTCAACTTCCCGTGCTGGGGCATGCTGGAGAAGCTGGCGCCCGCGCTGCTGGCCGGCGTGCCCGTCGTGACCAAGCCCGCGACGGTCACCTCCTATGTCGCTTACGAGCTGGTCCGGATCATCACCGAATCCGGCGTGCTGCCCGAAGGCGCGCTGCAATTCATCGTCGGAACGACCGGCGACCTGTTCGACCATCTGACCTGCCAGGACGTGGTGTCCTTCACAGGCTCGGCCGACACGTCGCAAAAACTGCAGCGGCATCCGGTCATCGCGCGCGAGGCGGTCAGGTTCATCGCCGAACGGGATTCGCTGAACGCCGCAATCCTCGCTCCGGACGCCGTACCGGGCAGCCCGGAGTTCGACCTCTTCGTCAAGGAAGTGGCCAAGGAGATGACGGTCAAGGCGGGGCAGAAATGCACCGCGATCCGCCGCGCGCTGGTGCCATCGGCGCAGCTCGACGCCGTGATCACGGCGCTGCGCGACCGTCTGGCCAAGGTCATGATCGGCAATCCCGAGAACGACAAGGTCAGGATGGGGCCGCTGGTCGGGCTCGGCCAGCGCAGCGATGTGCTTGTCCATGTCGCGAAGCTTCGCGCCGAAGCCGAACTGGTGGCCGGCGATCCCGGCAACTTCGCGCTGCTCGATGCCGACGCGAAGCGCGGCGCCTTCGTTCCGCCGCTGCTGCTGCATTGTGCGAAGCCGCTCGCCGCAACCGCAGTCCACGAGATCGAGGCGTTCGGCCCTGTCAGCACCGTGATGGGATACGACGATCTGGATCAGGCCATCGCGCTGACCAATCGCGGCGGCGGCAGCCTCGTCGCATCCATCTACACGCACGACATCCCGGCCGCGACCGAACTAGCCTTCGGCATCGGCAGTTTTCACGGCCGCGTCGCGATCATCGATCGCGACTGCGCGAGCGAGCACACCGGACACGGTTCGCCGATGCCGCAGATGGTTCACGGCGGCCCCGGCCGGGCCGGTGGCGGCGAGGAACTGGGCGGCGTCCGCAGCCTCCAGCACTACATGCAACGCACCGCGTTGCAGGGCTCGCCGGCGATGCTGAGCGGCGTCACCGGCCGCTGGTTCAAGGGCAGCCCGATGCTCGAAGGCGACCTCCACCCGTTCCGCTATCACTATGACGATCTCGAGATCGGCCGCACGCTGGTCTCGAAGTCGCGGCAGATCACGCTCGACGACATCGAGCACTTCGCGCATTTCACGGGCGACACCTTCTACGCCCATATGGACGAGGAAGCGACCAAGGGGCATCCGTTCTTCCCGGGCCGCGTCGCGCATGGCTACCTGCTGCTGTCGTTTGCCGCCGGCCTGTTCGTCGATCCCGACTACGGGCCGGTGCTGGCGAACTACGGCCTCGACTCGCTGCGCTTCGTCAAACCCGTCCAGCCCGGCGAACAGATCCAGGTGCGGCTGACCGCGAAGGAGAAGATGCCGCGCAACAAGCAATATGGCGAGGTACGCTGGGACGTCGAGATCACGACCAGCACCGGCGAAACCGCGGCGACCTATGAGCTACTGACGATGAATGCGATGCGGGCTTAACGGCCCGCGTCAGAGCAACTCGGCCTGCCGGCTGCGGCCGGCCGATTTGGCCCTGCCGCGCGGCCGAGTGACGGTGGCCGCGGCATCGTCGGCGCCGGCCAGCACGAGCTGCGCGACGAAACCGGCATATTCGGCGCGGGTCATCGGCCCGCCCTCGCGGAACCACATGTAATGCCAGTTCAGCATGCCGAAGACGCTCATCGTCAGCGGCTTGAGTGCGCGCTTCTGCTTCGCCGCCGGTACTGCGGCGGCGAGTGCATCCGACATGATCCCGACCAGGATCCGCTCGCTTGCGAGCAGCGGCTGCTGCTTGTCCTTCGGCAACAGCTTGAGGCTTGAGATCTGGACCTGATGCTCGGCGTCGGCATGCCGGTAGAGCTCGAGCAGGGTCGCAACGATCGTCCTGAAGCGTGCGACCGGATCGCCGGCCTGTGCGCTCGCCTTGCGGACCGCCGCCACCAGCTTCGCGAGATGCGACGACAGGATATCGAACAGGATCGCTTCCTTGTCGGGATAATAGTGATAGAGCAGCGCCTTCGAGACACCGCAGGCGTCGGCGATGGTGTTCATCGACGTGCCGACATATCCCGATGCGGCAAACAGCTTGGCCGAGCGATGCAGCATCGAGAGGCGCTTGTCGTCATAGTCCTTGGCGCGCGATCGGGCCATGTCTTGTCCGTTCCACCAGGCGGCCGTTCGGCCATCGTCCAGGGATGTCAGTCAATAGTCGCAAAGTTCCGGGACTACAGCCTGCCTCCAAACCGCCATTTATTGACCATCCGGTCGGACAATTCCACAAGCTCGGCGATCGGGCAACATTGCCCGGAATGAATTTTCCTGGCGCCGCGTCGCGAGAGCATCTCTCTGCTGCAAGACGCCTCGCCATGCGCGTCTGATTGCAAACTTCGCGACGCCGCCGAGTTTCGCGCGCGTCCCGAACAGGGGCGTGTTATCGTTCGTCGAACGGCTCGGAATGCGAAGGAGACTCTGGGTGCGGACATCCTCTTGGCTCCACGTCCTTCGTCGCGCAGCCCGCCGGCTGAAGAGATGGCAGCGGCGGTTGGCGCGCGCTGCCAACCCCGACGGCAAGGACATGCACGAACTCTTTCTGTTTGGTCCTCACGGCTGATTGCTGGTTGCCTTGACGCATGCCCAATCGAGACCGCGGCAGATGTGATCCATCGCCACGCTGACGTCAGTCTGCCCACGCCGCGCATGTCGTGCGGCCGGATCACGCACAGAGCGATAACATGACAGCTCCTCGAGCGCGTCACGTCATCATCGTCGGCGGGGGCGCGAGCGGCGTCCTGCTGGCGCACCAGCTACTGCGTCAACCGACGGACGATGTCCGCGTCAGCCTGATCGAGCAGCGTCCCGACATCGGGCGCGGCATCGCCTATCATACCGGCAATCCGGATCATCTGCTCAATGTACGGGTCGCGAATATGAGCGCGCTGCCCGACCAGCCGGATCATTTCTGGCACTGGCTGATCTCGCGCGGGGCGGACGCGCCGCTCTGCCCTGATCCCTATTGCTTCGTGCCGCGGCGCATCTTTGGCGACTACATTGCCAGTCTGCTCGAGCAACAGGCGTCCGATCAGGCCGACATCCAACGCCTGTCGATCGTGCACGGCAGGTGCATCGCCCTCCGCGAACGGCGAGGCGACGTCACCGCCAGCCTCGACGACGGCCGGCAGCTGATCGGCGACATCGTCGTTCTCGCAACCGGGCACGATCCACGCGCGAACAGCCCGGGTCATGCCGATCCCTGGGCAGCACCGTCTGCCGCCGCGATCGCCGACGACGCGACCGTCCTGATCCTCGGCACGGGCTTGACGATGGTCGATTACGTGCTGTCGTTGCTGCGCGACGGACATCGCGGGCCGATCGTTGCGATGTCGCGGCGGGGCCTTCTCGCCAAACCGCACCGCCGGGTCGACGCCGTACGCATCGAGGAGGCGGAGGTCCCCTTCGGCTCCGGAATCGGCAGCCTGCTTCGCTGGCTTCGCGGCCGCATCGACCGGCACATCGCAGCGGGCGGCGACTGGCGCAGCGTCATCGACGGGCTTCGCCCCCACACCCAGCGGCTGTGGCGTGAGCTCCCGCTTTCGTCCAAGCGCCGGTTCCTCGAGCACGCACGCGCCTGGTGGGACGTGCATCGGCATCGGATGGCGCCGGAAGTGGAGGTCCGCATCACCGAAGCGATCTATGGAGGCCGGCTCACCCCGATGGCCGCGAAGCTGATCTCGGCCGAGCCCGACCGGACAGGCGCGACCGTGAGTTACCGGCGACGCGGCGAGACCAAGCTCCATCGCATGCATGTCGGCGCCATCGTCGACTGCACCGGCATCGTCAAGGATCCGCGCGCAACCGCCAATCCCGCGGTGCGCAGCCTGCTCGAGCTTGGCCTGGCGCGCGTCGATCCGCTCCGCATCGGCATAGAAACTGATCGCAATTGCGCAATCATCGGTCACGACGGCGTCCCCTCACGCCGCCTGTATGCCGTCGGCCCGCTCACGCGCGCCGCGTTCTGGGAAATCAGCGCAATTCCCGACATCCGCAACCAATGCGCCGAGCTTGCCGCTCTGCTGGTTCGCGCCGACGAGGAGCGGCAACTCGCATCCCCCGCGCGCTTTTAGGGCTTCGGCTCTGATTGAATCAAGACCGAAACTCCAGCCCTTTGTTCCGACGCGCCTCTTCACGCGAACCGGCGTCCACTTCGCTCGACAACGCTCTAGCTGCCGAAACCGGCCGGAATGAACGCCGGCAGCTTCTCCTCGATGAAGTGCTTGACCTCCGGCGAGTTGAAGACCTGGATGAAGGCCTTCAGGCGCGGATCGTCCTTCTTGTCCGGCCGCGCGGTAAAGCGCAGCACGAGACCGTCATCGACCGTGCGGTCGATCACCAGCGCCGACTTCGGATCACCGCCGGCCGGTATCAGATAGGTGATATTGACGAGCGCAAGCGTGACGTCGTCGAGCGACCGGTAGGTCTGCGCCGGATCGAGCTCGACGATCTTCAGGTTCTTGGGATTTTCGATGATATCAAACCGGCTCACCGAAAAACCCTTGCCCGGCGCCAGCTTGATCAGTCCGGCGCGTTCGAGCAGGATCAAGCCACGCGCGCCGTTGAGCGGCTCGTTCGGGATCGCAACGCTGTCGCCGGACTTGATCTCGTCGAGCGACTTGATCTTCCTCGAGAACAGCCCGACGGGCGCGATCACGCCGACCTTGTCGACCTGGATCAGGTTGAAACCGCGTTGCTTGTTCTGGATCGCGAGATAGGTGGCGTGCTGGAACAGATTGGCGTCGACGTCGCCGCTGTTCACCACCTCGTTCAACGCGACCCAGTCCGACAGCTCAACGATCTTGACGTCCTGCCCCTTGTCCTTGGCGAGCTTGGCGGCAAAGGCAGCCAGCTGACCGACCGGGCCGGCGCTGGTCGCAATCTTGAGAGGTTCGTCCGCAACGGCGGCCGCAGTCATGGCAAGCAGCACGCCAGCTGCCTGCGCCAGGCGCAACAATGTCTTCATGGTCTCGGTTTCAACTCCGTCTTCTGGGATCGATCAGGCCGCCTTGCGGCCGCTGCTTCCCGCCTCAGCCTCGGCCAATGCCTGGGTGATGTCGGCGAGGATGTCGTCGGGATGCTCGATGCCGACCGAAAGCCTGATGTAGCCGGGCGTCACGCCTGCCGCGAGCTGCTCCGCGGCGCTCAGCTGCTGATGGGTGGTCGATGCCGGGTGGATCGCCAGCGAGCGCGCATCGCCGATGTTGGCGACGTGATAGAACAGTTTCAGCGCATCGATGAAACGACGGCCGGCCTCGACGCCCCCTTTCAGCTCGAAGCCGACCAGCCCGCCATAGCCGCCCTTCAGATAGAGATCGGCGCGGCGCCGGTCCTCCCCGCTCTGCAGTCCGGGAAAGATCACATGCGAAACGGCGGGATGCCGTGCCAGGAAGTTCGCGACCTTGATCGCGTTCTCGTTGTGCTGACGCAACCGCAGCGGCAAGGTCTCCAGTCCCTGGATGAACTGAAATGCGTTCTGGGGAGCGACCGCGGCGCCGAGATCGCGCAGCAGCTTCACGCGTGCGCGCAGGATGTAGGCGATCGGACCGAGCGGCTTGGCTGCCTCGGTCCAGATCGCGCCGTGATAGGCATCGTCCGGCTGCGTCAGCAGCGGGAACCGCTCGGCGTGCGCCGCCCAGTCGAAATTTCCGCCATCGATGATCGCTCCGCCAATCGACGTGCCGTGGCCGCCGATATACTTTGTCGCGGAATAGACGACAATCGCCGCGCCGTGCTCGAACGGGCGCGCAATGAGCGGGACGGCGGTGTTGTCGAGAATCAGCGGCACGCCGAGCGAACGGCCGATATCCGCGACTTCCCTGATCGGGAAGACGTTGAGCTTCGGGTTCGGCAGCGTCTCGGCGAAGTAGGCCCGGGTCTTCGCATCGGTCGCCCGGCGGAAGTTTTCCGGATCGGCCGGATCGACGAAGCGAACCTCGATGCCGAACTGCTTCAGCGTCTGCGACAGCAGCGTCCAGGTGCCGCCGTACAGATCGGTCGATGAGACGATATTGTCGCCGGCTTGCGCGATGTTGAAGATCGCGTAGGCCGTCGCCGACTGGCCTGACGCCACGGCCAGTGCGCCAACGCCGCCTTCCAGCGCGGCCAAGCGCTCCTCGAACGCGTCAGCCGTCGGGTTCTTGATCCTGGTGTAGATCTGTCCGATCGCCTCCAAGGCGAACAGCCGCGATGCGTGATCGGTATTCTCGAATTGAAAGGACGTCGTTTGGTAGATCGGAACGGCGACGGCGCCGGTCGCCGGGTCGGACCGGTACGATCCGCCATGCAAGGCGAGCGTCTCGACATTCTTGGTTTCGATCGGCATCTCGAAAATCTCCTGAAATCCGTGGACCCAGCATCAAAAGGCAAAGAATGATGCGCAGCAGCGTCCGCGACTGTCGAGACATCGGAGAAAATAGCGATGAGCGTGCTGACGGCGCGTCTGATGGCGTCGCTAATTTTTCAGCCGTTGCGCCGATCGCGTAACATTTGTTTCACTGCGCCGCCGGTTTGAACGGCTCAGCGGAGCTGATGGGCCATCTGCTGATCGCGCCTGCAAATCGGTACGCAATGTCGCGCATGCCGTCATTTCGAACAGCACGACGAAGTCGAACAAACGAATCTCTGCTGCGCCGGATCGGCGACGGAGCACGATTTTGATCCTGTCTCTCCGAATAGAAAATAAAGCCGCGCAGCTGACGTGATAAATCACCTCTCAGTCCTCAATTGGCGGAATCACGCGATGACCAGACCGAAGGAGCTTCGCTTCAACGCGTTCAACATGATGGCGCCGAGCCACAACTGGGCCGGCCTCTGGTCGCATCCGCGCGACACTTCACTTAACTACAACTCGCTCGACTATTGGGTGGACTATGCCAGAACGGCCGAACGCGGCCTGCTCGACGGCGTCTTCCTGGCCGACGTCTTCGGCATCTATGACGTCTACGGCGGCAGTCCTGAGACCGCGCTGCGTCACGCCGTTCAGTTGCCGAACGCCGAGCCGACCCTGCTCGTCTCCGCCATGGCTTACGCAACGAAGCATCTCGGCTTCGGCATCACGTCCAACCTCACCTACGAACATCCCTACCAGTTCGCCCGCCGCTTCTCGACGCTCGATCATCTCACTCGCGGCCGGATCGGCTGGAACATCGTCACCGGCTATCTCGATAGCGGCGCCCGCGGAATGGGTCTTGAGGCCAACCGCGCGCACGATGAACGCTACGAGGCGGCCGAGGAATTCCTCACGGCGGCCTACAAGCTATGGGAAGGCAGTTGGGAGGACGGTGCGGTCCGCCGTGACCGAACAGCGCGCGTGTTCACTGATCCGGCAAGGATCCACAATGTGCGGCACCAGGGACCTCATTACCGGGTCGACGGCATCCACCTCGCCGAACCGTCGCCACAACGCACACCGTTGCTGTATCAGGCGGGAACCTCGAAGCGCGGCCGCGCCTTCGCGGCGAGGCACGCGGAGGCGATCTTCCTCAACGGCCAGACCAAGCCCATTCTGGCCCGCGCCGTACGCGAGATCAGGGAGGCGGCCAAGGCGTTCGGACGCGATCCCCATGATATCCGCCTGTTCGCCGGCGCAACCGTGATCGTTGCCCCGACGCGCGCGGAAGCCAACGATCTGCTCGAGGAGTACGCAGGGTATGTTGATCAAGCCGGCCAGCTGGCCCTGCTCTCGGGTTGGACCGGCATCGATTTCTCGAACTATCGTCCCGATCAGGCGGTACAATATGTCGAGAGCAACGCGATCCAGTCGATGGTCGAGAATTTCACGTTGCGGAGCGACCGGCCGGTCAAGGTCGGCGATCTCGCGACGCTGAGCCGGGTCGGCGCACGCTCGCCATTCGTGGTCGGCTCACCCCAGGACGTGGCGGACGAGCTGATCGCCTGGGCCGACGAAACCGACGTCGACGGCTTCAACCTGTTCCGCCTCGTCGCGCCGGAATCGCTGACGTCATTCGTCGACCTCGTCGTGCCGGAATTGCAGTCACGCGGAGTCTACAAGACAGCCTATCGCGAGGGCACGCTCCGCGAGAAGCTGTTCCCCGGACGCGGTCCCTATCTTGACGCTACGCATCCCGGCGCCGGCTTCCGCCGCGCCTCGACGGCAGCGCGCACCGAGGCCGCCGAAAAGATCAGCCTGGAAACCTCCTGGCGATGGGCGATCAACGCCCGTCACCAGGTTGCGATGTAGGTGCCCTTGAAGCGCTTCTCGAGGAATGCCTTGACCTCTTCGGAATGGTAGGCATCGATCAGCTGCTTGACCCAGGGCTTGTCCTTGTCCGCCTCGCGCACGGCAACGATGTTGACCCACGGGCCATCAGCCGCCTCGCGGGCAATTGCATCGGTGGCGGGATTGAGCCCGGCCTGAACCGCATAATTGTTGTTGATCGAGACCAGATCGACATCTTGCAGGGAACGCGGCAGCTGCGCGGCATCAAGCTCGACGAAGCGCAGATGCTTCGGATTGTCAGTGATGTCGGCAATGGTCGACGCGACGTTGTTGGGATCCTTGAGCTTGATCACGCCGTGCAGCGCAAGGATCATCAGGCCGCGCGCGCCATTGGAAGGATCGTTGGCGATCGCCACCCGGGCGCCATCCGGAAGATCGGCCAGCTTCTTGTATTTCAACGAGTAGACACCTTGCGGCGACGCAATCGTGTTGGCGACCTTGACGATCTTCCAGCCGGTCTTCGATATCTGGTTCCTCAAATAAGGCTCGTGCTGGAACGAATTGGCCTCGAGATCCCCGAGCGCGAGCGCCTGGTTCGGGATCACGTAGTCGGTGAATTCGACCACCTTGATGTCGAACCCATGGCCCGCGGCCACCTTCTTGACGACTTCGAGAATCTCGGCATGTGGTCCGGCCGTGACGCCGACCCGGACCGTCTCGGCCCTAGCGGTGCCGACCAGGAGCGTTACCGCGGCAACCGCCGTCATCAGAATACGCATCATCATCCCTCAGCAATTGGAGCGGCAACTACCAGCCGGGCAGCACCGCGCCCTTGAACTTGGTCTGGACGAATTCCTTGATCTCCGGCGTGTGGTAGCTATCGACCAGGATCTTGACCCACGGCTTGTCCTTGTCGGCGGAGCGAACCGCGATCAGATTGACGTATGGCCCTTTCGGATCCTCGTGCAGGATCGGATCCTTGACCGGATCGAGACCGGCCTGTGTCGCGTAGTTGGTGTTGATGACCGCCGCATCGACATCGTCGAGCGCCCGGGGCGCCTGGGCTGCGTCGACTTCGACGAATTTCAGCTTCCTGGGATTGTCGGTGATGTCGATGACAGTCGGCTTGAAGCCGACATCGCTCTTCAGCCTAATCGCGCCCTTGTCGCGCAGCAGAAGCAGCGCCCGGCCGCCATTGGTCGGATCATTGGGAATTGAGACCTTGGCTCCGTCAGGAACGTCGGCCCAGCTCTTGTGCTTGCGCGAATAGACACCGATCGGAAAATTGACCGTCAGTCCCACCTGCTCGATCTTGTAGCCGCGATCGGCTTTCTGGTTGTCCAGGTAGGGCTGGTTCTGAAACGAGTTGGCCTGGATGTCGCCGGCATCGAGCGCGGCGTTCGGAACGACATAGTCGGAGAACTCGATGAGCTGAAGCTCGAGCCCGCTCTTCGCCGCGATCGGTTTCACGGCCTCGAGGATTTGTGCATGCGGCCCGGGCGTCACACCAATCTTGATTGTTTCGGCCGCGGCGGCGGTCGACCAGATCGCAACAACGCCTGCAAGTGCGAAAATGGATCGAAGCAACATCCTAGTCTCCATGGAACTGAAATCGTCATCAAGCTCATCGCCCGCTCCGGGGACGAAATCAATGAAATGAGAATCCAAATTTTCTCGCATGACGAGTTGCCACTGCTGCGGCCGCGATGAAAAGAGAATGGAGGCGGCCGGGCATTTTGGCGCAGCGAGCGACCTATCTGCTGATCCCGGCCGCAACGCGCGCGCCAAAAATACTTTTCTCGCTGACTTCGCTTGCAGAGAAAATTGCACTCGTTCGGGCGATTTCTCCGCGATTGCCTCCGGCGCTCCGATTGCACACAAATGACAACAGATCGAACCGGTTTAGGACGTCTCACCATGCCCATCTTTGCCCGCCCCATCCCGCCAGCGCAGGCCGCATCATCGGCGGCTGCGATGTCGCGCCGTCTTGCTGTCGCCGCCATCGGGCTGCTCGCGATGACCTCGCTGGTTCGGCCTGCGGCCGCCGAGGAAATCCGGATCGGCTACCAGAAATCGTCGACGCTGACCGCGATCCTGAAGACCAACGGCGCGTTGGAGAAGGCGTTGGCGCCGCTCGGCATCACCGTGTCTTGGCACGAGTTCACCAGTGGCCTGCCGCTGCTCGAAGCCATCAATGTCGGCAGCATCGATTTCGGGGCCGACGTCGCCGACACCGTGCCGATCTTCGCCCAGGCCGCCGGCGCCAAGCTCGCTTACGTCGCCGAGGAAGCCGCTTCTCCATCGGCGCAGGCGATCCTGGTGCCGAAGGAATCCGCGATCAAGTCGCCGGCCGATCTCAAGGGCAAGAAGGTCGCCGTCACCAAGGGCGCGGGCAGCCACTTCCTGCTGCTTGCGGTACTTGCCAAGGCCGGGCTGACCTTCAAGGACATCACGCCGGCCTATCTGACGCCGGCGGATGGCCGCGCGGCGTTCGTCAGCGGCAATGTCGATGCCTGGGTCGCCTGGGATCCGTTCCTCAGCAGCGCGCAACGCCAGTCCGGCGCGCGCGTCCTGACCGACGGCAGCGGCGGGCTCGCAAGCTACAAGCGCTACTATCTCGCGTCGGCCGCGTTCGCCGAAAAGCGGGCCGATGCACTGAATGTCATCTTTGCCAGGCTGGTCGAAACCGGCACCTGGGTCAAAGCCAATCCGAAAGACGCCGCGGCGCTGCTCGCCGGCCTGTGGGGCATCGACGCCGCCACGGTGGAGGAGGCCAACAGCCATCGCTCCTACAAGGTCGGCGTGGTCACCCCGGCCGGCCTTTCCGAGCAGCAGCGGATCGCCGATACCTTCACGGCCGAAGGTCTGCTGCCACGCAAGGTCGATACCGGCGACGTCAAGATCTGGGCGCCGAAGGGATCGTGACGCCGCCGCACCTTTAGCGGTGGCGCAGGCGGCGATTGACGCGGCGCGCCAGATAATCGCCGGCGGTCTGTACGGTCTGAACCAGTGCGATCAAAACGACGACGACCGCAAGCATCATTTCGAGCATGAAGCGCTGATAGCCGTAGCGAATGCCGAGGTCGCCGAGGCCGCCGCCGCCGACGGCCCCTACCATTGCAGAGTAGCCGAGCAGGCTGACCACCGCGAGCGTCAGGGCCAGCACCAGGCCCGGCAAAGCCTCCGGGATCAGGACCTTGAACACGATCTGCAACGGGCTTGCACCGAACGAGGACGCCGTCTCGATCAGACCGGCATCGACCTCGCGGATCGCTGCCTCGACCAGACGGGCGATGAACGGCGTTGCCGCGATGGTGAGCGGCACAATTGCCGCGCCCGATCCGATCGAGGTGCCGGCAATCAGCCGCGTGAAAGGAATGATCGCAACCACCAGGATGATGAACGGCGTCGAGCGGGCCGCATTGACGATGACGCCGAGCACGCCATTGGCTGACGGCGCGGCGAACAACTCCCCTTTCCGGCTGGTCGCCAGGAAGACGCCAAGCGGAAGGCCCAGCGCGGTCGCAACCAGCGCGGCCACCGAGACCATGAAAAGGCTTTCCCCCGTGGCCTGAACGATCAGGTTGATGAGTTCACGCGACATAGCCGAGACGCTCCACCAGAATGTCATGCTGAGAAAGATAGGCCAGGGCTTGCCTGGCCGCGGCTTCACCGCCGGGAATGCCGAGGATCAGCGAACCCACGTGCTGGCCGCCGATCTCGTCGATGCGGGCCGACAGCAGCGCCACGTCATGGGACAACTCGCGCGAAAGCCGCGCCACCACGGTGTCGCCGGCTTCGGTGCCGCGCACCTGCACGCGAAGGACCGCCTGCCCGCCTGCAACCGGTTGCGGCGAAAGGCGGCTCGCCAGCGAGACCGGAACACTGTCCCCGATCACCTCGGAAAGGAACACCTGCGTGACCGGATGCCGGGGATGCGTGAAGATCTCCGCGACATGACCTCGCTCGACGACCTGGCCGCCGTCGATCACCGCAACCTCCTTGGCGAGCTGGCGGACAACCGACATCTCGTGGGTGATCAGCACGATCGTGACCCCGAGCTCGCGATTGATGTTGGCCAGCAGATCCAGAATCGCACGCGTGGTCTGCGGATCGAGCGCCGACGTCGCCTCGTCGGACAGCAGCACATTCGGCCGTGTCGCCAGCGCGCGGGCGATGCCGATGCGCTGTTTCTGGCCGCCGGACAATTCGGACGGATAGCGATCGTACTTGTCGGCAATGCCGACGAGCTCGAGCAGCTCGGCCACACGGACGGCGATGTCAGCCCTGGACCAGCCGGCGATCTCGAGCGGCAAGGCGATATTGTCCGCCGCCGTCCGCGACGACAACAGGTTGAAGTGCTGGAAGATCATGCCGATCGAGCGCTGCGCCAGACGGAGCTCGCGGCCGGCAAGCGCCGAGATCTCGCTGTTATCGACGACGACGCGGCCGCTCGACGGCTTCTCAAGCCCGTTGATGAGACGGACGAGGCTCGATTTGCCGGCGCCGGAGCGACCGATCACGCCGGTGATCGAGCCACGCGGGATCGCGAAGTCGATCGCCTGCAGGGCATGCACGCTCGGCTTGTCGCGATAGGCCGGATAGACCTTCGAGACCGCCTCGAAGCGGATCATGGCTTCGCTCGCGTTGGGAGCGAGCGGAATGGGCGGCAGCGGCGCAACAGGCTGCGCCGTCGTCAGGGATTGATGTATATTCATTCGGTCGGTCCAATTGGGAAATGGCTTCGGTCGCCGGGCGCAGCCCGGCTCAATGACCAAAGAGCAGATAGCTGCGGTCGATGCCGCGGAGATCGCGCGTCTCGTCGGTCCAGCCGACCGCGCGGCGGTAACTGCCCAACGCAGCAGTCTGCCGCAGCGCGACCACATCGGTCGGGCGAGGCTCCTCCGCATAAGGCGACACGTAAAGCGCGTCCTCGGGACAATACAGTTCGCAGAGGAAACAGGTCTGGCAATCGCCCTGACGGGCGATCACCGGAATCCCCTCCGTCTTGTCGAAGACATTGGTGGGGCAGACATTCACGCAGATGTCGCAGGACGTGCAGCGCTCGGCGTCGATCACCTCGATCATTCCGCGGCCTCTGCATAGCTGGCCTCGGCATGCGGCCGCACCGTGGTCCAGACCTCGTCGAGGCCGCCGCTCGTCACGTAATGGCGTTGGCGGTCGTCCTGATCGGGATAGTCGTCGCGGCGATGCATGCCGCGGCTTTCGTTCCGCGCCAGCGCGCTGCGGTACATCCAGCGCGATGTCGCCAGCATGGCCGCGCTCTCGCGGGCGCGCAGCAGATCGTCCTTGCTCGCCGCATCGGCCGCCGAGGCGTCGGACCATTCCGCATCGAGCCGCGCCAACGCGCCTTCGAGACGCGAGGCGTGCCGGAAATAGTTCAGCTCATACGGATAGACCTCGTCCTGGACCGCCTTTGCCAGCGCGGCCGGCTCAAATGCGCGACCCGTTCTGCTTCGAAACGCAACGGTTCCGGCGGACGTCAGCCGTCGCTGACGTGCCGGGCCCAACTGCCTTGCATAGCCGGCAGCGCCCCATCCGGCCCAGGTCCCCGATGACATCGCCCAGGCGGCGTTGTGGCTGCCGCCACCGGTGAAGCCGCCGCAGATCAATTCGCGCGTCGCTGCATCACCGGCGGCGTAGAGTCCCGGCACGCTGGTGGCGCAACTGTCGTCGACAATGCGAAGGCCGCCGGTGCCGCGCACGGTGCCTTCGAGCCGCAAGGTGACGGGGAAACGCTCCCTGAAGGGATCGATGTCGGTGCGATCGAACGGCAGGAAGAAATTCGGCTGCGACGCGCGCATGTGACGCTGCACGTCGTCGTCGGCCTTGTCGAGGCGGGCATAGACCGGTCCCTGAAGCAGCGCGCGCGCAATCGCCGATCGCCCGCCCTTGGATGCCGCACCGGGAACGACGCTACCGTCCTCATAGCTGAAGGTCGCCCAGCCATAAAACAACGTCTTGGTCACGGAGCCGAACGCCGGCGAGATCGCATAAGGGTTGGAGAATTCCATGCTGCTGAACTCGGCTCCGACCTCCGCGGCCATCAGATAGCCGTCTCCGGTCAGCACATTCGATCCCAGCGTCTTGCTCAGGAACGCGCAGCCGCCGGTCGCGATGACGACAGCCTTGGCGCGCACGATCCAGCGATCGTGCTTCTGGCGGCGCACGCCGCTGGCTCCCGCAACCGAGCCGTCGTCATCCACCAGCAACTCAAGCGCCGGGCTGTGATCGAGAATGGTGACGCCGGCCTGCTTGGTGCGCTTGCGCATCAGGCGCATGTATTCCGGCCCTTGCAACGAGTTGCGCTGCGATTTGCCACTGTCGTCGACCGGGTAAGGGTAACCCCAGGCAGCCAGACGATCGCCGTCCTCGTAGGTCTGGTCGAGCACGCGCGCCATCCAGCGGCGATCCTGCAGGTGTCCGCCGATCTTTTCGCGATTGGCCATCGCGGCCTCACGCAGCGCCGGATTGGGATCGACATACCAGACGCCGGTGCCGGCAGCCGCGGTGGCACCCGACGTGCCGCAAAATCCCTTGTCGGCGAGCACGACGCGTGCGCCGCGCTCGGCGGCGCTCACCGCAGCCCACGTCCCCGCCGGCCCGCCGCCGATCACCAGCACGTCAGCGTCGAATTCGACCGAGCCGCCTGGCACAGTTCGCTGTTCGGCGCGTCGCTCGTGGACTGTCATCGCTCAATTCTCCGAGCGGCACCGATTGCTTGCAATGCGCCGCAACAGCATCGTTACGCGAGTAGGCTTCGCTGGCAATTTCAGATATTTGCACAGACTTGGACGAAGCTTCCCCTGCCGCTGCGCGCCAAAGAATATTCATGCGGCGACGGGCGGGACGTTCCGTTCATCGCAGAAGATCGACACCGGATTTGTCCGCAGATCGCGCAGCGGGGACGGATATTTCTTTTTGCATGGACACGCCGGCCGTTCGTTTTCATGCGGCCAGACAGGCGATACTTCGTGAATCGTCTCACCCCATTGCGTGGCAGCCATGTCCGATCGTCAGCTTCACCTCAATGTCAACCTGCTGCACTCCGGCGTATACGCGTCGGCGTGGCGGATGCCCGAAAGCGATCCTCGCGCCTGCTTCGACGTCGGCCATTATGTGCGCGTGGCTGAGATCGCCGAGCGCGGCAAGCTCGATGCGATCTTCCTTGCCGACACGCCGGCCATCACCGACCGCATCGACTACCGCTCCTTCATGTCGATGGAACCGACGATCGTGCTGGCGTCGGTGGCCGCGGCGACCAGCCATATCGGGCTGATCGCGACCGCCTCGACCACCTACAACGAGCCCTACAACATCGCACGCCGCTTCGCGACCCTGGACCTGGCGAGCGGCGGCCGCGCCGGCTGGAATGCGGTAACCACGGCCGACGCGTCGGCCAGCCGAAATTTCGGCCTCAGCAACGTGCTGGAGCACAAGGCCCGCTACGAGCGCGCCAAGGAGTTCGCCGAGGTCGTCCATGCACTGTGGGACAGTTGGGAGGACGACGCCTTCGTCGGCGACAAGTCCTCGGCGCGATTTGTCGATACGTCGAAGGTTCATCCGATCGCGCATCGCGGCGCCCATTACTCCGTGGCCGGTCCGCTCAACGTGCCGCGTTCGCCGCAGGGCCGCCCGGTGACCGTGCAGGCCGGCGGCTCGAGCGACGGCCGTGATCTCGCTGCCGCGCAGGCCGAAGCCGTGTTCACGCTGGCCCAGACGATCGAGGAAGGCGTCGCCTATGCGCGCGACCTGCGCGCCCGCGCCGCGGCCTACGGTCGCGCCGGTGACACCATCGTCATCCTGCCGGGCCTTGCCACCGTGATCGGCAGCACTGAAGCCGAGGCGAAACGGCGGCAGGATGAGCTGTGGGGGCTGGTTCCGATCGAGTACAGCCTCGCGCGTCTCGCCGGCACGTTGCAGGTCGATTCTGCGATCCTAGAGCTCGACAAGCCGCTACCCGATCCACTCCCACTGCCGGCCAACGCCAACCACACCATGTTCCAGGGCACGGTGAACCTTGCGCGCCGCGGCAACCTCACCGTCCGGCAATTGTTGCGGGCACTCGGCGGTGGGGTCGGACACCGGATCATCGTCGGCACGCCCGAGCAGATCGCCAACGACATCGAGGCCTGGTTCAGGGCTGGCGCGGCCGACGGATTCAATCTGATGCCCGACGTGTTGCCGACGGGGCTCGAAATCTTCGTCGACAGCGTGGTGCCGATCCTGCAGCGCCGCGGTCTGTTCCGAACCAATTACGCCGGCACCACCTTGCGTGAGCATTTTGGCTTGCCTCGGCCGATCAGCCGCTTTGCGCGTCAGACGGAAGCCGCCGCAACCGCGTGACGCAGCTACCGCGAACCCGCCAGCAGTGCTCGCGTATCATTTGCAACAGATGACGCTGCGCGGACGCGCGGGATGATCTCCTTCGCAAAGCGCTCCATCTCGGCCTCGAAAGGCTGGAACTGCAGCATGAACAACTCGATGCCCGCGGCATGGAACGCCCCGATCCGGGCGGCCACGTCATCATAGCTCCCAACCAGCCCGGCAGCGGTGCCGCCGTTGCTGCCGACCCGCTCCGACTTCTGCATGGTCTGCATCATCACGACCTTCGGATCGGTGTTCTGCCGCTGGATCGCCTTAATCGAGGCGTCCTGCCGCGACAGCTCCAGCAGCCGCTCATAGGCGGCCTGGGCCTCGGCCTGCGTCTGGCGCGCGATGACGAAGGCGGACAGCCCGAAGCGAAGCGGCGCCGAGGTCCGTGGCCGCGCCGCCACGTCGGCAATGAGGCCCGCGACATCCTCGAGCGGCTGACCGTTGATGAACCAGACGTCGCCGTGGTCGGCGACCAAAGCGCGCGCCGGCTCGGACTCGCCGCCGACATAGATCAATGGTCGCGGTCGGTAGAGGCTCGTCGGCCGCAACAGATAATCGCGGACGTCGAAATGTTCGCCCTTGTAGGTCAACCGCTCGCCCTGCATCAGGCGCGAGACGATCGTGACCCACTCGCGGCCATAGGCGTAACGGGCATCGTGCTCGGCAAAGCCGATGCCGGCCTTGTCGAGCTCGGGCCGGTTCCAGGCATTGACCAGGTTGATCGCGAAGCGTCCGCGGCTGATGTTCTCGATCCCGAGCGCAAGCTTGGCCAGAACCACCGGGTGGTAGAGATAGGGTTTGATGGCCGCGATGATCTCGATCCGGCTGGTCAATGCCGCAACGGCCGCCGCCGCGCTCCAGGCCTCGAGCTGATCGAAATCCTCCTGATGCGGATTGATGGTGTGCTGCGCGATCAGCGTGGAATCGTAGCCCAGCGCTTCGGCGGCAAGCACGAGGTCGCGATTGCGCTCCCACGATGCGTCATACGGCTCCTCCGGATCCTGATAGGCCGCGCGCGAACCATGGACCAGCGCCCAGATGCCAAAGCGAAGCGGTCGTGTCGACATTCCGTCTCTCCGATTTCCCTGACGTTGCGTCGGCGTGTTTTCAAAGAAGCACGGCGGCAGATCAAGCAGCGGCGCATCAAAAGATTATCCTTGCCGCGCGGCGCGCGCCGATGAACCAGAAAACTCCGGACGCAGCGACAATTGGAATACGGCTCTATTTCTGTTCGAGAAAATTCGTGGGACAGTTTGCGTCGCATGAGCCGCGCGCCCTTTCGAACGACGACGAACCGTCAATCGAGAGAACGGCAGACCATGCCGCGCGCGATCAATGACGTCCGCGCGCCGTGTTGGATGAGGACCGAACAGACTTGAGCAACCTCGAACAGGCTGCGCCATCAACCGCGTTTGATTCAACGCCGCGCAGCGATCAAACCGCATCGCCGTCCCGGAAGCCACGAGTAGAGATCGGCCGGCGCGGCATGCTGCTGCTGTCGTGGCTCGCCCCGGTCGTGCTTCTGATCGTCTGGGAATTGCTGGCGCAGGCCGGCTGGCTCTCGCCGCAGGTGCTGCCGGCACCGAGCAAGGTCGTCCGGACGGCATTCAAGCTGGCGACGTCCGGAAGCCTGCTGAACGATCTCGGCGTCAGCCTGCTGCGCGCAACGGCCGGTTTTGCGATCGGCGGCAGCGTCGGATTCGCGCTCGGCATCCTCGTGGGCTTCTCGCGGATCGCGGAGGCCGCGATCGACCGCAGCATCCAGATGATCCGCGCGATCCCGTTTCTCGCCGCGCTGCCGCTGGTGATCGTCTGGCTCGGCGTCGGCGAAGCCCAGAAGGTCTTCCTGGTCGCGCTCGGCGTCGCCTTCCCGATCTACATCAACACCACGCTGGGTATCCGGCAGGTCGACCCGAAGCTGCTCGAGCTCGGCCGCGTCCAGGGCCTCGGAACGCTCGAGCTGATCCGGCGCGTCATCCTGCCCGGCGCCCTGCCCTCGATCCTGACCGGTGTGCGCTATGCGCTGGCGACCGCGTGGCTGGCACTGGTGGTCGCAGAGACCATCGGCGCCCAGTCCGGCATCGGCTTTCTCGCCATGGATGCACGCGAGTTCCTGCGCACCGACGTGATCGTGCTGACGATCGTGATCTATGCGCTGATCGGTGTCGCCGCCGACGGCATCGCGCGCGCCCTGGAGCGACGGCTATTGGCCTGGCATCCGAACTATGGAGGCGCGCGATGACGCTGCACGCCGTGCCCTCACCGGCCGCGATTGCGCCGGCCGTCGTGGTGACGGGACTGCATCGCGCCTATGGCAGCCGCGTGGTGATCGAGAACCTCAACCTGCGCATCGAGCGCGGCGAGTTCGTCGTCCTGCTTGGCGAAAGCGGGTGCCGCAAGACTACGCTGCTGCGGGCGCTGGCCGGACTCGATGCGATCGACGACGGGCGCATCACGGCACCGCGGCGGCCGGCCGTCGTTTTCCAGGAGCACCGGCTGCTTCCGTGGGACAGTCTGTGGCGCAACGTCTCACTCGGCCTCAATGCGAGCGACGCCCGTCAGCGCGCCGCCACAGCGCTCACCGAGGTCGGACTCGGCGGCCGTCTCGATGACTGGCCGCGCAACCTCTCGGGCGGACAGGCGCAGCGTGTGGCGCTGGCGCGCGCGCTGGTGCAGGAGCCCGAGCTGCTCCTGCTCGATGAGCCCTTTGCCGCGCTCGACGCGCTGACCCGCATTCGCATGCACGATCTGGTGCGCGAACTGGTCGCCGTCCATCGGCCCGGCGTTCTCCTGGTCACTCACGACGTCGACGAGGCGATCGCGCTCGCCGACCGCATCCTGGTGATGCGCGAGGGCCGGATCGCGTTCGAGCATCGCATGAAACGTAACGGCGCAGCGCCGATCGCCCGCACCGAGCTGCTGGCGGAGCTCGGCGTCGGCGCCTCTCACCCCATTCCTGCCTGAGGACCACTCGATGTCTATCCTACGATTCACCAACCCCACCCGTCGCAGCTTCCTTGGCGGCGCCGCCTTCGGCGTCGGCGCGCTTGCCGGCTTTGACCTGTCCGAGCCGGCGCATGCGGCGACCGGCCGCGTCACCGACACGGTGCGTCTGACCTGGGGTTTGAGCGGCCTCAATCTGATCGCCAAGGAGCGCGGCGAGTTCGAGAAGCTGCTGGCCAGGGACGGCATCAAGGTCGAGTGGCTCGGGCCGTTCCCCAATCATGCACCGACGCTGCAGGCTGTGACCGGCGGCAGCGCCGATTTCAGCTTCGGCGGCAGCACGACGCCGGCACTCGCCGCGATCATCGCCGGCTCGCCGCTGGTGTTCACGCAATTCGTGGTCTACGAGCCGCGCACCACTGCGATCATTGCGCGGGATGACTCCGGCATAAACAAGGTCGAGGATCTCGTCGGCAAGTCGGTGGCGGTGAACCGTTCGGGTCTCGGCGAATTCCTGCTGGTTGCGGCGCTCGAGAAGCACAAGGTCGACCGCTCCAAGGTGACGTTCGTCTATCTCAACCCGCCGGACGCAGCGCCGGCGCTGGCCTCCGGGAAGGTCGACGCCTGGTCGATGTGGAGCCCGGGCGTCGATATCGCGCGGCTCGAATACAAGGCGCACGACATCTTCCTGGAAGGTCGCGATCTCGAGTTCCAGATCGACTACACGTCCTACCTGACCACCCGAAAATTCGCGACCGACAATCCTGCGCTGGTCCGGGCCGTCAACGATGCCTTCCGCGCCGAGGGCAAGTGGATCTCCGCGAACAGCAAGGATGCCGAATACATCGCGCAAAAGGCCGGCAAATACAGCGACCAGGTCCGCGACCAGTTCATCGCGCTGAACCGGCAGTATCGCTACTTCGCCGCCAACGACGAAAACTTCCTCGCCGAGCTGCAACGGGCCGCCGACTGGCTGGTCGCGCGCAAGGTGCTCCCGGAGCCGATCAAGGTCACCGACCATTTGGCCCAGGTCTGATCAACAACCGTCCGACTAATCAACGCGCTTCGAGTGACACCAATGAACAAGCCTTTATCCGCTACCTCGCTGGAGCCTTCCGACCGCCTCCGCAGCCACGCGCCCGATATCGACGCGCTGCTTGGCCGCATCGCGGAAGGCGCCGCCGACCGCGAACGCGAGCGCGTCCTGCCGTTCGCGCAAGTCGATCTCATTCGCAAGGCCCGCCTCGGCGCGTTGCGGCTTCCGACCGAATCCGGCGGCGCGGGTCTGTCGATTCGCGCATTGTTCGAGATCGTCATCGGTCTCGGCGAGGCCGACGCCAATGTCGCGCATATCCTGCGCAACCATTTCAGCGTCGTCGAACGCCTGGTGCGCCGGCCGAAGGACGATCAGCACAGGCAGTGGCAGAAGGCAGTCGCCGACGGCGCGATCATCGGGCTTGCGGCGACCGAACTCGACACGCCGAAGGTCGGCAACGTCACGCCGAACACGACACTCACTGCCGACGGCGACGACTATTTGCTCAACGGCACGAAGTACTACAGCACCGGCACGCTGTATTCGGACTACGTCCTCGTTCGCACCGCCGACGCATCCGCCACCAATGCCGCCGTGCTGATTCCGGTCAACCGCGAAGGCATTGAGCTCATCGATGACTGGGACGGCCTCGGGCAACGATTGACGGCGACCGGCACCACTCACTTCCGCAGCGTGCGCGTCAAGCGCCAGGAGGTCGTGTTCGATGCACCGGACACCGGCTATGGCATTCCCTACTCCAACACATTTGCCCAGCTCTTCCTGACCGCGATCAATGCCGGCATCGCGCGCGCCGTGCTGCGCGACGCCAGCGCCCTGGTGCGGACCCGCAAGCGAACGTTCTATTACGCGCCGAGCGAGGTTCCGGCGGACGACCCGCTGCTGCAACAGACCGTCGGCCAGATCGCCAGCGGCGCGTTCGCCGCCGAGACCGTGGTGCTTGCGGCCGCGGAGGCGCTCGATGCCGCCACCGACGCTTTCGATGCAGGCGACGAAAACGCCGTCGATGCCGCGCACAGGGCGGCGCTGCTGTCGGCCAAGGCCAAGATCGTTGCGGACGAATTCGCGATCCGGAGCGGCAGCCTGCTGTTCGACGTCGGCGGTGCATCGGCCACCAAGAAGGCGACCAATTTCGACCGCCACTGGCGCAACGCGCGCACGCTGGCGTCGCACAATCCAAACACCTTCAAGGCGCGCTCGATCGGACAATACGAGATCAGCGGCACGCCGCTACCCGCCAAGGGCTTCTTCTAGAGCCCCGCTCCGATCGAATCGGAACGGAGCTCTGGCTTGTTGTTTTGATGCGTTTTCTTCACGCGAACCGGTATCACTTCGCTCGAAAACGCTCTGGCGAGGTCCAATCCGGCGAGGCAATGCAAGGGAGAATCCCGATGAGCAGGCCGGATATTCATCTTGTCGACGCCGACCACGAGGTCGAGCGTCAATTTCGCCTTGTCATGCGCCGCCTCCCGGGCGGCGTTTGCATCATCACCGCAGGACAGGGTGAGGACATCACCGGCATGACGGTGACCTCGCTGACGTCGCTCAGCGCCAGCCCACCCCGGTTGCTGGTCAGCATCAACCGGCAGGCATCGTCCTTCGCACCGATCGCGCGCCATCGGCTGTTCGGCGTCAACATCCTCGGCTCCGACCAGCAGGCCCTGGCCGAGCGCTTCAGCAATGGCCGGCTGAAAGGCAGGGAACGCTTCGAGGGCACCGACTGGACCCATGGAGCCTCGGGCGTGCCGTTGCTGCAGCGGTCGCTTGCGATGATCGAATGCCAGGTCGAGGAGATCATCGAGCGGCATTCCCATGGCATCATCGTGGGCCGCCTCGCCAGCATGGAATTGTCGCATCGGCTGTCCGGCCTCACTTACTGGAATGGACAGTATGTCCAGATCGATCACGAAGCCGATCTCGACCTATTGGCCGAAGTCAGCATTCCTCTGGCGCATGTCCGTTAGAACAGAGAAAGGGCGCAGCATGAAACGCGAATTGCCGCCAGCATCGCCTCCGTCAACGGCCGGTGCGGTCAGCAGACCACCAGGCCGCTGGCAGCTCGACCGGATCGTGGCCGAGTTGCGCACGTCGCGGGAGGAGACCCACAGCATCCGGCAAGACGGCGAGGCCCGCCGTGCGCCCTCGCGCGACGTGCTGGAGGCGATCCTGGATGGCCTCACCGAGGCGCTGTTTCCGCGCCACTACGGCCAATCGGACCTCGACGGCGAGAACATCGACTATTTCGTCGGCAATACGCTGAGCATAGCATTGGATTCGCTCAGCGCGCAGATCCATCGCGGCGCGCTGTTCGTTGGCGACGAGCTGGAGCCGGGCTTTGCGCACGAAGAGGCGATCGAGCTGACACGCGCATTCGCCACCCAACTGCCGTCGGTCCGCGGACTTCTGATCAACGATCTGCGGGCGGCATTCGTTGGAGACCCGGCGGCGCGGAATTTTCCCGAGATCCTGATCGGCTATCCCGGGATGACCGCCATCATCCACCATCGCCTTGCGCATCTGCTCTACCAGACCGGCGCGCGGCTGGTGGCGCGCCTGATGTCAGAGATCGCCCACACAAGGACCGGCATCGATATCCATCCGGGCGCTCGGATCGGTTCCGGATTCTTCATCGATCACGGAACCGGCGTCGTGATCGGCGAAACCGCCATCATCGGCAACAATGTCCGGGTCTATCAGGCCGTCACGCTCGGCGCGCGGCATTTCCCGACCGACGACGAGGGCCATGTGATCAAGGGCGACGCCCGCCATCCGATCGTCGAGGATGACGTCGTGATCTACGCCGGCGCAACCATACTCGGCCGGATCACGATCGGCCGCGGGTCGACCATCGGCGGCAACGTCTGGCTGACCAAGGACGTGCCGCCGAACAGCATTGTGGCGCAGGCCACCGCACGAAACAGTCCGAGCGGCGCCTGAACCACGGCCTCACGCCGCGACCTGTGCCTTCCATCGCATCAAGCGCCGTTCCAACGCCTCCAGGACGGCATTGAATGCCAGCCCGATCACGGTGATCCCGGTTATGCCGAAATACATCTGCGGGATCAGGAAGCTGTACTGGCTGTTGATGATGAGATAGCCGAGACCGGCCTTGGCGCCGACCATCTCGGATGCGACCAGCACCAGCATGGCTGACGCACTGGCGAGGCGAATGCCGACAAAGATCGTCGGCAGCGCCGCCGGCAGGATCACCTTGCGGAACAGCTGCTGCGGGGTCGCGCCCATGGTCCGCGCCGACTTGATCAAGAGCGGATCGACCTGCTTCACCGCGGCGATGGTGTTGAGCAGGAGCGGCCAGGCGCAGCTATAGACCACCATCGTGACCTTCGAGAGCTCACCGATGCCGAGCAGCAGGATGAACACCGGCAACAGCGCGAGCGGCGCGGTATTGCGGCAAATCTCGATGAACTGGTTCAGCAGATCGCCGAGCCTAGTGTACCAGCCGACGGCCAGCCCGAGCGGGACGAACAGTACGACTGACACCAGAAACCCGCTCAGGGCGCGGAGCAGGCTCGCGGAGGCGTCGTCATAGAGCTCGCCGGTTTGCGCGAGCTGCCAGCCTGCGGCGATGACGTCAGAGAAGGGCGGCAGGAACACCGCGTCGATCAAGCCGAGCCTGGGCGTGGCCTCCCAGATCGCCAGAAGGGCGATCAGCAGCAGGGAACGGCGCCCGAAAGCTGCCAGACCGCGGGTCGCGGCGCGGACCGCGCTCACCAGCGGTGACCGCACCGCCGGCGTATGCTCGTCTCGCCGCCCATGCGCGAGCTCCAGCAATGTCAGCATCTCCAGGCTAGACATGAGCGACTTCCTTTACTTCACGGTCGGCACGGCCTGCGCTGACCCTGCCCGCCGATTGCCCCTGCTGCGCCTTCTGCACTTCCTCGCGGAGCAGGCTCCAGATCTCATGGCGCACGCGACCGAATTCCGACAACGAGCGCACATCCTCGGCTTCGCTGCGCAAGGCCGCGGGGATGTCGACAATCTGTTTGATCCGGCCCGGACGCGACGTCATGACCGCCACGCGCTGACCGAGCACAACGGCCTCGTCGATGCCATGAGTGATGAAGATGATGGTCTTGCCGGTGGCACGCCAGATCCGCAGCAACTCGCCTTGCAGCGTTTCGCGCGTCTGGGCATCGAGCGCGGCGAACGGCTCGTCCATCAGCAGCACCTCCGGATCATAGGCAAGGCTGCGCGCGATCGCGACGCGCTGCTTCATGCCGCCGGAGAGCTCATGCGGATAACGGTCAGCAAAACCGGACAGCCCGACCAGGTCGAGAAAGTGCCGCGCAATCTCTCCGCGCTGCTTCGGCTTGAGGCCGGCAATGTCGAGCCCGAACTCGACATTCTGCGCGGCGGTGCGCCATGGAAACAGCGCATACTGCTGGAAGACGACGCCGCGGTCGCGTCCGGGCCCGACGATCGGCCGGCCGTCGAGCAGGATGCGGCCGCTGGTCGGCCTCGCAAGCCCGCCGAGCAGATCGAGCAATGTCGACTTGCCGCAACCGCTTGGACCGACCAGGGCCAGGAATTCGCCGGCGCGGACGTCGAACGTGATGTCCTCGAGCGCGGTGAAGCGGCCCGCCGGCCGGCCTCCCTCGCCTCGGGTGACGAACTCCTTGCGGACCTTGTCAAAGCTGATCTTGACCGACGTCATCGCGCCTCCGCCGTCCTTCCGGGACGGAAATAGTTGAACTCGTTGGTGTAGGTGTCCGAAGCCTTGATCTGGCCCGGCTTGAGCAGGCCGTCCTTGACCAGCCAGTCGATCCAGACCTGCAGCTCGGCATCCGAGATCACGCCGCCCTTGGACGCGACGCCGGTGCTCTTCCAGTACTTGATTGAGGAGGCATCCTCGTTGCGCTTGCGCTCCGTGATGATCCGGTCGAAGCGGGCCCGCACTTCATCGGGCGGCGTCGTCTGCGCCCACTGAATGGCTCGCGAGATACCCTCAACCAGCTTGCGGGCGGTGTTCGGATTGTCCTTGATGAACTTCTCCCGCAGCACATAGGCACCGCCGGTGAATTGTCCGAACAGATCGGTATCGTTGAAGAGCGAACGGATTCCGCCACGCTCCAGCGCCTTGTCGCGCAACACGCCGCTGAGCGCGCTCACCTCGACCTGCCCTTGCCGCAGCGCCTGCTCGCCGGTGACGGGTGGGACCGCCACCAATGTCACCTGCTTGGCCTCGCCGGCGCCAAGGCCGTTCCGCGCCAGATACTCACGCAGCACGAACTCCAGATGGGCGCCAAGCGTATTGACCGCGACCTTCTTGCCGATCAGGTCGCGGGCCGTCTTGATCGGACTGTCGTCCTTCACATAGTAGCCGTAATAGGTGTTTGCGTCGGAACCGTAGTAGCCGACCACCGCCTTTATCGGCGCCTTGGCCGCGATCAGCTTGATAATCGCGCCATAGAAAGCGCCGCCGACGTCGATGTCGCCGGTGACGACGGTCTGGATGTCCTGCGGTCCGCTGATGGTGTTGCCGACCCATTTGAGCTTGAGGGGCGCGAGGTAGCCGAGGTCCTCGGCGAGCTCGGTGAACGTCACCTGCCCGGCCCAGCCCTGATAGCGGATCTCGGTCTTCTCGAGCGGTGGCTCGGCGAAGGCCGGAGCGATCAGGCCCGCCGCAAAGGCGCCGGCCAGCAGCAATCGCGCCGCCCGGCGCGCGGCGGCTCGCCGCGCGCGCAGAATTCGAATGATGGCATTCATCGTGTTGCTCCAATAGGCGACATGCTCAGGCGGCCTTCGCCGCCTGCGGCTTCGGCGATTTGATCCGCGTCACGCTGTGGCGGCCGTCGACGCTGACCGGCACCTCGCCATCGATGGTGGCGCGGCGCACCACGCGATGCTGTTCGCCGTAGTCATTGACTGCGTAATGCTGGGTCGCGCGATTGTCCCAGATCGCGACGTCTCCGGCCCGCCAGCTCCAGCGCACGGTGTTCTCGGGAGCCGTGATGTGAGACTGGAACAGATCGAACAGCTTCTGGCCGTCATATTTCGGCAGGCCGACAAAGCGCTGGACGAAATTGCCGAGCACCAGCGTGTGCTCGCCCGTTTCGGGATGGACGCGCACGACCGGATGCTCGGTCTCATAGATCGTCCCGGTGAATACCTCGTCGAAATGCTTTCTGTCGGCGTCGGTGGCGCGAGACTTCACCGCGTAATCATAGGCATTGCTGTGAACCGCCCAGAGCTCGTCGGCGAGCTTGCGCAGTGGTTCCGGCAGGTCGAGATAGGCCGCCGCCGTGTTCGACCAGACGGTGTCACCGCCATAGGGCGGGATTACCACGCCGCGCAGCACCGAGATCTTCGGATAGGCATCGACGAACGTGACGTCGGTGTGCCATTGGTCCGCGCGGCCGCCACCACGCCCCGAATCCAGCTCGAGGATCGACGACGTGCCCTTGCTCGGGCCGATGGTCGGATGCGGCACCAGTTTGCCGAGCCTGACCGCGAAGCGCTCCTGCTCGCCGTCGTCGAGGTGCCCCTGGTCGCGAAAGAAGATCACCTTGTGCTCGAGCAGCACCTGGTTGATGGCACGGATGACCGCGTCGGGAAGGTCACCCGACAGCTTCACATTCTTGATCTCGGCACCAAGCCGGGCAGCACGCTTGACGATGTCGGCGCGCGGAATGACGTTGTCGATGCTGGTCGTGTTGCTCATGATGTTGGTCTCGTCGCCGCGATCCCCTGGACAAGGCTCCGCCATGCGCCGGTCGCGGAAACGACGGCGGAGATGAATGATGTGGTCGTGATCCTCGCTATTCCGCCGCGACGGGCTGCGGTGGCCGCCAGACAGCCGGCGCATAGAGATCGGCGGTGAAATCCCCTGCGATCTCTCCGTTGATGCGCGCCTCGTGAGATGCGAGGTCGGCCAGGAACAGATCGCGGCTGATCCTGGCCGTGATCCCCGGAATGTCGCGCTTGAAGCTTGGAACGTCGCCGATCGGCAGGCCGAAGCTGACAAATGCCGCCGGGTTGAAGACGTGAATGTCCTTCAGATACGGCGCGCGGCCCGGAACTTTCTCCAGATACTCGTGCCCGGACCCGAGATAAGGATAGGCTGCCAAGCCATCGTCCTTTTCGCCGTCAGGCGGCACGAAGCGATCTCGCCACAGCAGGATTTCGTCGACGAAGTCGCCGAGCTCTGACTGCGCGCCAAGATCGACGGAATAGCCGGTCCCCGCAATCGCGAAATCGAACGCGAACTCACCCTGCGGAGTGATGGCGACCGGCCGTGCCCCCTTCAATTGCGCCGAGGTCCATGGCGCGCCCAGATGCAGATGAAAATTGGGAAAGGCGACCGCGCGCGAGATCGCATCCGGCGGCGGGGTCGACCCAGCCTGCCTGAACCGAATCGCCTGATGCCAGCGCACCGCATCAGGCAAGCTGCCATAATTGTCATAGGCTCCCGGGTAGCCGCGGATCCGAATGACCGGCAACGCGGCCAAGGTCTCCCGGCGCGCAAACAGATGAACGTCACGCGCTCCGGCCTCAAGGGCCGCGGCCGCCGCATCGAAGGCCGACGCAGCACTCCCGACCACCGCAACGGAGAGACCACGCAGCGGCCTGAAATCGATCTTCTCCGAAGTATGCGCGTGGAATCGCTTCGGTAGGGCCCGCAGCGCGTCAGGGACATAAGCGCCCCCGCTACCCGCAAAACCGGTTGCGAGCACCAGCTTGCGCGTGGTCTCGATGGACGTGACCCCGCTCCGCTCCAGATGTAACCGCAGATGATCGGCTGCGGGCTCGATGCGGAGCAGCCGCGTACCGTAACGAATGCCGGCGCCGGTCACGCGGCGATACCAGTCGAGATAGGCCGCCCAATCGAGCCGCGGAATCCGATCGAGCGCGTCGAAGGCCGCCGCGCCATGGCGTGCTTCATACCATGCCTGGAAACCAAGACCGGGCAGACCGTGCTCCGGACCTGGAAGCGTCTTCGGGGTACGGAGCTTGTGCATTCGCGCGCTCGTCAACCACACGCCGGCCTTGCTGGCGTCGGCGGCGGCATCGATCACCGAAACCCTGCCGATCCCGGCGCGCCGAAACGCAAACGCGAAGGCCGCACCGGACTGGCCACCGCCAACCACGACGACGTTGTGATCGATCCCGTCGCGATCAGGCACCCAGTTCTGCGGGTCGGCCCCGATCAGCCGGAGGGCCTCGCGGGCGACGCTGTCAGGATCGGATTGCGGCATGAATGACCACCTCGCTTTGACGTTGCAAATCGTAAAAGCGATCGACATTCAGTCAATGAAACGAAACCAGCTTTGTTTTCGATAGCAGGCAATGTTCGCGTCGTGGACAACGCGGGCATTGAAATATTTGCGACGATCGCCGCCTGACCGATCGTCTCATGTGCATTGCGACGTGCGGGATCGGCGCGATCGATCGGGAAAACCTCCCAAATCATGCACCGCCCGGATCGGCGCGATCGCACTCATCTCCGGTGAACGACGAACTCGTCACGTTCATGCTCGCTTGCCGCGCAACAATGCAAATTCATTTCATCACCGTCGACATAGAGTCTGCCGCAACGCACGCGCCTGACGTCGACGCGCGGCGAGCAACGATGGGTCTCGAAATGCCGCAAACTGTTGGCGACATCAGCCTTGAACACGATACTCCGGAGCTCGCCCGCGCCTATGATGAAGCGGGACTCGTTCAATTTCGCCACGGCAAGTTCCTGATCGGGCCGCTCGCCATCAAGTCCGGCGAGCACGTGCTCGACATCGGGACGGGAACCGGCCGGCTTGCAGAATTCGTGGCCGGACTGGTCGGCCCGGACGGCCACGTGATCGGTATCGACCCACTTGCCGGCCGCATCGAAATTGCGCGCCTTCGGCAGGGGGATAACCTCCAGTTCGCCACCGGGCGCGCCGAAGATCTGTCGGGCTTCGACGACGCGCAGTTCGACGCAGTCTATCTCAACAGCGTCTTCCATTGGATCTCCGACAAGGATCGCGCGCTGCGGGAGATCCGGCGCGTGCTCAAGCCCAGCGGCCGCCTCGGATTGAATGTGCAGGATCCGTCCAGGCCGCACCAGTCGCGCCTTCTGCTTCGTCGCGCCATCGTCGAGGCGGGTCTTGCCGGCGATCGCCAGGACTCCAACCCGGTGCTCGGATCGACCGACGAGGAGCTCAAATCGCTGTTCGCGGCACACGGCTTCGCCGGCTACCGTAGCGAATTGCGCGCGCTGATCGATATCCACGACGATGCCGCATCGCTGCTGCAGTGGTCGGAAGCGAGCGCATTCGGCAATTTCCTCGAAGCGTTCACCCCTCACGAGCGCGACCTGGTGCGACGCACCTTCGCGCGCCTTGTCGAAGAAAAACGCACGCCCGAAGGTTTGAAGCTGGAGCGCTACCTGCGCTTCGCGTTTGCGCACAAGGCGCCGTCCCACCAATAACGATCGGCAGAACTTACGAGATCCGAGATGAGCAAACGACAGCTTTCCCTCAACCTCTTTATCTATCCCGGCGGCCATCACGAGGCGGCATGGCGCTACAAGGGCTCTGCGGCGGATCGCATCCTTGACGTTACCTACTATCAGGAGCTGGCGCAGCGCGCCGAGGCCCAGAAATTCGACGCGATCTTCTTCGCCGACGGCCCCGCGCTGGCCGACAATGTTCGCTACGCACAACGATTCCGGTTCGAGCCGATCACCTGGCTGGCCGCAATCGCCGTCGCCACGAAACGGATCGGCCTGATCGCGACCGCGTCAACGACCTACACCGAGCCTTACAACCTGGCCCGCCTGTTCGCGTCGCTCGATCACCTCAGCGGCGGCCGGGCCGGTTGGAACATCGTCACGACCAGCACGGCGCAGGCGGCGCAGAACTTTGGCTTGCCCGAGCATCCGCCGCACCACGAACGCTACGAGCGGGCGCGGGAATATCTCGATGTCATCACGCGGCTGTGGGACAGCTGGGAAGACGACGCGGTGGTGAACGATCCCGCATCCGGCATTTTCGCCGATACGGGAAAGATCCATCCGGTCGATCACGTCGGAAAGCATTTCCGAGTGCGCGGTCCGCTCAACATCTCGCGGACGCCGCAGGGACGGCCGGTCTATGTCCAGGCGGGCTCGTCCGATGACGGACGCGCCTTTGCCGCGCGCTTTGCCGAAGCGATCTTCACCGCGCATCAGACGCTGGCGAGCGCCCAGGAGTTTTATGCGGGCATCAAGCGGCAGGCACGCGCCTTCGATCGCAGCCCCGATCAGGTCAAGATCCTGCCGGGCATCAGCCCGTTCATCGCCAGCACACAGGCCGAAGCCGACCGGTTGCAGGACGAGTTCAACGAGTTGATCCAGCCGGAATACTCCTTGACCCAGCTTCGCCAGATGATCGGGCTCGACCTCTCCGGCTTCGACCTCGACGGTCCCTTCCCGCGCCACCTGATCGACACCGGTAGCGCCCGCGGGGTCGCCAGCCGTTTCAAGCTCGTGGTCGACATCGTCGATCGCGAGCAGCCGACCATCCGCCAGCTCGTGCAGCGTCTCGCCGGGGCGCGCGGCCACTGGGTGATCGCGGGCCCGCCGGAAAAAATCGCCGACAGCATCCAGACCTGGTTCGAGAACGGCGCGGCCGACGGCTTCAACGTGATGCCGCCCTGGTTACCCGGCGGGTTCGATATCTTCGCCGAGCAGGTCGTGCCGATCCTACGCAAGCGCGGCCTGTTCCGCGATGAGTACGGCGGCACGACGCTGCGCGACCATTACGGACTGAGCCGGCCGCAAAGCCTGTTTTCCGGATCGATCAAGGCGATCGCCTGATCGCCTGACGTGCTCGAAATCGCCGACCTCGCGTCGGCCGAATCGCTGTTTGCCCACAGCCCAAGGATTTGAGAATTCAATGACCACTGCGCGCGTCCTGCTCGTTTCGACCCTGCTCGTTCTCGGTGCTCTTACCGGCGCCGCCCTGCACGCGGAGACATCAGCCAAATCCGATCTGAAAGTCGGCTTCGTGCCGGGCCCCTATATCGACGAATTCAAGGTTGGCGTCGCGCCGGAACTCGAGAAGAAGGGCTACCGTATCCGCTATGTCGAGTTCTCGACCGGGCTGGAAGCCAACAACGCGGTGTTCAAGGGCGAGATCGACGCTAATGTCATGCAGCACACGATCTTCCTGAACTCGTACAACGAGCGGCAGCAGACCGACCTCGTCGGCATCGTCCACGTCCCGACGCCCCCGATGGGGCTTTACTCGAAGAAGCACCCGGTCGGCTCCCCGATCAAGCCCGGCTCGACCGTGGCCGTGCCCAACGATCCCGTCAATCTGCAGCGCGCGCTCTGGATCCTGCGCGATCTTGGCCTTGTCGAGATTCGCGCCTCCAAGCCGGTGGATGTCAGCGAACTCGACGTGATCAAGAACCCCGGCGGCATCAAGATCGTGCCGCTGGAAGCGGCACAGGCGCCGCGCGCGCTCGACGACGTTGATTTCGCCGCCATCCAGGGCAACTTCGCAATCTACAGCGGCTTGAAGCTGACCAATGCATTCGCTCTGGAGAAGATGACGACGCCTTATATCAATGTGGTCGCGGTGAAGCAGGCCAATGCAGGCTCACCGTGGGCGCAGGACATCGTCGCCGGCTACAAATCACAGACGTTCAAGACCGCGATCCTGTCGGACCGGTTCTATGACGGGTTTACCCTGCCGGATTACCTAAAGCGCTAGACCCAGCCACCATCGACGATATGGCTCTGGTTGGTGCAGGCGCCGCTGTCATCGGCGGCGAAGAACAGCACGACGCGGGCGATGTCATCAGGCACGAGTTTGCGCTTGAGGCATTGGCGCTGCATCAACTCGGCGACGCCTTCAGGCGTCAACCACAGATCCTGCTGCCGCTGGGTCATGATCCATCCGGGCAGGATGGAATTGACCCGTATGTTGTGCAGCCCGAGATCGCGGGCCAGCGCCCGGGTGAGGCCCTGAACGGCTGATTTGGCCGTTGTGTAGCAGGGCATGTTGCCCTGGCCGATCACCCAGCTCACCGAGCCGATGTTGACGATCGAACCGCCCCCTGCCTGCTTCATGTCCGGCGCGACCGCCTGGGCGCTGAAGAACTGGTGCTTCAGATTGACGGCGATCCGCTCGTCCCAGAATTCCGGTGTGACGTCCTCGATCGCGTGACGGTCGTCGCGGGCCGCATTGTTGACCAGGATGGTGACCGGCCCGAGCGCCTCGCGGATGCCGGCGACTGCGCGCCGCAGCGCGCCGATGTCGCGCAGATCGGCATGTTCGAAGTGCACGCGGGCTTGCGCCCCGAGATCGGACAGCAGCTGCTCCGAGGCCGTCAGGTTGATGTCGATGAATCCGACCCGCGCGCCCTGGCCGATGAACTGGCGGACGATCGCCTCGCCGATGCCGGAACCACCGCCGGTCACCAGCACGGTCCGGTCCTTGAGACTTGGATAGATGGCGCCCTGCATTGGCATCCTCTCGATTTTGGCGCCTGAAGGGCGTCGGTTGCGTTGCTGCGGCTCAAGCAAAAGGGCCACGAATCCCGAGGTTCACTCTGCTGTCTCCATGAGGCTGCGGTCCACGACCCGCAGCGTCCGCCGCACCATGCCGTCGACAATGGTCGCCGACTCGCTTGGACGCACATATATCGCCGTGGACTTGAGCAGCCACGGCAGCACCGCCTGGTCGAGCCGACCTTCATAAGCACTGCGCATCATGTCAAATGCCTGCAGGCCGGGACCTGCGAGGATGACATGATGCGGGCGCAGCACCGATATCGTCGTGGCGACCGCCTCGGCAAGCGCGTGGCCCGCCTGCTGGAACAAGTGCTCGAGGCGGGAATCCCCGCTCCGTGCCCGATCGTGCAGCAGAGCCATCTGCGCCTCGGACGGTTGCTGCGACGCCGCCGGCGGCAGGTCGAGAAAGGTGCGGGCATCGCGGTAAAGCGCGTAGTCGGCAAGATGGGCCTCGATGCAGCCGCGCTGACCGCAGCGGCATTGCGGGCCGTTCAGCGCCAACTTGACATGACCGATCTCACTGCCCGCGCCGGCACCCCAGCGCGCTTCACCGTCGACAATGATGCCCATGCCGACGCCGTGGCCGACCATGATCGTGGCCGTGAGGCCCTGCGCCAGTGCCGGTTCGGCGGCTGCGAGGGACAGCGCGACCGCGACCGCGTCGTTCGCCATCACGACCTCGACACCGAACGCCTGGCGAATCGGCTTGGCAAGATCGACGTCGGTGATCGACAGCGCCGGGCTCCACAGATGCCGGCCGGTGTCGCCGTCGACGATGCCCTGCAGCGCTATCCCGATTCCGAGCAACCGATGTCGTGGCGTGGCGGTCGCCTCAAGCATGGCGTCGATCTGTGCGATCACGAGCTCGCACAATGCGCCTGCATCGAGCGCGCGCGTCGCGAGTTCAAGTCGCGATTGCGCCAGGGCGGAGCCGCTGAAATCGGCGATCAGTGTCTCGACCAGATTCATGCGCAGCGAGACGGCGATGATGCGGCCAAACTCGGGATTCAGGGTCAGCAGGACTGCCGGCCGGCCGCGGCGACGGCCGCCATCCGCATCCTCTTCGTCGGCATCGTCGGGCCACAGCGTCGCCGCATCTGTCTCGGCTTCGCACAGCAGGTCTTCCGCCATCAGCTTCGACGTGATCGCCGAAATGGCCGGGAAGCTCAGGCCCGTGCTGCGTGCGAGCTCGACCCGCGGCAACGGCCCTTGGCGTCGCAAGACCTCGACGAGACGGCCGGGGTTCGATCCGCGGGCCAGGCTCGAAGCACGTCTCAACGGCTCGGACTGCTCGTTCATATTGGCTTTTTTAATTCTCTTGATGAAATTATTCAACGCGGGCTACTCAGATATGGGCCGAAAAGCGCGGATAGAGGCTGAAATGCATCATCATCATACTATTAATGCTTGAAGACGCCGGCATGAACATCCTTGACTGGACATTTTGTCGCGCTAATTTATTAGTTACGTGAATAAAATAAGGCGTGAAAAGCGCCGGGCGTGAAATCCCCTCACCGGGGGTGTCGACAGGGAGGTGCATATGAAGGTCTCAACGAGAGAATTGATCGTGCCGCTCTTGGCGGGCGCTGCCGCGCTCGCGATGGCGACGGGGGTAGCACAGGCACAGCAGAAAAAGACCATCGCGCTGGTGACTAATGTCGCGGCCGACTTCTGGACCATCGCGGGCCGTGGGCTTGAGAAGGCGCAGAAGGAGCACCCGGACTACAATATCGAATTGATCGTCACCAATGAAGGGACGGCGGCCGGCCAGCGGCGCGAACTGGACGATCTGCTGGTGCGCGGCGTCGCTGGCATCTCGATCTCGGTCGACGATGCACCGCATGCAACCGAAGAGCTCAACAAGGTTGCGGCCAAGACCGTGCTGATCACCACGGACAGCGACGCGCCGCAGAGCAATCGCCTCGCCTATATCGGCACCGACAACGTCGCGGCAGGGCGGCAGGCCGGCGAGGAGATCAAGAAGGCGCTGCCGAACGGCGGCAAGATCGCGCTGTTCGTCGGAACGATGGACGCCGACAACGCCCGCGAGCGGGTGCAGGGCATCAAGGAAGCGATCGCCGGCACCAAGGTCGACCTGGTCGACGTGTTCACCGACCAGGTGGACTTCGCCAAGGCCAAGGCGAACATGGAGAACGTGCTCGTCAAATATCCCGACATCGCGCTGCTGTCCGGCCTGTGGAGCTACGAGACGCCGCTGATCTATGACGCGGTGAAGGCCGCAGGCAAGGCCGGCAAGGTGAAGATCGTCGGCTTCGACGAGGATCAGCGGACGCTGCGCGGGATTTCCGACGGCACGATCGAATCCACGGTCGTGCAGCAGCCCTACGAGTTCGGCTATCTCTCCGCCACCAACATCATCAAGACGCTGAACGGCGACAAGTCCTGGATTCCGAAGGACAGCAAGCTGATCGTGCCGACCAAGGTGATCAGCAAAACCAACGTCGCGGAGTTCGCCGCACATCTGAAGGAACTGCTCAAGAAGTAACTTCAGTCGGCTTCAACGCCCGGCCGCCACAGGCCGCCGGGCGTTGTGCAGGAGGACATGCCGAATGGCGGAAACGCTACTGGAGCTCAGCGGAATCAGCAAGACCTATCCCGGCGTCAGGGCGCTCGACGACGTCAATTTGCGCGTCAATCGCGGCGAGGTGCTGGGCCTGATCGGCGAGAACGGCGCCGGCAAATCGACGCTGATGCGCGTGCTCGCCGGCGTGATTGCGCCGAGCGCCGGCGTGATCCGCATCGACAGCACCGAGCACCCCCGGATGACGGTGACCGAGGCGACGCGATGCGGCATCGCCTTCGTGCACCAGGAGCTGAACCTGTTCGAGAATCTCGATGTCGCCGCCAATGTCTTCATCGGGCGCGAGAAGCTGGCCGGCGGCCCGCTGAAGCTGGTTGACAATGCGCAGATGCATGCCCGCGTGATGCCGCTGCTGGAACGACTGGGCGCCGATTTCACGCCGGGAACGCTGGTCGAGAATTTGTCGATCGCGGAGCGCCAGATGGTGGAGATCGCCAAGGCGCTCTCGATCGACGCCCGCGTCATCATCATGGACGAGCCGACCTCCAGCCTGACGATTTCGGAGACCGAGCGGCTGCTCGAGGTGATCGCCGACCTGAAGGCGCACGGCATCTCGGTGATCTACATCTCTCACCGGCTGGGCGAGATCATGAGCTGCGCCGATCGCGTCGTGGTCTTGCGCGACGGACGCACCGTGGGGGAATTGGCGCGCGACGAGCTCAGCCACGCCGCCATGATCCGGCTGATGATCGGCCGCGACCTGAAGGCGCTGTATACGCCGCCGGCATGCGCGCCGCAGCCCGGCGGCTGCGATATCGCCGGCGTCGTGACCACGGCCTTTCCCGACCGGCCGATCGATCTGTCGGTGCGGCGCGGCGAGATCCTCGGCCTCGCCGGGCTCGTCGGCGCCGGCCGCACCTCCCTTGCTCGTGCGGTGTTCGGCGTTGATCCGCTGCTCGGTGGCGAGATCAGGATCGACAACGCCCCGGTCGGCGTCGCCTCGCCGCGTGATGCGATCAGGCAAGGAATCTACCTGGTGCCGGAGGATCGCAAGAAATCCGGCCTGGTGCTGGAACTGCCGATCAGGGAGAACGTGACGCTCGCGAGCCTGCTGGATCATGCGCGGATGTGGCTGGTCAACGGCGCGGCCGAGCGCAGAATCGCCAAAGACCAGGCCAGGCGGCTGTCCATCAAGGCGCCGAGCATCGACATCGAGGCCGTGACGCTGTCCGGCGGCAACCAGCAAAAGGTGGTGCTGGGCAAGTGGCTCTCCATGCAGCCGCGCGTGATGTTCTTCGACGAGCCGACCCGCGGCATCGATGTCGGCGCCAAGAGCGAGATCTACGCGCTGATGCGCAGCCTCGCCGACCAGGGCGTCGCGATCGTGATGATCTCCTCGGACATGGAGGAAGTGATCGGCGTCTCCGACCGGGTGGCGGTGATGCATGAAGGCAGTGTCAGCGGCGTGCTCGAGCGCGACCAGTTCAGCGAATACAACGTGTTGAGGCTGGCGGTCGGCCAAGCGCTCGAAACCATGGAGACCGCTGCGCCATGATGAAGAAGGAACTCGGCTTGTTCTTGCTGCTGGCGGTGATCTCCGCCATCACGGGCGCGATCAATCCGGCCTTCCTGTCGTTCGTGAACCTGCTGAACATGGCCAATCTGATCGGACTGTTCGGTGTGTTTGCGCTGGGTGAAGGCCTCGTCATCATCACCGGAGGAATCGATCTTTCGCTCGGCTCGATGTTCGCGCTGCTTGGCGTCATCTTTATCGACCTGCTGACGACGTATCAGGTGCCCTGGCCTTTGGCGCTGCTGCTGGTCCTGATGGGCGGGCTTGCGCTGGGCGGCATCCAGGGCTTCCTGATAACGCGTCTGAAAATGCAGCCCTTCATCGTGACGCTGTGCGGGTTGCTGATCTATCGCGGCGCCGCGCGCTACTACACCAGCGATTCGACGCGCGGCTTCGGCTACGGTGACGAGGCAAGCACGCTGAGCGGCATCGCCTCCGGTAATATTGCGGGCATCCCGAACACCTTCATCTTCCTGATCATCCTTGCGCTGATCCTCGGCGTGCTACTGCACCGCTCGGTCTACGGGCGCTGGCTTTATGCCGTGGGCAAGAACGAGGAAGCGGCGCGCTTCTCCGGCATCAACACCAACCTCGTGATCGCCACCGCCTATGTCATCAGCGGCGGGCTCGCCGGCGTCTCGACCGTGATGTTCGTCTTCTACACCAACTCGGTCTCTCCGAGTTCGTTCGGCAACTTCTACGAACTCTATGCGATTGCGGCGGCCGTCCTCGGTGGCTGCAGCCTGCGCGGCGGCGAGGGCTCCATTCTCGGTATCGTGCTGGGGACCGCGTTGCTGCAGGTGCTGCAGAACCTCGTGAACATCCTGGGCATTCCCAATTCGCTGAACTTCGCGGTGATGGGAACCGTGATCCTGATCGGCGTGCTGGCGGATCAGCAATTGCAGGCCCGTCGACGGCGCAAGGCCGCGCTGGCTGGCCTCGCCCGCACGGCGCCAAGATCGAAGGAAGGTACAATTCTGCAAGGCGCAGCTCCGCATCGCGCGACTGCGTTGCCGACGACGGGCGATCAGGCATGACAACTTGAAAAAGGAAGCACCCGGACCGGGAATATGGTCGCGGTGATTTGAGTAGAGGAACGAGGGGAGGAGTTCGATGCGCAAGATCGATCAAGCTCACGGCGCTCGTATCCAAACTGGCGTGGGCTGGCCCAGCTGAGCCGCAGGCAGACCCTCGCCGCCGTCTTGAAGAGCTTTGGCGTGCGCGCGGACTCTATCTCTGGTTGATGAACAGATGTTTTGAAACTACCACGTTTCACGCTGAAGGGCTTTGGGCGGGAACGTGGCACAAAAATAGACAAAGCCGGGGACGCTGGGAGTGCAGAAAATGTCACTTAGGTCTGTAAACACCGCGCGGGCGTGCGGCGTGGGGATCGCGTTGTTATCTCTGTTCAGCGGCGGCGCGCATGCGGCCGATCTCATGACGAAGGCGCCGCCGGTGCCTTACACGGAGACCGATGATTTCTGGACAAGGCCATATCTGTTCGGCGATCTCGGCAGGACGCAGCTAAAGGAGCGAGGTATCTCGCTGGCCCTGACGCTGGGCGACGAAGCCGTAGGCAACTTGTCGGGCGGCAACAGGAACACCGCGACCCAAGCCGGACAGCTGTTCTTTCAAGCCAAGTTCGATATGGCGAAGCTTGCCGGCATCCAGGGCGGCACGGTCGGCCTCACGCTGGTCGACCGCTTCGGCCGCAACCTGAATGACGAGGCGGGAATTCCGGCTCTGCAACTGACCAACGAAGTGTTCGGCCGCGGCAGTATTCTCCGCCTGACAGAACTCTATTATTCGCAGAAGCTGTTCGATGATCGCCTTGAGCTCAAGGGCGGCCGTCTTCCGGTCGGCTCCGACTTCTTCTTTGGTCTCTGCGAGTTCATCAACCTGACCTTCTGCGGCGGCCAGCCGGGCAACATCCAGGGCGGCTACATCTACAACTGGCCGGTGAGCCAATGGGCCGGTGTGGTGCACTACAACTTCGCCAAGGAATGGCAGCTCTCGGTCGGCGTCTACGACGCCAATCCGAACTACCTGACAACATCGGACTCCGCGACTTACTTCTTGCCCGGTGTCCCCGGCTCGAGCCCGGCCTCGGGCGTGCTGGTGCCGGTCGAGGTCGTCTGGGCGCCGAGCGGTCCGTTGAACGGGACCTGGAGATTTGGCGGCTGGTATGACAGCGCATCGACAATTGATGGCGGCCTGCCGGGGATCATTGCGATCTCGCCGGGCACCGGCGGTGTCTCGGACCAGAATCTCGGAGATTCGCGCGGCCGTTATGGCGTCTATGAATCGATCCTGCAGCGGCTGACGGTTGAAGGTCCCAAGGCGCAGGGCTGGTACACCTTCCTCAATACGACCGTCGCCGACCACCGCACGTCGTATCAGGATTATCAGATCGCCTTCGGCTTGAGACACACCGGAACGTTCGCCTCGCGCCCCGAGGACGAAGTCGGCTTTGCGGTCGGCACGACCCATGTCAATACTCGGCAAGGAGTTCGGCGCCATTCGCGCGTTGCATGGCGTCGACCTCCGCGTGTCGCCCGGCGAGGTGGTCGGCCTGATGGGCGACAACGGCGCCGGCAAGTCGACTCTCGTCAAGATCATTGCCGGCAACTTCCCGCCAAGTCACGGCGAGATCCGCTTTGACGACAAAGCGGATCATTTCGCCCGTCCGATCGATGCCCGGTCTCGACGTTGTGACGAAGGACAACGTCGCGGCGTTGCTGAAATAGACGCGCAGGCAGCCCGAGCGGAACGGCACGGATCCGAACCTGTGGCCGCGGCCGACCGACATCGGTATCCCGCCGAGCTGATCCCGGCGGCCATCTTCAATGGCGCCGCCATCGCATTTGACGAGCGCTAGGGAACAATGTGCGTCCCGGTCTCGCCGGTCAGCGCGGCCATTGCGCAATTGAGATGGCTGATGATCGCTCGCTTTCCACCACCCTCGAGAAAGCGGATGGCGGCATCGACCTTGGGCCCCATGCTTCCCGGCGGAAAATGGCCCTCGCGGTGATAGGCCTTGGTCTGCGCCAGGCTGACCTGATCCAGCTCCCTCTTGTCGGGCTTGCCGAAATTGATCGCGACGCGGGGCACCGCGGTAAGGATCAGCAGCTCCTCGATGCCAAGCACGTTGGCGATATGGGCCGAGGTCAGGTCCTTGTCGATCACTGCCGGCACGCCGGTGCGCACGCCCCGTTCGTCGCGGATCACGGGCATACCGCCGCCGCCACCTGCGATGACGATGGTGCCGCGTTTGACCAATGCGTCGACCAGCGAAATGTCGCAGACATGTTTCGGCTTCGGAGACGGCACGACATGGCGCCAGCCACGTCCGGAGTCCTCGCGCATTTTCCAGTTCAACTCGGCGCTGATGCGCTGGGCTTCCTGCTCGGTGAAAAACGGTCCGACGAACTTGGTCGGATTGGCGAAGGCGGGATCGTTGGCGTCGACCTCGACCTGGGTCAGCAAGCTAGCGACGTGCCGGCCGTTGCCATGCGCGCGCAAGACGTTCTCGATCGCCTGCATCAGAAGATAGCCGATGCCGCCCTGGCTGTGCGCGACGCAGATGTCCATCGACATCGGCGGAATCCGGCTCATCGTCAGCATCTGGCGCATCATGATCTTGCCCACCACCGGTCCGTTGCCGTGGGTGATCACCAGCTCGTTGTCGAGCTCGGCCAGCGGCAGCAGCGCCTCGGCCGTTTGCTGGGCGACGGCCTTCTGCTCGTCCGAGGTGCCGCTGATGTCTTCGGGGTGGACGGCATTGCCGCCGATCGCGATCACGAGACGGCGCGGGACCTCATTGAGTGTTCGCATAGCGCGGCATCCTGACGTCGTTGACGGAAAGAGCGAGAGCGAGATCACAGGCCTGGGCATTCGACGGCGCCACCACGATGCCGGCGTCCTCGAGCAGCCTGATCTGAGCCGAACGCACCTGGCGATCGAGTTCGGTCCCCGTCACCGATGCAACCAGAACCGGCGCGTCATCCGCGCGGCCCGCCATGACGGCCGCAAGATGCGCTGCCGGATTGTCATGTGCGCCGTATCCGATCACGAGATCGAGCAGAATGACGGCGACCGCGGGATCGACCAGCGCCGCCCGCAAGGCATCGTCGCGCACTGAGGGATCGATCATCGGATGCGGCCGGCCCTGGGTATATTCGTCGGCGCCGAGGTCGACGATGCGGTCCCTCCCCTGCGCCTCCGGCTCGCCGAAATGCGGGACGCCGGGAATGGCGGCATTCGATGCCACCTTGCGGCCGCCCGCGGCAAGGATCACCTGCGCCTCGGCACAGAGCGTGCCGCCGGCGAACAGGCCCTCGATGCGCTGCGCCGCCTTGCGTCGCTGCGGCAAACGCGCAGCCACGGCGGCAGCGTCGAACTTGCCGCCAATGCTCCGGCCGTTGCCGAGGGTTTTCTCGGCCGCTTCCCTCAACGTACCGGCAAAGCGTGCATTTGGCGGCAGATCCGCCGAGGCGGCGCCGATGAAGCACACCGTGTAGGGCTTCGAGCTGTTTCCGATCCGGCCGAGCACGGCCCTGGCGACGTCCGGGTGCGGCGGCTTGGAAATGAGCACGACGCGATCGGTCTCGGGATCGGCATCAAGGGCGTCGATCGCCATCAATGTCGTGATGCCGCCGATCTCCTTCTTCAAATCCCGTCCGCCGACGCCGATGGCGTGGGAAATGCCTTCGCCCGCCTCGGACAGCAGGCACGACACCTCCTGCGTCCCGGTCCCGGATGCGCCGATGATCCCGATCCTGCCGCGCTTCAGCCGGTTGGCGAAGGCGAGCGGCGCGCCGCCGATGACCGCCGTGCCGCAGTCCGGTCCCATCATCAAGAGGCCCGCTTCGCGCGCCTGCTGCTTCAGCGACAATTCATCCGCGATCGAGACATTGTCGCTGAACATCAGGACATGAAGTCCGCGGTTCAGCGCCTTGCGCGCTTCCGCCGCGGCGAACTCGCCGGGAACGGAGATCAGGGCGAGGTTGCCGGCGGGTGCCGCCTTGACGGCCGCGGCAATGCTGCGCGGCCGCCACGCCGCTTCGCCGCTGCTGCTCCTCTTGGGGCGGTCAAGCGCCTTTTGCGCTTCGGCAAGCGCAGCGCGTGCCGCCGCTTCGCTGTCGGCCTTGATCGCGAGGATCAGATCATTGCCCTGCGCGATCACCTCGCCATCGAGCAATCCGGCGTTGCGCAAGATCGCCTGGTTGGACGGCGTGCCCATCATCAGCGCGGCTTCGACGACGCCCGCCGCCGACGCGACCTCGCGCGACAACCGCATCAACGCCACCGAGTCGAGATAGAAGCCCTTGCGAATTTCGTTCAGGACATACGCGCTCATGACACCCCCAGATCTTCCGCAATGGCGAGGACGGCCTGCCGGAAGCAGGCCATCGGCGCCCGCACCACGCCGGCGCCGACCTGGCCGATGCCGGGCTCGCGATGCGCGATGCCGGTGTTGATGACCGGTGCGAGGCCGGTCTCCACCACCAGGCGAACGTCGATGCCGGTCGGCACGCCGGCAAAATCGAGCGCGGGGATCGTCCATTCCGGATTCTGCCCGACAGTGATTTCGCTCATTGCCCGCGTGAAATTGCCGGCCGACGACGGCGCCCCGGCGCCGATGAAGCCGGCAACCGCCGGAGCTGCCGCCATCGCGAAGCCACCAAGCCCGACCGTCTCGACGATCGCGGAGTCGCCCATGTCGGGATTGGCATCCTTGCGCGAATAGCCCGGGAAATAGAGCCCTTCCGGCATCTCCACCGGCGCCGTGAACCAGCGATCGCCCAATCCGCTGACGCGGACCCCGAAATCGGTTCCGTTGCGGCACATCGCGGTCACCACGGTCGAACCGCGAATGCCGTTGGCGGGATCGGTCAGCGCCTTGCCCATCGCCATCGCGATGTTGAGAAAGAACTGATCGTTCTGCGCGATGAAGCCAATGCAGCTTGCGAGCACTTCGTTGTCGTTCGAGGTGCGCGCCAGCGCCGACCCGATCTCGCGCAGGAACACGCTGGAGCAGGCCAGATTGCGCTGGTGCATTTCATCGCCCATCGAGAGCCCGCGCGCGATGATCGCCTTCAGGTCGATCCCGCCATGCGCGCGGATCGCCCTGGCCAGCACCGGCCCGAATACGTCACGCAGCCAGCCGAGGCGCGCCAGCACGCTATCGTCATTGCCGCCGAAGCGCATGACCTTGCCGAGGCCCTCGTTGATGGCGCAGTAGGCGCGGTTGCCGTATTTGGCGTTTTCGACGACGAACACCTGCATGGAGACCGTGGTCATGCCGGTCATCGGACCGACCGCGCCGAAATGATGGTTGGGGTGGAATGCGACGCCGCCGCCGGCCGCGAGTTCGAAGGCGGCTTCTAGGTCCGGAGCCCAGCCTTCGAACACGATGGCGCCTGCCACCGCGCCACGCATCGGACCGCACATTCGGTCCCACGTGATCGGCGGCCCGGCATGAAGGATCATGCGTTCCTTCAACCCTTCCAGCACATCGCGCGCCGGAACGATATCGACCAGCCTGGGCTCACCCTCGAGGATGCGTGCCAGCGCCTGCTTGTTGGCGTCTTCGATCAGCTTCATGGCCGCTCTCTCACGTACCGAGCTTGGCGAGCAGTGCTGCCATTTCGGGATCGCCATCGGCGGGCGGCGTCCAATCGACCTGCACGACCTCGATATCGCAATCCTGCAAGTCCTTCACAAAGCCTGCCAGCCCGACGTTCACCACGCTCGGCTTGCTCATCAACAGACGCCCGCTCGGCGTATCTTCCTGCTTGGTCACCACTCGCGGCCTCCCGAGATCCGATGCATCGATTTTAGTAAGAAAGTTTTTACTTTGTCAAACACACGCAACCTTTCGTCCGAATTCCCGTTGCGTCGCATGATCGTTTAGGCCCCTGCGATTGATCGCGTCGGCGGGCCGTTGCCGGCGAGGCCGGCATGATGCAGCGCGCTGTCGTTGAGCAGCCGGCACTCGATCGCGCGCAACACCATCAGCGCACCTGCAAACGCATCCAGTCCAGAGCTTTGCCCGATCCGCGACAGCGACGCGACCGCGGACTTGATACGATCCACCCGTCCGCCAATCGTCGCGTCGATGGCTTCATGCAGCGCCGCCGCCGCGAAGCCGAGCACGGCACTGTGCAGGTGGGCAGCACTGATCTCATTGGTCCGGCCGAGATGCGCGCGACAGGTCTTCCACAGCGCATCGCGCGTCGCGAGACGGCCGAGGGCGGCGAGCGCGACCAGCGCGCCGCCGATCAAGTCGTCGCCAGATGGCGTGAGCCCGGGACCAAGGCCGATCAATTCGACGATCTCCGGGTAGTCACGCGGTACACATCGCTCTCCGCGAAGCCCGGCCTCGATCAATCGCCTAAGCGCGGCGAGCCCCGGCGCCGCGGCAGCGAGCACGCGAGACGGCCTTGCAGGCGGTTGCACGCCACCCGACGCGGCGAGCCCCTGCTCGACCGGCAAGCGACGCCATACCTGATCGACCATCGCAAGCCCTGCCCGCAAACTGTCGAGCGTCCATTCCGGCGACGGCGGCGGCGCCCATACGGAAGCCGTCTCGAAACCGGCAAACCGCATACCGTCGACGAGCAGCATCGTGTCGACGATCGCAACCTCTTGTCCGGGAATGAGCAGCCGTGGTTCGATCCCGGTGCACAGAAGATGCAGCGGGCCGGAGCCGAGGTCTGTGACACCGATGCAGATCCAGCGATCGTCGAGCACCGCATAAAGGCTGCGCTCGAACACCGCCGCAATGCGGCCGCGCCGTCCGCTGCGCAGCGCGCGGCGCGCCAGCACGCCGACCTCAATCACGGCACCGCCGTCGTATCGTTCAGACACGGGCGCGCCGGGCAGGTCACGAACCGTATTGCCTGGCCGCATCACACCGATCTCCCGCTGCGCAACCATGGCGTCAGGACGCGAGCACTGCGGTTCGCGGCATACTACTCCCGTGGGCCTCTCCGCCGAGATAGGCGGCTTCAAGCGAGGGATCTTCCGCGATGATTTCGGCGGCGCCGCTCTTCAAGATGGCGCCGGTCTCGAGCAGATAGGCCCTGTCGGCAAGCGCAAGGGCTTGCCCGGCCATCTGGTCGACCACGATCAAGGTCATCCCCTCGACGCGAAGCTGCTCGAACGAAGCGAACAACTCGTCGACGACAAGGGGCGCCAGTCCAAGCGACGGCTCGTCAAGCATGAAGACCTTGGGAGCGGTCAGGAGCCCACGCGCGACCGCGAGCATCTGCTGCTCGCCGCCCGACAAAAGGCCCGCGCGATGGTTGATGCGCTCCTTCAGGCGCGGAAAGCGGGCAAACATCGCGTCGATCTCCGCGTCGAGATCGAGGCCCTTGCGTGCGAAAGCGCCGAGCTGCAAGTTCTGCCGCACCGTCAGCTCGGGAAACACCTGCCGTCCTTCGGGCACCAGCACGATGCCTGCCCTGGCGCGGATATGCGCCGGCATCTTGTCGACGCGGGCGCCGGACAGCCGAATCTCTCCGACCGACCGCGGTGGTTCGAGGCCGGCAATCGAGCGCATCAGGGTGGTTTTCCCTGCTCCGTTGGCACCGAGTACGGCGATGGCCTCGCCGGGGGCGACGGCAAGGTCGACCCCACCGAGCGCCCGCGACAGGCCATAGAAGGCATCGAGCGTGCGGACTTCGAGCGCCGTGCCTTGTTTCGCCGGGCGCGGCGCGCGGCGCCGCTCACCCGACGGCGCGTCGCCGAGATAGGCCTTGCGGACCAGCGGATCGTTACGGATCGCCGCCGCATCGCCGATCGCGATGCGCTTGCCGCCATCGAGAACGACGATGAGGTCGCTCAGCGACATGATCATCGGCATGTCGTGCTCGACAATGATGACCGCGATCCCGGTCTCCGCGATGCGACGGAGCAGGACCGTCAGCCGCTGCTTGTCACCCTTCGAAAGACCCGCGGCCGGCTCGTCGAGCAGCAGGATCTTCGGGCGCAGCGCGAGCGCCCTCGCGATCTCGACCAGTCGCTTTTCGCCATGGGGCAGCGAGTCCGCGCGTCTGCTCAAATCGCCGTCGACACCGGCAAAGCGCAACAGCGACCGTGCAAGGCGCTCCTGCGCGTCATTGTGCAGCGCCGACACGATGTTGCCGAGCTTGCCCGCCGTCGCCGCCAGCAGGACGTTCTCGATGATCGAGAGCGAGCCGAATAGCTGCGTCGTCTGGAACGTTCGTGCCACTCCGACACGCGCAAGCCGGTGCGACGGCAAACCGGTGACGTCGCGGTCGCCAAGCTTCACGGTGCCGGATTTCGGACGGTAGAAGCCGCAAAGCAGATTCAGCGCGCTGGTTTTGCCCGCACCATTGGGGCCGATGACGCTGGTCACCGTGCCGGGTTCGGCGGTAAACGAGACGTCCTGCACGGCGCGGACACCGCCGAACGAGATCGAGAGATTTGTGACGTCAAGACGCGACGCGCTGCTGGTCCCGATGCCGAGGTCGGCGACCGGCTGGACGCCCATTGCGCCCGTATCGGCCTTCGATCCCGTCGGCAGGAACCTTGCCGCAAATTGCTCGATCAGCCCCATGATGCCAGAGGGCGCGAGCCGCAGCACGGCGAAAAGCAGCACGCCGAAGGCAAGCAGACGATACTCCGCGAGGTCAGACAGCATTTCCGGCAGCAGCACGACGAGCGCCGCCCCGATCACCGGCCCCAGCGCCGAGCCGGCGCCGCCGACCATGACGCCGAACAGCAGCAGGATCGATTGCAGAAAGGGGAACGAACTCGGACTGATATAGCCCTGGAGGGGCGCAAACAGCGCCCCCGCCAACGCCATCGCTGCGGCCGAGATGATGAACGCCACGGTGCGGACCCGCACGAGATCAATGCCGATCGAGCGCGTCGCAACCTCGGTGTCGCGGGCGGCACGCATGGCGTAGCCCCAGCCGCTCCGCTTCAAGCGCTCGAACAGGATGAGGCCGGCGAACACCAGCACGATGCCAGCGATCGCCAAATGCCGCTCCGACAGCGGAAAGCCGAACACTTCCGGCGGCGCGGTCAAAATCAGGCCGTTGCCGCCGCCCGTGAGGTCGCGCCACTCGATCGTGCCGTGCTCGACGATGAAGCCGAAGGCGATCGTCACCATCGCGAGATATGGACCTCGCACGCGCAAGGCCGGCATGGCGAGCAGACCACCGACGACGCTGACGAGGGCAATCGCGGCAGCCGTCGCCGCCAGATAGGGCCACCCCGCCTTCTCCATCAGGAGCACGGTCGTATAGGCCCCGATCGCCATGAAGCCGATGTGGCCCAGCGAGATCTGCCCCGCCAAACCGAGCAGCACGTTGAGGCCGATACAGGCGATCGCCGTCAGCGAGATGGTCGCGACCAGGAACACGCCGTAGCTGTCGGCAACGGCGGCATAGAGGATAGCGGCCGTGAGTACCGCGACGGCGGCGAGAATAGAGACGCGAGAGGTCATACCTTTTTCACTCCGGCTCGGCCGAGCAGCCCGTGGGGGAGGACGACAAGGATCGCGATCACCGAGGCGAATGTGATGATCTGGGTGTAGACCGATCCCAGGTAATTGGTCGCGAACACCTCGATCAGGCCGAGACAGAGCCCGGCCAGCATCACGCCCCAGGCGCTGCCGAGGCCGCCGATGATCGCCGCCGCGAAGGCCTTGATGCCGAACAGCGTGCCCATTTCGGAGGACACGTTGAACAGGGGCGCGATCAGCAGCGCCGCAACCCCGGCCAGCATCGCCGAGACCGCGTAGCTTGCCGCGATGGCGCCGCTGACGTTGATGCCCATCAGCCGGGCGGCGTTCGGGTTCTGGACCACCGCGAGCATGGCGACGCCGTGACGCGTCCGGCGACTGAGCAGATGAAGTGCCAGCGCGAGCAGCAATCCGACCACGGGAATCAGGAGTTGCAACGGATAGACCCCCGCGCCCTCGACGATCTGGATCGGCTTGGCCGCCAGGACGGACGGAAAGCTGCGCGGCTCCTTGCCGAAGACGAACATCATCAGGTTGTCGACGATGATGCCGACCGCAACGGTTGCCATCAGCCAGTTGTCGGAGCCGCGCTGCACGAACGGCCGGACGGCAAAGCGCTCAATCAGCAGGCCATAGAGCGCGCAGACGAGCAGAACGGCGGGAATGCCGGCCGCGGCCGGCCATCCCCACAGCACGAGGAAGAAGTATCCGGCAACGGCTCCCAGGGTCATCGAGCTGCCCTGGGAGAAATTGACCGTGCCGGAGACGGCGTAGGTGACGTGGAAGCCAAGCGCAAGCAGCCCGTACATGCTCCCGAGCGCCAGTCCTGTTATCACCGCTGGAAGAAATGACATCGATGACTACCCTGCTTGTTTGTCGGACGATCTCGCGCGGTCAGTTCCGCGCGAACGGCATGATGTGGTTGTCCTCGAACCGCGCCCAGATGTAGTCCCCCGCCGTCAGCGCATCGTGCTTGTCCTGCGCGAACGGCTTCTCATAGGTCTTGATCAAGCCGTCCACGCGGTCGATGGCGTAGAAACCGTCACGGACGGCGGTCGGTTCGGTGCCACCGGCCTTTTCGATTGCTCGCGCAATGACCAGGATGGAATCGTAGGCGTTGGCGACGCCAACTGCCGGCGTCACGTCCGCGGGACCCTTGATGTCTGAATACTTCGCCTGCAGGGCCGACATCACCCGCTTGCCGACCGGCGACAGGTTCCCGAAGAAGCTGTAGGTCTGGACGAAAATCACGTTCTCCGCGCTCGGCCCGGCGAGCTCGGTGAAGCGGCCGCCGGCCGGCCCCCAATGCGAAACGATCGGTGGCGCCCAGCCCATGCGGTCGAGCGATTTCACCACCTGGGAGGACGGTCCGACATTGCCGACCAGGTAGAGCGTATCGGCGCCCGCCTGCTTCAGCCGCGACAGCTGGGAAACGACATCGACGTCGTTGCCTTCGAACTTCTCGACGCCGGCAGGCTCAATTCCTGCGGCCTTCAACGCCGCCTTCAGGCCATGCTCGTTCGACTCGCCCCAGGGATTGTTGACCAGGATGAGCCCGGGCTTTTTCGCATTGTAGGTCTTGCGCGAGAACTGGACGATCGCCTTGTCGACCTCATCGTCCATGGCCGAGACGCGGAACACGTAGTTGGACGGCGCGCCGTTCCGCGTGATGTTGGTCCCGGCGGCCCACGGCACGACGAACGGCACCTTGACGTTGTTGACGAACGGCACGATGGCAAGCTCGACCGGCGTGTCGAGGCCGCCGACCAGAACCGCGACCTTCTCGCGCTGAATCAACTCGCGCGCGGCGATCAGCCCTTTCGCCGGATTGCTCTCGTCGTCGCGGCGGACGAGCTCGAGCGGACGTCCAAGCACGCCGCCCTTCGCATTGATTTCCTCGATGGCGATCGTCGCTCCGCGGGTCAGCGCCTCGCCGGCGCGCGCCGACTGCCCCGACAGGGCGGTCACCAGGCCGATCTTGATCGGTTCGGCCGCGCGCGTGCCAGACGTGAACGGCAACGCGGCCAGCAGGATCGTCGCTGCGGCGTGCCAAACCGGCCAACGACGCGCAGGTCCGGACGAAACTATGCTCCTGAAGTTCATCTTCGGTGTTCCTCCGCTAATGGCGGCCTCGGTATCGAAGCCGCCAGTTCCTCCGCTGCCGCTTATGCGCGGGCTTGACGGAAGTAAAAACTTTCTTCAAAAATATTCCGATGTCAAGCGAGCGATCAGCCGCGCGGAGAAAATTCCGATGGACCCAAGGAATGTCGAGGCCCGCGACGTGTTGATCTCGATCGCGGAAGATGGCGACCGCCTGTCGCGCGGGGAAGCGGTGCTGCGCTCGGATTCTGTCGGACCGACCCTCGCCGCTCACGGACGCTATCGCTACAGCGCGATCGGACAACGCCCGGATTTCAATTGGCCGCAAGGGCGGCGGCTTGCCGTCTATGTCGGTCTCAACCTCGAGCATTTCGCGTTCGGCGACGGGCTCGGTGCCGAGCTCTGCCCCGGCGGTCCGCATCCGGACGTCCTCAACTACGCCTGGCGCGACTATGGCAACCGTGTCGGCGTGTGGCGCCTGATCGAGCTGTTCGACGAGCTGGAGCTGCCGCTGTCGGTGCTCGCAAACAGCGGCATCTATTACTACTGCCCTGAAGTCATGGAGGCATTTCGCGCCCGCGGCGACGAAATTGTCGGTCACGGCCGCACCAATTCCGAGCGCCAGGGTGTGCTTGCGCCCGACCAGGAGCGTCAATTGATTGCGGAGGCGACCGATGTCATCGCGCGCGCCGAAGGACGGCCGCCGCGCGGCTGGCTAGGACCCTGGATTTCGCAATCACAGGTCACACCCGACCTGCTGGCCGAAGCAGGCTACGAGTACCTGCTCGACTGGTGCATGGACGATCAGCCGGTGTGGTTCTCGACGCGGAACGGCGGCCGCATCCTTTCAGTGCCCTATCCGCAGGAGTTGAACGATATCCCCTCGATCGTCGGTCGCAAGGACTCCGGCGAGCAGTTCGCCACCATGATCACCGACACGTTCGAGGAGATGCTGGCACAATCGAAGAGGCAGTCGCTCGTCATGGGGATTGCGTTGCACCCCTATCTGGTCGGCCAGCCGCACCGCCTGCGTCCGCTGCGCCGCGCCCTGCAGACAATCCTGGCGCGGCGTGACGAGATCTGGATCACCACTGCTGGAGGCATAGCCGCGTTCTCGCGCGCGCTACCCGACGGCATCGTCCCAACATGACAAATCGGGACCCGATTGCCTCGCCGTTGCAACGAACCGGAGACGACCAGTGAGCACTGCCGACACGCTGTTTCGAAACGCCCGACTGGTCGATGGGCGCACCGTCGATATCGCCGTGCGCGATGGCCGCATCACCTCGATCGCGTCGCACTCGCAATCGCCGGTCGCGGCCGGCGAAACCCTTGATCTGGCCGGACGCCTGGTGTTGCCGGGGCTGGTCGATGGTCATATCCACCTCGACAAGGGCTTCGTCGGCGACGATTGGAAGTCCCACCGCCGCTGCACCGCCGGTTTCAGCGTGCGCGAGCGCGTCAAGTTCGAAAAGGAGGCGCTTGCCGGCGCCAGGCCGATTGCGGTGCGGGCGGCGGCGCTGATCGACCTCTGCGTCGCGCACGGCACGACCCAGATGCGCAGCCACGTCGATATCGACCTTCAGGTCGGGTTGCGCAATCTCGAACAGGTCATGGCGGCGCGCGACGCGCACCGCGACAAGGTGTCGGTCCAGATCGTCGCCTTTCCGCAAAGCGGCATCGTGACGTCGCCGGGCGTGGCCGGACTGCTCGACGAGGCGGTTCGCGCCGGCGCGGACCTGGTCGGCGGCCTCGATCCGGCGGGTTACGATGCCGATATCGACGGGCATCTCGACGTCATCTTCGGCATTGCCGACCGGCGCGGGGGCGGCATCGACATTCACCTGCATGACGGCGGCTTGCTCGGTATCTTCGAGATCGAAAACATTGCACGCCGGACGAAGGCGCTCGGGCTCAGCGGCAAGGTCACGATCAGCCATGCCTATGCGCTCGGCGAGGTGCCGCGTGACGTCGTTCAGCGCACCGCGCAGCTGCTCGCCGAGGCCGGGGTCGCGATTTTGACCAACGCGCCCGGAGCGCATGCGTTTCCGCCGGTGCTGCTGCTGCGCGATGCCGGCGTCAATGTGTTCGCCGGCAATGACAACATCCGCGATTCCTGGTGGCCCTATGGCGACGGCGACCTCCTGGAGCGCGCCATGATCGTCGGCTACCGCTCCGGCTTCAACACGGATGCCGACCTGGCGGCCGCCTTCAACATGGTAACCACCAACGCCGCGCAGGCCCTCGGCCTTCCGGACTATGGGGTGGCCAAGGGTGCGGCGGCGGACTTCGTCGTGCTCGACGCGCAGCACGTGCAAGAGGCCGTCGTGGCCCGGCCCAGGCCGCGCGACGTCTACAAGAATGGCCGCCTTGTCGCGCATGGCGGCACGATCGTGACGGCGGCGCGTTGATGTGGATGTGGAGACCGGAACATCGGGAAGGTTACCCCTTGACGAGCCACCGCAATAGCGATCTCAATCCCGCGAGCCGGCGCGGCAGGGCCCCGCATCCCGTTGAACATGATGGGCGGGGACATATTGTCCGCGCTGGGCTCGTACAACCTGAGAAAAGCTTGTCCCGTGACTGAAACGACAGCATCGACCAATCCGGCCCGCAGCGCCACGCGCGGCAGACGGGCCCGCGATTCCGCGTTGACGAAGGAAGCGATCTTGCACGCGGCGACGTTCGAGTTCTGCCGCAACGGCATTGGCGGAGCACGGGTTGAAGCCATCGCAAAGCGCGCCAAAGCCAACATGCGGTTGCTGTACGCCTATTTCGGCGACAAGAACGGCCTTTATCTCGCCGTGCTCGAGCATGTCTACACCGAGATCCGCGCGGCCGAACAGCAACTCAAGCTCGACGACCTCGATCCGATCGCGGCCATGCGCGAGCTGATCAACTTCACGTTCAGCTTTTTCGGTGCGCACCAGAACTATATTGCCCTGATCAACAATGAGAACCTGCAGCGCGGGCGCAACCTGCGCAAATCGCGCAAGATCGCCGACCTCACGCTGCCCTTGGTCGCGAGCATCGAAAACATCCTGCGCCGCGGCCTCGCTGTCGGGCTGTTCCGCAGCGACGTCGATCCGGTTCAGCTCTACGTCACGATCACGGCCATGAGCTATTTTCATGTCTCCAACCGCTACACGCTGTCGGCGATGTTCGACAAGGATCTGGGAGAGCCGGACTGGCTGGAGAAGCGTCGCCACCACGCGCTGGACGTGATCATGACCTGGTTGACGGCGACGGCGGCCGCAAGCGAGGGAAAACGGAAACCGTCCGCAGCCAGAACATCGGCCGGCGCCGCACGCTAGCTCGCGCGCGGCAAATTCCGAACAGCCTGCGGGTGAGCGCTAAGGGTGCTCGCCTCACCGGGCAGCGACGACGCCGTCGCTGCGGGGATCGCTGGCGCCCTCGAGCAGTCCGTCCGGGTGCCAGACGATTGCGCCGGCGTGGCCCATGAATTCCTCGAACGCACCGACCACCTGGATGTCGTGGCCGAGCGCCCGCAGCGCATCGACGACGGCAGGATCGAAACGCGATTCGATCTTGAGATTGTTGTTCTCCTCGCCCCATGTGCGACCGAGCAGCCAGCGCGGCGCGGTCACTGTCGACTGAAGGTCCTGACCGTGCAACGCGTAGCGCGTGAAGATCGCCGCCTGGGTTTGCGGCTGCCCTTCGCCGCCCATCGTGCCGTAGGACAACAGCCGGCCATCGCTGAGTTCAGCCATTGCGGGCTGAATGGTGTGGAACGGCAGCCGCCCAGGTTCCAGGCGGTTGATTTCGGTCTCGGCGAGACCGAAGCTCGTCCCACGGTTCTGCCAGGTGACCCCGCTTTGGGGCAGGATGACGCCCGAGCCAAACTCCCAATAGATGCTCTGAATGAAGCTGACGCTAAGACCGTTCCGGTCGGTCGCAGCGAGCCAGACCGTATCGCCCTGGGCCGGCGGGTCAGGCCAGCGCGCTGCATGATCGACGGCGACGGTCTTGTCGAGCGCCGCAATGGACTCGTCGGTGAGAAACCCGGCAGCCGACCGCGCCATGTAGTCGGGATCGGTCACGTAGCGATTGCGGATGCGGAACGACGCCTTCGTGCTCTCGACCAGCCGATGCAGATGATCGACCCCGTCCGCGTCCCTCGCCATGCGCCGGGCATAGAGCGCAAGAATCAACAGCGAGGCCAGGCCCTGCGTCGGCGGCGGCATGTTGAACACCTTGTGCCCCGCCACATCGACCGACAGCGGCGTCACCAGTGAGGCTTGATGCTGCTCCAGATCGGATAGGCGGAGCGGGCTGCCGAGCCGTTCGAGATCAGCCGCCATCGAACGCGCCAGGTCGCCGCGATAGAAATCGGAAAGGCCGGCTTGCGCCAGCTGCCGCAACGTGTCTGCCACGCGCGGCTGCCGCAACCGTGTGCCGACCGCAAGCGGAGCGCCCTGCGGCAGATAGACTTCGGCAAAGCCAGGCACATCCTGCAGTTCAGCGCGCTTCTTCGTGGTGTTGTCGTGCAGGGTCTGGGTCACGGCGACGCCATCGGCGGCGTAGCCGATCGCAGGCTCGAGCAGCCGCGACAACGGCATGCGTCCCCCGTGGCGATCGCGACTGAGTTCATAGGCCTTCTGCCAGCCATCGACGGTCCCGGCAGCGGTGAGTGCCGCGAGCGGTCCGCGGCTTGGGATGGTGCTGCAGCCATGCTCGCGATACCAGGCGCGGCTGGCGGCCTTCGCCGACCGTCCGCACGCCTGGATTCCGACCGGCGAAGAGCCCGCCCGGCCGACCAGCCAGAAGCCGTCGCCACCAAGGCCGTTCATATGCGGATAGACCACCGCGATCGTGGCGGCGGACGCAATCATCGCCTCGACCGCATTGCCGCCCTCGGAAAGGACGGCGAGCCCGGCCTGCGCCGCGAGGTGATGCGGCGCGGTCACCATTCCGCTATAGCTTCGCTTGGTCTGCAGCATGAACGCGTTCTCCGAAAACTGCAATTTGTAATAATATTCTTACTTACATTGTCAAGCCGTCGCACAGCCGCGGCGGCGCGAACTCTGCTAGCGGAGTGCCGCGCGAGGCGGATCGAAGCGAAAGCGGAAATCGGCCGCGCAAAGCTGCGTGTCAGCGGCAGCGGGGCGGGTCGCCGAATTCCCGGAGGTCCTGAATCTGTTCCGAAAAAGATGCAAAAAATGTAGTCTCCCGAACCATGGCGACGATCCACGAATTCGGCCCCTACCGCCTCGACGCGGAAGCCGTGATGTTGTTTCGAGAGTCCGAACCGGTCGCGCTCGGGCGGCGCGCGGTGACGCTGCTTCGGCTGCTCGTCGAGCAGGCCGGAACGCCGGTTTCCAAGGACGCATTGATGCAGGCGGCCTGGCCGGGCCTTGCGATCGAGGAGAGCAACCTGACGGTGCAGATCGCCGCTCTGCGGCGGGTATTTGCCGACGTCGCGGGCGGTGCGACCTGGATCGAGACCCTGCCGCGCCGCGGCTACCGCTATGTCGGGCCACTGGTCGCTGTCGAATCCGGCGCCGGCCTGCCCACCTCGCCGGCAATAACAGTGCCCGATGGGCCGTCGCTTGCAGTGCTGCCGTTCTCGAATCTCAGCGGCGATCCCGCGCAGGAATATTTTTCCGACGGAATCACGGGAGACATCATCGCCGAACTGTCGCGCTTCCGCTCGCTGTTCGTTGTCGCCCGCCACTCCAGCTTCGCCTACAAGGGCAAGACGCCCGAGATCAAGCAGGTCGGCCGCGAACTCGGCGTCAGGTACGTGGCCGAAGGAAGCGTGCGCAAGATCGGCAGCCGGATGCGGGTGACCGTCCAGCTTCTCGATGGCGCGAGCGGTTACAATCTCTGGACCGAGCGCTACGACCGCGAACTCGAAGACGTCTTCGCCCTGCAGGACGAGATCGTCCGCGCAATCGTCGCAGCCCTTCCGGGCCGGCTCGAGGACGCCGGCCGCGAGATCGCCAGACGCAAGCCGACCCCGAACATTACCGCGTATGACCTGGTTCTGCTGGGCAACGAGCGATGGCGTCAATTGACCGTGAAGGGCATGGCGGAAGCCAGGCAGTTTTTCCGGGACGCAGTCACGCTCGATCCGCAATATGCCCGCGCTCACGTCAACATTGCCTGGACGATCGTCTGCGACGTGTTTCTCGAATCGCCCGGCACGGCGAAGCTCGACGACGCACTGAGCGAGATCGAGATCGCACTCGACATCGACGGCGGCGACGCCTGGGCCCATGGCGTCTTCGCGCAATTGCTGTTCCTGCGTCGCGAGGATGCCAAGGCTGAAATCCATTTCAGCCGGGCTCTGGCGCTCAATCCAAACGACGCCGATGTCGCCGCCGTCCTCGCGAACATTTTGGTCTACTGGGGACGGTGGCGAGAGGCACTCACATGGATCGGTGCGGCCAAACGACTGAATCCCTTCCCGCCCAATCTGTACCACTGGTACCACGCGCTCGCGCTCTATTCGGGGCGCCGGTACGATGAAGCAGCCAAGACGCTGATGGAGGCGCGATCCCCCGACCGCTGGTCGCACAGTCTGCTTGCCGCCTGTTATGCGCAGATGGGTCGGCACAGCGAAGCGCGATCCGAAGCCGAAGCGTTCGTCACGGAACGTTGTCGTGAAATGAGCGCGAACGGCGCAACGCCGCCGGCGAACACCCTCGATCTCGTTCGAGCGCGGGCCGAAAGGTACAGAAATTCAGTCGATCGCGAGCACTTCCTCGACGGCTTGCGCAAGGCCGGCCTATCGGGCTGAGCCGATCGGAATATGGCGTAGGGCAATTCGAGGCCCGTGGTAGCGGGGGAGCGCTACCGCCTTTCCCCACACCCAGAGAATCCACGGCAACTTCTGCAATCTTTCGCCCAATATCGAATCGCAAACGCTTCCAATGCGCGCTGTGCGAAAGCAGTTCTTTATAGAGATCGAGGACGAAGGGGAGCGTCTCCGCGGAAAAACGCAGCGTCTGATCTTTGAATCTTTTGGATCTGACCTGGGATCAGCTCAATCTGAGGAGATTGAGAATTGGAAAACTCCAAGAAGGCGTCCGTGGTTTCGAATATTTCACCCACGAGCCCGCGATGCTCTGGTTCGATGATGGAGTAAACGTCGGGTTTGTCGCACCTCCACCATCCTGACCATAGTTCCGCTTTCTTCTCATTGGGATCAAAAATAAGGATGAGCGCCCCGCCGTCCTCATAGATGAGCTCAGCGGGCACGCAGCCGTGTTTGATCAGCGTTTGCAGAACGTGGCAAAACTCGTACCCAAATACGTACACATCAGGCTTTAGCTTAACGACGATAGGATGGTCTGCGTTATCGTACCCGAAGGAATCGGTGCTGCTTGGCGGTTTAATCACTTTGATGCTTCCCGCGCTTGCGCCATGAAGCGAATCGCCTAGCTGCCTGCTTGGGATCAGTGATCCTCGATACGTCAGGCACTCACCTCGATACCCCGGGGAGCATTAGCCGTCCGTGCCCGACGCTCTGAGATACGTCGCTCTACGCCGCGCCGGCGATCGGGTATCGGAACCTGCGAATCCCGCACGTTGCTCCTTCGCCTGACAAGAATTCGCCGATCAGCTACCCTGCGTTCCGAAACCACTATTCGGGCGTCTCTCCGCACTACGCTTGCCGATCCGGCGATCGCTCTCTCCGGACGGGCGGCGTAAGTCCTGCGCGCCACCACTTCGCGGAGCGCCAGCCAGATGAACTCGCTGTTGGTGGAAAGATATCGCCGCCATAATTTGCGCGGCTCCATCGTCAGCCGCCAGAACCACTCGAGACCGAGCGATTGGAATAGCCGAGGAGCGCGCCTGATGAAGCCGGCCAAGACGTCGAAGCTGCCGCCGACACCCAGGATGACAGGAACTTGCAGCCGATCCCGATAGCGCTCGCTCCACACCTCCTTGAACGGGGACGGCAAGCCGATAAAGAGAATGTGGGCGCCGCTGGCGCGTATCTCATCGACGATCATTTCGTGCTCATCCGGACCGAAGTAGCCGTTCCGGAAACCAGCGATCTTCAGTTGCGGAAAGCGCGCCTCGCAGACGCGCACGAGCTTTTCGACGACTTCCTGATGCGCCCCTAGAAAATAGACACAAAGTCCGTTGGACGCAGCAGCCCTTAAGAGTCCTTCCATCAGATCGATGCCGGCCACGCGTTCCGGCATGTGTTGACCTGACGCCCGTATTGCCCAGACCACTGGCATACCGTCTGCGACCGTCATATCGGCCGCGGAACATGCGTGCGCCAACTCCACGTCTCGCCGCACCATGCAGAGATGTGACGCATTGATCGTCATGACGATGTGAGAATTGTTCGAGCGGCGACAGATATCGACACAGCGCTGCGCCGCCTGATCGAGCGTAACCGCATCAAATTCGACGCCCAATAGGCTTACGTGTTCCGTCATCTGCTCAACTTCCCTGCGGCGATTGCCGGCTGGCTTGCCACCGAGCCACTTGCTCGGCGTCCAGGCGAGCCGTGGCAGCTCGTTTACCCAGTCTCAGGCACGCGTGCTGATAGGTACGAAGAAAACGTCTGAACTCGGGGTCATTGTAGCGCGGCAACCCCTTTGCCCAACTGCTGAAGTAACCCCAAAGCATCGCGATGCTTCCGATGAACATTGGGTGCGCACGAAGACGGGAGGCCGCCACCGCCAGATAGTAAAACGGCGAGGTGCCCATGAAATACTGACCGAAGCCAGCACGAATTCTGCCCGCCCAGATGCTGTTCTGGCTGGCACCTTGCGGACGAAGGTGGACGAACCGGATTGGTTCTGAATCGACGCTCTCGGCGATCCAGCCCAGCATTCTGGCGCGGTGGCAATCGATGCCATCCCACATGACCTGTCGCACGAATCCCCCGATCTGCTCGAAGCACGCAACGCGATAGAATTTCGTCATTCCAACCGACATTTCATCGCCGCAGACCTCGGGCACGAGATCGCCGGTTTGGGGATGAACGAACCAGGGTTTGCCGGAGGTCGTTCCGATACGTGGATTGCCCTCCATTCGCTGCATCAGCAGTTCGAAGTAGCGAGTCGGCAGGTCGAGATCCATATCAAGCTTGCACAAATAGCCGAAGTCGCCGAGCGGCACTTGATCGAGACCATCATAAAACGCCTCAATCACGCCGGGCCCCACCCTCCGGTGGCCTCGGTCCTGGCGGCGCACGACGCGCAGATAAGGCAATCGCGCCGCATACTCTTCCAGGATCCGTGGCGTCTCGTCGGTAGATCCGTCGTCAACGACGATCCACAGCGCAGGCGGCACCGACTGTGCAGCCACGCTGTCCAGCGTGCGGCGGAGGTAGGGTCCCTCATCCCGGCAGGGCGAAATCAGCGCATACCTGCGCGGCGCCGGGTTGCGCGGAGACCCTGAAGCACTGTTAAGCTCGTCCACAGCCCTACTCCCGGTAATATCCTTCGGACCTGACCCCATTTCTTGCTTCGATGGTCCTGAGCTCAAGAGGGTCGATCTGGTTGAGAACGATGGTCGACACGCGCTCACGGATGAGCTGCGTCACCGACAAGGCTTCGAGCACGCTCGTACGCTTGGTCTGACCGCATTCCACAACGAAGACGAACTCATCGATGAAGCGCTCGATCAGCCTAGCATCGACCACCGACATGATCGGCGCCACCTCCACCACGATGTAGTCATAGGATTTCCGTGCAACGGCGAGCAGGTTTTCCATTTCCTGCGAGCCCAGGAGCTCTGCGGCGTTTGGAATCCTGACCGTGCACGCATTTGGCAGGACATCCAGCCCCGAATGCGGCCGCTTGCAAACAAACTCGTCAAGACGAGAGGGCTCCTCCAGCGCTTCGAAAAGCCCGACCTTCGCATCCGGGGAAAGTGCAGTCGTGAGATTCCGGAGATGAAGGTCGGCATCGATCAACAGCGTGCGCGACCCAGAGGACGACAATATGAGCGCGGCAAGATTGGCGGCAACGACAGTCTTTCCCTCTTTCGAAACCGCCGACACGACGCCGATGACCTTGCCCCCGGTCGAGGCGGACGAACGGTCGAGCATCGCCTTCACATTGCGAAGACCTTCCGCGAAGCGCGAGAAGGGAGCAGCAAGGACATGCTCCTCGATTGGCAATTGACCAGCGTAGACGAAGGGCAGTCCGATGCACCGTGTTTCGGTCACCTGTTCGACAGCCTTGGGCGTACGGAATACGTCCGCCATCCATTCACGTCCGAAGGCAGAGCCTATGCCGAGAAACAGGCCAAGAAAAATGCTGCCTGCCGCCACGATGAGGGTCTTCTTGGAACTCTTTGTCAGCGGCGGAACTGCTCTTGCGATGATCTGCGCACTCTGGGCCGGAAGCGTCTCAGCCTGCGCCGCCTCGATCTCCTTATGCTTTTGCAGGAAGCCACTATAAAGATTGCGCAGCGCCTCGGCGGCGCTCTCGAGTTCGCGCAGCCGGCTTCCGGTCTCCGCGGAAAGCTTTGCGGCCGTGTCTTCGAGTTCGGTCTGTCGTGCCTTGGCGACTTCGTATTCGCTGGCGTAGGAATCGGTAATGCGACCCTCGTCGGACCGAATGGCGGCGTCAACGCTGTTGAGTTGCGCACGAAGCTTGACGACAGCCGCGTGCTTGCGACCGACGCGAGCTTCCATTTCCGCAAGGCGAGACGCAAGGTCGCGCTTTTGCGTGCGGAGACGTGCAAGTTCGCTGTTGTTGAGCGCGAAGTTGATGACTGCCGCCCGCTTGTCGTTGAATAGCGCATCCGTCGACACGGCTGACGGAATCCCGTTTGCCTCTGTCCGCTTGATACGGTCGAGGCGCTCCTTTGCCTCGACTGCCGCGAACTTGGCATTCATCAGCTGGGTATTCAGACTTGCCAGGAGCTCGGTATCCTGCGCGCCAGTGCTGCTGAGGTTGTTAGCCGTCTTGAAGTCCTGCAGCGCCTTGTCCGCGTCGGCTACCTGCTTCTTCAGCTCGATGAGCCGCTCCTGCAGCCATCCGCTCACCTTCTGCGTCGACTTCAATTTTGCGTCCTGCAGGGACGCGAGATAGCTATCCACGATGCCGTTGGCGATCTTCGCGGCCTTCTCCGCACTCTGCGACTCGACCGTCACATTGATAACGTTGGCGACATCCTCTCGCGCAACTGTCACGCGCTTCAACAGAGATTCGAGAGCAGCTCGTTCGGCGGCCGTAGTGGCTTCCGCCGTGCTGGAGTTCCCGTCTGTGGCGCTGCCAAGCGCAGATCGCCCGGCAAACTCGCTATCACTGGCCAGACCCAGCGTGCGAATAACCGGAAGCAGGACCCTGTCGGATGAGAGTACGTAAAGCTGACTGCCGACCTCGACTTCGTCCATCGTCGGCTGATCCACGATCTTGTTGGTCTGCAGATAACGATTGAGACTTCGATCGATGAGGATGCGCGCACTGCTCTTGTAGGGCGCCTTCATGACAACAACCGAAGCCACGGCGACCGCCAGCCCAATCAACAGTCCGATAACGGGCAACCGCCATTCGCGGCGCAGAACGTCAACGACGTCCCACAAGCCGAACGTCGGCCGGGCCACCGATGGCGGACCGTAGTCTTCCGCAAGCGGCTGGCCGTATTCCTGAATGACCAATTGATTGGTTCTGGTGTCCATGGCTTCGTTTGATCAGTACGCCGGTTGGGAGAGCGGTGGTGTCGGCCGCGAATGCATCTCGGCATTCGGCAAAAGATTGACGCCCGTGATGTGATCAGTTGGACGTTGCGGCCGACGGACATTCAGAAGATCATGCACGATCAGTTTGCTGGCGCGCCCGTCACCGAACGGATTGGCACCGAGAGACATGGCTTCGTGCTCCGCTGGCACATCGAGCAGGCGCTCGACGCCTGCAACAATGCGAGCCGGGTCGGTGGTGACCAGGCGAGCTACGCCGGCGTCAACGGCCTCCATGCGCTCGCTGGTATCTCGCATGACGAGCACGGGCTTGCGAAGCGCCGGTGCCTCCTCCTGAATTCCACCGGAATCGGTGAGGATGAGATACGAGCGCGTCATGAGGTAGACGAACTCGGGATAGTTCAAGGGTTCGATCAGGAAGATATTCGACGCATCGCGCAGATGATCAAATACCGGCCCGCGCACGTTCGGATTCAGATGAACGGGATACACGATCTGAATGTCGTCCCGCCGACTGATCGTCTTCAATGCCTCGCAGATTTGCCGGAACCCGGATCCAAAGCTCTCGCGCCGGTGTCCGGTCACGAGAACAAGTCGCTTCGACGTATCGAGCCATGAGTATTTCACCTCGAGCGACCGGCGAAGCTCACCCGGTTGAGCGATATTTGCGGCCATGCGAAGCAGCCCGTCGATCACGGTATTGCCGGTGACAATGACGGCCTCTGGTGGATAGCCTTCCTTCAGCAGGGCAGAACGCGCACGCGACGTCGGCGCATAATGCCTCGTCGTAACGACCGCAGTGACCCGCCGATTGGCTTCCTCCGGCCACGGGCTCATGAGATTGCCGGTTCGCAATCCCGCCTCGACGTGCCCGACACTGACCGACCGGAAGAACGCGGCAAGTGCAGCCGCCGTACTGGTTGCGGTGTCGCCCTGCACAAGAACGTAGTCCGGATTGTAGTCGGCGATGATCGGATCGATTCCGGTCATGACCGCACTGAACACTTCGCTCAACGACTGGTTCGGTCGCATGATGTTCAGGTCGTAGTCAGCCTTCAACGAGAACGCCGACATCACATCGTCGAGCATCTGACGATGCTGGCCCGTCACGCAGACGCGCGTTTCAATTCCTTCTGCTTCGCCCAGCGCCAGCACAAGCGGTGCCATTTTGATCGCCTCTGGACGAGTACCAAATACGCTAAGAATACGCATGAAGCCCGACGCCGCCTGTGTTCAAAAATTTTGCCGTGTTGAATATTCTTGCCGTGTCGAAATGATGCGGCACGCTACCGGATTTTCCCGACGCGTTCATCGCCAACGTGGGCTCGGCGCATGTTAAATGAAATTTATAGCTAATTCTCGCGGTTGCCGCAGAGCGCGTTGCGCATCATCGAAGCCGGCTGTTGTCAGGCGGTTCCAGATTTAACTTTTTCGGGTTAACGCGCACTCAATCGTTGTCCGCTGACCTTCTTCGCAACTGTCAGCGAGTTCCAGATTTAACTTCTCCAGGTTAACGCGCATTCGTCGATGCATCCTCGTGCTTGCATTCGCAACGGCTCGGCGAGAATGCCCATGCGCGTGCAATGAACTTCAATGACAGGCTCGCATTATCCAATTTCGGGAAAACTTGGACAAAACAAGATTAAATAGCGTATGGACTTACGTTGATTGGCACCGTTCGTGACGACGATCACCGCGCAACCCGCTGCTGGTCGGGGGATTCCGGAAGTCGTGTGGCCGGCACTTTTCCGGCATTTGATAGATCGGAGGCAGCGCCTCGTGGAAGGCAAGGTTTTACTCCTCTCGCAGCGTCGGATTTCCGATCTTGTCGCATTTTGCCTCAGCTATGAGTTTGAGGACAATCTGGCGGCGATGACGCGCGCCGATCGGTTCGATGTTCGAGATCGTGCTGCACTGGAGTTCTCGCGGCGAGTCTACAAATGGACGCGCCTTGCATCAGGATCGACCAAACTGGCAGACGTGCTGGCACCCTCCCCGCCGCAGCTGCGGCTGCAACGCGATTACGAACTGTTCTTTCCGATCTTCAGCAATGCGTATCAACTCCACGCGCTCGCCGCGATTCCCGACTGGCGCAAGCGGTGTCGCAAGGCCGCATGCTTCATCACAGAAGTCTGGGCAGACGATATCCCGGAGTATCTGATCGAGCTCCTGTCCGGATTTGATCATATATTCGTCGGCCTGCATCACTGCGCACCGCAGATCGCGCGCATAGCGGGTCGACCGTGCAGCTATCTGCCGCTGGCGGTCGACGTGGAGCGGTTCGCGCCGAAGCCCGAGCAGCAGCGATCGATCGCCGTGTGCAACATCGGACGTCGTTCGGCGACGACCCACGCCGCGTTGCTGGCCGGCGCCGAGAGAGAGCGCTTCTTCTACTACTACGACACTGTGGCGGCGAGCGGTTCGAACCGGAAGGAAAGAACGTTCCGGGTCGACAATCCGGAAGAACACCGCATCATGATTGCGAATATCCTCCAGCGCAGCCGCTATTTCATTGCCAATCGCAGCCACGTCAACAACCCGGAGTTCACGGCGGGCCGAGACGAGATTTCCGCTCGCTATTATGAAGGTGCTGCAGCCGGGGCAGTGATGGTCGGAGAAGCGCCCCGCACCGAAGAGTTTGCACGGCAGTTCGACTGGCCCGATGCCGTCATTCATGTGCCCTTCGATTCGCCGCACATTTGCCAGATCCTCGAAGCGCTGGACGCAGAGCCGGCGCGACTGCGAGCGGTTCAGAACGCAAACGTCCGGGAAGCCGCGCTGAGGCACGATTGGCTCTACCGCATACAGACGGTATTCGACATCCTCGGTATTGCTCACACCGACCTGATGAGCGCACGAGCCAACCGTCTGCGCCAGATCGCCGGATCCTTTGAGCTGCCAGCAGCCGCCTGAAATCGTCACCTCGGGTGGTACGGAGCAATGCGGCATTTCCGCCGGTTTATGGTTAACGCCCTGTTAAGCGGCGGCTGCTACATCCCAGCAGGTAGGCGATCTCGATCATATGATCGCAAGGGTGTCGCGAACGTCCGCAACGGTGGACAAACGTCAAGCTGCGTATCCAGGCATGAAACGCTCCAGTCAGCTTCCCTCGGCTCAAGCGGCCATCCTGAATGCGCCGCCTTTGCCACGTCAGGCAGACAGGCTTGCTGCACCTCTGCGACGGCGTGGCGCCTGGACGCAATTCGTCGAAGCCCGCCTGCGCGAGCCCGCAAATCCGGAGCGCGATCCCGCCGGACCGCCAGACAGTCCGACCGACGAGCATCCGACGGTCCTTGGCGAGGATCCGAGCTCGCCGAAGGGTGGACCGACGGATGAAGCTCATCCGCTCCTTGACCTGGAGCAACCCCTGCAGCCGATTGTGCTCCCGCAGGATGAGGTCAGTCGGCGCCTGAATGAGGCCGCGGAGAACATCGGACGCCGGACGAACGTGTCTCGGCCCGATGCCGGACCAGACGACGAGCCCGTCCCCCCTGCGGCCGATCCAAACGATGTTTCAGCGGAGGAATCCGACAACCGCCCGCAGCCAGCGCCACCGGACTCGCATGCCGGCTCAGCCGTAGCCTTGTACACGACTGAGGCAGATGAAGGAGAGGGATTCAGTCCGGCCGCGGACCCAGGTCCGAACTCGGTGCCACCGGCGTCAATCCGTCTACCGCCCGTGCACAGCAGCACTGCCGAGGCGAGCGTCGCGGTGCGGGAACAGCAGACGATACTAATCGAGAAGCTGATCGCCGAAGAACTTCAGAGCTCGCCGCGGGACCGACGTTCGGTCACCAGCGAATGGAAAGTGCGCAACTTTGTATGGTTCCTCGCTCCAACAACGGTTCTGCTGGCGATTGGGACCGGAATGCTCATGCGGGGCAATGTTGCATCCCTGTTCAGCACAGCACCCCAGGTTGTCAGCCATTCGAACGCGACGCCCGTTCAGCCGCCACCGCAAAGCAGACGCAAGCTGAAGCCGGCAATTGCCACTTTCGTACATCGTGCTCCGATCGAAGCAGCTGCAACCGTACCACCCGCACGTTCACTGCCGACGACATATGGGATTTTTGCGTCAAGCAACGGGCGGATGATCCGACTCGAGCCGATGAACATCCGGCTTCCCGACAGCCGGATCGCCGTGTCGGTATTGACCACGAAGCCGGGCACCGCTGTGGTGCCGCACGGGCCGCTTTCGTTTGTCGCGTATCAGCGTGAGCTTATGACAAGCGCGCCCGACAACGCACAGTTGCGCATTCTCGCCCAGGTCGCACGAACACCGTCGTCACCGGCAGTCGCTATGGCCAACGATGCCTGGGCGATCCGGTCCGTTTCCGTCGACCTGACCGTAGCGCCGGTCCCTGAAAACCGCGAGATGGTCGAGCTGCAGCCAGTGAGCCCCGATCTCGTCCTCTCGCCCGGCCGTTACGTGCTGGTCTTCAAAAACCAGGCCTACGACTTTGTCGTAGCCGGCAAGGTTACCGATAAGGCCCATTGCCTCGAGAGGACGGAAACGCCGGACGGCGACAGGTTCACCGAGTGCCGCAAGCTCCCGTAATATAGGGCGGCCCGGTCCTAGGGCGGCGTCGACGCGACCGCGGCCGGCGGCAACTTCGTCGCTTTCGCAGTGGCGGCACCGACGCTGAGCTGGCCGGTCCTACGCCAAAGCAGCAGCCCTGCTCCGCCGCCGATCGTACAGATCGTAAGCAGCACAATTTCCCCGCGCCCCAATCCTCCAGAGATCAGCGCGTAGGGCAGCATGCCCAGCCCCATCCAGAAGAGCTTTTGCCACTGGTAGGAGTCGTACCTCTTGCCAAGATTGCGACGCTTGAACCACAGATCTTTCGCTTCGCGCGAAAACGGAAGAACACGTCGGCACACGGCTGGACCAAGGCGAAGCGCGAGCAGCAGGGCGAGAAACATCGTCAACGCGACCACGATACGATCGTCGCCGCCTGACAGCAGTCGGAAGACCGGCAGAATGCAAAGGCCGAGGCCGATCCTCAGAAATGCCCCGGCGGGCCACGTGTCCAAGTTAATCAGGAAGCGCTCAAAGGAGGTCATGGGCGTAATCCAGGATCAGGAGTTGACTTGCAGTCGTACAATGCCGAAATCGCGTAGCAAGGACCACGCGAGTTGCAGTGGCCGCGTGATCCTGAAGACCCCGACCACGACAGTCAGGTAGGCCGTCACACAGATCACGCTCGCGACGGGAATTCGCAGCAACCGCGGCAATTCCTGCAGGAATGCCTCCTGTATCGAGAAAGCGACCGCGACCGCGACCAGCGCAGCAATGGTCTGCGGCGCTGTCGCGCGCAGGACGTCCCCGATTGTGATCCCGACAGGCCTGCCGGCATAGACGAGCGCAGGAACGAACAGCACAAACATGGTGACCGTATAGGCGATCGTCACTCCGACCACGCCGAACGGCAGTCCGGCTGCAAGCGCAACCAGTTGGCAGATTGCACTGAAGATGCCCCATCGCATCCACCGATCGGGACGCCCGACCGCGACATGCACCCAGCCGAGAGTTCGCTCGATGCAGTCGGCAATGCCGCGAATGGCGAGGATGCAGAGCAAGGGGCCCGCGGGAGACCATTTCTCTCCGAGAAGTACGATCACGATGTCATGAGCGCTCACGGCCAGGGCCGCGAAGGCAGGCCCCGAAAAGTAGCAAAGCAATGACAGCGCGCCTTCCCAGGAGCGCTTCAGTTCGGCCGCACTGTGCTGGAGCTTACTCAGCCCCGAAACCGCGATGTTATGCAGCGGCTCACTGAGAATCGACAGCAGGTTGTTGTAGATCGTGAAGGCGTTCTGAAAATAGCCAAGCGGCCCTGCACCGAGGAAATACCCCATCGCGATTCTGTCCGCCGAACGAGCGAAGTAATCCGTCATGGTGAAGCCGGTGACTCCCAGCCCGAACCGCAGCAGTTCCTTGACCATTGGCGTGAGCCTCGGCCTGCCCGGTATCCATCGACAGGCAGTCCAGGCTCCCACGACGGTCAAAGCCGACGTTATGATCGGCTTGGCGATCAGCGCCCAGTAGCCCCAGCCCAAAAGCGCCAGTCCAACGCTTGCAGCGCTTCCGATGATGTTCGCCGATATGTCGATTATCGCGATGCGGCGAAACTGCATTGCCCGACGCATCAGCGCATAGTGCTGCGTCGACAAGGCCATCATCAGGAAGGTCACCGATAATGCCAACGCCATGCCCGCGAGCGATGGCTCGCCGAAGGCACGCGCTATCCACCGGCCGGACGCGGCCAGCACCACAGCCAGCACGACGCCGATCAGAACATTCAGCCAGAACAACGTGCTGACCTCGGCGCGCGAGATGCTGCTCCGCTGGGCGGAGGCCTCGCTCATCCCGAGATCGACGAAAAGGGGAGCAAAGCCGATCAGGGCCAGCATCATGGCCACCAACCCGAAATCATGCGGTGCGAGCAGTCGCGCCAGTACGATCGTGGAGGCCAACTGAACGAAGATATTCAATCCGCGCGCAGCAATGAACGCCACGCCGCTGTGCAGCGACCTGCGGCCAAGGCCAGAGTATGGCTTGTTGTCCGCAAAATACTGATCGGTGCGTTCGTTCCGATGCACGCGTCGTTCCCGTTCAATTCGCCGGATTCTGGCTTTGAGGTACCCGCTCAAGCCAGATTTCCCGCCAATAGGGATGGATGGCGCGCGGGCAGAAGCGGCGGCAGATCGCATAGCGCGCCTCACACACGACATCCTTCAGGATGATCGCGTCCGTCTTGAAACGGACCATCTTGCACGAACCTTCGTCGATGATCTGCTTTTGACGCCTCTCGACCTCGTACTCGCGTTCCGTGAACGGTACCATCTCCGGATCGAAATAAAGGCCTCGATTGCGGTAGTTGCAGTCCAGTGTCTCGAGGATGTCCTTGTACGGCTTGACGCGCACGACGTCGCCCACCTGCAGATCAAGCCGGGACTGCGGGACCTTGCTACCCTCCGGCACACCGAAGGGCCTGATCGGGTAAGGTACGCCGCCTCTCATGCGCTGGAATGTGTCGTAGATCCAGCGCATCGCGGTGCCAATGCCCAGCCCTGCTTCGGTGACCGTGCGCCAGACCGAGAAAGTCAATCCGGCGACGAGGTCCTGCAACCGAACGTTTCCCGAAGTGTAGTCCTCGACATACTGACGCGGATCCCACCACTTCAGGGGTTGCGTGGCGAATTTGACCTGTGTGTTCTGGCAAACGTAGGTCGGCTCGGTTTCGCCGACCTTCGGCGGATGCTTGATCGTGCTCCACAGCGTTTCCTCGCTGCAGCCGCCAGACCTGAACGGCTTGCCAGCGCCATCTGGCGACGGCCCTTTCTCGCCTGCCGGCTTCAACCAGGCGTCCTTCCAGAATATCAGGCAGGCCGCCTCGCAGCCGTCATGAGCCGCGCCGTTGCAGCGGATGTTCTCGAGATGGACCGTGTTCAGCATCTTGCGCCCGCCGATACCGAGCGCCGGATCGCAGGTCTTGTGAGCTCGCTTGCCGACGCGAAGCGTCTTGCCGCAATGCTTCAGCATCTCGGGCATGAAGGGCATTTCCTCCAGGCGGCCGTTGGCATCCAGCGTCGCGAGGATCTCCTCCTTGCTTCTGACCTCCACCAGGTCACCAGCGCGAAAGATGCTTGAGAATAGCGTGCTCATATCGTGCGCCTTGAGATACACCCTGCAATCAAAACTTCACAGGCTGCGTGACGTCCACGCAACCATCGTCAGATCAGTGTCAACTTTCGCCCGAAAAATGCCTCGGCGAAGCGTTCCGTAGCCCTGCACTCCATGCCCCGAATCCGTGCGAGGCCGCGAAAGGTGTCTGCATCGAACCACTGCTTGGATCGCTGCGTCCCGAAATGCTTGAGCAGGAGTTCAATCTTACGATCGAGCGCCGCCGCCGATACCGGCATGTAAACGTTGGGTTGACCGAAGTCGCCATCCCACTTCGGGATCTCGTACTCCAGAATCTGATGATCACGAAACGTGTTCCAGGTCAGGCGGCAGACCTGACGATGGTCCTGGTGAGCATCATCCCTGCGATGCGTCAGAATGACGTCGGGCTCGATCCGCCGCTTCAGCGATTCAAACCATTCCTTGATGGCCTCTCCCATTTCCGGGAAAAATCCATCGGGAAACGACAGCACCTCGACATTCGCGGATGCAGCCCCGCACAAGAAGTCGGCCGCCGACGCTCTGGCTTCAGCCTCCCGTATGGCGCCACCGCTTAGAACGCACCAGTGCACGTCCAGCTTGATACCGCGCTCGATCAGACCCAGCAGCGTCGCTCCCGCGCCGATTTCGATATCATCCGAATGGGCGCCGAGGCACAGGATCGACAGACGGTCTCCGGGCCTGGCAAGCTGCAATGCTCTCATTCCGGTTACGCCGCGCTGGCTACCGACGAGTGATTCAGCCGCCACGGCGTGTCGCCGCGCTCCACCATGTCCTCCAACACTTGTCTGTCGCGCAAGGTATCCATGGCGCGCCAAAAGCCCTCATAGCGATAGGCCATGAGGTGACCGCCCTCGATCAAACGGTTGAACGGTTCCTGGACGAGCTCTTCTCCTTCCTTGATGTAGTCGAAGATTTCGTTGCGGAAGATGAAGTAGCCGCCGTTGATCCAGATCTCGGACTCCTGACTGGAGCGAATCCGCTGCACCGACCCCTCGGCATCAAACTCGGCAAGGTGGAAGCTGATCGGTGGATGGATCGCCACGAAGCAACCGATCTTTCCGCTTTCCTTGAACTTCTGGATCACATCAGGCAGCGGCGCGTCGGTCAGCCCGTCGCTGTAGTTCGCAAGAAACATCTCCTCGTCCTTGACGAGATGGCGGACGGCCAGCAGGCGCTGCCCGATGTTGCGCCATGTCCCTGTATCCACCAGAGAAACCCGCCAGTCCGGCTGATGTTCGCCGATCAGCTCGACCTTTTTGCCGTACTCCGAAATCACGCAGTCGCTGTTCGCAGTCGCGCGATAGTTGAGGAAGTAATCCTTGATCACGTTCGCCTTGTAGCCAAGGCACAATATGAAATCATTGTGATTGTACTGGCTGTAGTACTGCATCACATGCCAGAGGATCGGCTGATGGCCGATCGGGACCATCGGCTTCGGTATGCTTTCCGAATACTCGCGGATCCGCGTACCGAGACCGCCGCAAAAAAGGACAACCTTCATGGCGCAACCTCACGCGGATCAATGATTTCGACGTTAGGAATCGGAACGATGAACTTGCAGCCCCAGTCCGCGACATGCCGCATTTGCGCGACGATTTCCCTCTTCAAATTCCAGGGCAAGATGAACAGGTAGTCGGGGCGAGCCTCGTCGATGGCTTCGACCGGGAGGATCGGAATGTGCATTCCCGGCGTATAGCGGCCGTGCTTGTAGGGGTTGCGGTCCACGGTGAAGTCGAGGAAGTCGGTTCCGATGCCGCAATAGTTCAGCAGCGTGTTGCCCTTGCCGGGAGCGCCATAGCCGCAGATCCGCGCGCCCTTGTTCTTGCTCGCGATCAAGAACGACAGCAGTTCGCGCTTGGTGCGATGAACCCGCGATGTAAACTGCTCGTACTGACCTATGTCTTCAAGGCCGATCCGGCGCTCATGGGCCAGCAGTGCGGTCACGGCGGCGGAGACAGCGTGAGTCGCGTCGGCGCGGCAGAGATAGACGCGAAGCGAGCCGCCATGCGTTGGGATCTGCTCGACGTCGAAAACCTTCAGGTCGTGCCGCCGCGCCAGACGATCAATCGTTACCAACGAGAAATAGGAGAAATGCTCGTGATAAATGGTATCGAACTGATTTTCGTCGATGAGCCGCTCAAGATGCGGAAACTCGAGCGTAATCACGCCTTGCGGCCCGAGTAGGCACGCCATTCCGGCGGTGAAATCGTTTAGATCCGGAACCTGGGCCAGCACGTTGTTGCCGATAATCAGATCGGCCCGCTTGCCATCCGAGACCAGCTTCTGCGCGAGCTCCAGGCCGAAGAACTCGACCATTGTCGGGACGTTCTTCTGCCTCGCAACTTCGGCCACATTGGCCGCCGGCTCGATTCCCGTGACCGGCACCCCGAGCGGCAGGAAGTGCTGCAACAGGTAACCATCGTTGCTCGCGATCTCGTAGACGCGGCTCTCGGCACCAAGGTTCAGCCTGGCCTTGATCATCTCGCAGTAGCGCCGCGCATGTTCCACCCACGACGTCGAGTAGGACGAGAAGTAGGCATACTCGGTGAAGATATGCTCCGGTTTGACGTATTCCTGGAGTTGTACCAGGAAGCAGGATCCACAAACCACGGTGTGCAGCGGATAGTACGGCTCCATGGCGTCGGTCTGGTCGGCTGTGAGAAAACTTTCACACAGAGGCGACATTCCCAGGTCGACAAACGTCGATTTCAACGTCGCGCCGCACAGACGGCAGTTACCGTGAGAGGATTTCGATCGAAGCGATTCGAATCTCGAGTGAGCGTTCATTGGGCCGTACCATGAATATAGGATTGCCGAATATAGGATTGCCGGCGCTTAAATCGGGCTCGTTAGATTGAATTTTATCGTATGAAAGCGAACAATATGAAGCGATATCGAACAACAAGGTAAACCACGCAAATGCTGAAAATTTTAGTAAAATTGTATAGAACTGGTCGTCGACAATTGGCCTCTCGGCCGGGAGTGGATACGTTCCATGCGCTTTGAAGCAACAGGACTTGACGGAGTGTGGCTCGTCAAACTCGAGGCTGCACACGATGAGCGCGGCTTTTTCGCGCGCACGTTCTGCGAAGACGAGTTTCGCGCACACGGGCTCGTGACCAGATTTCCCCAGCACAGCATCTCGAGCTCCTCGCGCAAGGCGACATTGCGCGGAATGCACTTCCAGAATGAGCCGCACGGCGAAGTTAAACTCGTGCGCTGCTTGAACGGATCGATTTGGGACGTCATCGTCGATCTGCGTGCGAACTCGCCGACCTTTCGCCAATGGCGCGGCTTCGAGCTTTCGGCGGAGAACGGTTCGCAGCTCTACATCCCCAAGGGGTTCGCACACGGCTTTCAAACCTTGAGCGATAACGTTCAGGTCAATTACCTGATTTCGGAATTCTACGAGCCTTCGGCTGCCAACGGCGTCCGATACGACGATCCGATGTTCGGCATCAGCTGGCCTCTGGCCGTCAGCACAATCTCCGATAAAGACCTGAACTGGCCGCTTCAGGCTGCGTGAGCGCTTACCGCGCAGGCGCGAGGAGCTCGTGGCGCTCGAGCATTTTTGCTGTCTTCAGAATGACCGGGAACGGCAGGTCGGCACGCCCGGCGATATCAAGCAGCGAATGGTGTCCATCGGACAGATTTAGAATCCACAGCATCGCCATGTTGGCTGCGGCGGCGTCCTTGTCGCCGCCGATCGCACCATAGAGTCCGCGTCTGCCCAGCTGCGGTTCGCCCTTCGGCAACGTGTTATAGTAGCTGCGGTTGCCTTCGAGCAGGTCGATGACTTCGGAAATGATGCGGAAGGATTCCCCGAGGTGCTCCGGCCGAATGAAGCTCAGGTCGTCGGCCGAGGTGTGATACTGGGGGATAGCACCGAAGCGGCTGCGCTGGAACAATCCCACCGGCAGGTTGAACCCGGGCGAACAGTATTGCCGCTCATCATAGCCGTAGGGCGAAAACTCCAGTATCGTCGGCGTCAGCTTGCAATGCCGCAGCGTGTGCATCATCGCAAGGTCGATTTCAGCATCGCCCTGCCTGCTCTTCTTGTATGTCGGGCCGGCGCCGTCGCCGACCATTGACACCACGAGGCCATGCTTGATGCGAGACACACGATGCTCGTTGCGGGCAAGCCAGGTGATCGCGCCAATCGTTCCTGGCGCAAAGAGAAACCGATAGCTGTATCGCGTTCGCATCTGGGAGATGCGGCTCGCGAGCTCCGCTAGCAGGGCCAGGCCGGAACAGTTGTCATTGGCGAGCGAGGGATGGCAAATATGCGCCGACAGAAGCACCTCGTCGTCTGACTCTCCCCGGTGAAAATACTCACCATAGGTCAAATGCCCGTCGGCGAGGGTCGAGTCGATCACGACCTCGTAGCTATCGTCCCGCAGTTGCTCCAACTGTCGGTGGGTCATGCAGAAAGCCCAGTTCTCCTGGTAGTAGGACGTTCGGTACGGGACAAGGTCCGGCTGATCGGGCAATGTGAAGATGTGAGGCTTAAGCTCGTCCAGCGACATGGTGCGGCACACCGGCACGCTGTAGCTCATCACATGCAGGTTCGATTCGTTGAAATCGATGACCTTCCGGCCCCGCGGGTCCTTGATGTATGCGTCCCGGATGTTCCACTCACGCGGCACGACCCAGTCGAGAACGGGTGTACCGGTCGGCACCTCGTGGACATCAAGCGAGATATGCGCGCCGATCTCCCGAAGGGTCTGCCGCACACCATTACCGGTGATGCTGCGGCAGATCGGGTAGATCCTTTGGGCAAGCGCAAAGATCTTTGCGCCTGAACTTGTGACATCGTCTGCCGCCGACACGCCGTCCTCCTGGTGTGTCAAATCGATCGGCACGTGCTTTAGTTCGCGGCGAGAGCCGATTGCCCGGCACCCTGCCTCGACTTTACATGGCGGAGATCCGCATCGAGCACACCGTCCGCCAGCAACTTGTTGACGTGGCTGATACGCTGATACCGGGGACCTTCGAACTCTTCGAGCGTGATGCCCGAGGCCCGGTAAGCCTTATAGAGCTGTTCCGCGCCCATCTTCGCATCCCATTGCGGCTTGAACTCCGGCAACCGGGTTCGGATCTTTTCGAAGCTCACGCGATAGGACCGCGTGTCGGGACCGGCGCCATCGGCAAATTCGATCTGACAGCCAGGGACAACATTAGCGACAATCTTCGCGAGATCGCGAATCTGGTAGTTGTGCGCCGTCTGGCCGACGTTGAAAGCCTCATTGAACACCGCCGCCTCGGGAGCTTCCATCGCCGCGATGAAGGCGCGGGAGATGTCCTCGATGTGAACGATGGGCCGCCAGGGCGTGCCGTCCGATTTCAAGAAGATCTTTCGCGTTGTCACCGCCCAGGCAACGAGATTGTTCAGCACGACATCGAATCGGAGCCGGGGAGATACGCCGTAAGCCGTTGCGGGTCGCAGGTAGACCGGGCAAAATCCGTCACCGGCGAGGCCGGCGATATCGCGCTCCGACTGCACCTTGGATTCGCCATAGGCAGTCACCGGGTTGAGCGCTCCGGTTTCGTCGATCATCCCGTCGCCCGCCTTGCCGTAGTTGCTGCAGGAGGACGCGAACACGAACCGTCGCACGCCGGCTTGCTTGGCCAGTTGCGCGAGGCGCACGCTGGCTACATGATTGATCTGGTCGGTAAGGCCGGGTCTCAGATTGCCGAGCGGATCGTTCGACAGCGCGGCAAGATGCAGGACCGCGTCGAAAGCCTTCAGATCGGCAAGTTCGACGTCTCGCGTGTCCTTGCGGATGGCCGGCACATCCACGATCGACCCGCCCTCTGCAAATGTGCAGCGAGAGTACAGATCGCTGTCGAGGCCCACGACTTCGTGCCCGGCACGCCGTAGCATCGGGGTGAGCACTGTTCCGATGTAGCCGAGATGTCCGCTCACGAGAACGCGCATCTTAACGCCTCCAAATTAATTCTGCTTCTATCCCCCCTGCTTATTTCAAAATCGGTCGCTGATGCACGTGTTTGTAAAACCTTAGTTAATGGCGCGCATTGAAATTGCGGGAGCGATCCGCTCAAGACGACGGGAAATGGTTGAGCCGTACGCCATGATCGTTGACGTCGCTGGCGGCGGCGCCAGCCGAGAGACGCCGCAGTAGCGCTTGGGGAACTCTGCGTAGTTGCCGGTGAAGCCGGTAACGAATGGTGGAACGGCTGACGTCGAAGCGATTGGCCAGTTCTCCGCCGAACGCCACAACGAACTTGTATCGCGCCTCGTTTTCAATTCCGCCATCGAAATCGAAATGAAGGCCCCGCTCGTGCGCCAGCTCGATGCCACTCCAGAGGAGCAGACTTACTGCGCCTGGATGCGCAATGCTCCTGTCCCGCGACGACAGGAAATAGTGCACGAATTTGTGGTCCCAGACGAAGAAGACCTGGGCGTGAACGTTGTTGTTCGAGTCCACCGCCGCCAGGATCTTGCATTGCTGTCGCTCGCTCGCGGCGGCATAGACAGCTTCCAATCGCGAGAGGTCGAAATACGACTTCGCGCCCTCCAGGTTGGCTTGGTAATACTTCACGAAGTATTTTGCGGAAGTGACTTCGCGAATGACGAGCCGTTCCCGCGCGCGTCGTATCACGTTCTTCGTCTTGTCGCGCAATCCCGACCAGAGCTCGTCTCGGGGGCTCGTGCATTTGAGCATGAAGGTCGGATGCGCCCGCACCTCGTAGCCGCACGCGAGGAACGCGGCGACATCGCTGAACCCGGTATCGAGCGTCATCTCGACGTGATCGAAATCCGCGACCTGCTTGAGCAGATCAGTGATGACCGCATGCGCCAACCGCATGCGCGCTTCCGTCTTGCCGGACTGCAGCGTGACTGTCGGTCCGAGAAAGCGCGTGATTTGAGGCATCTCGCAGATGCTCATCCCGCCTTCAGTACGCGTGACGAACCGGAGAGAACCCACGACGCGCCCGCCACGCGAACAAGTGACTTCGCGCCAGCTACCGGGAGCCAGCGCATCCAGCCACCAATCCTCGTGAAAGACCGATTTGCGCATCAAATTCCTCTTCCGGAGACTAACCGGATAGCGAAACGGCAATCTGATTAAACCAAAACGTGCAGAAATGCCCAACGTCCGCGCGGATCAGAAGGCCTTAGCTTCTATTGTAGTTAACGACGTCTGCAGCATTTGAATCGGGGCGCTGGCCTAGTTAGCCTCTGAGCTCGTCGCCGGTCAGGTGACGCATTGACGCAATGATGCGCCCGTTCGAAACATGTTTAATCATTGTCACGCGATATGCGTTCACTGCGGACTTTTGCGTGCCGATCCATCCAAATTCGGCTGCACGAACGGCGTGCCGGCGTCATAGCGCGCTTTGGCCGGAAGCACATGAAGCTTCGTCTCTCCGACCGGGTCCACCCAAGGCCAATCGTATCCGCGCCCGGCGTCGAAGAACGCGGGACGGCCTGCGAGGTACATGGAAGCAGGCAAGGCGCGATCCCCGCTTCCGGAATCCCAGTGCGTTTTGTTGGTGAGGTAATCAAAATTGCCATATCGAATCGTGGACATCGCAACCTTTGCGTCCGTCGGATATGGCTTCACGGCGTCCCAGCCGAGCATCCAGACGCCGGGCTTTGCGTCGGTAAAGCGGGTTTCGTACGACCAGCCGCTCATCTGACCGGGAATCCCGAGAACATTTCCTATGAAGGACATCCAGTAGGAATACGCCATCAGGCCGGCGGCGCGCCGCGGCCCATTGCGAGGCTGCGACAGATCATCGATCGTCCCGCCCGCCTGATTGTCGAACGCTGCCCGGACGCCACGCAGATAGTTGCGGAAAAACGTGTGATAGATGCTGTTGCCGTGAGTGTCGTCGCTGTCGGCGTTCTGCGCGTAGTTGCCCTCGAACAAAACGTGATGGGCGCCCACCATGTGGCTGGCGTTGAGCCCGGTTTCGATCCAGGCTCCATTCGTATTGATGTAGCCCATGTCCATGTAGTTATAGCCGACCACCGAGCCGGCCCCGGCGGAGCGCGCCACCACCAGCTTGTTGGCCCTCACGGCAATTCCATTCTCGATCAGAACTTCCGAGGATCCGGCGGAAAGGCTAATAGCATATCCGCCTCCGCCGGGTTGAGCCCAGGCTGCGTCGTGCACGTAGAACTCGCGCAGTTCGACGCGGAAGGAGCTGTGAACTGCAAAGCCTTCGCCGTGCCAAACCGAATTGTCGACGTTTTTCGCCCACGAAGATGCAGCCCAATTGAAGCGAAGATTGCCCGCGTCGCCCCCCTTGAGCGCCAGATCTTCGACGCCCGCGTGTTTCACATGCGGCTGCGCGAATCGCGACAGTTGAGCGGCGTTTGCCTTCCGATAGCTGATGTGGATTGGAGTCGTGAAGGTGATCCTGGAACCGGAGACGGTGCTGATCTCCTTGACCTCGGCAACAGGCCGATCAGGTCTCCCGAACCACGATCCAGCGCTTTGCGGCGTCGACGGAAACGCATCGGGTGCAAAGTCATCGACATACTGAATTGCAGGCTTGTGCTTTTGCCAGACAACCCTGAAATCTTCCGACGCCCAGATCTCCCCTCGCCCCTGCGGGTCGACACGCCAATCAGCGGCCGACGCCTCGTCGAGCAGCACGATCTGTCCAGGCACAAAGCCCGCAGCGTCGTCGACCTCGATCGTTTTTTCGCCCTTGGTGGCGTCATTCCGAAGGTTCGCCGATCGCACGGCATTGACCGTATCGCTGGTGCTGGAAAAAAGCGACGGGCCCACCACGACCAGCGGAGACGGCTTGGCACCGACTGGGTCATTGAAAGGTTTCGCGCCATCTTGCTTTTCGAGCATCGTCCGGCCCGGACCGGAGCCGCGCAGCGTGATTGCCTTGTTGAGCAGCAGGAAATTGCCGCCATTTATCAGAAACCGTCCCGCCGCCAGTTGCACGACCTGCCCTACCGGACATGCGTTGATCGCGCCCTGGATTGCCGCAGCGTCATCGAGTGTGCCGCCACGAGGCGACAGCGTCGCGCAGATGGTTTTTCGGATGGGTATCCCACCCTCGGCCATCAGGCCGGGTTGCCAGGTCGTCGCGCGATCTGAGGGCAGTATTTCCATCGAGTCGAGAGCAAAAGCAGACGAATGGCTTGAGCATGCAACGAAGATCATCGTTGCAGCCAAGCACCGCCAAGGCCGTCGCAGGGCCGTTCGCAGCGTCTGGTGACCAGGGTTGCGCCGCGTCGCGATGACCATACGGTTGAACATGCATCCTCTGACTTGCGGCGCCGAACCAACTGGCTTCGCGCCTGCTAGCGTGACCTCACGACATTGACGGGAGTGGACGGCGGCCTGAACCGCGGTCCGTGGATGCGCCGCATTGCTGGACGCCTGGCTATTGCCGAGTTGGCCGCGGGACGCGCCTGCCTCCAATATCTGGCAGCTTCAACCGCGGCTATAACGAACACGACCCACAGCATTTCGAAGCCGCGCATCCACGTGCTCTCGAGACCGTTCGTGATGGCAACGTAGAGAACGATCGACAGCAGGATCCATGCCCGCGAAAGATCAAATCGCGCCAGGCGACCAATGCCGTGTATCGTCGCAAGGATGAACGCGACAAGCAGGAAAAATCCCACATAACCTAGTTCAAGCAATGTGTCTTCATACCCATTGTGGGCGTTGGGCATCTCCTTGACCCAGCCCGGCGCTTCCACGATGCTCGGCGCGTCGGGCCCAACCAGCCAGAACGACTGATAACCCCAGCCCAGCAACGGCTTCTTTGCGATTTGCATATTTGCAAAATCCCAAATGATGGTACGGCCCGTGAAAGTCGAATCGCCGTACAGCATGTACGACACGCGATTCATGCTGAATCCGGTGACGAACGAAAAAACCATCCAGCAAATCGGTATCGATACGACAATCACCCACACCGGAACACGGGTAGCCCTGGAAAGCTTGAGCAAGGTCCAGGCAAACACCGGGACAAGCACCGCAAGAGCAAGCGCCGTCTTTGAATTGCTCAGCAGCAGCAGCGCAACAGACATCAGCGCGGTAACGATGCCGAGAATCCGTCGTCGTCCGGAATGAAGCAGTTCATGGAGCGCAAGCAGGAATGCAACGGCAGCGCATTCACCTAGATAGTTCTTGCCCGAGAAATAGCCCGGGTAGCCCCATGTGGCGAACTTCACATCGATCGGCGGCCGGCCCATGACGAATAGCATGTTCAGCACGGCAGCGATAAAGAAACACCAGAACAAGCCGCGCAGCAGGTCGGTCGATCGAGTTGCAACGATCGCCGGGAGCGCGATCGAGGCAATGATCATGGCCTGCTGCATAAATCTGATCAGCGAAGTCTCCGGCTTGAATGCCCAGGCAACGCTCGCCCCCGCCAGCGCAAGATAGGCGAACAGTATGATCAGGATCGGCGGAAAGCGAAGTCGCGACCGATTGCGCAGCGCAACGACGAGCGCGACAGCGGACAGGATCGGCCAAAAGATTTTGCTCTCTGGTCGAGCTTCCAAAAGACAAGCCGAGTCCGTCGGACTACAGGTCACGAGGATCAGGGGAAAGGCAATCGTGGCGTAGACGCAGGCCAGCAGCGGGATGATCGCGTATCTGTCGATTACCCGGCCGGACGGAGCCGCCAAGCCTGGTCGCTGAGAACGCAATACGGCTTCGTGCATGCTCGGGCCCGTCAACTCCAGTCGCCAAAGCAGCACGCTGATCGTTAATCGCCTGCCTTGCCCGATCGCGGGGCCGCGCAGCGATACGATCAGCTTCTCAATGGCACTCGCGCCAACACGTACTCAGACACGACTCCGAACACCAACGATAAGTCAATCTTTCCTGAATTTTTATAGTGAACGCTTCGTTAACGCTTGTCCCCTAGCGTGGCGCTCAGGGCGGGCTGTTTCGCTTAGTCGCTTAATATTCCGGGAAATTGTGAATGCCGCGTAAGTACATGTTTACTCGCGCAAATTTCTTCCGAGCCTGTGTCCGGCAATACGGCGGTCGATGCCGAACGGCGACGACCGCAAGGGGCGTGCAAGCAACCGCGAAGACGAGACCGGCGTTTACCAAGACTGCGTTCGTTAATCTTCGTTAACCAGGGTCCAATGTCGTGCCGAGAAGTGCAGGCAAGAGTAGTCAACGAACGCCGCGCCTGACCACTCGTGAAGTGGCGCCGGCGCATTCGGCTGGCAATTCCTCGCGTCTCAGTGGCCGCCTGTTGGGCGCCCTGGTCATCACAGCGACAATCGCGCTCGCTGGCTGCTCGACCATGCCGACCTCGGGACCGGCAAGCTCCTATGTCCGCGCGGGGCAAACCGACCCTGAAAGCGTGCACTATGCCCTGGTGCGCCTGACGGCTGACACCGAGAGGGTCCTAGTGCGCAACTCCAGGCGGATCGACCGCGTTTTCACGGATCGCCGCGGCCCGCCCGAGATTCGCTTTGGCATCGGCGACACGGTCAGCGTGACGCTGTTTGAATCGATGGCCGGTGGCCTGTTTACTCCAACCGAAGCCGGCACGCGTCAGGGCAATTATGTCACGTTGCCCAATCAGGCCGTGAATTACAAAGGCAACATCACGGTTCCGTATGGGGGCTCGATCCGCGCTGCGGGCCGGACGCCGGAGGAAGTCCAGAATGCGATCGTGAAGTCCCTGCAGGACCGTGCGATCGAACCACAGGCGGTGGTTGCGCTGGTGGATCAGAAGGCAACCTCGATCAGCGTATTGGGCGAGGTCGGAACGCCTGCACGCTTGCCTGCAAGCGCCAGCGGCGAGCGGCTGCTCGACATCATCACGCGCGCGGGCGGCCCCAAGAATCCCGGCTTCGATACCTGGGTGACTCTCGAACGCGACGGACGGCAGGGGACCGCACCGTTCGGATCGCTGCTCAGCCAACCGGCAAACAACATCTTCGTTCGCCCCCAAGATACGGTGTATGTGTTCACGCAGCCGCAAACCTTCCTTGCGATGGGCGCTTCCGGGCAACAGGGGCAGTTCTCGTTTGGGGCCTGGCGCCTGACACTCGCCGAGGCCATGGCGAAGGCGGGCGGCCTTAAGGATGATCACGCCGACCCTGGGTCCGTGTTTATCTACCGAGGAGAACCACGCGAAGTTGCCAAGCAGCTCGGCGTCGACTGCACTCGCTATAGCGGGCCCCTTGTCCCCGTTATCTATATTCTCGATTTGAGAGATCCCGGCGGCTACTTCATCGCGACAGAATTCGAGATGCAGAATAAAGATGTCATCTTCGCGTCCAATGCAAATTCTGTCGAAGCGACAAAGTTCATGACTTACCTTCGGTTGATCATCGGCACCGTGAGCGATCCAATCGTCGCCGGGATCGATGCCTACACGCTGAAGGGACTCGCCAACGGCAGCATCTCCGGCGCGACAACCATCGTTACGTCGTCCCGATGACAACAATTGGCCTGGCGGAATCGGCTCCCGCGGCAAGTATGCTGCCGGCAACCGAATCCGCCGACGTAACTGCCCGCGATCGGTGGCCTCGCCTTCAGGGACACATTCCTGCGCTCGACGGCGTGCGGGGACTTGCCATCGTGATGGTGATGCTACTGCACTTCGTCGGCAATACGTTGCCGACCAACGCTGTCGAGAAGATCGTCGTCGGAATCACCAACTACGGCTCCTACGGCGTCGAGTTGTTCTTCGTCCTGTCCGGCTTTCTCATCACTGGAATCCTCTATGATTCACGAGAGGATCCCAGCTTCTTTCGCAATTTCTACATACGGCGCGTGCTGCGCATTTTTCCGCTCTACTATGGCGTGCTCGCGCTTGTCTTCTTCGTCGCTCCGCTTTTGAGCCCGCTGCGTGGTCCGACCCTCGACTATCTGGTAGATCGTCAGACCTGGGCCTGGCTGTACGGAGTCAACGTCTACATCGCATGGAACGGTGACTGGTCATTCTCGTATCTGGAGCACCTCTGGTCGCTTTGCATCGAGGAGCATTTCTATTTCTTCTGGCCGCTCGTCGTATATCTGGTCGCAAAGCAACCGAGAAAGTTGATTGCGGTCAGCCTTGGCCTATCGGTCGCTGCGATGCTCGCCCGCCTGGGCGGCTCCTTGGCGGGACTTAGCTGGTGGACAACCTATGTGTTGACACCGTTTCGCCTGGACGGTCTGGCCCTCGGCGCCTTTCTCGCCGTGGTCGTCCGACAACCGGGCGGACTTCGGCGACTGGTGGGTGCCCTTCCATACGTTGCGACCACTGCATTTGCCTTGCTTTCCCTGACTTTCATCTGGACGCGCCTGGTGACCGACCAAGGTAACGCTTTTGTCCTTCCGGTTCGGTCTTCCATCATCACCGTGCTGCTGGCTTGTCTCCTCATCTGGGTGCTTGTTGTCCCAAAGCATTCCTTGGTATCGCGCCTTTTCTGCAGCCGACCACTGATGTTTCTCGGGACCTATAGCTACGGCCTGTACGTCTACCATCACTTCATATCGTACTATCTCGTGACTCATCGAACCGAGCTGGCACTCGGCGAATGGCTTGGCTCTCACGGCGCAGCCGTGGCAATACAGGCGACAGCGGGCGCGCTCGTCTCGCTGCTAATCGCTTATCTGAGCTATGAATTCGTCGAAAAGCGTTTCCTGGAACTGAAGCGGTTCTTCAACGCTCGACGCCCCGTTGCTGCTGGCGACGCGCTGGCGCCTTCCCATCCGTACCGCAACTGATGGCGAGTCTCGTACGGTAGAAGCTCTCGAGAGCGCGAGCTGCTGAACTCCAGGCATACTGGCTTTCGGCCAAATGCCTTGCTGAACGTCCGAGATCCGCAGCGCGATCGGCATCACCCAGCAAGCCGCTGACGCGGGCGGCAAAGCTCTCGACATCGTCCGCGATCATGATGTCGCGGTCCGGCACGGCCTCGATCCCCTCGGCGCCCAGGGTTGTCGAGACGATTGCCTTGCCCATCGCCATAGCCTCGACAATCTTGAGCCGTGTCCCGCCTCCCAATCGCAGAGGGACGACGACGGCTGCCGCCTCGGCAAGATGCGGTCTCAGATCCGGCACGAACCCGGTGAACTCGATTTGGGGCCCTGCCAGCGCCAACAAGGCAGGTGGCGGCGACCCGCCAATGATCTTGCAACGCGCATCCGGATGGCTGGCCGCGATCCGCGGCCATATATCGTTGACGAAGTGGATGACACCGTCGACATTCGGTGCATACGACAAAAGGCCGAAGAATACGACGGTGCGTCCGTCGGGCTTCGGATCGTCGGCACGCGGGCGATAGAACTCGATATCCGCGGCATTGGGGATGACGGCGGTCCTGGCTTCCGGCACTTCTTCAAGCAGCCGTCGTTCGTCGGCAGCGCTGCACAGATAGACACCATCTGCGTCACGATAGGTCCCGAGCTCCTCCCTCCGAAGCTTGCGCCAATTGACTTCGGAATAGAGGCGACGAAACAGGCTGTCGCCGCTTTGGGCGTACTGGCGGGCAAGGTCGTAGTCGATGTTGTGAGAATCCACGACCAATACCGGAAGCTTCTCTCCTGCCGGCGCCTTGCGCAGCTCGTAGTGACCAAGGAACGTGAACTCGAGGTTAACCACGTCGAAGCGCGTCGACCCAAGCAAGTCGTCCAGCGTCTGCCGCACTACGTCTGCCGTGATTCGCAAACGCTCGAAGCTGAGGGGCGATACCAGGGAGCGCAATTGAAGCAGGCGCTTCGGCATCCCATCGCGACCAAACGGGTTACGCACGAGCACCACCTTGCGGCAGTAGGCCTGCATGGCAGTTCGGCATTCCTCGATGTCGTGCTCGTCATCCACGAGCATGACTGCCGTCAGGTCATGGCGCCGAGCTAATTCCGTCATCAAACCGTGCATGCGCGCCTGCGCGCCGATACGCGGCGGGCTCGCAGGCATCTGCGACACGAAGAGAACATTTAGGCGGTCTGAGTGCATCGATCCAAACCTGCCTGCCGACATCGACAGGTACTGAGATGCTCGCTGGGGCCCACATTCACACAGCTCGGCTTACTCAATGCTTAAGCCGGGACTTTGCGTTAATGGTTGCCTCGTTCCTCTTAACGAAACAATGATAGAAAGGCGGCGCATCCATTTATCCGCTTGGATTTTCGACGTAGAAACATTGCCGAAGCAGTCTTGGTAGGTTCTCCGCAACGTTACCTCGTGCGGGCCAGCTCAAGCTCAAGCCGCAAAGGCGACGATTGAATGTGCGGTATCTCGGGTATCATCGGCCGGCTTGACGAAAACAACCGGGCCGCGCTCGCTCGGATGAGCAAGGCCATGATCCATCGCGGGCCGGACGGCCACGGCTCGTGGACTTCAACGCCGGATGCCCGCGGCTGGGGTGTCATGCTTGATCACCGCCGTCTCTCGATCCTCGACCTGTCGTCCGCCGGCGACCAACCAATGGTGGACGATACAACCGGGCACGTGATTTCGTTCAACGGCGAAATCTACAACTATGTCGCCCTGCGCAAACGCCTCGAGAGCGAAGGGCAATCCTTTCGGTCCAGCGGCGACACCGCCGTCATGTTGCGGGCACTCGGCCTGCATGGCCTGGAGGCAGTCGGATGGCTGCGCGGCATGTTCGCATTTGCAAGCTGGGATCCGCAACAGCGACGACTTCTGCTTGCGCGCGACCAGCTCGGCATCAAGCCGCTCTATATCGCACGGTCCAGCAATCCGAACGCGACCTGGTCGCTGATATTTGCATCCGAACTGCGTGCATTGCTGGCCTCAGGCTTGCTCGGAACGCCGCGTCTTGATCCGCAAGCGGTTGCGAGCAGCGTATGGAACGGCTTTGTTGTCGGCCCTTGCACCGCCGTTCAGGGCGTTGAACTTCTTGCGCCGGGTCACTACGCCGAGTTTGACGGGACAGGTCGTAAAATAAGCGAGCACGATTTCTGGCGTATCCCCGGAGAGTCGCCAAAACCGACGATGGACGAAGCGACGCTTGCCTCGATCCTCGAAGAAGGGATGAAGCTTCACCTCGCCAGCGATGTGCCGCTCGCGGTTTTCCTGTCGGGCGGCATCGATTCCTCCGCGATGGCGAATCTCGCACAACGGACCGCTGACGCCCCTGTTCATACTTTCACGCTCGCGTTCGAGGACCAGCAGCTCAACGAAGCGCCGTTCGCGAGGCAGACCGCTGCGGCAATCGGCACTCAGCATCATGAAGTGATGTTGTCCGAGCAGCGGTTCGTCGACAGCCTGGACGACGCCCTCGATAGTCTCGACCAGCCAACGTTCGATGGACTGAACGCCTATTTCATCTCCCGGGCTATTCGCGAAGCAGGCTTTACCGTCGCGCTGTCGGGAACGGGGGGCGACGAGTTGTTCGGCGGGTATCCGACCTATCGCGATCTTCCGATCTTGCAGCAGTGGTGTCATCGGGGCCGCGCATTTCCCAGAAAATGGCAGGCCACGGCTGCATCTTTGTTGACATGGCCCCTGCGACGATCCTCGCATCCCGTGCCGCCTCAGACGCGCTGGGCGAAGCTTCCGGACATGGTCGATCGTAGCGAGGATTTGCTGGCGTTATACCAGATGGCCTACGCGCTCTTCCTGCCTGGATTTCAGGATGAATTGCTTGCACCGGATTTCGCGGGCGCGATTGTGGACGGCCTTCCCGATGCGATGCGCCGGCGGATGATGGCCGAAACGGCAGGCCGTACCGCTGTTTCCGCCATTAGCGTGATGGAACAACGTCTCTTCTTGGGTGAACGCCTCCTGCGCGACAATGATGCAGCAAGCATGGCCAGTTCGCTCGAGCAGCGCGTTCCGCTGGTCGACCACGTATTGTTTGAAAGCGTCGACGCCCTGCCGGACCAGGCGCGATATCAACCGTTAGGCCGCAAAGATATGCTTCGACGGATCGGATTGCGCGGGCTCGATCCTGCGCTCTTCGAGCGCCCAAAGACCGGCTTCGTCATGCCCTTTGACCGGTGGATTCGCCGCGGATTGAAGGACGCCATGGATCGGACCATGCGCGATCCGCAGGCGATCGCACCAACGGGCCTGGATCCCACCGCGGTCGAGCGACTTTGGCGAGCCTTTCTCGACGGAGCGCCGGGCATGTACTGGTCGCGGGTCTGGTCCATCTATGCGTTTGTCCGTTGGTGCCATCGCAACGGCGTTTACGCATGAATAGCGAGTGCCCTCACCGGCTTGCTCGCCGCTCACTCTGACCATTCGTCCAATCGATAACGTCGAACTCGAGCCCTCGCTTCAGCATCTCCGCCTCAAGATCGCTGGCATGCCGCTTCCATTCGGCCGTCGACCGGACGCGGAATTTTGGATCTTTGCCGCTTGCCTCGAATTCATCGTCGGCCTTTAGCGCGCCGCGGATAGCTTCATATATCATCCTCAGACTGGGATCGGTGATGGCACCGCAGGCCATTGGTTTCAGTGTCTCGATCTCGTCGAAGTTTTTGCTCATGACGATGGTCGATCCTCATCTACGCGCGCCAGCGCGCCTTCGATGACCTCGATCTCCTCGCGGAGGATATCGCTCACGATCGACGGCTTGAACCCTGGGATGCTGTGCATCTGAACATCATCCAGCAATTGCTGACGATGGTGCCTCAGCTTTTCCAGGGCTTGGCGATCCTTCAACGCAATGTAGCCGGCAACGATCTGCTCGATGGCTTTCATCGGAAATGCGCTCTACAATAAAAATAACGTACTGCAATCTCTCGAATAAACTGGCCAAATCGCTTCCTGACAAGACCTCCGCCTTTGTGCTCGCGCGGTAGCGTTAACGCTCAGTCCGTAAAAGCCCGGACCATCCACGAAATGAATCCGCCGCTCGTCGGGATCCGGCTGAAAGCGAAGAAGTAAGTTCGATCGGCCCGTGGCGGGATCGCCGGCCGGCTTTTCCTGGACTACCAGACCGGACGATTTGCATACCCGCCAAGGAGCAATCCGCCGCCTGTCGAAACCGGATTGAAGGCAAAGGCGAAGCAGTTGGAACAACGGCCCGCGAAGACAGTGAGACTTGGGAATGCCCTTTATCTGATCGGGTGCTTTGTTGCGGCCATTTGCGTCGCCACCGGCGCCATCACGGTGATCGAAATGCACAATTCAGGTGGTGTTTTTGACGTGGCGTTTGCCCCAATTGTTGGAGGCGTCATCGCCGCCCTCGGCCTCATCTCGTGGCTCATCGGCCGAATCTGCCGCTACATCCTCTCCGGTCATTGACACAGGCTGGTTCAGGACTCCCATCATCGGGATGCTGCCCTGCATTACTGCTGGATCAATCTTGTCAGAGATATTGACGGCAAACCTCTCGGCGTACGTCAGCGGCAGTCGTGACTCTCCCTTTTGGCTCGACAAGCACCGCAGGCCCGCGCTTGGTTCTCAGTCGTTCTAGAGGGCTCGCCCGAGTTCCATGCGAAGACAACGATCTATCCGCCCTCGCGCTGCGCCGGGATGTGATCGGTAACGCATCACCTGCGTTACGAAAGTTCCAAACTCGCCTAACGCCAATCGTCCTCGCACCCGCCGTTAGCGGCCCCGCGTTTGGCACCGCCTGTTGCAGCCAAGTTACAGCAATTCCGCACGTGTCTGATAGGCGATGAACTTGGGGCAGGGCCAGTACAAGAAAGTTGGAATGCAAAACATGAAGAAAATTCTGCTCGTCACCGCCAGCATGATCGCGCTCGGCGCGGTCGCGCCCGCTTCCGCGGCTGATCTCGCGCCTCAGCCCTACACCAAGGCTCCGCCCTATGTTGCTCCGACTCCGATCTACAACTGGACCGGATTCTATATCGGTGGTCACGTCGGTGGTGCGTTCGGTGGCAACGACAACGTCCTCGCCCCCGGCTTCGGCGGTGGCAATGACGGTGTGTTCATGGGCGGCGTGCAGGCTGGTTATGATTACCAGTTCGCGCCGAGCTGGGTGATGGGTCTTGAAGCCAACTATAGTTTTCTGGACACCAGTTCGAGCTTCGCCAATCGCGGCCTTGGTTCGGTAACCGGCCGCCTCGGCTACACCTGGGGTCCAGCGCTGCTTTACGTCAAGGGCGGCTATGCCTGGGCTGACACGCGCTTCTCAAACGGCTTCGGCGGCGACGGCGGCAGTGACGGCTACACCGTCGGTGCTGGTCTCGAATACATGTTTACCCAGAACTGGTCGGGCAAGCTGGAATACCAGTACTATGACTTCGGCACCATCAACGTGCACGATAATGTCGGCGTTATCGGCAGCTTCCGCAACGACCAGCACACCATCAAGGCGGGCCTGAACTACAGGTTCAACCTGGGCGGACCGGCCGTCGCCAGGTACTGATCGCTCGCTTGACTCCAAGCGACATGAAAGCTCCGGGCCAAACATAGGCCCGGAGCTTTTTCGTTGGAGCCGTGATTCCTCCCGGATTGGAAACCTCCTGCGCGGTGCATTGGCTGACGCGACGCCGTGAGGACCAATGTGGAGATTGCGGCGCGATAGACTGATCTGTGACGGTATGACGCACGACGATCTATGCGTGATGGAACTGCCCTCCAAGGGACGATGGCAGCTAACGCTGATCGGTTGATGGAGCGCGAACAGCAGGCCCGCTGCGGGGCTTCAGCGCCGATGCCTCATCTGTACGGCCTTCAGATAATCGGCAACCTGCTCAGCCCAATCGGCGGGTGGGGCCACGCCGGTCACTTGCGGGCTGCGACCGCAGCCAACGCAGATCGGGTGGGTGTCGTGATCGCTCTCGAAGCTATAGGCATCCGCGCCGTCGGTAATCACGCACGGCGTCATGTCGGAGCGCTTGCGGTCGCAGCGTTTCATCATGGCCTCCGTTCCCCGGCGAGTGCTAGCCGACACACTTTGCGAGTCCAGTGCTGGATCATGAGTCGCCCACCACCGCCGAGGAGAATGCAAAGTGAGACGCATTCGATGGAACAGCAACACGCGTGAGTGTTTTGGTTGTTGATTGATTATGATGCAATCGTGACGATGGAACCGGTGCTGTTGGCACGGACTGCACATCCCATCACGAGGCGATTGTGATCTCATACGTGTATCGGATCGACCAAGCACGCGCATCGGCTCGGCCAATCCGAAATACTGGCAAAGGCGACTCCGGCGCGGCCCTCAGACAGCACGTCGGGGTCGTCGCTTGTGTCAGCGGAGCTAGCGAGATGGACGACAGCCATGAAGTGTCATTGTCGGATATGCACGCGCGCGTGTTGACGCGGCGTTGCGGTGCTCAATAGCTTTGCCGGTTGGGGTGGCTTGATGCGCGGTGATGGCGATGTCGAGAATAGAAGTGAGCGCGGAAGAGAAGGAATTGATTCTAATGCTGCGCGAGTGGAAACGCGACGTGCGCGGATTTGGGTCGTCTGAGGTTTTGATTTCGCGCCAGCATGGACGCGGATGGGAAATCAGGCTTGCGCTCAACGCGGATCAAATGTCGTCCATCGGATTGAGTTTCGGCTTGGCTTGGAATGCGCTCGCGGCAACACAGTTGGGTGCCGCACGACACGACGACATTGGTCGAGCATGAGTTATGATACAACCATTGCGACGGAACCGGTTGTATTGGCACAAAGTGCACTTCCGTCTTGAGCCGAGTGTGATCTGATCACCGCTCGGATCAGCCGAGCCCCACAGCGCATCAAACTCGGATAGTCCGAAACACTGGCGAAGACGGCCCCGACGTCGAACCCCTCAGACTCACGTCGGAGCTGTCGAAAAATGGTGGCGCCAATGAAAAATCGAACTGGCACCGAATGGGCCATCATCGCCGCTGAATGCTGGCTCGCAGTGGTCGCGGTGGCAATCTTGCTGATCGCGCTACACCCGGAAGTTGGCTGATTGCGACTCGCGCGGCTGTTTAGACGCAGTCACCGCAGAGCCATTCCAGGAGCGACCACGCGGTCGGCGAACCTACAGCGTCTCGAACAGGCTTCAACGAGCAACCGTAGACGGAGATCCAGGAGTTGCGCTGTTGGCCGCGTCGTTCGACTGTTCGGCGGCGACGATGGAACGAATCTCGTCAATCCGTCGACAAGCGCGGATCGCACACTCTCTCAACTCATCGATCGATTGCGTTTCTGCCCGTGTCTCTTCTATCGCTTCGATTTGCGAATTGAGGGCTGCAAGTTCTGCCTGGAGCAGCTCCAGTAGCGATTGGTTGGAACCGACCGCCCTCTCTACTCTTTTTGCCCGCATTGTCATCCCCAAATACGGTTGTACGTTCGTGACAACGATTCGTGGCGCCATTATGAATCCAAATGCCCCCAGCTGGACCGGGGCCTCGCGTCACCGACAGAACGTTGCCGACGGAGTCCGACCGCACTGCCGAACTGATCGTTCATTGCAAGACGCGCAATTTCGTTCGGGACCTTGAGCACGACTCATCGGCGAAGGTCGAACTTCGAACGAAAACGTCCTTGATCGAGTTCTTACATTTATCGCGACTGCAAATGCACGGCCTTCGCCAAGGCTCGCGCCGCCTCTGCCGGAGAAGCCTTGTCGGTATCGCCGTCGACCATGAGGTTAGCGGCGCGCATAGCCTCAACGGGAACCGAGCCGACAAGCGGCACGAGTGCCCGCTTCAGCCGTGCATCGGCGGCGCGCTTTGGCGCGACGAGGATCAGCGCATCATAGGAAGGTATCGCATGCTTCGGGTCGGCCAGCACGAGAAGATCAAGCGCCGCGATACGCCCGTCGCTGGAGAACGCGGAGATGACATCGGCCTCGCCGGATTCGAGAGCATGATACATCATCGTTGGATTGAACGAGCGTCGCGTTCCGAACGACAGACCATAGGCATCCTTAAGCGAGCGCCATTCCGGCCGTCCCAGGAACTCGAGGTCATCGCCGATGGTGAGTTGAGGTGCAACACGAGCAAGATCGGCAAGCGACGTGACGTTTAGTGCATGCGCTCTTTCTCGTTTCATCGCGAGAACGTAGGCATTTTCGAAACCAAGCGCGCCAAGTACCGTGACGCCCTGCTCTGCCTTCATCCAGCGGACGATCTCCGCCTGCATCTCCTCGCGTGGTGGCGTGTCGGTGCGGCCGATGACGTTGCGCCAGAGCGTGCCGGAGTAATCGACGTAAGCATCAATGTCATTGTGAGCCAGCGCGCGGAAGGCGATAGCCGAACCGAGCCCATCCTTACGCGTTACGCCGGCTCCCTCGGCCTTCAGTCGGTCACCCATCAGGTCCGCCAGAATGAACTGTTCGGAGAAGCTCTTCGCGCCGATGACATAGGTTGCTGCTTCGTTCGAGAGCAGCGGCGCGAGACCGGCGAGCGTGCCGAGAGCAAGCCCGGCGATACCGAACACCACACGCTTCCTGCTGCGTTCGGACGCCCCTGTCTCGACGAGACCGAGACAGAAGTCGGTGATCAAAGCAAGCCCGGCGGCGGCGATGCAGCCGAACAGCACGAAAATCCAGTTCTCGGTTTGCAACCCCGTAAAAATGTAATTGCCAAGGCTGGTTTGGCCGACGGGCGTGGAAAGCGTGGCTGCTCCAATCGTCCATACAGCTGCAGTCCGCACTCCAGCCATGATGACAGGCGTGGCGAGCGGCGCCTTGACGCGTGTCAGAATCTGCTGGGGCGTCATACCAACGCCCTCTGCCGCTTCGACGACAGCAGGGCTGATGCCATTCAAGCCAACCACACTGTTGCGCAAGATCGGAAGCATGGCATAGAGCGTCAACGCAATCAGCGTCGGCAAGAATCCCAGCGCGGGGATGCCGAAGCCGAACAGCCGTGCCGTCAATGTCGAGAGCGCAAGAAGCAACGGATAGAACAGTGCGAGCAACGCAAGTCCCGGTATGGTCTGGATCAAGCTCGCGATGGCAAGCACCAGCCTGCGTAGCCATGGTCGATCCGCTGCGAGAGCAGCCAGCGGCAGGCTGACGAGCAGTCCAAGCGCCAGCGCCGTGGCGCAAAGGACAATATGTGGCGTGAGATAGGTGGGAAGCAGGCGCCAGGCGTCGAACAAAGCGTCTAATCGGGCACTGGAAAGCAGCTCTGCGCCGGCATCAGGCACGGACAGGTCCGTTCCTGGTCGAAAGCGCGGCGATACGTTCCGCTTGACGTCGCGGCACTTCCATTAAGGCGGTAACGTCCGGATCGTCAGACCCAGAGCCCATCATCAAGGCGTGCGGCGTATCGTCGGCGAGTATGCGGCCGTTCTTCATGACGACGATTCGATCAGCCATCAGCGCGGCCTCCTGGATGTCATGGGTCACCATCAGTGTCGTCATGCCGAACCGGTCGTGCAGCTCGCGGTAGGAAGAACCCAGGCTGTCGCGGGTGACAGGATCGAGCGCGCCCAACGGCTCGTCCATCAGAACAATGCGCGGTCGGGCGGCGATTGCACGCGCGACTCCAATCCGTTGGCGCTGACCTCCGGACAGCATGTGCGGAAAGCGGCTGGCGTAATCCTGCGGCAAGTCCACCATATCCAGCATCTCGGCCACCCGCGCTTCGATCGCCTTCGCCTGCCAACCACGCAACCTGAGTGTTACGCCAATGTTGTCGGCAACGCGCATATGCGGAAACAAACCGATACCCTGAAAGACATAGCCGATGCTCCGCCGCAGCATCGGCGGCTCGGCTTCGCTTACAGGCACTCCGTCGATCCTGACTTCTCCAACGTCAGGATCGACCAGTCGATTGATGGTCTTCAGCAGCGTGGTCTTGCCGGATCCCGAGCCGCCCACGAGCGCAACCAGTGAACCCTGCTGCACGTCGAGCGATACGTTGGAAACAGCAACATTCCGCCCTCCATCGTAGGATTTTGATACAGCATCGATCTTGATATACGGCACGGAAGCAGACGGATTCGAACTCGGCGAAGCTGTCATGAGCAAGGCCTCCCTGTAGACTGCTGAACTGGCGGAAAGTAACCATGCAGGAGTCAGCGCATGATCCACTTGGGTGCACAGGTCCCTGGGTCACACCCACGCCCATCTTGGGAAAGCGAGCCCGTCACGGCTCCAACGCGACCTGCAAGCCGTCGTCGCCCTCAATATGAACGTAACGGGGTCCGATCGGACGCCCCCTGCCGCTGGCAACAGTGACAATGTCTTTCAGGGGAGCGGCGCGCGCATCCGCCTCAGGGCGTGACAACATCAGATCGGCGTGAAACAGCCCTTCCGACTCAAGACCGGTAGCATCGACGCCAAGAGCCGCCAGGCTGGCCAAGCAACTTTCAAACTCTTCGGCATCGCGAAAACGACGTTGGATAAAAGTCGCGCCGGTAAGACGTTCTGTCACGAGGCCACGCTTCTCGAACGTCGCGGCTAGAGAATCGAACGGGAACATTCGCAGCACGAACGAAATGATCCATGGACGCTTCTCTGTCGCATCGAGAATCTTGCTGAACGTCTTCTCGGTGACGTAGCCGATGCACCCCGTCGACATGATGACATCCGCGGATCGGATAAGATCCGCGCTGTCCGCCGAGAGCGCCTCCGTTTCAAGATCAGCGACGATGCCCTGCTCAAGCAGACCGACACCCGTTGCATACCTTATCGCCGGCGCCGATACATCGAGACCGATAAATCGCGCGAGGCCGACATCCGGCCAAGCCGCATAAAAATTGCGATCGAGACGCACCAATGTCTCAGAACCGATCGCCCTCATCTCGCGTCGAGCGTAGCGATGGCGCAAGCCCCCGAAAGTCAGTGGAAACCGATGCACGGCTGCGTTGATTCCGTATGAACAGCCAACATCAAGCACGGTCGGCTTGACGCCGGCTTCCGAAACCTTCGCTGCCAGAATTTGGCGCACAACCGGCTCAGCCACGTCCGGGATCATGTAATCCAAATCTCCCAGGACAGAGAAATATGCCCTGGGATCATCCAGGGCATAAATATCATCGAAGACGGCCTTGGACTGATTGATGCGCGAAAAATGTGTTTGCAACCCGGTCTCCTATTTCAATTTACAAGCCACTCGACGGCTGCTGCGTTCAAGTGCTTGATGCCTTATTGCAGAGATTGACCGGCGCACAAACCCATTGCGCTTTTTTCAACCTCGCTTCGTGGAACTGCGCTGAGCACTGATGTGCACGCGCGTGTAACGCGGCCTCCTTTTCGAGACCATCGCCTGTTGGGGCGGCTTGATGTGCGGTCAGGATGATGTCGAAATTGCCAGTTGCTCTGGCAGAGAAAAGGATCAACTCTAATGCTGCACGAATGAAAGCGTGCGGGCAACCGGCCTCGATAGTCGACAATGCTGGTCAGGCGCGGACGCGGCACGCCCACGTTGCGCGCCCGGTGGCGCCAGTCGCAGCACCGAAGAACATTTCGCAGAAGCATGGAATGCACTCGCACCAGCACAGTTGCCGACAACAGGTTGAGACCGCGCCGAAAGGAAGGCCGCTCAGATGGGAATGATTGGCCCGCGTAGTTGGCCGATGGATCGAACCTGGCCTACGGACAAGGCGCGCTGGAGCAGTTCCTCGGCAACGGCAACTCACGCACGTGGTTTGGGGGCCATGTTAGAAAATGCGCCAAGCCGCCACGCCGAGGATGAATGAAGCTTGAAGCTGATTTGGTGGAACAGCAACTCGCGCATGCGCACAGGGCTATTGACGGTTTGCATCGCTCGCGAGGCCTATGTGCGGAACTTTATCGGTTCCGCTCCCCCGATGAGACTCCGACAGCCCTGAACGGACTGTGCTTCTTGCACGGCATCATCAGCGAGATTGAGCGTTACCAAGGGTCTCGAACACCGTCTGCTGCCACCAATCACCTTCGATTTGATCAAGCACGGCGAGATCTAGCATCGGCCGCAAGGCGCTGTCTTTGGGCAGTACGATCGCATAGCTCTCGCTGCTGAAGCTGATATCGACGACGCGAGCCGAGGCCGAGAAGTCGCTTCGAACCATCCAGGTCAGCAACGGCTTGTCATGAACAAAGGCATCGATTGTCCCACGCCCCAGCGCGGAGAGGCCGCCCTGGATGTCCGGAAACGTTCGAAACGAAAGCCGCTGACGAGCGAGGTAGTCGGTCGTCGCGGAGTTCGCGACCGCGCCGACGCGCACGGAACGCAGGTCGTTGAAGCCGTGAACGGCGCCCTCGAGCCCTCTGCGCGTCAGGGTGGAGGTGATACCGGCGGTGAACACCGCAATCGCGATCACGGAAGCGATCATCCATCCCATTGCGACGATCCTTCCGGGGAGCGTTGTCGGAGCATTCTGAGCGGCCCCGGCTTGCGTCATGGCGATGGTCGACCACCAGAAGCTGGAGCCGAGTCCCTTGGCGCCGCCACCGAAGTGCTCCGTTTTGCGCCGTTCCAGCATCCAGATCAGGAATCCGACCGCCATTGCGAAACCAAGCAGCACCGCGACGGCCTGGAAGAATCCGAAAGAGAGAAGCGCCCGTCCGATCGCGACCCAGGGGTTTTCGTTGACCGGTACCGCAACGCCGAGCCCGGTGTTGTAAAACGGCTGTGTAAAATCGACTTTGCGCGCACGCTCGGCAGTCACTGTAACCGCCGCGACGCCAACGTCGAATCTGCCGTTTGCGACGCCGTCCAGCAGATCCGGCACGCTCTGGGTTTCGACCAGGCGAAAACGCAGGTGTGCCTGATCGGCGATCCTTTTCCAGAGCGCGATGCTGATACCGCTCCAGCTCCCATCCGGCTGCTTGATCGCAAATGGTGGGGCCTCCTTGGTCGCCACGACCAATTCCTTGTCAGGGGACGCGGCGGCTTGGGCGTGAAGGGCACCGCAGCCGAACGCGAGCACCGCCAGCGCCAAGATGCATGACCAGACCGGTCGAATCGACGTCCACTTGCGCTGCGAGATTGGATCTCCCCGCCTGGCGCTGTGGGCAGTCCTCTCACACGACACCTCCCCCCTCAAATAGCGGTCGTGCAGAGCTGCCGGGAAAGCCTCGAATGAACTCATTGCTCACCTTGACGCATAGCTGGATTGCCGACCAGCGCACCGCTACTCCCTTTGGCATTTCGTCACACACCTGTCCGTCAAAACAATGGCGAAGGCGTTCTCGGCCGCCACGGCGGCCGGACACAGCAACGGAGAGAACCGGGCGCTCTGGCAGCGTCGCCTTGAACACCTGCTCCCGAAGACGAAAAGAAAGGCAAGGTGCGCGGGCCACATCCGTCCCTGCCCTATGAGGAGCTGTCGGCACTCCTGGCCCAGCTGACGCCCAAAACGTGCATCAGCGCGCGGATGCTTGAGACCTGCATTTTGACCTGCGCCAGACTCCGTTGTGGCGACGGTGCCCTGCCGCTCCGGATTGAAGTACTGAGAAAGATATCCGCTATGCGGTGAGTTCACGCGCAATGACCAGCCGCTGGATCTCGCTGGTACCCTCGAGGATACGCAGCACTCTGGCCTCGCCTGGGAGGCTCGACACGTCGAATTCCTCGAATGCGCCGTATCCACCGTGCACCTGCAGAGCGATATCTGCAACTTCGCCCGCCATTTCCGTTGCGAAGAGCTTGGCCATCGACGTTTCCAACCGAAATGGCCGATCGGCGTCAGCCAGACACGCAGCGTTCCGGATCATCAGCTCGGCTGCGTGGATCTTCGTCAGTGCGTCCGCGAGCGGAAAGGTCAGCCCTTGGTGCTGGAAGATCGGCGTGCCCCCAACCTGACGACCGGAGCCGTACACCTTCGCAAGATCGATCGCCTTGCGCGCCAGTCCAAGACCCGTTGCCGCGACGAGGATCCGTCCGATACTCAGCGTCGTCAGGATTTGCCTCAAGCCGTCGCCGCGATTTCCGACCATATTCGCTTTGGGAACTCGACAGTCGTCGAGAAAGAGTTCTACGGAGTCAGCGACACGCCAGCCAATTTTGCGGCTCGCTTTTCCGACCCGGAAGCCAGGTGTGCCGACCGGCACCACGAATGTGGACAATCCCTTCGCTCCCAATTCAGGGTCCGTAACGGCCACGAACGTCGTAATGCCGTGGAGCGGAGTGCCAGCATTGGTGGAAAACACCTTGGAGCCACTCAAGACGAAAGAATCACCGTCCTCTACGGCACGCATTTTTACGCTCGCGACGTCCGACCCACCACTCGGCTCCGTGACACCGAATGACGCGATAAAGTCACCGCGACACAGCGGCTCAAGCCATTTGCTCTTTAAGTCATCCGATCCATAGCGAGCGATAACCGTCATGGGAGCGCTATTGCACAGGAAGATGGCGGCAAAGCCGGGCTCTGCGCGAGCGAGCGTCTCGGCCACAATGGCGGCTCCGCGTGTACCGAGCCCTCCACCGCCAAAAGCCGGGTCATACGCCGTGCCCATGAAGCCAAGCGCAAGAAATTCCTTCACGAGTTCGGTTGGAAACTCATGCCTGTCGGCGAAGGGCTTGATCCTGGGTCGCAGTGCGCCTGCGGTAAATTGCTCGAGACTGCCTTTTACCAAAGCTTCGTCTTCATTGAGATCCAAGAGCATTGGACCGCTCCTCTTGTCGGTGAGCCGGATGTAGTTTAGCGATGTCTGAATTTCTCGAGCGTCGCTTGAGCGGACGTCTCCCGGCAGTTCTCGAGAAATAGACGATTTGCTTCGAAATCCATCGTTTCAGCGTCTTCCATGAGGTAGTTCGAGAAGAAGCGCTTCGTCGCGCGAACAGCGGGACGTGGTAGTTGCGCGAGCTTTTCCGCAATCGCAATCGCTCTCGTCAGCGCTTCGCCGTCATCGCAACAGTAGTCGACGATGCCGATGGCGCGCGCATCCTCGGAGTTGAGCGCTTCGAGACAAAAGCAGAGAAGGCGCGCCTTGACGAGCCCGACACGGGCGACCAAGGACCTGATTCCCCATGGGGTCAGCCAACCGTGGGGCACCTCCGGAAGACTAAAGAGCGACGAACGCCCCGCTACGACCACATCGCAAGAGGTCGCCAGCGTCAGTCCTCCTCCAATTGCGAACTTCTCGACAGCCGCGACGACGGGCTTTGCCAAATATCCCAGCAAACGGCCAAGATCGCCGCACTCTTGCTCGAACCGTCCCATTGCTTCGAGCTCGAGTCGGCTGATGAACTTCAAATCGCTTCCGGCGCAAAACCCCGGAGCGGTACCCGCTAGAACGATGGTGCCCACGTCGTCGTTGCGATCGAGCTCCAACAAAGCGGCTTTAACTCCGTCGACAAGAGATCGGTCCATCGAATTCCGCCGGGCCGACCGCTGTAACGTGATGATCGCGACGCCGTTACGTTTCTCGACGCTTACCGTCGTCTCTTCGTTACTCATTCGGCTCCACCTGGCACTGGATGGGTTATGCGCTCAGATACATCTGCTTGACTTCCGTCGTTTCGGACAATTCCTTCGCATTTCCCGAGGTCACGATCCGACCGGATTGCAGCACGTAGGCGCGGTCAGCACAGCCCAGGGCCATCATGGCGTTTTGCTCGGCGAGGAGGATCGTCAGTCCTTCGTGCGCGAGATTTCGCACGATCCGCCCCAGTTCCTCGATAATGATCGGTGCAAGACCGAGGGTCGGCTCATCCAGCAGCATCAGCGTGGGTCGAGACATCAGCCCTCGTCCGATCGCAAGCATCTGCTGCTCTCCGCCCGACATCGAGCCCGCTTTCTGATCCCGTCGCTCGCGGAGCCGCGGAAACATCGAGAATATTCGCTCCAGGTCGGCGCCTGCGTGATCGCGATCGGCTCGGTGATAGGCGCCGATAATCAGGTTTTCCTGGACCGAGAGCTTGGTGAATATCTGGCGCCCCTCCGGCACGAGAATGAGGCCGGCCCTCACACGGTCCACGGTGGCGAATTCCGTGATGTCTTTTCCAGCGAGATGGATCGTGCCGCGATCGGACGTCTTCAACCCCGCTAGTGTTCGCAGCGTCGTCGATTTGCCGGCGGCATTAGGACCGATCAAAGTGACCACTTCGCCCTTCTCCAGCTTGAAGGATACCTCCCTGATAACCTTCTGCTTGCCGTAACTGACGCTGAGGTTCGATACATCAAGCATGCTTTTTGCCCAGGTAGGCCGCGACAACGGATTCGTCGGCGAGAACGTCGGAGGTCTTTCCGGAGGCAATGACCGCGCCGTGGTGGAGCGCGATCGAACGGTCCGCAAGCCGGCCCAGAAAGCCGACCTTGTGGTCGATAATGCACAGCGTGACGCCGTGGGATTTGAGGTCCCTGAGCACCGCGTCGAGATTCGCGATCTCGTCATGACCTAGGCCGGAGGCCGGTTCATCTAGGAGCAGAAGCTCTGGTTCGCAAAGCATACCCATTGCAACGCCGAGCATCTTCTCGCCACCATACGACAGCGCAGCGGCTTGTTCGTTCCTCTGGCTGGAGAGCCGGCAAAGCGCGAGGACTTGGTCGATCTTCTGCTCCAGCAGACGATCCAAACCGACGGGCATGCCTCCGATCAGCGTCCGCAAGCGACCGATTCCCAGCTCGCGCTTGATGTGCAGGTGACATGCGATGCGCATGTGTTCGACGACCGTCAGCTCAGGAAAGAGCTGCGGATTCTGAAAGGTCTTGACCAATCCTTGCTGAGCGACCTCGAACGGCGACAGGGCGCTGATATCGTTCCCCTTCCAAAGAATCACGCCGCTGGTTGGCTTCAGGATCCCGGCGATCAGACTCAGAGTCGTGGTCTTTCCGGAGCCGTTGGGTCCAAATATCCCGATGATTTCCCCGCGCTCGATGCCGAACGCTACGTTGGACACGGCGGTGAGGCCGCCAAAGCGCTTGGTGAGGCTTTTTACGTCAAGCAGCATGTTTTCTGCTCGTAAGTAGGCCGACGATACCCTTCGGCATCACCAGGATCACGAAGATGAGGATGGAGCCGTACAGAGCGATGCGAAGCTCGGCGCTGAGCTCGATCACGTGCGGCAAGGCCGTGAGCACGAGGGCGCCGACAACGGGGCCGATCAGGGAATTGACGCCTCCCAGCAGCACCATCGCGATGATGTCGAGTCCGAGCGAGATCGAGAGGAAATGCGGCTCGACGAACCCCGCGTAGAAGCCGTAGAAGGCGCCAACCAGCCCGGCAAGGCCGCTGCCGATTGCGAAGCCGAGCAACTTGTACTTGAAGACGTCGATGCCCAGCGTTTCGCCCAACTGGTCGTTCAGTCGGATGGCGGCAAGACAACGTCCGATCCAGGACTTCAGGACACGGCTGCACACACCGTATACGACCACCAGCAGAGCCAGCGTCAGGTAGTACCAAGCGACCCCGCCCGCAATCGCAAACGTGCCAGATGGCGTCCAGATCTTCGGCGTATCGACGATCGTAATACCGAGAGAGCCGTTCGTGACGCTGTTCCAGTTCAATGTGATCAAACGAAGCACTTCGGAAAATGCCAGGGTGACGACGGCAAAATAGAACTCTTTGAGCTTAAAGCGGAAGCAGATCGTTCCGACGATAAGAGACAGGATCACGACAATGGCCAGGGCGGGGGCGATCGCCAGCCAGAAGTTCCATCCGAACGTAGTCACCAGGATGGTGACCACGTAGGCGGAAACGCCGAAGGACGCGGCGTGAAACATGGAGAGCTGGCCGGTGAATCCGAAGATCAAATTGAAACTGACTGCCAGCGACGCCGCCATGAAGCCGTAGATCGCAATGGCGAGCACCGAGTCGCTGTGAACGAAGGCCGGAACGGCAAGGGCGAGCAGCAGCCCGACTGAAATTGCGTACTTCACGACCGATCTCCAAACAGGCCGCCCGGACGGACGAGAAGGATCAAGATGAGGAATACGAGACCGTAAGCGTCCCTGAAGGCCGACGAAAAAAACACCGATCCGATGTTCTCGCTGATGCCGAGAATGATACCGCCGCCCAACGCGCCGAGCACGCTGCCGACACCGGCGAGAATGGCGGCCTCGACCGCCTTGAGAACGTAAGCCGATCCGATCGTTGGCTCGATCGAATACATGCTCGCGTACAGACCTCCACCGAGACCCGCCAGCGCCGTCGAATAGACCACGACGATCGTCTGGAGCCTTCCCGTGCGGATGCCCATAAGAGCTGCGGCTTCGGGATTCTGTGCGTAGGCGAATGCCGCGCGCCCCAACCACGTCCGCGTCAAAGCGAGATATGTGCCGAGGATCACAGCCAGGAATACCGCGGCGACCGCGACCTTGATCTTCGGCAGAACGATGCCGGCTACCTTGAGGGCGCCAGGAAGCACGTAGGTCAGATCTTTGGGCGTGGTCGTGAAGGCCGCGAGGACCAGGGCCTCGAAGACCGAAATCATGCCGATCGACACCAGCAGCCCGTTGACCAGGTTGCCGCGAGTGAAGCGAAACAGGGCAAGATCCGAAACGTAACCGAAGATGCTCACGACCACGACGGCACCAATGACGGCCACGGGGTACGGGAAACCCACGACGTCGTAGAGATACCAGGTCGCGTAGGCGCCAAGCATCATGAACGCGCCGAGCGCGAAATTCACCACGCCGGTCAGGCCGAATGTGAGCGTTACGCCCAGCGCTATGATGCCGTAGAGCGTACCCACGATTACGCCATTGAGCAATTGTCCGATGACTAGCTGCGTCATTGATCGAAGGTCCGCGGGAAGCGCATTTCGTGACGCCTTCCCGAGTGGAGAGAGAGCGCTCCGGCTCCGCCGGAGCGCGACGAACGAGCCTTACTCTTTGGTCGGGTCGTAAGGCACTCTCTCGATGGCACCACCTTTGCGCACGTGGACGACATCGAACCCGAAAACGGCCTCTCCGGTCTTGTCGTATTTGATTCTCCACATGCCCTCGTGGGTCATGCCCATCAGGGCAGCACGGATCTTTGTCACGTCGTCGACGGTGCCTGCCTTCTGCATGGCCTCCACGAGCATGTAGACATGGTCGTAACAAGATGAGGAGCAGAGCGGTGCTTGATCGTAGGGAAATTCGCGCTTGAACAGCTTCTGATAGCTTTCGATAAAGGCACGGACCTTCGGCTCGGTCTTCTCGGCACCCTCGAAGTACTTCGGAACGTATGCGATATAGTCTTCGATCGCGTCCTTGTTCTTCAGCGCCGGCCCGATGGAACCACGAACGAGAAAGAAACGATTGCCGAAACCGGATTCGGTCGACTGCCTCACGATATCGTAGAGGACGGCATCCGAATAACCCGGGAAGAGAATGTCCGGCTTGCCGGCCGCGAGCTTAGCGAGCACCGCACTGAAGTCCTTCGTGCCGGGCTCGAACAATTCGACCTGCAGTTCAATTCCGGCATCCTTGAACAGCGCGCTATAAATATCGACGGCGGTCTTGCCGAAGGCGTCGTTCTGGAAAAGCATCGCCACCTTCCTGGTATTGAGCTTCTTCAAATAGTCCACCATCAGCTTGCCGAAACCCGCTGACCCGGCGTCCCAGTTCCAGGTTCGCAGCAGATAGTCATGATCGGGCTTGCCAAGCGCTGCGTGTGCCGACGTCGCGCCGGCGAACAGCAGGAACTTGCCGTTGTTCTGATTGGCTATCGGCTCGATGGCGTTGAAGACGTTGGTCAGAAACGGCCCGAAGACGAAGTGGACTTTTTCTTCCATCATCTTGCGGAACTGTACGGTCGCCTCGCGGGGCTCGCCGCGCGTATCGACCTGCTGCAGTTCGAGCTTGTAAGTCCTGTCGCCGACCTTGAAGCCGCCCTTCGCGTTGATTTCCTCGACCGCAACCTTGGTACCCTGCGCCGACATCCAGCCGTAGGTAGCGGTTGCCCCGGTCAGGGCCTCGATCTGCCCGATCTTGACGACATCTTCGGCCTTGGCCGCCGGTCCGAAAAGCAGTCCGGAAGCGATGCCCCCTGCAATCAGGGCCCCTTTCCAGCAAGACATGAATATCCTCCCTCGGCGTCGTTGCGCTCGTGTTGTACTAGTAATATCTTACAAAAGTTTCGTCAACACATCATTGCGCTTTCCCGGATGATGGCCGCTCAGCCCTGGGAGGGGTCGATTTAGGTGTGCGCATTGTGTGAGATGCGCTCGTGCTGCGCTTGTCCCGAACGTCGCAGCGAGGATATTCGTAAGAGACACCCACATCGCGCCTTGGGCGCGCTAAGAGCTTGGCGTCCAATGGCGAAAAAGGTCGGAGTACTTTCCCCTCCCGAGTCTCAGGCCGACACGGCTCACCGACGGCTCGAGGAGATGATCGTGACACTGCAGCTGCCGCCCGGCAGTCACTGGTCTGAGGAGGGATTGGCAGAGGAGATCGGCATCGGCCGCACACCGGTGCGCGAAGCGGTGAAACGCCTTCAGGCGGACCGTCTCGTGACCATTTTGCCCCGGCACGGCTTGATGATCACCGAGATAAATGTTCATGAGCAGTTGTTGGCGATCGAGCTGCGGCGTGAACTCGAGATTTTCATTTCGATAAGGGCGGCTCGCCGCATCCTTGCAAGCGACCGGGAGCGCCTTCTCGCTGCTGCCGACGAAATCGAAGGCGCGGGCAAGCAGGGCAACCTCGAAAAATACTTGCGTGAGGTCTTTAAGGCGAACGGTCTTATCGCGGCGGCTGCCGGCAACCCATTCGCAACCCGCTCAATCTCGCCGCTTCACGCGATGTCGCGGAGATTCTACTACAGGTACGAAAGCGACCTGCAGAACCTCGGCGCAATGGGCGTCCTTCATGCGGCGCGAGCACGCGCGGTTTCGCGGCATGACGAGCAAGGTGCACTCGTTGCGGTTACCGCTCTGATGGAGCAGATCGAAAATTACACACGACAGATATTCGAGATCAGCGTCGGGTCGGGCAGATGATCGGAATCCCCGGTCTCGTCGAGACCGGGGAAACTTCTTAACCGGCTTGTCCCCGAACCGCGCTTGTCTGACCGGGATCGACGAAGAAGCTTGCATCCATCAGCTTCAGTTCGTCCGCGACTTGCCAGGGGGCGAACTCCATCTGCTCGAGCACATCGCGCCGAACGTCGATACCTGGCGCCACTTCCGTCAGCACCAGTCCCTCCGGAGCAACTTCGAACACCGCTCGCTCGGTGATCACCAGCGCGGTTTGGCCGCGCTTGACGCCGTCGGTGACCGCGTAGGTGATGTGCTCCACCTGCTTCGCGAACTTGCGAACCTTGCCTTCCTTGACGATGCTCAGTTTCCCGCCGCCGAAACCGACATCGAGCCCACCGGTGGTGAAGGTTCCGGTAAAGACCAAACGCTTGGCGCTTTGCGCGATGTCGATAAAGCCGCCCGCGCCCGGATTGGCGGCGCCGAACTTCGATACGTTGACTCGGCCGCGCTGGTCGAACTGAGCGAAGGCGAGTGCCGCAAAGTTGCACAACCCTCCATCGATGGCGTCGAACTGATAGACGCCGTCGAGGATCGCATCGGGATTCAGATTCGCGGAAAACTGCCATCCCGACATGACAATCCCGCCGTAGGATCCGTGCTCGGTGGTAAACCAATAGTCCTTGAGCTCGTCGCCGTGAAGCAGCCCCTGCTCCGCCATGACGAGCGGCACATCGGCCGCTGCCCCGAAGCCAAAAATGGAAAGTTCGCGTTTCCGCACTTCCTTCGCTGCCCGCGATGCGACGACCTTGTCGGCGGACGACGGGATCGGAGGGAGTTGAGACAGCGCCCTGCGCTCACCGCCGAAGTAGGCCGGGTCGAATTCGACGTCGGTCGTCATCATCATCTTGGGGTCGACGACGACTGCATCGACAAACATGCCTGGGATCCGAACCTCGGATGCGGCTCTCCGGCCGTGAGGCACGGTTCGCCGCACTTGCGCTACGACGCGGCCGCCATGGGCCTTGGCTGCCAGCACCAGCGCAATATTCGAGGACACCAGCGCCTCGTTCTCGAAAGACAGATTTCCGAACTCGTCTGAGGTCGATGCGTAGATGAACACGGTGTCCAACTTCCATGCCGGATAGAATAGATACGGCTTTCCGTCGAATTCGATTTTTCTCACGAGATTGTCTCGTGCTCTTTCCGTGAACCGGCCGCCGCCATTGTCGGGATCGATGTAGGTGCCGATCCCGATTTCGGTCATGTAACCTGGGCTGCGACGAGCTATCTCGCGTAGCCAATGCATGGTCGCTCCGATCGGCCAGGAGTAGGCTTCGATCCTGTTCTCACGGATGAGACGCATGAGCTCGGGTCGCTTTCCCGTCTTGGGGTCGACAGGATTGATGTATGAACCGCTCACCATGCGCTTCATCAATCCTTCCTGCGCTACGTGGTCCATGCCCTTGATGCCCTGAGCGTCGCCGGTCCCGACCGGGAAGTAGAAGGTCAGGTTTTTCGGGCTGCCTGTATTGCGGAATTTGTCGCCAAGGGCCTTCAAAAGAGTATCGGGCGTTACCCAACCGATCACACCAACGCAACCGACCGAGGATCCGTCCTGAATGGATGCAACTGCCGTCGCGGCATCAACGATTTTATTCACGACTTCACCGTAAAGCGTTCAAAGGTTTTTTGGGAACTTGGCGTTTCGCAGTTCGATGCGAACTCCCGGGACGAGACTTCGTCCAGGCGCTCGGCGTCCGCCATGATGAAGCGGTCGAAGAAGCGCTTCGTCGACGCGACGGCTTCGGGCGGCACTTTGGAAAGACCGACGGCAATCTCCGTTGCCAGAGAAAGCGCGGCGCCCGGCTCGGCGACGTCATCGACCAAGCCAATCCTCGCCGCCTCGATCGTGTCGATCGGTGCCGCGCCCCACGTGAGACGGCGCGCCCGCACCGGGCCGACCCGAGTCAGGAGCGCCGTAAGCCCCCACGGCGGCAGCCAGCCGTTCGGGGCTTCCGGCAGATGCCATCGTGCGTTCGACGCAGCCACCACGATGTCGCACGATGCCGCAAGGATCATTCCGCCTCCGAGAGCGTATCCTTCGACGGCCGCGATGACCGGCTTGGCGCGGTAGCCTATCGCGCGCGCGAACGTTGCGGTTTCGGCCTCGTGCTTGCACATATCCGCGATAGAGAGGCCTGCCAGCTCCTTGAGGTCGCTGCCGGCGCAGAATGCGGGCGGAGCGCCCGTCAGCACAACTGCGCTGATCGCGTCATTGCGCTCTGAATCGGCCAGGGCAGCGTTCAGATCCCGCATGAGCTGCGAGCCCAACGCATTGCGGCGCTCCGCGCGATTGATGGTAACGATGGCGATCGGACCTTGATTGTCTAGCTTGATCATCTGTTCACGATCCTGTTAATCGAGGCGCGCGCCGTCGGCGTTCACCGCTGCCCTCACTTGCTGCCCGTCAATGTGCCTCGGCGCGATTCCGTCGCGCACCGCAATCACCGCTGCATGACCGATCGCATGACCGTAGGAGAAGCACTGAGCCGTGACGCGTGCTGAAGCGACTGCTTCGTGCTCCGCCGAGAGGCAGCGGCCGGCAACCAGCAACCCCTCCCCGCGCTCCGGCACGAAGCACCCGTACGGCACTTCGTAGTAGTTGTTCAGAAGCCACTCGACGCGAGGCTTGACGCCCGAGTGCAGTTCGATCGGCCAAGGCGAGACCGCAATGCCGTCCGATGACTTGGCGCCTTTGACGACGTCTTCGTTTGAAAGCCTCTTTACACCGGAGACCTGACGGGTCTGGCGCACGCCGACCTGGACGCCCGTATCGTTCAGAAAGGCGGCTTCGCATCCCACGAGATGATCGCGAAAGAAACGAGCGTATTCTCGCGCCTGAAGCCTTCCCTCGATTTCGGCGTCGGTAAAATCCTGATGGAAAAGCGTGTTGAGCTCACGCCCGTCCGGCCCGATCACACGCGTGCAATTGCACAGCAACTCGTTGGGTCGGGTGGTGGGGAATAGCCAGATTTTGGCGCGCGGCAGCCGGTATTCACCCGCATTGTGCTTTGCGCGGATCATGTCGGATATCTTTTCCGGCATGATGGTGTCGGCGCCGTATTCTGTGACGAAACGATCGATATCGACACCCATCATTCGAAAGATCATCGTCGGGTTCTGAACCCTGCCGTTGTCGCCGATGAAGCTGGGCAAGCCGGCCATTGCGACGACATCAGCATCTCCGCTCGCATCGACGACGACCTTGGCGCGCGCATCGAGGGGTCCCTGTTTCGTCCAAATGACCACCCCCCCGATCCTGTCGCCCTCCATGCTCACGTCGCTAGCGACAGCATGGAACACGACGCGTACTCCGGCTTCCCGCAGCATCGCGTCTGCTTCCTCGCGCCAAACCAAGGGGTCGTGGACCCGCGCCCAAGTCTTTCCGTAGAGCAGCGGATCGCCAAGCCCGCCTTTGGCTTCCAATCGGCGGCAAAATTCGTCGGCAAAACCAAACACAACCTGCTTCGGTTTAGCGTTGATCGCTTCGGTCGCCTCGTACAGACCGCACACCGTGCCCGACAGCCCGGCCACAGCGCCGCCGCCGCAAAAGCCATACCGCTCCACGAGCGTGACTTTCAGACCCCTTCGAGCGGCGGTTACAGCGGCCGCAACTCCTGCGGCTCCCCCTCCGACGACGAGCACATCGCTATCGACACGGTTAGACCCACGGGCGTCCAATTGTATTCTCCCTGTGATATCTTAGTGGTGTATTACAATTATTTCAATGCACGTTTGTTTGCAAGCGCCTTCGGGCGAAAAATTTGCCCGCGATCGCGCGGCAGATTTGCGAGTGAAAAGTTAGCTGCTTGGAGACCGCAGCGGCGACTGCGGGCTGGAGGCGACGAGAGGGGTGAAGTTGACTTGGCGGTCCCTGCGAACGACGCGACCGGCGTGCTCGCCACAGCGAGCGGTCGGCTCGTCAGGCACGGGATCAGGACACAGGCCATGCCGCAGCCGCTATTCGGTAGTGGCGAATGCCTGCTGCGCAGCGAGACTGCTGCTATCCGGCTGTTCAACAGCGGGTGCCGTCAATACGACGATAGCGCGCGCATACTCGGTTGTTACTGAGGTATCTCGTCCACTGACGATACAGTTTTCGCGATCACGGCGTCCGAAGCCGTGCCGTCAGGCGTAACGCATCGCAGAAGATCGTGGTTTGGCGTGCAAAATCGTACGCATGGTAGCGGGGGAGGGACGCGCTGCCAGGTCCAAAACCGAAGCGAAATCCTGAGCTTTTCCAGCACGTTGTCCGGAATGTGGTAGCGGATTTGATGGTGTTACATCCCACGGGAATGTCTCACCCGGCCCGCCCCCCGGAAAGGCCTACGCGTGGCTCGTCCTTCCTACCTCGCCCGGCGCGGCGATGGACGCTATTTCCTGCAGATTCGGCTGGGGAAACAGGCCGCTCAGCTCTTTGGGCTCCCCCTCCTTCGTGTCAGCCTCAGGACCGGGAATTTTGATGAGGCTAGGCGGCGGCTGATGGACAATCTCGGATGGGCGCAGGAGCTGATCGCGGCTCCCGACCTGGAGGCGTTGGGGACCATCCTCGATGCGCGGCTGCACGCCTATGTCGAGCATGGCGTGCCGGCGAACGAGCGGCTGCTGGCCGAGCGCTGCGCGTTCGAACATGAGGTCAGGCGCTATCTCGGCCGGGCGCAGGACCGCGGCTATGCCTACCCGCAGCGTTTCCCTCGGATGCCGAGCACCTGGGTCGACTTCGTCAACCAGAACAAGGCGGCCGAAAGCGAGATCGCCCGCCTAAACGTTCGGCGTGCCTATGAAAACGGCCGGCATGACGCGGCCGAGGCGGTCAAGGAAGGCTGGACGGCGCCCGCCGCCCCGGCGGTCGCACAACCGTTCGATCCCATCGCGATGATCGATCGCCTCGTGCAGGACGCAGTCGCCCAAAGGCTTCCGTTGCTTCCGGCGCAGAAGGTGGGCTCGATCTCGCCGGTCTCCGAGCCCGCGGTATGTGCCCCCACCGGGGAGGCCGCCGAAGACAATTCCTGCCGGATGTCCGACGTGCTCGCGGAATTTCTCAAACCGCTGGACCGCAAGCGGAAACACACCGCGAAGGGCCGCGGAGAAGCTGAACCCGTCATCCAGTTCGCCATCGATTTCCTGGACAACCCGCGGATGGATGAACTGACCGATGCCAAATGGAAGCAACTCGACGAGGCGCTGCCGGATATCCCCAATCGCGATAACATTCCACGCCGGTTCGCGAAGACGCTTTTCCAGCGCTACAAATATGCGGAAGAGACGAAGTGGTCGCAGCTCGAGCGCGTGACGACCACCACCATCAAGAGCCGGTACTGGGCCGGGCTCTATAAGTTCGTCGACTTCGCCATCGCGGAAAAGCATTACTGCGGACCGCGTCCCAAGTTCGTGTGCATCGATCCCGAAAATTTGGCGCCGCTGCCGCGCGATGCCTTCGACGATGACGAGCTGCTGACGCTGTTGCGCCTGCCGCTCTTCACCGGCTGCAAGAATCGCGTGCACGTCTGGCAGCCCGGCCGGTACTTCGTGCAATCGCACATCTACTGGGGTTTCTTGATCTGCATCCTCACCGGCATGAGGCCCGGCGAGGTCGGCCAGCTCAAATGCGCCGATATCCGAACCGATGGCGAGTTCTACTATTTCGACTTGCGCCCGTTCGATGCTCGCCATGGCCGCGTCGCGGTGAAGGATCTGCGCAATCTGAAGACGAACGCTGCCGGGCGGGTCATTCCGATCCATCCGCTTCTCATCGAGTTGGGGCTGCTGGATCGAATGCAGGATCTGATGGACAAGCAAGAGGAACGGCTCTTCCCGGAATGGGACGCCTATACTCGCAAAGACGGTACGATCCGCTGGTCGCAGCCGCTGAGCAAGGCATGGCAGTACGTGAAGACGAAACTGAAACTCAATCGCGCGGACCTTACCCTCTATTCGACGCGGCACCTCATGGCCGATTGGCTCGACAATGATGCGATCGCACAACGCACGCGCGACCGCATTCTCGGACATGCCAGCGACGTTCGAGGGCGGTATGGCCGCAAAGGCATTCTTGATCCGCAGATCGCGGCGAAGATCGAAGCCCTAGAACCGCAGGTGATCAAGCAGATGAGGGAGATCTTGCTCGCCGCCAAAAACCGAGCCGATGCCGGCGAGCTCACAATGCTGAAGACGTACTGAGTCAGAGTTCGTTGGACTGTTCTGAATGGCGCGCCACTCAGAACAAAACTGCGAACTCGTATGTAATTGAAATTACTGTGTAATTCAGCCATACATTGCTTAAGGGTTGAGCCTATCTTCAATAGGACAAGCGCGCCGGCTGGAAGGACATTGGGCCAAGAGAAAGCGAGTGGCCTCAAGTGCCGTCATGCAGCCGAGACCGGCGTGACAGCCTGCCGATAGACGCCGCCCCCCACGTCGCCAGCCGCAAAGAGGCCTGGCCTGAGCGTCGCAAATCGCTGAGAGCTACGCTCGCCTGCGCTGATGATCGGAGGAACGAGAATACGTTTTGCTCCTTCAAACAGGTTTTTTGCGCTCGAGCGCATTGGTGGCGCGCCGCAACGGCTCTAGGTAAACTGGCGATATTGACGATCGTCGAGAGCGGGAGACAAGGCAATGATACGGGATGAGAAGCTCCAACGGATCATCGAACGCGCTATTCAATCAGCTTTCGTTGATTTTCCAGACGCGGGAAACGGGACGGTGTGGCCGAAAACTTACAAAGAGCCCAACGAATGCAAGACTATCGCAACAGCCGTCCTCGCCGCTCTCGAAAGTGCAGGCTACAGAATTTCGCTCGATGCAAACTGAGGCATCAAGGTAAGCCACCTAAGCCTCGATCAGGCCGCGCTCATAGCAGGCTTTATAGTAAGGAAAAACGACCGCCGGATCGGGCCTGTGGAGACGACGGTGCTTTCCGGGATAGTGCAGCCGCCACAGAACATCGCGAATGATATTAAGTCGCGCATGTTCCTTGTCGCCGGCCCGGACCACGGACACGCTCAACTCCAGCACGGTTGTACCAACTGCGATTGAACAGCACGATCTCTCCTGCCGCGGGCAAGTGCGAAACGTGACGCTGGAAGTACCATGAACACCGCTCCCGATTGCTCGGCGGCCCCAGCGCTACGATGCGGGTATCACGCGGGCTTAGATGTTCGACAATCGACTTGATCGTGCCATCCTTGCCGGCGGCGTCGCGACCTTCGACGATGCCAAGGATTCGCTGGCCGCGCTCAATCACGCTGCGCTGCAGCTTGACGAGCTCGATTTGCAGCCGGACCAGCAGCGCGTGATACCTATGGCGACTCAAATGTTGCGGAAGCGGTGGCCGGTTCTTCATGGTTCGATCCCTCCTAGTCGCCTCACTATCCAGGGTTGTCATGCCGACACGACGCTGTCCATCATTTGCGGCCCTCCGACCAGCGGTCACGTCACACTTGTCGGATCCTGTCGCACCGCGAAACTGATGTTGTGCTTGCACTTCGACACCCGTCAACATGACCGTATGAATGAATCGCAGCGTTCTTGCTCGGTGCCTCGTCCGCAAATCCGCCCGGGTTTCGGTCGTCTGGATTGACATTTGCATGGGCACGTTCAACTTGGCCATACTTCCCGAGGGGACCACCGGATAAGGGCCTGTCAGACGCTGCCGCGGATTGGAGCTTGCGTTGATTACGCTGAAGGTTCTTCACACGACGACCTATCGATTCAACGAACACGTGCACCTGTTGCCGCACCGCTTGATGCTTCGTCCGCGCGAAAGCCGCGAGCTTCGTTTGATTTCGAGCAACGTCACGGTGACGCCGCATGCGGCCTTGACCTGGGCGCACGATGTGTTTGGCAATGCAATCGCGACGGCCACGTTTCAGATGACAGCCTCCAACCTGGTGATCGCCAGCGTCGCGGAGCTTCAGCTCGACGCGGTTGCATGGCCGGTGTTCGATATCGCTGTCTCGGCCATGTCTTACCCATTCCGCTATTCTGATGACGATTGGACCGATCTCGGCGCCCTGGCTCTCCCCCAGTTCTCGGACACGGCGGGGGTCCTACGAAGTTGGGCACAAATGTTCGTTCGAGGAAGTCGGACTGATACGCTGTCGCTGCTAAAGGACCTGAGCGTCGGCGTTTCGGAAGCTGTCCGGTACCAGAGCCGTGAGGATGAGGGTACCCAAACGCCGGTAGAAACGTTAAATCGTGGCTGGGGGTCATGCCGGGATTTCGCGATGCTGTTTACCGAAGCAGCACGCATGCTCGGGTTCGGAGCCAGGATCGTCTCCGGCTATCTTTACAATCCAGAGCAACAGAGCGTCGGATCGAGCAATGCGGGATCAACCCATGCGTGGGCCGAGGTCTTCGTACCGGGCGCCGGCTGGATCACTTTCGACCCGACGAATCGCAGCCTCGGCGGCCTCAATCTGATCCCAGTCGCGGTCGCGCGCGACATCCGGCAGACGATTCCAGTGTCCGGCAGCTTCGTCGGCAGCATCGGCGCCTTCGCCGGGATGTCCGTAGAAGTTCTTGTCACATCATAGATCGACGCATTGGACCTTCGGCAACCTTTCTGATCAGTCGTTCAGCTTCAAGGCCCTCACGTTTTCTAGAAGGGACTTCAGGCGCCCGCTCATGATGGGCATCGCCTGTTGCGCCTACTCGTCAGTGGGGCTTGGGCCAAAGAGTGACATTGCGATCAGTGATGCCGTCCTAATCTGATGGCAAATTCCCTTTCGTTAAATTTTCTTGAATGAGCAATTTTGACCATGAGCTCGCGCCGCGTTGCGGCACAATACTTCTCACCGCCCTGCTCTCGGCATCCATCGATGATTGAGAGAATGTTTGCGAGGAGCGCAGCTATAGCCAAATGATTCCCGCTAACGGCAACACCCGCTGAAGGATCGCCGCTAGGCAGAATGGAATTGGGCGATTGGCATAACCTGTCGACAGACTTTCAGGGCTGTCGCTGACCCACGTCAATCCACACGAAACAAACAAATCGGCGATAGCTGGAACTCTTGTCGGCTTTGCCCTGTTCATTCTTTGTCCGATTCCGGACGCATAAGAATTGGTGGATACTATGAAAAGAATTCTATTAGCGACAGTCTCTGTTCTCGCATTCGCTTCTCCGTCGTTCGCGGCGGAGACTGGCAAAACCGTTGGCCAATCGCCCTCCTCGTTCTACCTGGCTCAGGATACTGCGACCATGAAGTGTCAGATCGTCGAGAGCCAGCCTGCTGCCGGCGGCAGCATGAAGGTTGTCGGCGCCGCTCACACGACAAAGGCCTCGGCAGAAGCGGCTTTGAAGGCGGACAAAACTTGCGCCAAGTAATCGGTTAAGTCGCGGCGCGAGTACAAAGGCGGCTCTGCGAGTTCGCTAGAACCACGAATCCTCGGATCCGCCCCCACCAGCGCCTCGAGCGCCCTGGGTCGAGGTTCTTTATCGGCCAGCGGCACGCAATCGACTTGCCGCTAGAGATGCTCCAAATTCGAGAGGATACGACCATGAACCAGCAGACAATGAAATACGCGATTGCGGTCGCACTCTTCGGTGCGGCGACGCTCGCCTCGGTGCTGCCTTCGGGGGCAGCTCCGATCTCGCCGAGCACGACTCTTCCGACAGAAGCGGCTTCGTCGTCCGCAGTGACAGAAGTCTACTACCGACGCCACTACCGCGGTCGCGGCTACTACGGCGCTCCGGGGGCCGCAATTGGTCTTGGCATCCTGGGTGCCGCGGCTGGAGCCGCCGCCTACGGGGCCTACGGAGCCTACGGGCCAGGCTACGCGCCGGGCTACTATGCGCCAGATTACTACGGCGGCCCGTATCCCTATCGCCGCCAATACTACGCCCCGTATTGAGGGCACGAGCGACGCTGTTTGGGCGTGGCAACCTCTGTCACAGACCATTCCCACTCAACACGCGCTCGAGCGCGCACTGGATCGCGATGGCGCGGCTGCGCCCTTGTGATCCGGTCAACTGCATCGGCCCCTCCTATCCGGGGTCGCCTGCGGACTCTTGCAGGAGGTCGACGACTCGCAAGACAGACAAAACTTGAGACCCAATATCCACAAGGTCCCACCAAAGGAGTCGGACAATGTCGATCGGACTTATCCTCATCATCCTCCTCATCATCTTCCTGCTTGGTGGCTTCAGCGGCCGCTTCGGCGGCTACGGCTACGGCTATGGCCACGGTGGGATGGGGGTCATCGGTACCATCCTGGTCATCCTCGTCGTATTGCTACTTCTGGGTCGGCTCTGACCCTCGCAGGGTCGGCTGTGTCGACCGGGCGCCTCCCAAAATATCCTTTCCCCGCGTACCGGGTCCCAACGAGCTCGACCAGCTGAAGCCGACAATGCCCGCCGATGAAGGGGTGTTTGTGCCTGCCTCGGTCCTGCTGCAGCGGCTGCACGACGAGGCACCGGCAAGATCGCTTTACCCTGGGCTGGCTGATGGGTCGCCTACACAAGCGCTCCTTCGGCCCTATTATGCCGCTGCTCGCTGTGGTCGCTATTGCACCGGATGTCTCGATCGTAGCCGGCCTGCTACTCATGATCCCCGCGTCCCAGATGATCGCGGTCTTCGGTCTAATCACGGGGGCGACCAACCAGGGCGGAGCTATGCACTTCCCAAAATCCAGTAACGGTGGGGTGAGTCCTGACTGGTTTGGTAACAATTCTCACCCGCCACCCGGCTGCAATGCAAAGTGCTGATTTTGAGATATTGCACAAGGCGTCCTCACGGAAATCCGTGAAACGGCGAGAATTCATCACGCTTCTCGGCGGCCGCTTTTTACTGATTCCTGCAAAAAAGGCCCAAGCATCTCTGCCGGGCCTTCGTTATTGTTGAGCTCTGAACGAGTAGGACTTAAAAATCCATACCACCCATGCCGCCACCTTGAGGCATGCCGCCACCGCCGGCGTTCTTCTTTGGCAATTCGGCCACCATGGCTTCGGTAGTGATCAGGAGCGCCGCAACAGAAGCCGCATTCTGAATCGCCACACGAACGACCTTGGTCGGGTCGATGATGCCCTTGGTGACCAGGTTGCCGTACTCGCCGGACTGGGAGTCAAAGCCGTAGCCATACTGATCCTTCTCCAGGATCTTGCCGACGATAACGGAGCCGTCCTCGCCAGCGTTGATCGCGATCTGGCGGGCCGGCGCAGACAGCGCCTTGCGCACGATCTCGACGCCGGTCTTCTGGTCATCGTTCTTGGTGCGCAGCCCCTTGAGATGCTCGGAAGCACGCAGCAGGGCGACGCCGCCGCCCGGCAGGATGCCTTCCTCGACGGCCGCGCGGGTCGCATGCATCGCGTCATCAACGCGATCCTTGCGCTCCTTCACCTCGACCTCGGTCGCGCCGCCGACGCGGATCACCGCGACGCCGCCCGCGAGTTTGGCAAGACGCTCCTGCAGCTTTTCACGGTCATAGTCCGAGGAGGTCTCCTCGATCTGCGCCTTGATCTGCGCCACCCGCGCCTCTATGTCGGCCTTCTTACCGGCGCCGCTGACGATGGTGGTGTTCTCCTTGTCGATCATCACCTTCTTGGCGCGACCGAGCATGTTGAGCGTGACGTTCTCGAGCTTGATGCCCAGATCTTCCGAGATCGCCTGGCCGCCGGTCAGGATCGCGATGTCCTGCAGCATGGCCTTGCGGCGATCGCCGAAGCCCGGAGCCTTCACGGCCGCGACCTTCAGACCGCCGCGGAGGCGGTTCACGACCAGGGTCGCGAGCGCTTCGCCCTCGACGTCTTCCGCGATAATCACAAGCGGCTTGCCACTCTGGACGACGGCTTCCAGCAGCGGAAGCAGTTCATTCAACTGAGATAGCTTCTTTTCGTGGATGAGGACGTAGGCGTCTTCCATTTCGGCGCGCATTTTGTCGGCGTTGGTGACGAAGTACGGCGAGATGTAGCCGCGGTCGAATTGCATCCCTTCGACGACCTCGAGTTCGGTCTCGAGCGACTTGGCTTCTTCAACCGTGATGACGCCCTCGTTGCCGACCTTCTTCATGGCGTCGGAGAGGAACTTGCCGATCTCCGCGTCGCCGTTGGCCGAGATGGTGCCGACCTGGGCGATCTCCTCGTTCGAGGTGACCTTCTTGGAGTTCTTCACGAGATCGGCGACCACGGCTTCCACCGCGAGGTCGATACCGCGCTTCAGGTCCATCGGGTTCATACCGGCGGCAACCGCCTTCGCGCCTTCACGGACGATCGCAGCCGCGAGCACGGTCGCGGTGGTGGTGCCATCGCCAGCTGCATCTGCCGATTTGGAGGCAACTTCTCGCACCATCTGCGCGCCCATGTTCTCGAACTTGTCCTCAAGCTCGATCTCCTTGGCGACGGTGACGCCGTCCTTGGTGATGCGGGGAGCGCCGAACGACTTGTCGAGCACGACGTTCCGGCCCTTGGGCCCCAGCGTGACCTTAACCGCATTGTTGAGAATTTCAACACCGCGCAACATCCTGTCGCGGGCGTCGACGCCGAACTTAACTTCTTTGGCCGACATAATGATCTCCGTTTTCAACTGGTCAGATCCAAGGACCGTGCGACTGGACGAGCCCTTAAGTGGCGGGACTTGAATTTGCAGGCCTCGTCCTTCGAGACGCGGGCTGCAGGGACGGCTCAGGATAAGGAAAATTGGCTGGCGTCTATGCGACCTTCTTCTTGGCGGCGGGCAGCTCAGTGAGAACGCCCATAATGTCGCTTTCCTTCATGATCAGTAGTTCCTGACCATCGAGCTTGACCTCGGTGCCTGACCACTTGCCGAACAGGACGCGGTCGCCAACCTTGAGATCGATGGGAATCAGTTTGCCGGATTCATCTCGGCCGCCTGGGCCAACCGCCGTGATCTCGCCCTGCGAAGGTTTTTCCTTGGCAGTGTCCGGAATGATGATGCCACCAGCGGTTTTGTCTTCGGCCTCAATGCGCTTGACCACAACGCGGTCGTGAAGCGGACGGAATTTCATGCTGTCCTCCTGTTTTCTTGTTGTTGTTGCTTTGGACGAAATGGCAGTCGTGGCCAGCGAGTGCTAATCAGCACATAAGCCGCCGCAAGGGGACGTACAAGACCGTCCCGAAACGATATTCTGCTCAGAGCAACACGAAATAGCTGCCAAGACCGCGGCGGCTAAGGATCCGGTGAAGGCCAGCTGTGTGGTGCGAAAGTCGTTGGACGCCGCATCATCAGATTTAAGAAAGCTTCCCATCGCGCAGGGGCATTGCGTTGTTCTCGACGTGCGCCAGAATGCGCCGGACGTCGGTCGCTTCTTGTGCAGCCATTCAGCGGTGCTTGTCGAGATCGAGTGGTGCGTCACTCACGAGGCGCGTCGGCATCAATGCGCTGAGCGTCAGCCAAATCGACCGGGTCGATGGAAATCCTCTCCACCGTTGAAGTGCGCGGCGGCGCCGCCGGCACCGTGATCATAGTGGCAACCCGGCGAAACGCCTCGAACGACAATCCTTCGATCATCTCCTCATCGGTGATGACCTCGTAGGCACCCGGAGGCAAGAGGCGGTCGACGCCCTTGATCCGGAAGGGATGCTTGAAGGTGACCGTTTCGCGTCGGGAGCGCATGGTCATGATCGGCTATCCTTCAGAAACGGCTTTGCATCGGCGCGATAGTGAAGCAATCCGTTTACAGTGCTCTTTGTGCCGAGATTAGCTAACTCTTTATCATGAGATGGCTGCGAAGTCACCAAACACAAGGCAATACACATCGCGGATTTGTTATAGATGCCGGCGGACGAAATGCTTGCTGATGCCAAGTGAAAAAATGCGAGTTGGCGATCGGCAAGCATCGCGACTCGGAGAGAAGAAATGCTATCTCGCAAATCTACCAGCCGAGATAGACTTGCAGCGGTCGGCTACAACCGTCATGGCGCGATGGGACGGTTCTGGCACGGTCTTCATCGTCACGCTCTTATGACGATGGTTGCTTACGCCTTCTTGCAGCACTTCCGCATTGCCAAGACGGGGCGCAAAAATGAAACGACGGCCACCACCTCAGCCCAACCTGCCAGCCGCGCGTCCCGCCATCGTCGCTCTCATTCTTCAGCCATCAGATCCGCGATACGGGTACTGCAGAACACAGGTCAGCGAAGAGCAAGGCGTGAACAAATCTGCCAAAGTCGTGTTAACGCCCACCCGAAGCACCTTTATGATCATGCAGGAAACGGGCGATCCGCGTCTTCAACACGGTGGCGTCGTGCGATTTGCCCGAGGCCGCGTGCTCGAAGAGCCTGCGCTGGACGTCAGTAGGCAGATCATTCCATTCGCTGACAAGGGCGGCACCCAGACATTCCAGGACTCTGCGCTCCACATCGCGCAAATCGCTGGCTTCATAGGGTAAAGGCCACGCCAACTCCTGCGCTCCGCCTTCCTCGTCCCAACGGTCGAGAGCGGTTGCCATTTCTTCTCCCGACCTTGGCCTTCGACCTTTCTTTTTGACCATTCTATATAGTCGCATATATCGGCATTAAGCGCCATTCGCTCGATCGCGGGGCGATCCGAAGCGCCAATCCTTCCAGTACCGAGAATGCCGCGGCCGCGGAACTCGGTAGTTCGCCCATCGGTTATTGCAGCGGTTTGTTCGCGCGGCGTACAGACTCAAGGCTCACCATGGATGTGATCGTTACACCGGCAGAGGGAGGCACGGTTTGGCAGCTGACGGACCTGCTCGGCCGCTCGATGGGGCGCATCACGGCAAGCGCTCCACGTCAGTTCATGATCCATCCGGAGGGCCACGCATCGGAAACTATGGCCGGCATACAGCAAGGGCCGCACGCCTCGCTCGACGCCGCACTGGCTGAGATCGAGAGGCACACCCGGGGCGTCTGCCGTCGAAATCCTGGCGAAGATCAGCTTTAGACAGCGCCCAACAATCCAGATCGTCGGCAGAGTATCCTATATTTACTGCGGGAAGATCTATATGTTTTACAGGTAACGCCCGCCCAGATTGCCTGATGACGGGACCGTCAGTTCCGGTAGAAGGAATTGTGGATTTTCGCGCGAGGACCGAGCGAATGTGGGCTCCGGCGGATGTCACCGCCGATCATTGCGTTGCCGTGTTCGCCGAGATCTTTTGGCGGCTCGGCTCGACGCAACCCTGACAGTGCGGAGGGAACCCGCTTGAGCCGCTTGGTCATCGTCTCCAACCGTGTCGCCTTGCCGGCAGAAGCTGCGCAGCGCAGCGGCGGGCTCGTGACCGGCCTCGTCGACGCTCTGCATCAGGCTGGAGGCTTATGGTTCGGGTGGAGTGGCAAGCTTGGAGAAACAACAAAAGAGCCGAACGTTTTTGAGACCGAGGGAGTGACGTACGCTACCGTCGATCTTACCCGCGCGGACCATGACGGCTACTACAGCGGCTTCTCCAACGCGGCACTGTGGCCCTTATTCCACTATCGCCTTGACCTCATGAACTTTACCCGCCGGGACTTGGCCGCCTATCGACGGGTGAACGCCGTGCTCGCCGACGCCCTCGCGCCCCTGCTCAGCCCGAGTGACCTCGTCTGGGTGCATGACTACCATCTGATCCCGATGGCCGAGGAACTTCGCCGCGCCCGCGCCACACAGCGGATCGGGTTTTTCTTGCATACGCCGTTTCCGTCTTTGGGGGTGCTGGCGACCCTTCCTCACTACGGCGACCTGCTGAAATCACTGTGCGCTTACGATCTCGTCGGCTTCCAGACGGTGGAGGATTTGACCGCCTTCCATGACGCCATCCTTCGCCGTGCAGGAGGCACGATTTCGTCCGATGGCCACGTTCACGCTTTCGATCGGGTTCTGCGCGCCGGCGCCTTCCCGATTGGTATCGATACTGAAGCGATCGCCGAAATGGCTAGTCGCGCTGTGAAATCCCGAACGGCCCGCCGGCTGCAGGAGAGTCTCCGGGGGCGCAAGCTCATCATTGGGGTGGACCGGCTGGATTACAGTAAGGGTCTCGAGCACCGGTTCAAAGCGTTCGCCGCCTTTCTCGAGGGCTATCCCGCATACCGCAACCACGTCCGCTTGCTGCAGATCGCCACCGCAACGCGCAGCGACGTTCCTGAATACCGTGCGTTGCGACAGAGGCTTGGTGCGCTGGCGGGCGACGTGGCCGGTCGCTACGCGGAACTCGATTGGGCGCCGATCCAGTATTTGAACAGGAGCTTCTCGCAGCGTTCGCTCGCTGGCTTCTTTCGGCTCAGCCGCGTCGCTCTTGTCACTCCGTTGCGCGACGGAATGAACCTGGTTGCCAAGGAGTATGTCGCTGCACAGAACCCCGATGACCCTGGCGTGCTCGTTCTCTCGCCCTTTTGCCGGCGCGGCCTACGAACTCGACACTGCCGTGATCGCCAACCCGTATGACCCCGACGCCGTCGCCGAAGCATTGCAGACAGCGCTGGGGATGCCACTTGGGGAGCGATGCGATCGTTGGCGGGCCATGATGGTGGTACTACGCCGCAATAGCATTGCGGCGTGGCGCGAGAGTTTCCTCGGGGCACTCAGCAGCTAACTGTGGATGTCGTTCGGGACGTGGCATCGGTGCAGCAGGTCGCGATAATCTCGTTCGTCAACGAGGCCGCCCAGTCCGCCGATAAGGTGTTACTTCGAAATCATCTCCGGGGCGGAAATGATCCACGGGTGACGGGACTACCTGCATCCGCTTGATCGTCCCGCCGAACCAGAAAGACCAAAGGCGAATCGCCTGCAGCATTCTCCGTTTTCGCGTCAACGTAGTACACTTCTTCTTCTGGCTTGGCGCGACGCACCCTGATCGGCGACTTCCCATTCCAAAGCGGCCTGTGTCCGACCATCATTCGCTTCAAATCATCTTGCAGCCAGTCCTCCTTGCCGAGTTCTCTGGCCTGACGAATCGTCGCAGCTCTGAACGCCAGAATGGGCTGACCGTCGATCTCCAAAACGAAGACGGTCGGCGGCGGCGCCTCGGCTTTCGCTGGTATAGTCATCCGGATCACTCCTTCCTCTGCTGGCCGACGCGGCCTTGCGAACCCGGCGTCGCGGCCAGCGCAGGACGCCTCGTCGCCTTTGTAGCTACTGCCCGCCTGATTCAGATTCACGGATTTTCGGCAACAGAGATCAGGCAACAGCCGTCGATGGTAGTACTAGCTTCCTCCCGTGGCCCGTAGACCCTTCTCAACTGTGGATGCAACAAATGACCAATGAGCAAACCCATAAGTCCACCTCAGTCCAGAAGACCAGGAGCGGCTGCGAGAACTCCGGACTCAAAAGCCAGCCCGCAACTTACCCAAGCTCGCACTGACGCCGGGCGCGATGCTTGCTGACCGGGTCGCTGAACAGTTGGTTCTTGGTGCTTCATCATCATCCAAAGCGTCCTTCTTGGCATTTGGATCATGCTGAACATGATAGCATTCATCAGACATTGGGACCCTTTTCCCTTCATTTTGCTGAACTTGGTTCTTTCCTTCCAGGCGGCTTACGCAGCGCCCATCATCATGATGAGCCAAAACCGCCAATCTGAGATTTGAGCTGCTGCCGGTTTGATGGACACCGAGATCAGGTGTTTCATGAAGCCGGAGGTGGGCGATGAAGAGACGGAAGTTCAGTCGCGAGTTCAAGGTCGAGGCGGTTAAGCTGGTGCGGGAGCGCGGGGTATCGGTGGCGCAAGCCGGCCGGGACCTGGATGTTCATGAGAATGTTCTGCGCAAGTGGGTGAAGGAGCTTGGCGCCGATCCGGTACAGGCCTTTCCCGGTCATGGGCAGATGAAGCCCGAGCAGCACGAGATCGAGCGGTTGCGCCGTGAGGTCGCTAAGCTGAAGGCCGAGCGGGATATCCTAAAAAAGGCCGCAGCTTTCTTCGCGAAGGAAGCGACATGAAGTTCGTCTTCATCGCGAAGCACCGGGCGATCTGGCCGGTGAACTCAAAACGGGATTTGGGAGCAAGGTCAAGGCCGCTGCCATTATAAACGTTCGTGCCCTTCTCTCGTCCATAACGGTACCTACCCTCTGCCGGCCGAGCGAGCTCGAGCCAGGCCTGCGCGACCTGAATCCAACGCTGCCGTTGGAAACCATCGGCGTTGACGGCCTCCTTCATCGCCGCCTCAGCCTGATTTTGAGGATCGATGTCGCCGCCCATGCGGGAGATATCGTACCAGCAGTGCGTAAACGATAGATGGCGATCGCTCCGTAGGAATCCGGGGGACTGTGTTTGGATGGAGGTGACGCCCAGCTCGTGATCCCTAATCCTTGGGGAGCGCGACACCAGTCATCTCGCCCACACGGGTGATGAGCTGATCCTGGAATCCACGATCGGCTGCCTCGCGCGCCGGCTCCTCCTGCTTGTCATTCGGCCTGCAATATTGGCTCTGACGCAAGTTTGGTGCAGCGCCGACTATTCTGAACGAATTAGTCTGGCTTGAAGCAGATCGATTTTGCCGCGGCCGTACATTTTGACGTCGGACGAGCTTGAGGCGCGTGATCTGACCTTCAGTCTGGCCGTTGGACCATGGTGAAGTGATTGCCGCCCGTACCGCCGCCTCATCCTTCGCGACGCCGCTGGAGAACGAGGCGACGAGACTGGCGCTGGCGCGGGCGCGCTCGATCCATGGGATGAGGCCCGCCTCGGTCTTGCGTCGGATCATCAGGTGGAATTCGGCGATGATCTCGCGTGCCTCGACCAGGGTTGGTACACCAGCTTCGATCGCCGAGACCGTGACGGCCTCCGCTTTCGTGAGCAAGTCTCGGCCGATGGTCATCAGGCGCGCGATGGTTCTCGCCGACGGAATCCTTTCAACTGAGGCGGCCTTACTTGCCCAAGGTTCTCTCAAGAGACGCCAGCCTATCGAGCTGACCGGCTAAACCCCGCAAAGTTCGGGCGATGTTCTTGAGGACGGCGGCGCGATCCTCGGAAGGGCTAGCCTGACGGGACAGTGTAGAATAGTGGTCCGCAGCTTCCTGGCACAGTGCAACGCTGATCATCATTGCCCTCGGATTTATGTTCCGGCCATGGCATCCTTGCAGGCATGGCAGATCAAAACTGAGCAAAATTGATCAAGGCACCACAAATGGTTTGGCAACTGCATTCCAGTTCCTCAGATCTGGCCAAATTCAAAACAGGCCACTCCCAGAATCAAATTAGGCCACGGAGATAGGCCAGCCGCCCGGCCCATAGGAACCTTCCAGAAAACGAGAAACAAAGGCCACGCGCGTGAACGAGAGGCTACCGGCTGGTGCCGCCTCTCTGCGCTAGTAGTCTATGTCGGAGCGCGCAGACCGGGTGAATCCAGCCATTTAACCGAGGTCTCGATCCGGCTTGCGATCAGTAAAAGTTCGTTGCGTCGACCGCCATGAGCCATACCCTCAGCCTGCTTGCGCAAGTCAATTGCCTCGTCCTCTAAGCGGTATTGAAATATCGATGATTGCTTGAACATGGGTGCTCCCTGTTCGGTTAGGCGGGAGCGCAACTGGGGTTCTCAGCACCGATAGAAGCCATGCGCCGGACGGTGATGGGTGTTGTTAACACTTGTGGCAGACCAGGTCTGAGCAATTTTGACCATCCGCTTGCGCGGACTCGGCGACCGGCCGGCGCGCCCCATAAGAGTACGAGTCGGTTAGAACGGCCCGCCAGGCGACGAGAATTTAGTGGTGGCTTGCCTTCAATATGCCGAGGCGTCCGACGCCGGCGGCCTTAAGCGGGCCTCCGCAGGAGGAACCACTGCGCAACGCTTTCGTTGTGTGCTCTCCCAACAGCAAAGGACACGATCATGGACCGCGAACATGTGAAGGGCGCTGCCGACAAGGCAAAAGGCGCCATCAAAGAAGGTGCCGGTAAGCTCACTGGCGACAAGGACATGGAAGCCGAAGGCAAGATCGACAAGGCCAAGGGATCTGCCCACAATGCGGCGGGAGATGTGAAGGATGCAGCGCGGGACGCCCCTGACGCCCTCAAGAAATAAGCAGAAGAGAAGACAAAAACTAGCCGCCTCCGGGCGGCCCTCTCTTTTCTGGTGGGGAGACGGCTTCTTGGATCTTTTGATTCCGAAATGGCGCGAGGCTTGGAAAGGCCCGTCCTCGCCCCGAACCTCAATTTTCGTGTGCGCCGGCCGTTCGCTGCTCTTCCTTACTGAGGTTATCAGCCACCAAGCGTGAGGGAGCGTTTGCATCCTGTAGGAACAGCTAGTCAATGCTTGCGTTGGCCGCTACGAGCTCTGCTCAGGAAGATTCGTATGCGGAGAGAGCGTTGGATGGTGATCGGCGCTTGGTCGTCAATTGCTTTGATGGCGAGTATCTGCACGCAGATCCTTTCAAACGCCTCGATTGACCTGCAAGGTGTGCCGATATCCGATCCGTCTCTGCTTATGGTCTCGGAGAACAGCCCGTATATGCGGAATGAGCGCTAGGCCGCTCTAACGCTGCTGGTACGCCCTAAGCGTACGGTGGCACGTTCACTAGCGTACCTATCAGGCGCAGAAGAGCCTGGTGCTCGGGTCCTTTCGGCTCCCTTCGCAAGAAATCGCCGAGTTCAATGTGTGTCAGTCGGCCGCCAGAAGGCGCATTTGGCTGATGAATGATGAAAGCATGGCCATTGGCCGGCTCGCGTCCCAGAAATCAAGCGTCGCCGTTGGTACTACGATATAGCTCACGTCGTTCGTTCATCTGACGCTCCTTGTGGGCTAAAGCTTCAAAATTCATCTGGCCGGTTTCCCCGCTCGCAGATCGAGGCGGCGGAGAAACGCCTGCGTATCAGCTAAGCCCGACTCCTCTGCTTACCTCGCGGGCTTCTCCTGGCGCGAGTCCAACAGTCAGGCCGAGCGCTGCAGCTTGCTCCGGGGCGGTGCCCCCGCGATCGATTAGTTTGGCGGTCCATCCCTCCGGGATGGCATCCAAGACGAGCTGAACGGCCTCTTCTTCCGTACCGGCTGCTAACCAAAACCGGCACTCGCCATCGTCAGTAGTGACCTGCAGAAGATGCGCTTCCATGCATGTGAACAGCCAAAGCCATACTTTGTTGCTATCCCCTACTCGCGCCGCGCGTCCTAGGTATCAAACGCCATCCGGAACTGCCCCCTTTGCGTCATGAAGAACTGCCCCCACCATCTGGGTTATGATCTCGGTTGAAGGTTGTTTCCGCCGGTGACGGGCCGGAGGGAGGCGGAGCCGACCGGAGGGCCGTCACCGGCGGGCGGCGGCTGGATGAGGCCGCTCTTTCGCTTGGCGCGGAGCCGGTAACTATCGCCGCGGATCGTCAGCACGTGGCTGTGATGCAAGAGCCGGTCGAGGATCGCGGTGGCGACCACGGGACCGGCGAACACGGTGCCCCATTCGGCAACACTGCGGTTCGAGGTGATCAGCATGGCGCCAGTTTCATAGCGCCGGCTGACCAGTTGGAAGAAGAGATGTGCCGCGTCGGGTTCCAGCGGCAGATAGCCGAGCTCGTCGACGATCAGCAGCTTTGGCTTCGACAGCGCGAGCAGTTTCTCGTCCAGACGCCGTTCGCCATGTGCCTTGGCAAGGCCCGCGACCAGCGTCGTCGCGGTTGTGAACTGCACCGTGTAACCGGCCAGGATCGCCTCTCGCCCGAGCGCGATCGACAGGTGCGTCTTACCGACGCCCGGTGGGCCGAGCAGCAGCACGTTCTCACCGTTGGCGATCCAACGTGACGCGGGCAGGTCGCGGATCTGTTTCGGATCGATCGACGGCTGCGCCTCGAAGTCGAAGCCCGCAAGCTCCTTCACGGCCGGGAAGTGTGCAAGTTTTAGTGCCATCTCGATACGGCGATGATCCTTGCGCGCAATCTCGCGCTCGCACAGCAGGATCAGTGTCTCACGCGCCGACAGGTTCGCGCGCGCCGCCTCGTCGAGCAGGCTGTCGAGCTGATCGCAGATGCCGGAGAGCTGCAGTCGCGCCAGCATGGCATCGAGCGGATCGGTCGTTGCTTCCATTATCTTCTTTGCCGCGCCATCAGAAGCTTCCTCCGACCATGGCTTCGTATTCGGCAAGAGGGCGCAACAACGACGGCGGTGAGGACGGCGCCAGCACCGCCGCCGCGATCTCAGCCCGGCGGACCGCGCCAGGGCCGGACTGGATCCATGAGGTAAAGCACGACGGCCATCGGATGCTGGTCATCCGGGAAAACGAGCGCGTCCGGCTGCTCTCCCGCAACGGCAGCGACTGGACGAAGCGTTATCCCTGGATTGCTGAGGCCGCGCTGAGGAACCGCCAAAAGAGGTTTGTGATCGATGGCGAGGCCGTGATCCTTGGGGTGGACGGCATCAGCGACTTCAACGCGCTGCACAGCGGGCAACACGACCATAAGGTGCAGCCGCGCCTCTTGTCAGTTTATCGACCGACTGCGCGCGAGTGCGTCATGGGATAGACTGTGGCAAAGCCCCGATGCAAGTCGCGCGCAGGCAGGCCCGGAGTCTCGTGCACTGACAACTATTCGGCCTCAACCATGATTGAGTTTCCGAACCATAGTCGTTCACGCGGCCTGCCGTGCGATTTGGGGGACACGACAGCGCTATTGAGGCACCGTTTTCATAAACGAAGATACGCTGACTTCGCCCGGCCTGCGCGCTCCGACATAAATTTCCCGCGAATGGCGAAGGCCGCCTCAGTTGGCATCGGTGATTTTGCCCTTGCCCTCGCGGGGCTTGCATTTCGTGGGGTAGATTTTTTGGCCCGGTTGCACTGGCAGCATCACCGCAGCGAAGCCCCTTCCATTGCATCCCGGACAGGTATGCTCATTGATCTTCGGATCATGTCGAACCTTTCAGGCCGCCGCAGATGGTGGCCTCTTTCAGGGCAAGCCTGCGGCGTCGCCCTTGGCACGAACCGGACCGGTCGAGCCGGTCTGGCAGAGTCCGTCGAGTGAGCTAAACCGGAAAAGCGCAGCTCGGCGAATTAAGCAGGCTACCTGATCAGATCTGAATGTCGACCGAAGTTATCGGCGGACAAACTGTCAGAGAGGTTCGCGATGAAGGACGCCATCGCTCGCAACTACGATGCGGTCGAAGATGGTGGTGAATTGTTCCTAATTGCAGTCCGCCGCAGCGGCTCTTTTTGCCAGGCGGGACGGTTGGACGCACAGCAAAGCCTATCCGCGCGCTCCGAGGGCAATCTTATTTGCGCCTGGGCTCGTTATTCGAACCTTCGATCCCCATATCCATATCTGTCCTGGTCAACCAACGAGAGGGCTCTGCATGTTCACATCCGAGCAGCATCGCCCAAGGGCAACCGCGCGCGGCGAACTCGTCAAGGGTTCTCAGCTTAGGAAACGCGTAAATTCAAGACCTGAAGGGACGGCTTCGTCTTTTTGACGGATGACAAGCGAGGGTTCGCGGAGGCTTGCAACGGCTCCGTTCTCATCCCGGAGCAGGACCATCCCCGCGGCGCAGCCCTCGCGGCTGACGAGGAGTACATTCTGCGTTGTCTTGGCGCGGCCCTCATCATGCAATGGAACGCCTTGCCGACGGTGCTGCAACGGGAGATCTTCGACGCCGCCGGGGCGGTTGGAAGGTCGGTGGAGACAGCGGAGCTCCGCGGGCAGATTGCCTGATTTCTGCACAACCACAAGGATGATTCCGGTCGCGGCAAATTGCCTGTGACAGAAGGCACGCCTGCCGATGCGAGATCCAGTGCTCTGGCTGCGCCAGCGTCGTTCTGGCTGTATGTTTTAGCCATCACGGCGGGAGCGTAACACCCTCAGTCACCTAGGAGAGCCCGTGCAGTAGCACCTCGGACAGACCTCGTGACAAGCTGCGGGAAGCGGTGACACCTGCGCGCTTCGCCAACGGCACAATCTGCTTGGCATTTGAAAGCTCACCTCATTGGTAGGTGGCGCTGCCTTAATCCATTCCGCAGGCCAAGAGGCGGTAATACTAATCGCGGGAATGCAGCGAGCCCACTTCGCATCGGCCGCTGGGCGCAGCGCGTACGACCTCGCGCTGCGATGCCATCCCTTGTGGGATTGCGGCGACTCAGAGAGTTTCGTCGGAGGCATAACACCGCAGATTTTTCAGACCGCCTCCATTGCCAGTCATTATTGATTAGGCGTTGGACCCGAAACGGAGTAGCGTCTTTGTAGCGGTCAAGCGGATTGCTTGCCCGACAGCTGCCAAAACGGCGACGCACCGAAGTCCTCGCCTCCATCTAAATGGCAGCGCATTGCCGTCGGTAGGCAAACTCTTTCCAAAATTGCTGTTCCAAACAACACGGGAGTGCCGACCACGTCGCGCGCGTCAGGTAATCGCAGAAGGAAGAACGACATGAAAATGAGCAATGTAGTTCCCAGTGCCCTGTCTGCGGCAAAGTACACTTATGGCGCGGCGACCATATGGGTCGCTCCTTCTCCCCTCATCAAATCGGCGCATTTCCTTGAAAGGATTGGACTCGCCACGATTGGAGGCACGTGCGGCATGTACGTGGCCGCAACGTTGATGCGCCTCGAACACGAACTGTTTGGAAGTGTCTGGTTCATCTTGCTGCTGATGCTCTACGGAGCTTTTAGCTTCTATATCGGCATCGACCTACCTCGCCATCGTGCTCAGGGGCTCCCGGAAGAGCGGAGCCACACCGATGCGGCTGAGATCTTCAGCGCAGCAGGCACATTCATTGCCGCGATTGCAGCGTTTCTATCTGTCAGCATGATTGTCGTTGATCAGGTCGTGTCTCACGGTTCGATCGTTGTGATCGCAGGCTGTTGGGCAATCGGTTCTTCAGTTCAAATTGCTGCCGGTACCATCGCGCGCAACTCCGTGGCCGAAGCTGGTAGGGAGTAACTTCCGATGGCAATTGGACCGACGCCGCTGGCCGATTTTTTTAGCGCGCGACAGTGAGAGGGCACACCGACAAGACGTAGCAAATAGGGAAAGTCATTAGGATGATGAATCACGTGTAGTCTATTCTCCAGAAGAGCTTGCCAGCTTCAAAGCAATTTTTGAGGATGCGATAGGGTCATTCTCACCCACTGTGCTCACGACCTCCAACCGTTTGCAGGTTGCGCAGAACATCCTCGCTCGTGCTGCGACCGGTGAGCGCAATCAGAACGAACTGCGGCGTGCGGCATTGGCATCAATTGCTTAGCAAGCCGACGGATGTGGGTATCAAGCCGCCTTCAACTTGGAGTCCCTGCTCCTCGCCTGCACCTGCGCTAAAAATATTCACATTCGAGTTCTTGGAACCATCCTGTCGCGAGCCCATTGGCTCACTGACACAATCACCTTTGGAGAAATGCTATTATGAAAACCTTCGCAATCACTCTGGTAGCCGCCGCAAGTACGCTTATTGTGACCGCCGCTTCAGCCGCCCCACTTTCCGCCAGTGTATCGATTGCACCGGAGAGCAACATTCAAAACGTTCGCATGGTCTGCAATGAAGATGGTCGCTGATGGCGCGAACGCGGCGAACGCCATGTTATCATCCGCGACGGGCGCGATGCTTACGGATATGCTCCTCGCGAGCGTTACATCGAGCGGCGCGGCTATGACGACCGTGCCGGCGTCGGCTTCCGCGCTCCCGGCGTGAGCGTCGGAATCGGGACCGACCGCTACTGAGAGACGACGGGATATCTATGAATGGCCGCGGAGTACTCCGCGGCCATTTTCATTGAGGCCATCTTCAAATGGCATAGATCGAACGCTTCACTCGGCGTCTGACGCGCAGTCTCGGTTAAACTTTGCCGCTACCCCTCGTGGCCAGTCGAGAGTATTCAGATGGCCAGGTCGAAGCACATCGGCAGTTTCGCCGATCAGGCGAAGTCCAGAAGCACGATCGGTTCAAAAATTTGCGGGGACCAGGTCGTAAGAGCCTCTGCTGCCGCGGACGTACACCTTGGCAGCGGCGGCGCAGATCAAGTCACGGTTGGAATCGAATGCGCGGAGGAAGCCCGGCTCATCGCAACCGATATCCGGTTGAATTCGCTTCAGCGCATTTTCGTTGATGAAAAACGATGCCTCAATAGCGCTGTCGTGTCCCCAAAATCGTACGGCACGCCGCGTGCGGTCATATGACCGGCTATGGTTCGGAAACTCGATCATGTTGCCGGGGCCGATCAGTTGTCGGAGCACGAGACCTCCGTGCCGGCTGCACGCGATTTGCGTCGCGGCATATTCGATGGCGATAGCCGATCCTGTCTCCGACGCACTCGCGTGCAACCGGTCGATACGCTGACAAGATGTGCTGTAGCCAAAGCTTGGCGCGAAGGGAGGGAGTTTGGAGCGATCCGGTTGCGCCAGCCTCCAAATGGCTATGCTGGAAGCGGATTACAACCCCGCTCGATCCTGTCACAGCAAATAGTTGCGCCTGGCCTCGTTATTCTGCGGATCGGCACTATATCCTAGACATCACCGCCCACCCCTCGGCTGTTATCGGTGACTGAGAGCATTGTGCTCCCGCCGCGACCTAGAGGCGGTTACTATGTCAGATATCTCCAAATTCAGCGTTCGCGAGTGGCTGGTGCCTCCGGTACTGCTGCCGGTCTTTTTTGTGCTGCTGATCGCTGCTGCGATGCTTATTCAGTGGTAGTTTCCCTCGGTGGGCCTGCGCCGTCAGCTCAAGCCAACCGCTCATTCCGGCCAGTCAAGCGAGTCCAATCGTCGTTAGCTTGCAAGCTGAACATCCGGGCGGCAGACGCCCTGGATAGAGCCCGCAAGATGCCGCCGGGAGACGAGCGCGCGGATGCGATGAAAATGGCTAAGATCCTGGAGAACGCCGCTGAAATGCTCGAGCATTTCAGCGGCAGGGTCGGCGTGCCAGCAAAATGACGGTTCCCGCGCTCCACCGTTCAGGCCCAATCTCGGATAATTAGTGAAAACAGCACCTGGGCATGGATCGTAGGGGCACCGAGATGCTTGTCTCAGATCAATCGCTTGTTTCAGTCACACCCGTTTTTCCGTGGATGCCCATCCGATGGTGCCCGATCTTTCACGCAGTCCGGCCGTCGTTCTCGTCGTAGAGGACGAGATGATGCTCCGCATGCGCGCGGTCGACATGGTGGAAGACGCCGGTTACACGCCGCTTGAAGCTCTGGATACCGACGAAGCCGTCGCAATCCTGGAATCCAGGTCCGACATCGCGCTCATGTGCACCGACCAGCTGCCCGGCAGCATGGACGGACTGGGTCTTGCGCGTACCGTGCACAAGCGTTGGCCGGCGATCAAGATCATCCTGGTGTCGGGGCATTTGAACCCATCGAGCATCGATCTTCCCCCCTGCAGCAGATTTTTTGGCAAACCACTCCAAGCCTGGCAAATCATAGCTGAGCTACGCAGCATGATTGGCCACGCTTGAATCTCGTGGTTTTTGGCGCTGTCTGCCGTCAGACGCTTCAATGCGAACGCTCGGCGGAAATCAAGTGCGGTACCCAGCCCGGGGTGATACAGTTGCAAATGCTCGAAGTTGATCTCCGCACAGACAAGCGCCCGGGCGGCGCAGAATTCCGGCAGGACTTCCTGGCGGCAGAGAATGTCAGCCTGCGGCTACTCCTGGCGCAAGCTGAGATCAATACAAGGAGTCTGCTTGCCAAGGCCGGCATCGACGCCAAAGAGCGCGAGGGATCCGACAAGCTGCAGAAGCTGATCCTCGAAGAGCTGCACCACCGCATCAAGAACACGCTCGCGACCGTCGCCGCAATCGTCTCCCAGAGCCTGCGCAACCTGCAGGGGGTTGAGCACGCGCAGCGCGCCATCGAGGGCCGGCTCTTGGCACTCGGCCGGGCGCACGATCTCCTTCTGCAGGCAAAATGGTCCAGCGCCGATCTTGGCACGGTCGTTCGCAGCGCCATCGAAGCCTTCGACAATCCCGACGAATCGAAATTCTCGATCACGGGACCCGATATCCGGATGGCGTCCGGTGCCGTCATCGCCGTCGCGATGACGCTCAACGAGCTTTGCACGAATACCACCAAGTTTGGCGCCCTGTCGGTCCCGGAGGGACGCGTCGACATCATCTGGACGGTGGACCAAGCGACACAACGCTTGCACCTCACCTGGACCGAAAAGAATGGCCCGATCGTCCAGCCGCCCGCAAAGCGCAGCTTCGGAACACGGCTGATCGAAACCCTGGGCAAGCAGTTGCGGGGTGACGTGCAACTAACCTATGCGTCGACGGGGTTTTCGTACACGTTCGAAGCGCCGATAGCCGCACTGAGCACCCCGGCCACATAGCTCGTGCGCGACGTATCGCGTGAGTGGACTCCCTTTTCGGGCTTCGGGCCCCTAGGTCTTGAGCGATTTTACTTGTTCATCTGCCGTCAGCCGGCAGACGAGTTCGCAATTGGAGCATTCGAAAGGTCGCAGGTCGGGATGGCCGTGGTCCGATTCGATCCGGGTCAGCGTCATGCGGCCTTGGCACTTCGGACAGCGCGGTCTTGCGATCGGAATAAGCGAGGGCTCGGGGCGTGCGAAGATTTCGGGCATGTGATGCTCCTTTGCGGGGTCGTCACCTGTAGTCGTGAAGCGAATCGGACGGCAAAGCACCAAGATCGCGCACCACCTGACCGGCCGCTGATCAATATTGCTCACATTTTCCGAGAAGTGATTGCAAGATCGGTAAAGAGGTCCGGCCCGCATTCGCGGCATTCGTAGACCGTGCAGCCTCGTTCAACCCGCGTGCTTTCAAGCGCTGGCTCTGACTGAGCAATATTGCTCAGCAAGACATCCGGATGCGGATTAGCATTGGATCTGATCATCGCATGTCGTGCGATAGCACCGCGTCGCTTATCGGCGCGGTGCTCGGTGTCATTGGTTACCTCGTGCCGAACCCGGGCTCGTCGTGATCATTCCGGTCGTCGATAATGTCGCGGCCTTGGCTTTGGCGGGTCCACTCCGAAAGCAGCTAGAGATGGTTCAACATCCACCGGAAACCCGCGCGCTGGCAGCGCCGCTCGCCCGGTATCGCCAACCCGATGACGCGCGAGGCATTTTCGAGCTGGTGATCACGGCAGTACCCTTTTCTGTCATCTGGGCTCTGATGCTCGTCGGCGTTGTCCGCGGCCATGGGATTGGCCTGCTGCTGGCCGTGCCCGCGGCAGGCCTGCTCGTTCGTCTCTTCATGATCCAGCATGACTGCGGCCATGGGTCTTTCTTTCGCAGCCGGCTTGCAAACGATTGGATCGGCCGAGCCATCGGCATTTTCACTTTAACTCCCTACGATTATTGGCGGCGCAACCATGCGCGACATCACGCGAGTTCTGGCAATCTCGATCATAGAGGTTCGGGCGACATCGACACATTGACCGTGAGCGAGTTTGCCGCTCAGTCTCGATGGCGCCAGATTCTCTATCGCCTGTACCGGCATCCGATCGTCATGTTTGGCGTGGGCCCGACATATCTGTTCATCTTGCGGCATCGATTGCCGATTGGGATGATGCGTAACGGCTGGCAGCCCTGGCTGAGCACAATGGGCACGAACGTCGCCATCGCGGTTCTGGTCGCCGGCATGATCCGACTGGTAGGCCTTGGGCCATTCCTGCTGGTGCATCTGCCGGTCATGATTCTGGCTGCGTCGATCGGCGTCTGGCTGTTCTATGTTCAACACCAGTTCGAGAACACCTCATGGTCACGCGATGAAGCCTGGAGCTTTCACGAAGCTGCGCTCTATGGCAGTTCGCACTATCACTTGCCATGGGTCTTGCGCTGGTTCACCGCGAACATCGGCGTCCACCACGTCCATCATCTATGCAGTCGAATTCCCTGCTATCGGCTGCCGGACGTGCTCCGGGATCATCCGGAACTCGCAAATGTGGGCCGAATCACCCTCGTCCAGAGCTTGCGATGTGTGCCGAAGGCCTTGTGGGACGAGAAGGAGCGACGGCTCATTTCGTTCCGGGACGCCGAAATAGGTCTGGTCGCGCGCCATAAGGGGACGCAGAACAATGGTTCCGTTGCGGGTCCTGGAATTCGCCGCTTGAATTCGTGAACTTAACGATGGGTTCGCGCTTGGTTCATTGGAGAACCAGCTTGAGCCGCATGTTCAAACCCTTTGTGTTTCTTATCGCAGCCATCTACTTCCTGGTGGACGCGGTCTTTTTCACTCTCTTCAAACCTGTCTTTCGCCGGTTGGCGAACTGCTGGGTTTTCAAGCGCGTACGAGCGTGGATCGAGTCGCTTCGCCCGTATCCGGCTCTGGCACTGTTCCTCGTGCCGGTCATCTTGCTTGAACCGGTCAAGCCTCTCGCGGCCTACCTGACGGCGACCGGGCACATCGGTCGCGGGTTTGCGCTCCTCATCGTCGGCGAGCTTCTCAAACTCCTGCTCATCGAGTGGCTCTTCTGCGTCAACCGCGACAAGCTGATGTCAATTCCTGCTTTCGCCTGGTGCCACGACAGGTTTTGCCAAGGCCAGGACTGGGTCGCTTCCCTGCCGGCATGGCAACTCGTGCGCGGCTGGAGCTTCAATGCCAAGCGCGCTGTTCAACGACATGCCCTGGAATTCAAGGCTGCGCAGAAGCGAAAGCTGCTTTCCTGGCGATCTTGATCCGCCTCTTCGGCGCGGTCGAGCGGCAGGCGTGGACTGCTGGGAGCTCAGATCGCAACCACATTTGCAGGCCGCGCTCTGTGCGCGCAGGAACGTCGCGGGGTCCTGCCAGTTAGCTCGCCGAGACTTTCACCCCAGGGAGTATCTGCTATGGAGAACGATCGCATTGCCGGTTCGGCGAAGGAGTTCGCCGGTAAGCTCGAGGGCACCGTCGGCGATATCGCCGGAGATGCAAAGAGCCAGGCAGCGGGCCGCCTCCGCGAGGCGAAAGGCACCGCGCAGAACCTGTACGGCCAAGCCAAGGACGCAGCGCGCGACGTTACGGATGCCCCCGCCGACTACGCCAAGGACGCCTATGAGAACAGCGGCGAGACCTTCCGCGACGGCACACAAGCGATCGCGAGGAAAGTGCAGGATAATCCGCTCGGTTCGATGCTGATCGCCGGCGCGATCGGATTTGTGTTGGCGCAATGGCTGGCGCGCCCGACGCGGCGCGCACGATAGCGTTTGGGACGGGTGCAGCCGAGCAAATGCTGGATTGGAGATTGAATCATGAGTGACGACATCCCGCTCGCCCCCTTCCCCTACGAAAGCCTGGATCCTGCTTCAGAGCCGAAATCTCCTATCGCGGAAGTCTCCGACGCCGTGAAGGGAACGGCCAATCGGGTTGCGGGTGCGATAGAAGCGGGACGAAAGCCAGGAATGCCGCTGAGCATCCTGAGCAATATCGCGCGCGAAGCCCCTCTTGGCTCTCTGCTGGTCGCCTTCCTGCTGGGAGTTGCCATCGCCCGCCGTCGATGACGGCTTGCGCAGCTCGAGTGATGGGTCAATCGGAGAAAGCGGAACTCTAGGAGGTCGGAGCCGTTGCACCCTATGGCCGGCTCCGTCGGCATAGATTGAATTTGAATTGGAAAATCAGATGAGAAAGTCATTAATGGTTTCTGCGGCCGTTGCGGCCCTATTGGCCACAACCGGGTTTGCGACAGCTCAAGGCGCCAACCAAGGAGCGGCGAAGGACTCTCCGACGGCCGCTTCGCCGAAAGGTGATCCTGCGGCGCCGATGAATGCACCGGCGGCAAAGGGAGTCGAGAAGGCTACCCCAGGTGCTGGGTCAAAGGAGATGGCGCCCCAACATGCGCAGGGCAAGCCGGATGCGAAAACGACCGGTGACATGAAGGCCGATGGCAAGTCGAAGGCCTCGGAGTCGACGACGCCGGCCGCCACGAAGGACCTAAAGAATCCGGCCGCCGAAACGACGTCGCCTTCGGGCGGCAAGGCGGCGAGCGAGATGAAAGCCGAAAGCAAGACGAAATCGTCTGATTCGGCCGCGACCTCGAAGGACTTGAAGACTCCGACTGCCGAGACCAAGCCCTCGACCTCGGACAACAAGACGACCGGCAACGCCGCAACCGCAGCGACAGCGACGCCTCCCGCCGAGAAGCGCACCCAGATCAGTTCGGCGATGAAGCAAGAGAAGGTCGAGGAAGTTGCAAACGTGAACTTCAACCTCTCGGTCGGAACGGCCGTGCCGGCGGGCGTCCGTTATTACCCGATGCCAGCACGTATCGTCGAGATCTATCCGGAATGGCGTGGATACGATTTCATCCTCGTGCACGGAAGGTACATCGTTCTTCGCCCGCGCACCCACGAGATCGTCTACATCATCGAAGGCTAGGCGACCACGCCAGGCGTATGACAGGCAGTTACGAGGGCGGCTCGAGAGCCGCCCTTGTTGTATGGGTCAACCAGACATGCGAACCTGTCCTGGCATCACTTGCGCCACGCCCTTCCGAAGATCTCGTCAGTTGTCGGCAAATTCAGATACATTTCCCGTCGGAATGCGATCGTCGCCATCAACCGAGCGAATCGTGAGCCCTTAACCCTCGTCGACCGGCGACATCATGGCGATCTTCATCGTCCGGCATAGTACAACGTACCGGTACGAGCGCGAGGTAAGGCTCGGCCGGCATCAGCTAATGGCACGTCCGCGGGACAGCTTCGATCAACGACTGATTGACTTCTCGCTCGATGTGACGCCGAAGCCCTCAGAGGTGAGATGGCTTCATGATGTCTTTGGGAATTGCGTCGCGCACATCGAATTTGACCGCGCGAGCGATTACTTGCGATTCGACTGTGAAATCAAGGTTGACCACACTCCGGAGAACGCCCCGGACTTCAGGATTGAGGATTACGCGAAGGACCATCCATTCACGTATCATGACGAAGAGGCGCCTGACCTGGCACCTTATGTTCAGAGATGGTTCTCCGACCCGGAAGATCATGTTGGCCGGTGGCTGGACACCTTTCTCACGCGGGGGACGAAACGTCCGACGGGCCAGCTCCTGATGACCCTCAATGAAGCAATCTCGGATGGCTTCGCATATGACCGCCGCACGGCGCCAGGAACTCAAATTCCCTCCACCACACTTGAACTGAGGAAAGGCACCTGCAGGGACTTTGCCGTTTTGATGATTGAAGCCGCACGCAGTCTGGGCTTCGCCGCGCGCTTTATCACGGGCTACATCTACGTACCGGATCGCGATGGACCTACCTGGCTGGGTGGGGGAGCCACTCATGCCTGGTGCCAGATTTACGTCCCCGGTTCGGGCTGGGTCGAGTTCGATCCGACCAACGGCATCGTCGGAAACCGGGACTTAATTCGCGTCGCGGTGGCCAGAATCCCGAGCCAGGCCATTCCCCTGTTCGGCACCTATTGGGGAAGTCGCGAGGACGAGCTTGGGATGAATGTGGAGGTCAACGTCAAAACGGCGTCGGCTCTATTGTAGCTGCTGTGATGAAGTGGCTGGAACACAAGTACCACCAGGGCGTTGGGGTTCGCGCCGCGCTGTGTCGCGAGTGTAGGGTGAGCACACACAAAATCGAAGTAGTCGAGCAGCCTTCTCGACTTTGGAGGACGCCGAGTGAAGATCCGGGTCGGCTATGAGATGGTCTACGAGTTTCCGCAACCCACACCCATGATCATGGTCCTGGGCGTTCATTTTACCCGGGCTTCCGACGTTATCGTGCCTGACTATCTGACCACTGATCCTCCGGTGGCGATCAACCCATACCGCGATGGCTTCGGTAACTGGTGCAGCCGTATCGTTGCTCCAGCCGGTCGACTGCGGCTGGCGGCTAATGGCATCATTCGCGACACGGGCTTGCCGGACGCCACCGTGCCCTCGGCTTCCCAACACGCGGTCGAGGACTTGCCGGCAGAGACGATCGTGTATCTTCTCGGCAGTCGCTATTGCGAAACCGACCAGCTATCCGACACCGCGTGGAAGCTCTTCGAGAAGCAGCCGCCCGGATGGGCGCGCGTTCAGGCGATCTGCGATTTCGTCCACAATCACATTCAATTCGGCTACGAGCACGCGCGCGCCACCAAGACCTCCCGGGAAGTGTACCACGAGGGCAAGGGCGTTTGTCGCGACTTTGCGCATCTGGCCATTACGTTCTGCCGCTGCATGAACATTCCGGCAAGGTACTGCACCGGCTATTTGGGCGACATCGCCATGCCGCCCCCCTATGCCCCAGGAGACTTCGCCGGATGGTTCGAGGCCTACATTGGCGGACGTTGGTACACGTTCGATCCGCGCAACAACGTGCCACGGATTGGACGCATCCTGATTGCCCTGGGACGTGACGCTGCTGACGTTCCGATTACGCAGACGTTCGGGCCCAACACCCTGGTGAGCTTTAATGTGTGGACCGACGAGATCACTTCCTAGCAACGCGACTTGCGGCTTTCCTGGAACGAATGTCGGCGGCGTTGCTTGGTAACGGGCGACCGGATGCAAGTGCCCCCACGCATCCGATGAAATGACGGCCCCAGCGCGCCCCCACGCCCTGGGGCCGTTCCTTTAGGAGAGCCCTTCTGGTCTTGCTCTCTGGGCCTGGGCTTCTCGCCCAAATCAGCACTTCACCGCTTCGAAACCGAGATCGCCGTCAGCCAGTCACTTTCGGGGCGCCGTTGGCTTCTTCGGTATCAGCCATTTCCTCATTTCAGCGGCAAGGCCAAGTTGCTCGGCTTTTCTGATGGCTTCGAATCGCATCGCTCCGGCCGGCAACTGCTTTGCTTGCGCCAGAGCCTCGGATGCCCGGGTAGCCCAATCGTGACGATCCAGATCGTTGCGCGGCAGCGTTGTCATTTCATCGTCCTCAGTGTGGCGCTCGAAAGCCAGCACCGGTCGCCGCGTCGCGTGAAGTGTTGGGGGCCCTGGCTTGTGACCCGAGCACGCTCGCCCCCTGCAGAATAAGGGTAGCGGCACTATCGAACTCTCACCGATCGGCGTCCACGGCGATCGCAGCAGTATGGACCCGGCAGCGCCGCCCGCTGGTCAATATTGCTCACGACCAGGAGTTTGACGGGATCACCGCAGTCCGCTGTCGCGGCAATGCTCTTTGCACGACACAACTGGACGCCAAACGATGCCAACTATCGTGCAAGTTTATTTGGACCTTGGGCTCGTTGTCCGGACCCTTGATCCCCATATCTATTTGAGTCTGATCACCCCATCGGGGGTTGTTCGGAAGGGGCCGCGACTTTCAACGAAAGGGGCCCGGCATGTTTAGATCTCAGCAATCTCGGGCGAGAGAAGCCAAGCACGGCGAACTGACCAAGCACCCGCCCGATCCGGATCAGAACCGTTCGTACGGTGCAGCCCTTGCGGCCCAAGAAGAACGTGTTTTGCGGTGTCTGGGCGCGGCCATCATCATACGATGGAACGCCCTGCCGACGACGCTGCAACGGCAGATCTTCGACACTGCGGGGTCGGTCGGCAAGTTACTGGCGACATCGGCGCTCCGCAGCCAAATCGCCCGGTTTCTTCACAACCACAAGGATGATGCCGGTCGTGGCAAATTACCGGTGACAGAAGACTCGCCTGCCGATGCAAGATCAAGTGCCCTGGCGCTGTCGCGATGGGACAACGAGGGAGGAGCAGTCCACGACTGCCCGCCGATGTAGATGGACGCTGATAACAGGAGGACTCCCATGTCGCTTACACAGTTTCGGGTCGATGACGGACCACACGTCATGGATGGACTAAGGCTTCTTGCTCAGGATGGAAATGATGGCGTAGAAGCGTTTATTGGGCGGAAGGTGATGGACGTCTGGGCGGACTCCATCGAGCATCGTGGAGGGCGACAAAGCCTGTTTCGCGATCAATACAATGCGCTTGGCAGACTGAACCTTCCCGCACTTCAGCGGATCGTGAGCGCGAAATACCGGAGAGGCGCGGCATTCAACCGACAGCATCCCTTCGTCGAGGTTCTATTCTCCGACATTGCGGACAGCGGCGAGGCGCTGGATCTGAGTGAACTGGTTCGAAAGACGTTGCCACCGGCATTTCACAGGATGGCCTGAGTCTCAGAACTCCGAGAATGCTGCGACGTTGGCAGCGTCGCCGCGGAACCCTATCAAGGCTGGGCCGTTCCAGACTCGCAACGGTTGTCAAGAGTATTGAGGAGCCACCAGTGCGAATACTTATGGTCGAGGACGATCCACTTGTCCGCGAATTGGTGGTCGACGCTCTGCGCGAGGAAGGCTACGAGGTCTTTCACGCCTCCAATGGTGAGCAAGCGCTGGCATTGTGCAAGAGGCAGATCGCGGACGTTCTGGTCACCGACATCAGGCTGCCCGGCGGAGTTGACGGGTGGCAGATCGCCGAACGTTGTCGGGAGCATGATCCCCAGCTGCAGGTGATCTACGCGACCGGCTTCTCGCCCGTCGAGGCCCGTCCGGTGCCTGGCAGTCTCACCTTGCACAAGCCCTACCAACCCGACCGCATCGTCGAAGCGGTCAGACAAATGGGAAAAGAAAGACGGCCTCCTTCCATCAGCTGACGGCGCTCCTTGCGGTCCGTCGATCGCCAATAGCTGACTTGCGGACATCTGCGGTGTGGCTTCCGCTTCGCCAAGGAAATCATTCAATGCGCGCAAATCTGCCCATAGGCTCTACGTCCGCGAATGCTCAACCAAGCGGCAATTGGTTCGCCCGGCTGGCAGTTGCGACCTCGCGCATTTCCGGCCGACCGACGACCTTTCTGCTGGCAGTTGCCGTCGTACTCGTGTGGGCGATCACAGGTCCCTTATTCGGCTTCAGCGATACCTGGCAGCTCGTCATCAACACGGGCACGACAATCGTGACGTTCCTGATGGTCTTTCTGATCCAGTCAACGCAGAACCGCGACACGCTGGCCTTGCAGTTGAAACTCGACGAATTGATCCTGGCGACCAAGGCCGCAAGCAACCGCATTGCGGGCATCGAGGAGGCGTCGGATGAAGAAATCAAGCAAGCGAAAGTCGAGATGCTCGAGCGCGCCGGCTGATCCGGATCGGCTCGCAGGACCGGGCATCTCCACTGCATTCAGGCCTCGCAAACCGGACCGCGGCCCGGCGACGTTAGAGGAACTGCACGATAAAGGGCGATTCAGGGAGTCCTGATGGCAGGCACAATCAAACGAAATAACGTTCGCGTTCGCGGCGCCGGCCACCGGACGATGATCTTCGCACACGGCTTCGGGTGCGACCAGAACATGTGGCGCTTTGTGGCTCCCGCGTTCGAAAAGGATTTCATGACCGTTGTGTTCGACCACGTCGGCGCCGGCGGCTCCGACCTCTCGGCCTACGACAGCGCCAAATATTCGACCCTGTCCGGCTACGCCAAAGACGTGGTCGAAATCGGCACGGAGCTCGGATTGAAGGATTCCGTCTTCGTAGGACATTCCGTCAGCAGCATGATCGGCGTGCTGGCCGCCCGACAAGCCCCCGGGATGTTCGGCAAGCTCGTACTCATCGGCCCGTCACCCCGTTACATCGACGACGATGGATACGTTGGTGGGTTCAGCGCTCAGCAGATCGAGGAATTGCTCAGGTTTCTCGACTCGAACCACATGGGTTGGTCGATGCAGATGGCGCCGATGATCATGGGCAATCCCGACCGACCGGAATTGGGTCAGGAGCTAACCAATAGCTTCTGCAGCACGGATCCCGAAATCGCCAAAGCGTTCGCCCGGGTGACCTTCACCTCCGACAACCGCGAAGACCTCGCGGAGGTCTCCCTTCCGACCCTCGTTCTCCAGTGCAGCGAGGATATTATCGCCCCGCCGGAGGTCGGCGAGTTTGTCGCCCGCAATATTCCCAACAGCCGGATGATCGTCCTGGACGCGACCGGGCATTGCCCAAATCTGAGCGCGCCGGAAGAGGTCATCGCGGCGATGCGACCTTTTGTCTAGTGCGCGCCTCCGATCCCCAGTTCAAGGACATGATCGACAACGCGCCCTGCGGTTACGTCACCCTGCAGCCGAACGGCCGGATCGAGTACGTCAACCTCACCTTCCTGGAATGGAGCGGACATACGGCGCCACAGATGATCGGGAAGTGCTTCAGCGATTTTCTGACCATGCCGGGCCGCATCTATTACGAAACCCATATCGCGCCGCTGCTCCGAATGCAGGGATCCTTCGACGAATTCGCCATCGACGTGTTGACCGCCGCCGGTACGCCGCTGCAGATGATCGCCAACGCGAACGAGCGCCGCGATCCGGAAGGAAGGCTGCTGCTCATCCGTCTAGCCCTGATCAAGGCGACGGATCGGCGGCGCTACGAGCACGAGCTTCTGGCCGCCCGAGAATTGGCGATTGGCGCCGAGAAGGCGACGCAAGAACTGCTGCGGCTCGAGCACGAAACCTCCGAGTTGCGCGAACAGTTCATCGCCGTGCTCGGTCACGATCTTCGCAATCCTCTCGCCTCCATTAGCGCCGGCGCGAGAATTCTCGACCGAACCGTCCATAGCGAAAAGGAACACCAGATCATCGCCATGATGCAGACCACGGTCATGCGAATGGCCTCGATGATCGACAACGTCCTCGACTTCGCGCGCGGTCGGCTGGGCGGCGGCATTACCCTGGAACGCGATGCAAGAGCGCCGCTCGAACCTGCCCTTGCCCAGGTGGTCGACGAACTGAGACTGGCCTCACCCGGCCGGGTCATCGAAACCGAATTTGCCATCGACGAGCCGGTGAACTGCGATCGCATCCGCATCGGCCAGCTCCTCTCCAACCTTCTCGGCAACGCGGTGACGCACGGAGCAACCGACAAACCCATCGTCGTTCACGCCGAGACGCGAAAGGGATCGTTTGAACTCTGGGTCGCCAATGCGGGTGAGGCGATTCCGGAAACGGTGATGGAGAAGTTGTTCGAACCGTTCTTCCGCGGCAAAGCTCGTGCGAGCAAGCAGGGGCTTGGATTGGGGCTCTACATCGCCTCTCAGATCGCAAAGGCCCATGGGGGCGCTTTGACCGTTGCATCGAACTCCGCTGGGACCCGCTTCACCTTCTCTATGCCTCTTTCGTAGCCTGCCAGCACTGGCCTTGCCTCGCCGGCGGCACGTCCTCAATCCATCACCGAGACGCGATACTGCGATTATCCTTCGAGGACGTGCCCCAAAGCCTTTAGCGGACGGACGCGATCGCTGACGATCTTCAGGATGGCCAGCATTGGAACGGCCAGGATCGCGCCGGGCACCCCCCACATCCAGAACCAGAACACCAGCGACAGGATGATCAGCACGGGATTCAGGGTGAAGCGTCGCGCAAGCAGCATGGGAGTCAGGGTCTCGCCCTCGGCGAGGTGGATGCAGAAGTAAAGAACCGCCGGCAGCAAGGCCCACCACAAGCTGTCGAAACTCAACATTCCGGCCAGCAGGAAGATAACGGTTCCCAACAACGGCCCCAGAATTGGAACGTAGTTGAGCAGGAAGGCAGCGGCTCCCCACAACAAGGGATCTCCAAGCCCGCAGAGGTACATCGCAGCCGCCGTCGCTATTCCCACCGCAGCATTCATGGCCGTGATCGTGAGCAGATAGGCGGATATGTCCGCTTCGATCTGCTGGAAGATGTCCACGGCCTGCCTCTTGTCGGCAAAATTCGGCAGCACCTCGACGATGCGTCGCAGAAAAATGTCGCCTGCGACCAAAAGGAAATAGAGCACCAGAACCGTCGTGAACAGGCCGTCGAGCACGGCGCGCGTTCCGGCAAAGAGCACGCCGGTCAGACCGAGATCGCGGCGAACCGAAACGGTGGGCTCCTTTTTCCCGGGAGAGTCCGCGACGTGCTCCGCCTGCTGGACAACCTTTTGCAGCGCTTCGATCGGGCGCTTCAGGACGACCAGATGAGTTTCCAGGCGCGGTAAGCCGTCCGGCAACTTCTCCGCCCACGACGCGGCGGGTACTGACAAGGCTGCCACAAAGCCGACGAGCGCTCCCACGACCAGCAGGATCGCCAAGAGCGCGCCGACGGTACGGGGTAGGCCGATACGCTCGAGAAGATCCACGGCAGGTTGCAGAATGAGTTGCAACACGAAGGCGAGCACCACGGGCAATATGATCGAGCTTGCCACGTACACGGCCGCCAGGACGGCCAGTGTCAACAGGCTACCGAGAAAGAACGTCTGCGGACTGGACGGCAGCGGCATCTCGACATTGTCGACCGCCTGCGTTGGCAAGGCCTCCGATTCCGACGCGCCGGCGTCCTGCCCTGGCGACGAGGGGGGCTCCTGCGGCAACATCGAAAGCGAAACCAAGGGGTCTCCTCCATCCTCCACGCAAATCTGTCCTGCCGGTAGCCAGGTATCCCTGCGCGGTCATGGCGAGCGGTACGCGCCAGCGCATCGCCGCATCCGACGGACTAGTGCAGGGTCTCGGCAGCGGCTTCGTCGATAGCCGCCATTAGATCTCGCGTGGCAGATTGCTGGATCATATGTCCGGCTCCGGCAATGCGGTGCAGCTTGCTCTGCTTGACCTCGTCATGCAGCCTGGCCGATTGCTCATCGATATCGATCAAACGATCATCCTCGCCCGCGAGTATGATCGTCGGCATGTCGAGTTCGCCGTAGGTCTTCGAAGAAGCAAATGCAGCGGGAACCATCAACGTCGATTCCGCTGCACCGGCGCGGAGCTGTGATGGCCGGACGGCCATTTCCTTCGGAAAGCCGGCGAATTTTCCGGGGACTGGTTGCGGGCCGAACACCTTGCGCAACATTGCCGGCCACATCAATCGACCCAGGATCGGTGAGACAGTGTAGCTGATGATATCGCCAAGCGCGGGTGTAGCGGATAGAGATGAGGCCACTGCGTCGGCTCGCGCGGTCGGAAAATAGTATCCCGATGCCAGCACCAGCGCTTCGACGAAGGAAGGATGCCTTATCGCCAGCGCAACCGCGACCGACGCCCCCCACGAATGCCCGAGTACGATGGCTCGCTGAACGCCCAGCCCATCAAATGCCTTCCTGAACAGGTCCGCCTGTGCCTCCGGCGTCCAAACCACGTTTCGCGGCCGCAGGCTATGCCCGAATCCAGGTCGGTCGAAGACGATGACCCGGTAATTCTCGGCTGCCAGATCGATCAGGCCGCTCGACTCGAAATCCTGGATCATGCTGCCATTGCCGTGGAAGAGAACCAGCGGCCGGCCATTGCCGCGCTCCACATAGTGCAGACGGACCCCGTCGACGTCGAGGAACCGCCCCTGTGGCGGGTTATCACGCTGCGCTTTCTCGGCAAAATGCCGGTTCGCGATCGCCGTCGCCGCCACAAGGGTAGCGGCCCCAGCAAACGCGGCGATGGCGGGATATCGCCTGAAGGCGGCCAGACAGTCGGACAGGAATGCCGAAGAACGTATTTGCGAAAAAGCCATGTGCAACACCTCAAGTGGTCTGCACGACGCCTCACGCCAATGAGAATGTTGCAGGTCATGCTCAACGGCGACGAGCGAGCTTTCGTTCCACGCGGTCAATCGCAGCCATGGGAACATAGAGACCTCGGTCCCGTTCAACATTGTTGCTCTTCCCAAGGAGTGACAGGTCCAATGACTAACAAAAAGAACCCGAACGAGAAGCAGCCCGGCGAGAATCCGGATGGCAAGTACCATTTCAATCCCGGAAATATGGCGGGGAAAACGCCGGGGGATGCGGAGCAGACTGACGAAAATCGGGGCACTCGGCATGATCACAAGACTCCGCACGATCACAAGGAAGAGCCCGGCGGTTAGAACTTGTTGATGAGGCCGCCAATTGGCGGCTCGCTTTCTCTCGCGGCGGCCGGTGAAGGGCACGGCCGCTGTGATTTTGCTCAGACTCAGACTGATGACCGTTCTAAGCTAACAGAGACATCCATGGAGCCGGAACGAAAAGCCCGGCCACGAGGGCCGGGCCGATCGGAAGTATGAGTCCAAGTCAGGCAATCAAAGAACAGAGCACGCGTGGACAGCGCTGGCTGTTCAAAAAGGAACAGAATGCGCGGACCGCTGGCACTCGCCGCGCAACTGCGTAGGAATGTAGCTAGGGTCGTACAGGTCTGAGCATCGCAGGGCACCCGATCCAGCCGATTTGCGAAAGTCTTCGCCCAAGGTGACGTCATGCGGCAATGTGTCCATCCGAATTGTCCGAATGGTCTCCACGCAGGCTGAGTGAGCAATTTGGTACAGCCGTCCATCGATCGACATGCTTGACTTCCTCGGCTATCTCGATCCTCCAAGTTAAAGGCGACACCATGGACATCTCCCGGGAGACAAAGGCGACCGCGCGCTCCGTTCTGTGGGGTGCTGTGGCTGGGGCGATGGCCCTGGCGATCGTTGGCTTCAGCTGGGGCGGCTGGGTGACCGGTGGGTCCGCAGAGACCCTCGCTGCAAGCCGCGCTGCGACGGCCGTCGTCGCAGCTCTCACACCCATCTGCGTTGAAAAGTTTCGACAGACCGCTGATGCCTCGGCGAACCTGACCGAAATGAAGAAGGCGACCTATGTATCGGAACAAGGCAAGTTCGTCGAAAAGGGAGGTTGGGCCACGATGCCGGGAAGCACCGAGCCAAACTCGGCCGTTGCTCGGGCTTGTGCCGAATCGCTCGGCCGCGAAAAAGCGGTGGAGCAACGCGGATAGCCGGCGAACCTGCGCAGGGCGCAATCTGCGCAGTATTTCGGGATGTCCATACCTGGCCCCCCCTTGCGGGCCGAAATTCCCTGATGTGATTTCCGTTCCCGCTCTCACGCGCTGCGCCTTCCACGAAGCGGACATTCTGCTAATATCACGGGGCATTACACCTAGGGAATGAGAGCGTCCATTTGGCCAAGCCCGCGAAGGACAAGTTTGATCCCAAGACCTTCCTCGCCAAGGTTGGGGCAGGAAAATCGATCTCAAAGCTTGGCAAGGGTCAGAACGTGTTCGTGCAGGGAGATGTCGCGGACGCGGTTTTCTACATTCAAAAAGGAAAGATCAAGCTCACGGTCGTTTCCGACCAGGGCAAGGAAGCCGTCGTCGGGATGTTGGAGCCGGGACAATTCTTTGGTGAAGGTTGTCTCAACGGCCAGCCATTGCGTATCGCGACGACTACGGCAATGGAAGACAGCACCATCACTAGAATATCGAAACTGGCAATGATTTCAGCGCTCGAAGGCAGGCCCAAGTTCTCCCAATTGTTCATGGCGTACCTGCTCACGCGCAATAGTCGAATCGAAGAAGATCTGATCGACCAACTATTCAACTCCAGCGAAAAACGTCTGGCGCGGCTGTTGCTTCTGCTCGCGAATTTCGGCAAGGAAACCAGCCCGCAGCCTATTGGGGTCAAGATCAGTCAGGAAACACTTGCCGAAATGATCGGCGCGACCCGATCGCGGGTTAGTTTCTTCATGAATAAATTCCGCAGGCTTGGCTTCATCAGCTACAATGGAAAAATCGAGGTCCATAGCTCGCTCCTGAACGCCGTTCTGATTGAGAAGTCGGAGCTGGGCCGGAAGGACTGACCGGCGCGCGACCGGTCGATTGATCGACTGCAGATGCGTGGCATCGCCATTTGGAGGTCGGGCACGTCGGCCCCCTCGCCGGTCTTTAGCATTCGCCCTCTCGCTGGATCGCTGCGATGCTGATCGCGATCCAGTATGGTTGTCATTTGGTATGATCGCGGCAGCATCGCTGCCGAGCGCGATCGAGATCGAGATCAAGCCGAGGGAAGTCGCTTCAAGGTCGATCAAGCAAGGTGATGCGCTGAATGCATTCAGCATACAGATCACGCATCGAGACGATTCCGCCGAACGAGCACGGCGAGGACGGTCGGCCGACGTTTCAATTCGAAGGCACCTCAGACCGGTCTTACCTCGCGTGCCCGGCATCAGGGCGCGTGAGCAGGTGGGGACCAACAAGTGGCGCGTCGAAGAGTGAGCAAAATTGCACAGCGACCGCGAGCTGGATGTGATCGGATGACGCCGGGCGTCGCGGGCCGCCCCCGCGCCGTTCGGGCGGCCCGAGATCTCGACCAGTGCCGAACTCGGGCCGCTCTTGTTTGGCTTGGCGCAGGAGCGCGAGAAGCAGGACGGACCGCTGAAGCGTGATCGATCATGGAAGCGCGCGATCTGTAATGAAATTGGTGGCCGCAGATCCGCGGAACCTGAAAGGTCGATATGACGCTAAAGATCAAAGAGCATACCTGCCCTGGATGCAGCGGAACGGGCTTCGCTCCGACGATGCAGCCGGTGGAACCGGGCCGAAAGATCTACCCAGCGAAATGCCAGTCATGCAAAGGCAAGGGCAGGATCACGGACGCCGACTAAGGCAAGGCTCATTCCTATCCGCTCGCGGCGCGTATGTCGGAGTGCGCAGGCCGGCCGGCGCGGGCCGATCACGGAAATTGATTCCGCCAAGCCTCGTTCTTCCGCTCACATGCGCTGCCTGGCACCACCGCGCCCCTCAGCCGTTATCGGTGTACAAGATGGAAGCAAAGCGGATGTCGTCCGATAAGATATCGATGCCGGTTTGGAATGAAAAGCACTTGCGTGCTGCGACCGACGCCGCCGGCGTGGCCTTGTGGGCCTGGAACGTGGATACGGACGCCATTACGATGGACGAACGCGCCTACGACCTGTGGGACGTTGCGAAGAGCGAAAAACACATCACATTCGAGATCCTGTCCAGGAACATCCATCCTGCCGATCTGGAACGGGTCAGGTCTGCGTTTGCCGCTACTCGCGCAATAGTAGGCGCTTACGAGATTGACTTTCGCATCTTGTTCGACGGCGACATCCGTTGGATCTCCGCGCGCGGGCAAGGCGACGATGCGGACATCGCCGATCGAACCATGTTTGGCATCTTCCTCGATGTTACCCAACGCAAGCAAGCCGAAGAAGCGAACGAGTTGCTGGCCGGTGAGATGAGCCATCGCGTGAAGAACCTTCTGACTATCGCGACCGCGCTTACTCAATTTACATCGCGTTCGGCCGCAACCAAAGAAGACATGGCCCACGAGCTAACAAATCGGCTGATGGCCTTGGGACGTGCACAGGATCTCATTCGCCCCATACCGGGAAGGAAGAGCGAAGGAGCGCTTCTTGGTGACCTCGTCTCCATCTTGCTCGCGCCTTACGACGAAAGAGAGGCGAGCGTCCGCATTCGCGTTTCGGTGCCGAAGATGAATGTCGGCGAGATGTCGAGTACAACGCTCGCTCTTGTGCTGCACGAACTGGCAACGAACTCGGCGAAATACGGTTCGCTATCGCTGGCAAGCGGCACCTTGGACGTGTCGTGCAATGCCCATGGCGACGAAGTCGTCGTGACCTGGACCGAGCGGGGCGGCCCGCCTCTCAAGTTTCCCGCAATGCTCGATGGCTTTGGAAGCAAATTGGTGCAGCGGAGCATGGCGGCCCAACTCGGTGGCTCCATCGCATTCGACTGGTCGGAAGAGGGGCTGGTCGTGACGCTGATCATGAGCAAAGATCGCCTGGCAAGGTGAGGAACCTTGAGATCTTCGTATAGTAGCGGCCGGCGCAACGCGGAGCCTTGAAGACGGAGATCAGGTCCGCGTTCCAGAGTGGCCGGCCCTTCCGGGAGACTGCATGAGGGGGCCTCGCACAATGCCCATCGGCTCGACGTCTGCGGCCAGCGCCTGCGCCTAACCCGGCAATATGCCCGAAAGGCCTGAGCCCGTGACGCTGCGGACATGCCGCTTCCCTTTGACAACTTCAAGGACGGGCGACTTCATATCGGTGTATCCGAGCAACCTCGTCGGAATCCGCGCGCCCGCTGAAAAGCTCAATTCAAGGTCGACCAAGCAAGAGATGCGCATGAATATGTTCGAGATTACGATCGCACGCATCGAGGTGATTCTGCCGAATGAACGTGGCGAGGACATTCGCCTGACGTTTCAGTTCGAAAGCCGTCAGACCAGTTTTACCTTGCCAATTTTCCTGAAGTCTTGCGAATTCGACGATACCGAGATCGTCAGGGTAGCCCGAAGCCAATTACACGACGTTTTCGCGCAGCTTTGCAGCCAGTGCGAGGATTGGCAGCTGACAGAGGACGAGCGTCGCGAGCTCGCAAGGATAAGCGTGCGGCCTGGCGTCAAGGCGCAGGAGTAGCTCGGGAACAAAAGCAGCTATTGAACTGGATGTATGCTCCTGAGATCAGCTGGCCGCGCCCTAGCATTTCATCGCGTTCATGAGCTCGGAAATCTCGATCGTTGCGAAATTCGAGAATGTGTCGGACACGGCATATGGCAGGATGATCTGGTTATTGTGCCGCATCCCGCCGCACGTATAAACGACGTTAGGGACGTATCCTTCGCGCTCGGATGGTTCAGGCCGCAATAGCGGCTCGCGCGAACGTGCCAGCACCTTGGATGGGTCGCGCTTGTCGAGCAGCGCCGCACCGATCGAGTATTTGCGGACCGGGCCGACACCGTGCGTCAGCAGCAGCCAACCCTCATCGAGTTCGATCGGCGACCCGCAATTGCCGATCTGGACGAACTCCCAGGGAAACTGCGGTTTCAAAATGGCTTGACCGCCATCCCACGTGTGGAGGTCGTCTGAATAGATTAGATACAGGTTCTCATTGTCCTGCCTCGCGATCATGGCATACTGGCCGCCGATCTTGCGCGGGAACAGTGCCATGCCCTTGTTCCGAGCCGCAGCCCCTCGCAGGGGCGCCAGTCGAAACGACGTGAAATCACTGGTTTCGATCAGTTCGGAGCGGATGGCTCGACCGCTGTAAGCGGTATAGGTCGCGTAATACGTCTTTCGATCGCCGTCGCTGAATTCGACAAAGCGCGCGTCCTCTATGCCGTTCGATTGGGATTCTGTGACGGGAAAGATGACGCGCTCGGTCAGGTCTTCTTCGGGCTTGAAAACCAGCTCGACACGCTCGCCGTCCGGCCCCGATATGCGATGGCAAATCCTCGGAATCGACGCGAGCCGAGCCGTCGGATTAACAGCCAGACTGCCGTCAGCCGCGATGGTCCCGGTTCGAAACGTCAGTGACGATACATGCCCTTCGCCTATGGCACGGAGACTGAGGATGAAGCGCACGCCGCCCTTCGGCGCTCCCGATTGATCGGGGTGCGCCACGATGCTCGGATTGAACAAGGCAGAGGCTTCGAATGAATACTCATTGAGGAAATAGGCGCCGACCAGCTGGCGCTGCTTCATTGAGAAGACGCCATGCGTCGCGAAAGCGTCCTCCATTTCGTCCGCGCGGGCCTCGAATCTTTCCAACAGGTTGCGATGTCGCCCCTTGAAATTGTCCAGGACGTCCGCGAGCTGAGCGGCAACGGCTTCCTGATCGAGTGCGAGAACTCGCTCGACGATATGATTTGCGCGCATCTTGTCGGTGGGGTTGAGATCGCGCGGTTCAGTCGCCGGCTTGAATGGCCGCACGATAACTCGCGCGGGATCGGGACGCAGATGAAGCGCCTGCCGGTTCAGGAAGGTAGCTTGTGACACGGTATCCTCAGGTCGCTGGATGAAAGGGAATTCAAGCGCCCACGGCGCGTAAGGCCGAGGGCTTGTTCAGGCTGGTGTTGACGCGCGCGAGCTGACGAATCTCCGCAAGTCCAAGCAAATAGCAGACGACCGACTCGCCTCCACGGTTTTCGTTGGCGCGATCGGGATGCAATCCATCGCGGCAGCTCCCGGTGTGCGGATCGACCAGTGCTACGGACAGATCATTGCTGCCCAGAAACCAGCCGAAGGCGCGCATGGCCATGGTTTTCCACTCGGCATCGCCGTCCGCACGCCACGCCGTCAGGCAGGCAGCGATCGTTGCCGTGGCTTCCACGGGTTGCTGATCGAAGGCGCGGGGATGTTGCCGCTGTTCGCCGAAGCTGCCGGTGCCCACCGGCCGGAAATGACCTGCCACGCTCGTCTGCTGCGTCATCAGCCAGCGCAATGAGCGCAATCCGGCATCGCGGTATTGCGGCGTTTGAGTCGTCATCCCTGTCAGCATCAAGGCTTGCGGCAATCGCGCGTTGTCGTAAGCGAGCCCTTCCTCGAACCACACCCAGTCCGGCGTCTCTACCGACGCCAGACAGGACATCAACCTGTCAGCAAGCGCATGCCGGACTTCCCTCGCGTGGAGATCATCCGGAGCAATAGTGCAATAAGCGTCCAGACCTAGCAGCATGAACGCCCACGCGCGGGGCGAGCTGAAGCTCTCCGCCGCCGACAAAGCCTGGGCGAACAAATCGGTGGCCCACCTGCGCCGCGACGGGCTCGTGTCTCTGCGTGCCGCCTCGCCCAATGCCCATAGCGTCCGCCCGTGACTGTCTTCCGAGCCTCTGTCCTCGAGCCAGGTTCGGTTGAAGCCCATGAAGTTGCGAAATTGCCTGGTGTCGGGATTCCACGCATGCTGTACGAAAGCCGCAAAGCGGGTCGTCAGGATTTCCGGCAACGCCTGTTCGCCGGGATTGTTGAGGGCGCAGGCCAAGAGCAACGCCCGGGCATTGTCATCGACGCAATAGCCGTGCGAGCGATCCGGCACCGACTGAACCGCGTGCTGGAACAAGCCGATGTCGTCGCACATCGTCATGAAATGGCCAATCTGCATGTCGGGCGCCGCGGGGCCGCGTGGTTCCGGCGCGCCGGGATCGGGACGCGCAAAGACCTTGAGCCGATGACTGTGCCGCGCGGCCTCGAAGCCGGACATGTAGCGCTCGGCCGTGCGTTCCCACGTCATCATTCGGCTCATCGCGTATGCGCGTTGGCACATCGCTTGCCGGCGCGCGTCGTCAGTGAGCAGCTTGGCGATCTCACCGCCGATCGCCGCCGCATCGCCGAACGGCACGAGAACTCCGCATCCATCGGCAAGCAGCTCGCGTGCGTGCCAGTAAGGCGTCGAGACGACCGGCTTCCCGAGCCCAAAACTGTAAGCCAGGGTTCCAGAGGTCATCTGGGCCTCGTTGAGATAGGGCGTGACATAGACGTCGCACATCGAGATGAAATCGAGCAGCGTGGCCTGATCCACGAACCGGTCGAGGAACACCACGTGGTCTTCGACGCCCAGCTCGCGGACCCGCGCCATCAGACTTTCGCGATAGGCTTCGCCCTGATCTCGAACCAGATTAGGGTGCGTTGCGCCGAGCACGACATACACCGCATTCGCGCAGTGATTCAGAATCGAGGGCATTGCATCGATCATGACTTCGATGCCCTTGTTGGGGGACAGCAGCCCGAACGTCAGAATGACCGACTTGCCGTCAAATCCGAGCCTGGCCTTCGCCGTATCGGGCCCGGCAAAGGCGACATCGGGAATGCCGTGGGCGATCACCTCGATCTTGTCGTCCGGCACGAGGTAGACGCTGCGCAGTAGCTCGCGGGCCTTGTTGGCCATCACCACCACCTTCGACGACGCATCGACGATGCGCTCCATGACCGCGCGCTGCTTGGCTGACGGGTTGGCCAGTACGGTATGAAGCGTCGTCACGACCGGCATGGTCAGGCGCGCCAGCAGCGGGAGGATATGGGCGCCGGCTTCGCCGCCGAAAATGCCGAATTCGTGCTGCAGGCACACGGTATCGAACCGGCCGGCATTCAGGAAATCCGCTGCATGCAGGTAGTCTTCGACATTGTCGTCCTTGATCTGGAAAGCGACCGCCGGCGGATAGTCGTAGGCCTGGCCGCGATCGGTCATCGCCACGATGCAGGTTTCCAGATCAGGGCGTGACGCCGATATCGCTCTCTGCAGGTCCATCGTGAAGGTTGCGATTCCGCAACGGCGAGGCAGCGAGTTGCCGATAAGGGCGATGCGGCGGAGCCACGTCATGTCTGTGCCTCGATGATCTTGCCCGATTTCCTGGAGCCCGTGCCGGTGGAAGCATCGGGAGACTTGGTCGCTCGTCCGGTGCAGTCCTGCAGCAGCAAAACCATGGGATCCGGTCCCGGATAGGCGAGCAGGCCGGTCATTCCGTCCGGGCCAACCTCGATGCCGGCGCTGTCGGCCTCGATCAAGATCGCGTCACCGACGGTCGCATTCGTTCGCCCGATGCGCCCCTTCCCCTCGATCACGAGGATCCAGGTTTCCCGGTCGGCATCGAGCGCCCACTGCGAATTGGCGTGGAAGTCGACCCGCTCGAGCACGAATTGTGGGCGCGCGACGAGAACTCTTCGTGCGTCGGTGAGACGCCGCGGAGCGAATTGAGCCTGGGATGGCCCGGCGTCGGAAGCAGCCACCGCGTCGTCTTCGTGCAGTTCGCGGTGCCTGCCAAAGTCGAACAGGCGGAATGTCGTATCGCTGCGTTGCTGAATCTCGGCGAGCACGATACCGGCGCCGATGGCGTGGATTGTGCCGCCGGGGACGAAGATGAAGTCGCCCTTCGCAACAGAGCGCCATTGCACGAGACCGGCGATCGAGCCGTCCCTGATCGCTGCGCGCAACGCCTGCGGCGTGAGGCGCCGCGTCAGTCCCAGCGCTACCCGCGCGCCCGGCGCTGCCGACAGGATGTACCATGCCTCGGTCTTCCCGTTCGGCAAATCGATGGCGTGCGCGAATTCATCGTCGGGATGGACCTGGATCGACAGAGGTTGGCTGGTAAACAGGAGCTTGAGCAGCAGGGCGGAGCCTGGTGCATCTTTATCGATGCGATCAAACCACAATTCCCCGACGGGGTCGCCCGAAACGTCGATGCAGCTCCATGGTCGGATGTCTGCGACCCCCCATGGTCTGCGCGCAACCTGCACCGAGGCATGTTCGATGGTCATGGATTGTCCTTACCCTTGACGCGCATCTCGAAGCGACTGCTGTTGGTCGATGCGGTCGGTAAGATCTGGCGTGGTTAAAAAAAAAAGCGTCGCGCTTCGCGACAGGCGCTGTCACAGCGATCCGATCGTGTCCTTCATCAGATGGCTACTCCGGCATCCGATAACAACCTTTGCGCGTTCATAAAGACGGGCGTGCCTTCATCAATGTTCGTTGCCGTTCGCGTCATTCTTGTGCTTGTGCAGAAATCGGGCGATCTGCCCACGAAGTTCCGCCGTCTCCAGCAACTTGCCGACCGATCCAGCGGTGTCGAAGATCTCACGCTGCAACGTCGTCGGCAGCGCGTTCCATTGCATGATGACGGCCGCGCCAAGGCACCGCAGAACGCGCTCCTCTTCGCTTGCAAGGGCCGCGCCGCGAGGTTGGTCCGGGCTTATGACATGAACTGCGTCGTGGTAGTCGTCCGCCAGTCTCTGCTCGTTATCAGCAAGCGAGACGAGGCGGTCCTGCAGTTCCTGAAGTTTGCGGCCTTCATCCAGATCGGTCGAACCCTTGACCCGTTCGCCGTATTTGGCCGCTTCTGCACGATATTGTTTAGACTTGAACATGTCCGGCCTTTCTTAGGCGCCGCCATCCATTACGATCAAACTCGATAGTCGACCAGAACAGACACGGCGGCGTTGCCGCAAAATCCGAGCTGCTGTTGCAAAGCGGCAGCGACGCGTCGACAGCGCGCGCTCTTCGACTAAGGTCGCCGTCTCACAGTTCCGCGCAAACTTGGTCGCAGGGCTCAACAGCCGCGACAGACATTCTTTAGTTTGGCCGCGATTCGAGTGTCTTCCGCGATCAACGGATCGTTGTATGCAGGTCGCGATGCGTCGTCGCTGGTCGTCGCGGGCTTCTTCACCTTCGGCGGAAACGCAGCGTCGTAACAAGCGAGGCGTCCGCCCGTGCTTTCGATCGTGCGGCAGTTCAGCTCCGCGGCGACGGCGCCTTGGGCGAATGTACCGAGCGCAAATGCGACAGGAAGCGTCTTTATCCAGGTGCCTTTTCGGGCAACATTCACGCCGATCATCTCGTACTTTTTTCTTCTGCCGAGGCGAAAACCGTCTGCCCGCCGTTTGCTCTGGCGCGGCAGCACAGCCGTTCCCTCAGGCTTCGAGCTTATCGAACTCGTCAGGCAGCAAGATCTGGCCTCGCGGCGTACAAATCCGCACGTCCATATAGTCTTCCTGCAAGAGCTCCCGCGCTTTCTTCAAGGCGGCAGCCGCCGTGTCGCGACTCAGATTGACGCGGCCGGCTCCATTGTGGCCGCCAACCAGGTATTGCATTCGTGTTGCGCTATCCACGCCGGACAACCGCTGCAAATACCAGGAGCACATGAAACAGTAGGAAGATCACCGGCGACACGATCCAGTCGGCTGCCAAACGAGATCGAGACATCCACGCTCCTCTTCCTTTCTTTCGGCGGGAGCGTTCGTTACCCTCAGTCACCGGTGGAAGCCGCAGGATGGGCGGTGATGAGCAACTCTACGCTTACGTCCTGGGAATAGCGAGCGCTAAAATGTCGAGGAACAGCAGCGAGATCGAATTTGCAGGGCTCTCCGCCTCGGAGTGCCGGGCGATGCTTCTTGCACAAACCGACGAGGTCATCGAGTGATGAGAGCCGTTGGCTCGAATTCAAAGTCCGGAGCAGCCTCCACGAACGTCCCGAATGGCGATTTAGGTTCGCTCCACAACCAAGCAACTGTTCTGCGCCTCCGTGATCTGTCGAAATGGGGACCCCCCAGCATTGAGGCTGCCTCCGTTGGCGGTCGTCGCCCCCGCCGCACCCGCAGAGTTGAATTGAATCCTTCACTCCCCTGAAGCGGCGACGAAACAAAGTCAGACTTCTCAGCCGGCACGTGTTATGAACAGGGATGAAGAGATTGTTCCTGGCGCTGATCGTTGCAGGGTCGCCACCACAGCCCAGACGATCGACCCGACGACGGCTCCGGAAGAGGAGCCTTCCTTCCGCGAATTAGGCCGACCGCGCCGAACAGAAGGCGGATGATGCCAGTGGCGCTAAAGAACGCTGCTGGGACCGAGGCAGCGATGGGCGCGACATTGAGATACGCCCGTGAAGGTTTCAAAGCCCTAAGCGGGCGCCTTCCTGCCCTCAACCGAGCGCCTAATGAGGTCGGCTAACCGTTCCAAGCCGCATGTCGAGGCCGGAGACCATAAGATGAGTGACGATCGGGAACTTCATCGCGCTGCCAAAGCGAACCGAGAGCGCCTTGCGGTCGCGCATCGCGAGGTGGTCTTGCAAGAAGAGGCAAAAAATGCCGTTGATATTCGCGAAAACATGGCGCGCCTCAAGGAACTGAGATTGGCCAAGGAAGCACAAGAGACTCGAACGAAAATCTCCAAAGCGAACCAGCGCCCGGCGCCTAGGCCGGGACGATCCAGATAAAGCTGATTCAGTTAGCGGGTCTTCCTGTTCAGGTTCGCCTTTCGCGTGAGCAGCCAGCTGCTGGCAGTCGCTCATTCTGTGCGACCCGCGCTTCTGCTTTTCCGTACCCATGACGCGCACTAGCTCGCGCGCGCCACGGTGGCCCGTGAAAAGCCCGCCAGCGGCTGGTGCCAGGGCTCGAATTAGCTCGCGTTTGACTCCCCTGGGCGCGCGATCGCCAAGAAAGCCTCTTTCGCTTCTGCGCAGCTTTGAATTCAAGGACATATCTTTGAACAGCGTGCTTGGCATTGGAGCTCCAACGACGCATCAGGCTCCGGTCATTAGACCTATGGGGATATGGTCATGTGGACATTCATCGAAACCCTTTATCGCGACTATTGTTTTGCCCGCCTGCAAGAGATGCGGAAGCTCGAATCCTCGCACTGAGGCATGAGCAACGAGAGGAGCTACCCGATCGTGTCGACCCTGTTGTCGGCCTTGGCGATCGGCATCGCGATCTCGGTCATCATGGGGCAACCGCCCCAAGGCCATCCAAAAAAGCCCGTCTGTCGTCTTGTACTGAATCCCTGGGACGCTTCCCTCCGAACGAGAGAGAGAGAGAGAGAGAGCAATGCAGCACCAACCAACCAATTTCAGGATCTGGATCGAGTCCTTTACGACGCCCAGCATCGTCGCACCGCCGATCTTCTCGGCTGGCTGAAGCAATTTATCAGGGACCGCCGACAGTCAAGAACGACCAACTGGCGAACCGCAGCTATCGCGGGTGCGCCCGCACCCGGACCCTGAGGCCAGGCTCCAGCCGTTCGTAGGAAGTTTCGCCTTCGAGCTGTTTGCGCCAGCAGCTGAACTATCCGCGACTCCAATCCCTCCGGCGCCGCCCCCTCACTGAGACCCACGCCATTGTCGGACACCGAGAGATCGATACCGCTTGCGCTCGAAAACGCGACCGCGATGTGGCCCGGCCTGTCGCTAGGAAATGCGTATTCAGCGAGTTCGTCACCAGTTCGTTCGTGATCATGCCGATTGCGAGTGCATGGTTGCTGGCGAGGTCGATGTCCTCGCAGACCCCCTGACACGCGATCGGTCCGGAAAGGGCCTAAGGACTGAAAGACCTTCTCGACCAAGTCGTTCAGGAAATAGCGCATGTTAGTCCCGCTTCGGCGATAGATGGTCCTAGACCTCCGCCATCACCTGCAGCCGGCGCGCGGTAGCCTCGAGCGCAGCCGCGACCTCCGGACCTCCATGCCGCGCCTCCAGCCTGATCATGCCGCCGAGGATCGTCAGATTGTTCTTGGTCCGGTGAGCCATCTCTTGCAGCAGCAAGGCCTTCGTCTTGTCTGCCATGACGACCCGGCGCAGTTCGGCACGCTGGAATTCGGCGACGGCGGCCGTCCCGGCGGCGGTGATCGCAAAGAGCGCATTCGTCGCGAAATAGTCGATACCCAGGCTGCCCGCATAGCTGACATAGGCGCCGACGGCGACGGCGATGATCGCCGCGAATATTCCGGACCTCCGGTCGAAGATCAGGCCCGAGAGAAACACGCCCGGCAGCAGCAGGTACCCCGGCGAGCCGGTCTGCATCTGCAGCGCCATCTGCAGTATGGCGCAGCCCAGCATGATGCTCGCGGAGATGCCGTACCGGACGGGAGTCGGAAGCCGGTGCTTGAGTACGAGCGGGGAGAGCCTGTTCATGGATTGAAAACTACGTGCCGCGGACAGCTGTTCCTGGCGGGATCCAATTCCACAAGGCCGTGCTCGTCCGCAAGAGCCATTGACGCGGGGAACGACCGAGCGCTGCGCCGTTCGATGCGAGACCCATACGTTTCGTCACCGGCAGTGAGCATACTCCTTGTAGAGGACGACCCTCTGATCCGCGAGTTCGTCGTCGAGGCGCTTCGCGAGGCGGGCTATCACGTGATCCACGCGAGCACCGGCGACAAGGCGCTGGCATGGTGCAACCGCCGCGTCGCGGATGTCCTGGTGACTGACGTCAGGTTGCCCGGGCAAGTCGATGGATGGCAGATCGCGGAACGCTATCGGAAGCAGTCTCCCAATTTGCCGGTCATCTACGCGACTGGCTTCTCACCCGTCCTGCCACGTCCCGTCCCCGGCAGCCGCATTGTTAAGAAACCCTTTCGGCCGGAAGAGATAGTTCGAATAGTAGAGGAGCTCGGCCAGACGAAGGGGACGCCTTCAGCTTAGCTGTCTTACCGGCTGCCGTGCTTTCACCGATTCAGCAGGGGCGATGCGCGCAGATCAAACTTTCCTGCGCAGGAACGAAGGCGTCAGTGCTAAGTTTTCCCAATGCCCCTGCCCAGGGGCGAACCCCGTACTGCCCCCCCAGCTCACACCCCCTAGCCCCCAGAGCTGGGGCCTTTATCCTCGGTAGATCCTCCGGGGTAGGCAGGCCTGGGCCGGAACGGTTCTGGCGGCGTTGGCGCTGGCCAAGTTCAAGAAATACGACAGCCAGGCCGACGCAAAGCGCAACGTCGTCGCCGCGATCGAGAGCGTCTCAAAGCGGCTCGGCAACACGCCGGCCATCTGCCGCAAGTGCTACGTGCACCCGGAAGTCCTGAACGCCTACATGTCCGGGAACCTCGTGAAGATGATTGAAGCCAAGATAGCGCAGAAGTTCAAGCGCCAGTACGCCAAGCTTACCTCCGACGAGATCGTGGTGCTGGCATTTCTCCGCAGGCGTCTCGGTTCTCTGAAGGAAGCCGCCTAGCCTGACGCACCATTTTCTGGACGCCTGTGCCCTCCTCAGTCGTTCCGGGCGCGTCTCAAACGACGGGTGCTCTCGTCGGCAGAAACGGACCCTTCTTTCAAATCCGGGGTGCTGGACGTGGTCCGGTCGCGGCTCGCGATACCGTGCGGGTTCGGTTCGACGCTACGAACGCGAACTAGTGGAGTCGAAGTCGAAGCTTCAGGAGGGTCTGGCCACTCAGCTGGAACCGCACAGCTGCGCGAACAATTCATTGCCGTCCTCGGCCACGATCTTCGAAATCCGCTTGCGGCCATCAGCGCCGGCGCGCGGATCCTGCAGCGGTCGGGCGAGCTGCAGGAACCAAAAGAGCTTCGTATTCTCGACATGATCAACTCGACCGTCACCCGCATGTCCGATCTGATTGACGACATTCTGGATTTCGCGCGCGGACGACTGGGAGGGGGCATCACCTTGCACCGAGACGCCAAGCCGATCGAGCCTGTGCTCGAGCAGGTCGTCGACGAATTACGAACGGCGTCTCCTCAACGCCTGATCCAGACCGACTTCGAGATAAACGAGCCCGTCGACTGCGATCGCGCGCGTATCGGACAGTTGGCCTCCAATTTGATTGGTAATGCCCTTACTCATGGAGCGCCGGACCAGCCGGTGCGGATGGGGGCCAGAACGGAGGGCGGGACATTCAGGCTCTGGGTGGCTAATTGCGGCGAACCCATTCCAGGAAGCCGCCATGCAGAGACTGTTTGAGCCGTTCTTCCGCGGAGAGGTGCGCAACAGCCGAAACGGACTCGGTCTGGGACTGCATATCGCTTCGCAGATTGCGCAAGCGCACGACGGAAGGATCGACGTGACCTCGACGCCGGAAGAATCCCAGTTCGTGTTCTCGATGCCGCTCGTCCGGAACGATCGGGCCAAATGATCGCGCGTTCCCGACGCCCTTTCCTTCGGAACCAATCCTCCCCGCTTTGCTTGGCATGCAAAGGTCATGCTGAAATGTCGAAGGTGAAGCCGGTCATCCTGATCGTCGAAGACGAGTTCCTGCTGCGCATGGATTCCGTCGAGATTTTGGAGGATGCGGGGTTCGACGTCATCCCGGCTGCAAATGCCGACGAAGCCATCGCAATCCTGTCGACCCGGGCCGATATCCACCTTGTCTTCACCGATATCCAGATGCCCGGTTCAATGGACGGGTTGAAGCTTGCCCAGTTCGTGCGGGACCGTTGGCCGCCGATCAAAATAGTTGCGACATCGGGTCATGTCCGGGCCGCGGGCGATGATTTACCAAAGGGCAGCGTTTTTCTGCCTAAACCGTACCGTGGGGCCGAACTCATCGCGACGCTGCGGGACATGACGGGGATCGCCTGAGATCGATCACATTTTTCGCTCCCCTCGCGAAACCAGCGGGCCCATCGAGTTCGACGGCGCTTGAAGATAGGGCCCTGCCGATCAAACCACATCAGGACAGCCTGCGTTCCGGGGACGCACCTTTCGATCCTCGGCCTACCTAGCGAGCAGAGAGAGCCGGATCCTTCACTGCCACAGCGCCCCCTCGGGCGGGACCGAGACCCTGGAGACCATGGCCAAAGCCACGCGCCAGCGCGGTTTCGAGTATTTCGGGTGCGCGGACTGTAAATAAGCGCCGAAACTTTGACCCCCATCGGCTTTCAACGTTGACCCCACGCGTGACGACCATTCCGGTGATGTTTCAAGGAATTGGGCGACGTGGGCCGGGGTCATCCTTCGGCGCCGATCGGGGGTCAAACAACACGCCGAATGACAGGGGGATTCCCGCACTTCCCGACTCGAAGCCAACCGCGATTTGCGCGGGACGTCAGCTCGACGAATAGACGAGCAAAACACTTGCGGGATCGGGCGTTCGAGTCCTTGCCCTCGGTAGTCGCCGGTTCGGAGGAGCGGGAACGTTCAGTGGGCTCACGCCGTCATCGCGACAGCCGCGGCGTCGGAAGCTTGCTGGCGTCGGACTTAGGAACTGCGCGTTCCGCGCTGACTTCGGTCGATGACGCCGGCGACAATGGATGAGCGTCGCCTCAACCGTCACACGGGCGCAGCGTCGGCGGGGCCCAGTGCATTCCGCGATTTCGCCGTTCGCCACGCCCTCAAGGTTCAGCTCCAGATCGTCGATGCCGAACACGCAGGTGATGAAGGCCCAGAAGCTCGCAAGCGTGAAGCCGAGCAGAACGACCACAAGGATTAGCGGCGACACGCGGGTCGGCGTTCACCTGGCGACCCGCGATCGATTGAAGTTTTCTGCGTCCCGTGTCAGGTTGGGATTACCTAGGGGCTACACCCTGGGGCTACACCGGCAGTCCTCGGTGTGCAGAAAAGCCTGATTTTACGGGGCTTTCTCGAAATTATGGCGGAGAGGGAGGGATTCTCGTCCCCGATACGAATCTATACTGGCCAGCCTCCGCCCGCGGCAGCTACTGGATGTTTCCCAGCGCCCAACCAAGCAGTCGGCCACGAAGACCTCCCCGCTGGCGAACTTCGAGGAACCTGAGAACCTCGGGACAATCATTTGCGATAACCGCCGCTTCCAGCAGACCCTTGGCAGACCCCTCCGAGATGCCCTTCTCATGACGAACGAGGCACTCGAGCACCGACAGGAAGTCGGTGTCGGACTTCGCTAAGCGCAACAAGTCGGGGAGCAGCGCAGGACGCAGCGCATAGATCTCGACGATCTTGTCCAATTCTCCCCGCTCAATCAGCTTGACAATCGACGAGACATTTACCGACGACGTCGAAAGAACCTCGTGGAGCTTAAGCAGCGCCGGACTCGAAACAACCGAGAGGATGATCGAGCGCATATTTCTGCTGTTCGTCTTGTCGTCGACGATCGCCTGTGCCACGGCGTACACGGTACGCTTGGCATCCTCGTCCACGGGCACCTCGACAACATACTGCCCAAATCCTTCCGCCTTTCGCTGCGCTCGGTACTTGCGCTTGGCTTCGGCCGCCTCTGAAACCTTCTTCTTAACGCGAGCGACGCGGGCATATGCTTTTATCGGTTCCAGGCCGAATTCCGCGACCTTCTCGTCAAACTGAGACTCGTTGCAGAAGTCTGCTCCCGAGCCTTCTTCGAGAGTCTCATGGCAGTTTCCAGAGCTCCTTTCACCGCAGGTCTTTGTGGTCATTTGCACGACTAGTCCCGAGACCAGTCTCCCTATGCCTGGCCTGCGAAACGCCAATCGCATCGCGCGCGCAGAATGCCGCGCGTCGAGCGACGTGCCGGAGGCTCGTTTCAATGTTTTCAGGGGTGCGCGAGGCCGTTTGCCGGGATGAAGGCCTGATATCTGGAGAAGCCTTCACCGCCTTCCGTCACTAAGTGACGCCGGATCGGAAACTTCCGGCGAGCCTCTCCATGGCCCGCACGACCGCCCTCGGGAGCGGTGGACACATGTTATATAGGGCGGCCCCTCTAGCACGCCAAACTCTCGAGAGCAGTATAGTTAAGATGAGTTAATGCCGGGGCTCTCCGCGCCGAGTCGGCACGGCCTCTCTAGAGCCCCGAACGGGACACTCATCGCTGCGAACAGCATCGCCTCGCGAAGGCTGCCGCTTCCAAAGCATTCGAGCGGAAGTCGCGAGCTTTCCCACCTCAGCCACAAGGACTAGTCCGAAGACTAGTCCGGCGTTCAACAATCAATTAAGCGGCGCAAGGTGCTAAGTACCGCTTACAAGGCGGCCCTCGCCTCTCCGGCAACGCAGCAACAAAAATAATTTGGGACGGAATTTTTTCGTCGCCACCGATTCTCGCCTGATCTTCTCAGAGAGTGTCCACAAATTTTGCAAGCTTTTGCGCACGCAACGCAATTTGCGCAGGCAACAAAGCAGCTGGCATAATCTACTGCGCAGCGCATCCGAGCTGGGCAGACAGGAGCGAAGAGTGGAACGGCCCAAAATCGGCATTGATGAACTCTTGGAGAGCTCTGAGGATTCCCGCTCGGTCGAGGCATCTCAGCACAATGCGGCGCCCTGCCGGCCCTACGCCTTTCCTAAACTCAGGCGGTCTCACATCCTCAAAGTCGCGAACAACGATTCGCATTCGCCGAAAGGCCATTCCGACACTCCCGCCTCGGACCTCGCGCAAGATGCCAACGACGCTGGCACATCACTGCACGCGATCGAAGCTCCGAACGCGACGTTGAGGGAAACCCCATCGTTGCCCAATCCCTTCGATGATCCGCTCGTGACTAATGCCGACGTCCGAGTGGATGCTCTTAGGCTCGTGCGTCTGGTCGACATCTCGGTCGGTCATCGGCTCCGTGGCATCATCGACGAATTCATCCCAGTCATGGTTGGCTCCCTGTCCACCAATGACGTCATCCAGCCGGTGGTTGTCCGACCGGATCCCATGAACCCGGGCAAATTCCTGCTCGTTGCTGGCCTACAGAGGCTCAATGCCGCACGTACCAGTGGCGAGGACCAGATTCGTTGCCGCGTCGTCGGACTCACCGATGAGGAAGCAGAACTTTGGGAAATCGAAGAAAACCTCGTTCGAAGCCCGTTCACGCCGGCGCAAGAAGCGCTTGCCATTGATCGCTGTCGGGAGCTCCACGAGCAGTTGCACGGCAAACCGAAGGCCAGAGGAGCGGCCGCAGCCAATCGTGCCATGGGTCGGGCACACGCATCCGCCAGTGTGGCGGATGCGTCGCCCTCCTTTGTCGAGACCACCGCGAGGCGGATCGGCAAGTCTGCGCGGTCCGTTCAGCGGATTGTTCAGCGTGCCTCTCGGAACGGGCGCAACGATCTCGAGCGTGTTGTCGGCACATCGTTGGACCGGGGCAACGAACTTGACACACTGCCCATGTTGCCGCTGGACACGCGCGAGGCCCTCATCAAGGAGGCGGCCGCCGGTCAAGATGTCTCGGCGGTGGACCAATGGGGATCAGGCGACAGTCCCATGTCGTATAGGCAGTCGCGCGGCGGTCTGATCTCGGCCCAGCCCGGCGACCAACCAGTTAAGTGCGATGAAGGCGTCCGGGGACTCGCCGCCCTGCAAGCAGCCTGGCATGAAGCCTCCGTTCCCGCTCGCGAGGCATTTCTTGCCTGGATCGACGAAACCAACGCTGCGGCCACGACCCTGGAATCCCAATCGTTTGAAGCCTTCCAATCCGAGGACGGCAAATGAGCCTTCAGGCGACGATATGGGGATGGAAGCAGCTCAACATCACGTCCACAGAGAAAATCGTTCTCCTCGACCTCTGCGATCGCGCGAACGACGCCAATGTGTGTTGGCCCAAACAAAAAACCATCGCAAATCGGACCCGCCTCACTGAGCGCACGGTCTGCACCGTATTGGCCAAACTTGAAGCGCTTAAACTCATCCACCGTAAATCGAGGAACGTCAATCGCAAGCGTACGTCCGACTGGATCACTCTCCTGATCCGTCCTCTCGAACCGCCGCCGACCGCAGCTCCGCCGGTCGGCCCGCCTCCTGCGGATACTCCTTCCCACCCCACACTGAAGAATGAAGCTGTTTCTGGTGATAACCAGAACGTCGTTCAGGTTCCTACCGGAACGAATTTCAGCGTAATCTACCATGATGAAACACCCAGACAGAACCAGCCCCTACCCAGCTTCATCGAGCCGTTTCCCGAGCCCGGGCGCCTCGACGTAGACGCCATCATCTACGCCGTTCGAACCATCGAAGGGATTGCGGTGGAGCTAGGACCCGCAATTGACTGGTCTGCCCCAGGTATCAACAACTTGGCGCCTGTCGCGACGTGGCTGATGCACTTTGATGAGCGCGAGGTGAAGTCCTGCCTGATCAAGGTTGCCCGACGAGTTGGCAATGGCGCCAGCAAGATTGCTTCTTGGAAGTATTTCGAAGCCGAAGTCCTGAACGCATGCCGAGCTGATCAGGACGATGGCTAAGCTCCAGCGCACGCCCAGCGGCGGGACGCATGACCGTACGCGATCGTGCTGGGAAGTCATGGTCGCGTCCATGCGTTCCCGGCGGTCAGCCGATAAACGACGACGCTCAAGGCAGGGCAGCCGTCAGTCAGTCCAAGATGGGCTTCAGACCGGCTCAAACAACCGCGAACTCAATCGCGACTGAGTTCCGGAAAAGCGATCACAGTGCCGCCCTGCTCGCCCGAAAATGGAGCATCGTCCTCTCCCCGGGCGCCCTCCGCGTCTGCTGCCGCCGAGCGCTCGGCCTCGAGCAGCGCGGCGATTTCGGCGCCGTCGACGCTACCCCGCTCGAACAGCCGGCGCGCCACCGCGATCAACGCCGTCCGGTTGCCCTCGAGCAGGTCATGGCAGGCACGGTCAGCCTCGGCAAGCTCGATGCCGACCGCGGCGCGAATATCGACGTGGCGGAGAAATTCCTCCGCATGGCGCGGGTCGCCGAGGTGCGTCAGGGGCGACGGTCCCGCCAAACCCAGGCCGCCTAACATCGCGCAGCTCAGCCTGGTGGCCTCCGCCAGATCCTGTTGGGCGCCGTGGGACGCCTCACCAAGCAGGACTTCCTCGGCGGCACGGCCGGCGAGCAAGACTTCGATACGTGACCTATAATCGCTCGCCGTGCCTTCGAAGACCTGGCGGGTGGTACGCATCGACATCCCGAGCCGCCGGTCCGTGCGCGTCGTGTTGGCGACGACGCCGTCGGGGCCGAAGCGGAGCACATCGACCACCGCGTGGCCCGCTTCGTGGATCGACGTCCTCCAGCGCAGCTTGCCGGAAACGTCGTGGTCGCCGACGAGAGCAAGACGGAGGTCGTCGAGCCTGAGTTCGCGGTTCTCCCGCCGCGCCACACGGCGTGCGTCCTTCACCGCGCGCTCCGCGTCGGCGCCGGTCATGCCAGCTGCCGACATCACGACGGTGGAGATGTCCACGCCGACCAGATCGCCCTTCAACCGAACCCGGAAGATCTTCTTGAGCTCGTCCTGATCGGGCGGACTGATGCGCACCACGTTCTCGAAGCGGCCCGCCCGCAGCAGCGCGGGATCGCAAGCCTCGACCTCGTTGGTGCAGCCGATCAGGAAGACGCCCTCCCGCCGGCGCACACCATCAACCTCCTCAAGCAGCGCGTTGATGCAATTCCTGACGTAGTCTGAGTGCGAGTGCTTGACGGCGCGACGGTCGACGAAACTATCGCATTCCTCGAGCAGCATCACGCAGGGCGCCTGAGCCCGGGCGGAGGCGAAGTCTCGGCGCATCGCCGCCAGGAAATCGCCTAAGTGCCCCTCTGCCTGCCAGGAATAATACGAGCAGACGATCAGCGGGATGCCTGATTTCGAATCCTCGCCTGACGCGCTACGCGCGAACGCCTCTGCGAACAGCGTCTTGCCGACGCCGGGTGGCCCAGCGAGCATCACGGCGCTCGAGACCGCATCCCAGGGGATCTCGCCGTGTCGCCAGGCGGCGAGATCGGCGATCGCATCGTCAGCCCAGGCGCGCGCACCAGCCATGCCATGGATCTCGGAGAGCACCAGCCCCCGCGACGGCCGTTCGGCCCTCTTCGAGGCGGCGAGACGGTGCAGCTCGTCGACGCATTCTTCCGGCGTGCGGTCGAACCGAATCGCCGCTGCGAGGTCACCTACACCAACATCGCGCATCGTCTCCGCCGGCACATCGACCGCCGTCCTGATGCCGGTGACGGCGCGGATGGTGCGCGACACCGTCGCGGGATCGAGCATGGGCAACTCGATCCGGTACCGGGCCGCTTCGTTCAGCACTTTCGGAAGGCAGGCGCGGCCGTTGGACGAGAACGCCACGAAGGGCAGCGCGTAGGCGCACATGTCGGCAGCGACGCGCTCCAGCCGCTGTTTGGCAGCGCCTTTGAGCGGCTCCCTCAGCACGATATAGGCGCCGTCGAGACCGTCGCGACGGCCGGGAGCGGTCTTGACCAGGTCGATCATACGCAGCGCGTCGTCGAAAAACATCCCGCGCCACCCGCCTTTAAGCGCGTCGAGCATCGCGCCGTCGGCGACGTCGACGACAACGGGAGCGCCGCCGCAGATCAAGTCCCGCGCAGCGTCCGGCGCGGCGTCGAAAGCGCGGGCGAGCAGCAGAGCCGCGGCAATTCGCGCCGGGCTCGGGGGGCATCCCTCGCGGCTTGCATTCTCCTCGAAGCCAGTGTCGTCATCGACATCCGCCAAGCGCGTCAGACTGGCGAAGCCGCCCGACCGGGCGATAGGCGGCCGATCGTCGCCCACGGCGAGGTTCCACCGGAAGCGCAAGGCATCGCGCCAAGCCTGCCCATAAGCCCGCCGCTCGATGGGTCCAATGCCGGTGCCGGCGAAGGACACCGGGCGGTGCGTACCGCCGTTACGGGGCCCAAAGACACTCGACATGCTCGTGGTCTCGTTCATGTCTAGATCTCGATGAGAGGATCGGACCCGAGGCGCTCGTTCGGGTAGCCAAGCGCCGCGGCGAAGCCCTGCTCGTTGTCGCTGGCGACGACGATCAAGGACGCGTTCAAGGCGGAAAAATCGGCATGCAGGTCGCTCGTCGGCTGCACCATCACGACCCACCTCCCGTCAGCCGGGGCGGCGTCTTGGGAACACGGGCGCCGGCACGGCGGCTGCCGAGCCAGATCTCGTGCATCGACCAGGATGCCGAGAGGCGCGTGCGCTCGCGCGTCTCGATCGGCATGCGGGCGAGCGTGTGCGACAGCACCATCGCCGCGGCGGGATCAAACAAGGCGCAGGCCAGCAACACTGTCATGCTGAGATCGACGCGCAGGCCGATGCGCTCGGGGATTCGACGTCCGATGACGATGCCGATGGCGGCGGCAGCGTCGCCGCGGATCACCGCACGCCACTCGGGCATCGTGGCGGAGATGCCGGCGACGAAGCTGGCGACCTCGGAGCGAGCGCGTTCGTCGAAGGATTCAGCCGTCTTTGTGCGCCAGTAGAAGAACACCGGAGGCAGCGCCTCGCCGTCCGGGAATTCGCCTTCTTTCATCGGGCAAAGCTCCGTCATTCGCGCGGCAGGCCGCGCGTGATGTTGAGATGCGGAATTTGAAAAGGTTAGGCGAGGGAGGGTCCTTGGCGGACCCTGCCCTGCCTCGCCGGGACACGCCCCGTCACGTCACGCCGTGCCGGACCACGCCTAGCCTCGCGGTGTCGAGCCATGCCAAGACTATTCGAGCTGCGACTCCTCGATCAGGAAGCGACCGAAGTCGGGACGGTGGTCGCCGATGCCGAAGGGACCCGCCATGCGGAAGTAGCTCACGACGTCCTCCCGGTTAATAATGGTGGTGATGAACGAGCCGCGTACGGTCGCGCTCCAGCCGTCGAAGCACGGACGCGTGCGCGCCACCCGCGAGTCGTCGACGCGCACGATCTCGCGGTGGCGGAAGCGCGGGTCCTGCCAGAGCTCTTCGACCGTCTTCGGGCCATCGTACTCGAGCATCGCGGGACCCTCGGCGACGAAGGCCGCCTTGGTCGCCTTGCCCTTGCGGACCGTCTTGGCGCCGTTGACGAGCGCACCCTTGATCGCGGACGGCGGCAGACACGGCCGGCCTTCGTGAAGCCACAGCGATCCGTGCCACTCGAGCTCCGCGATCCGGTGATGGTCAGCGTCGGTTTTGTGCTGCTTCCCCGTGAGCTTTTTGAGCGCCTTCGCGGTGGGGTCGAACGGGTCGGCGAGCCTGCTGGAGTGCATCAGCATGGGGCCGACGCCGACCAGACGGAGGGTGATCATCTCCACCGCCATGATCAGATCTCCCCCTCGGTGGGATCGAAGAGCGGTGCCGTCTCGGCGATGCTGCGGACGATGTTGGCATACGAGGCCGGCTTGGCCGCGTAACGACGGGCGCGCAGCATGCTGGTCACCACCTCGTGGCACTCGTGGCACAGCACCGTGAGGTCGCCATCGCGCTCATCTCCGAGGTTGTCGTAGGTGCGATGGTGCGCCTCGAGCTGCTCGGTCGCCGCGCAGAGCACGCAGCGATGGCCGGCGGCCGCGATCGCACGCTGGCGAATCTGCCGCCAAGCGGCGCTACGCAGATGTTTCTCGTAATCCACCATCGGTCATCGTCCCCGGTCAGTTTCCTGAGGGGCGGTGTAGCACAGTTCTTCTGGTTTGGGGACAAATTGTCCCCAAAAACCCGGAAATTCTCGTTAACCTTAACCGTCGGTTAACAGGAAAGGTAAAAATGTAACCATTGATTAGTAGCTCGCCCCGTTCGGAGGCCCGGCCGGAGAACTGATAGATTCCGATGGACGACCACCTGCTCACCCCCTCCCTGCTTCGAGCAGCGCGCGCCCTGCTCGGATGGAGTCAAACCGAACTTGGGCAGAAGGCTGGCGTGTCGCGGAAGGCCATCGCAACGTTCGAGACGGCCAAGCCATCCGATCGAACCGATCCGCGCCGCAAGGCCGTGCTGCAGACGCTGCGGCAATATCTCGAAGTCGAATGCGATATCGAGTTCACCTTCGCGAGTGACAAGACGGGCGAAGGCGTACGTCGCGCGAAGTCGAGGTGACGGGAGCGACCAAAAGATTCCGGTGGGCAGGATGACAGAAGGCCAATCCTAAGCCGTACAAGGCAAGTCCTACAACTAGAATACTCGCATGTCAGCCGATTCGACCTATCCAGCCGTCGCTGCGGATGATTTTGCGCGCCGCTTCTCGCAACGGGGCGGAAATCTGATGTGGTTGCTCGGAGCCGGTGGATCGGCGGCCGCCGGCATCCCGACGGCGTGGGACATGATCTGGGAGTTCAAGCAGCAGCTCTACATAAGTCAGCGGCGCGTCTCCCCGAAAATGGTCGCCGACCTTGCCAACCCAGCCGTCCGGCGCGAACTGCAGTCATTCGTCGACGGCATCGGGAATTTGCCGCCGCCCGGCGCTCCCGACGAGTATGCGGCTCTCTTCGAAGCCGTCTATCCGAGCGAGGCGGACCGTCGAACCTACATCGCGTCGAAGGTGAGCGGCGCCAAGCCGTCTTACGGACACGTCGCTCTTGCGACAATGATGCGGGCCGGACGTGCTCGTCTCGTCTGGACGACCAACTTCGATCCGTTGATCGCTGACGGCTGCGCGAAGGTCTACGGCGGAACTGGTCAGTTGACGACGGTGGCGATCGAGACCAGAAGTCTTGGGCGCCAAGTCATCGACGAGGGGCGTTGGCCCGTCGAAGTCAAAATGCACGGCGACTTTCGATCGCGCAGACTGAAGAACACCGGAGACGAACTGCGCGAACAGGATGCGAAACTCAGGTCGCTGTTGATCGACAGTTGCGGCCGGTGGGGCCTGATCGTAGCTGGCTACAGCGGCCGCGACGACTCCATCATGGACACCCTGGAAACGGCTCTCGAGCGCGACACCCCTTTTCCTGCCGGTATCTTCTGGCTCCATCGCGGCGAGGACCCGCCGTTGCCGCGCGTCAAACGGCTCTTGGCGGCCGCCGCCCGCAAAGGCGTCGACGGCGGGCTGGTGCCGATCGAGAATTTCGACGAGGTCTTGCGCGACCTCGTTCGCCTGGCGGAGGATCTGGACACTAAGGCCTTGGACGAACTCGCTTCGGAGCGACGAATCTGGTCGCCCGCACCGCGACCAACCGGCAAGCGCGGTTTTCCAGTGGTCCGGCTCAATGCACTCGAATTGATCGAAACGCCGACCGTTTGTCGCCGCGTCGGATGCGGCATCGGCGGCGTGGCGGAGGTCAGGTCGGCGATCGAAGCCGCAGCCCTGCCGGTGCTCGCGACCCGGTCACGAGCCGGAGTACTCGCTTTCGGCTCCGACGCCAACGTGCGAGCCGTGCTTTCGGCCTACGACATTGAAAGCTTCGACCTGCACGCGATCGAAGTCCGCCGATTGCTATAGCGCGACAATCTGGGTGGGAAGCGCACGACAATCAGGATGGCGAGTCGGTGTCGCGGCGAGGTGATGATTGCCGCGTTGATTGTCGCGCGCAAGAGTTTTTTGAACTCTGATTGTCGCGG